>LNFM01000096.1_pt1 | contig 204302 bp, 194 predicted proteins | sample 596031 | NCBI WGS metagenome assembly LNFM01 (sample SAMN04254537, study PRJNA301005) | activated carbon metagenome | isolation source: dual media filters at the Ann Arbor, Michigan drinking water treatment plant | place: USA: Ann Arbor
AGGGGATATGGTTTCTCCGCCGGCCTTCCCGAGGTGGAGGCACCTGGAAATCGCCTCTTTGGATGGTTCACGCTCCATTTCTTCAACAGTCCCAGCATGGTTCAGACCTCTCTCCCCTCTCATGCCAAACGTCGTCTTTCATGGCACCTTAGAAACGATCACTGAGGCGTCACCTCGTTGAGCGCAACCATGCGACAGGATTCACTCCATAACGACTCTCTGCCCTCGTCGAAAGCCACTCCAGCCGAGCAAGAGCGACTCGCCCAACTCAAGGGCCAAATCCGGCATCATGACTACCTCTATTACATCAAGGACCAGCCTGAGATTTCCGATGGAGAGTATGATCGGTTGTTCCGAGAATTGACCAACTTGGAACGGACGTACCCGGAACTGGTAACCCCCGATTCCCCGACTCAGCGTGTCGGTGCCCCCCCCTTGGATACACTCGGCAAGGTGCAGCATGAACGGCCCATGCTGAGCCTTGATTCCTTGATGAATTCTGAGGAGGTCCTGGCCTTCGATCAGCGAATGAAACGGGAGCTAGGTGTGGACCACATCGAGTACACGGTCGAGCCTAAATTCGATGGCCTGTCAGTTGAAATAGTCTACGACCACGGGACGTTTGTTCGTAGCTCAACCCGTGGTGACGGACAGGTGGGCGAGGATATCACCATGAATCTCCGCACGATTCGCTCGCTCCCGCTGCAGTTGGAGACTGGATCGTACCCGGATCATTTGGTGGTGCGTGGCGAAGTGTATATGCGCCTTTCGGACTTTCATGCGCTCAATCGACGAATGACCGAGCGGGGGGACGACGCCTTTGCCAACCCACGTAACGCCGCCGCCGGTTCTCTTCGGCAACTCGATTCGCACATTACCGCTTCACGGCCACTCGTCGTCACATGCTATGAAGTAATGGCGATGACCGGAGCTCATCCCCCGTCGCACTGGGCGGAACTGGAGATGCTGGCCATGTGCGGGCTTCCGGTCCCTCACCTTCGCCGACGATGCGAAACCATCGACCAGGTCTTGGGATTTCACCGGGAAACGGAGGACCAACGCGACAATCTCCCTTATGAAATTGATGGAGTCGTGGTGAAAGTCGATCGCGGGGATTGGCAAGCGCAACTAGGAATGAAATCCAGAAGTCCTCGTTGGGCCATCGCGTTCAAGTTTCCTCCTCGGAAAGAGATCACAGAGGTACAGGACATTGTAATTTCCGTTGGCCGAACGGGAGCCTTAACCCCTCTCGCCCTCCTGAAACCAGTAGAAGTGGGTGGGGTCACCATTAGCCGGGCTACCCTCCACAATGCGGATGAGGTGGCAAGAAAGGATATCCGAGTAGGCGACACGGTTCGAGTCGAGCGCGCCGGCGATGTTATTCCGGCGATCACCGAGCGTATCCCCATTTCGAATGAAGTCAGGTCGGCCCCTTTCCACATGCCACTTCACTGTCCAATATGCAATTCCACCGTGGCAAGAGAAGGTGCCTACTTCTACTGCACAGGCCAAGCCGCCTGTCCGGCCCAACTGAAAGGTGCCATTGAACACTTCGTATCGAAGACCGCTCTCAATATCGACGGACTGGGTAAAAAAACAGTGGCACAAATGGTCGACCTCGGCCTTGTGAAGGATCTCTCCGACCTGTATCGACTCAGGGCTGAACAACTTCTTGAGTTAGAGGGATTCGCGGAGCGATCCTCAACCCTTCTCCTTAACGCCCTCGCTCAAAGCAAACACGTCTCGCTCGATCGATTTTTGATGGGCCTGGGAATCCGTCAAGTAGGGCAGCACATTGCCAAAGTGCTTGCGAAAGAGTTCGGCTCGCTTGATGCTATCATGTCGGCTGACTGCGCCCGTTTTCAGGAAGTCCGGGAAATTGGTCCTGAAATCTCTGAGAGTTTGGTCTCATACTTCCAAGAGAGTTCGAACCGACGGGTCATCGATGAATTGCGTACGCTAGGCGTTTCGATCATAGACACACCCTCAACTCAAAGCCTGTTTGCTTTGCCCTTCTCAGGAAAGAGCTTCGTGTTCACTGGTGGATTGGTGAGGCTGACGAGAGATGAGGCCAAGGCGCTGGTAGAACGGTTGGGCGCCACGGTGTCATCCAGTGTCAGTAAGAAGACGAGCTATGTCGTAGCCGGCACAGACCCTGGCTCGAAACTCGATCAGGCGAAGAAACTAGAGGTAGTTGTCCTTAGCGAGAAAGCTTTCCTAGACTTAATAGCGCAACAGAAGGAGAGCTAGTCACACCGAGGCTTCGACCGGAACAGGCACTTTCTCGTCCTTAAGAATTTGTACGCTTCGTATCGAGCGGGGATCCGCCTCATGGACCACCAGGCGACAATTCTCTATGCGGAGTTCTTCTCCTGCCTGCGGGATGCGACCAAGATTTTCCTGGATCAGCCCTCCGATCGTCAGGGCTTCATCTCCAAGCTCGACTTTCAGGAAGTCGTTCACCTTTCGAACTTCCGTCCGTCCGTGGACTAGAATCTGGTTCTTTCCAATGCGTTTGATGAGTTCTTCGGTGATATCCGTTTCGTCGACGATCTCACCTACGACTTCCTCGAGAAGATCTTCAAGCGTCACCAGTCCCATGACACCGCCGAATTCGTTGACGACGACTCCCATATGCCGTTTCTCCTGCTGGAACTGTTTCATCAAGTCGTCCGCCGTCTTGCCGGCCGGGACGAAGAGCGGAGGATGGGCGATATCCCGGAGGCGCAAATCGGTTCTCCCTTTAGCCAACTCGGTCAGCGCCTTCGTCTTGTAAAGAATCCCTGTAATGTTATCGAGCATGCCGTCATAGAGCGGAATTCTGGAGTACTTGGAATTATAGAGCAGCTCTTGTGCTTCCTTGAGCCGAAGGTTCCCGTCGAGCGAAAACACGTAGATGCGCGGCGTCATTGCATCTTCTGCTGTAATGTCTTTCAGTTGAAACACATTTTTGATCATTTTGACTTCTTCCGATTCTAACTCGCCGGCTTTTCCTCCTTGGTCGAGCATAATTTTCAGCTCTTCCTCTGTTACCAAGGGAAGCGTCAACCCCTTTCCTCCCGTCAAACTGTAGATCAGAGGAACGATCAGAAAAAGAAGCGGTCGCAACATGACCTGAACTCCATAGATGGGGTAGGCCATGTTCAGCGTCACGGGTACGGAGAACTTTGCCGCCAGAGTCTTTGGGATGACATCCACTGACACGAGAAGCACAAAGGTCAAGATACCGATCATCACTGCAATCGCTTCTTCAAGTGCACTCTTGCCCCCATAGGCATTCAATGTGATGAAGGTGGCAAACATGGGGGTCGCAGTACTGACGAGACGGTCACCGACGAGAATGGTCGAGAGGAGTTTTTGGGGATCGCTCCTTAACTGAAGAGCTTTGGCTGCCCGTTTACTGCCGTTCTGCGCTAATGCTTTCAGTCGTGTTTCGTTGACCGAAAAGAAGCCGATCTCGGCTGTAGAAATAACGGCGGATAACCCTATCAATCCTAGTAGGATGAGGATGTCCATCGCAGTCGTCTATTAGGGACGTTGGACCAGTATGGCTGGTCTGATAAGAAGTCGGGCGGCTCCCAGAGGATACCTCCTGGTCCACCCTTCAGAAGATCGTACGATTAAGATAACCGGACCGCTTAGAATAGAGTTCACAGCTACTACATCTATCACAGGGATCAAATGCAGGCAAGCAACCAAAGAAATGTCGCTTGAAAATCAATTGGTTCCAAACAAAACCTCAGAATGATGCCACCGTCCTTCTCGTGTTTAGCTATCATCCCGCACAACAAGCGATTGCAGGTTCAATGTACGATCGAGGCGACTCGCGGCCATCTGAGCCTCCGGCTCAGTCAAGAATCGACCAATTTGAACTCGGTAACGACGCCCTTCCTGGAGATCGATCTGAATGATACGCCCATCAGCAAAATCTCCTTGAATTTGTGCTAACAGCGCCCGAGCATTCTGAAGGTCCGCGAAAGCACCGACTTGAACCCGTAACACCCCCATCCCTTCGGGCCGAGAGTTATAGTCCACAACTCGAAGTTCGACCTGGTCGCTTCCGTTGCCGACCATCCCAAGCGCTTGGGCACCAGCCAACGAAAGGTCCAAAACCCGTCCCCTCGCGAACGGTCCTCGATCATTAATCCTGACCGTAACGTGGCGACCTGAAGTCAACGAATGCACAACTGCGACGGACCCGAGTGGCAGTGTCCGATGAGCAGCCGTCAGTTTGTACATGTCGTACCGCTCCCCATTCGCTGTCTTGTTCCCATGAAAGCCAGGGCCATACCACGAGGCCATGCCTCGTTCTACAAACCCAATGGGATACCCGGGGAAACGATCAATAGGACGAGGAGCGGTGGTGCAGCCTTGATAGAGGACGGCGCCCAGCCCGATCACGACCATGGGCAGAGAAGTAGGTTTCGTGAGCAGCACCGGCCGCATCAGTCAAAACTCGTCGAGCGACTGATTGCGTAGAATGGCCAAGGCCTTGTCAGTATTGGAAACGGTCAGAACGACGATCGCCCGTTTCCCTTCCCGTGAAGGCGTACAATAGCCGCACTTGATGTTGATCCGGCTCTTCATTAAAGTATCTGCCACTTTCCTTAACGCGCCGGGCTTGTTTTCAAGACTTAGTAGGAGCGCAATTTCTTCGCCGAACTTAATTTTCGCCGCCTTAAGGGCCGCGCGCGCACTGTCCAGGTCCGCGACAAGCAGCCGCAGCTTGCCTGTTCCCATCACCTCCGGAGCGGAGAACGCCTTGATGTTGACACCGGCTTCACCGAGGACCGCCGTCACTCTGGCAAGGGCACCCGGTTTACTCTGACTACTGATAACAAGTTGCGTTGTTGTCGGCATAGTGAGACTCCTAGTTAACCTCCGGCATCAGGATTTTTCCGCCTCGCTGAGCGTATGGCCCGCAAGGGAGACCACGATCCGTAGTGATACGATAGGGCGCGAGAGGAAGCCGGTCGTGCGCAAAGTCTTCGAGCCCGTAACCGTACTGCAAGGAAGGCGTCGGCACTCGAGCGAATTCGGAGGAACCGCCGCTTCCTACACCACAGGCACAATGACGGCCGCCTGCTCCGCATTCTTACACTCCTCTTTATGAACATCCACTCGTTGCGCCGCACGTCACGCATTTGAGACAGGTGCCGTTTCGGACCATGGTGAACTGCTTGCACTCGGGGCAGGGATCGCCTTCGTAGCCCTTGACCCTAGCATCCTTGGCATTTTTGATCTCTGTCAGAGTAAGCGTTTCCCTCGTGATCTCCACTTGTCGAGCAACACTATGCCCATGTCCATTTCCATGACCATTTCCTTTTCCACCGTTCCGACGGATCGGAAGATGCTCCGTAAGAACGGAAGATTTGGCCAGTGCATCAAGGTCCGCCTCTTCTTCTGAACATTCCGGATCCATGTCGTCTTTCTTCACCGAATCCATGCGCAGATCTTCCTCCTTCACCTGCGCCAGGTCATACCGGTCGAGATACGTCACGGCCAATTCACGGAAGATATAATCGATGATCGAGGTTGACATTTTGATTCGATCATTCAATTTCACGGGACCGTTCGGCTCAAACCGGGTAAAGACAAACGCCTCAACGAATTCTTCCAGCGGCACGCCGTGCTGAAGTCCAAGAGAGATGGCGATCGCAAAACAATTCATGAGGCTTCTAAACGCCGCCCCTTCCTTGTGCATATCCAAAAATATTTCTCCGACCGTCCCATCCTCATATTCACCAGTGCGCAAATACAGCTTATGTCCCCCAACAATCGCTTTTTGAGTGTATCCGCTTCGCCGACTCGGGAGCGGGCGACGTTTGGCGAGATACCGAACAAGCACCCGTTCGGTGATTTTCTCAGCCATCCCCATCACGCCAGTGGCCGCCTCCACGGCCTTGCCACTGTCAGTCGAAGCGCTCAACGGCTGACTCAGCTTGGACCCGTCACGATAGAGCGCGACTGCTTTGACCATACTCTTCCAGGCGAGTAAATAGGCCGCCTTGACGTCTTCAAGCGTAGCATCGGCCGGCATATTAATAGTCTTGCTAATCGCGCCGCTGATGAACGGTTGTGCCGCGGCCATCATGCGGATATGCGCATCGACGGCGATGGAGCGTTGTCCGATTCGACCGCATCGATTGGCACAATCGAACACTGCAAGGTGTTCGACCTTCAAATACGGGGCGCCTTCCACCGTCATCGTCCCACAGCAGAAATCATTCGCTGCGGCGATCTCTTCTTGCGTAAAGCCAAGCGTCTTCAGCAAGTTGACGCTTGTTTCATTCAGCTGGGCCTCGGTCAGGCCAAGCTTTTCGATACAGAACGCCTCTCCGAGTGTAAACTTATTGAAGGCGAACTGAATTTCAAACGCTTGCCCCAAACTGCTCTCCAAACGATCGAGAGCCGCATCGTCAAATCCCTTTTTACGCAGCGTGTCATGATTGATGAACGGTGCGCCCTTGAGCGTCTGAGCCCCGACACAGTACCGAACGACATCCTGCGCTTGCTGATCCGTATAGCCAAGGTAGGCCAGCGCCATCGGCAAGCTTTGATTGATGATCTTGAAGTACCCGCCACCGGCCAGTTTCTTAAATTTCACCAGAGCAAAGTCTGGTTCAATCCCCGTGGTATCACAGTCCATGACCAACCCAATCGTGCCGGTTGGAGCAATGACGGTCACTTGAGCATTGCGATATCCATAGGCGGTCCCTAACTCAAGCGCATGGTCCCAGGCGCGTCTGGCGGCGAGAAGCATGTCAGGCGGACAATGCTCGGGACGGATTCCCACCGGCGAAATCGTGAGGTGTTCGTATTCTGCCTGCGGCGCCTGGTACGCAGCTCGTCGGTGATTGCGGATGACCCGCAGCATATGCTCTCGATTGTTTGCGTACCCCGGAAAGGGCGACAATTCGGCAGCCATTTCAGCCGATGCACTGTACGCTTCACCCGTCATAATGGACGTGATGGCTCCACAAATCGCCAAGGCCTTGGGGGAATCGTAAGGAATGCCTTGACGCATGAGCACCGTGCCCAGATTCGCATACCCCAACCCCAGCGTCCTGAACTGATAACTCTTTTCGGCGATGGATCGGCTCGGGAAAGACGCCATCAACACACTGATCTCCAAAGCAATCGTCCACAGCCGAACGGCATGGCGGAAATGTTCCAGCTCGAATTGCCCATCAGCGGCATAGAACTTCACGAGGTTCAGGGAAGCGAGATTACAGGCTGTATCGTCTAAGAACATGTACTCAGAACAGGGATTTGATGCGTTGATACGACCGTCCTCCGGACAAGTATGCCATTCGTTGATCGTGGTATCGTACTGAGTCCCTGGATCAGCACAAATCCAGGCCGCCCACGCGATCCGATCCCACAGCTCCCGTGCCTTGACGGTCTTCCAGACCTTGCCGCTCGTTCGACGCTTGAGTTGCCAGTCACCGTCGGTTTCGAGCGCGGCAAAAAACTCATTGGGAATCCTGACGCTATTGTTGGAGTTTTGACCGGAGACGGTCTGGTAGGCCTTCCCATCCCAATTCGTGTCATATTCATGGAAGACAAAATGCGTGAAGCCTTGCTGCGCATAAGAAAACATTCGTTGGATATACGCCTCGGATACCAGATCCCGACGGGCCGATGCCAGAGCCTCACGCAAGACCGGATTGGTCTTCTGGTCGAGATCCAGCCTGAGAGCGCCCTCACCATCGACCGTATGACAAGCTTTCAGCACCGCATTGAGGCGCTGCGCACAAATCTTTGACCCCGTCACCATCGCCGCGACTTTTTGCTCTTCGATGACTTTCCAATCGATAAATTCTTCGATATCCGGATGGTCGAGGTCCAAACAAACCATCTTAGCGGCACGGCGCGTCGTCCCTCCGGATTTGATCGCTCCGGCAGCTCGATCCCCGATCTTCAGAAATGACATAAGGCCTGAAGACTTCCCGCCGCCAGAAAGCCCTTCGCCATCCCCACGCAGTTTCGAAAAATTGGTCCCGGTCCCGGAACCATACTTGAACAACCGCGCTTCCCGAACCCAGAGATCCATGATGCCGTTTTCATTCACGAGATCGTCCTCGATTGATTGAATGAAACAGGCGTGTGGTTGAGGATGTTCGAAGGCGTTGGTGGCTTTCACCACCTCGTGAGTCTTGGGATCAACGTAATAATGCCCTTGTGCCGGTCCCGATAACCCATAGGCATAATGAAGGCCGGTATTGAACCACTGGGGAGAATTTGGCGCTGCCATTTGATGCGCCAGCATGTAGCACATTTCATCGTGGAACGACTCAGCATCGTCCGGCGTCTTGAAATACCCATAAGACTTGCCCCAATGGGTCCAGCATCCAGCCATGCGTTCGAAGACTTGACGGGCATCTCGCTCACCACCCAACACCGACTTGCCATCTGGACCGATGGCAGGCTGCCCATTCTGATCGCGCTGCGGAACTCCGGCCTTCCGAAAGTACTTCTGGGCCAATATATCGATGGCCAGCTGCGACCATGCCTCAGGAACGTCGATATTTTCGAGCTTGAAAACAGTGGATCCGTCGGGATTGCGAATCTCCGACGAACGCTTCACAAACGTGATCCCCTCGTAGGGACTCTGCCTGCGACTGGTAAATCTTCGATCAATTTTCACGGTAGACCTCCTGCCGAGGGGAAAAGGATGTGACCCATGCCACTGAGTAGACCATATTTAAGGTGCGTGAAGCTCATGTAGTTTCAATGAACAGCTACATATAGCTATCATGTTTTTTTGTCAACACCAAGTATTGTGGATCTTTGGGAAATAAGAGGAAAGGCTGTGAATAGTCGAAATGCGAATATCCTGGCCAATTCTGGTCGCTTATCAACGGGGTTATCCACAGAAATAACCAGCCAAATCAGCACTCAGCAGATGACCCAAGCCATTTTTTCTTTTTAGAAGGCCATTCGCCCGATCTTCAGCGTTGCTTCTTCGACGCCCTGAATAGGAATGAACCAACCGCCGAGACCGAAGACAATGACTTTTGTATCCGCCACCTGTGTTTCATACCGGCTCACAATCCCCCAGTTCTGTCGCGCTGTATTCGGCCTCACGAGTGATTCGAGAAGCTTCCTACTTTGCGACTGAAACACCTGCCGAATAAATTGTTGCTCTCGAGTCGGTGTCCCCTGGTCCATTCTGTCTATCGCTTTCCTCAATTCCTGTTCAACGAAGCGTAAATAGTCGTCCATGGTCGGGTTTGACCATACCAGAGCGACCGCTCCTGCAAGTGCAACAACTATCACGCTCAGACGAAGGAGACTCATGAAGTTTTGATAGGATCGTCTACCCTTGAAATTGTTCGATGATTATCGAATCGCCTCATTTGACAAACAACCGTCCGCCAATTAGCTTAGCCGGAATTTTCTTCACAAGGTCTATAAAGTCTGGAGGAGACCATGTTCGTCTGGAGTAAAAAACTTGTCGGGGTCCTGTTAGGCATATTCCTACTGTTGTTAGGAATCTTTCTCCTCCAAGGCCCGTCGGAAAGCACCAGTGTCCTCAAAACACACACCACTCAGTGGATTATCTTGAACTATGCTTGTCTGCTCGTCTGGCTCTTCGTCTGGATGATCGACCAAGGGCGAGTCCGCGGCAAAAATGTCTGGCTCTGGCTGGTGCCGTTTCTGTTAGCTCCGCTGCCCACCCTAATGCTCTTTGTTCTCTTCCTCCAACGACGATTGTCCTCATAGTCACTTGGAGATCGACGAAACTGCAGGTTCCGTAACGGGAGTATGCTCGGCGGCTTTCTGCTCGGGCTCGATGGAACGCCGGATTCGCCAAACCGCCCACAGACCTGGGAGCGCGACCACCACGGTCAGGACAAAGAACTGTGTCCATCCAACCAGGGTAACAAGATCCGCCGATGGGCGGCCGGCAAATACCCTCCCCAACGCCTCTAATGAAGACAGCAGGGCGAACTGAGTCGCGGTATACCGGGGATCGCAGAGCGACATCACCAACGCGACGAACGCAGCCGTGCCCATTCCGCCCGTCACATTTTCGATTACGACCGCTGCCGTTAGGACCATCGAATCCTTGCCTGCCAATGCCAATACGACGAATCCCAGATTTGAGACCGCCTGCAAGACTCCGAAGATCAACAGCGACCGTACAAGTCCCGACTTGGTCATCATGAGTCCGCCGATGAAAGCGCCCAGCAATGTGGCAAAGACCCCTAATCCCTTCACGGCGCCGACGTCCGTTGCAGAAAAACCAAGCCCTCCGATCAGAAAAGCGGTCTGGAGCGCAGAGGCAAAGGCGTCTCCAAGCTTGTAGAGAACAATGACGGCTAAGAACCCTAACGCATGGGGCCGCCCAAAGAACTCTGCCAGCGGTGCGCCGACTGCTTCCCTCATACTCCTCGGAGCCTCCGCAATGAACGTTGGGTTGGGGCTGACCAAGACGATGCCTACTCCGGCTACCATGACGACGGCCATGGCCAGATACGTCATTTGCCACCCGACATAATCGGCAAGCACGAGCGCGCCGGCCCCAGAAGCTAATAGTGCGATTCGATAGCCGTTCACCCATACTGCCGCACCCAAACCGCGCTCATGCGATTGGAGCGTTTCTGTGCGATAGGCGTCGAAGACAATATCCAAAGAAGCGGCCAAAAACGCGACCAGCACAGCATAGGCCGCCATCCATCCTGGGTGAATCTTTGGATTGGTGAGGGCCATCAGCCCAAGTCCGATTGCCACACAGAATTGCGTCAGTACCATCCAACCGCGACGCCGCCCGAACCAAGGAGGTATCACGCGATCCATCACTGGGGCCCATAGAAACTTGAGCGTATACGGCAGGCCGACCATCGTGAAAATACCGATGGTCTTGAGGTCGACTCCTTCCACCGTAAGCCAGGCCTGTAAGGTCCCGGAGGTGAGGGCGAGTGGGAGACCGGAGGCAAAGCCCAATGGCAGCATCACGAAGATGCGGCGATTCATAAGGCTTGATAAGTCGAAGGATTCTTGTTTCATGGAAACTGACTCGCACAAACATGAGCTGAATTGGATGGACGTACCATCAGCAGGGCAACTCGTTTCGGTTGCCATGCAGAATACCACCGCCTCGCGCCGCCACTCAGCAGAATCACAAAACGGGCGGGGACTATCTCACTGGCTGGCACTGAGGCTAACAGGGCTGTCCGTTGAATAAACAGGGTTTGTATCGCGAGATGTCGAAGTCCGTGTTTTCCTGGTAGACCTTTTCGTTGCCATTGACCCCATCCTGTTCAGGGTCATTCCACATGGTGTGGTTCCACCAATAGAAGAGTGGCTGGGCCTCGGTCTGATAGATAGGATTACCGTAGGTACTACGCGAATGCTCCTGCACCAGCCGGGCCGTGACATAGTCGATTTGGCCGTTTCCGCGAAGCGAATATAGCATGATGAAGAGACGGGCCTCATGGTCATACAGCTCATCGACACGGGTAGCAAGATCGGGCTCAGTGGGAAGTGAATCCGAGCTCCATCCTGTCACAGGATGGCTCCAGAACAATCCTGTCAAAACAAAAACGATGAGCGAACGCAAATGCACAATCCTCACGCTCTCCCCGGCAACTCGGATGCAACCCGATCATGGGTCGTTCCGACAATTGGGTCACAATCCTTGAGATCCCCGGTCGCAAGAAGCAACCTTGCTGGAACAGACCTAATCTCCCTATAATGCCACCCTATGGTGACAACCCGTGCATCTCTTCATACGCTCGGCTGCCGACTGAATCAAGCCGAAACCTCGATCCTTGGGGAAGGGCTCAGACGGAAGGGGTTTGAGCTCGTCGAGTTCGGCCAACCAACCGATGTTCTCGTGCTCAATACCTGTTCCGTGACGGAAGATGCCGAACGGACATCGCGATACCTGATCCGGAAAACGCTGAAACACTCTCCCCATGCCTTCATCGCCGTGACAGGCTGTTACGCCCAAACGGGCATGGAATCGCTTAAACAACAAACAGGGGTCGATCTCATCGTAGGTCACCAATTCAAGCTCGATCTGCCGGCCTACCTTCCTCCCGCCCACGAGCTACGGAAACGATCCGTCGCAGAGATTCGTCATACCAAGACGATTGCGCGCGGAGACTTTGATCTGCCGCACTTCGCAGAATCGGACTCCACCCGTGCATTGCTCAAAGTACAGGACGGCTGCAGCGCAATGTGCAGTTTCTGCATTATCCCGTTTGCACGGGGTCATGAGCGAAGCAGAAGGTTCGAGGACATCCAGCGCGAAGTTGAAGTCTTAGCCGATCGAGGATATAGGGAAGTCGTGCTCACCGGGGTGAACATCGGTCAGTACGCGCACAACGGCCTGGATTTTTGTGCGCTGCTTCGCTGGCTAGACCAACAGCCCGGCCTCGAACGTATTCGTATCTCTTCGATTGAACCAACCACTGTCAGCGAAGAAATACTCGACTTCCTCGCCTCATCCAAAAAACTCTGCCCGTACCTCCATATTCCTCTGCAAAGCGGAGACAACCAGGTATTACAGGCCATGAATCGACGCCATACGATCAAGGCCTATACCAAGCTAATCGAAACGGCACTCACGAAAATTCCCAACCTTGGCCTGGGAACTGATCTTCTGGTTGGATTCCCCGGCGAAACTGACACGGCATTTCGGAATACAGTAGCGGTTGCAACAGATCTTCCATTTTCTTATCTCCACGTGTTTCCCTACTCTTCTCGACCGGGGACGGCCGCGCTGCGTATCAAACAACGTGTGCCATCCGCATCGGTAAAGAAACGGACCGATCTGCTGCTCGATCTGGATCGCGCCAAACGACTGGCATTTCACAACAAGCAGATCGGGAAAACCGTCTCAGTCCTGTTCGAAACCGGAACTCGAGACTCCTATCGCGTTGGCACAACTCCGAACTTCATCAGAGTGGCAGTCACAGAGACAGGCGACCTTCAGAATCAGATTCTACCGGTCACAATTACCGCCGCTGCAGACCGTTTCACGTTTGGCCATCTTACGGCTTCTCAACGAACACACTCTGTCGTGGCAGTACTATGACTCTGAAGATGGCCCCCCACGTGCATATCGAAACCTTCGGCTGCCAAATGAACGAGTCCGATAGCGAGCTTATCCGCTCGATGCTGAAGCGAGAAGGGTTCGTCTTTACGGAGGACCGCGAACGGGCCGACGTGGTACTGGTCAATACATGTGCCATTCGGGAGAACGCGCATAAGAAGATCTACATCCACCTCTCCGAGCTGAAAGCAATCAAAAAGCAGCGCCCGCTCGTCGTCGGCATCCTCGGCTGTATGGCCCAGAACCTCAAAAGTGAGCTCGCGGAAAAGGAGCCGCTGATTGACGTCTTAGCCGGCCCGGATGCGTACCGTCAACTTCCCTCATTGCTGGTAACCGCACTTAACGAGCAAGAACAAGGGGTCTCGCAGAAAGGGTTTGCTCTCGATCTGTCTGAGTATGAAACCTATGAAGGGATCCTGCCGGACCGCAACAGCGGAGTAAACGCCTGGATTACCGTCATGCGAGGCTGCGATAACTTCTGTTCCTTCTGTGTCGTCCCCTATACCAGGGGACGTGAACGTTCGCGCGACCCGGAATCCATTCTTTTTGAAGCTCGTGACGCGTCCACCCGCGGCTTTAAGCAAATCACGCTGCTCGGACAGAACGTCAATTCTTACCGCCATGAAGGATGGGATTTTGCCAAGCTCATCGCTGCCGTCGCAGACACACCTGGCATCGATCGAGTACGGTTTACATCTCCACACCCGAAAGACTTTCCCCCCGCGCTCATCGACGCCATCGCCACGCACCCCAAAATCTGCAAGCACATTCATCTCCCGCTTCAGGCAGGGAGTGATCGCATACTTGAACTAATGGGGCGAACCTATACGGGAGCCGAGTATCTGGCATTGGTTGATCGAATTAGAAGCCGTATCCCCGACATCGTTTTGACGACGGATATCATCTGTGGTTTCTGCTCGGAGTCTGAGGAAGATTTCCAAACGACCCATCGTATAATCGAACAGACGCAGCTCGACTCAGCCTACATCTTCAAGTACTCGGAACGGAAGCATACGATTGCGGCAAGAAAATATGCGGATGATGTCTCTGATCGAGTCAAAGGTATGCGCGTCGCTCAACTCCTGGAGACTCAGCGCCGCATCACCCTAGAACGCAACCGCCGGTATATTGGCAAGGCAATGCAGGTGTTAGTTGAGAGAGATGCAACCCGCTCGTCAACCCAGGCAATGGGGAAAACCGATGGTAACATCACGGTTATATGGGAGAAAGGCACCGATCATTTTCGGCCAGGCACACTGATTACGAAACAGATCTTTGATGCCTCCGCTGCGACTCTCTATGGGAAGTGAGATCCCAGTATCGTGGGCATTTCGTATTGGAGACATTAACAATCTCACCCTTTGGAACAATTCTGTACATCTATGGTAGAAATGAACATTTCTTGACTGGCTCGCTCGGCCACATTCAGACCATCTCTTCAGCCGTTCTTTCTCTATATTCGCTCCCATGTAAGCTCGTTGATGACCAAGCCCACCCCCAATTGTCCAAAGATTCTTTCTCCACTTGATCAATCTTCTGCCGCTAACCTCATGATTATAAAGGCACTGCCTTAGATCTCTCTTCTAGGGTCTGGCCACCATTCTTGGCCTTCTGATGTTGAGCTCTATTAAGGACCTATCCCCCTTACCTTGACTGACGATACAAGCTGTCACTTCAAAAATGAGAAGGCATGGACCTTGCTCAAATTTCGGCGTCAATCTGTTCAGCAACCAGAAGCCTTTGCCTCTCATTATGAAGTCCGCCGACTCCGATTCAACACCGAATCCCAACCCATCTGAATCCCGTGTCACACTCGAAACAATCATTTCGGTTGGGGTAGTTGGATGGTTGGTAATCGGCATAATACTCATGGGGTTAGGTGTATGGTAGTTCAGTATAAGAACCATGGTGAAACTCAGAACTTTCGTTATATAGCCACCGGCCTCCTCGGCCATAAGACCACATAAGAGTGAGGAGATCCCATATGTATCCCCATTTCAATGTCCGCAGTTCCCTATATGTCGGCGCCTTGATGTCCCTCAGCCTGATCGTAACCGGGTGCTCCATGTTTTCCGGAGAGGCAAAGCTTCACAAAAATGCTAAAGGATCCGTCTATCTCAAGGAGATCGCCGATTGGTCATTTTCAGCCAACCATCCTGCCACCATCGACCAGATGACCATGCTGAAAATAGTCAAAGGCGTTGTGACTGACGACGTTCAGAAAATGTCAGGCGACATGCCCGCCAGTGGCAGCAAGCCGATGAGAGTATTCAGCGATGAAGACGCCGAGTTTCTTGCTCCCCTGCTAGCCCAAGGCTTATCGCAAGCGAAACCGGAGCAGATTGTCGGTTTCAAGGTGTCTCCATCGGCAGGGTCAGGCACTGAACCCACAGCGGGCACCCTCTATGTCCAGAAAGAATCAATCCATTTGACAATCGCTTCTTCTCAAAACCGAAAGGCCTCGGGATTCACTCCTCGTTCTGCTGCGCATCTTGAAAAAGCTCCTTCCTTTGTCGCTCTGGGAAGTGACGCTATGACGATGGTCATCGACTACCAGACCCTCGCCAAAGCAGCGATGCCTGGTTCGATTCACGCAGCAGGGTCACCGAAACCTATCCCTGCTTCTACATCACAGGCAGCTCAGATGGTACCAGCCGCTACGCCGACGTTAGACCCATCGATGACGGGAGCAGCAGCGCCGCAAGAAGCTTCCGCCTTGCTAGACCCCCAAGAGTTTCCGGCTCAGCGCCGGACCGATGCAGAGACGCTTCAATTAAGTACCGATGAACTACTCAACAAGAAGCTGGATGAGCTTCGTGAAGCGCGAGAAGCTAACAAACGCAAAGATTCCGAGATTGCAATGTTGAAGAAGGAAACAATGTGGATGAAACAAGAACTCCGTCAACGGGCGGAAGAAGTAAAAGCCATGAAGACGAGCAAGACAGCCGCCCGCTCAGCCTCAAAAAAGAAATCGGCGGAAGCCCATCCGACCCGTTGATCGACTGATCGATCTAACTGACGTCGTAAAGCTCAGGCTGCAGCAGAACAACCTCCCTGGACAGGGGCTGACGAAAGTTCATGCGGCAGTAGCAGGCATAGGTCACATAGGTATCTTGCAGACAGTATTGCGCAAGCTCACGACCTTGCCTTCTCTCCCACATTTCGGCGACTTGTTCCCCACTACCCGACTTCGTGTCGACCTGTAATGCTCGGGCCAATACATCAAGCTTGACCCAGCCCCTCGTGTCCCAATTACTCCAGATGGCCATCGTGTCATAAACCGGTTCGGTACGGAACTTCGCAAGGTTGATATCGAGGCTGGGTTTCACTTGATTGATGATCGACCGCTTCTTGATAAAGGGTAGATCAAAGCCAAGTCCGTTGTGTGTGATGAATAAGGCAGGACGGTCCTGGGCTAGCCTCGCCCAGAATTGGCGGAGCAGCTCACGTTCGTTCGCCCCGAACCAAGCGACGGCGCTGCGAGCTTCCATTTGATCAGAAAATTCCAGCAAGCCGATACAGACGATGCGGCTGAACGTCCCATCAAAAGCCGACTTGGCGTACAGCTCATCCTCTGCGTGCCGGCGTTCTTCTGCCGCACCTGCGGCAAAGAGGTCATACCCCTCATCCGCTTGGGGGGATTCACTGCTCATCGGCGTCTTCCCCGCCAAACGTGCCCATTCTTCACGAGGAGCTTGGACGGTTTCGATATCAAGCACCACCTTCATCGTGAAACTCCGAACGCATCACGCTGCAAGGCGTCGATAACCGCGTAGTCTGCCGGCGGGAACGTAAACTGCGTGAGATCTTCGGGATAGACCCAGCGGATTTCTTCACAACCGATAGGCACGGGTTCCCCCTGTTCAATGGCACATAGAAAAAAATGTAACTCGATGATTTTATCCAGATAGTCGTGCCGAATGACCCGATACGCAATAGGCTGGTTGATGCGAACTCTCAGCTCTTCAAACAGCTCTCGTTGCAAACACTCCATGAGCGATTCGCCTATTTCCCGTTTCCCCCCAGGGAACTCCCAGAAACCTGCCAAATGAACCCCAGGTTTTCGACGGGCGATTAAATAGCGACCGTCACGGTGGATGAGCCCTACCGCCACTTCGATGACTTGCATGATTACCCCTAATTACCGTTCACGCGTCGCCGGACTGAACGGATATGTCTTACAGAACGACTTCATCGGACACAGGAGACAATAGGGATCACGAGCCGTGCATACCATCGCTCCAAAGTCCATAATCGCCTGGTTAAAGTCATACCCTTTCCCTGACGGGATCAAGGCTTCAGACAATTTCCACAGTATCGGCTTCTGTGCCTTAGGATCACCTTCAGAGATAAACACCCTGTGCAAGACACGGATCACGTTTGTGTCCAGAATGGGCGCATCTTCATTGAACGCGAAGGAGCGAATTGCCCCCGCAGTATACCGCCCAATCCCTTTGAATGAGAGCAACTCCTCAGCATCGTTGGGGAGTTTTCCCCCGTACCGTTCCACCGTTTCACAGGCGATCCCGTGCAGCCGTTCCGGGCGAATGTTGTACCCAAGGGGATACCAGGTCCTCTTGACATCGGCGACCGGAGCCTCCGCCAAGTCTTCGAAGCTCGGATAACGTTTCAAAAACTCGTGGTACTTAGGAATCACCCGATCAACTTGGGTCTGCTGAAGCATCACCTCTGAGACGAGGATATGATACGGGTCCGAGGTCTTCCGCCAGGGTAAATCCCGGCCATGTTCCTCATACCACTTGAGAAGCCTCAGTTGAAATCGACGCTTAGCAGAACGCTCAGGGAGAACAACCTTGCCAGGTTTTTTCCTGTTGGAGGGACGTCTCGCAGGCATATATCAAATCCTATGGCCACGGTCTCCCGACCGAGTTATTGTAGGAGTCCCCTTCCTTGAAAATCAAATGCGCCGATCACCTGCTAGAGTGAAAGAACGTTTAGAAAATGGCGTCGTTACAGCTTGAGGTCGGAGGAGGTTGAAACTGCATAGACCTTGAGATGGGGTTCAGTCTGAAAACTTGACTGGGCCTGCCGAGCTGACGTCTCGTCACGAAACACACCAAAGACCGTCGCACCACTCCCCGACAATAAAGCCACCTCGGCCCCTTCAGTAAGCAGTTTCTGCTTGATTCTGTGAAGGGCTGGGTGGGTCTTGAACACCGCGGTTTCAAAATCATTTTCAGCCGCTTGGAGCACACTCTCCCATGAGAGCGCAGAAGCTTTCCCCAGCGCTGCATGGACATCCGAGAGCGGCCGCACCCCTGTTCGGCTTATGGAAAGCTGCTGATATGCCCACTTTGTTTCGACCGGGAACCCGGGATTCACCAGGACCACCCACCGGCTCCCCTTGATTCGCACCGGGGCCACCTTCTCACCTCTCCCTTCCACGATTGCGGAAGGAGCAAACAAGAAAAACGGGACATCGCTTCCGAGTGCTTGGCCAACGTGGGCCATCTTCTCCGTCGACCACCCTAAATTCAACAGCTGGTTCAGCCCGATAATCATCGCAGCCGCATCGCTGCTCCCGCCTCCCAACCCGGCCCCCATCGGAATTCGTTTTGAGAGCACCAGATCCAATCCAACGACTCGACCACTGTGTGCAAGTACCGCTGCCGCAGCACGATAGACCAGGTTGGAAGAGTCAGTCTTCAACGAAGAGTCATCGCATTGCAAGATGATGGACGAATGTTTGTCGCTCAGGGAGATCGAGAGCTCGTCCTCCAAGCGCACAATCTGCATCAGCGACCAGAGATTATGATAGCCATCTGGCCGATGGTCGAGAATGCGAAGCACGAGATTGATTTTGGCAGGTGCGAAAACGGTAAGGGACGTGGACAAGCCGGCCGATCCGGAAGATGGGTTAGTCACGACCTCCTTTTATAGCATACTTCTCCAGGCGATACCGAAATGATCTGGTGTTCAGACGAAGCATCCGTGCAGCTTTCTTTTTGACCCATTTCGATCGCTCAAGTGCCTTCAGCAACAAATCCTTTTCAATGCCGTTGATGAGCCCCTCAAGATCCAACCCCTCGTCAGTCAGATCCATCGGCATCGTTGGGTGCTGCGACTGCGTCGCAGGTCGATGAAGCCATCCATGCACCTCGGCGTCGGTCACAAGCTCTGTCGTTGCAAATGCGACGACCCGTTCAATGAGATTCTCCAACTCACGAACATTGCCGCGCCATTCATGGCTCAGCAAAACATGCATTGCCTCCTGGCTAATCACGGGTTTCGGCTTGCCGCTTTCTTTTGCAAACCGTTCCAGAAAGTGAGTGACCAGTAAAGGAATATCGCCGGCACGCATACGCAAGGGTGGAAGCCGTATAGGTATCACGTCCAACCGATAGTAGAGGTCTTCTCGGAACGAACCATCCGCAACCGCTTTCTCAAGATCTTTGTTGGTGGCGGCCACCACACGCACGTCAACCTTGACGTCGTGATTGCCACCGACCCGTCTAAATTCTCGCTCTTGAATCACGCGCAGAAGCTTGACCTGAATAGTAGGAGTTGTATCACCGATTTCATCGAGAAAGATGGTCCCTCCATCGGCGACCTCGAATAGTCCGGCTTTATTGGCAATAGCCCCCGTGAACGAACCCTTCATGTGGCCGAACAGCTCACTCTCTAACAGCATCTCAGGTACGGCACTGCAGTTAACCGCCACAAACGGCATGACGCTTCTAGCGCTGTTGTAGTGAATCGCCCGCGCGACCAACTCTTTTCCTGTTCCACTTTCGCCGCAGATCAGGACATTGCTTTTCGAATCAGCAACCTTCCGTACGACGTCGAACACCTTCTGCATCGCCTCGCTCTGGCCGACCAGCTGCGCGAATGACGACTGACTGGCCATCTCCCGCTTGAGCAGCATGTTCTCGGTCGTGAGACGCCGTTTTTCCAGGGCATTGCGAATGATCAGCTGAACTTCATCGACCTGGAATGGTTTAGTCAGATAGTCGTACGCGCCTTGCTTCATGGCCTCGACGGCGGAATCCGCACTGGCAAAGGCCGTGATGATCAACACGACGGTTCCTGGCGAGGCAGACTTGACGGCTTTCAGGACCTCCATGCCATCAATCTTCGGCATCCGCAAATCGGTAATGACGAGATCAAAGATTTCTTTATTCAGCAGCTCAATAGCCTCTTCGCCGTCCATGGCGCTGGTCACGGCATACCCAGCCCGTTTGAGCATGATGCTCAATACGTCGCGCAAGCTTTGTTCATCATCAACGACTAGGATCTTTTCCACGGCTCTCTACCTTCGTGCCAGAGTCGCACGCCTGAATCCGCCGTACGGGGCAAGCAGACGCCAAACCGTGTCCCGTGCCCTTCCCGACTGTCCACTTTGATCCAGCCTCCGTGAAGATCGACGATACGATGAACGGCAGCCAACCCCAACCCAGAGCCTCGCTTTTTGGTGGTAAAGAACGGAAGAAATATTTTACCGAGATTGTTCTTCGGGATGCCTTCTCCGGTATCTTGAAATGAGACCTCTACCACCTCAGCCTTTCGCCCACCGACATCGACCTTTCTACCCCCCGTCGTGATCGTCAGTTGCCCACCCTTCGGCATGGCATCGAAGGCATTCACCGCCAGGTTCCAGAACACTTGTTTCATTTGATCCTGATCCACTTGCGCGGGCAATGCCCCGGTGCACGGTGCCGCCGCGATAGTGATATTCGTTCTGCCTCGTGCTTCATGTTGTACCAGATCAAGAGTCTCAGCAAGGACTTTGTTTAAATCGTACTCTGCCAAATTTAGCGCTGGCGGCCTGGCATACTGAAGAAACTCTGTGATGATCGTATCCAACCGTGTCGCTTCCCGAACCGCAATTTCCATCAGGCGCTGGCTGGTTTCATCGGCCTGGAGATCCTTTCGAAGCATCTGCATCGCCCCAGCCAATGCACCCAAGGGATTCCTAATTTCGTGGGCCATCCCCGCCGACATCTCCCCCAGGCTGGCCAACCACTCCTTCCGCTGCATTTCTTCTTCGAGATCACGGATCTGAGTGAGATCTTTGAACACGCCAACCAGCCCCGTTTGCTCTCCGCGCTCGTGCAAAGGCGCGAGCGTCATACCGAGAATCAACCGATTGCCGTCGGACCGTTTGCACTCCACTTCAAACCGCATATTGGAGAACACATCCTGCACAAGATTGTCATCTTGCTGACTGGGATGCCAGTTAAACACTTCCCGCCAGGGACGTCCTTGTACTTGCTCAAAGCTATAGCCCGTGGCTTCCTGCGCCGCGGGATTGAAGGAAGTAATCCGACCCTTCTCATCGGTCGTAAAAACGCCGCTACTGATGCTGTGAACAATATTCTCATGGAATGCTTGAAGGCGGCTCAGCCCCTGTTCTTTTTCACGGAGCGATTGATCTGCCAACTGAAGCTGATCCGCAAGGGCCCCGCTTAAAAAGCCGACGACGAGGAACGCCAGACCGTAGACGCCGAACGCATGGAGTGTTTCAGCGGCACTGAGGTCAGCATGGGGCAACCATCCCCATACTTCAACAAGACCGTAGAGCTGCACATTGGTCAGAATCCCAAACAGGATGATGCAGAGACTGGCAGTCAAAAGGCCCACCCGGCGACGCGGGACCAAACTTGCCACTGTCACACTGATCACATAGAGCACAGCGAACGGGCTTTCGATTCCGCCCGTCCTTGCAATCAAAACCGTCTCGAGCAAAAAGTCGACGGCGATCTGAGCCCAGGCAAATTGCACAAGAGCTTCAGGAGTAGCCAGCAGCCGGAACAGGAACGCGTAGAGGATCGTGACCGCATAGGTGAAGATGATCAGGGCATAGAACGTTTCAACCCGTTCGCCCCTGGTGACCTGAAATGCGAGGGAAAGCCCTAATAGCAGGGTGACGATAACGACTCGCCACCCCATTAACCGGTAGATTCTTGCTTTGATATCGCCCATGGGCCCACCCGCCGTCATGACGTGATTAGACCCATACCCACGTTCATCGAGAAATGTGGTGCCGAGATGACATCGAGGTAGGGTCTATTCAACTCCTAACGACCAGAGTCAGCCTTTCCTAATAGATACATTGCTGCAAATCAAACGCATCCGCTTTTAGGAGCTGATTGCATTGGCCATTGTGAAGATAGGCAGATACATGGCCACCACGATGAATCCGATGAGGACTCCGAGGAAAACCATCATCATCGGTTCCAGCAATGCGGTCAGTGAGGCAACCGCCTGATCCACCTCATCCTCGTAAAAATCTGCAATTTTCCCTAACATGGCATCGAGCGCACCCGTTGATTCGCCGACCGCGATCATGTGTGTCACCATCTTCGGGAATACCTGACTTTTCGCGAGAGGCTCGGAAATCGTCTTGCCTCCGCTGATACTCACCCTGGCGTTGACCAGAGCTTCTTCAATGATCTTGTTCCCCGAAGTCTTGGCGCAAATCGTCAAGGCGTCCAATAAAGGCACGCCGCTGGTTATGAGTGTCCCCAACGTTCTCGTGAACTTCGCTACCGACGCTTTTCGCACCAAATCTCCAAAAACAGGCAGCTTGAGGAGCAGCTTGTCGATCTGGTACTTCCCTTTGGCCGTTGCATAGTACTTTTTGAACGCCACGACTGCGAGAATGACACCACCAAGAATGATGTACCAGCTCGACTGAGCGAAATTACTCATATCAATCACGAGCTGAGTGGGGCCAGGAAGCGCCACTTTTCCGCCGGACATATCTTTGAACATCTTCTCAAACACCGGGATCACGAAGATCATCAACACAGCAATCACGATAAAGGCGATTCCTAAAATTGACGCCGGGTAGACCATGGCGCTTTTGATTTGCCCCTTCAATTTCATCGCTTTTTCAATATACTTGGAAAGTCGACCAAGAATGGTGTCGAGCAACCCCCCCACTTCTCCCGCATGCACCATGTTGACATACAGATCGTCAAATACTTTGGGGTGCCTACGGAGGGCATCTGAAAACGTCGAACCTCCCTCGACTTGGACTTTGATTGCACCCACAGATTTCCTCAGTGCTGCATTCTCCGATTGGTTCGATAAGATTTCTAGGCACTGAATCAAGGGCAACCCGGCATTAATCATGGTCCCAAACTGCCTGGTAAAAACGACCAAGTCCTTTTCGCTTACTCCACCACCGACCTTAAAGCTAAATCCCTCTTGGGCCACCTTCTCCTCAAGGCTCGTTACCACCACGCTTTGTTTGCGCAGTTGCTCCACCGCTTCATCGCGCGACTTCGCGACGAGTTCACCTTTTTTCACCGCCCCGGACTTACTCCGCCCAACATATGCAAACGTGGCCATAGATTCTCGTCCTGTTATGGCTCCCTGAGCCGGTTATACGGGAAAGCTAAGACTACGAAGCGAGTCTACTGGGGGGTCGGAAACCTGTCAAAAACAATTGAATTATTTACCGGACGGCCGACGAGGTCGTATTTGCAGCCAAAGTCATTAGGCCAGCGGAGGCGCCACATTCGTGTCGCGATACCCTCGATAAAGGTAATGTAAGCCAGAGGCCAGGGTGAACCCAACCATTAGGACGACGAGTGGAGCAAGCATGGAGCGGTCGAGTCCTCGCCATGTCAAAAGGACAATCAACAGGACGTAGCTCAACTGAAACAACGTCGTTCCTTTTCCCAAGAACGTTGGAGTCACATTAATCGGTGTATTGGTGACGTGAGCCACCACAGTCCCCAGGAGGAGAATAATGTCCCGGCTCACAACCAGGATGACCAGCCAGGACGGCACCAAATGCAGCATCGCCAGGGAGATGAAGCTCGACGTCAGCAGCAGTTTGTCTGCCAGAGGGTCAAGTACGGTGCCTAATCGTGTCCGTTGATTCAGTTTGCGTGCAAGATAACCGTCAGTGGCATCCGTCAGCCCTGCGATGAGTAGTGTTAAGAGTGCGAACCCATATGAGCCGTAGGTCATGAACCCTATGTAGACGGGGACCAGGAGGATGCGAAGAATCGTGAGGCTATTGGGGATATTCATGGAATGGGGCTGGGCGCGCCTTTGACTGGCTGAGGGGAGGCATCATAGTAATCGACACGACGCTTGTCAACGAGTTGCAGGCTGTATGCATGACCTTCTATAATTAATCGATCTAGACTTGTCGTCAACTGTTATTTCTGGGGGATAAGGAAGCATGAGCACGTTGCCACTGATGTTTAAGAAAGAAGGATTGGTCGAGAAACATCAGCTTGAAGGAGTTGATCCGAGCGATCGATATTTCAACCGCACCATTCTGGTCAATCGGACCCCATCAGGATACTCAGCAAAGATTATGTATGAAGCCTTCGTTGTTGAGAGTCCTTCACACTCGACCATTGCCGCAACAGTGAAAGAATTAGTGGATAAACTTCAAGGGTTCGGGTTCACTCGCATGAGAACGCGGGCCAATTTCAAGGGGACTCGCTATCTGGCTGAAAAAGAAACGTGGCTTGACTACCCAGATCGAGCTTAAATCGAACCGATGAATTCCTCATACACCAGATCATGAATTGCCGGACGGAACTCACGAATCGCTTCATTCCTGCTCGATGGATGCACTCGATTTGAGAGCAGAACAACCTCCAATTCTCGCATGGGGTCGATCCAGAGGGAAGTCCCCGTATAGCCGAGATGGCCAAATGATTGAGCTGCGAAATGGCGTCCTGCAGATGAAGGGACTGACGGTGTATCCCACCCGAGCGCCCAATTGGAAGACCCTTCCAATTTCTGTCTTCGTATAAATTCATGGACCATGGCCCGATCGAGGATCGTTACTCGGCCATGATACGCTCCCAACCACTCGCCTGAGATCCTCAACACCGCATCTACAGTCCCAAACAGACCGGCATGACCAGCCTCACCACCCAACGCAGCTGCATTCTGATCGTGGACTTCTCCACACAAAAGGTGTCCTCGCCATCGATCAATCTCCGTCGGCGCTACACCTCCCATATCGGCATCTAGGCTGCAAGAAAGTGCACGGTGCTGTCCGGGCAGGATAAATCCGATTTGAGGCTTCCCCAACGGGCACACAATATGGTCGAGAAAATATTCGCTCATCGATTGTCCGCTGATTCGTTCAATAATAAAGCCGAGCAACATGAAGCCTAGATCGCTATACAGGCTGCGTGTGCCTCGTTCATATACCGGTGCCTCGGACTGAATGAGGCGAAGCATAGCCCGCTTGGCCTGCTCTCGCTCTCCAGCCGACGAAAGGATTGCTCCATCTGGTCTGAGCTGCTCATAGAAGCCCCGCCAGCCAGGCAAACCTGACGAATGCGTCAGGAGGTGGCGAATTGTCGCAGAGCCGATGAAAGTATCGGCACATTCTGAAAGATGGTCGGCCACATAGTCATCAAGTTGGCAACGGCCTTTGTGCATCAATAAAACGAGAGCCGTAACGGTGGCCAACGGTTTTGTCAACGAAGCCAGGTCATAAATTGTGGAGGGACTGACGAGAGATCCTGGTGAGACAGTTGAAAGATGACCGGCATGAAAGCGAGAAGTCGGTCTATTGCCACACCGCACCGCCAATACGGCCCCCGGGAAGACCCCGTCGGCAACGGCTCGATCGAGTGCTGTTTGGATCACACTAAGATTGGGCATCGGGATAAGGATGACGGGGAATGCTCAGGAGCAATGATCACGCATTACGCAGCGGTAGCGCTCTCAACCGGAAACGGTCAACGGGTCGGGCTTGATTCCCCTTCAAGCTTTTCTTCCTGCATGACCCCATGATCCTGGTACGCCTCACTGGCTTCCACGTCCAACATCCGTTCGAAGGTATGAAGCGTCGCCCGCATCCGCTCAACCATGAGCAGCCGCTGCTTCTGCAGCAGAGACAGGTCTCGCTGTGTGCTTCCTAGCTCGACTCGGGCTTGTCGCAATAACTCGCTGGCTTTCAGTTCCGCTTCCTTGACGATCAACTCGGCATCACGTTGCGCGCTTCGCTTGACATCCTCGGCCAAGGACTGCGCCGAGATCAACGTGGTAGACAAAGTCGCCTCGGTCCGTTTCAGATCCGAGACCTGCTGTTCAAGCGTCATAATTCGATCACGCAACGCGGCATTGTCGCGATTCAAATATTCGACGGTTTGTGCAATCTCCTCTAGAAATCGGTTGACTTCTTCACGGTCATAACCACGAAGCTTGACTTGAAAGACCATCTGTTGAATATCGAGCGGTGTGATCTTCATGGCATCCCCCATTCGTTGAATCAATTCATCCGTACCGCAAGGTCCTTAATCGACTGTACGACCGCAATCTGCAAAAACCAGATGGCCACGATGACGATCAATGGCGACCAATCCATGCCCATCCCCGAGCCCAATCGCCGCCGGATCGGGGCCAGAATCGGTTCGGTGGCACGGGTGAGGAATTGAACGATTGGATTCCACGGATCCGGATTCACCCAAGAAATCAGCGCTCGAGCAATGACGATCCAGCTATAGAACGTCAGCGCATAATCAAGTACCGTGGCCACCCCTAACAACGTATTTCCCACAACAAACATCAGCCTCCGAGCTCCTGAGAACGTTTCGTCGCAGCCTCAACGGCGTCGATCAACAGGCCCCGGAGGCCTCCCTGTTCCAACCGATGCAAACCGGCAATCGTTGTTCCGCCAGGAGATACCACCTGATCCTTGAGCTGCGCCGGATGCTGCCTGGTTTCCAAGACCATTCGTGCTGCGCCCAAAACGGTCTGCGCGGCAAGGAGACTGGCTGTTTCTCGCGATAGCCCCATCTTGACGCCGCCATCGGCCATCGCTTCGATCATGAGAAAGACGTACGCCGGTCCGCTTCCGCTCAAGCCGGTCACAGCATCCATGAAGCGCTCATCAACAGGCACCACCCGACCAACCGACTCAAAGAGCTGTCGCGCACATGCCACCTCGCTATCCCCTACCCCAGGACCGATCGCCAAGGCAGTCATCCCCTCACCAACCATCGCCGGCGTATTCGGCATCGCGCGAATGACGCGAGCCTGCGGCCTACAAGCCTCAATAATTCGCATGAGTGGCACTCCCGCAACCACCGAGATCACAAGCCGTTTTGCCAACCCATCCCCGATCTCTTTGAGGACTGCGGCCGTTACCTGAGGTTTCACGGCCAGCACAATGACATCTCCCGAGACTACCGCCTCATGATTCGTGGCACTAATCTGAACGCCGTACTGCTTCTTGAGATGATCCAGGCGGACCGTATCTGGATCAGCGACATGGATCTGCTCGGCCTTGTAGTCCCCTGCGGACAGCACCCCACTGATCAAGGCCTCCGCCATCCGGCCACCGCCTACAAACGAGATGTTGTGCGTGAATGTTGGACTAGACATGACGCGCTCCAAAGATGGCGGTGCCAACTCGGACCAATGTCGCGCCTTCCTCAATGGCCACGTCATAATCGTTTGACATTCCCATTGACAGTTCATCCATCTCTACGGTCGGTACGTTTAAGGCCGCGATCTGTCGAGCGAGTTCATGGAGTTTGCGGAAATGCGGCCTAGCCGAATCCTGGCCAGCGGTCGGAGGAGGAATCGTCATGAGGCCTTTGATACACACATGAGAGAGTTGCGCCATCATAGGTACTGATCGTACCACGTCATCGGGATGAAACCCTGCCTTGGTCGGTTCTCCCCCGATATTTACTTCCAGCAAGACATTCTGCCGACAGCCGGCTTCCTCCGCACGGCGATTGATTTCTTGCGCGAGGTCTACCGTATCTACCGAATGAATGAGGTCGAATCGACCGATCACGGACCGTACCTTCCTCCGTTGCAGCTGCCCGATAAAATGCCAGTGAACCGGTGCTTGGGTGAACATAGCTATTTTAGGCAGCGCTTCCTGTACCCGATTTTCGCCCAAAATGGACAGGCCGGCGCGCACACCTTCCGCAATATGTTCAACCGTTACGGTCTTGGTCGCGGCCACGAGCCGCACTGTACCGGCAGGACGTCCAGCTTTTTCTTCCGCCAACCGAATCTTCGTCAGAATCGATTGAACACGTTTTGCGATCGTTTCAGGGATGAGCGGTTCCATGGTCCTCTCGCAGGAGTCGCGGCCGCTCATTCAGCGACCCGTTCTTCATTCTAGCGGAAGCGCTTCAGAATTGGCAGAGTCTCACTTATTCTCGCTTCACCGATAACCCAATGGCACTGACCATGGTCCCGTTGACCTTCCCCTCCCGCCGATAGGAAAAAAAGAGGTCTTCATGGCAAATGGTACAGAGGTTGACAGTGGTGATTGAGCTCGGAGACGCCCCGAAGGCTTGCGCCTGTTCTTTGACGAGCGCTTTCAAATCAAGATGTGCTGTCCTTGCTCCCTTCGTTCGAACCACCTTCTTCCACCCTGGAACTCCCTGACACAGACGGTCAAGAACCGGCTCATCCACCTCATAGCAGCAGACCCCAGCCGATGGCCCGATACTGATCCGTACATTCTCCAGACGCGAGCCAAAGCGAGACTCCAACAGGGCCAAGGTTTTTGGAACAATGCCGGCAACCGCTCCTCGCCAGCCGGCATGGACTGCAGCCACAACCCGACGCTTAGGATCATGCATGAGAATCGGGACACAATCTGCCGTCCGTACTGCCACCATAATACCGGGTTGATCGGTAACCAAGGCATCCCAACCTCCCACAAATCGGTCTGTCGGGGCTAGGACACGGTCCACCACCAACGCCCCCGTCCCATGGACTTGTTTCACTGAGAGCGTCCATGAAGATAATGCCGATCCTGCTATCCCCTTCCGCGGAATCCCCACTTCAAGGCCAAGACCCATGGCATGCCGACGAGTCCCGAAAAAATGGCGGACCTGAGTCCCGGCCTCCACAAACGCCGGCACGGTAATAACCGATGAGCTTGCCATCATCACATTCCCTGCCTCATCACCTGAAGATCGGCACGTGATCAGTCTGTTTGTTTGCGAAGAAAGGTCGGCACATCCCACTCATCTTCGGCGGTCAACACCGCTCGGTCCATGGACTCTCGCACATCGTTCATTCTTCTCAAAAAGGTTGGGCGATCGAGGTCTTTTATCGGTCGATCTCCCGCTAATGAAGCACCCATGCTGGCTAACGCTGAGGGGACGGGTTTGGCCGGTCGACTTGCTCCCCGATCAGCTCCGATTGCGACGGCCGCTGAGTCCTCTTCTCGTTCAAAGCCGGTTGCGATCACCGTAATGATAAGTTCCTCGCCCATGTCTGGGTTGATAACCTGACCGACGATGATGTTAGCTTCAGGATCTGCCGTCTGTTGGATGATCGAGGCGGCTTCTTCGATCTCGTGCAGCGACATGCTGGGGCCTCCCGTAATGTTCAGAAGAACACCGCGGGCCCCCTCGACACTTCCTTCTTCCAGGAGAGGACTACACATAGCCTTTTGCGCCGCTTCGATCGCCCGATTCGGGCCATAGGAAACGCCCATACCCATGACGGCTCGTCCTGTGTGCGACATCACCGTACGAACATCGGCAAAATCGACGTTCACGTGTCCTGTGGTCGTAATGACGTCGGCGATACCCTGGATCGCTTGGCGCAACACATCATCCGCGACTTTGAATGCCTCGAGAAGCGGGGTTGATTTATCGACAATCCCTAGCAGCCGCTGGTTCGGAATCACGAGCAACGTATCGACGTGCCGACGCAAATCCCGGATTCCTTCTTCCGCATGCTTGTGTCGCCGCTGGCCTTCATACTGAAATGGTTTCGTAACGACGCCTACCGTCAGGATACCCATTTCGCGGGCAATACTTGCCACGATGGGAGCGGCCCCTGTACCAGTCCCTCCCCCCATTCCGGCCGTAACAAAAACCATATCAGCCCCTTCGAGACATTCTCGGATATGTTCTTTACTCTCAAGTGCGGCATCTCGACCAATCTCCGGCTTTGCTCCCGCACCCAACCCCCGGGTGCGTTCCGGCCCGAGTTGGATCTTATACGGTGCCAACGACCGATCAAGCGCCTGAAGATCGGTGTTACCGGCGATAAAATCGACGCGTGCGAGTCCAGAGGTGATCATCGTGTTGATCGCGTTGCACCCGGCACCACCAATTCCGATCACCTTGATGCGAACCGGCGACAACATATCTTCTTGAAATGAGAACATTGGGGCACCTCCTCACAGCGCCTCGCACGACGACCTACCTGCCGCCCGCAAGGGTTCTAACGGTTAAAAGACTTCCGACACCCACTTCGTCCATCCGCGCATTTTTGCCCAGGGCCCTCCATTGCGCAGCCCGGCCGTTTCTAATTCACTGACATGTCTCCGGGCGTGTAACAAGAGACCGACCCCGGTCGAATGACTGGGATGGCCGACAGTTTCTCGTAACCCTCCGACACCGGAAGGTATGCCTCGGCGTGCCGGCAAGTTCAGAACCTTCTCCGCGGCGTCGGGCATGCCTTCCAATAGCGATGTGCCCCCGGTAATCACGACACCAGCCCCCAATATTCCTTCATAGCCGGCACGTGCAATTTCTCTCCGGACGAGCTCAAACATCTCCTCAACGCGCGGCTCTAAAATCTCGGCAATATCTCGTCTGGAAAAAGTTCGAGCTGGCCGATCTCCGACAGACGGTACTTCGATGATCTGATGCCCCGTCAGCAACTCAGTCCGCGCAACACCGTACTGCGTCTTGATCTTCTCAGCCTCAGTCTGTGAAGTGTGGAGAACGAAGGCCAAGTCCTTCGTCAAATTTTGGCCGCCAATGGGAAGGACCGCTGAGTGACGGATGCTGCCATCCAGGAAAATAGCCAAATCCGTTGTCCCGCCGCCTAAGTCCACCATCGCCACACCCAAATCACGCTCTTCTTGCCCCAATACGGCTTCACTGGAAGCGAGCGGCTGCAGAATAATGTCCACGACATCGAGTCCCGCTCGATTCACGCACTTCACAATATTCTGCGCAGATGTCACGGCACCGGTGATGACATGCACGTTCACTTCCAAACGATTGCCAGAAAGGCCTAATGGTTCGCGCACACCTTCCTGCCCATCGACCATGAACTCTCGCGGGAGCACGTGAAGAATCCTGCGTTCGTGGGGAATGACAGCAAGAGTACGGGCACTTTCAATGGCGCGCTGGATATCTTCGCGCGTCACCTCGGCTCGTTTGAGCGCCACGACGCCCTTGCAGTTTTCAGCAGAAATGTGGCTACCCGCGATGCCGGTGTAGACCGAATTGATCTGGACGGCCGCCATCAACTCCGCCTCTTCGACTGCTTTCTTGATGGATTCGACGGTGCTTTCGATGTTGACAACGACTCCCTTACGTAGGCCAAGGGAAGGACTCGACCCGACGCCGATAATATTGATCCCTCCAGCATCGGTCATCTCCGCCACGATCGCACAGATCTTCGTGGTTCCGATGTCGAGACCGACCAGAATTTGATCCCGTTTCGGCACCGCGCTCACCCCCCTTCCCGCACGACAATCCGATTTTCGTACCGGAGATCCACTTCGTTCGCTCCGCGCCCGCGACCGTCAAAGTTCAGTGTTTTGAGTGTCGGTTTGACGCGTTGAAACCGTTCCCACTGCTCTCCGACCGCTACCTCCCCGAACTGAAATCGCACTCCCTGTACAAGGGCAATGAGGTTTGACGGGTTTTCGGCGTTCACTTGTAGCCGACCTTCGAAGGTTTGCCCGACTAAATGTGCAAGCTGGATGCCCGAGGCGACAACCTGCTTGACCGACTCAGTTTCCTCCAGCAGAGCTTTGGAATCGATTCCCGTCACAAGAGGCAACGCATCATCATCGGACTGGCCGAGCCTGGTCAGCACATGCCCCTCCGCATCAGTCAGAAAGTTCTGGGAGTCGGCACGGATGACCGCAGCTGGTTTTCGCTCAACCAGGGATATACGTAACTCATGAAACGGAACGCGGGTCACTTCGGCTTCTTTGACCCAGGGATGAGATTCCACCTGCTCCTTAATAACGCTCGTGACAATATGGTGGAGGCCGGTGCCAGATTTCACCTTCGCAAGATCGAGCACTTTCTGCCTATCGATGTGGTGGCCTCCTTCGATCGTAATGGTCTTGATCTCCAGCAATGCTTGGAGCGCAGGGCCAGCATATTTCACACTGATCACGATGCCCCCTGCCAGGAGCACCGTACTGATGATCACGCCAGCCCATCGAGTCAGGGTCTTTCGTCCGGCTGTCTTCCCCCGTTGGGCTTCCCTCCCCGCTCTCTCTCCTTGCGGATCCTTCCACTGATTTTTTCGTGGCTCCACGGGAGAAGATCGCCGCTTTCTTCCCAAGAATCGCATGACACTCACTCCTTTGGAACTACCTGCGCAAAGCGATTCGCACGATCGAGCGCCGACTGCAGAATCCGTTCGACTAAGGCATCGTACGTAATCCCAACTTGAGCTGCGGCCATGGGCAGAAGACTAGTCTCGGTCATGCCGGGAACCGTATTAATCTCTAAGACATAGGGCCGACCTCTCGAAGTGATCCGAAAATCCACGCGAGCAGCCCCCTCGCACTCTAACGCCTCATAGGTTCGCCTCGCTAAAACACTGATGTGGTGCATCACCTTGGGAGGGAACGGAGCGGGACAGAGATACTGAGTCTTGCCCTTCTGATACTTTGCCGAGAAGTCGTAAAAACCCTCAGGCGCCACGATTTCAATGGCAGGGAGGACTGTGGGACCTTCCGCCGTTGTTCCCAGAATGGAAACGGCAGCTTCATGTCCGGGAATATAACTCTCCACCATCGCCTCTGGATCATAACGATGCGCAAGGGCGAGCGCCTCCTTCCATTGGGTGCGGCGACGTACGATCGTCACCCCGATCGTGGAACCCTGCGAAACCGGCTTGACGACAATCGGCAATTTCAGTTTTGTCTGCCTCAGAACCTTCGCCAATGACGACCTGTCACATTCCCGCACAACGGTTCCGGTAGGTAGCGGGACACCATGTGCGGCCAATAGAATTTTTGTAGCGGCCTTGTGCATGCCTACTGCACTCGCCCGTACACCGGACCCGGTATAGGGAATTCCCAACGTCTCGAGAAATCCCTGAATGGTCCCGTCTTCACCTCCCGGTCCGTGCAGCGACAGAAACGCAATGGCGACTTTTTGATCCTCCAACTCTCGATGTAGACGATCGGTGACATCGATGGCCACTGCATCGTATCCTCGACGGATCAGGGCCTGATGAACAGCCTGACCAGTCTTGAGTGAAATATCCCGCTCCGAAGAGCGTCCTCCCATGAGCACGCCGATCCGGGCATTTGTCAGACGACCCATCGTCACAACGACTCCCTTCGCTACACTTCACCCACGACTTTCAACTCCAGCTCTAATTTGATCCCCATCTTTCGCGCGATTCCCGTACGTATCTTCTTGACAAGCGAGAGGACATCGGAGGCACTGGCCTGCCCTTGATTCACAATAAAATTGGCATGCCTCATCGAAACCTGTGCGTCACCGACCGATATGCCCTTGAACCCTGCCGCTTCAACAACTCGCCCTGCCGAATCGTTCAGCGGATTCTTGAACACACAGCCGGCGCTCGGTAGCGTAAGCGGTTGCGTATCACGGCGGTAGTGGAGATAGTCTTTCACGACCTTTTCGATATCCGCCCGCACTCCTGATCTCAGTTGTAGCCATACTCCGACCACGACACCCTTCGGCAATGTTGCCCGGCGGTACGCAAATTCGATCGCCTCTGCGGGATAGTCCATCAGTGCGCCTTTCGGCGACACAATCCGAACGGCTTTCACTGAGTCTTTCATCTCACCGAGTCGTGTCCCTGCGTTCATCACGACACAGCCTGCGACAGTGCCAGGGATACCGGCCGCCCACTCCAGCCCCGCCAAGGACCGGCGGATGGCATGGCCGATCAGCGTCGGCATACCGACACCTCCTTCGGCATACAATACGGATCCTGGTTCTTCTTTAATCGCACGCAATTTCCCCAAACTGACCACCACACCCCGAATGCCTTTGTCCCGAACAAGAAGGTTGGTGCCACCCAACACAAAGATCGGAAGTTTCTGCTCGTCCGTCTGCCTGGTGAGCTGGACGACATCCTCCACGTCAGCTGGTTCCACCAATACATCGGCTGGACCCCCGATGTGGAATGACGTGTACTCTCTAAGCGGCGCATTGAATCGAACCACCCCTCGAACGCCGGCCACGGCAGACTCCAATCTGCGCTGTGTCCGCATTGGTCGTCCCTTCGTTCCAACTGTGTGCAGCGATGCGCCATGGGCCATCAAGCAGACTCAAGCCGTGCAAGAATCCCGGTTCCAGCCTTCCAGATATCACCCGCCCCCAACGTGAGCACGAGGTCGCCTGGCCGAAGATGAGGCAGTACCTGATCCGGTAGCGTTTCCTTGCGCTCCAGGAAAGTCACCGAAGGATGACCTGCCGATTTGATCGTGTCCGCAAGGGCCGCTCCGGAAACTCCCGGTATCGGTGATTCACCGGCTGGATAAATGTCCGTCATGAACAGTACGTCGGCATGCGCAAAGGCATGCGCAAACTCTCCGATGCAATCCCGTGTCCGGCTATATCGATGCGGCTGGAAAATGACCACCAATCGACGATCCCAACCCTGCTTGGCAGCCGCCAGGGTCGCTTTCACCTCAGTGGGATGGTGGCCGTAGTCATCGACCACCATGATACCGCCGGCTTCACCTCGCAAATGAAACCGCCGTTCGACTCCCGTGAAGGCTGCCAACCCCTTGCGAATTAGGTCGACAGGAATCTCCAGTTCGATGCCGATCGCAATGGCCACCAACGCGTTGGACACGTTGTGGATCCCCGGCACAGCCAGGCGGAAGGGACCAAGATGCTTCCCACGAAAATGCGCCCGGAACTCGGCACTCCATTGCCTCAAGTTGATGTCGGTTGCCTTGAAATCGGGTGCCATTCCATCTCGATCGCGAAGTCCGTACGTGTGATACCGCTTGACCAGGCGAGGGAACAGTGCGGCCAGATGATCGTCATCGGCACACAAGACCGCCACGCCGTAAAATGGAATTTTGTTGATGAATTCTAGAAAGCTTTCGGTGATGCGTTCCATCGACCCATAGTGATCGAGATGCTCACGGTCCAGATTGGTCACCGCCACGATGGTCGGAGAGAGGCGAAGAAATGATCCATCACTTTCGTCCGCCTCCGCCACAAGCAAGTCGCCTCGTCCAAGCCGTGCATGACTGCCCAAGGCATTGACTTTGCCCCCAATGACCATTGTGGGGTCGAGGCCACCTTGGGCCAACACGTTTGCGACCATCGATGTCGTCGTGGTCTTTCCATGGGCACCGGCGATGGCTACCCCAAACTTCAGACGCATCAGCTCCGCCAACATCTCCGCCCGCGGAATCACTGGAATCTGCTTGGCCTTCGCCGCCACAACTTCCGGGTTTCCCATCGCCACGGCGGAGGAGATGACCACGACCTGCGCCTCTCCCACATTGGACTCCTGATGCCCAATGAACACTTTTCCACCGAGTTCTTCCAGTCGCCTCGTCGTCTCCGAAACGTTCAGATCTGAACCGGTCACCTTGTATCCCATCGTGAGCAGCACTTCTGCGATGCCACTCATGCCGGCCCCGCCGATTCCGACGAGATGAATCTGCTGTATTTTTCGAAATAGTGTCATGCGAGCCTGCCTTTGTCGTCCCGCTGAAGTCTGTGATCGAATCCCTCGTGCACCAACACCACTAACCTCCGGTCGTTCTAGTAAATTGGTTGATGTCATGTGTCACTCCCATGAGCGTGTAACATTCACCGACGATCACTTCGCCGGCATTGATTCGTCTCATCTCCAAACTCTTCCGTTGCATCGTCCCCAGCCGTTGTGGATCCGACAAGACAGCGTCGATCATCTCACTCAGTTTTACTCCGGTGAGATCGGCCTGCGGAAACACAATGGCCCCTCCCGCCGCCTCCATTGCCCGCGCATTCTTCATCTGGTGATCATAGATCGCCGTCGGTAACGGAATCAGAATCGCGGCTTTTCCACAGGCCGTCAGTTCGGCAATCGTCATCGCGCCAGCACGAGCTACCACCAGATCGGCCGTCCGAAGAACAGCCGGCATATCGTAGAGAAACGGGACAATCTTGGCTTGGATACCCAACGTTCGGTACGCTTCACCGACTCGCTCGTAATCTCCCTCGCCTGTCTGATGCGTGATGGTCAGGCCTGGAAACCGTTGGCTCAGCAGGGGTAATCCTTCCAACACCGCGCTGTTGATGGCCATGGCCCCCTGGCTTCCACCAAAAATGAGCAGGTGTTGGCCACCCTGCTTGGTTGACGCGCTGTTGGCTGGTTGCACCAAAAACTCCTGTCGAATCGGTGTCCCCACGACGCGCACCTTCCGCCGGTCAAAGGAAGTCCCGGCCGACTCAAATGCCAAAAAAATCCGCTGCGCAAAAGGAGCAACGACTTTGTTGGCCAATCCGGGATAGGCATTTGGCTCCAGAATCACCCGGGCAATTCCCCTCAAGGCAGCAGCAGCCAACATGGTCGGACTCGTGTAGCCCCCCACTCCGATCACAAGATCAGCCTGTCGGCGCTTCAGCAGTTTCAGTGATTGCCAAATCCCAAGAGGCACAGAAAGCACTCCACGTATGACATCCAGCAACCCCTTTCCCATAATCGGCTTTGCGTTAATCAACGCCAACTCGAATCCCTCGTGAGCAAGCACCCTGGACTCGACCCCGCGCATGGTCCCAACAAACAGAATGTCTGTGGATGGATCGCGACGCAGAAACTCTCGAGCCAGCGCGACAGCCGGATAGAGATGCCCACCAGTACCTCCCGCGGCGATCACAATCGTCATGGTCGGCTCGCCCAGCCACGCCCGCTCTGCTGTCTGGTCTCTTCTCGTCCAGCCTGCCGATCCCGAGAGATGTTGAGCAAAATCCCGACACCGATCAGACTGATGACCAAGGAAGATCCACCATAACTGACGAACGGCAACGTGAGCCCCTTGGTCGGCAACAACCCCGTCACGACACAGGCATTGATCAGCGCCTGAATACCGATCAGTGTCGTGATACCGATTCCCAGGTAGCGGCCAAACGGAATCCTCGCTCTGAAGGAGATCTGAAATCCCCTGATGACGAAGAGGACGAAGAACAGCACGATCATCCCCGTTCCAACAAACCCGAGCTCTTCGCCGACGAGCGCCAACACAAAGTCGGTATGCGCTTCTGGAAGAAAAAATAGCTTCTGTTTGCCTTCCCCCAACCCAACGCCAAAGAGTCCCCCGCTGCCGAACGCCAAGAACGATTGAGTAATCTGGAATCCCGTATCCGACGCATCCCTCCACGGTTCTAGGAACGCCATGAGTCGCTGGCGCCTGTAGCTGGACGTCAGAACAAGAACGAGTCCGATCGGCACGGCAGATAATGCCAACATTGAAAGGTGCGACACGCGTGCACCGCCGACGAACAAGAGACCTCCTGTCACCAGCCCCAGCATCACCACAGTCCCCAAATCGGGCTCCAAAAGAACTAGCCCGCTGAGAACCCCCATGACGAGTAGCGCCGGTAGTAGCCCGGTGGAGAAATTTTGGAGCCGGTCTTCTTTTTTTGCGAGGTATGTCGCGAGATAGATCACACCGATCAACTTCACCATTTCGGCTGGCTGAATAGAAATCACTCTCAGGTCCAGCCAGCGTCTGGCGCCGTTCCGCATCGCACCAATTGACGGGATCAAGACCATCACCAACAACACCACGATGAGGCCAAGAAGCGGAAGCGCCAGTCGCTTCCACCAGACGTAGTCGATATGGGACGCGACCTGCAGAAACACCAAACCGAATACCAGCCACGCCAGTTGCCGTTTCAGATAGTACCAGGAGTCGTGAAATCGATTGCCCGCCACCACGGCACTCGCGCTGAAGACCATCACAAGACCAATCAGCACCAGGGTGATGGTCACAAACAGCAGGACATGATCCATCCCCCCACCCCGCTTTGGACCTTGCGGGCTGCCGGTGGACCATGGCAAGGCCAAGGTCCCTACAGATCTCTGTGACATCTTCCTGCGTCAATGCTCCTCTGCCTTGCCGTCTGTTAGATCGGCAAAGATTGCACGAGAGCTTTAAACTGCCGCCCTCGGTCTTGATAATCGGCAAACATATCGAAACTCGCGCAGGCTGGTGACAGCAGCACCACCTCGCCGACACTGGCTCCCGCTGCCGCCAACTCAATGGCCTGCTTCAACGTGTCAGCCCGTTCGACCGCCTGATAACCTTCCATCGCCTTCGCAATGAGCGGCGCCGCTTCACCGATCAGAATGAGCTGCTTCACTCTCTGGCGAATGGCAGGAGCTAACCGAGAAAAATCCCCTCCCTTGTCTCGCCCCCCAGCGATCAGCCAAATCGGTAGATCGATACTTTCCAACGCTTTGAGGGTCGCGTCCACATTGGTCCCCTTAGAGTCGTTGATAAAGCAGATGCCTCGGCGCTCACGAACCACCTCCAACGCATGTTCCAACCCAGGAAACTCTCTAAGACCCTGACGAACAACACTGAGAGGGCACCCGCTCAACAGTGCGTAGGTGACAGCCACCATGGCGTTTTCAACGTTGTGATCGCCGATGATCTTGATCTCGCTCCGAGCACAGACCTCCTGAGTCTGGCCTCCAATGGTTGTCACGATGCGATCCCGATCGAGATAGGTCCCCCCGTCCAAATCGGACGGTAACGTCTGAGTCCTCGTGAAACCCAGTACACGAGCTCTCACACCCCGCCGCAGCGGAGCCACTCTCGAATCATCCAGATTGAAGAGAGCATAGTCGGATCGAGTTTGATTCTCGAAAATTCTGTTTTTCGCCGCGATATATTCGTCGATCGACTCATAGCGATCCTGATGGTCCACCGTCACGTTGAGAATCCCGGCAATCCATGGATGAAACTGCTCGACGGTTTCCAGTTGGAAGCTGGACACTTCCACCACCAACGCGTCATACGGGCATGGGCGGCCCGCCTTCATGGCTTGCAGCGAGTGTAGGGCAGCTTCACTGATCGCCGTGCCTAAATTCCCGCCGACAAATACCCGCTTTCCACTCTCTTGCAACATTTTCCCAGTCAGCGTGACTGTCGTGCTTTTTCCATTAGTACCGGTCAGAGCCAGAATTGGAGCGGAAAGAAACCTCGATGCGAGATCGAGTTCACTGATGACCTTCACACCTCGGTGGCGAACGCGCTCAAGGGCCTCCAACCGATAAGGGACTCCTGGACTAATGACGACAAGTTCGGCTGTGTTGAGAGCCGATTCATAATCCCTGCCTAGGGCAAAACGCGTCGTTGCTTGATCCAGCGATTCAAGCACACCGAGTAACTCTCCTCGATCCTTTCGATCGGCCAGCGTCACCACCGCGCCGACTTCCTGGAGTAGGCGGCTGGCGGCCACGCCACTCCGTGCCATTCCGACGACTGTGACGCGAGCTCCTGCCAACTGAGTGGTGTCCGCTCCCACCATCTCCATTACCTCAACTTGAGCGTGCTCAAGCTCAATAGCGCCAACAAAATAGCGATGATCCAGAGACGCACAACGACTTTCGGCTCTTCCCAGCCTTTCATCTCAAAGTGGTGGTGGATCGGAGCCATGAGGAATATTCGCTTGCCTCTGGATTTGAATGAGGCGACCTGGAAAATGACCGAGACGGCTTCGATCACGAAGACGCCGCCGACCATAAGCAACAACAGCTCATGCTTGCTGATGACCGCTACCGTCCCAAGGGCCGCCCCAAGCGGGAGCGAACCGACATCGCCCATAAAGACCGAGGCCGGATAGGTGTTGAACCAAAGGAATCCAAGACTCGAACCCAGGATGGCCGCCGTAAAGACCGCCAACTCCCCGGCTCCGTCGATGTGCGGGATCAGTAGGTATTCCGACATCAATCGGTGACCGGTTACGTAAGCAACCACGGTGTACGCCAATGCAGCAATCATCACAGGCCCGATAGCCAGCCCGTCGAGACCATCAGTGAGGTTCACGGCATTGGAACAACCGACGATCACCAACACGGCAAAGACAATATAAAACCATCCCAAATCAGGAGTGAAACTCTTGAAAAATGGCACACTCAGTTTCGTGCTGTAGCCAGGCAACGAGTACAAAATTAGCGCGACAATGAGCGCGACGACTAGTTGAGCCGTGAATTTTTGCGATGCGGAAAGCCCCTTTGATCGGGCCTTGATGAATTTGAGATAGTCGTCCGCAAACCCAATGGCACAAAACCCCAGTGTCGCAGCAAGAACCAGCCAGATATGGGGACGCGAGATGTCGGCCCAGAGCAGCGTGGACAACGTGACTGCAAAAATAATGAGGATGCCGCCCATCGTGGGCGTCCCGCTTTTAGCGAGATGTCGCTTCGGTCCGTCATCTCGTATCTGTTGCCCTAACTTGATTTCTTGAAGCTTGCGAATCACCCACGGCGCGAGCACGAATGCGATCAGAAACGCCGTGACAGCGGCATAAATGATGCGAAAGCTCTGATATCGAAAGACATTCAGAAATGAAAATTCTTTATGGAACGGATAGAGCCAGATATACAGCATAGCCTGAACGACCGTTAGGAAGCCTTCCTTGTCGTATGTGTTGCTCCTCGAAGTGCATCAGCGACAAGCTCTAATTTCATCCCGCGCGATGCTTTGATCAGCACGGTGTCACCCGGCTTCACAAAGGTTTTTATGGCGGCGGACGCCGCGCGCGCATCCGGCACTTCGAGAATATGGGCTTGATCCAGTCCTGCCTGCTTCGCCCCTTTGGCGAGGCTCCGCCCCAATGGTCCACAGGCCACGAGCTGATCAATGCCGTGGCGTGCCACGAATCCGCCGACTTCCTCATGCATCTGCGCGGCATTTGGGCCAAGTTCCAGCATATCGCCCAGCACGGCAATTTTCTTTCGTTTCGCCCCTGTTTGCGAGAGTAACTGCACCGCTGCTTTCATGGAGGCCGGGTTGGCATTGTAGCAGTCAATGATCAACTTCACGCCCTGACTCACTCGCACCTGCGACCGCATGGCAGCAGGCCGGAAACGGGACAGTCCCTGAGCGATCACCCCTCCGGGCAAGCCCAGAATTGAACCAACTGCCCCCGCAGCCAACGCATTGGTGACGTTATGGTCCCCTTGTACTCGAATATGAACCACGGTATGGCGGACCATGCCTGGGAGTAGAAGACGAAAGATCGTCCCATTGCGCCCGTCGGATTCCAGATTCATGGCACGGACGTCAGCTTTTGATGAGAAACCAAACGACACCACACGACAGCGAGCTCGTGCAGCAAGGTAGTCATAATACGAATCATCTGCGTTCAGAACTACAACTCCATCAGGAGGAAGCAGATCGAGCATCTCCGCCTTTGCCTGAGCCGACACTTCTATCGTGCCGAAAAACTCTAAATGGTCGGGGCCGATGTTCGTAATGATCCCGATCGTGGGGCGAACTATTTCACACAGTCTGGCGGTCTGACCGAGATTGTCGACTCCCATCTCAATGACCGCTCCCTTATGTCGCTCGTTAAGGCGAAGCAGTGTCTGCGGAACTCCCACACGGTTATTCAAATTCCCTTCCGTCTTGAGAATTTTCCAGCGCTGGGCCATGACGCTGGCGACCATTTCTTTCGTCGTCGTCTTACCGTTACTTCCTGTAACGGCAACGACAGGAATGTGAAATCGGCTTCGGTGGTGCGCAGCCAGCTGCTGATAGACATAGAGTGGATCGCGGACACCGAGGATAAATGGCTGGGCCCGCTTCGAACCACGCTTTAAGGAAATTCCCGACACATTGTAGGAATCGAGTACGATCGCTCCAACCGCCCCGCGCGAGAGCGCCGTAGTCACAAAGTCATGGCCGTCGAATCGATCTCCCTGTAGCGCAAGAAAGAGATCACCAGGCTGAAGAGACCGAGTATCGAGGCTGATTCCATGGATACGTTGCTTTGCCCAACTCACCCCATCGCTGGCCAAGACTTTCGCGCTGATGACTTCCCGCAATTCTTCGACCGTAAACAGCGTCATCTGGATACCTTCATGCACCGACCGCCCCCTGCATCCGCAGGTTAGATGCGGGCTCCGAGTCGTTCGATAGCGTCGCGCGCCACCTCGCGATCGTCGAAATGAACCTTCTTCGTGCCGATGATCTGGTAGTCTTCGTGCCCTTTACCAGCAATCAAAACCATATCCGCACTCTGGGCCTCCCGCACCGCCTCTTCGATGGCTTCTCGCCGATCAGACACTTTTCGATACTGGACGTGTGGCCGTAGCCGAAGTGCCTCGATCACCCCGACTTCTACTTGTTCCAGGATGGAGAGGGGGTCCTCGGTTCTAGGGTTGTCCGATGTCAGTATCACGACGTCGCTGTAGCGCACGGCCGCTTCTCCCATCTTCGGCCTCTTGCCTCGGTCACGGTCTCCACCGCACCCAAAGACCGTGATGATGCGTCCGGCTTTCAGCGCTTGTGCCGCCGTCAGCAATCGGACCAGCGCGTCTTCGGTGTGGGCATAATCTACAGCTACTGTAAACGGCTGGCCCGCGATCACACGTTCGAACCGTCCTGGCACGTTAGTAACTCTTGCTACAGCCTCACGAATTTGTGCCGGCGTAGCCCCTTCGTGAAGCGCAACCCCGATGGCAGCGAGTAAGTTGTAAACGTTGTGCTCCCCCACGAGGTGACTCTCGATAGGGAAGTTCCCGACCGGAGTCGCGGCAGTAAAGGTTGTCCCCTGAAGAGACAAGTGCACCGCTTCCGCGCGCAGATCCGCCTTGGCCTTTAATGCATAGGTCCACACCGGGGCAGGACAATGCTCGACAATGCGAGTTCCATAGGGATCGTCAATGTTGACGATCCCTCGTTTATTCGCCTTGAGTCCTCTTTCCAATCCCAAAAAGAGCCTCAGTTTTGCCTGAAAGTACTCTTCCATGGTCTTATGAAAGTCGAGATGGTCCTGAGTCAGATTCGAAAAGACCGCCACATCATATTCGCATCCGCTCGTGCGGTCCTGTGCCAGGGCGTGAGAAGACACTTCCATCACGGCAGTGGTGCACCCGCTAGCGACCATCTTAGCAAGCAGCTGTTGCAGTTCAAGAGAACCAGGTGTCGTGTGTGTGGCCGGCATCGAGCGCTCAGCGATTTGATAGGCGACGGTTCCAATCAACCCTACTGGGTGCCCCAAGGCTTCCATCAGAGCTTTGCAGATATAGGTCGTGGTGGTTTTTCCATTCGTTCCAGTCACGCCGATCATCCGAATCTTCGACGAGGGGTCTCCATAAAAGCGACCCCCCAGCAGACCGAGTGCCTTTTTGGAGTCGTCAACGCGGACGAATGGAAGAGACACCTCACTCACCGGCTGCTGCGACAACAATGCGACTATTCCCCCTCTCATTGCCGCTGGGATAAACTCATGCCCATCAACCTGCTCGCCTTTCACGGCAACAAAGAGACTGTGGGGCGAGACAGCTCGGGAATCATCAGTAATCGCGTTGATGGACACGTCGAAATTTCCACGGCGATCAAGAATCCTCACCCGTCCTTCTAGCGACTGAAGCAGGGTTGCCAAGGTCATCGACACTCCCCAGTACGATTACGATTTTCGCGAAGCCATCGCTAACGTGATTGGCGCATTCGATGGCACGCCTAAGTAGCTTAACACCTGCTCCCCGACTCGACTAAATACCGGGGCGGCGACAGCCCCGCCCCGTGTATCACCTTGAGGTTCATCGATTACCACGATCATGGCAAGCTGAGGGTTGTCTGCCGGCGCATACCCCGTAAAAGACGCTACAAATCGAGAAGCTGAATAGGTACCGGTTCGGGGATCGATCTTTTGTGCTGTACCGGTTTTTCCAGCCACCCGAAATCCCGGGATAGCCGCATTCGTCCCGGTGCCGTCCGTCACGACACCTTCAAGAATCTTCGTCACGCTGCGAGCCGTTTCTGGAGAAATCACCCGTCGCCTGGTTTGAGGAGGGACCTGCCTGAGGATGTGGTTATCAGCATCTCGTATTTCTGACACCACGTAGGGCTTCATCAACACACCGTTGTTGGCGATGGCCGCAACCGCAGATACCATTTGAAGTGGGGTCACACCAATCTCTTGCCCTATGGAAATAGATGCGACCGAACGGCGCCCCCAGTCTTTAGGGTCTCTAACCAGTCCAACTCCCTCTCCAGGAAGATCGATCTCTGTTCGCTGTCCGAAACCGAATGCCTGGAGATATCGATAGAGTCGGTGCTCCCCCAACGCCATACCGGTCTTCGCCGCTCCAATGTTGCTGGACTTCTGAATCACCTGCGCAAAGGAGATCCATCCCAGTCGCTCATGATCATGAATCACGGTGTTCGCAACCGTCATACGACCATGCTCCCCGAATACCATCGTATTCGGCCTTACTACTCGCTCCTCAATGGCTGCCGCTGCCATCATCGCCTTCATAGTGGACCCTGGTTCATAGGCGTCCGTCAGCGCCCTGTTCCGCCAGCGATCAGGGCTCAGAGCCGATACGGCATTGGGATCAAATCGTGGACTCACCGCCATAGCCAACACCGCTCCGGTCTTTGGATCAAGCACAATCATTGTTCCTGACTTGGCCCGCGCACTGCCAACCGCGTCCTCAAGCTCTCTCTCAACGATATACTGAATCACCTCATCGATCGTAAGCCTGAGGCTATGGCCGGGCGTCGGACTCCGTTCCGTCATTCCCTTAGGAAACACCGTATGCCCTAAGGCATCGCGTTGCAGCACCATCATCCGCTTCTCACCATGCAAGTACGGTTCGTAGCGATGCTCGATGCCTTCCAACCCCTCACCGTCCATTCCCGAAAAACCCAACACATGAGCCAGGAGCGGCCCTTTTGGATAGAACCGCCGCCCTTCCATCACAACCCCGATTCCATCAAGCGACAAACGATCCAGTCGGCGCCCCTGCTCAGGATCCAACTTTCGAGCTAACCATACGAATCTTCGGTCCTGTCGAAGTTTTCGTTCCAACTCATCGGTCCTCACATGCAGAATCGGCGACAACTGCCGAGCAGTCTTAAGAGGGCTCTCTACTGTGTTTGGAACTCCGAATACGGACGGCACCTCCACATTCATGGCCAAAACCTTGCCATGTCGGTCGACAATGGTGCCGCGCGCCCCTTCCAGCGATACCGTCTTTTGGTGCTGTCGATCCGCTTTGACTGAGAGTTCAGCAGCTTGTAACACTTGCAACGTAACCAGCCGGAACAGAACCACTCCAAACCCACACAGCAACAGCAGCAATAGGACATACCGACGACCGCGAGAAAGGGAACCGGCCACTAGAACCTCCCGCTGGGAAGATCATTCCTGGCGACTTTCAGCTCAACCAACGCAATACCTGAGGGGGGGACACCACTTGGTCTGGACTGAACCACGATAATTTGCCCTTGCTGAGGCAGACTCATGCCGAGTTTTTCCGTCGCCAATTTTGCGATCCGGTCGGAGGCACTCAATGTGGAAAACTTGACGCGAAGCTCATCCCGTTGACGTTCCAGCACCGTCTTGTCACGCTTCAACCGTTCAATCTGATAGCCGATCCGAACCACGTCTACGCGCTCCCACACAAACACAAACACGAGACAGAGTCCTAGAAAAACGGTGACGGTCTTCATAAAAATCCCATCCTCGGTTGACGTTCAGCGACTCGTAATTTAGCGCTTCGTGATCGGGGATTAGCTTCGCACTCGGCCCCTGAAGGAAGGACCGGTTTCTTCGTGAGTATCGACAAGGTGGCTTCCGGCCCTTGAGCAAGAGACCGAAACGTATGCTTCACGATACGATCTTCGAGAGAATGAAAAGAAATCGCGCACACTCTTCCCCCAACAGCCAACACCTCGGTTGCATCTCGAAGCGAGGGCTCCAAGAAATCCAGTTCATGATTCACGGCAATGCGAAGCGCCTGAAAGGTCCGCGTTGCACAATGAATCCGTCCATGCCGATAAGACGCCGGCACTGACCGAGTGATAAGAGAAACGAGTGCCCCTGTGGTCTCAACTGGGTATCGTAGTCTTTCCTGCACGATGGCCCGGGCAATTCGCCTGGCATACCTCTCTTCCCCATACTGAAATATGATGTCCGCGAGCTCATGTTCAGGACTGCTGTTCACTAAGTCGGCGGCAGTTGTCCCAATCGTTTGGTCCATGCGCATATCCAGGGGACCTTCTCGCTGAAAACTGAACCCTCGCGAAGGATCGTCCAACTGCGGGGATGAAACCCCAAAATCGAAAAGTACACCACCGACCTTCGCGATACCCGCTTCAGCAAGGTGCGACTTTAAGTCTCGATAATTTCCTTGCCGCAACACAATACGGTCTCCAAATCGATTCAACCGCCGCTGACTGAACTCAATGGCCTGAGAGTCTTGGTCCAACCCTATAACCCTTGTTCCAACAGGGCTAGTCATTAGGAGCATTTCAGCATGCCCACCATATCCCACCGTACAATCCACAATGGTGGTAGGTTGCTCAGAAATAAGCCAAGAGCACACTTCTTGACCGAGTACTGAGATGTGCAAGTTTTCACCAAAAATACTTTCACCCACACGCCTCCACTTTTCCCCACCCTGACGAAGTATACTCTGGCATTTTTGCTTGTCAACAGTCTTTCAGTAACTTAGCGAGGCCTAAATTTAGGTGCAGAAGTTTGAGAACGCGTCATCTGGCAGTCGGCATTCGATTGAATTATTATTTATTTACAATAAGCTACGAAACTTAACCTTCTGAAAGGTTCCAATGCTTTCCTTGCTCGTCAAACTGGTGAAGTTTGGTTGACTTCAAGGGATTTCAATTAGAGAATGCTGTCATGCTTCGAAACTATTTGTCTTCCTCATACATAGGACCGTTTCTGCTCCTCACCCTTCCGTTCCTCTACCTGGAACAGGCCGATGCAAAGGACTTCAATCAGGATAATCCTCTCAACCAACCGGCACCGGTCTATTGGTGCTCGAGCAAGACGCCCGATCAACAGATTTCAACGAAAAAAGGCTCCGGATGCAAGCCGCTCTACGACACACAGTCCGTAGAAGCATTCAAGGAAAAGGCACGCCGACAGGGTTTCGATCTTCCCGACCGTGACCCCATAAAAATTGTGGAGCTGCAGAATGCAGCGTCGAGATTTTCGGATCGCTACCGGACCTTTGTCTCGTGCTGCCTGACCGATGGGGATGCCCCTGATAAAGTCGTGGACCTCATCGATGAGGCAAACCACATTCTCAAAGCCGTCCAACAAAAAGGCATCTATAATTCGGGCACGTTTGCCCGACAATATACTCTCAGCGAAACTGTTGGGACGGTCGCACGTGCACGTGAGGACCTCTTTCGACTACGGGAACGGCTAGACAAGCTCACGGAGGCTCAGAATAATCTCGGCGAAGTCGACTACGAGCGCAGCGGCGTAGTGAGGACGCAGATCCAAGAGGAAGAAGAAGCGATTACGAAAGAGTTCAAGGCCAAGAAGGTGCCGTCCTCGGCTCCGACAGGAATGGATATTCAAGACACAACCTTGCGCACACGAATCGGAGGAGGCATCGAAGATACCAAGCTGAATGCCAACTTTGGTGCAGATATCGGAGCCTCAGTTTCCCCTTACAACAATGTGAATGAATCGCTCCGCCCACGCAGAGGAGAGGCTGTCCACGACAGTCACCTCCCGCATCGACCGGGAACGGATATCCAGGATACCTCGATGCCCAGTAGCCCCGGCTTTGAAGTTGACAACGCCCAAAATCGTGACGGCACTTCGTCTGTTCACCGCCGAGGGGTCGGCGCCGCCATCGGCGATTCCGACTTGAATAGCAAGAGGCGATAGCCCTCCCCTCAAGGTTTTCCTCCCACCACCGGCATCGGCTCCCAGTTCTCCCCCGCATCCTTACTGCGATAGAGACCACTCCCATTTGTGCCGGCATAGAACGCCGTCGGATCCGCTTCGCTTTGTGCGATGGTTCTGATGTTGGTGGTCGCCAACCCCCGGTTGAGCACCACCCACGTGCTCCCACCATCTTCGCTCCGATGCACGCCATCCCGTCCCGTGATGTAGATCACACCTCGACGCGTTCGGTCGAGCACCATGGCAATGATCATCTGATCGGCAAGCGATTCTCCGATTCGTTTCCAACCCTTGGCCGCATCGGTTGTTTTATAGAGCCCCGCGAGCGTGGCGGCGTAGACGGTATCGGGCTCGTATGGATCAACTAGTATGGAGGTGACATTCAGCGCCCGGGACGTTTTCACCATGTCCGGCGGCACCAGCCCGTTGTTCACTTTTACCCAATGACCGGCCTGATCCATCGACTTGTAGACGCCGCCGCTGGTTCCAGCGTACAGAATGGAAGGCCTGGTCGGATCCATGCCCAACGTCACGACCATCAACACTTCTTTCATACCCTCCATTTTTTTCGTCCATTGTTCGCCGCCGTTCTTAGTTTCAAACACACCCATCGTGGTAGCGAGAAAAATGTGCTGGGCGTCGGCAGGATCGAAGAGGAACTGATTCACCACGGACGTAATGGTCGCATCATCAAGCCCCGATCGCATTGAGACCCAGTGCTGTCCGCCATCATGGCTTTTGTAGACGGCGTCGCCCTTCGTTCCCGCATACACAGTCGCGGGATAAACGGGATCGATCGCCATAGCAATCACACGGGAATAGCTCATTCCTTGAGAAAGGTTTGTCCAGGTCTGGCCGGCATCACGGGTCTTATAGATGTAGTCGTTCGTCGCAACGTAGATGATATCGGGATTCTTTGGATGGAGCTGGATCAGAACGATCGGATCGCTGCGATTGCAGCCGGCAAGAGAGATCGCGAGAAACAGGAGCAGGCGCAGCATCTTCATGAGGGTGATGCAACTACCACACTATTTATCTATAGTTCGTAAACTGCAAATCGATCCCGAAATCCTTGCCCTTCAAGAATGCGATCGCGGACTGCAGTTCATCCTTACTTTTTCCCAACACCCGCACTTGCTCGCCCTGAATTTGCGCTTGGACTTTCAACTTGGCATCCTTGACCGCCTTCGTGATCTCTTTGGCTTTCTCCGAGGCGAGGCCGCTCTGAATCTTCCCCGTCTGCCGCACCGTTCCGCTCAACGCCGGCTCCACCGCACCAAAGTCAAACGCCTTCAGCGACACCCCACGCTTCACGCACTTCCCCTTGATGATCTCCTGTACTGCGTTCAGCTTATATTCATCATCCGACACGACGACCAATTCCTTTTCTTTCTCCTTCAGCGTGATTTCGGTCTTCGAGTCCTTGAAATCAAATCGCTGTTTGACTTCCTTCGTCGCCTGATCTAGGGCGTTCTTCAGCTCCTGCATATTCACTTCCGACACCACATCAAATGAAAACTGATCAGCCACGATTTCCTCCTTCTTTACTCTATACTTTTCCCAAGGAGCGGCCTGGTTGATCCTCGAATGCGCGCATCGAACGGGCACATCGTTCACATCCGGTGCCTCATCCTATAAGCAGATCTGCGCGTTCGGCGAGCAGGAGGACGACCAGGCTGCTCCTTTCTCCTTCACACGCCGGGCGCGAGCAAGAAAGATTAACCATACCGCCCTCAACAACACCCCGTTCCATGCGGCAGCTTAAAACTCTTCTCGTCATCAGCGCAATGGATCGCCGTCTGCATCCGTCCTGCCGATCCTCCACCCGCCATCACGACGACTTCACTTGATGTAAACGGCTTCTTCAAGACCACATAGCAATACCACTGTCTCAAACTGTCGCTCAAGACAATCAAGCCCAGCACCGCGACCAGTGCCACCAACACGGCATCCAGATAGAGCGCAAAGGCTTGCCCTGCCGCCAATGTTCCGGCTTTCTTCAAGAACATCCAAAACATTTCATACGATCCGGTCAGGGTGATGATGCCTACGAAGAGCATCGGCAACGCCGTCACCCAAAGATAGGGCGACTTCCACATCTTGATCAAGACGGTCGTCCCGATGCAAAGAGCCAGCGTGCCCAACAACTGATTCGCAGCACCGAACATCGGCCAAATCGTCGAAATACTTCCTGTTCCGATCAGATAGGCCCAGGCACCCACGACCATACCGCTGCTCAACATCACACCCGGCATCCAGTTCATTCGGCGAAAGGGTGCATAGACCCGTCCTGCCATTTCTTGGATAAGATATCGCGCCACACGCGTGCCCGTATCAATCGTCGTCAAGATGAAGAGTGCTTCAAATACAAGTGCGAATTGATACCAGTAGGCCATCAGACCCGCCATGCCAGGTAAGGCAGAAAAGATCGACGCCATGCCAACGGCCAAAGACACAGCCCCGCCAGGACGCCCAGCCACATCAACTTCAACCATCTGTGACAGTTCAGCAATTCGTGACGGGGGAAAACCCATCGCCGCCAGGGCATCCGCACCCAACGTCGTATTGATCGCCAGGTAGTCGCCGGGAATCAGCACCGAGACCGCGATCAACGCCATGACGCCAACGAAACTTTCCAGCAGCATCGCCGCATACCCCACTACCGCCTGTGATTCCTGCTCGATCATCTTGGGCGTCGTCCCGGACGAGACCAGTGAGTGGAATCCTGAGATTGCCCCGCAGGCGATCGTGATAAAGAGAAAAGGGAAGAGCGTGCCTGGAATAATTGGCCCGCCGCCATTCGCAAACTGTGTCACACGCGGCATCTCTATCGTCGGTGCCATGAGGATGACGCCAAAGCCGAGCAGGAAGACCACGCCGAGTTTCATGAAGGTGGAGAGATAGCCACGCGGCACCAGCAACATCCAACCGGGCAGTACTGACGCAAGAAAGCCATAGCCAGCTAGCAGCCAGATCAGCGCTGGCTTGTCAAACTCGAAGAGCCACGCGTAGGACGACTGCGCGACGACACGGCCGTACAGCACGGCGGCGATCAGAAGAACCACGCCAAGTATTGACACTTCCGCAACCGCACCGGGACGAAACTTTTGAAGATAGAAGCCCATAAGAAGACCAATTGGAATCGTCATCGCGATCGTAAACGTGCCCCAGGCATTGTGGTAGAGCGCATTCACCACGGCGAATCCAAGACCAGCCAGAGCGACTACGACAATAAAGAGCACCGCCACCGCCGTCGCCGTGCCGGTGAGGGAGCCCAGTTCATCGTGGGCGATCTCGGGAAGTGAGCGTCCGTTGCGTCGCATTGAGGCGACGAGAATAATGAAATCTTGCACCGCCCCAGCCAGCACCGCCCCAATCACCAGCCAGAGAAACCCCGGCACAAATCCGAATTGCGCCGCTAGCACCGGGCCAAGCAAGGGTCCCGCCCCAGCAATCGCCGCAAAGTGGTGGCCGAAGAGCACGACTTTATTGGTCGGATGGAAGTTGACCCCGTCGTTCAACCGCACCGCTGGCGTGACGTGTTGATTGTTCAGTCCGACAACCTGCCTGGCCAGCCAGCGGCCATAGAACCGATAGGCCAGCACATAGATGCAGGCCGCCGCCACGACCAACCAGAGGCCGTTTACTTTCTCATCGGGATTCACGACGCCGACCACGTGGGCAAGCGCGAGCGCACCGAGGAAGGAGAGCAGCACCCAGAGCAAATTCACCGCCACTTTCATGCGCGGCATCCTAACATAAAAAGAAATGAGGTAGTCCGGTTGTATTGGGAGCAAAAAGTACGAAATTGCCATATGGATATGTAAAGCTTGGTGAATTATTATTCTCCACATTACCTGTAATGCAATCGGTTTACCCAATGCTTTATTGGCAAGCGAGATGACAGACGATCAGGAACCAGCGGACTCACTACAACAGTCAATAGAAGATCGTGAACGGAAGATTGAAGAAGAACGGCAGATACTGCTCACCCGAGTTGGGTCTTCGGATGTTTCGACATTACGCCATCGTGTTGCTTGGCTCTTGAACCGTTACCCCAGCACACGGAATTCCGATATTGCACTCCAACTTAAGCATTGGGAAACTTTTGAAGGGGAGACCTTTCATGGCTCATATATTTCCGCAGAAGACTATCCTCGTTTAACTCGACTTACATCCATAGCGAGGGAACGCGCGAGAATTCAGAATCAATACAAGCTGTTTCTTGCAGACCCCGGAGTTCGTGAGCATCGTGGAACTCTCGAGGAAGATGAAAGAGAAACTGCTCGTACTATACCAGACCACCCTGTGTACGCCGTTTTCTTGGATGAAAGCGGCAAAAGATCCTCTCATTTGATTGTGGGCAGCCTCTGGTTCTTGTCTAGCGGGTCAGAAAGTTTTCAGCTCCTGCGTTCCACTAATGATCTGAAGAAAAGAAGAAAGTTCAGTGGAGAGTTCCATTTCGCGGAGATGAGCAAAAACGATGTCGAGGCCTACAAGGAACTAATTGATATCTTCTTAACCCAAGGAGGCACGATCAGCTTCAAATTCATCTCAGTGCCCAGACAAGGGCTTGGTGACATACAAGCTGCTCTGGGCGATCTCTACTATCACCTACTCATCAAGGGTATCGACCATGAACAATCAACTGGAAGGGCTCGCTTACCCCGAATACTTCAGGGCTGGAAAGATAGCGAGGAACTCGGGGCTGATAGACTCTTAATGGCTAACCTGGAAGATAGGCTGAAGCAAGCTGCGGCAAGTGTTTATGAAAACAGATTAGTTATAGACAATCTGGCCGCAGTGAATTCTCAGAGCAGCATATTCTTACAGGTAGCAGACATAATGGCTAGCAGCGCAAACAGAATCCTCTCTCGCACTGGAGAATCGAGAAATCATAAAGATCAACTCGCGGAATATCTGCTTGAACGTCTCGGAATCAGGCTAACCCCAGATTTGGACGTTCTTACTGGGGATTTAGCCGCACACATCAGGATTTGATTATCCACACGATGGCTGATTCAGATCACCGGCAGATGGGCAACAGCGCGGCTAAAGATACCCTCTTGCGATCTTGCGGTTTCACTTCGCTTCCGTCATATAAACTCCATGCTCACCCTCATCCAGTTTCCTTGGTCCCCCTTCCGCATCACCATCAGGCACATCCTGACGCGCCATCACATTCCATTTCGGCTCCACAACATCGCCTACCATGATTGGGCCCCAATCATCACAGCAACCAAGGGCCAGGGCCACACGGTGCCCTGCCTACTCGATGGAAAGTGTGGGATCTGTGACGTCACAGATTTTGGACAGGAGGTGGCGCGTTACGTCGACCGGCGCTACCGGCTTCACCTCTTTCCCAAAGACTTCGATGGCTTGCAGCTGATTCTCTCACGCTCTATCGAGTACGAGCTGGAGATGGTGGGATTCAAGGTGAACGATACGTATGTGATTCCGACCCGCCCCGTCTTCGAACGGACGATGCTCATTAGCCACAAGGAGCGGAAGTTCAGACGAGGATGCGTCCAGGAATGGACCATTCACCGACGGTATCTATGTTCGCAGTTTGCGGAACTCTTGAAGCCGATCGACGACATGTTGGCGGCTTCGCCGTTTCTGCTGACCGATCGCCCGTTGTTCGTGGATTACAATCTCTACGGCGTGCTCGGCAACTACCTCTTCAACGGAAAGACACGATTGCCAATCTGAGGCACCTTCGCTGCTGGTATCAGGCGACCACGAAGGAGTAACCTTCGTTGCCCCTTTCCCATCAATCCCCGGCCCAATTCGACTTGCCAATGGCGCTGTGCAACGTAATGATGGCCTTATGCCTGATATCGGGAAGGATTCGTCACAACTGTTACTGGTGGGAATGCTTGCGAAAGAACTCTGCGATGGCCGGTTTATCTACCTTCCCTTTGGCCACCGCGAGCACCACATCGACCAGCACCTGATTCGCTATGTTCGTTTCGACATTATTCATGGTCAGAAACTCGAGAGCCGTGGCCGCCCCCACGCGTTTGTTTCCGTCTAAGAATGGATGGTTCTGCACAAGGTGAAAGAGATAGGCCGCTGCCATCTCATACAAATCATTATGAAGATAATGTCCCTCAAACCCGGCCTGAGGAGCGGCGACCGCAGATTCGAGCAGCCCATTGTCACGGACACCCAGCGTTCCACCGTGCCGTTCAATTTCAGGCGCATCTGGGTTTCGCATGGGTAGTCTGACGGGGTAGGATCCGGGCCTTATCAGGAGGCCACCATGCAAGACACCGCGTTGTATCAATACCTGCTGGGTTTGAAGTCGCCATGGACCGTGAGCCGCGTCCAGTTGAACCTCACAGGGCAGCGCGTGGACGTGTGGGCCGAGCACCCGACTGACGCGGTGTGGGCGTGTCCGCACTGCACCAAGACGCTGCCGCTGTACGATCACGCCGAGGCGCGGACCTGGCGCCATCTCGACAGCTGCCAGTTCCAGACCCACCTGCATGCGCGGATTCCACGGGTGGTCTGCGGGGAACACGGAGTGGTTCAGGTTACGGTGCCATGGGCGGAGCCGCGGTCGCGATTTACGCTGCTCTTCGAGCGCCTCGCCATCGATGTGCTGGGGCAGTGCAGCGTGACCGGAGCCACGAGGATCTTGCGGCTCAGCTGGGATGAGGCCTGGGGCATTATGGAGCGCGCCGTCACGCGGGGGCGGCAGCGCAAAGCGCGGAAGGTCGTGCCCCGGATCGGCGTCGACGAGAAGGCGGCGGCCAAGGGGCACAAGTACCTGACACTGGTCTGCAACTTGGATGAGGGCACGGTGGAGCACATCGCCGAAGACCACACGCAGGAGAGTCTCGACGGCTACTACGCGGGGCTGACGCAGACGCAACGCGACGGCATTGAGGCGGTGGCGATGGATATGTGGGAGCCGTATATTCAGGCGACGCGAGCGCGCGTGCCTGAGGCGGCGGAGAAGATCGTTTTCGACCGCTTCCACATCATGGGACATATCGGCAAAGCGGTGGACACGGTGCGCAAGCAGGAGCACCGTGCGTTGATGGCGTCGGGCGATGAGACGCTCAAGGGCAGCAAGTACCTGTGGCTCTATAGCCAAGAGAACGTGCCGGCGCAACGGCGAGAGGAGTTTGCCGCACTGAAGCGTCAGGAGCTCAAAGTGGGACGGGCGTGGGCGATCAAAGAGGCCTTACGGTGTCTCTGGCACTACGTCTACCCGGCATCAGGCTGGAAGTTCTGGAAGCGGTGGTACTTCTGGGCAACACACAGCCGGCTGGAACCGATGCGCAAGGCAGCGGAGACGGTCCGTCGGCACATTGACAACATCCTGACCTATTACCAACATCCGATCACCAACGCGATGAGCGAGGGGCTCAACAGCCAGATCCAGAAGATCAAGCGCATGGCTTGCGGGTTCCGCAACATCGAGCACTTCAAGACGGCGATCTACTTCCACTGCGGAGGGCTCGATCTCTACCCATGCTGAACCCGGGAGCGCCCAATTTCATCACGGTGAATCTCCAGCACTTCCTCCAACGTGAGAAACAGCGGTTCCATTCCCTACTCCGCAAGTTTCTTCAACGCCGGACCGTATTGCCGGTTCACCTTGGCTAAAGCTGCGCGGAATTTCTTTTGGCGAGTGGCGCCCTGCGCAGGGGTCACGATGAGGCACTTCCCATCCGTTTTGATGTTGAGCGGCGTCTCCGCATCAATCTCCAACAGGTCCAGCACTCCGCGATCTATCACGAGGGCCAGACTATTGCCATGCTTGGTTAGCTTCTTGATCATCTCCTCACCTCTATAGTGGTACTACAATGTGTATCCATCATATCACCTGATTCCAATGAGGTAAAGCCGACTCAAGCTAACAAGAGCTTGCTCTCCCTATGCGGCAGTTGGTTCGGATCAACGGCGGTTCCTTCGAGAGTTTCCTGAACATTGTCACCTTCTTTTTCTTCGGCGGCTTCGACTTGGCGCACTCAACCGCCTCATCAAGCCACGAAGTCAGATCCGATGCCGTGCGATAGCCGGCTTCGCTGATGAACGGGAAGCCTTTGAGAGGCTTGCCGGCAAAATCCATCTTGCGAGGGTGAGGTTTCTTGAGCAGAGCTTCGTAACGATCTGGCATGACGCGAACTATGAGGCGGTCCTTCTCGATCCCACAGCACATGTGGCCGTTGAGCATGAAACAGAGCCCGCCGAACATACGCTTCTCCTCCACCCCTCTTCGGCGCTTGAAGTAGTCCCTGATTCGTTCTGCCAATCGCTCGTGGTAGGCCATTTTTTCCTCTTGCATCGACACTGCGCCTTCCCCACCGGTCGATCAATGGATTGGGCCTTCCGTTTTGGTATACTCCTCCCCACCATGGCATCGGACAACACAACCCCGCAGCCGTCAGGCAGAGAACGGCGCGAGTATTATCGTATCACGGTCACCCTCCCCATCTGCCTCCAACAGGAGGCGACCGAGACGGAGGGACCCCTCGTCGAGCGAGCAGTTAACATCAGCGCTGGCGGGATCGGCATCACGCTGAACCAAGTCTTCGAGGCGAACGCCATTCTCTCCTGTACCCTGCTCCTTCCCGGCGAGGTACTCTTTAAGTCCTACCTCGAAGTGTTGCGTGTGGATCTCATCCCCTACCCGCTCAATACGTATCGCCTCCATGGCCGCTTCATCAGGATGGCCACTGCGGACCGAGAACTGCTGACCCGACATATTATCCAATTTCAACGCGAACACCTCAATAAACACTACTCCGCCTGAATAGGTGCGGCCCTCAGGCTGAAGAGGCCCCGGACAACTCTGGAGGACCCGTTTCGTCCCCGCGAAAGGGGGATACATTCTGCCGTGCGAGGCCGACTACACTGGGTCACCGTGGAATCCACACGCCCCTATCAGCGCCATCACTATCGCGTCCCGCTTGCCATGCAATACCCTGTGATGTTTTCTGATGCGGAAACAATCGCGGAAGGAACGGTCATGAACCTGACGGTGTTCGGCTGCGCGATCGAATGTGCCGATACCATCCCAGAAAGGACGACACTGCGGATGCGGCTCATCCTCCCGGATCAGGTACAGTCACTCCCGGTCGAAGAAGCGGAAGTCCGATGGGTCCAAGGGAATCGAATGGGCCTGCGGTTTCACAAGGTGGCACGGGCGGCGGATTTTCGGCTCCACAGCTTTGTATGGGACCGGATGGTCGAACGGCTCCACACGATCACTCAGGGAGGACTTTCACCTTCTTGATCCCGAGGTCTCCTGCCTTTTCCCACTAGGGCCAGACACAAGAGTCCGATGCTAATCCAGACGACTTCGCGGAATCGTCGGAGCAGCGCAAAGGTAATGCCCGTCACATCACTGTAGCCGAAGGCTTGCAACAAGAGAAGATTGCCGGCATCCTGTGCCCCGAGACTACCAGGGATGAAAAAGGTCCCGCCTTTAATGAGGGCTGCCAAGGCACCCATCGAGATGACCGACCACAGGCTGGCGGAATCGCCTAGGAAATAGATGATCACAAAAACTTCTAACGATTCGGCCAGCCAGCCGAAAAAGCACACCCCGGTTGAGAGCGCAAACGTCCCACGATGCTGGCTGTAGAAATTCAGAATGGTCTGGTCGATCGAGCGTAGGTGTTCCTCTTGCGCTTCTAGAACCCTGATCCGCATTCCCAGCTTCTTAATGATTGCCAGCATCGACGCGAAGAGCCCGCGCTGTTGAACAAAGACAAACCCGGCGATTGAACAGACCAACACCGCCACACTCAACACCGCAGCCGTAATGGTCTGTCCCGCCGAGCTACCGGTGCCCAAGATCAAAAATCCAATGGCGATCCCAACGAGAATATAGAACACCTCGGCAATCGTGAGAGTCGTCTTGGCAATCACCACGGACGCGGCCCCTTCCGCCATCGGAACATTGTATTGTTTCAGTAGGTAGGCCTTCAGAGGTTCGCCGCCCATGTAGGCTGTGGGTGTCGTCATATTCACAACCTCCCCGGCGGTCCTGATCATGAAAAGCCGCCAAAACGAGATCACTTGCCCAAATGACCCCAATACCAGCTTCCAGCCATATGCCTCGATCACATACATAATGAGAGAGGGAATCAGGATGATCACCAAGGAGAGGGGGCCTAGCCGCAACGCCGCATCCCAAATGTTACCGGGTCCAATCTGCCAGACAAGAAAGCCAAGAACGATGAGGCCAAGGGCTAGTAGGATATAGCGCAACACGTTAGTCGGATGGCGAACGGGGCATTTATGGCCGAGGAGACGAGACTGCGGATGGGCGGATGACCCAGCCCATGGCACCGGCAAACAGCAATGCGCCGGCTGCCGCGAAGATGAGAAACCAATATAGCTGATCGAACAGGGCAAAGCCCAACAGCGCTGCTGAAAAATCTCTGCTGGCCACATTTTTCAACATGACGTCCGCCCAAGCTGCATGGGCAGGGGTGCTCCAGCCACTCACCGCTTTAATCTTTTGCGCCTTTTCCACAAGTACGAGAGAGAGGCCGTTGCCAAACACCGCGGCGGTGCCGAGTGCAAGCGGAACCCAGTCGTCCGATTGTCCGATGTGAGTCGTATAGAGCCCCACGGCGATACCCGCAAAAATCGCCATGTGCACGATGTTGTCCAACACGATATCCAGCCAGGCACCAAGCGGCGACTCGGTAAAGGTCAACCGTGCGACTTCGCCGTCGCAGCAATCGATGACGGCCGCCAATTGAAACAAGAGAGCTGCCACGATACCGGCGCTGTAGGTGCCCATCCCAAACCCCGCGGCCGCCAGCAGACCAACTAACCCGGCAAGGACCGTGATGGAATTGGGCGACAGCCCCATGGCGAGAAACAGGCGGGTGAACCAGCAAGAGACTTTGCGATTGAAATAGCGATCGACGAACCCTTCGAATTCCCCCTTGAGCGAATTGAACAACTTCTTTTCAGCTGCTTGGACGTCAGACAGCGTTCGAACGGGTTGATACCAATTCCCCTGCTTCGCTTCAGCCGAGACAACACGCACTCGACCATCCGTCGCGGCCTGCTCAAGCCACTGGCGGATCGGAGGGCTTCCCTTCTCATTCACCGCTTGATTCGTGGTGCTCATCAGGCTTGCCGGCACGACCACCAGCTCAGCCACACGTAAGGCCGGACTGTCGAAACGAGGGGGGGCGAAAATCGTCGGGCGATCAGACTGGACTTTCGCTCGCAGGCTCTGCACCATGAACTGATCGACCTGCCCCTGTGAGGCTTGCGAGACCACAATGGCCTGACCGTCCTGCACCTCACGCCGCAACCGTTCAATCAACCCTCGAGAGAACACGCTATTGACGCTCGCGACCAACGCAAAGCCATGCACTTCGGCCGCCAAGGCTTCCCAGGTCCGAGGATCATCGAGAGGAAATTCACGGATCGGCATCCATCGGACGGGAATCGTGACGCGTGGCCCTTTGCCGAGCGCCTGTTTCAACTGTTCCTCCTCAGAACCGGACAGAACGATTAATTGACGAATCCCCGCCCTTTGCAAGGTGAGTACGGTTCGTTGAAAGAGCCCGATCCCCACGACACTTGTCAGGGGTCCTACGTCGTCGACCTGCGTCCCGATGGGACCGCCGAATACCCCGACGGACGGTAGCAGAATCGCCGTGGCCAACCCTTGAATCTCAACTCTTCTTTGGAGGATGCTCTTACTCATGGCTCTCTAGACACCTGTGTCTGCTCACCAAATGTTCCCTTGCGCAGAGTCCCTCTTCATCGAGCAGAGTACTATAACGAAGACTTTCTCATAGTTTTGGCAAAACTTCCAATTCAGCCTTTCTTACATCTTCAATGAAATCGATCTCGGTCCAGGGCAGCCCCCCAATTCGTTCATAGCCAACCCGCACGTCCTGAAAATACGGCCGCAGCGCGTCCTCATACTCCATCTCCCACGAGCCTCGGTCGATGTAGCCACGGAGCGACGAGACAACATGAGGCGTGTCGGCATGCCGAATCCGAAGAAATCCCACCCCTTCACCGGCGTAATCGTAAGATTCCGGCATATTCTTCGTCAGCGCAATCACTCGGCCCCCGGCTACGACCACCATGCACTCCTCTCCAGTTTGCTTTACCGTCTCATCCATCAACAGCGCATTCTCACAGGGTGACGACACGAGACGTCGTAGGATTTCCGGATGGAACAGTACATCGGCATCCATCACGATGGTGTCGTCGTCGAGCGCGGTTTGTGCAATCCACAATGAGGAAATACTGCCTCTATGAAACTGCTCATTGACCAAGAACGTGACGTTGACGCCGCAGAAATCCTGCTCGACCGCCGCACGGATCATCTCCTGTTTGTACCCGACAACAATCTCAGCCCGGCGAATCCCCACGGAAACCAACGACTCCAGATAGCGATGCAGGAGCGACCGGCCACCAATCTCAATGAGGCATTTCGGGTGATGCTGGGTCACTTCCCACAAACGTTTTCCGACTCCCGCTGCCAGAATGACCGCCTTCATACCGATTTGCAGATCTGTTCGAAGGCGTCGAGAAATCCGCCAAACTGCGCCTCGGACAGTGCCCCCATATTGGCCACGCGAAAAATCTTGTTTTCCAAGTTGCCTTGCCCGGCATAAATGACATAGCCCTGCTGCTTCAGGCGGTCATGCAACGCCTGGTAAGAAACCCCGTCCGGCAGGTGATAGGCCGTGATGGTGTTCGACTGCCGGTCCACCGGGAGAAGCGCCTTCACACCGAGCTTGGCCATTCGTTCACGAATCAGGGTCGCCATCTTCTTGTACCGCTGGATGCGATTGGCCACGCCTTCCTCGAGCAACTCATTCAGTGCTTCGTCAAAGGCATAGTAGACCTGCACCGCGGGCGTGAATGGAATCGTGCCTCGCCCCTCGTTGTCGATGTAATGGGTCAGATGGAGATACCACGAGCGCTTCGGATACGCGCGCATTCTCTCGACGAACCCCTTTCGCACAAGCACGAACGAGACGCCTGGGAAGCCCTGAATGCACTTTCCCGCCGTCCCCGTCACCATATAGATGTGCGACTTGGCGATATTCAGCGTTTCACCTGCCAGCGCACTGACGGCATCCAGCACAAACACGCGATTCTGATTGTCGACGATCTCAGCGATCTCATGGACAGGGTTGAGGAGTCCAGTGGTGGTCTCATGGTGCACCATGCCGACGGCATGCACTTCCTGATGCTGTCGCAAGGCCAGCAGCAGCTTCTCAGGATCTGGCCGAACCGTCCAGTCATACTTCAACTCGCTCACCCCCAGGCGATGGAGGCCCACGATGTGGGACATCCGTTCACCATAGACGCCGTTGTTGAGGATGAGCATACGGCGACCGTGAGGGAGCGACGACATCAGGGCGGCCTCGACGGCAGCCGTCCCCGATCCGGTCATCACGACGGCAACGTAGTCCGATTCGGCTCCGGGAACAAAGGCTTTGAGCAGCTTGGCTTGGATGCGGTGAAGCAGCTCTAGAAATTCATCTTCTCGATGACAGATATCGGGTTTCAGCAGCGTCTGCCGCACCCGCTCGGACACGTTCACGGGACCTGGATTGAGGAGAATCATATTCTCGCTTTCAGCAATCAGCGATCAGCCCTTTCGGAAACTGACAGCTGACAGCTAGGCGACTATTCAATCGCCTTCATGAATCGACGGGTGATGTCCGGCGGGTCGTGCAGGACGCGACCAGCATCTTCCACAAATTCGTTCACTTTGATGAGCAACAGGCTAGGCCCATCCTTCTTCAGCATGTCCTTGAACTCATAGACGAGATCGTCGCGATCAAGGACCCGTTCCACATTCACGTAGCCCGCCGACTTCGCCACTTTCTCCAGCGGCACCACGTTGGAGATCGTCGGCTGGTTCCCGGTCGTTCCGTACACTTCATTGTCGAAGACGACATGGATAAAGTTTTTTGGTTTCAACGCACCGACCGTCGCGAGTGTACCCATTCCCATGAGCACATTGCCGTCACCATCGAAGGTAATCACCTGTTTATTCGGCTTGGCGAGCGCAACCCCGAGGGCAATAGCCGAAGCATTCCCCATGGAGCCGATCATGTAGAAATGAGTGGGGCGATCCGCGATCTTGTGCGCCTCGCGCGAGGGAAACCCGTTGCAGATAATGACGGGCTGATCGGTCAGCAACTTCAGCAAGGCCTCCATGGCCTGCGCCCGACTGATCAATGTGCCTTGTTCGGGCCTCATGGATGCAATCCCTTGACCACGCCTTTGGTGATAAACAAGGCGACCGGAATCCGCTGCTTCATGAATGTCTCAGCGACCCACCTGAAATCTTCAATCACTGTTTTTTCAGTCAGGGTCCGGTGCGGGATCTTGACGGTATCCAGCAATTGCGGCATCACCTCTCCCATCACCAAATGTTCAGGAGCATCCTCCCCCCCCTGCCCACGCCAGGAAACAATCAGTATGCAGGGTTGTTGATAAATCATATTCAGAGAAATGAGCGCATTGAGAGAAGTACCGAGTCCTGAATTCTGCATGAGCACGGCGGGGGTTTTCCCCGCCATATAGGCGCCCGCAGCCATGCCGACCGCTTCATCCTCACGAACCGCGGGGGTGTAGAGCCGACGGTTCATGAGTTCCGCAATGATCCCACCCAGAATCGAATCTGGCACACCGGTAAAGAAATTCACTCCCATGTCCTGCATCGTTTGGACGAACACGTCGCTTTCAATCACTGAACGTTTCCCCCTGACATATTGAGACACATCTGCAGAAAGCCGGCGCATTATAAGATACGCCCTGCGAGGTTCTCAAGAAAGATCCGCGATTGAGTTGAACTCTCTCGCATGTTAGCGTTAGTAGGAATAGGGTTATATCCGACTCCCTTGACAGAAGATGAGGGCTCTCACCCAACCAACACCCAATACCTTGCCGTTGGTCCTGATAATCGCCGTCGTGATCGGTGCTAACTCAGCATGGGCTATTCCCATGATGAATGACCCGAAGGGATTTCACGATATTCCTTGGGGCACTTCCTTGTCCTCACGCCAGGACCTGGAGACGATACGTGCAAGTCCACATATCATCGAATATCTCCGCAAGAGAGAGCCGACGTCATTCGCGGGAACAGAAATGACCAGCATCCTCTACCTGTCCCTGGATGATCAATTTGCGCGTGTCATAATTCGATACCAAGGGGAACAAGTTCACAAACACGTGCTGCGCTTCTTGGAAAATCAATTCGGTGGGCTGGAGCGTATCCCCGGACAGATGGCACGAGGTCTCAATCAGCAATACACGTGGCGCGGTTCAGATACCGAGATCACGCTGACCTACCAAGCCGGTACCGAGCGCGGCTACATATTCATCGATAGCCGTACGCTCGCACCACGGTTCAACGACTATATCACCGACTCCGCAGAGTAGATCGATGAACGCGGGTTTTTGTAAACCAACGATACTCCTCGCAGCAGTGATCTTCTGCGTGCTGCATACCGCGACACCGTCGTTGGCCGTTCCACTCGTCAACGATCCCAATGGCTTCGAAGATATACCCTGGGGAACATCCCTTGCGGAAATGGAACAGTTTGCGCGTGTCGAAGATGCCGGTCGCCTAGAGATCTATGAACAAACCAAACAGGCTCCTGCGCTCGGCACGATACCCATCGATTCCATACGATTTACCACGTTTGAGAAGAAGTTCGGCCGCGTGACTGTTCGCTACAGTGGAAGTGAGACTCATGAAAGAGCCCTGACCTACCTTCAATCCAAGTATGGTCCACTCGACCGAACACCGGGCCAAATCACGGTCGGCCCGGTGAAAGTTTACGTGTGGCATGGCTTTCATACGGAAGTGGCGTTGCGGTTCGAGACTGGAACTGATCGTGGCATCATATTTTTTGAAAGCCTGACGCTCCCTGAGAAACTATCGGACGGGACTTCCGCGACAGTCTTCTAACCGTAGATAGATAATTTCTTAAACTTTCCGTTCGCAAGAGGCTGTGCCCTTTCGCATCATGTGGGGCCACATGGTGGCACACACTGCAAACCTTCCTGCCGCATTAAAGAGCCAGGTGCGCTGAAGGTGGTCGATGCCCACGACGCATTGAGTGCTCACCTGATCAAGCGTGCAGGCTTCGATGGCGTCTGGGCCAGTGGCTTTGCGATCTCGGCTTCCGTGAAATGCATTTCCGACGCCAGCTTCTTTACTTCTAGCGCGCAGCTCGACGTCGAGCGTAACATCGTGGAGACTGTGAGCATTCCGGTGTCGCCGCCTGCGACATAGGATATAGAAACACGCTAAGCGTCATGCGGACTACCAATGATCGTGAGGGGGCCGGCGTGGCTGCAATCTGCATTGAAGAGAGCGCCTATCCAAATCGCTGCAGTTGCTATGCGGGCATTCAACGGGAATAGATTCCCATTGAAGAGCACTGCGGCAAGATTCGAGCAGCAAAAGCAGCTCAGAGTTGTCCGGAGTTTATGGTCATCGCATCCAGGCAGTACCGATTTTCAAGGGGTGGATGGAAGCCGATTCCTTTGAAGAGTATCAAAAGACCTGGGCCAAGATCCGGCCGTCATTCCCTTCATCAATATGGTATCCAGTCACCAGTTACTGCTCTGCGAGTTGGCGCATCATTCGCTTCGCATGACCAAGTTACATTATTGAATTGATTGGGAAAATATTCCGGACGAAGCTATGATGATGACACTGATAATGAGTAACCGAAAGTCCTATGTTCCGTTGGATGGCCGTTATGCGGAACGTGTAACGGTCACGTGTCGAGTGCGCTATGTCGGTGAAGTTCCGACACAGCCTCACCAGGGGGAGGGGCTCACCAAAAACATATCCGTTTCTGGTTGCCACATCATCAGCGACCGCCCGGTAACACGAGGAACATTATTGACACTTACCATTGCGCTTCCCGATGGATTGCCTCAGCTTTCATTGAAATCAGCGCATGTTGTGTGGGTATCGGGTTGTCAATTTTCTGTCCGATTTATGGATCTGAGCCAAGACCATCGGAAGCGGTTGCAATCTTTCATTTGGAAAAGCATCTCCTATCAAACCGTAAGCGATCAACGAACTCGATTCCGGCTGATGATGTAGTCCGGCCCTTATCCCCTCCTGTCTACAGTGCCACGATCATTTTCATGACGCTGATCAACTCATAAGACCTCACGTACGGCGTTCAGAAACCAGGCCTCCCTTCCAGCAAGTACATAACAGATTGATTTATTGCCCATTACCCTCACCCCCCCTTCCGGTTTGACCACTCCCCCTCCTCTGGTGGGAAGGCAAGGTCGACACTCCGCGCTAGCCTTCATCCATACGAAATCTCCAATACAGACTGCACCGCGGCAAGACAGAAAGAGCCTTTGGGGCTCAAGCGTTTGGCAAGTCAGGACTGAGTCGATCGATCCCATCCAAATGGGGACATAACCAGGAGGTATAACGATGAGACAGATGAAACACTTGAGAGAGTCGGAAGTGCCTTACTCATCGCATTCTATTGAGCGTCGCAGAATGAGAAGGAGTTTCGTCTCCTTGGGGCTTATGTACTCAGGAATCAACGGGGACGACGTTCTAATTGGAGACGGTAGCGCTGTAGACCTATCCGAAGGTGGGGTGGGCATTCGTGGAAACTGTCCCGTCAAGATTGGCATGGAATTGACCTTGTTCTTATATCTTCCGGACGAGGAGGAGCCCCTATTCGTTTCGGAAGTGGTGGTCTCCTGGACAAAGGGATCTCTGTTTGGCGTGGAACTGAATGGAGTGAGCCTCCGCGATGGCGATCGGTTGCGGGCACTGCTCCACGCCCAATCGGCTGCCCAAGCGGAGTCGGTTCAATGACCCTACTATCAGAGCTTACTCGGAAATGTTCACCCCTAGCAATCCATCTCACCTTGTCTTCTGGACGCGCACCATGCTAATTCATGGTGAGTGACTACTTACTCACTATGAATAGGACACGGACATCTTCTCGTCAACGACATCAACCATCCCCAACCTTCAGCCATAAACAGCAGGGCTACGGGCATCAGTGAGGCGCTACCCTGCAAACACTTTCGACCAAGCATGCCCTGTACAACGCAATTTTCTCATAAAATGCGCATGCTCCGACTTGCGCGAAGCTGGCGACGGGCGCGTAAGCGACAGGCACTACCATGAGTCGACTCCTCCGACATCCATTCGTCACTCTCGGAATTATTATCCTCATTGCGATCACCGTTCTTGTAGCCTTTCGCCTGAGCACAGGCTCCAAAACCGACAAGAAGACGGCACGGCTCATTACGGTCGGTACTGTATCTCCGCTCCGACAAGATCTCGATATTCGTCTGGCCTATACAGCGGACATCTCGCCTAATCAAGTCGTCAATATCTTCTCACGGGTTGACGGATACATCACCAAACTCCATGTCGATAAGGGCGATTATGTCAGAGCGGGCCAGTTACTCGTTGAAATCGATCATACGGACTATCAACATGCCGTTAATCAGGCAAAAGCCAATCTGTCAGCTGCCAAGGCGAAGGTCTCACAACAGGATGCGGTCGTCCGCAACGCCAAGCTGACGTTGGATCGCGTGCAGACCCTCATCAAGGACCAATTTGTCTCACAGCAAGATCTCGATACTGCACTGGTCAACTTCGACGCCGCCAGCGCCGCACAGGAATCCCTCCAAGCACAGGTCACCCAAATGGAGGTGGCCCTAGCCCAGGCGGAAACTCGCTTAGCCTATTCGTATATCCGAGCCCCATTTCCTGGCTATATCGCAGAACGAAATTTAGATACCGGGGCCTATGTCAGCAGCGCGACTGCCAGCACGTCGACTATGTCACGAGGCATCATGAGCCTACATGACATCAATACGGTTCGTGTACTGATCGAAGTCGTCGAGCGAGACATTCCGCTCGTGAAGGTAGGTCAAAAGGCCGAGCTCCGTGCCGAAGCGTACCCGGATTACGTATTCGAAGGAACCGTCACGCGTGTCGTCCAGGCCTTGAATCGCGCGACACGTACCATGACGGTGGAAATTGACTTATCGAATAAGGATCGGCGATTAAAAGGCGGGATGTTTGCCCGAGTCGAAGTCATGGTGGGAACCCATCACCAAGCATTACAGATTCCCATTGATGCCGTCAGTCGACTCGAAAACATGCAATACATCTATATCGTCCAAGAGGGGAAAGCCCAGCGAGTGGATATCGAGATCGGGGCCCGTAACGGCAACCATGTAGAAATCACCAAGGGTTTGACGGGTCGAGAACAGGTCATCGTTGCAGGCAAAGACTTGGTGCACGATGGCACACCTGTCCTGACCCAACCGCTCAACCAAGTGAGGAGTGAAGGGTAAGGGGTGAAAAGGCTGAAGAGTTCGGCTTCCTTGGCCTCACGATTTACCTCCGTTTCCCCACCAACCTAGAATGTGGCTAACCCTACTCGCACTACGCAATCGCATCGGCATTCTGATGTTATCCCTCGCAATGGTGGTACTGGGGCTGACGTCCCTTCAACGCCTACCGGTTGATCTGTTCCCGCAAATCCAGGTCCCAGTCGCTTTTGTGGGTGTTGTGTACAAGGGGGCGCCCCCGCTCGACATCGAGCAGAGCGTCGTCTATCCAATCGAAAAAGCTGTCAGCTCCGCTTCCAATGTCGAACATGTCGAATCGTTCAGCAAGCAGGGTCTCGGGGCCGTCCAGATCTGGTTCAACTGGGGAGCAGACATCAATGTTGGACAGATGGAAGTGATGCAACGCATCACGCAGATTCTGAACAGCCTCCCACCGGGGATCCTACAGCCCTTTATCGTGAAATTCGACGTTTCTAACATCCCCGTTTCCATTGTGTCGGTGTCGAGCGATGAGTTGGACGAGCGAGCACTCTATGATCTTGCGTACAACACCATCGCCCCACAGATCGAACAGATCGCCAACGTTGCGGCGGCCACAGTCGAGGGCGGCAAGATTCGTCAGATCAATATCAACCTCGACCCGGCACTCCTCAGTGCCCGCGGACTCTCCATTCTTGACGTCGTGAGATCCGTCAAAGCCTCCAATTTAATACTGCCGTCCGGTGACATCAAAGCCGGAAACCTTGACTATAACGTCTTTACGAACAATCAGTTCCGAACGGTCGAGCCGATCCAGGACGTCATCGTGAAGGTCAATCCGCAGGGCAATCCGGTCCGCGTGAGTGATGTAGGGACCGTGACGGATTCATCCGATATCCAAACAAACATCGTTCATGCCGACGGTGCCAGATCGGTATTTCTTCGTGTGAACAAGCAACCGATCGCCAACACGGTCGAGGTTGTGAATGCCCTTCGCGCAGCCCTCCCCAAGATGTTTGGAATCCCTGAGGGGGTGAAACTCGGCATTTCATTCGATCAATCTCTCTATATCCGACAATCCATTCACAATCTAACCGAACAAGCCCTCCATGGGTCGCTGCTGGCCTCAGCCGTGATTCTGATCTTCTTGCGCAACCTCACAAGTACCGTCATCATTTCCGTGGCCATTCCGCTCTCCATGCTCGTGACGTTTGTTGTCCTCTATTTTACCGGCCAAACCCTGAACGTCTTTACGCTCGGCGGGCTTGCGCTGGGGATCGGCCGGCTGGTTGATGACTCCATTGTGGAACTGGAAAATATTCAGCGCCACCTCAATACCAATCCCAACCGGTGGAACGGCATCCTCAATGCCGCTCGGGAAGTCGCCATGCCGATCCTCGCGTCGACCGTCACCACGGTGGTGGTCTTCCTCCCGATGTTCTTCGTGGTTGGGGTCGCGCGTCTGTTGCTGATACCGTTAACCGTGACCATCGCGATTGCGCTCTTCACATCCTTCCTCGTCTCCCGCACAGTGACGCCGGCACTCTGCTACAAGTTCCTCAAGCCTGAACAAGACGCTCGGCGGACCATGCCGTCCTGGTTTACCACACTGATGGATTGGAGTCGTCGCCGATATGAGACTCTCGATAGAAGTTACGAAGAATCGTTGCAGTGGGTCCTGGGACATCGCCGGACCTTTATCGCCATGGTGCTGCTGATCTTTGTCGGATCGCTCACGTTGGTTCCGATGATCGGAACGGAGTTCCTTCCGGTTTCCGATGAGAGTCAGTTTCGCATCGTCCTGCGGGCACCGGTCGGCCAACGGGTTGAAAAGACCGAACAGCAAGTCTCAGAAGTCGAACGGGTGCTCCGAGCCAATATTCCCGCAACCGAATTGGAGACGATCGTCTCCAGTACGGGTATCCTGTCGCAAGGTCGCGCGTCACTCTTCAACCCCAACACAGGGCCCCATACGTCGTCGATGCAAGTGTACCTCGTCTCACCGGACAAACGGGCCAGAACGCAAGTCGAGATCATGAACGATGTGCGCCCGAAAATCGTCAAACTGTTCCCAGGAGTGTCGATGTATTTCGATCCCGGGGGGCTCGTCAAACGCGTCACAAGCTTCGGCTCCCAAAAGGCCATTGATGTGGAAATCTATGGCTATGACTTTGAAAAAGCGAGAGACGTTATCGCCCGCGTCAAGGAAATCATGGAGCAGACTCCAGGCCTGGCGGATATCGAACCGAGTCGGGAAGAAAACTATCCGGAAGTCAACGTGACGGTGGATCGAGAGAAGGCGGCTCTGCTCGGCATCAGCGAAGCCGACGTGGCCAATACGGTCCTATTTTCTCTAAATGGAAACGGTCAGACCGACCCAATCATTTATACGGATCCGCAAAGCGGCAATGAGTACTTTATCAGCGCCTGGCTGGCCGAAGAACACCGAAAGAATCTCAGCGATTTGGAGAATATTCTGCTCATCGCCAAGACCGGTGAGCCTGTCCTCCTGAAGAATGTTGCGTCCCTCAAGTTGAACGCAGGACCGGTGAAGGTCGATCGAAAACATTTCCAGCGCGTGGTCCACATCACGGCCAATCCCACCACCCGGCCCCTCGGTGATATAGCCGAAGACCTGGAGTCCGCCTTCGCCGCACTCCAGTTGCCGGCAGGGTTCAGCCTCAAGCTGGCGGGGCAGATTCAGCAGCAGCGCGAAACCTTCCAAGGATTGCAGTTTGCGAGCATCCTAGCACTCATGTTGGTCTACATGGTCATGGCCGCCCAATTCAAATCACTCATCGACCCCTTTATCATCATGTTTTCCGTGCCGATGGGCTTCCCCGGTGTCATCTTGATCCTGTTTCTGACGAATACGACACTGTCCACCACGTCGTTGATGGGGATTATCATGATGTTGGGCATTGTCGTCTCAAACGGTGTCTTATTGGTCGATTACACCAACGTCCTCCGCCGCAGAGGCGAAGGACTTCATCATGCCGTTGTGACTGCCGCACGAACCAGGCTGCGCCCGATTCTCATGACCTCGCTCGCCACGGTCTTTGGGCTGCTTCCCATGGCCATCGGACTCGGGACCGGTGGTGAAACAAACGCGCCTCTCGCAAGGGCGGTCGTCGGGGGGTTGAGCGTTTCTACCCTCCTCACACTGTTTCTCGTTCCAACGATGTATTTGATTTTAGAGGAATATTTCCCGAGGAGGCTCGAAGAATCGGCGAACGATCAGGAAGTGGCCTCCATTGACGCCACCTCGGTTCCGGAGTAGCCTGCGTTAACGCTCGACAATGTTTGGGAACAACGACTTCAGCTGCATAGCCAGTCCGATATCCCCGGTAATCTGCAAACGCCCCGACATCGCCATCGTCATTCCGCTGAGATGCCCGTTCAGAACCCCGATGCAATCCTCTCCGGTCATCGAGAGAGTCACATGCGGATCGGCATGAATTCCATCCTTCACGATGCAGCTCCCATTGTGCACCAGCAGATGGTACTGACCGCCTTGGTTCCCACGGAGGTCGAACTGGTAGACGGCCTCAAGATCCTCAGCTGCATCCTTATCAAGTTTTGATGGGAGGGAGTCAAACACCTCTCTGACAGTCGTGGCTTTCATGTTAAGACAATACCTATGGCAACGGATGGTTAAAGTCTTCGGGGGCGCTATGCTCACGCCCCCGAAGCACGGTCAACGCAAAAGAAGGGTTTAGTACCGGAGTGTGGCGGTCGCAACACTACGACGGGCGCCGAAAAACTCCTTCGAGAACGACTCGACCACTGCGGGGTCATACCCCTTGCAGCTGAAAATGTCGAGGTACGCGTGATTGGTTTCATTGGCGAAATGGCCGCTGATCAACGAGGTGGAGATCAACTGCACCATGGAGTAGCCGGCCACAGGCCCATCGCCAAAATCGACGACCTGGCATTCACCAAAACGCTTCATACCGATGAGCTCACAGAGCTCAACGACGTAGCGCTTGATATAGTCCGCATCTCGGATAAGTTTGGGATTACAATCGTGGAGGTCAACGGCAGTGCAGAGCCCCCATGCCTTACCGCTTCCCACCATGTCTTGGACCGGTCGGGCAGCAGCCGCAGGGGCGTTAGATGGTAAGATTGTGGACTCGGAACTAGCCGAGGTACTCATAGAGGGGGGTTCCCTTTCTGTAAGAAGGTTGAGCACATGAAGACTACCATGCGTGAACTATACCATGATTTGTTTATCGCACACGTGAAGGGGTGGAAAAATTTTCGGCTCCGGTGAAAAAGCCCCATCACTCGGTTGACAAGGTTTCATCTCTCAGGGACAATATCTCCTATGCCATCCTCTCCAGATCTCGTCCGAGACACGCCTCGAATCGAGCTACCCGAGCGCCTCTGCACGTGGTGCAAGGTGCTCATGCGGAAGCGGCTCGTGGGCGGCAACCAATTCATTCATTACACCTGCCCTAAGTGCGTTTTCCAACATACGCGCCGGCTGGGACCAAAGCCATAAGCCTCTGATTGAATGAGTGGCTACGAGCAGCTTGCTCTCTGGTCGACTCGCCCCTGTAGGTAGGATCGTCCCTATCCTAGTTCCGAGTGAGTCATATTACCCAAGTAGACTGGCGGCTGACTCTCAACTGGCGCTCACCAGCTCTTCTACCTGATCACTTGTCCGCCCTCCACTCCAGGCTTCATCTATTCCAGTTAAGAACACCCTATCCCGACCGCACTGAGTACTAGACTACGCGCTACGCCGCTGGAGCCGCATGAACGAGCAGAGCGACCTGGGATGAGACACCTCTAGCCCTGGCAACACACAGCACCTCCAAAGGTAGTCACACACCGACCTTTCGCAATTTTAATCCTGCAGGGAAGGAATACGAGGCGAGTGGGCCGGCTACGCGTGAGCGTCGGCTCCACCTAACCGCAGGATAAACTGCTCTGGACATGATCGTCGAGAAGATGGGTCAATCGTTCTCGATCCTCAGAATTGATGGAAATAATTTTTGCGCCTAATTTCGGTGTCCGCACGTGAATGACTTCCAACTCGCAGGTCAAAGACCTCCCCTCCTCCAGCTCTATCACGAGCTTGAGCGTATCACGGCACTTCACGAACAGACGGCTTTCTAGGTAGACGCCAGACTCGCTGACGTCGAGCACTTTGCACGGTGCCGAGAGCGAGCCGCGCTGCAACCGGCCAACACGGCGGCATCGACACGCGAGTGCTTACGCTTGAAACCCATAACCCATCCCCCGATATGTCCGGCATCATAACAAGAGGAAGGATTATGTCGAAGCATTTACAGAAATGCTTAGAGCTGTCCGCCCACCAAGGCTCGCACCTGTTCCATGCGTTTGCGGTTGACACCAAGATCGCTGTAGCCCGTGCGGGACGCAGAACGAAAGTGAATCGTCTTCGTGGTTTCATCGAAGAGGAACTCCACGTCATCGACGAAGCGGAGCAGCAGGCTGGTGAACTCGTAGTGGAGATAGAACTCATCCTCTGCGACGAGCTTGCTCCGAGACAATGTTGCGAGCACCGCTTTCAACGCCTCTTTGGCTTCCGCGCGAGACTTCTTGTACGGAAACGGCGCGATGGCGTGACCCACATCAGTCGCCTGCGTCGACACGCAATTAGGGCTGGGGGGGCAAGGAGGAAGAGTCCGCTGGCTCATTGGGCCCGCACTGTACTCGCTTCCAGCACCGCCCGCAACCATATCTCTGCCACCAGCACGGCATGAGGCGGAATGAGCTCCGGAAGACCTTTGTCCCGATAGGCCAAATGGGGGCTGATGCGCACCTTCCGATAGCCGCCGGCTTTCATGCCAATCAGGGCTTGCTCGACGCCGGCCATCACTTCACGACGACCGAGTGTGACGGTGCGATCGATCAGCGTGACGCCGTCCTGGATCCGGATCTTCTCTTTCGGCACATAATCCGCCTGTTTCTCATTGAGCAGCACCTCGTCTCCCTTGTTCAGATAGAGCCGCACGGTATAGACGACATGGTCGCCTTTCTGAGCTACTTGTCCGGCCCCTTCCCCCTCGTCAAGTAATGTGAGGCCGCTCAACCGCTTCATGATCAGAGTTCAATACGACAGAGTCGTCAGCGTCGGATTGGCTTCACGCTGGCCTTCAACCGTAACCGACACCCGTCCAATGATGCGCCCGTCTTCTGCTTCAACATCCACACGCCAGTCGCCTGGGTCCAGTCCCTGTTTGAAACTGTACGCCCGATACCCACCCTCGCGTCCTCCTGAAATCTTGATCGGGATCTTATCGGCATGGGAAAAAGGCCTGTCGCTGTTGGGCCGGAAATACCAATGGTGATAGATCGTGGTGTTGAGATCGACCGGCGCAAAGACCCCGGTGAAGCAGTAGATCGGCGTGTTCGCAGGATAGGTCGTATCCGAGCGCTTCCAGAGCTCATACCACTCTCTTTCGAAAGCCAGCTCAAACTGATCGCCAGCTCGCTTCACGTCATGATAGATCCCTCCGAACTTGAACGACAGCGGCACGGGTGGAATGAAATTCAGAAAATAGAATCCGACGAGCGTGCCAATCAATACCGCAGCGGGAACCGTCATCCCAATCGCTTCACGTCGCGACCGATCTGGATTGTTACGATAGATCAACTGCGCAACTCGCAAGACCACCGCGAGGCTCAGCATCGCTCCGATCACAAAGATGATCGAGTTCATGTAGCCCGTTATCACAGGGAGAAAAAACGTGAAAAACGCGAAACACACCACGGCGTAAAGGCCGATCAGCAGTCGAAGATTTGAGAGTCGGTCACGCAAAAACTCGTTGGCCACCAAGAGCATGATAAGCAGCGCAAAAAAGACCGCTGTGCCGGTGAACGTGGCGCTTCGCGAATAGAAAATTGTATAGGCACTGAAGAGGCCGCCCAACAGGAACTGACTCGCCATGGGATAGTAAGGACGGCTCTCCAACACCCAGCGTGTAAAACGGGAACCTGAGGCGAGCGTGGCATGATCAGATGGAGGCTCGACCCCCCATCGTCCCGTCAAAACAATCAGGGCCCCGAGCAAGACCAGATAGAGGAGCAGAATCAGGTTATCCAGCAGCCGGTCGATTCGTGTGAGCGTGAGCGTATCGTAGGTCACGCCGGAGAGGAAAAAGACGGCTGGCATGAAGGGTTTGGCCAGAATAGACTGAACCTTTGTCAGGGGACTCATGCCCTTACTGTGCGAAATCCCGTTCGATTGTTCAATGTAAATACTAAATCGCGCCGCAGTCCACAGTACCCCGCGAACGGATTCTCAGGATGCTCAAAAAGGTCGTCGTTAATCACCCACCCACCCCGGCGCGCCCGCTTCGCCAACTCAGCGAGGCGAGCCAAGACGCGCCTTATGCCAAGCTAGGCCGTAGACGAGAAAAATATCGGAGGCGTACCCTCTGGGGTCCATTGAAGGTTTTTTCGAGGCGAAAACAACGTGGGAGGCCTTTTTCAGCATCCTGTCACACAAATGCGGGCAACGGCGCATACACAACCGGATGGCCGATCAGCCGTTCCAACCAGGGCGCCATCGCCTCTTCGGGAAGGGGAGCGTGATTGAGGCGGGCTTCGATCTTGAACTGTCCATTGACTCCGACGATGCCGATAATCGCCGACGCATCCTCAGCCTCAGGCAACAACGCCCGCGTCTGAAATTCACAGAGCGTAGCGTACAGGAGGCCGTGCGGTTGAATCGCATTCTGCACCTCAGGAAGATCATCCAGCGGACAGTGGACGGAACAGCGATAGGCCAGTCGCGCTCCCGGTTCGATCCCTTGAAATTCTTCCAAGGCTGCTTCTGAAAATCCTGTGAGATAGGCACGAACTCCGGCCGGTTCCGGATTGAACGTCTCCGCAAGCTTGCTGGCCGGCACGAGGAATTCAAAGGCATCGGACGTGTTGTACTCGAACTGGCAGGGACCAAATGCGTCGGGCCATGAGCAGAAGAATGGAATGGACGCATCGGCAGAACGAAGGACCACCGCGTGTTTCTCCACATGTGTCTCGATCGGCAGGTCCAGCACGCTGATCGCGTCAAGGAACGCTGCCCTCCGTTCATCCAGCCAACGTGTGCGATCAAGATCGCCACGCGTTTCACCGGGGGTGATGACGACCTGGGTTTGAAGACGAACCCGAATGAAGGAATGGGCATGCCGAAACCCGATCCAAAACATGGCGCGTTGGTCATGCAGCTGCAGCATGTCTCGAATGCGCCAGGGATGGCTGATGGAGCAATAGGTACCGATATCTTGATGGCGCTGATAGACCGTGTGATAGGCCCCAGAGAGAAGAAAGAAATCGCCGCGCCATCGTTCCCGTACATGGACGAGCGTGACGTCTTCCGTAGCCCAGGGATCAAGCTGGTCGAAGTCGTCGAACGACCCGACCGTCCATTCCTCCACGTAGCAGATCACGTCGTTGGCAGGCGAGACCGGCTTGAGCCCAAGCGTGGCGAGACGCTCCCCCACGGCAAGCGCCTGACCGAAGCTCAAGGCCGTCGTCGTTTCCCACCGTCGCTCACGCACTCTGGGGGATCCTTGACGATAGATTGAGGGTGCCGTCACCGCTCAGGCGCACAGCGCCTCTCACTACTGCGTCACAATAGCTCACTCTTGCAGGAGGCGACGAGCCGGACGTAACGCCTTACTCTCGATCGTCGTGTCGCTGATCAGCCGATCAAGTCCATCTTTCAAGGTCGCCGCCAGTTGTTCGCGCACATCATCTTCATTGAACCAAAACACCGTTCGACTCCGCCCCCCTTCAATCGTACGGATGGTGGTGCTTCGGTCGGCGAGGTTCCTGGCCTGAATCGTAAACCGGCTGGTGGTATCGATAACGGTGGAAAAAACGCGGCTCTTCACCGTAGTGGAAAAATCCTGCACCTGTCCACTGATGACAATATCGGCATCCGTGGCAGATCCAGCCGGGGCCACACGTACATTCCAGACCCGATCTCGCCACCCGCGGGTTCGTAAGCGATCGGCCAGGCGGTGCGTGATCGCGCCTGCAGGCCGATCGCCCAACACATCGAACTGCGTGGTGCCGCCCCAGAGATGCGTGCGCGTGCCCACACGGCTCTTGTCTGCCCGTCGATCCTCAAACGGTTCGATGGCGATCTTGACCGGCTCGATGTCGGTCACCTGCACCATCGGAGGCTTCTCCCGCAAATCCAGATACCGCATCTCTCCTGTTCCCCTACAGCCGGCCAGCATGGTCGCCATCATGATGGCACAGCCCAAAACTCGCAATGACGATTGCTTCACAGGCTCCTCCCGGTCAAAGGTCAAAAAGAGTGGCGGCCCAGTCTACCCAAGTTTGGTGCCAGAGACAATTAGGATAAAAAAGTTACGGGGTAACGAGGGGGGACAGTGACCGAAAGGTTTCGCATGCCATCTGGGCCAACTGTCCCTCCCGTACTCGTGGATCGCCCAGAGGCACACAGCGCACGACCTTCAGAAACGACCGTTCAGCCAGCACGGCAGCGATCTGGGCCTTCCGGTCATGAGTGATCGGCAGCGTATAGCCTTCCCCACATTTCCACTCCCATAACGATGGGGCCAGAGAAAGTTCAAGGTCTTTTCCCGCGAGCTGATGAAATCGACCGAGCAGCTGACGCTTATACCGTCCGATCTCCGAACCTTCCAGCAAGAGCGCATAAGCCACGTGATGTCCCCACCAGACCAGCGTACGGAACGTGAAGGTGTTCGCGCCGGAGAAGTGTTTAGGACAATCCAGGTATTGATACGGGAAATCTTCCAGATGCTCACCTTTTACCAGCTGATGGAGGTGTGGATCGAAATCAGGAGGGGCAACAAGCGACAGACCTGCCAGCTCATTCTGCAATGCGCCATGCGTGGCCTCAAGCATGGCTCGTATTTTTGTTGTGATCGCGGCCTTTTTCCGAAAGAACTGTGCATCGGCCAGCAGCACAGCCTCTTCATCGGTGAACACAGTAGAGTAGGCCATCATGGCGGGGACGTGAAGGAGTTGTGCTCCCGTCCTCTCATCTCCTGATTACTTATAGCGTGTTTCAAACGCCGAGACCGTCAGTTCGTATAGTCGTCGACAGTCGGCACAGCGCAGCCGCACCAGATCCTGAAATACATCCATCTCGCGAAGTGTCAAAGAGGCATGATGGGTTGAAACGCAAGCCTTGAGGAACTCTTCACCCGGCGGCTCGTCTCGTGAAGTGCCTGCTCCCGCCATGTGTTGGGCCGAGGCTGCTTGCGACGTGACCATAGCGACCGTCAGATAGTGAGCCGACTTGCATGAACTGCAGATGAGAACCAACGCGTTCTCATCCGTCATTCGCTTAGCGGTCACACACAGAGGGTGGACAGACCAACATTGCTGAAGAAAGGCCCCACTTCGAATGACCTGCGCCATAATTGTTTCAATCAGCCGTCACGCGGCATGAGATTCGCGCATCAACGTTCAGCTGACCGGGCATAGTGATCACACGGAAGGAGAGCAGAACCGCTTTTGCCCGATGCCGGCCAGCAAGACTAACAGGACCTTCATACACTGAGTGGCGTTGGAGTAGACACCGAACCGTCCCTGGCGCAAGGGCGCAGGACGAGACGACGAATAGGAATTCATGACGGGACTGCCACAGGAGGCCCATCCTTCTTCAAAGAAGAAGCGACAGTCCCTTCCTGAATCAGACGACAGGTTTTGCACACCCGTGGCCGGGCTTTGAGAAAGGAGACTTTTCCACTGGCGAGGCAACTGTAATGGACAAACTCGTCACAGAGCGTGCAACGAGACCAGCCTCCTCGGAGCATCGTTTTGTCCCGATAGAGACTCTCTTGGCAGACCCTACAATTGCGGGCCTCAACCCCGAGCATCATCGGCTCCCATTCCCCGCCGCCTTTTCGAATACTCATAAGAGTAGGAGTATAGCGGGGCGATCGCGGGAAAAACAAGCAAGCTGCCTCAACGCTGACCTAGCGATCAACTGCCCTAAACCTATACGGCCTCCGACCGTTGGGTTGTGCACAGCTAAGTTAAGTGCAAGCTTCAGTCTCTTGATTCACCAACAATCCGAATATCGACGAAATGCACATCCGACCGCTCGCTGCCGGTATAGGCATGCCCGCCCGGAGGTGCGCTAGGGGAGGTATCAACGGTGTTGGTCGTACGGATTACAGCATGCAGCCTTCCGGACTTACCCCCCTGCTCCAGCTTGATGACCCCTACACCAGGGCAACTCCCTTGCGCAGCATGGTTGGCCGTCACGGGTGCCGGCCCACGCAATGCCACGAACAAGTAGTCTCCGTTAGGGCTTCGTGAAATGAGATCAGGCGCCGGATCATTCAACGGCATTGCGGGATCATCAGTCACACTAGCGGCCAAGCAGGGGCCAATACCTCGTCCTTCACCATTGTCAGAAGTGAGATCGTAGATTGCCACCGGTTTGGACCGTCCCCCCGTTTTGACTACTTCGACTTTATTCTGAATCCGGTCCCCCGTGTGCACGTACCTCTCATCCACCGTGGCAACCACACCATGGGCATCACGACGAGTGGTAGTGCCAGGAACTTGCCCTGTATCGTTAGAAAATGTGCCGCTATGATCATGGTTTCCATTCGTCATTGTGTTTGTCGGATCTTTAATCACAACGACGGGTAGGGGTTGGTTCTCGGAATTATGCTCCGGCGCAAAACGAAATGCCGTGTGAAGGAGAACATACACGGCATAAGTGGACTGGGTAAGCCCTCCAGGACCCGCCGAAACGCCTCCGTCCAAATGAATGAGTCCATTAGCCTGCGTGCCTGCGCACCCGGCACCATTGATCACTTCATTGCCATATTCAGCTACGATCGCCATCGGTGTGGCGCTGGAGTCGATCACGAGTAGGCCGCCACCGGCCAACGTCACATATACCAAGGCGTTGTCATTGGCTGGGATGGGGCAGAGAATCGCATTATTGGGACGCCCACCGGAGGATCCATTTGGACCAGTGGTGCATCCGTTCTCTTTACAGAACCCGTTCGGCGTCAGATCACTGAAATCAGAAGTCCCGACTTGGATGCTGCCGATCAGCGGATGCCCCACAGCATTGTTACCCAGATAGACCCGTGGCGGCTCCACAACGGTTTGGCCTTTGCCGACTCCCAAACCGGCATTCATATTGTAGGTTAGGGCGGTAATACGACCGGTGGCATCCCGTGTGACATCAATCCGTTCGACGATCCGACCATCCAGATTACAGACCAATATCGCCAGCCCATCGAACCGCCAAAAACTCATGTGATTCGTCCGGCCGGTACCAGTCTGAGTCGCGCGAAACAACGCGATGGCTTCTTTCGTCCCAGCATCCATCACACCGATCATTCCGCCGCCGGGTGCAAAGAAGCTTAAGAGAGCGTATTTCTGTTGAGGATCAATGAAGGATGAATGAAGACGACCTACCAACGGACGCACGTTTCCGGTGGAGACGTTGAATTCGCTGTGTTCGGAGAGTCCAGCTGGAAACACCAGATTGGTATCGCAAGGGGCAGCAGTGCCGGCGCAAGGCATCGGTAAGGCAGCGGGGCCACCATCTACCTGTTTCTCAATGGCCTTATTATCCCAAATCCACAGCAGACTGCCGTCAATGCCGAGCGCAGCTTTGCCTGCCACAGTATTGGACTGGTCGCTGGCCCATAACTCATATGTGACGCCACCATGTGGGCCACCGTTTCTATCTTTACCCGCCTCCGCCTGCGAAAACAGTGCTAGAGTACAAGCGACTGCAACCACTGTAACAAATCTTCCAAACAGGGCTACACGCATCTTTGGCATGTTATCCTCCCGGAGTTTGGGTATGAACCGTTGCTATGGCCTCTCGTTCATCGCATCTCACCCGTACAGGCTCGGATTGAATCAATCAACGTAGTTGTTAGCAAACAGCCGCACCATTGCAGCCACAGCCACAACACGACAAAACGTGTAGTGTCTTGGCCGCTGATTGTCAATTGAATTGCCCCATCCTCTAGCCCTCATCAAATTCGAGCCATTTATCTCAGCCTCAGATGCCAGAATTACTGAACCGCTCTCCGCGCCTCAAACACTTGTGACGTAAATCGGACAAGGGGCCGCCACTGCTCTATTGCTTCGTCCAGCAGATGCTTTAACGAGCTGGCCCTGAGCCTATTCTGATCCACACCACCGAGAAGTTTCGCCATGTGAGCGAAGTCAGAGGCAGTTCGATCAATGAACGCTTGAATTCCCACATGAGCCGAATCCTCGGGATTGAACTCTGCCTCCTGTGGCAACATTCCCTGACCTAGAACGTTTGCTAGGGCTGTGTAGTAGTAGAGTCCCACATATGCGTCGACGATTTCGGTCAAAAGTGGCCCTTGGCCCGAAGAATCTGGTTCTCTGACTTGGAGATGCGCGAGGATGGTTGTGGGCAAGGAGGCGACGACTTGAACAAGTTGCATTAACCCTTCATCCGCTGGCTTGGGCTCCACAGCGTGGCGCGTAAACCGATCCATCCATCGGCCGGTTAGCTTCTGGAGCGCATCGGATTGGGCCCTGATTGCCTCCAAAGCTTTCGCGGTCTCTTTCTCGGAGTCCTTGGCTTTCGAGTAAAGGTACAGAGACAACCAAATGGCAAGGACGCCTAAAACAAGCGCCATCAGTCCAACAGAGGTATTGATGACAAGTACCCAATCCATCGATGACGCTCCATGTATAGGCGATGTTGTTGGCATCTAACGATTGCGGCTCGCTTCTTAAAAAAACTGTAACAGCAAGCGTATCTGCGTGTTCACCAAATCACGAATATAACTGGCCAGCCAGTGACCAGCCTCGCCTCCGAAGTGTGCCTCGCTGAACCGATTTCGCGCGCGGTCTACCGCGTGTGTTACATGATTGATCAAGTTGAGCACTTCATCGGGATAGTCCTTGATAGTCGCGCGCAAATACTCGCGAATCCACTTCGACAGTGCCACAATCTCCGTTAGATTCGTGTCGGGTGATTTCTCAGCTACGAATGCCTTAAAGAAGCCCTCCAGGCAGGTATACCCGAGTGTCACGGCTCGCTCATATTGTCTTGAATCAATGGCGGCATCGATGTCCCGGAGAAAGGCGTTCAGTCGGTCCGAATTCCATGCTGGGGTCGGAATGACAGCGGTAGGGAAACTCCCGCCTGAGAGGACCCCACGGACCTCGGCCGCCACCTCAGGCTTGAAGCGTTCGATTTCGTCGACAATGCTGCTGATCAGGCTGGCCCGGCTTGACGATTCCAGCTCCCGCAGGAGGTTGTAGAAGAAGTCTTTGCGACTTGTCGGCTTGCCTGCTGTGTGCAAGGACTCCATGTACTGAGCGTAACTCGGAAAGTAAGAATCAAGCTCACGCACCTTATCCAGAAAGCGTGGTCCTGAAAAGTAGCACTCGTCTCCCTGGTTGTTGATGACGCTAAAGATCCGGTTCCAGACCTGAACCCAATCACGCACTCCAGTCGTTGCCATGACTTTCAACTTGGCCGCCTAAGCTTATTGAGTATACCGACCGGCATGGTACGCAGTTACGCCACACCAACCCTCGCGCATTTTCCGCTGGCCCAGCAATTCCGTCAAGGCCCAGCTAGAACAAGTGCCAATTAACCAGCTCCACCCGTTTGACTCATCTTTAATCGTTTGTTACTCTCCGCGCGAGTGAGGCCAGTTTCGCAACGAGAGCGCAATTTCATGAACATTGCAGATTATCTGGAACTCAAGCGCATCGAGGTCGATCGGTTTCTCGACTTCGTGGCCCCGCCGGCCGCGGTGCCGCCGACGACGCTACATGAGAGTCTGCGCTACAGTCTGATGGCGGGCGGGAAGCGAGTGCGGCCGATTCTGACAATTGCGGCAGCGGAAGCATTGGGGCAGACCCCACCTGGTCTCATGGCAGTCGCCTGCTCACTGGAGCTGATCCATACCTATTCGCTGATCCACGACGATCTGCCCTCGATGGACAACGACGACTTTCGCCGGGGAAAACCGACGAACCATAAAGTGTATGGCGAGGCGATGGCGATCCTCGCCGGCGACGCGCTGCTCACGATGGCCTTCGACCTGGTCAGTAGGCCGGATCTCATGAAGGGCTGCGATCCGGTGCGGCAAGTCCGCATCATTCAAGAATTGGCTTTTGGCTCCGGCAATATGGGCATGGTGGGTGGCCAGGTGTTCGACATCCAGGCTGAGAACAAGGACATCGACCTCCCGACCCTTCAGAATATTCATAAGCACAAGACCGGTATGCTCATTCGCGCGGCAGTCCGCATGGGCGCAATTGCCGCTGGAGCAAACGATCGCCAGCTTGACGATATGACCGGCTATGCCGAGGACATTGGCCTGGCCTTTCAAATCGCCGATGACGTGCTGAACGTGACCGGGACCAGGGAAGAGCTGGGGAAGAATCCCAACACAGATGCTGAGCGCGGAAAGAAAACCTACCCGACGTTCTACGGTGTGGATGGTGCCAAGAAGCTGGCAGACGACTGTGTGACCCGCGCCATTAACCGCCTGTCATCGTTTGGGCCTTCCGCCGATCCCCTGCGCGAAATCGCGCGGTATATCACAAGCCGCAAGAACTGAGGCTTCCTGCTGACAGGTCTTGCAAAATCATGACGCCTGTTCGCTTGTCGGCACCGCTATTGCTGCCCCATTAAGAACTCACAGCCTAAAACTTGATGGAAGTCTTTGACCTCTTTATTAAGACGATTGTCCTTCGCCCCTATGTCTTTCTTTTTCTGGCCGCATTTCTTTTCTCCGCGATCAAACTGATCGGCTGGCCACGGACCTGGCGCTTCTGGCTCATCAGCTGGATCACGGCGTTCGTCTGTGAGTTCTCCTCCACACGAACGGGCATTCCCTTCGGCTGGTACTTCTACAATGGTTCGACGGTCGGCCAGGAACTCTACTTTTTCGACGTGCCGTTCATGGATTCCATTTCGTTCAGTTTCCTCCTGTTTGCGTCCTATTGCGTCGCACTCGGGCTGCTGCTGCCGCTCACATCATTGCCAACACATGCCCGCGTTCCTCTACGGCAATTGACCTTCAATCTGAGTGCGCGTACCAGTTGGGGGGTCTATGCCCTCACCGCGTACCTCTTCGCCTTTATCGATATGGTGATTGATCCGGTCGCCCTACGCGGCGACCGCTGGTTCTTGGGTAAAATCTACTACTACCCGGACCCGGGCTGGCACTTCGGTGTTCCCGTGGCCAACTACATCGGCTGGGCTGTAGTGGGACTGATTTCGCTGACTATCTATTTCCCGCTGGACCGACGCCTTCCTCCTCTCTCGCCACCCCAGTTACTCACCCAGCGGCTATTGCTTGGAGTCGGGCTGTATTATGGAGTCTTGGCCTTCAATCTTGGCATGACGTTTTGGATCGGAGAGTCATTCATGGGCCTGATCGGCCTGCTCATGCATCTCCCCATCCTCGTCCTTCTAGTTGCCCGCCTTTCTCTCGTTCAGCGATACCACCCCACCTAACAGTACGGTGGCATTCACGCTGAAGAATTTGTATAGTGAGGCAAAGTCTGCTGTGGCCATGTAGAGAAGAGACGGTGGTGCAATCCTGAACTGCCGCGAGAGCCCCCTACTCGACCCATACGCTCAAGAGACTTCGTTATGGCGAAGCATTACAACTTCATCACCGTCGGCGTGGTCCTACTCACATCCTTGTGGCTCTCCCCCGTGGCTTCGGCCAAGGGCCCGGAACTCCTGCACGTGCTCGGCATTGTGACCTTGATCGATGCGAAACATCTTGAAGTGAAAACCACCAAAGGGCCGATTGTGTCGGTCCTGCTCACCAAGCAGGTGAAATACAAGAACAAAAGTAACCCCACGTCGAACGATCCGCCCACGGTGGGAGACCGGGTCATCATCGAGGCGACCAAAGACGACAAGACCAAGAAGTTATCAGCAACAGTGGTACATTATTCACCCAACAAAACCCCTTCACCGCCGCGGTAATCGATGCCGATGATTCGTTTTGAGAGAACTGTCCACGAATCACCGTTCCATGGAGGAATACGTTATGCGCTCATGCGCATTCTCATCACAGGAATCGCGGTCTTCCTGGCGATCTCGATCGTCCCCGGCCTGGAAGCAGACAGCCTGACGGCCGGCATTGCCGCCGTGCTGATTCTGACGTTCTTGAATGTGATCCTGCGGCCTATTCTCTTTCTGCTCGCTTTGCCATTGATCGTGTTTACACTAGGCCTCTTTCTCATAGTCTTGAACGCCTTGTTGCTGGGCTTGACCGCGTTCCTGGTCAAGGGGTTTACTGTCTCAGGGTTCTGGCCTGCTGTCGGTGGGGCACTCATCATCAGCTTGGTCACCACCATCCTCAACAGTTGGACCGTCGACCGTCGTCCTCTCGCAGAGGTCCCCGACGAACCGCGACGCCCTCCCAAAGTTATTAATCCGGATTGATCCCCGAAGACATTACGTTCAAACGGAACTACTAGCCGGACGCGGTGTTTTGCTTTCCACAGTCGCGGCACGCCCAGCCGAATCACCGGCGTGCCACGTGCGTGGGACAGAAGCAGCTCGTCACAACCCGTTCACACTCTTTTGACGATCAAGCATCCAATCGGCCCGTTTTTCATAGGCCATCCCCTCGTGGGAATTCCCCTCACGACTCGCTCTACCTATGTGATACATGAACATCAGCAGCATCATGATCGCCATGTTCAACGACACCCAGATGGTTATCATCGCCATATCTCCAAACATATTATCCTTCCCTTTCTTTTTCTTTATATTGCCGCAAATGGTTGCATACCTCTAAGATTCGGTGGCGCCGCCGATCTTATGACTGTCGCTACGTAGGCATGCAGCAACTTGCGTGCCTGTAACCCTGTCGTCCGTTGTTGGCGATTACCTGATCGTAAGTGTGGGAAAAATCTGAACGGCGCCGATCGGGAGCATTCAATCAGCATTGGGATGATGCACTCGGATCGAGGGGAGTGGATCTGATAGCTACAACCGCCGTATCAGTTTCGATACGAATGGAGATCTCTCGTAGACTCTTAATCAATACCTAATCCTGTTTCATGATAGAACAAGCGAGTGATGCGTGGTTTTCCGCGTAGGTCATGGCCTTCATGTCTACACTCTGCCACACAATTACTATTCCTACTTGTCTGCGAACATGACATCTCGCCTATCCAACTTGTTTGATATTGAAGATGATCTTGACCGGTTGCTTTGGAAACGTGCCCTCCCGTGATGAGGCACACCCCTTGCTCCAGTGAACCCTGTCACACTTTTTAGCAGAAGGAGGGTTACATGGAGCCACCTTGGGCCATTCGACAGTCACCAAGAGGTCGTACAACACATCGTCTCTCGTTCGCTCGTTCACGCACGATGGCCACATGCCTGTGCATCGCAGCACTCGGCGCACCCACTGCCGGAATCTGCGCATCGACGCCTTCGCCGGTCCCGCTCTTCGTTGAAACCCCGAACGATATCCCCCCGGCGATTGCCCAGGCATTTTCCTCACCTGAGATGTCCAAACAATGGGTACGTCGTCACCACTCTATGGGGCTCAATCCCGCTGCATTGGAGGCCATGAAACTCGCCCGAAAAGATTCGAAACAGGATATCTCACTGGACCTCTTCGATGCCGGCACACGGACGCTAGAGCTCGATGAACCAGAAATACATCGCAATAAGGCAAAGGTTTGGCGCGGGCGGGTGCGAGGTGAACAGGACAGCGACGTCACCTTAGCCGTACGCGGCACCAAGATGGTCGGAACGATTACCTCGGGTCAGCGTCTCTACAAAATCGAGCCGGCCGAGAACAACCGCCATCGTCTTGTCGAAATTGACGAAGACGCCATGCGGCCGGATCACCACCCACTCGTGGTGCCCGATGATGGCACTCCCGCAGAACCTCCCGCCCCAGAACCCAACCTCCAGCAGCCTGATGCCCGTTCGGCTGCCGCGACCGACGCCGTGACCACCACAGCAGCGCCGACGCACACTGTCGTCGACCTGTTGGTCGTCTACACCTCCACGGCACGAACCAAGCAGGGTGGCCAGTCTGCTATGAATGCACTGATTACATTAGGCGTCGATTTGGCCAATCAAGCCTACAAGAACAGCCAAATCGCCATGCAGCTCCGGCTGGTCCGCGCCGCCGAGGTGGCCTATGCCGAAACGGGCAATATGAACACCGATCTTACCCGTTTGCGGAGCACAAACGATGGCTTCATGGATACGGTTCATCAACTGCGGAACCAATATAAGGCCGACCTGGTCGCGTTGATCGTCGACAACGGTGGGCCTTATTGCGGCATCGCCTATGTCATGGCCAATGGACCAAGAGCCAGCTTCGCCAGTTATGCATTCAGCGTGACAGATCGCGATTGTGTATCGAATAACACTCTCACCCATGAACTGGGGCACAATATGGGCGATGCACATGATCGCGCAAGCGGCGGCAGCGGCGTCTTTCCCTATTCCTATGGGTATCGCGACCCCGTCGGAAAATTCCGGACCATCATGGCCTACGCCTGCCCCAATGTGTCCTGTCCACGTGTGAAGTATTTCTCAAACCCGAAGATCTTGATCAACGGTCGACCAGCCGGAATTGATCACAGGGTCAACCCTTCAAATTCCGCCGACAATGCCCGTTCCATGAACGAGGTCCGGAACGTCATTGCCGCCTGGCGCACCGGAGCCACAACCGCCGCCACAGCCCCCGACGGCTTGAAAGATTCCCGTGCAAAGTCGCGCGAAGACTCTCGCGATGATTCGGATGAGGATTCGGATAGCGACTCGGATGATGACTCAGAGGATAAATCAGGTAACGATTCTCGGGGAAAGTCTCGTAGAACTATTCCTTAACCGTTACGACAGAGGGAGGCCCGGCTTCCGGTCCTCCCTGTCATGATCGCGTCGAGATGTCACATTTGATAGAATGAGCGGCTTGTGAGGCGAGCCCGGAATGACGATTCTGTGATTCACCGATTCAGTTATGTTCTCCTTGCTGTAGTCGTGGGGGTCATTATTGGCCAGCTTGCGTGGGCTGATGGACCACCGACACCAAAAGGCTTGTGGCACTCCGTCCTGACTTCCCCCTCCCCTGGCCAACCACCGATGCCACGAAAGCCGTGGATGCTTCGCGAACGAGAGATCACACTCGACGACCCACTCCTCCAGATCCTAAAGGATGCAGGAGCCAGACCGCTTCCTAGAATCACCATTGAGCTCTTCGACAATACCAACCCTGAACTGGACGTCAGCTCCACGGTCTCCCGTATCAACAACACCGCCGTCATTCGCGGGACCTTCAAGCCTCCTGTACAAGGCGACTTCACCTTCGTAATCACCGGCAATCTGCTGATCGGAACTATCCAGATAGGCGACCGGATCTATAAAACCGACCACATCGCTAATGGGCGGTTGCGACTGGTCGAGCTCGACCCCGACAAAATGCCGAGGGATTAATCGTCAGTTTGCCCACGTTCATGGAGAGAGTAGCTATTCATGAACGTTCCCGCTACAATGCCGCGGTTCAAAGTTGAACGTATGACTACCGCAACTGCTCAAACCAAACCGGCCCCGGAAACGCTTCTTCAGCGGACGTTGAATGCCGCGTTGAACGATATCGGCACGGATGCCGCGTTGGCGGCCATCTTCCACCAAGAAAATGGCCCGCTTGTTGAGCATGCGTCGCGCGGATTCACACCGAGAGATGTCCAAGCCATTCTCCGCACACTCTCGACACAACGTGCCGCGGCCTTGACTCCGACGACCCAAGATCCTGACGGTGGGCGCGCCATCCGCCTGCGAGTGATCACCCCCGGGGCGAAATCCCTGCTGATCATTCCGCTTCGCCATATCAATACCGTGTATGGATGCCTGGTCATCGGACGGAAGGAGAACGCCGCGTTCTCCAAAAAGGACAAATCTCAGCTGGAGCAGATGTGCGACGGCATGACCAAGACACTGGACCGCGAAGGACTCTTCAACACCAACGTGGTGTTGAGTCGTTCCTACGTCACCCAGGAGCCGAGTCCACCGCAGCAAACCGGAGCGGACTTGTTTCCGCCGATGGCCAAGCATTTTTCACCAGAACTCCAAGAAAAGATCGAGGCGGTGCTGACCGACGCTCATGAATATGTGGCCTATGATCGGGCCTGGGCATGCTACTACGATCCGCTGGCGGGCAATGTCGAGGTATTGGGAGCTGTCGGCGATGTGAAACTCGACCCCAAAGATGCCAAGAAAGATTTAAAACCCGGTCAACGCTTGACGCTCGACAGTTCGGCGGCGGGATGGGCCGTCCGCCATCGTAAGCCTCGCGTGGATCATGACCTGGCGTCCACCCAAGGTCGCTTTCTTGATCACAAACATCTCTTTAAGGACAGGTTTCAGTCGTCGCTTGTCATCCCCTTCTTCGTCAAAGGTCAGGTCGGCGGGACGTTTACGCTGGGATCAAAGGATCCACAACGGTATCAGACAACCGATGCTCGCACGCTGGAGCCCATCATTCTCAAACTCGCGGAGCTCTTACAGGCACCGGCACCGCAGGCTGCCGCACCTTCTCCGACGACGGAACTCGACGGAACCGCGAGCCCACGGCCACCCATAGCCGCCCCGTCTGAGCCGATCATTCGAAAACAAGAACGTCAGGCCGCGATCGGCGAGTTCAGCGCATTCCTAGCGACGGAAATTCGCGAGCCGCTCGCGTCCATTCGCTCGCAACTTGAAGAAGTGACTGGTGAAGGGATCCTCGACTTCGACCCTCAGACACGAGTTGAGAATGCCATGCGCGACTTGATCCGGATTGAGGCGATCCTCAATGAGATTCTCGACTTCGCCAAGCCGCTCGAACTGAATCGCCATCTCTGCCGCATTCCGGAGGTACTCGAAAGCGCTCTCGTGGTGGTCGGAACCGACCTGGAAGCGACCCGTATTCAGGTTACCAAAGACTACGCCAACATCATTGCGCCGGTGCGCGGCGATGAAGCCAAGCTCCAACAGACGTTCTTAAGCATTTTCCGGAACGCGTGTGAGGCCATGTCTCCCGGCGGCCACCTGCATATCCAGGTCTCACAACATCGTGCCGGACGAGGGTTTGAAGTTCAGATCCTCATCAAGAACGACGGGGTTCCGATTCCCGCTGAAATCGTCGATAAAGTCTTCGAGCCATTTTTCACCACGAAAAGCTCAGGCATTGGCCTCGGTCTGCCCAGCGTTAAGAAAATCATCGAAGAACACGGTGGGTCCATTGCAATCGGGAGCGCCACCGGCGAGGGCACGACCGTCACCATCCGTCTACCTGGCGTCAGCCGAGGACCAGCATTTCGGCACCGTGGGCGTGGACGCCGTCCCCCTCGTCGACCGAGCTGATACGTCCGTCCTTTTCTCACTCTCACCACCCACGGCTCAGCACACCAGGATGGGATTCGAGAGACACTGTCCGTCAAGTCTCGCCCGTTTGACAGAATGACCCTCCATCGCTATGATTCACCCCTCAGATAGAGTCATCCGAATTGAATGCGTTGAATGATGTTTATCCATTGTCATAGCTCAAAGGGAGAATGGGTATGAAACTCGTGACCGCCGCAGTTGCAACAGCCTCCGCAGTCCTATTTGGAATTTCCATGGCATCGGCTAATCCGGCGCTACTCCCCAAACATGACGGTTATCCGATGAAGAACTCGGGGAGTCCTGTGAATGGCCAAGCGACGGCGAACGATCCCGGACAAACGGACGCGCACGGAGCCTCCACGCTCCTGAAATCCGCAGACTCGGTCAAGAATGCCGAGCAGAAGCTGATGAAGACCGATAATGAGCGTATCACGGAAGGGCAGGGTGCCGGCAGGCTTCCAAATGTCCAGGGACCTCAGATCACCATTGCTCCGCCGGTGACCTCTGCAACAAAAATTACCGGTGATCGTAAAATCGACTAACGGCAGATTCGGTCAATAGAAAAGGGGAAGTCCCTGGAAATCAGGCTTCCCCTTTTTTGTTGGCTCACTGGATCATGATTGCTATCAGACCAACCTAGACCCCCTATGCCCCGTTATTAAGCAACCTAAACCGCCATGGTTTCTTCGCCCAGGCCCCCGCATAGTCGACACCGATTCTAGGGAACGTTCCAACCTGTTTACGCGAAACCCGTTCACCTCGGTCTTCGAACCAGAGTTGGCTTCCATGCGTCATGTCGAGTCGATGCAACGACCGATCGATCCCTAGCTCGCGGCAGAGCTTCCCAGGACCATCGATCAATTCGCCGTCGACTTCAATCGCCCGGATCAGTACCGCAGCTGGAAATTCAGCCCGCTCCGTTACAACGTTCAACATGTGGTACATGCCGTAGATCAGGTACACATAGGATATCCCTGGAGAACCGAACAGCACCTCCGTCCGTGCCGTCCTCCCTTTTGACGCGTGACAGGCCTTGTCCTGTGAGCCGACATAGGCCTCCACTTCGATGATTCTCCCAGCAACGGTTCCATTTCCGCTCTCACGCACCAAGTACTTGCCGACGAGCGACCGAGCCACGGCCAGCGTAGGGCGGTTGAAAAACGTTCGCGGGAGAGTCTTCGATATCGTCATGACCAGTGATGAATGTACGTCGCTGCTGCATGTTCAGATTGATGCATTCACCTCAGCGATTCGCCATTCAACATAAACCATTCGGCAGTTCAAAAGTACCACGCGACTCCTGCCATCACCGTCCGCGGATTGCCCGGCACGAAGTGAATATCGTTGACTCCTGCTCCCTCATTGCGGAGTCGGGATTCGAACGCAAAGATCGCTTGTTCCCACTTGGTATTGAATAGGTTTTGAACAAAGAGAAACGCTTCCAGCCGTCCATGCGGCAACTTGACCGGCACACGGTACCGCTCCGAGAGATCGAACGTGATCCACGAAGGCGACTTGATGCTTCGATCTTCAATGAGGGGCCGAACGCCAAGATACGTGGCTTGCAGTTGCGAGGTGAGCCCTTCAGGCCATTGTAGGATGGCCGCTCCATAGGCGGTGTATTCCGGTGCCAAGGGAATGGCATCGCCATTGCGAAACTCCGCATGAGTCCAGGTAAAGCTGCCGTTGACATAGAGGGGTCCCCACACCTTGCCTCGGGCGGCCACTTCTACGCCCTGACGCCTGGTAGCTCCGCGTATCTCCGTCGTTCCTTCGTCGCCGATCAGAACAAGTTCCGACTTGAGATCCAGCCGCCATGCCGTCGCGATCAACTCAAGCCCCTCCGGGCCCCATGGACTTGAGCGAACCCCGACCTCATAGCTTCTCGCCCTCGCCAACGGAGAGGCTCCGATGGCTACCGCTGATCGGGCGTCATTGCTGTGGAACCCTTCACCGTAGTTGACAAAAAACTCGGTCCTGGCCCAAGGCCCAAGAATCATGCTCATCTTCGGAAGGACAATGCCGGAACCTTTTCGACCGTCTGGTTGCTCGACACAAGTCGTACAACGGTTGCTCACATCAAATGTGAAAAACTCTCCTCGCACCCCTCCAGAAAGCCTCAGCCATGAAAACGGCTGGGCTTCAGCCTTGACGAAGGGGGAATAGGATACGCTACGGACATCACTGTCTATGGTGGTCCCGGTCGGAGTCCGCAGGGTCTGAGTCCCCAACTTTGTATGAACATCGTCGACTCTCGTCTGAAACCCCACCGTCCCAATGATCGGCATGCCCAGCAGTTCGATCCGCTGCTTGAAGCCAAGGTCGCCACCATAGATAGCCCGGCGATCGAACTGGGCAAAACCATCGCCATTGACCGGATCATTGAGGAAGAATGTAAAATCCGTGAACAGATCCAGTCGATAGTATTGGCCGTACGCGTTCGCAAACAACTGACCACCTGTGGTGGTGTCATAGTGATAGTTCAAGTTCCCCGTCGTTCGGAGTGTGTTGCCTCCTTCATACGGATTGATGGAACCGAAGCGGTCCAGAAGACCCGTACTCACTGCACGGAAGGGAATTTCACCGGATCCATCCCATTTGGAATGAAGGAAGGTTGCCTTGACACTCACCTCGTCTCTTCCGGTCAGATTCGTCGTGACCTTGCCCACCAGATTGGTCCGATAATATTGATTGTCGTTGAGGTACGGGCCGTTCGTATAGAACCCCTCGGCGGCGAATAAGGTACGCACGCGGTCTTTAGTCGGAGAGAACATGAGCAGGTACCGCTGCGTGCTATATTCCCCGCCCGCTCCCTGAATGACTCCTTCTTTCACCATGTTGCGCGTCCGAAAATTCACCGCCCCCGCTGTCGCAAAATCTCCATACTCGGGTAAGTAGGAGCCCTTGTGGACATCGACTCCCTCAATCGTCTCCGGGATAATGAAGTTGAGGTCCGTGTAGCCTTGTCCATGCGCATGGGTTCGCAGATTGATCGGCATCCCATCGAGGAAGAAGCCGACGTCTGTCCCATGATCCGCGTCGAAGCCCCGGAGGAAGTACTGATCCGCCTTCCCCGCTCCGCCAGAATGCTCAACGGCCACAAAGCCGGGGATCAGCCGAAGGACCTGCGCAGGACGTCCTTGAGGTTGCAGGATAATCTCTTTGTCAGGGATGAATTGTTGAGAAGACGCCGCCACCGGTTTTTCACCGAGCACGGCCACTTCCGGCACTTCCAGCTCAGGCTCGTCGGGATCATGCGCCGATGCACTGTCTCCACAACAGAGGGCCGACACCAGGCACACACACAAGGTCACGGACAACAATCGCTTGCTCAATATATGGCTCATCGGAAAACTGTTAGCGAAGAGATTTTCCCGTTGTGGTCATCGTCAACTTCCCGTGCTTCACACCCTTCACACTCACTAGGGCATCAGCCACTTTCTGGATATCCGACCCCCTGCCTTTCACGACGAGGACTTCCAGGCAATGGTCATGATCAAGATGCACATGCATGCCGGACAAAATCTGCCCATGATAGTCGTGCTGGATATCGGTCAACTTGCTCGTCAGGTCGCGCACATGGTGGTCATACACAAACGTGATGGTGCCGACTGTTTCTTTATTCTCATCCCATTCCTGCCCAACTAAGTTGTTCCGGATCAGATCGCGCAGCGCTTCCGACCGGTTGGTGTATTTACGCCGTTCGATATGACGGTCGAATTCGTCCAACAGATGATGGTCGAGGGAGACACCGAAACGGACCAATTTTTTCATCGTCTTTTTCCTATTCTTCAGTAGCATGAATTTTATTTTAGTAACACTATTGAAGCAGAGAAATCAACGGACGATTCTTGATCCTGAACCTCTTTCGAGAACTAGGCTCGGATTGGATTTAAGAGAAAGGGGGAAATCTATGTCAGGCCAATACCAATTACAGCATCTCGTTCTGGAGAGAGGAAATCACGAGCAGCAGACATCCATCATCCGTCGACGTATCGTGGTGCACCGTCCCAGCCTCGGCACGATGATAGTCACCGACGGCGAGCTCACGCCCACCAGAGAGACAACCCCCTTCGAGGACATAGCGTTCCTCTGCCGCCGCATGGCGATGCGGCGCATACCTCCTCCCTGCGGCAATACGCACGAGAAACGTCACCCTGCGAGAAGTCGAATCATAGGAAAGCACCTTCGCAACCATACCGTGATCGATGTTGAACCAAGCCCCGTCAGACGCTTCAATAAAGATGAGCCCATCGGCAAACTATCGAGGGGCCACAGAACGAACTAGCGCGGAATGGCACTCATAGCTGCACGACAACCTTCCCGACGTTGGTATGCTGTTCCAGCATTGTATGGCCGGCGCGGAGATTCTCGACCGTCAGTCCAGTCAACACACGGTTGGCCGTCGTACGCATCTTGCCGGATTCAATCAAGCTCTTTACTTCCTCGAGGATTTCCCCCTGAGAGGCCGCACGATAATCGAAACTCGACTTCGTGAACATGAGTTCCCAATGCAGGCTCACAGACTTTGGCTTGAAGACGGAGAGGTCCAACCCATCTGCATCATCGATCATCCCGACTTCCCCGAATGGAGCAATAATGTCCGCCATCTTCGACCAATGCTGCCCAGAATGAGTCGTGCTAAAGATGAAATCGACAAACTTCAACCCGAGTTTCCGTATAGCATCCACAAACGCCTGATGGGACACGACATGATCGGCGCCAAGACTTTTGACCCACTGCCGACTCTCCGGTCGTGAGGCTGTGGCAATCACGGTCATGTTGGTTTTCACCTTGAGCAGCTGGATCGCTTGCGACCCAACGCCTCCTGCGCCACCGATAACGAGGATCGCCCGCCGATCCGACCCGGTGAGTCGCATTTTTTCAAAGAGCATCTCATAGGCCGTCAAGCTGGTCAGTGGAAGCGCTGCCGCTTCCGTAAAGGAGAGGGTGTTCGGTTTCAAGGCCACCAGCCGTTCATCCACCAGTTGGCGTGTCGCGTAGGAGCCGGCCCTCTTGAGATCCCCGCTGTAGAAGACTTCGTCACCGACTTTGAACCGCGTTGCATCCGTGCCATGGGCACGCACGTTGCCTGCTGCATCCCACCCCAAGATGACAGGCTGTCCGGCGGAGCCGGATCGCCTGGTTCGAACCTTGTAGTCGATAGGATTCAACCCGACGGCCTTCACCTCAACTAATAGATCTCGACCGCTGGGTGTAGCGTCAGGCAACTCCATTGGTTGCAGGTTGAATTGATCCAGCGAATGGGCATGCGTATATCCGAGTACATTCATAGCTCCCTCCGTACTGAGTATCTAGAGGTACGGTTAACTTCCCGTCAAGACAAGAACTCACCTTTCAATCAGTGCCTCAAAGCAGATCAAGGAAAGGGCATGGCCATTGATGCTTGTAGTGAAATCACCGAGCACTGATCGCCATCACACTTGTCTGGTTCACCGAACGGGCCTCGATCTCCAGCTATATCCTCTCTAGCGAGACATCCCCCAGGCGCCACTATAAACAGGCCAGAGTTCTGGAGAAATCCCCTCTCTCGGAGCAACATTTGTGGGATTCCCCAGCAATGGGACGCCCCCCTCTTGACTTCCTCCTGGAACAATTTATCTGACTCTTGTTGCTGATACTTAACCAGGTGGATTTGGGGTCGGCCCAACACTGGCGGAGTACTGGCGGCAGAGATTGCCCCGACTCCCTGTTTGGCCTACGCCACAGTCCATTAGCCTTAACTCTTAACCCATAACAAAACCTCTCGTAGAGAGGAGGAGGGAGTGTTATGACCAGCTATTTGCCGAGTGCCATTTCAACTATCCGAACAGATGCGTTTGATCGTCAGGTTGACCGGCTATTCAATGAAGCCGTGCGAGCTTTTGATGCAGGCGATCAGACGTGGGTTCCAGCCTCGAATGCCTGGGAAGATGACAATGGGTTCTATATTCAAATGGCACTGCCCGGCTGGGACCCAAAGGATATCACCCTGGAAGTCAATAACCAGATCCTGGCCGTAAAGAGTGAGCGGAATGTTCAGCTTAAAGACTCGGGGAAATACCACGTCCGCGAAATTGCCGACGGCCGGTTTACACGGCTCTTCCGGTTGCCGTCCTTTGTCGAACACGACAAGGCGTCCGCCACACACAAGCATGGCCTGCTTACGATTACCTTTCCGAAACGGGAAGAGGCAAAGTGTCGGCGCATCATGATCGAAGAAACCTAGACAATCGTTATCCCTGTTCCAGTGTGAGCAATGAGGGGCCGCACTCGTGCCGCACGCTCAGTGCGGTCCCATCCTGCTTCCAGGCTCACGCAACACAAGGCAGGGTACTGAGGTCTGCGGTCCAGAGGACAGCTCGCAGGGATGTGAAGAAAGTGAGCGTGGACAACCATGAGATTACAACAGTGGTTCACACGATGGCGCTCCGATTTTAAGCAGCGAGAACGACAACTGGGAGGACGTCACGCACTTGGAGCTTCGAATAGACTTTACCGGCTCCGGCGGAGGCAGCGAGGAAGCCGATCCCGGAACGATGATGATCATGCAGTCGAGTGGTGCGAGACCCCTTTAGCCCATGGCCTTTTCTGAGGCTGGAACAGATCGCGCCGGAACTATCTCCGCGTTGGCTGTTCATGATTTTGGATCTTGACGCTCAACGTTCAGTCTCTTACGGATTCTGCAATCAATGTCAAAATATGCGGAGCGTGTCATGGAAACACGATACTGGCATACTCTGGTCGCCCTGCTCTGCGGAGGAGCTCTGGTCGTCTCTGGCATCATCGCGTTCTCGCCCTCTCCGAATGTGGCTGCATCACAACCGCGTGCAAGCACGGTTCAATTCACGAACGCACCCACAGTGGACGGGGCATTGTCAGGACAGCCATTTGTCCCGATAGCAAAACGCGCCAAGGCTTCTGTTGTGAACATCTCGTCTATCAAGAAAGCGAAGCAGGAGGGCCAGCGCTTCCAAAGCCCATTCTTCGATGACCCCTTCTTCCGCCGTTTCTTTGGAGAGGAATTTGAGCGTCGGATGCCGGCTCCACGCGAATTTCAGCAGCAAGGCTTGGGCTCCGGTGTGATCGTGACATCGGACGGCTACATCATCACGAACAATCACGTCGTGGAAGGGGCCGATGAACTGAACGTGTCCTTACCGGACAAACAAACGTTCAAAGCCAAGATTATTGGAACAGACCCCAAGACCGATGTTGCCGTGATCAAAATCGACGCCTCAAACCTCCCAGCACTCCCCTGGGGCGATGCCTCTCAGTTGGAAGTCGGTGAGATGGTCTTAGCGGTCGGCAATCCATTCGGGCTAAGCCAAACCGTCACCATGGGCATTATCAGTGCGATCGGCCGAGCCAATGTAGGCATCGTGGACTATGAAGACTTTATCCAAACTGATGCAGCGATCAACCCTGGGAATTCCGGCGGAGCCCTGGTGAATCTCAAAGGTGAATTAATCGGCATCAATACGGCTATTTTTTCTCAGAGCGGCGGCTACATGGGTATTGGATTCGCCATTCCAAGCACGATGGCCAAGAGCGTGATGCAGAGCCTGACCAAGCACGGCAAGGTGATACGAGGCTGGATCGGCCTGTCTATTCAAGATGTCACACCTGATTTGGCAAAGGAATTTGGCGCGATCGAGACCAAAGGGGCGTTGGTGGGAGATGTCATGGATGACAGCCCCGCTTCGAAAGCCAAGCTCGAGCGTGGAGACATCATTACAATCTATAACGCGACCCCGGTCCGAGACTCGAATCACCTCCGCGGCTTAGTGGCGGATACTCCACCTGGAACCACGGTCCATGTCTCCGTGTTGCGCGACAAACAGACCCTCGCTCTCAACATCACCATAGGGGAGTTGCCGAAAGAATTAGCCAAGGCGAGCCGAGATGGGAGCGGGAAAGGAGAACATGCACTCGCCGGTATTACGGTGGAGAATGTCCGTCAGTCTGGCCGCTCGAAGGCATCTTCAGGCGTCGTCGTGACGGATATTGAACCCGAAAGCCCGGCGGAACGAGCAGGACTGCAGAAAGGTGATGTCATCCGGGAAATCAACCGGAAACCTGTCAAAGACCTGAAGGATTTTGAGCGTCTCACAAGCCAGCTTTCTTCACGGTCATCGGTATTGATCTTACTCAACAGGGGAAACAGCGCCATTTTCTTGTCGATCAGCGGGGAACACTGACTGAAAACGTCACCAGCTCGGAGAGACTACATGATCGAGGTACGCCATCTGACACGTCACTATGGCGATCTGACTGCCGTCGATGACGCGCGCTATACCTTCAATGGCAACGCTGGGCAATGGGTGAATCTCGGGCTCACGTCAGTGAGTATTACATCCACCGCCGTCACGCTGATGACATCGGAGGCAACGATCCTAGCTTCGACCGCCGTGGGTACGGCTGACGGGAGCCTCGAAGATCTGATGTCAGCTTTTGAAACGGGATGGTCTCGCTTTGCGGGGTTTGGCTCTGGGATCGAGATGTACGAGACGGAAGAGCACGTGATCCTCCGTGTCGACGTCCCCGGATTGGACCCGAAACAACTCAACGTCATAATCCGAAACGGCACACTCTGTCTGAGCTATGAAGATCAGCGTGAGTGGCGTGACGGGAACGGCGAGGGAAGCAGTCGTCGCTACGCGGCATTCCGTCGCAGCGTGACATTGCCTGAGGGCTTAGACGTTTCTACAGCGGAGGCCGCATGTAAAAACGGAGTGCTGGCTATTCGGATACCCTGGACGCCTGAAGCCAGAGACCGATCCCGTACGATCGTGGTACCCGTCGACTAAACGCGAAAGAACCTCAGCTGGTCGTGTGGGGTGGCAACTTACCAGCCGCCATTTTTCTTTGGCGCCATCTATTAGGTAGCATGAGTCAACTTGCATACCTCGAGGGGAGACAACAGCCTACCTTCTGGTACCATGCATGCACATATTCCAGTGGCAGCGAGGTATCGCGGCAAGGGCAAACCAAGCCTTATCACGGTTTCCCATGAACATGTATGTAACAGTCGGAGTCTTCTGTATTGCCTTAGACGTGGCATGAGACCGTTTTCGCCGGCCCATGCACAAACGTTGGCAAAGGAAGTTTGCTGTGGCGGTGTCTTCTGCTGCGCATAGTGGCAGGCAACGATAGAGGGGAGGCGGACCGTCATTTCTTCAGGAAACGGTAAGATGCCCAGCATGGCGCCTATCCAAGGTCCCTGTTGAGGCTGCGCGTGCCTGCGCGAAGCACAGTCTCTTTTTACTCTCCCTGAATCGGGATATACATGATATTTCCCTGGCGGTTCACGAGGAGGAGGGCGAGGTCGGTGGGTTTGAGCGGATCAGCGAGGCGTTGCAGTATCCCGAAACTGTTCACCTGCTGTCGGTTCAATTCCAGCACGACGTCGCCCGGCTGCAAGCCGGACGCTTCGGCGAGGCTGCCTTCTTCAATATCCGTCACCACCACACCGCTATTCACCGGCAAATCCATCTGGCGTGCCAACGGAGGCGTCACGTCATCGAAAACCACGCCCGCGAGGGGATGGACCGTCGATGCCGTCGATGATGCAGCCTGACTTTTCTTCGCCCGTTCACGCGGCGCTTCCTGAATGACCAGGTCAGCCTGATAGCCCTTGCCATCCCGGATGAGATCCAGGCGATGTTTGCTGCCGATCGGGGATTGCGCCACCAAGTTCCTCAGCTGGCCGCTGTCCATAACATCGCGCCCGTCGAAGCGCACCACGACATCGCCTCGCTTCAAGCCGGCTCGTTCGGCCGACCCCTTGGATTGCACATCCGTCACGATCGCGCCTTTGACATCCGGTAGACGCAAAATTTTCCCCAGCGGAGGGCTGACATCTTGCGTCGAAGCCCCCAAAAATCCCCGCACCACGCGGCCCGTCTTAATGAGGCTCTGCATGGCCGCACGAGCCATGTTGCTGGGAATTGCAAACCCGACCCCCACGCTTCCGCCGGTGGGACTCGCAATCGCCGTGTTGATCCCGATCAGCTCGCCCTGGATGTTCACGAGCGCTCCGCCTGAATTCCCAGGGTTGATCGGGGCATCGGTCTGGATGAAGTCTTCGAAGTCCGCTACGCCGACGTCTGCGCGACCAACCGCACTTACGATGCCGAACGTGACGGTGCGGCTCAAGCCCAGCGGGTTCCCGATGGCGAGCACAAAGTCGCCGACGGCCAGATGGCTCGAATCCCCCCAGGTCGCAGTGGGCAGATTCGACGCGTGAATCTTCACTACCGCCACGTCGGTCTTTGGATCTGTCGCGACAACCTTCCCTTTGTATTGACGGCGATCCGCCAGGATCACCTCCACATCGACGGCATCGGCGACCACGTGGTTATTCGTGATGATGTAGCCGTCTGGCGAGACAATCACCCCAGACCCCTGCCCATATTGGCGACGCGACGGAGGCTCTTTGAACAGCCCGAACGGCAAGGCTTCGTCGCTGAACGCCTGGTCGCGCACCATCACGGTTGACGCGATGCTCACCACTGCCGGAATGACTTTATTCGCAGTACCTTTCACCTGACTTTGCAAGTCGGGACTGTTTACGGCGGGTATCTGCTGAGTGCCGGCCAATCCGGAAACTGGAAACGTCAGACTGCCCAGAACTCCCCAGATAACGATGTGAGTCAGAAGTCTGCTACGTTTCACCGATACGCATCTCCCATGAGAGTTTGTGCTGCGTTCATAACAATGCCGTTGGCCAGCCTATCATGCACAACTCGCTCACGCATTCATAATTCGATATGACATCAGCAATAGCTTACGGGCATGATAGTACCACCCTCAGGCAGGGTGTAAATACTGTCCCGGCCTTGGCAGCAACTCCAGCCGATTCGAAGCCGCCAGTAGTGAGTTGGTCGCCCAGCGAACCAGTGTGCTACGATCACCATCGACTCTTATTCACTGTACGATTTGGCTGTTATCCAAGAGGTAGACCATGCCACACCGCGCGAGCTTCGCTGCCTTTCTTCTGTTGACGACGGCGTCAGGAATTCTTGTCTCCCCTGGGCTTGCTGAAGAAAGCAAGTTTGGAACCCCCAAGGGGGATGAAGGCACCAGGATTTTTAAAGCCACTGAGCACCCCTTTTACAGCGGCGAATTTCGCCTCAAGGGTGATCGGGCAACGCTCGTTGGAAGCATGGGTGATACGACGCCCTGGGATCATCTGGACTATGCGGGCAAACACCTGAATGCGGTGAAAGGAACGATTGAGATCGAGGTAAACGAACACACCAACCAGGGACGAGTGGTGGCCGAATTCGTCGAGGGAGCTGACCAGTATCGCGTGATGCTCGATCGATTTGCCGCAAAAGCTCCCTTTCAAAGCGGCGGTATCGCCACCAGAATCTACGAACATGGGGATTCCAATAATGGCGATCCGCTCTATCCGAAAACCTGGTTGTACCTGGGTGGCTGGGGTACGGCGACGATGTATAAGAATGACCAGGTGCTCTACAAAGACTATGACGCACACTTCATGGTCATGGAGCGGTCTCGCGATCCAAAGACGCATGAGGTCCACTACCCGGTCAAACGCACTATGCCCGGTGGCGAAACCGATCCTGCCGGCATGGAAATCGATCTCTGGGTACGGTCGAAGGAACAAAACACGAACAATTTCCCCCCATTTGAAACGTTCGTCCATCTCTGTTGGGAAGAAGTCACCTGGCGCTAAGGATGAGTACATCTCTTCAACGGCTTCTTTTGATTACCATCCTGTTGCTAGCTGTGCCGGCAGTTGGGTACGGACTTGAGAGCACGACCCATGTGTGGACCTTTGACAATGATCCACCGGAGACTCTTCCCCCTGAATTTCAGATAGGGACCTTGTTTGATGGGAGGCCGGCCGGGAAGTGGAAGGTGATTGAAACCGAACGAGCGAAGAGTTCACCTCGCGTGCTCGGGCAGCTCATGGGAAAGGGCGCGGAGCACGCGTATAAGACGCTGTTCATTAACGGGATCAAGGCGTCCGACCTCGCTCTCCACGTCTCATTCTTACCAATCGACGGCAAAGCCGATATGGGAGGCGGCCTGATCTGGCGGGCCACAGACGACCGCAACTACTACCTGACAAGGGCCAATCCGCTGGAGCAGAATATTCGAATCTATCGGGTCGTGAATGGTGTCCGGCAGATGCTCAAGAACTTCGACCACATGTCCGGCAGTGGCATACCCTCCGCGTCATTGCAAAAGGGTGCCAGGTCCAAGTCTTCTTTGACGACAAGCAGGTATTTGACTTGTGTGATCAGACCTTCTCAACCGGCCAGGTTGGACACTGGACCAAATCTGATGCCGTCACCTATTTCGATGATTTGAACCTCAAGATTGCGCAATGAGCAGAGTGCGCATGCCTTCTCGTTGATATTACCTCTATCTACTTTCAACCACCGATCCCAGGCCTACGCATCTGTGACAAATCACGGCTTTCCCCTCATGTCCTGGGAGCATACATGATGACGATCATGCCACCCAAACAGAGGATGGCTCCTATCGCGTCATAGCGATCCGGCCGAACTCCGTCGATACCCCACCCCCATAGTAAGGACAAGACGATGAACATTCCACCGTACGCAGCATAGACGCGCCCAAAGTGAGCCGGCTGCATGGTTGGGATGATCCCATAAAGAATCAGAATAACGGCACCTATCGCCGCATACATCCACGGGTGCCCCTCTCTGAGCGTCAGCCAGATCAAATACCCGCCGCCGATTTCACACAAGCCGGCAAGCACAAAAAGTCCGAGAGAAACCGGAACTGACATGGAGACCTCCCTCGCTCAGATGGCCCTGATCAGAACCAGGCCCTCAGTCCCACCACGAATCGTAGCTGGCTTGGGTCACCGCCTTGCTGCCGCACCAGCGTCGCCGTCTGACCGAAGCTTCGGTCGAGTGACAGGCCGATATACGGGGCAAACTTCCGATGAATTTCGTAGCGCAGGCGAACCCCGAATTCCAGGTTATTCAACCCTGAACCAGTCGTAAACTCTTCGACCCGCTGGATTGCCATGTTTGTTTGGAAGCGACCTTGCAGGATCAGTCGTTGCGTAAGCAAAAAATCCTTCGTGTACGAGAGACGTGCTGAAACGGCCCCTCGCTGATCAATAAACAGAGAGGACTCGAACTCATAGTTGTAGGGGACGATGCCCTGAATCCCGATTACGCCCAAGCCACGCGTGACGTTATGATTTCGAAACGATTGGGTTTCCATTCGGCCACCGACTTGAATGTCGTAATGTTTCCACAGGAACCGGCCATAGAGCAGTTGGAAATCAACGTCGTAGTCCGCTTTGAAGGCCGTATCCTGCTGACCTTCGCTCTTAAACCACAGCCGGTTGTAATCCCCTCCGTACCAACCTTCAATGTCCCATCGGTAGTCACTGTTGTTTCCGTCTCTGCCAGTGCGAGGCCGATATTCGAGGACGTCGATCAATGTGAACAGACGATGTTCCTGGTCATTCACGGGATTGGGCCAACCCTGTTGCGGCACTAGGTTCGCTATGGTCCGGGCACGCTCCGGCAGAGGCGCGACTGTCGGAGACCTGCCTGTGCCGGTAGCCCTGTCTCCTAGTGCGGATTCAGCCAAGACGCTGGTCGTGCCGAGACATGCGCTCAGCACCCACACTGCGAGCGTGACACGACCGGCCTGGGACATGAGACGCACCGGGGCTTCTCCCACTCGTTAGGCAGAGACCTTGACGACTCTGAACATTCCCGCTTCCATGTGCATGAGAAGGTGGCAGTGGAAGGCCCACGACCCAGGTGCATCGGCGCTGACCATAACCGACAACCGTTCCGCCGGTTTGACGACCACGGTGTGTTTTCGTGGAAGGTACGCCCCTGATCCGTTTTCGAGCTGCATCCACATCCCGTGCAGGTGGAGCGGATGCTCCATCATCGTGTCGTTGACGAACGTGAATCGTACACGCTCACCATAGCGAACACGAATGGGCTCCGGTGCATCCGAATACTTCTTGCCATCGAATGACCACATATAACGTTGCATGTGACCGGTGAGATGAATTTCAATCTCCCGTTCCGGCGCTCGTTGGTCTCGATACGGCGTGAGACTTTTCAAGTCGGTGTAGACGAGGATACGCCTGGAGCTCTGTTCGAATCCTTTACCCGATTCGTGCATCCGATTTTTCGAATACTCAGCCACCGTTTGGTTGCCGGTTCCGTGGTGATCGGGGCCATGCTTAACTGGTATCGAACCTAAGATCGGTGAACGATCTCGACCATGGCTCTCCGGAGCATATTTCATATCTTCACCATGCATCGGGCCATGATCGTTCGGATCACCAGGAAGATTCATGCTGGACCTTTTCATGACATGGCCAGTATGGCCGTTGCCGTGATCCGCCATTCCCATATCTTCCATGGTTCGAAGCGGTCGGACACGGCGTTCCGGAATCTCCCCTTCCATTCCAGACCGAGGGGCGAGCGTTCCGCGAGCATAGCCGCTCCGATCCATGGTTTCCGCAAAGATCGTGTACGCACGGTCCTCGGTTGCCTGGACAATAACATCGTAGGTTTCTGCAGGACCAAAACGAAACTCTTCAACAGTAACCGGCTGGATGTTCTGGCCGTCAGCCTGCACCACCGTCATCGTCAAACCAGGAATGCGAACATCAAAAAACGTCATTGCGGCGGCATTGATGAAACGCAGCCGCACCCGTTCGCCCGGACGAAAGAGGCCAATCCAGTTCTGAGCAGGTGGCAATCCATTCATCAGGTACGTGAAGGTCGAGGCGGTGACGTCGGCGAAGTCCGTCGGGTCCATTCGCATCTCGTCCCACATCGCGTAATTCCGCAGCGCAGGCCAGAGTCCCCATCTTACTGCGTCTGCAAGAAACTCCCGCGCATCGCGCTTTTGGAAGTTGTAGTAGCCCGAGAATTTCTTGAGGTTGTCCAGCATAACCTCAGCGGACTCTTCGCTCCACTCAGAGAGCATCACGACATAGTCTCGGTCATACTGAAAGGGCTCCGGCTCGATGGGGTCGAGAATCATCGCCCCGTACATGCCTTGCAATTCTTGACCACCAGAATGGCTGTGATACCAGTAGGTTCCGCTCTGTTTGACGGGAAATCGATAGGTGAACGTAGTTCCTGGCTCAATGCCGCTGAAACTAACCCCTGGCACACCATCCATGTGCGAAGGTAACAGGATTCCATGCCAGTGAATCGAGGAGACCTCTTTGAGATGGTTCGTGACGTTGAGGGTTACTTCTTGGCCTTCCCTTAAACGGATGAGAGGACCTGGAATCGTCCCGTTGATCAGGACGGCCATGCCGGTTTGCCCGTCCAGAGCAAACGACCGTTCGCTGATCACCAGCTCGATCAACTCACCACTAAGCGTCGAAATGTCCGGACGGGGACGAGCGGGGGATAGCAACGGATGACTCGCGCAGGAGGCAAGGAGCGGCTGGAGTCCAGCAAGCAACCCCAGTGCTCCTGCCCGCTTCAGCAAGAGGCGTCTCGATATCACCTCATCATTCATCTTCGATGAGCGGTAGGCCCAAGGGTTATTAGAGCTCCAGTTTTCGTAGACGGAGTGCGTTGGCGATCACCGATACGGAACTAAACGTCATGGCGGCACTCGCGATCATTGGGCTCAAAAGCACCCCAACGAACGGGTAGAGGATCCCAGCGGCAATGGGAACCCCGAGGATGTTGTAAATGAACGCAAAGAACATATTCTGCCGGATGTTGCGCATCGTCCCTCTGCTCAACCGGCGCGCCCGCACGATGGCACGGAGGTCGCCTTTCACCAACGTCACCCCCGCGCTTTCCATGGCCACATCGGTCCCGGTTCCCATGGCAATCCCCACCTGTGCCTGCGCCAAGGCCGGTGCATCGTTGATCCCGTCGCCCGCCATCGCCACGACATGGCCTTCTGATTGGAACCGTTTGATAACCGCCGTCTTCTGCTCAGGCAACACGTCGGCATGGACATCATCGATATGTAGCCGCCGTGCCACCGCCTCCGCGGTCGTCCGATTGTCGCCGGTGAGCATCACGATTCGCAGACCTTCCTTGTGCAGGAGATCAATGGCCTCCGGCGTGGTGGACTTGACCGGATCAGCCACACCCAGCAACCCTGCCGGCTTGCCGTCGATCGCCGCGAACATCACGGTTTGGCCCTCAAGTCTCAAAGGTTCAGCCTGCGCCAACAAGGCCGTCGTCTCGATGTTCGACTCGTTGAGAAACAGCGCTGTCCCCACGGTCACCACACGGCCCTCAACCGTCCCCGTAACTCCTTTCCCCGTAAGCGAACGAAAATCCTGTGCCTTCGCGGGAACGATTCCCCTGTCTCGTGCACCAGACACGATCGCCGCCGCCAAGGGATGCTCGCTGCCTTGCTCCAACCCAGCTACTAACTTCAGAAGCTCCGTCTCGCGAAAGTCCGGTAACGGAGCGACCGTCATGAGACGAGGCTTGCCCTCCGTCAACGTGCCAGTTTTGTCTACAACGAGAATATCCACCTTTGCCAAGGTCTCCAACGCTTCCGCGTTTCGGATCAACACCCCTGCCGTCGCGCCACGCCCGGTACCGACCATGATCGACATGGGCGTCGCAAGCCCCAATGCACAAGGACAGGCGATGATCAACACCGCAACCGCATTGAGCAAGGCATAGGCCATCCGAGGTTCCGGGCCGTAGATCGCCCAAATCACGAAGGTGATGAGGGCAACGAGGATCACGATCGGCACAAAATACCCAGCCACAACATCAGCCAATCGTTGAATCGGTGCGCGCGTGCGCTGCGCTTCGCTGACCATGCGGACAATTTGGGAGAGCAACGTCTCGCGACCGACTCGCTCGGCCCGCATGACGAAACTGCCCGTTCCATTGACGGTCGCCCCCACCACTTTCTGCCCTGCTCGCTTTTCCACGGGAATCGATTCACCGGTGACCATCGATTCGTCGACGGTACTCATCCCATCCACCACCACTCCATCGACGGGTATCTTCTCACCTGGTCGGACGCGTAATTGGTCCCCCACCTGGACCTGGTCCAATGGAATATCCTCTTCGCGACCATCAGCCCGAACAATCCGCGCTGTTTTCGGTGCCAGCCCCAAGAGCGCCTTGAGAGCACTACTGGTTCGACTCCGCGCCCGTAATTCCAGCACCTGCCCCAACAAAACCAGCGCGATGATGGCTACCGCTGGTTCAAAGTAGACGGCGAGCTCTCCGCCGTGACCACGGAACGAATCAGGGAATAGGCCTGGCGCGAGAGTCGCTACGACGCTGTAGAGATAGGCCGCACCGGTACCAAGACCGATGAGGGTAAACATATTAAGGTGGCGATTGACGAGCGAGGCCCACGCTCGTTCAAACAACGGCCACCCGACCCAGAACACGACCGGCGTCGCCAGCACGAACTGAAACCAGACCAGTGCTCTTCCTGAAAAAAAGTGCTGCAACGGCTGATTCGGCATCATCTCGGAAATCATCAACGCCAGGATGGGCAAGCCAAGCACAACACTCTGCCAAAATCGGCGAGTCATATCGACCAGCTCAGGATTGGCCTCTTCCATCGTCACCGTACGCGGCTCCAAGGCCATCCCACAGATCGAGCAACTCCCAGGATCAGCCTGCACAATTTCTGGATGCATGGGACAGGTATATTCGGTCCGCGTGCTCGCAACAGTCACGTCCGCTGGCTCCAGCGCCATCCCACAGACAGGGCAGGCGCCCGGTTTGGTTTCCGACACCTCAGGATCCATCGGGCAGACATATTGGACGCTGCCGCCGGCTGGGGCAGGCATCGGCTTCGGAATGCGCTGGTCAGGCGGGGTCAGATAATAGTTGGAATCGGCTCTGAATTTTTCTAGACATCGAGTGGCACAGAAGTAATACTTCTTTCCTCGGTATTCATAGGAACCGGCTGCAGTGGCCGGTTGCACCGTCATGCCGCACACAGGATCGATCTCACCTGGCGTCGCCTGCACCATCATCGGCAGCGGCTTTCGTGGAGCCGGCATCGTGACGAGAGTGAGCGATTTCTTGCTCAGCGCCCGGTCGGGGTCGGCGCGAAATCGTTCTAGGCAGGATGTCCCACAGAAATAGTAGGTCGTGCCTTTATGGTCATACCGACCGGCCGCCTTGGCCGGATCGACGGTCATTCCGCAGATGGGGTCGATCTCCTGCTTACCGTGGGTGTGCGACTGACCTTGGGTATGTTGACTATCCTCAGTCATGCGGTCATGTCCTTCATGCTGCGTCCCGCAGCAGCCGCTAGACGATTTATGAATCATGCGTCTTACTCCTTTCATTTTATCCGGTACGGTTACTTATTGTCGCGTTCAGAATTACAGACGGAACGGGCCGTCAAATATTACAGAGAACACGATGGGCGATAAGAACACGTTGAAAAATCTAAGAAAACAAGGGAAAGAGGCGCAACGCTTGTAAGCGGTGTGGTGGCTATCCGCAAGTGCAGTTGAGGCAGCCGTGTTTACTACAGATCCCACAGGCACCTTCAAGGGAGTTTCGTAAGGACTGGCGAGCTCTGTGCAAGCGAACGGTAAGGTTGTTCCGTGATACCTTGAGATCTTTCGCCACCAGTTCCGGCGATTCACCGTCGAGATCGATGCGCTTAATGAGTTCCGCGTAGTTCCCGCGGAGACCCGGAAGGAGACGGTGAAGGCAGACGCATGCGGTAGCCCGTACCTCATCGAGCGGCAGCGCTTGATGATCACCGGAAATGGTCGATTCTTCCAGAAAGGCTTGATTACGACGGGCCTCAGCTCCCAATGCACGATAATAATCGGCGACCGCATGGCGAAGAATGCGGTAAAACCAGGCAACCGCGCTTTCCTCCTTATGCAATGAGTGAGCGCTAGCAACCGCTTGCGTAAGGCTTTGCTGAAGGATATCGTCCACGAGAGTCGCTTCGCCTACTCTGCGTCGAATAAACTGCCTGAAGGCGGACTCGTTCTCCAAGAGTCGTTGAATGATCCCGTTGGCTCTCACCTCCGCCATTACCAACCGCTACTTCTTCAGGTCCGCTTCGAGAATGCTCCGGATAATGGTCACGACATTCTCAGGTGTCATGTTCGCACCATCGACCTTGATATTCCCGTCCAGCAGGAGCGACGGCGTGGACGACACCTTGATCCGTTCGCCCCATCGACGCCCCTCTTCGAACAGCTTGGCCGGCTTTCCACTTTCTATTCCCATTTCGAACATGTTGACGTCCAACCCGACCTCCCTGATCAACATGGCGCGAATGGAACGATCCAGCACCCCATCGAGCTTTTCCTTGTGAATGATGCGGAACAAGACGGCCTTCATCTGATCGCCTTTGCCCATCAGCTTCGCCTGCTCATACATGTCAAACGGGGTCGGCAGCTTCCCGGGAATCACGGGAAATCCGACCATGGTGACCTCGACCTTATTCCCAAATTCCTTCAGTAGCAGAGGGACCCCTGTCTCCTCGAAGTGATGACAATGCGGGCAATAGAAATCCGCAAATTCGATCACCTTCACCTTGCCTGGTTGATGAGTCGACGGCTCATCCTTGAGGATCTCGAACTTGCCCTTCAGTTCCGGCTTGTCCACAGCGGCACTCACCGGTGCATGCACAAACCCAATCGCACTCACAACTACAAGCACACACGTCCAGATCGACATCGTCCGACCGTTCATCTGAAACTCCTTTCACGAGTAAATAGTCGTGCCCCATTATAGCGGATGGAGCACCTCCTTGTGCTCTGTTATACTCTTGTCATGCGAATATCTTGGCCTGTTTGGATCGCGTCGGTGCTGTTGATTGTATCCGGCTGTGCCTCAAACGGAAACCTGACCGGCGCCGTGGCTGCGGCCCCTTCTCAGATCAGTTATTCGCAGGTGCAGGAGACACCAGGATCATACAACGGACAGCCGGTGACGTTCGGAGGGAAGGTGTTGGGCGCAAGGCGCTTGAAGGAGGGGACCAGGATCGAAATTCTTCAATTGGCGCTGGACTCCTCTCTCCAGCCAACCATGGACCTCAGCAAATCCCAGGGCCGATTCATCGCGATGCAGAAGCAATTCCTTGATCCCGCAACGATCCCTCCCGGTACATTTGTAACCGTTACCGGAGAGATAGCTGGGTCTGTCACCCTCCCACTCGATGAGACGGAGTACACCTACCCTCTTCTCAACGTCACCAATCTTCGCGTGTGGACCGAGAACGACGAGGAGCCTCCTCGCATTCGCCGTCCCATCGGCCCTGGCCCCTATTGGGGACCCTACTGGTCTCCATACTGGCACGCCTGGCCCTACTATTGGTGAGCCTCGTCGGTCAAGCGACCGTCATGTGCCACCTCTCAGACCAGACATTTCCAATTGGCATCCAGCATCTCAGGGACAAGATGCCTGCCCGAGGGAGGAGCATAGATGACAAAGATGGCCCGTCGGGATGATCGAATGAAAAAATACGGCTTCTCGAACCTAAGCTCCTCCGTCGTGAACACACTGAAGGAACACATCGTTCACTGGCACTACCCTCCGGAACACCGGTTAACCGAAGACGAATTGTGCAAGACCTTCGGCGTGAGCCGCAGTCCAGTTCGGGAGGCGCTCCGGGTGTTGGCAGCCGATGGCTTCGTCAAAAAACTGCCGAACCGGAGTTACGCGGTCAAACAGTATACCATCGAAGAAATCAAGGAGCTGTATGAGGTGCGCCTAGCCCTGGAGCTCTATACCGTCGAACGCCTCGCGACCAAGAAGCAGACGACACAGCTTACTGCCGAACTTGCCGACCTCAAACAAACCTGGACCGAACTCTTGAAGGAATCGTCCAAGAAACCAGAGGAATTCGCCATCCTGGACACGCTCTTTCACGATACACTGGCCCGAGTCTTGGGAAATAGATCCCTCCTGCGGCACCTTCAAACTATCAATGAACGGCTGAGGCTGTTTCGAATGCTCGATTTTCAGAGACGAGACCGCGCTGAACATACCTGCCACCAACATTTGGAGATCTTGGATCGAATTGTGGCCAAGGATGCCCCAGGCGCGCGTGCCGCCATGCAGAAGAATATCGAGGAAGGACGCCGCCTCATCCCTACAACGATCAAAGATGCGCTGGCCAGAGCTTACCTAAAGAATACCTGAAGGGCGCTGCCTAATCGCTGGTAAGATAGTCGGCATCTTGGGTTCATCTCGTCCCATCCCCCTTCCAACGCTCAACATTTTTCATACCGTGAAAGTAAGCACGAGCAGGACGTCCAGACAGATTGAACTTAGTAGACCTGACTGTATACAATGTCTGAGGGCTAGCCTCGCCGAAATGAAAATCGGTTTGTCTGTCCGCACATCATGTGACATCCAGCTTGGATTATTCCTGAGGCTCGGACTCACGAAAGAATATAATGACTCGAAATGACCGAATCATGGAAGGAGAACCATCCAACCTTAGTTCATCGATTGTCGCCACACTGAAAGAACAGATCATTCACTGGCACTACCCACCCGAACATCGGCTGACCGAAGTCGAACTCTGCAAGACATTCAACGTGAGTCGGAGCCCTGTCCGGGAAGCTCTCCGTGTACTGGCAACCGATGGATTTGTGAAAAAATTGCCGAATCGTGGCTACGTGGTCAGGCAGCATAACATCGTTGAGATCGTGGAGCTGTATGAAGTGCGACTAGCCCTGGAACTCTATGCCGTCGAATCCTTGGCAAAGAGGGGTCCGCTCAACAAAAATGATAAGGAGGACTTGGTTAAGCTGAAGCGGACATGGGCCGGCCTGCTGAACGGATCTTCCAAGAAAGCCGAGGAACTCGCCAGACTAGACACTCTGTTTCACGAGACGCTCGCCCAGGCCGTAGGGAACAAGACGCTCTTGCGGCACCTTCGTACCATCAACGAGCGCTTGATGCTTTTTCGTATGATCGATTTTGACAAGGCCGATCGAGCCGAAAGCACATGCCGGCAACATCTGGAGATTCTGAAGCGCATTGCAGCTAAGGATGCACGGGGGGCACGTGCCGCGATGCAACGAAACATCGAAGAAGGACGCAACAACGTCCATACGGCGATCAAGGATGCATTGGCCAGAGCCTACTCGATAAAAACCTAATGAACGCCCCGTAATTTCGGGACGATGGGGTACCCATCGTGCGCTTCCAGGCCCTTTCGGTCGGCATTCAGGTACCGCCACATCCTTTCAGCGGAACCGTGCATAGTGTGTTCCGTCAGGCCTGTAATGTATCGCTAGAGCCTGGTACGCTGCTGACCCTACTCCCATGCCAGAAAGGCAATGTCCCTCACGGCATTCGCTTAGACACCTCATCTCATTCTGTCCTCCTGCATGCCCTTCGAGTCGGACAACTGGTCGCCTGCCGAGGCGGAATACTCCGCATCGACGGAACTGATTTTTCCGTCGACCTGCGACCTGCACACGCCTGGCACATCGATCTCAAAGGCTTCCACATCGATCTTTGCCGACCCACTCATGCTCAATCCTGGGCAGTTGCTTGGTCCGAATTGAGATTGCATCATTATGAAAGTGGCATGTCGGAGAATCTGGGTGCCTTTTTTCTATCGCAAGGACGACCTGCCACGCCAGCGGTCTCGGAGATTCTTCGCCAACAGGGTGCTTACACTATCCCGTCACTCCTACAGACGACATGTCGCCTCCAATTAAGAGAGGTCATGATCTCCGTTCAATCACTGATCGGACTTGGGTACGGCTTGACTCCCTCAGGCGATGATTTTCTCGTCGGTTATTTGGCCGGATTATGGTGCACGGCAGGGGCCAACCTATCTCGGATGCAATTTCTGATGGCCTTAGGCTCTGAACTGTCACAAGTGTCACAGAATACCAATGAGATTAGCTGCACCTATCTCCGATCCGCAGCCAAGGGCCATGTCTCTGAACCGATCGCGAAATTAGCGCAGCGACTGAACCAGGCAAACAATATGAGCAGCCTCAGGGCAGCCACGCAAGCCGCGTTGCAAGTCGGCCATACTTCTGGCTCCGACGGGGTGTTAGGCCTGCTGTTAGGCTGTCTTGCGTGGCAGGGCCTGCCTCCTCATCTGATTTTCAGTGACCTTCTTCGTTTGTCTGTTCTCTGCGATTCAACGGCCCAACCATGAAACCAGAATCGAAAGATGTAAGAGGTGATGAGACGATGGTCGTTCCTCGTGCTGATTCGGCCTATGACTCGAACCCTGGCTTTGCCCTTGACTTGGTATACAATCTTGTGTTCAAGTTAGCTGTCCAATTATCAAATATTAAGTCGGCAGTACCCTTCGGCCGTTCGTTCTTTGTTCCTAGATGAGGCATCACGCTGCTGAATTTTACGTTCGCCACATAAGCCATCGGCGGGAGGTCACCCACCCGCCTGACGTTGACGCCGTGAGCCTGCCAAGGCGAGGCGTCGATAGGAGACCGTCTACATGGCCAGGGCGACAAAAATAATCCGGAACTTCTACCGTGATTCTGTCTCGTTGATGCAGCTTTCCTCCACGATTACCAAGCTGCCCGGCGTGGAACAAGCGTCGGCCATCATGGCCTCTCCCAACAATGTGACACTTCTCGTGGAAGCGGGCCTGTTGACGGAACCCGTTGAAGCCGGCGCCAACGACTTGTTGATCGCTCTTCAAGGAAATGCCGAGGCACTTGAATCGGCGCTTACTGCGGCAGAATCCGCGCTGAAGCAACCTTCCCCTTCGTCGACCGGCAATGAACAATCACGCGGCATGTCTCCCCGCAGCATCGAGATGGGGCTCGGGAACCTCGTCGGCGCAAACCTCGTTTTGATCTCCACGCCGGGCGAGTACGCTGCGGCGGAGGCCTTCAAGGCGTTAGGTCTCGGCCTCAATGTCATGCTCTTTAGTGACAACGTCGAGCTCAAGGACGAGATCGCGCTCAAACGGTTCGCCCAGGAGCGTGATCTCATTGTCATGGGCCCGGACTGCGGAACCGCCATTATCAATGGCATCCCGCTTGCGTTCGCGAATATGGTACGTCGCGGAGTCATCGGTGTCGTCGCCGCATCCGGCACTGGCCTCCAACAGGTAACCTGCCTGGTCGACCGATGGGGCAGTGGCATCTCGCAGGCGATCGGAACGGGCGGACACGATCTGCACCGCGATGTCGGCGGTCTTTCCATGCTTCAGGGCCTTAAGGCGCTGGCAGCTGATCCCTCCACCTCCGTGATTGTGCTCATTTCTAAACCTCCGTCGCCAGAAGTAGCCAGCAAGGTACTGGAGGCAGCCAGCGGCGCAGGCAAGCCGGTGGTCGTCAATTTTCTTGGTGCCGATCCCGATCGGGTGAGACGCGAGAATATTTATCCCGCCGCGACGCTCGAGGATGCAGCAGCGGCGGCGGTGGCGCTCGCCAACGGCAGGATTCCCGAAGCCAGGAGAGCGAGTGTGACCTCTCCTTCCATCACACCTCTTGCTCCGCAGCAGCGATACATCCGGGGCCTCTATAGCGGCGGCACCTTTTGCTACGAGGCTTCGCTCCTCCTGAAGAAAGAACTGGGGCAGATCAATTCCAACACTCCAGTGGAGCCAGAGGATCGTTTAAGCGATGTCTGGACCAGTCGAAAGCACACGGTCATTGATCTGGGCGACGATCTCTTCACTCGTGGACGCCCCCATCCTATGATTGACCATCGGCTCCGAAATGAGCGGCTGATCAAGGAAGCCAGCGATCCCGAGGTGGCAGTAATTCTATTGGACGTTGTCCTTGGCTACGGATCTCACCCAGATCCTGCCGCTGAGATGGTCCCAGTGATTCAGAAAGCGCGCGATCTCGCCTCCAAAGCAGGCAGACACCTGGCCATCGTGGGATTCGTCTGCGGCACAGCAGCGGACCCTCAGAATCTGTCCAAGCAGGAAACGGCTTTTCGAGAGGTCGGAGTAGCCCTTGCGGAGAGCAACGCTCAGGCTGTGCGCATGGCCGCCTCTGTCGTCCAGAAGCCTGACGTCGTCGGAGGACGATTGTGATACAGGCCCTGTTTCAGGAGAAGCTCCATGTCCTAAATGTCGGCCTGTCCTCCTTTGCCGATTCAATCACGAGGGCGGGCGGTTCTGTGCTCCAGATTGAATGGGCCCCGCCTGCTCAGGGGCAGCAGGAGGTCGGTCGTGCGTTGGCCCGATTGGTCAACCTGCTCTCCGTTGAAACCGCCAACCAGACAGCGTTCGATGCCTACCAATCGGCCCAGCCGGTGTTAAACGGTGTGGGCACCGCCAGCCAGGTGCTGCCCAACATCGCAGAGCGGATGATCCTGCACAGTGGTCCTCCCATTGCATGGAAGGATATGTGCGGGCCCATGAAGGGGGCCATCGTCGGAGCTATTCTCTATGAGGGCTGGGCAGAGAATCTAGCCAGGGCGGAGGCCATGGCCTCCAGCGGTGACATCGTGTTCGAGCCTTGCCACCACCACAATGCCGTCGGACCGATGGCCGGGATCATCAGCCCCTCCATGCCGGTCTGGATGGTGACCAATACGACCAACGGAAATCAGGCATTCAGCAACTTTAACGAGGGCCTCGGCAAGGCGCTCAGGTTCGGCGCCAACGGTCCGGATGTGATTACCCGTCTCAAATGGATGGGGCAGGTACTCGCACCAGCCCTGCGAGCGAGCGTTGAACTCCTAGGCGGGATCGACCTCAAGCCTATGATGGCGCAGGCCCTCCACATGGGCGACGAAGTGCACAATCGTAACGCCGCTGCCTCCTCGCTGTTCCTCAAACGCCTCATTTCAGCATTGTTGAAGACACGCACCTCCGCTGCCGACATCGCGGGGGTCGTCGAGTTCATCGCAGGCAACGACCACTTCTTCTTAAATCTATCCATGGCAGCCTGCAAAGCGATGACCGACGCAGCCCATGGCGTTCTGGGCAGCAGTATCGTCACAGCCATGGCTCGTAACGGAGTCGAGTTCGGCATCAGAGTTAGCGGCACCGGAAGCCGATGGTTTACAGCACCAGCCCCGGTCGTCGATGGACTCTTCTTTCCCGGATACAGCGCGGCTGACGCAGCGCCTGATCTGGGAGACAGTGCTATCACCGAAACTGCCGGTGTCGGCGGATTCGCCATGGCCGCGTCTCCGGCCATCGTCAAGTTCGTCGGCGGCACGCCGCAGGACGCGATCGACAACACCATGGCCATGACCCATATCACCGTTGGCCGCAACAATGCCTTCACGCTGCCGGCACTGAACTTCGCCGGCTCACCGGCGGGCATCGACATCCGGAAGGTCGTCGATACTAGTATTCAACCGATCATCAATACAGGCATTGCCCATCGGGAAGCCGGAATCGGCCAGATCGGCGCGGGCATTACGCGCGCTCCCCTGGCCTGTTTTACTCAAGCTGTGTCCGCACTCGCGCACTCAATAGGCAGCAGTCAGTGAACGGGAGGATGTAGCTGATGAGCTCCACGAACAAACTTGCCGTCGTCGCTGTCGGAGGCAACGCGCTGATCCGCGACAAGGATCACGAATCGATTCCGGATCAAAGTCGTGAGGCGGTGATCACGACACATCACATCGCGGAGATGATCGCAGCCGGGTGGAATGTCGTCATCACCCATGGGACCGGTCCTCAGGTCGGCTTCATTCTGCGCCGCTCCGAATTAGCCTTAGAGGAAGTTCCTCCCGTGCCGATGGACTATGCCGATGCTGACCTGCAGGGCGGCATCGGGTACATGTTCCTCAAAGCTCTCTACAACGAATTTCGCAAGCAGAAGATCGATCGAAAGGCGGTGGCCATCATCACGCAAACCTTGGTGGACCGAAACGATCCGGCATTTGCCGATCCCTCCAAACCGATCGGATCGCACATGGACGAAGAAACGGCGCAGCGGCTTGCCCGGCGCCAGGGATGGATCGTCAAGGACGATGCAGGGCGGGGATGGCGACGGGTTGTGCCGTCGCCTCAGCCGAAGACCATCGTTGAGTTGGACGCCATCAACCTCTTGGCTCGATCGGGGTTCGTGGTTATTGCCTGTGGAGGCGGTGGGATTCCTGTGATTCAAGACGAAGAAGGGAACCTGGTTGGCGTCGAAGCTGTTATTGATAAGGACTTGGCGTCAAGCCTGCTGGCCCGTGGTATCGGGGCTGATTTGTTGCTGGTCTCCACAGGGGTCGAGAAGGTGGCCATCAACTTCAATAAGCCTGACCGGCGATGGCTGGACCGTATGACCGTGGCTGAAGCAAGGAAACATTATGCGGACAATCAATTCGATAGAGGCAGCATGGGACCGAAGATTCAGGCCGTGATCGAATTCATAGAAGGGGGTGGACAAACCGGGTTGATCACCAATCCTGAGAATATCGGTCGTGCCCTGGCCGGCGAAACGGGAACATATATTGTGAAGTAATGCAGCACGCTTAGGATGCTCAAAAGGGCTGCCCAGCAAGGCCGCAGCGAGCGAAGAGGCGAGGAGGTACATACCAAGCTTCGCGTGAACCGCTCGCTTCGATCACATGCGAGCGGATAAGTACCTTTCCTTCGCCTTGCGCACGTTGAGCCTTTGAGCAATGCGAGAACGCAGCTGGCGGACTTTTTCAGCATCCTAGTAGGTCGCCATACACATCTCACCCTGAGGGAGGAGCATATGTCCGAATCACGCAAACTGTCGAGACGCCAAGTGCTACAGGGAACCGCAGCCGCCGGCGCGCTGGGCCTGTTGGGCAACGTGGAGTGGATCGGTCAAGCCTGGGGCGCATCGGACAAGGTGAAGATGGGCTTTATCTTTGTAGGTCCACGAGACGACTATGGGTACAATCAGGCACATTTTGAAGGGAAAGCGGCCGTTGCCAAGCTTGATTGGGTGAAAGCCTTCGATGAAGAAAAGGTCCCGGAGACCATCGAGGTCCAAAAAACCATGGAAAGCATGGTCAAGCTGGACGGAGCACAAGTGTTGTTTCCCACCTCCTTCGGTTATTTCGATCCCCATATAATCAAGGTCGCGCCACAATTTCCCAACATCCAGTTTCTGCATTGCGGTGGGCTTTACCAAGAGGGCAAACACCCCAAGAACGTCGGGAGTTACTTTGGCTTCATTGATGAGTCGCAATATATCGCCGGCATCGTCGCAGGCGGAATGAGCAAGAGCGGGAAGCTGGGGTTTGTGGCGGCGAAGCCCATTCCGCAAGTCTTGCGCAATATTAACAACTATACGCTCGGTGCCCGTAGCATCAGGCCGAACTGTACGACCAATGTGATTTTTACGGGCGACTGGTCGCTGCCGGTCCGTGAAGCGGAAGCCACGAACAGTTTGGTCGACCAGGGCATTGATGTCATCACCTGCCACGTCGACAGCCCCAAGGTCGTCATCACAACCGCCGAAAAGCGGGGCATCTATTGCACCGGGTATCACTGCAACCAATCCAAGCTTGCCCCGAAAGGGTATCTCACAGGAGCAGAATGGAATTGGGCCAAGGTCTATATGGATTATGCCGAGATGATTCGAAAAGGGCAAACCGTACCCCATCTCGTGCGTGGTGGTTTAAAGGAAGGAATCGTCAAGGTCTCGGAGTACAACCAGGTGGTGACAGAAGCCGTTCGCAAACAAGCCGACGCAGCCAAAGACAAATTCATGGGTGGAGGGATGGTCGTGTACAAGGGCCCGATCAAAGACAATACCGGTCGCGTCGTCATTGCTGCAGGCAAGGAACATATCCAGACGGATATCTGGCTGGAAAGCATGGATTGGCTGGTCGAGGGAGTCATCGGTTCAACCAAGTCATGAGCGTAGCCGTGCCACAAACCTTGAACAAGGCGTTGGAACCGTTTCTTATCATCGTGGGATCCCTGACGGTTTCGATGGTGTTGTTCGGGATCTTTGTGGCGTCGGCCGGAGCCGATCCGTTCGAGGTTTATCAGACCATGTATCGTGCCGCCTTCGGCACCTCATTCTCATGGCAAAACACGCTGGTGAGAGCCGCGCCGTTGATGCTGACAGCCCTCTGCACCGCACTGCCTGGGTATCTGGGCTTGATTATTATCGGAGGCGAAGGCGCCGTCGTCATGGGTGGCCTCTTCGCGGCCATTGTGGCTCTCACCATGCCCACAGCTCCTCCCATAGTCGTTCTGATCACCATGGCACTGGCCGGCATGATGGCCGGCGGCCTGTGGCTTATGATTGGAGGAGCATTGAGGCACTATCGAGCCGTCAACGAAACCATCAGCAGTCTGTTGCTGAACTATATTGCCATCGCCATCCTCAACCACCTCGTCACCAGCACCTTTCGCGATCCGGAAAGCCTCAACCATCCCTCAACGCATCATATCGGAGAGGCCAATATGATCGGCGTCATTCCCGGAACAGACCTTCACTGGGGATTGGTGTTCGGCATCGTGGCCTGTGTCATCGCATGGTTTCTCATGCATCACACTGTTTTCGGCTTCGCGTCTCGGATTGCCGGGGGCAATGTTCGCGCGGCGCAGGTCGCAGGCCTGCCGGTCGGTCGGCTGATCTTGATCATCTGTTGCGTGGCGGGGGCGGCAGGTGGGCTGGCAGGGATGTTGGAAGTGGCGGCCATCCATGGCAGAGCGAATGACACCCTCAATGCCAACTATGGCTATGCCGGTATTCTCGTGGCCTTTGTAGCACGCAATAACCCATTGGCCATCATTCCTGTCGCCGTCTTGTTGGGAGGCATCCGCGCAAGCAGCGGGTTATTGCAACGCGCGCATGAGTTACCCGATGCGACCGTGCTCGTCATGCAGGGAATCATTTTCCTCGTCATCCTCTTTAGCGAAACCTTGTACGGCCGTTTTGCGAAGTTACAGAAACAAGGAGCATCCTGATGGAAGTCGGGTGGTGGGGAGTGCTCATCGCTGTGCTAGGCGGAGCGATTCGAATCGGCACACCGTTTCTTTTTGTGTCGTTGGGCGAATGTTTGACCGAGAAAAGCGGCCGCATCAATTTGGGCCTGGAAGGCACACTGGTCATGGGCGCCATGACCGGCTACGCCGTCTCACTACATAGCGGGTCTCCGTGGCTGGGAGTCTTGTGTGCGGGACTAGCCGGTATGGTGCTTGGGGCCTTACACAGCTGGCTCTGCAGTTTCCAACGGGTCAACGATATCGCGGTTGGAATCGCGATGATGCTATTTGGGACCGGGTTGGCCTTTTTTCTGGGAAAACCCTATATCCAACCATCTGCTCCTCGATTACCTTCCATTGATCTTGGTGGGTGGAGTGATGTTCCTCAACTCAAAGCGGCTCTCCAGATCAATGCGTTGTTTCTGATAGGGATCGTCGTGGCGGTCGTGCTGGGATGGATGTTGAAGAATACGGCCTGGGGATTAAAAGTCCGGGTCGTCGGCGAAAGCGCGGATGCGGCACGCGCCCTGGGATTACCGGTCGATCGCATACGGATCCTCAGTACGGCTCAAGGAGGATTCTTGGCCGGAATCGGTGGGTCCTATCTCTCCCTCTACTACCCATTCAACTGGAGCGAAGGTCTTTCGAGCGGGCAGGGGCTGATGGCGGTGGCGCTGGTAATCTTTGCCCGTTGGCAGCCGGTGGGTTGTCTCTGGGTTTCACTCTTGTGGGGAGGGGCAGCTGCGTTGGGGCCATCCTTACAATCCGTGGGGGTCACAGGCGGATATTATATCTTCAACGCGATCCCCTATATCATGACCTTGGCAGTGATGATCATCACTTGCTCTCCCAGACGGACTCTCGTGGGAGTACCACATGAACTCACAGTGACTCGCTAGATGGTGATACAGGATGAATCGTCAACACCAAACCAGAGATCTACGAGAGGTGAGCTATGAGTAGGTACGTAGCATCCGACCCCTATCCCTATCCCTATAACGGTGACCTCCGACCGGACAATACGGTCTTTCTCATCATCGACATGCAGACTGATTTTTGCGGCAAGGGTGGCTATGTCGACAAGATGGGCTACGACATTTCTCTCACCCGAGCCCCGATCGCTCATATCCTCAAAGTGCTGTCGAAAGCCAGAACCATCGGCATGCATGTCATCCATACGAGAGAAGGCCATCGACCGGACTTGTCGGATTTGCCAGAGAACAAACGGTGGCGTAGTCGAAAAATAGGCGCCGGCATCGGCGATCCCGGTCCTTGCGGGAAAATCCTGGTTCGAGGGGAGCCGGGATGGGACATCATCCCCGAACTCACGCCCAAATCCGGCGAACCCATCATCGATAAGCCTGGCAAAGGCTCGTTTTGGGCGACCGATCTGGAGATGTTGTTGCGGCTTCGCGGCATCCAAAATGTGATTTTGGCTGGGATCACCACCGATGTCTGTGTCCATACCACCATGCGCGAAGCGAATGATCGTGGTTTCGAATGTCTCTTGCTGGAAGACTGTTGCGGCGCAACTGATTTGGGCAATCACCAGGCTGCGATCAAGATGGTCACAATGCAGGGCGGAGTGTTCGGCGCCGTGGCAAAATCGGACGCTCTCTTAGAGGCGCTTTCATGACGGATGGAGTTCCTCCAGATTTACAAGCGTTGGGGATTACCAAACGCTTCGGGCCACTCGTGGCCTTGAAGGACGTGCACTTCCACCTCCGATCAGGCCAATTCCATGCCCTGCTCGGTGAAAACGGTGCGGGCAAGAGCACCCTGGTCAAATGCATCATGGGGTATTACCACCCTGATGAGGGGAAACTTTTGTTGGATCAGCAACCGGTCACCATTCGCAGTCCACGCGACGCACAGACCTTCGGCATCGGCATGGTGTATCAGCAATTTACGCTGATCCCCAACATGACGGTTCTCGAGAACCTGGTGATCTCCAAAGCCAAGCTGACCTCTGTCATCAATTGGCAGCAGGAAGAGCAGCAGCTGACACAGTTCATGGAAAAGATGCCGTTCAAGGTATCGCTCTCCGCTCGCGTCAGTTCGCTTGCCGCAGGCGAAAAACAAAAAGTGGAAATCCTTAAACAACTCGCGCTGCGGAACCGCATCCTGATTCTGGACGAACCAACCTCGGTCCTGACACCACAAGAAGCGGATGAAGTCCTGGGCCATCTCCGGGCCATGACCCTGGCGCAACAAGTGAGTGTCCTCATCATTACCCACAAGCTTCGTGAAGTGGCGGCCTTTGCTGACGAAGTGACCGTCCTTCGCAAAGGACAATTCGTGGGTTCAGGAAACGTCTCGGAATTGAACGTCTCTCAGATGGCGGAGATGATGGTAGGTTCGGAAGTGACGGCGAAGCCGAAGCAACGGACCGTCCTGTCAAAGAAAGTTCCAAAGCTGGTCCTGCAAGATATCCGTGTCAAGGATGATATCGGGGTGGAAGTCGTGCGAGGGCTGCATCTCACCATCCATGAAGGCGAGATCGTCGGAGTGGCCGGGGTATCGGGCAATGGCCAGCGAGAACTGGTCGAGATCCTGTCTGGGCAACGCCAGACCACGTCCGGCACGATCCGCGTGCAGGATCAGCCTTTTCAGCCGACTCGCGAGAAGATCATGCGGCACAAGATTTTTTGCCTGCCGGAAGAACCACTCCAGAACACGTGCGTCGGACGCATGACGGTGGCGGAGAACTTGGCGTTTCGTAATTTCGATCGTCAACCTCACGCGGTGGGCGGTTGGCTCATCAGCCGCCCCGCACTGCGCCAAAGCGCAATCGCGCTGATCGAGCGCTACAACATCAAACCACCCTATCCCGACACGCCCATTCAGTCGCTCTCGGGAGGCAACATACAGCGGGCGGTCCTGGCGCGTGAGCTGTCGGCGGAGGTGGAGATTCTGATCATCGCCAACCCCTGTTTCGGGCTGGACTTTCTGGCCATGGAGGAAATTCGCCTGCAGATTGTCGCCGCGCGCAATCACGGGACAGCCGTGCTGCTGGTCAGCGAAGATCTCGACGAAATCCTGGAGCTGTCCGACCGCACGGTGGTGATGTTCAACGGGCAACTCGTCTATGAAACCACGTCGTCCGGCGCCGACCTGGCGATCATTGGGCGACACATGACAGGACATACGACATGAATACCGTCATCGCCTCTCCTTATCCGTATCCATTGCCGGCGAAAGGCTCAGGCAATCGCATAGCATTGGTGATCATCGACATGCAGCGCGATTTCGTCGAGCCGGGCGGATTCGGCGCGGCGCTTGGGAATAAGGTCGAGCATCTGCAGAGAATCGTGCCGACCGTCGCGAAACTCCTCAAGACCTTTCGTGAGTTGGGGTTGCCGGTGATTCATACGAGGGAGGGCCATCACCCTGACCTGTCGGATTGCCCGCCGGCTAAAAAGCGGCGTGGGGAGTCCACGCTCCGCATCGGCGATCCCGGTCCGATGGGGCGCATTCTGGTCTTAGGAGAACCGGGAAACGATATCGTCCCGGAGCTGCATCCCGCAACCGGCGAACTCGTCATCGACAAGCCGGGCAAGGGGGCATTCTACGCCACCAATTTACAGGAGCGCCTGAAGGCGCTCGGCATCACTCACTTGGTGTTTACCGGCGTGACGACGGAAGTCTGTGTGCAAACCAGCATGAGAGAAGCCAACGACCGTGGTTTTGAATGTCTCCTGGTCGAGGATGGAACAGAAAGCTATTTCCCCGAGTTTAAACAGGCCACAGTCCGCATGATCCAATCGCAAGGTGGCATTGTCGGCTGGGTCACATCGGCTGATCGGCTCATCGAATCTCTTCGACAGACCTATGCAGGGAGCACCTCGTGAATCAGAACGGCGTGCTGCTCGCGGTCAACGGCACGCTGATGCGAGGACTCAAACTTAACCACAACATGGTGGCGGCCAAGGCAACGTTCGTCCGGGAGACGCAGACCGAGCCGGCCTATCGTCTCTGGACAATCAACGACGAGCATCCCGCGATGCTGCGCGTCACCGATGGGACCGGCGTGAAGGTGGCGGTCGAAGTCTGGTCAGTACCCACTGTAGGACTGGCGGGGATCTTGCTGAATGAACCCCCGGGTCTGTGCATCGGAAAGGTGCGGTTGGAAGACGGAAGCATTGTCTTGGGCGTGTTGGGTGAGCCGGCACTCGTCGAAGGTCATCGGGAGATCACCGCCTACGGTGGCTGGCGGTCATATATAGCCCAGCATTCCCGTTAGAACTTCTCGAACAAGAATTCCCGTATGATATAGAGGGTTGAAGACTACAGCCTCCTTGAATAAAACGGAGCATACGGCGGTTCTGTGGATCAGATTGATTCGTCACGGACGCTGGCCGGAATAAAGAGGGAGGTTGCGATTTCGCACCTCCCCTCCTACCCAACAGGGTTTACTTCGCTTTGCCCTTCGGCTTCGCCGAGGCCTGTTCGGCATGCGCGAGCGACTCCTCAGCATGCTTCATCGATTCCTTGGCATGTTCGAGTGCTTCCTTCGCGTGAGGATTGTCGCTGCCCTGTATCGCTTCTTCCAGATGCTTAATGGCCTCTTTCTCGTGCGCAATTCCTTCCTTCGCGTGCTTGATGACCTCCTTGACGTGCCCGCCTTCTCCCGCAAATACCGAACTCGCACCGCCACCTGCGAGCAACCCACACACTGCGACTGCAACCACGATCGCTTTCATTCTGCTCATAACCCCTCCTCATGATTTGGTTTATGAAGTCCGAACCCGGGTACAAGTATACATAGATTATCCTATCAGGGAAAACATCACGATCCGAAGGGCCTCTCACCCGCAATTTCAGGAAATGGATTGTGCTGTGTCCCCGAAGGGCCAGGGAGTCGGAAGGAGGCAACCACCGACTCCCTGGGCAGGCCTGGAAGAAGAGTGCGCAACTGCCAGACCCGTTTCCTTTGATTCTCCACCGAGTGTCGCGAGAACGAAGCTGGCGGACTTTTTCAGCATCCTGTTAGACATCTTCGACAGAAAGGAGCCGGGGCGGAGGTAGACGGAGGCAACACCTGCGCCCCGGATCGGTCCGAGCGAGGGGGCGGCTCGACCGGACATCGATAGCTCGATACTTCCCGAATGGACCAGATGACTCAATCATTTCTTCCATCACAGATAAGGGCCGATGATCGAAAGGATCCCCACTATGCGGCTCACCAACACACGGCAATGAGATATGGTCACACCATATGTAGACCAGAGCGCCAGTCGCTGGTTGGATCGCCGACACATTCGCCCGTTGATAAAAAGGGGCGGGGTAAAGGAGGAGGCAGTCAACCTTCACCCCGCGCTTGGTCCAAGCCGGAGGGTCACCTGCTCGGACAACACGCACATCTACATTGGGTATGGATACATGCGCTCAGGCTGAACAAGGACCAGCGGAATGGAACAAGACTGTTCGCTTGGCTTATCCGAGCCTGACAAAGAGAAACGATGGAGGAGCGCGGGGGGCGACCGTGGAGGAATATGCCGAAAGAACAAGTCGACCGGGTGTTGAATCCACTGAGCCAATAGTCAGCTCAGCGACAGTCAGTGGTGGGCTGATAGTTGTGAGCGTCTCTGCTGTGGCCTGGCAAGTCCAATTACAGGACGCACCGAAGGGTGACGGCACTTGTTTCTCGTGATGGTGATGACCCTGAGGTTGGTCAAGATGCGCGAGGGTGCAGCCCGTCGTCATCCCGAGCAGCGTGGCATACACCAGGATCACGAGCCCGGCAACACTCCAACACAATCGGGACATATTGGAACGAGTCATACACCTCACCACAGTGTCGTTCTTTTACCTCACTGATGACGAGCCGTCTACCGACGTTTGCTCACGGTTGCTACAGCGAGACCAAAAAAGCATAGATCATTCGTGGATACTAGGAGTGCTTTGAACTCTGCCATGCACCGGCCAAATCACTCTGATTGGCTTCAATCAACCTCATGATTGAATCACGAAAAATGCGCACGCTGCCCTTGCCGATCTTCGTTCCCCGCAATCGGCCTTCTTCTACCCATCGATAGATCGTCCAGCGGCTGACTGAGAGCAGTTCCGCCGCCTCTCCAACTCGCAGTAACATCTTGTTCATGGTTCCTGTTGTCACGCTGTCTACATCACTTGTCATAAGCATTGGGATCTCCTTTCCGTAAAAATGGCGGGCAGAGGCCAAGGAAGATGCACCTTCGCCCCGCACCGGGTCGAGCGTGGAAGTCACCACACTCGGCCCGATCACGAATCCCCCCAATTCTAAATACGCATGTCATGCGATGCGCTCTAGGCCATCCGGCTAAAACAGTCCCAACGTCACACCGCCGTAGATCGCCCGTCCGTAGCCAGCGAAGAAGATCTGTTGACCTGCGGCAGCCGCATGCGTTTCACCGCCGATCACCTGTCCAGAGGCGGCATACTTCGTATCGGCCAGGTTATCAACCTCGATAAACACTTTCGCAAATCGGAACCATGACGACTTTCCGACCTCGATGTTCTTGTACACATTGACGTTCCCGATCACGTAGGAGGGGAATCCAAAGGTATTACTGTTGTTCAAGAAATAGCTGTTGGAGTAATTGCCCTCCACCCACGCGCCCAACCCCAACGGCACATGATAGTATTCGAGCTTGCCGTTCAAGATGTCGGTCGGCACGTTGGGCACCTGTTTTCCGTCACGAACGAGGAACCCAGCTGCGGTCCGATCTGAAAAATTGATGTACTCTGAATCGATATGGGTATAGGCGCCGGACACTCGCAGACCTGACACCGGCCGCCAATCGGCGAAGACTTCGACCCCGCGGTACCTGGAAGAATCCGCATTCACCGACGCCGTGTTATTGCCCGTAATGACTTGCGTGATGATTTCGTCTTTATAAAAGGTGTAAAACGCAGCGACCTGGACCAGCAAGGTCGAATGCAGCCTCGCCTCCGTGCCGATCTCCAAATTGAGATTCTTCTGCGGCTTGAGGCTGAAGTTGGTGCCAGGTTGGCCCGTAATGGGATCTCGGAGGAGATTGCTAAATTGGGGGATGCCGTATCCGGTCGACGCCCTGATCCAATGGCGATAATCCGGTGATGGTTTCCAGGTGATCGAGCCTTCCGGTGCCCAGTTGGAAAAGGTGCGATTCGCGCTCGAGCGTGAAGCCAACGCACCGGTCGCTGGATCGTAGTTCGTGGCATGCACGCTGAGGCGAGACTGTTCAAACCCGAGCCCGACCGCCAAGATCCAATTCGGGAGAAATTCGAGTTCCTCCCGGATACGACCACCAATATTAAAAATCGTTCCTCGACTGTTCTGGATCAAGGTTCCTTTCGTTCCAAAACTGTCTGCCAGATTCTGGAAAGAATTACCCTTCTGCTCCATCTGATTGACGAAGAACCCCACATAACTCTTCAATGGCATTGTTCCCAATCTTCCGTCATGTCGTAAATCGGCATAACTCTTGTAGTTGGGATTCGTGTTTTCGGTGATTTGCGAAAATGACTGTTGGATGTCTTTGACGTCATAGTCGGCCTCCACGGTCAACACGGTATTCGCATCGATCTGTCGCTCGTAGATCCCTCCGAGGATCGTGCGGCGATCAACCCGGCTTTGATTGAGGAGGAGTGCGTTCGCACAGCCGCCGCTGAAGGTGCCGGGCGTACAAGTCGTCTGCGCACCGCCGGCTTGCCGCTCGTCGGCGAAGAACTGACTCTGCGTGAGTCGCGTCGGCACTTTCGTATTGAGCCAATTGTTGATGGCCTTGAAATAGAAATTCTGCCGGTCATCGAGTTTGTATCGGACATTAAAATTGATCGTCTGCGTATTGTAGTTGCTGTGTTGGATATAGCCGTCCTCTGCGACATGACTCCCGAACATCGAGATATCGAACCGCTCGGTTTCTTGACCGATGGCGACACCGTACTTCTGATATCCATAGGACCCGCCCGAAAAGAACGTTTCCAGTCCTCGAATGTCGCTCCCTCGTCTGGTTCGGAAGTGAACCATTCCACCCAAGGCATAGTTGTCATACAAGGACGAGGACGCCCCTCGAATGACTTCGACACTGCGCATGAACCACGGATCATGAATGTCGAGCCGCGAGAGGCCATCGGATTGAGTCTGGACGAACCCGTCTTCGTACACCTTGATATCTCGAATCGCGAAGGTTGTCTTGGCGCCCTGCCCGCGGATCATGATGCTGAAATCACGAGGACCATTGGCCTGCCGCAGCACGACGCCCGGAAGGGATTCCATGGATTCTTTCATGGTTCTGGTCGGTTGGGATTCGGTTTCGGAAGGAACTGTCGCCGACAGCGAGACCCCTTCCGGTCGCTTCTGAAACCGCTTGCTGACAATACTCATGTCGGACAGATCGAAATCCGGCTTGGCATCAGCTACAGCTTCCGTCGTCGCCTCCCCTGAACCAGACTCGGCTTTCTCCTTGATAATCGGCAGGCGTTCAGCCTCAGGCTTCTCGCTCTCTTTCTTCTGCTGCAGTTCCTCAAGTTCCTGCAGAATTGTCTTCAGCTGATCTCGCAGCTGTTTCTCTCTCGGCGTAGCAACCGGACCGGCAGGTGGAGCATCTTGAGCAAGCACAGCCGTGCCTCCGATTGCGACCAACGCTAATACTGCGACTGGAATCACAGACCACTTTCGACACGCTCGTACCTCGACAAACATAGTGACTCACTCCCTCCATGTGGTTAAAATGGATCATCCGACACGGAATCTTCCTAGGATCCCCTGTCAATGACCGAATGAACAGTAATGTAGAGCTAGATTGTGATCAGCGAGGGTGGCGCGCGGGAACGAGAGACTCTCGTCAGGAGACAGGCTGGTGGGACCGCACTCACCAGCCGCTGCATCGTGACCAAGAGCAGGCCGGCAAGGGCCGGCGCAGCAGCCTGAAGGCTGCTCATGGAGTTGACCTGACAAGCCCAGACACAGAATACAGAGTGCCCGGCATGCGACGAGTCGTGATGCGCATGTGCGGGTTCCGTCGTCGGCATGAAGAGGCAGCCTGCTGTGCCCAGCGCAAGTGCCGAGTAGAGCAGGACCATCCCAACTGCAACGATGGCAAACCAGCGCTTCATTTCATGCCTTCAAGAACATGCCGCACCAGGGCGACTGACTCGTCACCATCCCAGGCCCGAGGTCCGACGGCACGCCCGATAATACGGCCGTCTTGCGTAAGAAGCACAGTGGTCGGCAAGCCGCGGACCATGAAGGATCTCGAAACGTCTTCATTCTGATCGAACAGCACGGGCAGCCGGATGCCCAGATGATCGAGAAATTGCTTGATCCCTTGTGGATGCATATCCGTGGTAATCGTCACGACCTGAAACTGCGTGGGATCGAACTGTGACTGAAGTCTGGCGAGCGAGGGCATTTCCTCTTTACAAGGCCCGCACCACGTCGCCCAAAAATTCAGGAGCACGACCTTCCCTGCCAACTCCTTTGATCGAACTGTTTCGCCTTCGATATTCTTCAGGTCGAACGCTGCGATCGGTGCACCAGCCGTGATTCGAGTGACACGCAACGCGGCAAAGGGATCGCTCGCTGCTGTGGCAGCATGTAACGGAGCGCCGGCGTCAAGAATCAGCAGACACCCGGTAAAAAATAGACCACTCAGCAAATTGCGTGCTTTACGGCCCATGATCTCCAGCCTTTTCAGCCGTCACGTTGGCCACTGGAAACTGCATGGTTTGAAGAACCAGTCGATGGGCCGGCATGGCATGTTCCTTCCAACCCATCACCACCATTCCATGCTGATTGACCGCCACCGTCGGCGTCTGTCCATTTTTCTCATTCAGCTTGATCGGCGCGTTGAACGACTGACCTCGATCGAGAGAAAAGCTGGCCACGACCTCTCGGCGAACAGGTGACTGTTCTTCCCAGACCACGGCAATCCGTCCTGCCGGATCGACCGCCATCTGCGGATGGTCAGGGAAGGTCCCCTTCGAACGGTTGAGCTGTTGCTTCGCTGAAAACGTCTTGCCCTGGTCGTCGGAATAGGCGAGGTAGATCGCGGGCGTCTCGTCGGCCCCCTCCGTGTACCACACCACATACAGCCGCCCTTGCCGATCGACCGCGAGTGACGCTGGACGATGGGGGCAGGCCGGATAGACCCACCGATCGTTGCCAACCACAACCGAAGAAGAAAATGTTTCACCGCCGTCAGTCGATCGCGAAACAACGGTCTCGCGAATATTGCCCTCAAAAATCTTTCGCCAGGCTACGTACACCACTCCATCGGCAGATGTCGCAACTGCCGTCCTGCAGCAGACGCAGGTCTCGTCGTCGATCTTGAGGTTCTTCGCGATCGTACGACCCTGATCTATCGATCTCGCCACGAATGTTCCTGGTTCCTTTTTCCCTTCGCGGCTGTCGATCCAGGCCATATGGACGGCGCCATCAGGAGCAACCTGAATCGAATCGAACGTGTGCTGAATGACTTGGCCGTCGTCATTCACGAGCACTGATGGTACGAACGTCCGCCCTCCATCGATGGATCGGCTGAGCCGCAGTTCTCCCGCAAACGGCTTATCCGGCGTGATCTTTGGATGGGTCTGCGACCAGGTCACAAACACTTCATTCCCGCGAATAACTACGGCCGGCGACTCTTGCCGATAATAGACATGTTCGGTTGGCTGGTTAACGGGGACGGGAGTTCCAAGGGGTCCACCAGCTTTTTCGGACCTTGCGAAGAGAATCGTGCGAGTTTCCTTATCTTCTTCCACCCAAGCAACTGAGACGAAACCCTGCTCATCAATCTGCACCGATGGGCCGACCACGCTCTTCACTTGGTGCACCGTCATAGTCTTGGGTCCCAGCCGGATGACTGGCTCGGACGTCTCGGCCCACGCCGGTATCACGAGAAGCAATGGCAGCATCACAAGAAGTGCGGCAGCGAAGCTCTTCATCGGTACCCCTTCATGATCATGAATCTATTCGAGTCCTTGATGGCCTCAACTTCTCCCACTCTCAGTTGGCCAGGCTATAGACAATCGGGAGGCTCACGACGATTTGTGGTTTGCCGATGGCATGTTTCATGTGAAGTGGACAGGCAAGTTTCACCGCCTCCATCGCCGCCATATCGAGCGCCGCATACCCTGAGCTCTTCAGGACGAACACATCGGCCAACTGTCCATCAGATTGGATGACGGCTTTCAAGATCACTTTCCCTTCCTGGCCGTTCATGCGGGCGGAGTTCGGATAGCGTTTCAGTTCCGCCACCCGCCGCCAGAGCGACTCGGCCAACCATTGATGATCCAGTTTCGCTTCAGCACTTGGTCCAACAGCCCTGGTCACCTGCACCGGAGCGGCATCCGCACGACTTTCCTGCGACGAAACTAGTGCTGGAGCCTCTTGAGTAACAGCAGTTTCGGAGGGCGATTGAGGAGCTGGTGCGACCGGCTCCTGTTGAACAGGATGGAACTCGACCGGCTCGGGTGAAGCAGCCACGGCAACCGGTTTAGACGTCGGCTGAACGATTTCGGCGATCGACCGCTCAACCGGTTCTTCACGTACCTGAGGACTCTCTACCTTTGGTTCAAGCGGCTTTACGGATTCGATCGCCGGTCGTGACGGCTCGATCTTCCGCTCAATAGGCGTGACAGTCTGGGACAGCTCCGACACAGGTTTGATTTGAGATGAAGGCAGGACCTGAGCCGACGGTTGGTGATGGGCCACAACTGATTGGACCTGCTCTGATCTCGATTCCGGCTTTGCCGCCTCTACCAAAGCCACGTCCCACTGGAAGACCTCCTCAGGCAAGAGGGGTTTGACCTGCGTGACAAACATCATCGCCAACCCAATCGCGAGGCCGTGTAAGGTCAGCGAGATGCCCCAAGCTGGGAAAAAGAACCGATTGTCATCGACCGATATCATCTCGTATGTCCTTCCGACGCTTCATAGGCCGCCACACAACTCTCAACTCACCGGAATCATGAGAAGTGGGGGGCGGAGGCCAAGGGAGGTGCGCCTCCGTCCCACGCTGGTCCGAGCCGGAGGGGAGCCTGCTCGGACAAGATACTCTTCTCGCAATCAATCATCTACCCATCGATGGGCAGTCCATCGGACACCGAGAGCTCCGATGGACTGCCCTAATCCGCTTTTGGGACTAGTTGCTCGCCTGGTTGCCGGCCCCCGCTGCACCAGATTCGAACACCATCACGCCTCCCGGATTTGCTCCGACGGGTACCGTCTGCTTTTCCTGGTGATCGGTGCCATTGATGATCGTCAGTGAATTCGCTGGCGTTGCGTTGGATACCGCCAGGTACTTCGCTTCGCCGGCTCCCTGCGCCAAGACATCAAAGCCGTGCCCTCCAGTCGCCACGAGGGGAATTTCCCTCAGCAGCGTGAGTGCTGGAGGAGCTACGGTCGTCCAATCAAACGCAAATAACCGGTCCTTCTTTGTCGCCGTCGCTCCGTTCCCGGCTAGAATGTAGAATCGCTTCGAATTAGGAGAAAACTTGAATGCCCCAGGAGAAGTCCCATTTAGAGCCGTATCTAGCTCTGGGGTGGTTAAGTTAGCGATGGCCGGCGTCGTGGCACTGAGATCAATGACTCCAAGTTTGGTTGCTTGCGGGGCCGTCGTCTCACCACGCAACAGAAGATACTTCCCGTCTGGTGAAATCCCGTAAGATGTATAGGGAGTACCGGCAAGGTCAAACGTCTTGGTAATCGTCAGTGTGTCAGGATCGATCTCCGCAATTTCTCCATACCCCTCTTGAACGCTATAGACTTTCTTGGTCAGTGTTGACCAGCGGATGCCGTGGGGTCCTGAAGCATTCGGAGTGAACGGGGTTGTAAGGGGTGTTGCGGACTCATTGTTACAAGGTGTGGTCTCTTTCGTGGACTTGCATAGATCGATGCGCGCAATCATCTTCCGATAGTTCGAGGATGCCTCGTCGCCGTCAAGAACGGCAATTTCGCCGCCGGTTTCACTGGAGACAAAGACCCGCTTATTCTCTGCAAAGGCTGCGACCTTGTGGCCATCAGCCAAGAGACAGGTCGTTCCTAACACGGTGGGGGGGCTTCCTCCGGGGCCGAGGTGAGAATTGTGGACTACCGTCACTGATCCGCCCACAACCGCACCACCAGTCCTCGCTTGATTGTTGCAGTTAATGAGGTCATCTCCCGGTGTTGTCGTGTTCTGAGCATTGTCGCCATCGTTCATGATCCAGATGACTTCCCCATCGTTCCGATCACGGTACATGTGGACGGGTCGGGTGCCGGTTTCAAAATTGGCCTCGTGGACCGGAGTCGCAGCTGTGAGTGGATCGAGCGTGGCCACCTTGTTCGCCGCCGCAAGATTCACGAAGATCCAATCTTCCTTTGAAAACTGCATGTCTCCGAGGGCCACATTTTCGAATTCCGCCGCGTCGATCGTGTTGACCACCGCGTTGCCGGAATCTCCCTTCAACGCGACGCTGGTCAGCGTCTTGTCGCCGGTATTGTTCACGAACACCAGCGCACTGCTGGCGCCAGCGCTGCCGCCCGGCGCCGGCGTTCCCGTGGTCGAAGTGGATTCTCCTGAACTACAGGCAACCAGGCCAATCAGCGCGAGTCCTACCGCGCTCGTGGTGATATGTGATGAATACCTTCGTCTCTTCATGGCTTCCATAAATCAGTTCCTTCCTCGTGAGTTATCATCGTTAAATATTAAGTGGAAATCAGCCGGACTCCCTGAGTGACTATTATGCTAGGCGATCTACAAAACACTTTCCGGTGGGCCGCGAGGTGGGAATTCACTATCAAGGGCGGCATCCTGGAGGGGAATGACACCAAGGCTCCAGATGCGGCTCATGTGAAGATCGGTGGAGACTTCCTCCTGTCCACCGCCGCTTTGGATATCGAGCCCCTCACAATGCCACGCGCAATGATTGTGACTGTGTTGCGTCTGCCCGCTCGGACAGTGGGGCGCCGTCCATTGCGGCGCTAGATTCCCCTGTGCGATCGACAGCGATCCGATCAGCCACAGCATGGCGCAGCCGCCGCTTAGCATCCGAGAAACTTGTTGTCGCGTCATTGTCACCATGGCCGATTCGACACCACTGTTTCCGCCGCCGTTCTAGGAAGATCCGCCGAACAATTGGAATGACTTGGTCACGCCGAAGATGTAGCTAATCTGTTGTTCCAGATTGCCGTTGAAATCACGATGAATCGGAATTTGCGCGATGAAATAGGCCGATGCGAAGTTGAAGACGTTTACCATGATGCCCGGCGAATAGGCGACATACGTTGAGCCTGTGGTCGGAATCGCCCGAAACTTGACCGCCGGATCGAGCAGGATGGGCGCGCCTCCCGGATTGAACTGAAACAGTGATGCATCCATCGCATCATTCTGCATCCATCGGAAATTGAACTGCTGCGTCAGCACCAGCCAGGGGGTCTGTTCGAGCGGAATCACGTTGACTCCCAAGGCCGCGCTCACTTCATCGCCGAACTTGTACCCATCGCTGTTCTTCGCCGTGTACCGATAGCTCGCCGAGGCAAACTGATTCACTCGATGGGGAATCAGCTCATAGGTCTGATAGATCATGGGGACCACACCGAAGTTCCCACGGCCGATTTGGAGGGTCGATTCAGCCAAGATGTTTCCCTGGGCAAACCGACCATAACTGCCCGTCGGGAAATCAACCCCCACCCCCACCACGATCATGCTTCGCAGAGTGGGCAGCACGTTGTACTTCAGCGTGGCGCGAATATCGCCGAGTCCCCTCTCGCTGTAGGGCACCGGTGTGAGGCCTCCGATCTGTGCATCCGATTCCACATGCTTGTACGGGATCGCCACTTGGATGCCTAGACGGTCGGTCAGGCCGTAGTTCATATCCAGAGTTGCGGTGCGCGTCGTGGTTTCGATACGGTTCACATCCAAGTTGGCCAGCGTGAGGGTTCTCCCGCCCTGATCGGCAAAGGGGATGCGCCCGCCCTCGCCAGGAGGTGCTTCCATCGGAGTGAAGTTGTAGATGGCATTGATGGTCAACAGCCCTTTCATCGGCACTTGTTGTTGCGACCCGATCACGACAAAGCAACTGACCGAGCCGCATGACGCCTCAACCTGGGATGGGTTGAGCAGCGAGGCCACTATTCCGACGACACCACCGATAGCGAGAACAATGGACCAGATCATGCGCACCATGATTCCCAACTCTTTCTGTTCTTGTGACGCAGCAGAACCCGCACATCGGGTCCGACCACGAGACACGGTTGTTAAGAATGCCCTCTGTGGGGCGTGTTATGCGAGGAAACGAGGAGGTCCGCGGAAGAAATACGGGAGTGACACCACGCTGAAGGCTACGTCATAGGAAGGAATGGTGATCCATTCAAGAATCTGAAGACCCGACACCAAATGAACGACCGAGGACTCAATCCCTACACCGCCGGCGCATAACCATGCACAGATGCCGGTCGAATGGGTGCCGGCCGCATGATCCGCATGGTGCTGCGCATGGCCGACAGTGGGGGCAGCCGTGAACCCGCTCATCATCACAATGACAAGCAACAGTCCCCAAACTATGGCGGGTCGTCTGGCGTTCATCGTCATGCCGTCTGGTTAGTGCAGAGAGGCCGCCTTCATCGGCTCCGGTTTCTGGATCCGTGCCACCGCGTCGAGAATCACCTGCTCAGTCAGCAGACCGCCCTTGATATATTCTTGAACGACACCCTTCTCGTCGATAAACACGCTGACCGGCAATCCGAAGACTCCGAACTGGTTCGCCACTTTGTTGTCTCGATCCATCAACACCGGGAACGTATGCCCGTGTTGCTTGATGTGCTCTCGCACTTTGGCCTCGTCTTCCAGTTCGTTGACCGCCAGCACCACGAAGCCCTTCTCTCGAAGTTTGTCGTACGTGGCCTGCATCGCGGGCATTTCCGTCGTGCAGGGCTTGCACCAGGTCGCCCAAAAATTCACGAGCACGACCTTGCCGCGATACTGGCTGAGACTCTGCTGCTTGCCTTCTAAGTCAACCAAACGAAAATCTTCGGCAGCCGTCCCGACCGCAGGGACCCGAGAGCCCATCGCCCAGACCAGACCACTGCTGACCACAAGTGTGAAGCTGAGGGCAAGCAACCCGAGTTTGGATGGATGGTACCTTCTCATCATTGTCGTCTCCTTACCCACCGTCATGGATTCGTTATGAACTACTTTTCGTCAACGGGAACGACTTGGTCACACTAAAATAGGCTGTCAACAGTCTGAGCGAGTTCCCCGCCCAAGACCATGTAAGAGATCTGTACCAACAACAGCGATAATATGGAACGCGTGACTGCCATGATGCCCAGGACTCCCTTTCCCAGGAACAACATCGAATTGCCTACAGAGCTAGGAACCGCCGCGTGATCACTTACGACCCAAATAGTCCTGACGAACGCGACGAAGGCTTATTTATAAGGAGATGGACGGAGGAGCGCGGCTGGAACAGATATGCAGTGGTTCAGAGAAAGCGTTACTGGAATGAACGATCGAAACAAGCGCGATGGGGTTACGCTCGGCATGAATCAAGACAACTTCCGTGTCGAGGACCGTACCGGCGGCACACATCCAGGAACAGAGCAACGTCCCATGTGTCGCCGCTTGATGCTGCGCATGATGTCCGGCATGTTCCGCAGATTGCGCTTGCGCCAACCCGCCGATCGCGAGAAGGCACAGCACAAGAGATACCGAAAGAAACTTGCGGAATGTGCGACCCATGGCTATTAGGCACTTCCTGAGTAGAACTATATTGACCTAGACATACCTACTGGTGCTATGGAATAGTTGACAAATAGTAGGCGACGAGAACAACGCCTGTCAAGCCACCGAAGAGAGATGCTGCCAGAGGATCAGGTAGGATTCACTGAAAAGATGCTGTATACTAGCTCGGCTATCTAAGGCACCGACACTCATACATCTAGAACGACTTTCATCTCACTACATCATTCTCTATCCCTATGGTTACGAAAGTACTCAATCTGATCTTTGGCAGTAAAAACGAGCGAGAAATCAAGGCGCTGCGACCGATCGTGGAGCAGATCAACGGCTTTGAAGCAGGGCTCACGCCACTGTCCGATCAAGCCCTCGCGGACAAGACACAGGACTTCAAAAAGCGGCTCGAAGCCGGTCAAACGCTAGACGACATCTTGCCCGAGGCCTTTGCCGTCTGTCGGGAAATGTCCCGCCGCAAGCTCAACATGCGGCATTTCGACGTACAGCTGATCGGCGGTATGATTCTCAACCGCGGCCGAATCGCCGAAATGAAAACGGGCGAAGGGAAAACCCTCGTTGCAACATTACCGGTCTATCTGAACGCACTGGAGGGCAAAGGCGTCCATCTGGTCACCGTGAACGATTATCTCGCCAAACGTGACGCCCAGTGGATGGCCCAGCTCTATCATGCACTGGGACTGTCCACCGGAATCATTCAGCACGACGCGTCGTTCATCTATGACCCAACATTTGATGCATCCGATAAACGGCTGCAACATCTTCGACCATGCACCAGACCCGAAGCCTATCGCGCCGACATCACGTATGGCACGAATAACGAATACGGGTTCGATTATCTGCGCGACAACCTGGTGGTCAACGATTTGCGTCAATGCGTCCAGCGCGAGTTGAACTTCGCCATCGTCGACGAAGTCGACAGCATTTTAATCGACGAAGCGCGGACGCCGTTGATCATCTCGGGCCCGACCGACCAGACCACCGACCTCTATTACCGAATCAACGCGATCATTCCACAACTCAAAGCCGAAACAGACTACACCATCGAAGAAAAGACTAAGACCGCTTCATTGACTGAAGACGGCAATGTGCGCGTCGAAAAACTACTCGGCGTGGATAATCTGTACGACCCGTCCCACATGGACATGGTTCACCATGTGGTGAAAGCTTTGCAGGCCTACACGCTCTACAAACGAGACGTGGACTACGTCGTAAAGGACGGCGAAGTCATTATCGTAGATGAGTTTACCGGGCGCTTGATGCCGGGCCGCCGGTGGAGCGATGGGCTGCATCAAGCCGTCGAGGCCAAAGAAGGCGTGAAGATCGCCAATGAAAATCAGACGCTTGCATCCGTGACCTTCCAGAATTATTTCCGCATGTACAAGAAGCTCAGCGGCATGACCGGCACCGCGGATACGGAAGCGGCCGAGTTCGCCAAGATCTACAACCTCGACGTCAATGTCGTCCCCACCAACCGCCAAATGATTCGGCAAGATTATGCCGACGTGGTGTATCGGACGGAGAAAGAAAAATTCGCCGCGATCGTGGAAGAGATCAAAGACTGTCACGAGCGTGGCCAGCCAGTGCTCGTTGGGACCATTTCCATTGAGAAATCTGAAAAAATTGCGGGCCTACTGAGCCGCAATGGTGTGAAACATAACGTCCTCAACGCGAAGCAGCATGAGCGAGAAGCCGAAATCGTCGCGCAAGCCGGGCGCAAAGGCGCGGTGACGATCGCCACCAACATGGCCGGACGCGGGACCGATATTCTGTTGGGCGGCAATCCGGATTTCATGTACAAGCAAGTGCTCTATCGGGAAGAAAATATCGCCGAGAGCCGCAAGCTCGAAATCTATGAAGGCATCCGGTCCGACTGTGAGAAGGATAAGCAGGATGTCATCGCGGCAGGAGGGCTTCACATCCTCGGCACCGAACGGCACGAGAGCCGCCGGATCGACAATCAGCTTCGTGGACGGGCCGGTCGCCAGGGTGATCCAGGTACCTCTCGGTTTTACCTGTCGTTGGAAGACGACCTGATGCGCATCTTCGCCTCCGAACGAGTGTCTCAGTTGATGCTCAAGCTCGGGATGGAAGAAGGAGTGCCCATCGAACACGGTATGGTGACCCGCGCCATTGCGAACGCGCAGAAGAAGGTCGAAGCCCATAACTTTGAAATCCGCAAACAATTGCTCGAATACGACGATGTCATGAACAAGCAACGGGAAGTGATCTATCGTCACCGCCGTGCCGTGCTGAGCGGAGAGAACTTGACCAACGATCTCCATGACATGATGGGAAGCTCAGTGGAATCGGCACTCAGCGTATATTGCCCCCCCGAACAATACCCGGAAGAATGGGACGTCAAAGGTTTGACCGAACTCATGCAGAGTCAGTTCGGCCTGGATATCACACAGGGCAAGCATGACGGTGGAGACTCCCTTCGGGATGTCGGACGTGATGCCTTACTGGAGGACCTTCGCACCCAGGTTCGGGACGCCTATGCCAAGAAGGAACAAGAGCTGGGGCCTGAGCTGATGCGTTTTCTTGAGAAAACGTTCATGCTCCAGGTCATCGATCATCATTGGAAGGACCATCTATTGGGGATGGACCACTTGCGAGACGGCATCGGCCTTCGTGGCTACGGGCAGAAAGATCCATTGATTGAGTATAAGCGTGAGGGGTTCGATCTGTTCGCCGGCATGATGGACCGGGTCAAATCCGACACGCTTGATCGGCTCTTCCATGTGCAGGCCGTCCGCCATGAAGGCGAACAGCCGGCTCCTCCGCCGCAACCGATTATTTCGCAACCACCACCCAAACTCACCTTGAACCGCGGCGACGAACCGATCACGGCACAGGCCCCCGCCCAGAGGACAGAAAACAAGGTTGGCCGCAATGATCCCTGCCCCTGCGGCAGCGGCAAGAAATATAAAAAGTGCCACGGGACGTGAGGAAGTAGGATAGCTGCGCCCGTCTCTCTCACACGCGACAATTTGACCGTTCTAATCTCACAGTTGCTCGGCGTCGAAACTTGTTCCGTTCGGTGCATCGCATGAACGGAACTGCGAACATCGACGCCACTCGCTTTGAGCGAGCCGCAGCCGTTCGATCGAACGGTTCACGAATTGTTGCAAAGGTCGAGAGAATGGCGCAGCAATCCTAGAGGGGGAGGAAAGAAGGAACAGACGCCATGCCAGATGCCGAAGATCCAATCCCGCTGCCGATCGAAGAAAAAGAGAAAGCTGATCGTAAAGGTCAGAGCAAATTGATGTAAGAATTTATATCGTTAAATAGTCTCTTCGGCTGGTCAGTGTTTGTTGCATTGAAAACAGCGTTATGATGCTTAACCCATGCTGAATCCTTTACTTGAGGATTCACATAGACAACTCTTCTCTGTCTATACTCACAACTCTGTTTGATGCTATCTGCCAGATCTGCATCTCCGGTCATAAACTGTTTCCCGATGACGACCAACTCATCACAATCGGCGAGAGCCAGGTAGGTCAAGGCTATCTCTTTCTTAAACACGGGAAGTTGCTGAAGAATTGGCTCCTTGTACAAATATGGGAGGATAACTGGTGGGCTTGTCATGAAATCAGTCCCCTCATAGAGCTTCCCAAAGAAGACACCGATCTTTGCTGACTCCAACCCAGCAGGTAAAGTCGAAAACCAATTGAACGAGCCGTGGGGTTTTAGCAGGAAAACAGAGGGCCCTTCCATTTTGCAGTCATCAGGAATGCGAATGGTTGAAAACGATGGGTTTTGAAAAGATGCTTCGTTTAACAATCTCTCGTTAAGTAGCGCATAGTCTACAACCGTATCCCAATTAAAGGAGACGACAGCATCTCCAGGTTTCAATGCTCGCACCAACTGCCGATGCTGAATGGAAAGAGGTTGGAATTCATACCGAGATGGGTATGGTCCCATAGTTCCCAAACACAATTGTATTTCGTCTCTAACCAGACCGATGAGATCCGTAATAATGTTTCGAGGGACTATCGCAAACTGTAATTTGTCCGCAACTAGTACAGCATCGTCAAGCCAACTTTCGTCTGTATATTTACCCCTGAGCTTTGCTTCGATGTTTTCAAATGAGTCTTCCAACGAGAGCATGAAAAGCAGTGTGAAAAGGTATTCGAGGTTATCAAATCGTTGGAATGCCCACACACAGAAAGGATTGAGAAACCTTTCTGCGTAATCCGATGACGCCAGCGTACCATTGAGAGGTTTTTCTACAATCCGGAGGAAGTCTGCAGTACGAGCCATCGGAGGGCGCCTGTCTGGATTTGCGATATCACAGTTGGCTGTTGCTCCTGCACCGAAGATAAAGCACTTCATGTTTAAACCTCATCGGTGGAGATAAAGGACTATCGCGGCGCCTCCTAGGTATCATGAGTTTGCCATGTGTCACCCACGGTTTGCAGTTATAGCTTGATTATTTGCCAGGTAACGTGCCATTCCTCCTGATCTCGCCTTGACTTAACGCACTTCCGAAGGCTACTCTACGGCCCCTTTGACACCAAGCGATGGGCTGACGTTGCCCATAGGCTAGGGGTGTCGATTTTTTCATCTTGGATGGTGAATTTGGAGCTTTCCGTGAGCACAGGGCACCCGGAACTTGTTGCTACTATTGCCTCTGAAATCGCTGCGTCAGGCCCGATTCCGTTCGCCCGTTTCATGGAGTTGGCGCTGTACCACCCACAATTTGGCTATTACATGCGTAGTACTCCACCAGCCCACGAACGGATCGGCTGGCGAGGTGATTTTTACACGAGCTCAGATGTCCATCCCATCCTTGGGCAAGCTCTGGCCGCACAAGCCGAACAAATGTACCGATTACTCGGCCTACCCCATTCCTTTACCATCGTTGAAATGGGGCCGGGCAAAGGCCTACTGGCAAAGCATATTCTGGAAACGTGCGCACATCGCTACCCTTTGTTTTTCCAGCATCTTCGGTATGTCCTAATAGACCGAAGCCCGGCCATGCGCGAGATGCAGCGCAGGAACCTGGCTCCTTGGCTGGATCGACCAGATCTGCTCGCATGGGCGGATGATCTCTCGACTGTGGCCCCTCATGGTCTGACTGGTTTGCTCTTCAGCAATGAACTCGTCGACTCATTTCCCGTCCACCGCGTTCAGGTTACAGCAGAGGGAACCAAGGAACTCTGGGTGGACCATCGGGACGGGCAGTTCATCGAGTGTCTCAAGCCGCTGTCCTCCGATGCCCTCGCCGAGCACCTAGACCGGTTGAATCCTGAGTGGCCTGAAGGCTATCGAACCGAGATCAATCTCCGAGCACTGGATTGGATGAAGGAACTCGCTCAACATCTGGATCGTGGCTTTGTACTCACCATCGATTATGGCCATACGGCACAGGACCTCTATCGGTCCGACCGAAAAGGTGGGACATTCCTCTGCTACTCGCAACAATCCGTCAATGAAGATCCGTTCCTCCGGGTGGGAGGTCAAGACATGACCGCCCATGTGGATTTTTCGTGCTTGGCGGCGACCGGCGAAGAACAGGGACTCCAGACGACCGGCTTCACGAACCAGATGAGTTTTCTCATGGGACTCGGTGTCGAACAAATGATTGCAAAGTTGGAACAGGACAGCCCGGAGTTCAACGCGGCGATTCATCTGCTTAAGCCGAACGGGATGGGCACGACGTTCAAGGTGCTCATCCAACACAAGGGCCTCGTGCGCCCTGAACTCGACGGCTTGCAGTACAAGCCGTTCTTTGGTTCAGTGCTGGCGACGCAATCTGCCGCGTGAGGAGCTTCGCATGACGGCATCACCAACCTTCCGCAACGTGTTCTGAGGTCTGGATGGGCGACACAGCCGTTCCGGAAAACTATGTCCCGATCCTCATGTTCATCGGCGTGGGCATCGCCCTAGGAACGCTGACGCTCTTGCTCGGCTGGTTCGTCCGTCCGAATCAGCCCTATCGGGCAAAGTTGGCCCCCTACGAGAGCGGGAGCCCCCTGTTTCAGGACGCCCGCGTCCAGTTTCCGATGCGGTACTACATCATCGCGATGCTGTTTGTGATCTTCGATATTGAAATTGTCTTTATGTTTCCCTGGGCCATTGCCTTCACCAGTCTCGGGCTGGTTGGATTAGTGGAGATGATCCTGTTCATCGCCATACTGGTGGTGGGGTTCTGGTACGCATGGAAAAAAGGAGCGTTGGAGTGGGATTGAATGGCGATGGGCTATCCTCCGTGCTCGCCCACCGCGCACACAAGGACGATATGTACGGGAACCGGTGGGCGGCGCTCGCGTGGGTAAAGGACGCGTCTCGGTGCGACCAGGGTTTGGGCGGGTGAGAAGTACGCGCAGTGAAGGACAGCCCATCACCCTTCCGTAAAAGAGGTAGGGAAAAGCGTGAGTTTGCTCGAACGACAATTTGAGGCCAACGTCTTGACGACGAATCTGGACGCGGTCGTCAACTGGGCCAGGAAGTCGGCGCTCTGGCCCATGACCTTCGGACTGGCCTGCTGCGCCATCGAAATGATTGCGAGCGTCTCTTCCCGATACGACCTGGACCGCTTCGGCGCCGGGGTTTTTCGCGCCTCCCCCAGGCAATCGGATCTCATGATCGTCGCAGGAACGGTCTCGCGCAAGATGGCCCCGGTCATTCGACGGATTTACGACCAAATGCCCGAACCTCGATACGTGATCTGCATGGGCTCGTGCGCGACCTCGGGCAATCATTACAACAGCTACGCCGTCGTTCAGGGTGTGGATCAAATCATACCGGTCGATGTCTATGTACCCGGGTGTCCACCGAGACCAGAGGCCTTGCTGGATGGACTATTAAAGTTACAGGAGAAGATTCAGCGCGAGAAGGTGTTCGTAAAATGAGTGCGTAAAGGATGCGCGTTGTAAACGTGGAAACGTTCTAAAGTTTGAAAGACCACCACGGTGCAGACTTTCTAACGTGCAGACTTTCCAACTGAAAAAACCATGCAACCCCTCACTGAAACCTTACTCAAGAAGTTCCCGGAAGCGGTCCTTTCCGTCGATGTCGACACGGCCCGATCGGAAGTGACCGTTCATGTCGCTGCATCAAGAATCTTGGAGATCGCCCGGTTTTTGCACGACGACCCGGAGGCTTGCTTTGACCACATCACCGACATTTGCTCCGCCGACTATCCGTCCGATCAGCAGCGGTTTGAAGTCATCTACCTCTTATTATCGCTCCCGCACGGTAAGCGAATCCGCCTGAAGGCACGGGTCACCGAAGACAACCCGTCACTGGATTCCGTCACGAGCGTCTGGCGCGGGGCGACATTCTTGGAACGGGAAGTGTACGACATGATGGGAATTCGGTTTACAGGCCACCCGGACCTGCGCCGCATCCTTCTGCCGGAAGACTATGCGGAAGGCTATCCGTTACGGAAGGATTTCCCGACGGAAGGCCGCGGCTGGCGCAGCCAGTTCGACTTTATCCCTCGTCTGGATGAACCGCCCACGGAGCAGGTCGAAAGTGAAGTCTCCGAAGCCGAAAGGAAGTTATTCCTGTTGGAGCCGAGCGGCTCTTCGTCAAACCGGCGGGAAGAACTGTTGTTGAATATGGGCCCGCAACATCCAAGCACGCATGGAGTTGTGCGGGTTGTCCTGGAGCTGGATGGAGAACGGATCGTCAAGGCAACGCCGGATCTCGGCTATCTCCATCGGGGAGTGGAAAAACTGGCCGAAGGTCTGGCCTACATGCAGATCATCCCTCATACCGACCGCCTCGACTATGTCTGCGCGATGGCGAATAACTACGCCTATGTCCGGGCCGTTGAGAAACTCCTCGATATCACCGTACCTGAACGAGCGGAGTATATCCGCACCCTTGTCGCAGAAATGCAGCGCATTTTGGGACATCTATTCTGGTTGGGCGCCCAGGCCTTGGATATCGGAGCCATGACGGTCTTCTTCTGGACGTTTCGCGAGCGGGAAACCTTGCTCGACATGTTTGAACGGCTGTGTGGTGCCAGGCTGACTTTGAATTATTATCGGATCGGCGGCGTGGATAGCGACTTCACTCCGGAATTAGTGACCCGCCTGAAGGAGTTCTTGGAGACCTTCCCCCAGAAGGTGGATGAGTACGATTCGCTGCTCGCAAGCAATCGGATTTGGCTGGGGCGAACCAAGCATATCGCCGTCATCTCCGGAGAGGATGCCATCAATTTCGGCTTGACCGGCCCTACCTTGCGGGGATCCGGCGTGTCCTACGATGTGCGTAAACTCGAGCCCTACGGGGTCTACCATAAGGTGGATTGGGAAGTGCCGGTCGGGAAAAATGGCGACACCTACGATCGCTATTGGATTCGTGTCGAAGAGATGCGTCAGAGCGCGCGGATCATCTCGCAATGTCTCGACCAGATGCCGCCTGGACCCATCATCGCCGATATACCGCAATACATTCCTCCACCCAAACTGCAAGTGATGCGTGACATGGAAAGCTTGATTCACCATTTCGTCATCTTCACGCAAGGGTTTAAGCCCCCGAAGGGGGAAACGTATTGCGCGACCGAAGCGCCTAAGGGGGAATTGGGATTTTTCATTATCAGCGACGGAAGCCCCCGCCCCTACCGGCTGAAAATACGGTCTCCTTCTTTCATTCACCTGGGTGCATTCGACCATATGGCGCGTGGCTATTTGATTTCCGACATCATCACGATTTTCGGGACCTACGATGTGGTCATGGGGGAGTGCGATAGATGAGGCATGACGGCCAGGATGTTCCCGTGCTCGCTGCCCGCGCACGCTCGGGTGACGCGGCGTCTTGGCGACGCGAAGCGGGCGGGTGGGAACGGCGTGCTCGGTCAATGCGCGCAGTTTGGAACATCCTGACCGCCGCCTCTGTAAAGGAATGTGCGGAGGAAACGTGCTGAAGGACAAATACGGGAAGGAAATCGAGGACATTCTGTCACGTTATCCGGTTACGCGCTCCGCGTTAATCCCACTCCTCTACGTCGCCCAGCGTGATCAGGGCTATGTGACCGAGTCGGCGATGCAGGAGATCGCCCATCTTCTCAGACTGACGCCTCCCCAAGTCTATGAGACGATCACCTTTTACACCATGTTTAATCTGAAACCGGTGGGCAAGTTCCATATTCAGGTGTGCAAATCCCTCATGTGCGCCCTCGTCGGCTCGGATACGGTGATCGAATGGATCAAGACGAAGTTGGGCATTGGGCCGGGGGAATCGACAGCGGATGGCCTGTTCAGTCTCAGCGTGGTGGAGTGTTTGGCGGCTTGCGGGACCGGCCCTATGATGCAAATCAACGAGGACTACTACGAGCAATTGACCGAAAACAAACTGGACAGGATTTTGACCGATCTCCGATCCACTGGAACCAGCCCGCTGAAAAGCGGGCCGTTCATGTGGCCGGAACCGGTGAAGACGTGAGCAGTGAGACGTTGGGGGAACAGGACACGCCCCTGTTTATTGTACGCTTAACGTTTAACGTTTAACGATCCTATGCCGAAAAACGAACTCATTCTTCTAAAAAATATGATGCAACCCGGCTATACCGGGTCTCTGGCGGACTATGAAAAAACGGGCGGCTATCAAGCCTTGCGCAATACGCTCGGGAAGATCGCCCCAGCAGACGTCACGGCCATCGTCCGAAAATCAGGCCTGCGCGGTCGAGGCGGCGCGGGGTTCCCGACCGGCGTGAAGTGGGGATTCCTCCCGAAAGATTATCAAGGACCCCGCTACCTGTGCTGCAACGCCGACGAGAGCGAGCCGGGCACATTTAAGGACCGGCAGCTCATGGAGCGGGACCCCCATCAAGTCTTAGAAGGCATTGTGTTGGCCTGCTACGCCATCGGTTCAGAAACCGCCTATATCTACATTCGTGGCGAAATGGTTCTAGGCTCAAAGATTTTGGAGCATGCCATCGGCGAAGCACGAGCCGCGGGTTATATCGGCAAGAATGTTTTAGGCTCCGGCCTCAATGTAGACGTGTGGGTGCATCGCGGAGCAGGCGCCTACATCTGCGGTGAAGAAACCGCCCTTTTGGAATCGCTTGAAGGCAAACGTGGGCTTCCTCGCATTAAGCCGCCGTTTCCCGCCACGCACGGGCTCTACAACAAGCCGACCGTCGTCAACAACGTCGAGACGCTGGCGAACCTCCCACACATCGTCAACCGGGGCCCCGAATGGTTTGCGGCGATCGGGTCGCCGCCGAAGAGCACCGGCACTCGAGTCTTCTGTGTGAGCGGACATGTGAAACGACCGGGCAATTACGAAGTTCCGATGGGCATGACCGTCCGAGAATTAGTGTACGAGTATGCCGGCGGCATGCGGTCGGATAAGCCCCTGAAAGCCTTTATTCCCGGTGGCGCGTCAGCGCCGTTTCTGACTCCGGCTCATCTCGACGTGAAACTAGACTTCGAACATGTCGCGGCGGCGGGATCGATGCTGGGTTCCGGTGGCGTGACCGTGATGGAAGAAGGCACCAGCATGGTCTGGGCGGCGCTTCGGCTGATGGAATTTTTCTACCATGAGTCCTGTGGGAAATGTAGCCCATGCCGAGAAGGCAGTTCCTGGCTCGTCCAGACCATGCGCAGAATCTTTGCGAAACGTGGCCGGATGGAGGATCTTGAAACCTTGTTGGATCTATGCAAAAACATCGCAGGCCGCACGGTCTGTGCCTTCGGGGACGCAGAAGTCGCTCCGATTCAAAGCACGCTCAAGCACTGGCGGCATGAATATGTCGAGTTGATCAACCAGGCCGAAGCCGCGAATTTAATCAAACCTGAACCGGTGGCAAGACGATGACGCCCCCCACTGCACAGACGGTTCGCATGATGATCGACGGGATGACGGTCAACGTCCCCAAAGGCACGTTGGTGATCGAGGCCGCCCGCCGTGTCGGGGTCATGATTCCGCATTTCTGCTATCACCCGAAACTCAAGCCGGACGCCAATTGCCGCATGTGCTTGGTTGAAATTGAAAAGGTGCCCAAGTTGCAAACGGCATGCAGCACGCCGGTTGATGAAGGCATGAACGTACGGACGGCCACCACCGTGGTAAACGACGCGCATAAATCCGTGCTCGAGTTCATCCTCGCCAACCATCCACTCGATTGCCCGGTCTGCGATCAGGGTGGAAAATGCGACCTCCAAGACTTTTCTCACCAGTACACAGCAACCAGTCGGTTCACTGAAACCAAGCGCGTCTTCCAAAAGGAGTATTTCAGCCCGCTCATCGAAACACAGATGAATCGCTGCGTTCAGTGCCTCCGCTGCGTCCGATACTGCGATGAAGTCATGGACGTCAAAGCGCTGGCCCCGGTCGGTCGCGGCACCATGACGGAAATCAAGCACTTCGGCTCTCACCCGCTCGATTGCGAGTTCTGCGGAGGCTGCGTCCAGATCTGCCCGGTTGGAGCGATTACCAGCCGGCTGTCCATGTACGAATATCGGCCCTGGATGTTGAAACGAGCCGAAACCATCTGCGGCTACTGCGGAGATGGGTGTCAAATGACCGTCCAGACGAAGGGACAGGAACTCATTGAGGTGAACTCGGCACATGGAGCGGGACGCAACAACGGCGACCTGTGTGCTCGTGGATTTTTTGGATTCCATGCGGCCAGTCATCCCCAGCGGCTCACTCATCCGCTCATTCGGCGTCACGGCGTACTCGTCCAAGCCACATGGGAAGAAGCCCTGGAATATGTTGCGGATCGTGTGAACGAGATTAAAGCTGCCCATGGTGGGCCGAGCTTCGGCGGGCTGATTTCGGGGCGGTGCACCAACGAGGAACTGTATCTGTTTCAGAAATTGCTCCGTATGGCGATCGGGACCAACCACATCGATAGCAGCGCACGTTATGGCCACGTCAATGGCCTACAGGCCATGCAACTCGTGCAAGGGACGCATCGATGGACCGTCACCTTCGACGACATCCTGGACGCGGATGTCCTGATCCTCGTCGGCACGAACATCACCGAGACCAATCCCATCACCGGCCTCAAAGTGAAAGAGGCGGTGAAGAAACGCCGGGCGACGCTGATCACGATCGAATCACTGGAACCCGTCGTCGACACCATAAGCAATATCGCCAATCTCTCGCACCATCATTTCCGTATTCCGACCAGCGACACGCACCATGCGATCGTCGGTCTGGTGAAGGCCGTCCTCGAACAAAATTTGACACAACCGGACCTCGTGCAACGACATCCGACGTATTTCAACGCCATGACGAACGCACTACAACAGATCTCTTGGCACGACCTCCAGGCAGCCACCGGGATCGAGCCGGATGCGTTTGTGAGGGCAGCCAAAGCGGCGGCAGGAGCGGGCCGAGTCGTGATCGTGGCCGGGCAGCTCTTGTTGCGAAGCGAACAGGGCTACAGTGGGTGTTTGACCCTCCTCGATCTCCTTCTTCTGACAGGGAAGTTGGATGCGCCTGGCTGTGGCTTTGCCCCGCTCGCCGAAGAAAATAACGACCAGGGCGCGATCGAAATGGGAACCGTCACCGAACTTCTTCCCGGAGCACAGCCCATCACCAGCGGCACAGAGCGCGAGCGGATCGCAAAACAATGGAAAGGCGAACTTCCAACTGACAAAGGAGCGTCCCTCATCGAGATGTTGGAGCGAGCCCGCGCGGGATCTCTCAAGGCGATGTTCATCGTCGGCGAGAATCCAGTCGGAAGCCTCCCTGCGGTGATCCGTGCCGAGGCCTCGCTGCGCAATCTTGATCTCTTGGTATGCCAGGAGCTATTTTTAACGGAGACGGCCGCCTTGGCTCACGTGGTATTGCCGGCCGCGAGTTCCCTGGAAAAACATGGAACGTTTACCAATACCGAGGGACATGTCCAGGCTGTTCGTCCGGCGATCGAGCCCGTCGGAGAAAGTCGCCCCGACTGGGAGATCTTTTCCGCGCTTTCTATCTTACTGAACACACCCATGGAATATGCCGAGAGCAAGGAAATCCTGAAGGAAATTCGGAGCCTCATTCCTGGCTATAGCTCGCTGGGGCCCACCCCATTGCCGCCCAAAGTGGATCGCTCCGCCGTGGACCGCTATCTCACCGATGGCTACCAGCGTGACCTCGCAACGAGGTACCACCCGATCCCACGCGCGTCCAGACCGGATGGAACCGTACGACTAGAATTGGCACAGAGCCTCTTCCATTCTGGAAAATTATCCACACGATCAAAGGGATTGTTACAAGTCGAAGGAAGCGGTCGGCTCCGTATCAGTCCATCTGACGCCGCACGCTTTGCCTTGTCAGATGGCGATCGTGTCCGCCTCTCCAGCACATCCGGGGAAATGACAACCGAGGTCAAAATTATGGAACGGGTCCCACAAGGAACGGCCTGGTTTCCGTATCACTTTGGTCAAGCGGCCGTCCAACTATTTGAATGTGCTATCGATCCGATCACCCATGTGCCGTCGTTCAGGACGGCGACGGTGTCCATGATGAAAGTGGCGTGATGAGGCCCGTTCAACACGGATCACTGTGCTAATCGAGGAGTCCTATCGTGACTGAATTCGGATTGCGTCTCGCTATCTCCCTGACCCAGATCGCCGCGGTCATGGGCATCGTGGTCATCACGGTGCTCATCCTCACCCTTGCAGAACGAAAAGTCCTCGGCTGGATGCAGGACCGCATGGGTCCGATGGAGGTGGGGCCCTACGGCATTCTCCAACCCTTTGCGGATGCCATCAAGCTCTTCTTTAAGGAAGATATTATCCCTGCCGGAGCCAACAAGTTTCTGTTCACCACGGCCCCAATCCTCTGTTTAATTCCTGCATTCATCGGATTTGCCGTCATTCCGTGGGGTCCCAATCAGACGTTTGAGGTCGGCGGCATCACCGTGAGACCGTTTATCATCAGCGACATCAATATCGGCATTCTGTACATCTTGGCCTTCGCGTCGCTCGGGGCCTACGGCATCATCCTGGGAGGATGGGCCTCCAACAGTAAATACTCCTTGCTCGGTGGGCTACGGTCGGCGGCGCAGATCATCAGTTACGAACTCAATGTGGGACTGTCCATTGTCGGCATCTTGATCCTGGCCGGTTCACTGAGCCTTGTGAAAATCACCGATGCCCAGGCCGGAGGATTTTGGCATTGGTATCTCTTCGCATTACCGGCCCCGCAAATTTTCGCATTTGTCATCTATGTGATCTCAGCGGTGGCGGAAACTAACCGAGTCCCGTTCGATCTGCCGGAAGCGGAAAGCGAGCTCGTCGCCGGTTTCTTTACCGAGTACAGCGGCTTGCGATTCGCCTTTTTCTTTCTCGCCGAATACGCCAATATGGTTCTGGTCTCGTGTGTCGCTGCCGCACTATTCCTCGGTGGCTGGAATGCGCCCTATCCTGGAACGATTCTGGCGCTTCTCGGCGCGCCATCTCTCGCGTGGATCGAAAACACGATGTGGTTTGCGGTCAAGACCTACTCGCTTTTATTTCTCTTCTTTTGGCTGAGAGCCACGTTGCCGAGATTGCGATACGATCAGCTGATGAGGTTCGGCTGGAAAGTGCTGTTGCCCATCGCGTTGGGGAACATCGTCGTGACGTCCATTGCCGTATTTATCTACCAACAGATGAAGTAGTGCGCGAGACCGATATGGAATCGACCACAAGCACCAAACGTCCGAGCCTATCTGAATGGTTCAAAACCATCACGTTCTATGAGATCCTCGTCGGCATGAAAGCAACGCTATCTCACCTATTAAATTACCGTCCGGTCACGCTGCAATATCCTCATGAGAAGCGCACGCTGCCGGACAACTATCGAGGCATGCTCGCGCTGCTCCGATATGACGATGGAACAGAGAAATGCGTAGGATGCGATCTCTGCGAGGCGGCCTGCCCTTCACGCGTCATTCGCGTCGTCAGCGCCGAAGTGCCGGGCGAACCGACAAAGCGATATTCAAAAGAATATTACATGGACATGACTCGCTGCCTGTTCTGCGGGATGTGCGTGGACGCCTGTCCCGTCGATGCGCTGGGCATGACGAGAGAATTTGAATGGGCGGTCTACGACAAGCGCCAGCTGCACCTGAATAAACAACAATTGCTCGCGATCGGCGACCGCTCGTTCCCGACCCGCGAGAAACGCTTGGAACTTCAACATCCGAACGTGGCGTTCTTCAACGTAGCGTTCAAACATGTGCCACAAAAATCGGACTGATCGCAGAGGATAATCCATCGAGAGGCCGATGCCAGCACCATCGCTGTCTCAGTCTGGTCCAGATCGGCTTCTCACGAAGGAATCGTTTCATGGCGTACTTGTTTTTTGGGTATTTTGCCGGAATAATCGCCATCAGCTCCATGCTTGTCGTGGCGCTGAGAAACCCCGTCTACAGCGCGCTCTCTCTCCTGGTCATGTTTTTCCATGTGGCCGGACTCTATATCACGCTCCACGCTGAATTCCTGGCGGCCGTGCAACTCATCGTCTACGCCGGAGCTATTCTGGTGTTGTATTTGTTTGTCGTGATGATCCTCAACGTCAAGGAGGATGACCGGTATCATAGCCAATGGCGCATTGCGGCGTTTATCTGCGTGCCGCTGCTGATCGAGTCCATCGTACTGCTCTCCGGCGGATCTCGGGCGACCACCTCCGGCAATCGGCTGCTCCAAACTGAACCGCATGGCATGGTCGTTCCCGATAACACGCTGGCGATCGGGCAAACACTTTTTTCGACTTATTTGTTCCCCTTTGAGGTAGCCTCGTTGGTTCTCTTGGTAGCCATGATCGGGGCCATTGTCATCGCAAAGCGCGACATCGGCGGGAGCGAGACATAGAACATGCCACGAATGGCCGTAACCGTATGACCATCCCCATCTCGTACTACCTGATCTTAAGCGCCATCGTGTTCCTGACGGGCGTTGTGGGCGTGCTCATCCGGCGCAATATCATCGCCATTCTACTGTCGGTGGAGCTGATGTTAAACGCGACCAATATCAACTTCGTCGCATTCTCCGATCAGTTTCAGGACCTCGGCGGGCAAGTGTTCGTCTTTTTTGCGTTGACCGTGGCGGCTGCGGAAGTCGCGGTCGGGCTCGCCATCATTATTGCCCTACACCGATCAAAATCCACCATCAATGTCGAAGAATTCAATCTATTGAAATGGTAGAAGGAGCCATATTGGGTGAAGCGTCGTTCGCAGCAAATGACAGGGTGGTTGAACCACCCTCTTTTTTTGCACTTCAAGAACAACGCGCGATAAGGCACAAGTTCTGATGCTGTACACCCTCATTCCATTCCTTCCGCTAGTCGCCTTTCTTGTCTTGGGTTTGGCCGGGTCGCAGATCAGGGACCGTGCCCACTTGGTTGCGGTTCCAGCGGTACTCATGTCGCTCGGCCTGTCACTGACGGCCTTTTTTGAAATCGTCTCTGGAGCCGTCATTTCTGTCCCGCTCTACACCTGGCTGGCTTCCGGCAGCCTCGACATTCACATCGGCCTGTACATCGATCGACTGACCGCCGTCATGCTTCTGCTGGTGACAGGCGTCAGTTCGCTCGTCCACATCTATACCATCGGGTACATGCACGGCGAACCGGGCTACGCACGATTCTTCAGCTACATCGCCTTATTCACTTTCTCGATGTTGATGCTGGTGCTGGCCGATAACCTGCTCCAGCTCTTCGTGTTCTGGGAAGCCGTTGGACTGTGCTCCTATCTGCTGATCGGCCATTGGTACGAACGGGCGTCCGCCTGTGCAGCCGCCACCAAGGCGTTCCTCGTCAATCGCGTGGGCGATTTCGGGTTCATGCTGGGCCTACTGCTTGTCTGGTACAGCTTTGGTTCGCTGAACTACCTCGACATCTTTCCTGCCCTCCACGAAGCGACTGAAGTGACGATGAACCTCCTCGGTCCTTTCGGTGGAACATGGGAGGTTTCCGTCTTCACTCTCATCGCACTCTTGCTCTTCACCGGCGCGGTGGGTAAATCGGCTCAAGTTCCGCTGCACGTGTGGCTGCCGGACGCGATGGAAGGTCCCACACCAATCTCGGCTCTCATCCATGCCGCCACAATGGTCACAGCCGGCGTGTTCATGGTGGCACGACTGGCTCCAATCTATAACCTGTCTCCGACCGCAATGAGTGTCGTCGCGATCACAGGTGCCGTGACGATGGTCCTCGGCGCCACGATCGCATTGACTCAAACCGACATCAAGCGTGTCGTCGCATATTCGACGGTCAGTCAGCTCGGATACATGATCATGGCGTGCGGGCTCGGCGCCTATGCCTCGGGCATGTACCATCTGCTCACGCACGGCGCGTTCAAGGCCTTGCTGTTTTTAGGCTGCGGCTCCGTGATTATTGCCCTGCACCATGAACAAGATATGAGGCACATGGGCGGCCTCAAAGACAAGTTACCAATTACCTACTGGACATTTGTGGTGGGCTCGCTGGCGCTTGCCGGCTTTCCTCTGACCGCTGGCTTCTTCAGTAAGGATGACATTCTCGTGTCCGCCTGGTCGTCCGGGGACCTTGGCCGGATCCTGACGCTCCTTGGTCTGCTGACGGCGCTCTTGACCGCCTTCTATAGCTTCCGGCTCGTATTCGTGACCTTCTGGGGAACGTCCCATGTTGATCCACACCATGCAGAGCACCTACACGAGCCCTCACGGACAATCACGACACCACTCATCATTCTCGCAGCTTTCAGTATTCTGACTGGTTATCTCGGCATCCCATCTTTTCTAGAACCCCTTTTTTCAACCGGGGGTGAACCCGCCGTCCCTCATGGCTCCGATGGGCTCATGATTATGCTAGCGGCGACGGCGATGGGTCTGATCGGCATTGCCGCCGCCTATTATGTGTATGTCCTCAACCCGGATTTTCCGGAACGCTTGGCGCGACAGTGGGGCAGCCTCTATCGGGGTTCGTTGAACAAATGGTATGTCGATGAGGCCTATGATCGCCTATTCGTCCGACCAACACTTGCGGCAGCTTCCAAACTCTGGAAGCATGTTGATGTCCAAGTGATCGATGGAACCGTCAACGGTATCGCGCGTGCTATCACCTGGGGGGGATGGCTGTTACGGCTGGTCCAGAGCGGGCAGACCCAGCACTATGCCTTGGCGATGGCGGTGGGGATCGTCGTGCTAACGGCGTATCTCCTTCTTTGAGAGACACCGGATACGTCGCGAGATTGACATTGCCATGATCGATTTCACACATTGCCGTTCGCGTTCGGCATCACTGCTGTTGGAGTCCTGATGACCGGCTTTCCGTGGCTCACATTACTGATCATCCTCCCATTGGCCGGGGCCATTACTGTCTTCGCAGTGAAGGAACGCTTCGTCAGGCTCACAGCCCTCGCTGTGGCCGTGGCCGATCTCCTGATCTCACTCCCTCTCTGGTGGCTGTTCGATACGTCATCCGGGGAGATGCAGTTCGTGGAATCGGCGCGGTGGATCCCCTCGCTATCCATCAACTACCGGCTTGGCCTCGATGGAATCAGCCTCCCACTCATCCTCATGACGACGGTCCTGATGCCGCTCTGCATCTTGATCTCCTGGCACTCCATTGAGAGAAGGATTCGAAGCTTCATGGCCATGCTGCTGATCATGGAAAGCGCCATGATCGGGGTATTCTGTGCTCTTGATTTCGTACTCTTCTATGTGTTTTGGGAAGCAATGCTGATCCCGATGTACCTATTGATAGGGATCTGGGGCGGACCGAATCGCCTGTACGCCACAATCAAATTCTTGCTCTATACCCTCGCTGGCAGCGTGTTGCTGCTGGTCGCGATCTTGGTCTTGTACTTCCAGGGCGGCCATACGTTCGACATTCCTCAATTAAGTCAAGGCACCTATTCCAATTCGTTGCAATTCTGGCTCTTCCTCGCGTTCTTCGCCGCATTCGCCGTCAAGGTTCCGATGTTCCCGTTCCATACCTGGCTGCCTGACGCACACGTGGAAGCGCCGACGGCCGGCAGCGTGATCCTCGCCAGCGTGTTGCTCAAGATGGGCACCTATGGGTTTCTACGCTTCAGCCTACCCATGTTGCCGGACGCCTCACAGCTGTTCACCCCCGTCATGGTGGGGCTTTCGATTGTGGCGATCATCTACGGAGCCTATATGGCTCTGGCGCAAGCCGATCTTAAAAAGCTCATCGCCTATTCAAGCGTAAGCCATATGGGGTTCGTGACCCTCGGTCTCTTTATGTTTAATATTCAAGGAATCGAAGGCGCCGTGATGCAGATGGTGAACCACGGCATCACCACCGGTGGACTCTTTCTCTGCGTCGGAATGATTTATGAACGCACCCATAGCCGACAAATCGCCGACAATATCGGCCTCACGAAGCCGATGCCACGGTATGCGACGTTCCTAGTCATTTTCGCATTATCTTCATTGGGACTGCCCGGCACAAACAGTTTTGTCGGGGAGTTTATGATTCTTGCAGGCACCTTCCTCTGGAGCAAGATCGCCGCCGCCCTCGCCTCGTTGGGGATCATTCTCGCGGCGGCCTACTTGCTCTGGATGGTTCAACGTGTCGCCTTCGGCGTTCCCGATCCGCATATCCTTCCGAAGCTTCGCGATGTGAACCTACGTGAGATGATCACCGTGGTGCCGCTTGTCGTCTTGATCTTCGTGATCGGGATCTTCCCGAATCCCATCCTGACTCGCATGCATCCCAGCGTAGAGAAAGTCATCGCGCGCGTCTTCCCGCCGGCTGCTGAACACGCGTCGGTCATGCCTAGGCTGATCCCATTCACTCCATCTGTAGAACGGATCACCTCACCGACTGGACCGACGTTCAGTCAAGAAACGCAGACCACATCTGAGGGCCGACCATGATGACCTTCTCGCCGGCAGACCTCTTCCTCATCCTACCGGAGTTGCTGATCGTCACGGCAGCCTGCATCATACTCGTGCTCGATCCGGTGCTGCGGGCATCCGACAAAGACGGTTTGGTATGGCTGAGCCTAGGAACACTTGCCGTGTGCATGGGCTTGACAGCCTCCCAGATGAACACTTCGGCCGCAATCTTCAGTGGACTCGTCGTGATTGATGCCTACGGAGCCTTCTGGAAACTGCTTTTCTACTTCGTCACCGGCCTAACCATTCTCCTCTCTCATCCCTACTTGAAAGAAGAGCGGCTGTACTTCGGCGAATATTACGGCTTTGTCTTGCTCGCTCTCTCCGGGATGATGGTCATGGTCTCGTCGGTCGATTTGTTGACACTCTATCTCGGCACCGAACTGATGTCCCTCTCGCTCTACGTCATGGTTGGCCTGAAGCGATCGGAACCTCGCTCCTTGGAAGCCTCGGCCAAGTACTTTGTGTTGGGAGCGTTCTCATCTGGAATCCTCCTCTATGGCATCTCGCTCCTCTATGGCGCGACCGGAAGCACCAGACTTCCGGAGATCGCCGCAGCGATCTCCGGCCGAAACCTGGACGATCCGCTCTTGTTGTTTGCCACAATCCTGCTCGCGGTCGGATTCGGGTTCAAACTTGCCGTGGTGCCATTCCACATGTGGACGCCGGATGTCTACCAAGGCGCTCCAACCTCCGTCACCGCCTTCATGGCGGTGGCAGCCAAAGCCGCAAGCTTCGGCGCATTCCTCAGAGTGTTCATTGAAGGACTCGGTGGCCTGAAAGCCAACTGGTCTGCGATGTTCCTCGTGCTTTGCCTCGCCACCCTGATCTTGGGAAATATCCTCGCACTGGTGCAGACGAATGTGAAACGCATGCTGGCCTACTCAAGCATTGCCCATGCCGGCTACGCGCTGATCGGCGTGGTCGCAACCGGACACATAGGAAACTCGTCCGGTATCGCCAGCGTTCTGCTCTATCTCTCGCTCTACGCATTCATGACGTTCGGCGCGTTCGCCATCGTCGCCATGCTTCGCAAGGGCGGGATCGAAGGAGAAGACATCGACGATTTCACCGGCCTTGCCAAACGGCATCCCGTGGCTGCGCTGCTCATGTTGATCTTTATGGTTTCACTGGCGGGCATTCCTCCGACTGCAGGGTTTATCGGAAAACTGTATGTCTTTATGTCGGCGGTGGAAGCCGGCCTGCCGTGGCTGGCTGCCGTGGCGCTCATCTTTGCCGTCATCTCAGCCTATTACTACCTCAGGCTGGTGATGGTTATGTACATGCGCGAGCCGAGTGACCTATCGAGCACGAGCCCTCGGATGGTCATGTCACCGGCTCTCTCTATCGTGCTGGCCTGCGCGGTGGCCGGGGTGGTGATCTTTGGGATCTATCCCAACCCACTCGTAAACTTTGCCATGCAAGCGGTATCGGCGCTCAAGTAAGACCGTTGTGATTTGCCGATCCGCATGCGGAGCATCATGACCGTCCTCCGCTTTCTGATCGAGACATTGACCACCTTCTTGCGCCAGGGCTGCCCGAGCCTCGCGGCAGCCTTGGCCTTTTTCTCCTTACTCTCGCTCTTCCCTCTCGTCTTTCTTCTCCTGTATGGGATCAGCTTCCTGGTCAGCCAAAACATCATCGGCGAGCAATTCATCCTAAGCTTCCTGAAGGGCTTTCTGCCGTCATTGGGTGAACGATTGGCTGAAGAGCTCCATCGGATCAGCGTATTAGAAGGTGTGCGCTGGCTGGTATTTCTGTCGTTCTTCTGGTTTGGAGGGCTCGTCTTTTACGAGCTCGACTACGCACTCAACGTGGTATTTGACAGCACCCAAAAGCGTCACCCGTTGATTTCTACCGCGATCTCCATAGCCCTGCTGGGATCGACAGGACTTTTATTGTTCATTTCCTATGTCGCCACGCAAACCATCGCCTTTTTGACTGCCTATGCTCCGAAGCTGTGGGGGCTCGATCTCGTCGCCCTTGCCGCCCATGATTTTCATCTCACCTACACGCTCCCCTTTTCCCTAGCATTCCTGACGGTGAGCCTATTGTACCGCCTGGTGCCACGCCGCCGTCCACAGTGGAGCCACGCTATGGCAGGCGCGCTGACGTTCGGCCTGCTCTGGGTTTCGGCGAAGTTGCTGTTCATCAGCTACAGCGACTATGCCACCGTGTACGCCAGGCTCTATGGATCATTACTCGAGGTCGTGCTCTTATTGCTCTGGGTCTATTATTCCGCCGGGCTCTTGCTGTTTGGTGGGATTATCGCCCGCAAGCTACAACAGCTCGCCTACTCGTCACCGGTGCCCAATGACAGTGGTTAGCCGAGAGGGTGGAGTGTGATGACCGATGGTACATCCCGCAACTTAGCGGTTGGGAAAGCCCCGGAGCTGAAGATAACGCACGATGGCTGAGTGGGTTACAAGTCCGACCATTTCTCCGTCCTGCATGACCACTAAGCGACCCCACCCTTCACGGGCCATACGCTCCAGCGCATGCATCACAGGAATATCCGGCTCGATCACTAACGATTCCGAACGGGGGCGCATCACCTGCTCGACCCTGCGCCAAGGCCACAGCGACGGCGGAACGCTCTGAATCTCAACCGTGGTGATGAGTCCCACCAGTCGCCCATCCTCTAACACTGGGAAACCGCCGTAGCCATAGGATTGGAAGTGCTGATTCACGGCCACATCCAACGTGCAATGCGATGGAATCGAGGTGACCGTCGTCGTCATGACATCCCGAATGGGGACCGTTGCCAGAGCCTGACGCATGACCGCTTGACGACGACTCGCTAGGGCTGCGGAGAAGAGAAACATGCCGATGACGACAACCCACCCACCGTTCGATGCCATCGACGTGGGTAGTCCGCCGCTCGCAGACCCGTACAGCACGACAAAGCCAACCAGCCCAAGCATCACTCCAAATGCAAGTCCGACCCCTGCGGCTTGTTTGGTCGCTCGATGAAAGTTGTCTCCCCATGCCCACAGTCCCGCACGTAACATTCGTCCGCCGTCCAGTGGAAAACCTGGAATCATATTGAAGAGCCCGATTTGGATATTAACGAAGCCCAGCAAGGCCCCAAGCATGATCCACCCCTGGAGACCATGTTGCCGTTGCATCGCCTCTGCCAGCTCCACAAACACAAAACAAAGACCGCCGATCACAAAGCTGACTGCCGGCCCGGCCAACGCAATGAGGAATTCAGCGCGGGGTGTGGGGGCTTCCCTCCGCATGTGAGCCACGCCGCCAAAAATAAACAGCGTAATCTTTTCAATCGGAATGCGGTAGTACAACGCGACGTAAGAATGGCCGAGCTCATGCAAGAGCACGGAGACGAATAATAGGACTGCTGCAAGTCCGCCCATAGCCCAATAACGTTCTGGAGTGAGCCCGGGCAAATTGTCCGGTAGATACTCAGTCGAGAGTGACCAGGTGACCAGGAAAAACACCACGAACCATGAAGCATGGACGCGGATCGGAATTCCCAATGCGCGGCCGATTTCCCAGGAAGGTACCTGCATTGACAACACCGTACCAGCGGAATACGCAAAGGGTCAATCTTCTCCACCGGTTCAGGTATACTAACCCCTATGCGACAACACGTTCTGCGACGCCTGCTGATCGGCGTGCTGTTAGCCGCAACTCCAGGGCCATTCGTTCCAGTAGACGGCGTGGCTCAAGTAATCAAGTCCGGTCCACCAACCTGCCCGGGCGTGGCGCTGACGTTCGATCTCTGCCCTGTGCGAAAGGGGTCCGGCTACGATCGGCCGTTGATGGACTATCTCATCGCACACCGGATCCCCGCCACATTCTTCATGTCCGGCAAGTGGATGGCCAAACATGAACCGGAGGTGGGCCATCTGCTGGGCATAGAATTTTTCGAAGTCGGGACGCATGGTGACGTCCACGCCCACCTTCCCATGCACGATGCCGACGAACAACGCAGTGAGATCCTTGGCCCTGTCAAAATCCTGCAAGACCACTATGCCTATACGGCGACGTTGTTTCGGCCACCGTACGGCGAATACAACGACCTGACCGTCGCCGTGGTGCAACTGCTCGGCCTGCAGTTCATCCAATGGAATATCGAATCGGGCGATCCAGATCCGACACTCTCGGCAGAACAAATCTTGGCTAGAGTCACCAAGCGGGCCAAGCCCGGCAGCATCATCGTCTTCCACGCCAATGGCAAGGGCAAACAAACTCAGAAAGTGATCGAACAACTCACAACGGATATCCTACCCAGGAAAGGACTCCGACCCATGACCGTCAGCGAACTGTTGAATTGTACTCCACCGAGCCCATGACTGACCCGGTGATCAGGAACATGGATCCGGATGATCGCGAGTCTGTCGTCCAACTGCTCGGTGAATCTGATCCCTGGAAAAAGCTCGGTTACTCGAAGGACGATTGGAACCGCATCTTTTGTCCGACTCCCCAGGGGCGAGACTGCTACGTGGCCCTCCTCGATGGGCAAGTGGCAGGCGTCGCCATCCTGAAGCAGAAGTTTCTCCTGGGCGATTATTTGGAGCTGTTAGGCATGGCTGAATGGGCTCGTCAGAAGGGAGTCGGCGGGCAGCTGTTACGGCACATTGAAGAGCTCGTCTTTAAGCGGACCACGAACCTCTTTGCCTGTGTGTCGGATTTCAACCAACCGGCGCGATCCTTTTACAAGAAGCACGGCTATCAAGAAATCGGGCCTATGCCTAACTTCTTGATACCAGGGAGCGCGGAACTGTTGTTGCGGAAGACGGCGGGGCCTGCCAGAGGAAGAGGTCAGTAGTCATTGGTCATCGGTCAATGGTACATTCCAACAGCAATCGCTCTTTTAATGACTATTGACCAATGACTGATTTGCGAGTCAAAAAACTCCTCCACACAAGAATGCGGGTCAGCGATTTGGATGAGACCATCCGATTTTACACGACCGTCTTGGGCCTCGAGGTTCTTGAGCGAAAGACGTCTCCGCGCGGCTCATACCTCGCTTTTCTCAAAGTCCCCAATAGCGACGAACTGATTGAACTAACCAGTTTCCCCCCAAGCGGGCCGGTGAAAGTTGAGGAAGATCTCATTCATCTGGCCTTTCAAGTCGAAAACCTCGACGAAACGATCGCCTCGCTTCATGCACAGGGTGTCACGATCACCGATGGCCCCACAACAACCTCTTCCGGAAGCCGGTTCATCTTCATTGATGCTCCCGACGGCTATGAGATTGAGCTCATTGAACGGCCGGCCGGAGTGAAGATCGTCTAGCTTCCAACAAATACAGACTCCCCACTTTCAAGCTCCGCGCACATTGACGATGTGACTCCCTCCGAAGTACCTTCTTCTCATCAACATACCGTGTGAATTCTCTGAATCAGGAGGACCGCTGAGATGAAGAACGGGTTTTTCCGAGGACATGGGCTTGGTAACGATTATCTCGTGATGGATCCCAAAGACCTGACGTTCAAGCTGACGCCAAAGACCATCAAAGCGATTTGCGATCGGAACTGGGGGCTCGGCAGCGACGGGATTCTGTCGTTGGTTCCGTCAAAGAAGGCCGATTTCGGGCTGCGCATTTTCAACCCGGACGGTAGTGAGGCGGAAAAATCAGGGAACGGCCTCAGGATCTTCGCGCGCTATCTCCACGCGACCGGTAAAACAAAGAAGAAGCGCTTCACAGTCGAGACAAAGGGCGGGCTGGTCAGCATTGACCTGCAGGTAGACCGGCATGGCGATGCTGCCGCTGCGACGGTCGAGATGGGGATCGCCACGTTCAAGCCGGATGCGCTCCCCTGTTCACTTGACGTGCCCGAGTTGATTCAGCAACCGATCGAAGCTGCAGGCCGCTCGTTGATTTTTACCGGCGTGAGCGTCGGCAATCCCCATTGTGTCGTCTTCAAGCCAACCGGAGAATCGTGGTCACGGGAGGAACTTTTGGCGCTTGGGCCAGCCCTGGAACACCACAAGCTGTTTCCTAAACGGACGAACGTGCAGCTCGTCGTTCCAACCGGACGTAACGAAGTCTTCATTCTGATTTGGGAACGTGGCGCCGGAGAGACGCAGGCCTCCGGCTCGTCATCCTGTGCGGCGGCCAGCGCAGCGGTTCGCTTAGGACTTGTGAGGAGCCCCGTCACCGTCAAGATGCCAGGGGGAGTGCTGAACATTGATGTGGCTCCGGACTTCAGCCTCACCATGAAAGGGCCGGTGGCCGAAGTCGCGCGAGGAACATTAAGCCCGTCGTTTATCCGGGGATTGAAATAGCGAACCATCGACCGTTATAGCCAACCGACGGAAAGCTCCGGTGTACTCCTGGTATTCTTATGATGATACATGACGATTGACGCATGACGATCGACGTGCTCCAGTCCAAACTTGCCCATCTGCCCGGTAGCCCCGGCGTCTACCTGTTCAAGAACGAGCAAGGAGAAATCATATACATCGGAAAAGCCGCGGTGCTCGCCGATCGCGTCCGATCCTATTTCCAGAAAGGGACTGACCATAGCCTCAAGACCAGTCTTCTCGTCAGCCACGTCACCGACCTAGAGACGATGGTGACCCGATCCGAGCTCGAAGCCCTGATTCTTGAGAGCAATCTGGTCAAGCGCCACAAACCCCGCTTCAACATCGTGTTGCGGGACGACAAGCAGTACCCCTATGTGCGGCTGCCCATCAAAGACGATTTTCCCCGCCTCTCGATCGTGCGCCGCGTGCAAAAAGATGGAGCCCTCTACTATGGCCCCTATACCCCGGCGAACGCGCTCCGGGAGACGTTGAAAGTCATCAAACACGTCTTCCCTCTCGCCACGTGCACGATTGACATAGACGGGACCGCTGACCGTGCCTGCATCGAGTTTGAGATCAAGCGGTGCATGGCACCCTGTACTGGCCATCAGTCGAAGGAGGAGTACCATCAGATCGTCAAACAGGTCCGCCACTTTCTCGAAGGCCGGGATCATGAGTTACTGGGCGATCTCCGTACTCGCATGGAAACGGCGGCCGAACGGGAAGAATTCGAAGAAGCGGCCCGGCTGCGGGACCGCCTCTTCAAGATCCAACGCATGCTGGAAAAGCAGCGGATCACGCAGACCTCGGCAACGGATCAGGACGTAATCGGCTTGGCCAGACAGGGTTCGGCAGTGGACCTGCAAATTCTGTTCGTGCGCGGCGGCTTGCTGATCGGGCGGAAAGATTTCTTCTGGCCTCAGTCGGCTGATGCCCCGGACGAGGAACTGGTCCGCTCCGCGATCGAACAATTCTATAACAAGGATGGGCAGCCGCCCAGAGAAGTCCTCGTCCCGACCGATCTCGAAGACACCGTACTGATTCAACAATGGCTCTCCGACAAGCGAGGGGAATCCGTTCATGTACGTTCGCCTGAGCGAGGCGCCAAGCATCAGTTGGTTCTTTTAGCCGAGGAGAATGCGGCTGCGGCTGTCGCCGATCATTTGCGCGATGAGGAACGTGATCGGCAAGCGGGCGAGGAACTGAAACGGCTGCTGAGACTGGAACAGGCTCCGCGTCGGATCGAAGGATTCGACATCTCGAATACGATGGGCAACGACTCTGTCGCCTCAATGGTTGTGTGGGAAGACGGACAGATGAAGAAGACGGACTATCGACGGTTCAAGATCCAAACGGTCGAAGGGGCCAATGACTTCGCCAGTATGAAAGAGGTGGTTACGCGTCGCTATGGGCGAGAGGAGAGCCTGGCTCAGCCGGATCTGATTCTCATCGACGGCGGGTTAGGCCAACTGGCTGCCGCGCTGGAGGGGCTCAAAGAGACTGGCCAACCAGGTTTGCAGATCCTTGGGCTGGCCAAAGCACGCGGCGACAAGGAGGAACGTGTCTTCTTAGCGGGGAGAAAAAACCCGATTGCCCTCAGGGCCACCTCTCCGGCCACCCATCTGTTACAGCATATTCGTGACGAAGCGCATCGCTTCGCGATTACCTTCCACAGGAAGCTGCGTGGCAAATCACTGGTCAGTTCAAAACTGGATCAGGTCATTGGGATCGGGGAGATTCGGCGCAATCAACTCCTAGAGAAATTTGGCAGCCTCGACAAAGTGGTGTCAGCCAGCGACGAAGCCCTACAGGAGGCCGGACTCAATGCGGAAACTGTTTTGAATCTCCGTCGGGCACTTGAACAGCAATAGTCATCGGCCTCCATTCGTCGCCTAAAATAGATACCGGAAACTGAACGTTCCCAGATGTACGAACGCATGGTAGGTCCCGTCCACTGTCGGATTTTGGTTACCAACCACCGTGCGTGATTCGTAGAACCACTCCTGATAGGCAAGATCGAGCCCGATTCCTTTCGGCCACAAGGCTGACTCCCCACTGCAAGGGATCATGCCGAGAAAACGTCCAGAGCCCTTACAAAGAAAGCCCACGCCAAGAGATAGGGTATGAGCCGGCAAAGAAATGATGCCAGGATTAAAGGTCCGATCAGGGACAGGATCTTCCGTGTACGTATAACCGGAACGGGCGGCGACCTCCCAATGCGGCAACCAGCCTGGACTCAGCCACTTATATTCGGTTCCGACTGCGATCACTGGCACATTCTTCCACTGTTGCGGTTGGGGGATTGTGGCTCCATTGGGCAGTCGTACATCGAGATTCCTGTTTAAGCTCCACCCCACATACTCGACATCGACTTCGACTTTCCATTCTCGCTCTGGGGATCGAATCGGCCAGACGGCGAGAGCCCCCATCACCATTTGTGGCAACACCAAATCCGTGGAGGCGTCGGCCACCTTCCCTCCGTTGACTAACAACGACCCATTTAACGGCAACACCGCTTGGCTGCGATAGACCAACCCGATTGAGACGACCGGTTTACCAGCTTTGTTCTTGAATGGAGTATAGAGCAGACTGGCAGTCACTCCCGCTCCAGTCCCTGTCCCGTTCAGTTCAATAGACGCTCCGGGTGGAATCCCTGCGCTTCCAGCACTGATCTGTTTCTGCTCGACATGCCCCTCGCCCAGAAAGCTGGCGAAGGTATAAATATCGGCGCTCACACCGACGGAGAGCGCATCGCTTATCTTATAGGCAATCGTGGGTTTGATAGCGATTAACGGCAACTCCGCTGACGTGACCGCAGTATTGAACGGGGCGTCAATCGGGTAGCGAGTTCTTAAGCCAAACGGCGATGTCAGCCCCAATCCAATGGTCACAGCTGAAAAACGAGGTGCACCGAGTGCTCCAAGGTTGGCGCTGAGGTAGGTGTGCCCGGGTGGAGGGAAGCTGACGCTTCCCCCGAAATCGCCTCGAGTATCAACTCCGGAAATGCTCTTCGCCTTTATGGAACCACCAAGTAACGCGATCCCGAATACTCCCTGGATACCAGAGACTTGAGTAAGGCCAGCAGGATTATATTGAATAGCTGAGGCATCATCCGCCTGGGCTGCGAATGCATTCCCTTGAGCTGCGGCGACCGCCCCCTGTGGTTGAAACCTCAGTGCCTGAGCGGTTGCGCGTACAGGGATCAGAAACACCACCGCCGCTACGATCATCACCCCAACTGCAACCCTATGATGAGGCAGGCAACCTGATGAAGTAACCTGAAGCATAGCTATGCTGTCTACTTGCGTCTTTCCCCCTCCGATCTTGCTAGACGAATACCCTATTTGATCGTCATAGGTATAGATCCGTATGGACCTAGTTGGTAGGCCCTATCAAAACTTGTTTCGTTTTTCTATAATGTTCTCTCAATTTCGACTCTCCACACATTTGGAGGCTCTCTATGACACATGTGACACAGACTGAGAAAAACAAGCGCCCTTTCCCCCGTGAACTCTTCGAATCGCTTTCAAAAACCGAATGCACGGCGTTTGTCGAAGCACTCCATTTCACGGTTGAAGCGGACTCTACCGCTGCTGTCAAAGAGGCGCTGCTCCAGTTTCAAAATTTGTTTCCTTTTACGCGAGTGATTGGTGGCCTCGCCCGCCTCACAGCGAAGGGCAGTTTCGACGGGTTTACCAACGTCATCAATGTAAGCTACCCCGAGGAATGGATTCGCCTCTACTGGCAAAACGGATATTTTGAGGTTGATCCGGTCTTTCAGACCGCTCTGGAAAAACCAGGCACCCAACATTGGGGGACTACCTATCAACAAGCAAGCTCTCCGAAGCAGCAGGAATTCATGGCCACAGCAAAGAAATTTGGACTTGGAGATGGGATTACAACCGGATCCGCAGATCCAGCTTGCGGAGTCGCGACCTTCTGTTCCTTTGCTTCCGCTGATAGCGTAGATGCCACGCGATATGTGCCACTCATTGAGTATTTCGGATACTATGTTCATCTGGCGCTCTTACGCACGGCCCCTGCAAAGGCCCAATCAATGGATCGCTGTGTAAAGCGGTTAACGCTGAGGGAGTTGACGATTCTGAACTGGGTCAAGAACGGCAAGACGAATTGGGAAATTGCCCAAATTATGGGTGTGACCGAGCGCACAATCAGATTCCATGTTGAAAGTATTTTCTCCAAGCTGGATGTCACATCACGGTCTCAGGCTGTCGCCACTGCCATTGAACATGGCTTGCCGAATGTGGTCTAGGCGCTCCGCATGACCTTCATGACGCGGCGCCGTGCCACTGCGTCACATATCACACCAACGCTGGTACGGCCTGGCTGAAGGTCGAAGTTCGCCCTGTCACCGCGGTGCCTGCTGGGGTCGTCAGCGTAGAGATCCACTCAAGAAACTCCGGCCGCCTTTGCCCATTCTCTTCGTCAAAGCGAACCATGTCGTAGATCGCCGCGACCGCGCCGACTTCGGCAGGCGGCAGCTTCAGGACGGGACCGACCGGCTCACAAGGAAAACCGAGCATGCGAAGGGCTCGCAAAAACCGATGTTCGACTTCGAGGTAATAGTACCGAATCTCGTTTTCCACTGCCCATTGGTAAATCCCTTTCAACACTCCCAGCATGATTCGGCTTGAAAGCTTCGCATCTCGAATGTCCGGATTGACGCAAAGCCTCGTGATTTCCGCCGTATCCGGCGCTTTCCGTATGGCATACCCCTGGTGAAGCAGCGCTCCGAATTCATGCTCCAACATGAATTTCCCGGAGGGAGGAAGAAGACGCGCCATGCCGAGTAGCGCCCCATCGTAGCCGAAAAGCCCCACCGTCACGCCCCAGAGATCATACATGTCCATCTCTTTACCATCCTCTGTCGGTGGCACCCATTGTAACTTCTCTGCAAAAACGCGATGCCTCAGCCGATAGGCCTGTTGCAAGTCAGACTCGTCTTTGAGCGTCTTGACGAGAAAGTCTCCCTCATAGAACGCAATCTCTTTATGCTCTCCAGCTGGTACGACTCGCATGATGACCTCCTCTTGGGCGGGTAACTGATAGGGCTGATTGTCTGCTTGAGGAAGCGGAGGGTTTCATTTCGAGCGACAAACGTCACCTGGCGTGTCCGCCAGGTGTCATCCTTGTCCATTTGGTTTACAAATGCCGACTATGGGGTTTTGAGCAGGTCAACATGTGGCGAAAGCAGTGGAAGGAGGGATGTGGCGTGACACAAGGCAAGACCAGTTTTCGATTATTGGACGGTGGGCTTCCATCAACATCCACATTGTCAACGGCTCGGTCGGTACGACCATCAACGACCTTTCCAGGCCTCTACGAGCTGAAGCCTTGCGAAGGCGAGTTAACGACCGCGTTCAAAGCGACGGAAAGCCGGTTGAGCAAACTCCTGGAAGACCGGAGCCGTATCGGCCGAGATCTGCATGACTCCGTCCTGCAATCGCTGTATGCCATCGGGCTGAACATAGAAGCGGATCGGCGGGGCCGGAACGACCAGACGGTGGAACGAAAAGAAACTGACGACCGGATGATCCTCCAGATCAATCAACTGATCCATGAGGTTCGTGGCATGATCCGGGAGTTAGAGTCGGGGAGCGTTCAAGAGTTTGACTTGTCATCGGAGCTCTCCACGTTATGCACGACCTACGAGCAAGCGGGGCGGCTATGCATTAAGCTGGCTATCCAACGCAGCGCCATCGATGTGCTGACGCACGAGGAAGAGCGTGAAATCCTCAATATCGTGCGTGAGGCACTCAGCAATTGCGCACGGCACGCTGCCGCAACCCGTGCGGTCATCTCGATCCGCATGCGAGACGCGAGAATTCGGGTGAGCATCCATGACAATGGCATCGGATTTTCAGCGGCTGGGCAGCCGCGAGGATATGGGCTTGCCAACATGGAGGCTCGAGCGAAGCGACTCGGCGGGGCCTTGCGGATTCGGTCTAAGACAGGAGCAGGGACGCACGTCATCGCAGAATTTTCTTTGGAACCTGAGTTGACATCCATATGAAACCATCATTGACCAGCATCGTTCTTATTGATGACCATGAGATGGTCCGTCGAGGCTTACGTGCGCTGCTTCACCTCGAACCGGATATGACAATCGTCGGAGAGGCCGGGACTGTGGCGGACGGCGTAGCGGCCGTGGAGCGTCTCGCCCCACAGATGGTGTTACTCGACGTGAAACTTCCGGACGCCTCGCTGACCGAAGCCTGTCGTCGACTGCTGGCCGTTGCACCGAAGCTTCGGATCCTCGTCCTGACCAGTTATGCCGAGGATTCCTCGGTGATGGCTGCCGTCCAAAACGGAGCCCACGGCTACGTGCTCAAGGATATCCGAATGGACGAGCTGATTCGGGCCATTCGTACCGTCGCCGGCGGCCAAGGGTATCTCGATCCACGAGTGACCCAACAAGCCCTGCGTTGGATTCGGACCAGTTCACACCTTGGAGCGACATCCCATGGGACCTCTCGACTCTCTCCGCAAGAACGCTTGATCCTGCCGCTTCTGGCTGAAGGAAAAACGAACAAGGAGATCGCCGTCCACCTTCGCTTGAGCGACAAAACGGTGAAAAACTACCTGGCAAATATCTTTGACAAGCTTCAAGTCAAGCGTCGGACAGAAGCCGTTGCCTGGTTCATGAAGGAAACCCAGGTACCCGGTGGTGCGAGAAGTCAAAGTTTCTAGGAGGCTGCGAACAACATTGGTCGATGCCATCAGACGGCCAGCAATTTCCGTTTGGTGCTGAGACCAGAATTCCTTCAGAATACTCAAGAAGGCTGTCGTTCTCACCCGCCCAACCCCGGCGTGCCAAGACGCGCCACTCCGCGGGCAAGGCCGCAGCGAGCGAAGAAGCAAGGCGTAGACCCGGTACACCCCACTACCCATCGCCTGTGTGAACAGGCGTTTGCCTAGACGGTGCGCTGAGCCTCTGAGCGATGCGAGAACGCCGCTGGTGGACTTATTCAGCAACCTGCTGCCCACAGATATTCGCCATTCATCTCTCCTGCCCCCGACACCCCTCTGGCATTGGAAACCTCACAGGCTCTATACTGTCCGATGAGTTGACATTTTACGATTGACCTACCTGCAATGCGTCACAGGCTAACCCTGTCGTGTTATCTGACAGGGCACCAGAGCCCTTCTCTATGAGTACCCCGCTCGATACCGATCGCTCACTGTCCACCGAACTTGTCGATCTCCGTCGACAAGTTCGTGAATTGCAACAGGCCGTAGCTCAGGTGGAACAAGACCGTGTCTCGGCGCAGACCTCAGCACTTGGGGCTGCCCAGATAGGCACATGGGAGTGGGACAGCCTTACCAATCGTGTCATATGGTCATCGGAAACCGAGGACATTTTCGGCGTCCCTCCTGGTTCCTTTGACGGCACATATGAAAAGTTCTTCGCACTCGTTCATCCAGATGACCGTCAACGGTTAGGCAGTGCTATTGCGAAGGCCGTCGAAGACCGGGCCCCCTACAGAATCGAACATCGAATTATCTCACCGGAGGGAACCATCCTGTGGGTCGCGTGCCGTGGGCGTGCTACGTTCAGCGAAAGCAAACCGGTGACGGGCATGGCCGGCACGATTGAGGACATTACCGTGCGTAAAGAGCTGGAACTGGCCCAGCAAGACTTTCGAGAAACACTCGAGAGAGAAGTCCGCGAACGCACGGCGAAGCTGGAACAAGCCATTACCGACCTAGAGGAAGAAGCCGAGCGGAGGCGAGAGGCCGAATCTGCGCTCAAGGCGAGCGAGCAGCGCTACCAGTCGTTGTATGAACAGAACCCCTTCATGTACTTCACCCTTACCGCTGAGGGTACGGTGTTGTCCGTCAATCAATTTGGGGCTGATCAACTGGGGTATCAGAAGGAAGACCTCGTTGGTCGTTCGATCCTGAACGTGTTTGACACAGAGGATCACCAGACCGTGCTGACACAGCTCAAGGCCTCTGTAGCCAGTCCATACACGCTGTTTCAGTGGGAGATTCAAAAGACCAGAAAGAATGGGACGAGACTATGGGTCAGGGAACGAGCACGGGCCGTTTACGATCTCGCCAAGCAGCCCCTCGTTCTCATCTCCTGTGAAGACATCACGGAACGCCGCGACGCGGAAGACCGGCTTCGGGACAATGAGACACGCTGGATCGCCGGCGAATTAGACAGGCAAGAATCGGAGCAGGCTCTGCGCGCATCCGAATTGAAGTTCAGGACATTCGTTGAAACGACCCGCGACTGGGTCTGGGAGGTCAACGAGCACGCCATCTACACCTACGCCAGTCCGCGCATTCGAGAAATCCTTGGATATGAACCGGAGGAAGTGATTGGGAAAACCCCGTTCGACTTGATGCCGCCGGACGAGGCCATCCGGGTCGCCGGCTTGTTCGGTCCTATTGCCGCGGCTCGACAACCCTTTACTTTGCTTGAGAATACGAATCATCACAAGAATGGACGCCTGGTTGTGCTCGAAACCAGCGGCACACCGATCTTCGACAGCGCCGGAACTTTTCGCGGCTATCACGGAATCGATCGGGATATTTCGGCCCGCAAACAAACCGAGGAAGCGTTGCGGGCGAGTGAGCTCAGGCTCCAGCGCTTTCTCGCTGAAGCCCCAGTCGGGCTCTGTATCCTTGATGAAAACTGGCGTGCGATCAGCGCCAACAAAGCCCTGTGCGAGCTCACAGGATATGAAGAACATGAAATCGTGGGCAGCACCTATGCCCTCTACACGCACCCAGATGATCTGGCGGCCAATATGATGTTGACGGACGAGTTTTTCCGCGGGGTTCGATCGGAATATACCTACGAAAAGCGGTACATTCGTAAGTCCGGTGAAATTATTTGGGTCTCCGTCAAAGCCACGCGAATCGAGTTGTCGGGCTATGCAGGGACACTCCTCCTTGCTGCGGTTCAGGATATTACCGAGCGCAAACTAGCGATGGAAGAACGTGAGCAGTTGAGTCGAGACCTGCACGACAATACTTTGCAAGCCCTGTACGCAGTTGGTATGCAGTTGGAAGCAGGGAAGTTGTCGATAAAGAAATCGCCTCGGAAGTCGAAACTCCATATGGCTCAAGCCGTTGACCAGCTCAATGCACTTATGCTTGATGTTCGGCGATTCATTACATCATTGACTCAGCGTACGACAATGGAACTGGATTTCGGACAAGCCCTGCGGCAGCTCCTCACATCGATGTCCAGTGCGAGCCAGACCCCGCCTGAACTGGAGATCGCAAATCCAGTCCTGTCGTTCATCACACCCACGCTGGGAGAACAGTTGCTTAACATTGTACGAGAAGCCCTCAGTAATAGTACCCGCCATGCGCAGGCGTCCCATCGGTGGATTCGACTCAGCCTGACGGAGAATGCCATCCAGTTGATCATCGGTGATAATGGGGTCGGATTTTCGACTGTGCGCAAACGTCGAGCCGGCCATGGATTGCGCAACATGGCAGCCCGAGCCAAGCTGATCTCCGCCATCTTTACGCTAAAGAGCGCACCGGGGGAGGGAACCCGCGTGATAGTCGACATTCCACTGAGGAAAGAACACATCTATGAATAAACCTAAATTAATTCGGCTGGTCATTGTGGATGATCATGAAGTCGTACGTATCGGGCTCTGTGCGGTCCTCAATTTGACGCCTGGCATGAAGGTGGTAGGCCAAGGTGGGCAGATGGAAGAAGCGAAGACACTCTGTTACCGTCTGAAACCGGACCTCGTCTTACTTGATATCCGACTGCCGGACGGCAGTGGGGTAGATGCCGCTCGTGAGATTCTTGCCAAATGCCCCAAGACACGCGTGTTGTTTTTGACGAGCTTCGCCGACGACCATACGGTCCTAGAGGCTATTCTGTCCGGTGCTCAAGGGTACATTCTTAAGGATATCGCATCCGAGGCGTTGGTTCGTGCCATTCGAACCATCTACACTGGCCAACCCGTCATTGATCCCCGCTTGACCAAACATACCATGGAGTGGCTCAAGCACGTCTACACAGAGCCTGGCCAATCCAAACGACCACTCCTTTCACCGCAAGAACAACGTCTCCTTCCCTTGGTGGCAAAAGGCCTCACCAACAAGGAAATCGCCCAAGACCTCAGCTTGAGTGAAAAAACCGTTAAGAACTATCTCGCGAATATCTATTCAAAACTAAACATCGGGCGCCGATCCCAGATTGCCGCTTTTTATGCCGGGAGCTTTAAGGGCTCGGAGGTGCGTTTACCCATGGCGACTCGCTGAGCCACTCATGGCTGACGCTAGAGGAATGACTCCTCAGCGCAACGCTTGTGGATGCTCGCCTGTTGTTGCCACTGGGGAAAGAGCCTCGCCGCCTGACAGTCCCCATCTGCCCAACGTATCGATCTCTTTCTGGACTACTCACACGACCCACCTGCACGGCAACGGATGGAATTGACAGCTTGGAATTCACTGACTAGGATACGCTCCGCCGTCCATTCGTCACTGGAACACCTATATCGGTGTACTGTTTAGGAGGAATTTGATGTCCGATTCTGACTCACCAGAATCTCGAGAGATGCACAGATCACTGAAGACTTCTCACTCAGCCAGCAATCACGTCGAGGCAACGTTCGAATCCATTGTCTTTGCCAGTCGATGGATTCAAGCCCCGCTCTATGGCGGACTCATCGTGGCGGAATTACTCTATGCCTACAAGTTTCTTCTCGAGCTCTGGGAAATGGTGCTCCACATCAACAAGATGGATGAAACGGTCTTCATGCTGGGTGTTCTGGGGTTGATCGACGTGACGATGGTCGCGAATTTGCTAACCATGGTGATCATCGGCGGGTATGCGACGTTCGTCAGCAAGCTTGATTTGGAACAACATCCAGACCGTCCCGATTGGCTGACCCATGTCGATCCCGGGACCATCAAGATCAAGTTGGCGGCTTCGTTAATCGGAATATCAAGTATTCATCTTTTGAAGGGGTTCGTGGACGTCGCCAATGAGAACCCGGAACATCTAAAATGGAAGATCTTCATCCATATGACATTCTTAGCTTCTGCCATTTTGCTGGCATGGACTGACAAGATCATGCAGAAGGACAAGAAGCACTGAAGGATGACGAGGCCCTGCCGTGAATCACTCTAAACAATAGCCCGTCATAGCCCGCATTATTCATGACAGTTCGTCGCGAAATCGCCAAGCCGTGTCGTGAGACCGGCGCGCGGAGCCCAGAGGACCTGAGGCGTACTCGTGCAGTACGTCGAAAGCCCGAGGGCGAGCCCGCCGGCCGCAGGCTTGTCGGAACAGCGGATCGGCGATTGCAGTAGAAGAGTCATGAATAATGCGGGATAGGGGTAATACAGCGTCAGTTCCGGTGGGAGTGCTTCCCGACAATCACCTAGTGCGGCCAAGTGGAACCTGAGACCTGCTAGGCAGCGAGTTCGGAGGACCCGCTTGTCTCAACAGCTGACTTAATTGCGTCGACAGTCAACGGTTTTCCGAGATGTCCATCGATGTGGAACGGAAGATTCGCTGGAGTCTCGTTACTGAACGACTCGTGCGCCAGCCCGAGAATTCGCAACCGAGAGAAGCGTTCCTTCAACCTTTGCACATGCGTACGCACTGATTCCTGAACCAGTACATTGCACTCCACAACGAACAACATGGGAGCAACATCCGGATCTATCCTTCCCAGATCTTCCACGTCCGCAAGCGTATGGACGTGATATCCGAGCTTTTCCAATGTTCTTCTAATAACGGCTTGACTGATAACTTCTTTCACATAGACAAGCGCCTCACGAGGTCTGACTCCTCCGGCATAGGAGCACTGGCACCCGTAAGCGGGAGGTCAAACCAGAATCGGCTCCCCTTCCCTGGCATACTCTCAAACTCCATCGTTCCCCCCATCAGCTCGACCAGCTGCTTGGCGAGCGCCAAGCCGAGGTCGGTGCCTCCATACTTGCGCCGATGAGACCCATCCACCTGCACGAAGGGCTGGAACAATCGGAGAGCGTCTGCCTCACTGATGCCGATCCACGTGTCGGTCACTGAAAAGCGAATCCGGCCTATACCGGTCGTATGCTCCCCTTTCGATCTTGAACTAGGCGGCAACCCGATTCCCCGACCAGCGTCCTGATTTGACAGACCCCTCCACTGCTCGTGCACGGAACCGGACCGTACACCAACAGCACGAACCAGTTCCGAGTGCTTCTTCGACTCCACTCGTTTCTTGCGTCACGTCAACCAACCTCTTGACGGTGACCACACCCATGATTTGAGGCCGTTCGCAAGAAAGGCTGTTTGGATAGATGCGTCGACGAACGTCGACGCATCCCGCTTACGAACGGAATCGCAAGCAAACCTACTCGATACTTTTTTGGTTTTCAGATCACAAAACTCGATAGGAACCGGAGGGGAGACTCGAAAGGGCCACTATAACCGCGCCTCAAAGGACCACCTATGCCAAACAGCCTCATCCAAATCATTTGCAGCTTCGCGTCACTGCCAGGCGGCCATAAGCGCCCCTGTGCCGTCCCGCCAGTGCGGGGTCCAGGCGAGGGCCACCAACTTCACCGCAATATTGGCCTTGGTGGGCTTGATGGAAATGGTTTCGAGCTTTTCGTTCAGTGGATCGGCCGCCGCAGCCAATACGTTGCTTTCGGATTTGAATTGCGCTTCGAGGTCGGCCAGCTGCTGCTGGAGGGCCACCACGTTTTCTTCCGCCGCTCCAACATCTTGAGATTCCTTCATGACCCGGCCCGCGCTCCGGACTGCCGTCGTGGCGCGTCCGATGTTGGATGCGCTGATCGTCTTCCGTCCAAGAAAGGCTCCGAGGATGGACGCGCCGACGGAAATCGCCGCCTGCACCTGGCTGGAACGCGATTCGGCCTGCTGTTTTTCCCTTGCCAGTTCAGCTCGCCTAATGCGGTCCTGCAGCGTCGCAATTTTCGACGCATATTTTTGGCGAAGGGTTTCAGCGCCCTTGTCGCGCTGCTCCCGCCCGGTCTGTTGCAATCGCACTCGAAAATCCCGCTCTGACTCGCCTGGCTTCGATACATCCTTGGTGCTGGGGCTTCTAAACAACTCTATTTTTTGCGTCCTGAAGAGCCAGCCACCGAAGTCTTTGTTCCAATCTGCATAACTCTTGGCCTTACCGGCACTCGCAGGCAGTGCAAGAAACTGTGCGCCCTCCTCTGGATCTTGCTCAAGATCGACCACGGCCAATTCAGCGGTAGTCGCATGGTCCCAATCGACGGAAACGGCAGCTTCAGTAATGGGCGCCAGCATCGTTACATTCTGTATCGTATCGACGCCACTCCTTATATCTGAAAAACGGATTTGACATGCACCAAGAAGCATCGGCAGATAGATCAACTCGCTTCCCTCAGGCTTAGTACTGCGAAGTGGGACAACATGCTGTGGAACTCCCGGAGGCAATAAAGGCCGACCTTGTTGTAATGGTTGATTCCCAAAAGACTCCTCCTCAGCCTCGACTTGTTGAGCATCAAAATTCTGACCCATCTTGGGTTTGAGTGGATCCATCAACATCTTGATCTGAGTTCGCGTAAGGGGGCCTCGAAGATATGAAAGGCACCAACGGGTTTCAAACACCACGGGTGCATCCTCATGCACGTTGTTCATGAGAAAGATCCGATTGCCCAATCCAGCAAGAATTTGTTCCATTCTTGCCTTGTCAAATTTATTCTCTGAACTTGGTGACGCCCCCTCTAATCCCTCCATGACTCTTGCCTTATCCCGTTCCGTCTGTAGCCGTCCGATGAACCACGTACCGGTGTTCGCCAACCCCTTGTAATCGAGATCAACAGGGTTTTGCGTGGCAAGTACGACCCCCAGTCCGAAGGCACGAGCCTGTTTCAGCAAGGTCATCAACGGCAGCTTCGAGGGAGGATTGGCCACCGGTGGGAAGTAGCCAAAAATTTCGTCCATATAGAGAATCGCTCGTAAACTTGTGGTCCCAGATTGTCGTCTCATCCATGCTAACGTTTGAGTAAGCAAGAGGGTAACAAAGAACATGCGCTCGGCATCATTCAAGTGGGCAATCGAAACGATTGAATGTTTTGGTTTGCCAGTGGCTGTATGAAGCAATGAATCAATATCTAGCGGAACCCCTTGCTTCCAAATTTGGAATGTTGGTGCCGCTATCAAGTTATTCAAACGTTTTGCTAACGAGAAGCGCCCCTTATAGGAGTCATCTTTCCGGCTTGGATCTTCGCTGGGGTAGAACGACTCCATGTCTAACGCCCCCATGCGTTCAAAAGGTGGCGTTTGTATCTGCTGAATCAACGTAGTGAGATTGAAGCTCTGGCCATTTTTCCATGCCGCTTCCAATATTGCAGAAAGCAGAATGTGTGGAGGACTTTTAAGAGGGTCTACAGAAAGTCCTATCAGTCCCAGGAGACTTGTTACTGTTGCACTAACCTGTTCCCTCAATAGCTCAATGTCATCCAACACTTCTTGGGGCGGAGCAGAAAATGCCTTGAGAATCGAGATCGGTATCCCGGCGTTGCTGCCGGGCGTGTAGATCGCGACATCCGCCGCATCACGTAGCCGCTGAATCCTAGCGCCATCCTGTTGCCAACCGGCCAAGCCCTTCGTCCAGAGTTCTGCTTGTGCTTGAGCGTAGTCTGCTGGTGACAAACCTTTTTTACGCGCGTCGTCTTCGTTGATCCATGGTTGGAAGTCCTCACCCTTGAGAGACGGAAACGTCAGCATCAAATTACCAAGGTCGCCTTTGGGGTCGATGATAATGGCTGGGATGTTATCGATCGCCGCTTCTTCCAACAGAGCCAGACAGAGGCCGGTCTTGCCGCTGCCAGTCATACCGACGCAGACCGCGTGCGTCACCAGATCTTTCGAATCGTACAGGAGCCAACCCGGCCTGGCCTGTTTCGTGGCGAGATCATAGGGGCGTCCCATGTAAAAGACACCGAGCTTTTCAAAGTCCTCTGCAGTAGATGGATTAGGTGCTGATGATGGCGTAGACTTCTTGTCTGAGCTCTCAGCCTTTGTACTGGATTCGGTCTTCTTCGCCTTCGGCATACCGATGTCTCCCTTCGCTCGACGGTCGGGATGAATTGCGCGATATTGTAGTGGTCTACCAGTGGAGCTGCAAGCGGGTGAGGAACGATCTGATCAACCGAGGGAAGTAGTTGCCATGTCTATCGAGCCGCTGAGTGTTACCATTCTTTAAAGATGATGAATACCGCCACCACAATCAACGCGAATCCCACCACATAGTTCCACTTCAACGCTTCTTTGAGGTACACAACGGAGAAGATCGAGAAGACGACCAGCGTGATCACCTCTTGAATTGTCTTGAGCTCTGCCGCAGTGAATTGCCCATGGCCGATCCGATTGGCCGGCACTTGGAAGCAGTATTCAACAAAGGCAATCCCCCAACTCGCCAGAATCACCGTGAACAGAGGATAGTCCTTGAACTTCAGATGACCGTACCAGGCAAACGTCATAAAGATATTCGAGATCGTCAGCAACGCAATAGTCTGCATAGGACATCGTCCTCCTTTTTGTAAGCAATGCTGGCGTATCATCGTTTGAATTCAGATTGCAGGAAAGGAAGTGAACAAATACCGGAAGGATGGCCTCTTCCTTCGCTCACGAGAACTCCCCCTCCCACAATCGGCCCAGAAAGTCCTGCCAGGGAAGAACTTCTATCCCATCCACCCGGCGCGGAATCGTTTCTAGGCTCACGACGACATAGTGTTTCAAGAGCTGCTCTTCCTGGAGTGCGCGGAGCCCGCGCAAGTCCCGGTCCGATACATTCGCCTTCGCTTTGACCTCAATGGCTGTACGATCGTTCAAAATGAAGTCCACTTCAAAGTCCGATGTCGAGCGCCAGTACGCCAAGTCCGGCACCCCTTCATAATCACAATAGGTTTTCAGCTCATGGTGGAGATAGGCCTCGAAGGCTTCACCGAACTCCGGCGAGCCCTCTTGGAGCTGCCGCCGTCGTTGCAAATGCCGCACAATGCCGACATCGAACAAGTAGAATTTGGCGGTGGTCAGAGGCTTCCGTTTCTCCGTCCTTCTCCAAGCCGGCAAATCGTCTCCCAACAAAGTGTCACGCAGAATGTGGAAGTATTCTTGTACGGTGGATTTTGGGACTTGTGCGTCGCTCGCGATCTTGGAATAGTTCAGCATCTGCCCATTGCACAAGGCTGCGACAGTCAAAAACCGGCTAAACGCGGGCAGGTTGCGGACCACCGCCTCGGCCGCAATTTCTTCCTTCAGATAGGTCCCCACATAGGCTTGGAGGTCCTCATAGGGCGAGTCGGAGAAATACAGCGAGGGTAGCAGGCCCCGATCGAGGGCTTTCACAAGATCAAACTCGTAAGCCAGCTCCCGATAACATAGCGGATGAAGCCGCTTCGTCCGTGCACGCCCGCCAAGCAAATTGAGCCCCTTGCGCTTGAGCGCTCGGGCGCTCGATCCCGTCAACAGAAAGCGGACCTGCTGGTCGTCGATGAGCACCTGGATTTCATCCAGGAGCAGCGGCAACTTCTGAATCTCGTCCATGATAACCAGCTTGTCCTTGCTCGTCAGTTCCTGGCGCAAGCGATGAGGCGCTTGATTGAATTTCAGAAAGGTGTCGGTCTCATGCAGGTTGTAATATTTCGCCGTGGGAAACTGCCGACGAATCATGAAGGTCTTCCCCGTTTGCCGGGGGCCGAACAGGAAATAGGACTTCGTCGAGAGAAGTTTCGGCAGGTCAAGGATGCGGGGAACGTCCATACCACCCAATTATGATATTAGACACCATTGTTGTCAATTATCATGATAATCGACAACGGCAGGAGCAGATATCATATCGGCTACTCGTCTCTGAGGTGGCAAGAAACGGAAGACCAGCGAATCCGTGTACTTCAGATGCCCATACCAGGCAAAGGCCATGAAGATATTGAAATGGTGAGCAAGAGAATCGTGTCCATGGGATGCCCCTGTAAAGCGCATGCGGCTCCAGCCGCAAGTTAGATGAGCTAACGGACTTGATAATCTGTTCGTCCGTCTTTACGCCTTTTGGCCTAAAAGCATTTGAGAACTTGTCATCCCCACGGTATTTTGTCTGCGTCCCTTTCCGAACGCACTTCGTGATGATGAGCGCACCCTGCGGCGCGTCATACACCCGATACGAGAGAGATTTGTGGCGGGGGTCATACGCCTTTACATCCCTACCGAATTCGGCCAACTGGCGCATGGCCTTATCGAGCACAATCTTTGCTCGTTGACGATCAACACCCTCGCAAACTGAATAGATAATGAGTTCGTACGGAGAGGATAAAGCGTTGCGATAATACGCCCATAGGGGCGTATCTTCTCGGAGTTTCTAAATACGATATCCAATCGCTTTTGGTAAGGCGAGCAAGTAAATTGAAGGTCCCGTAGAGCCTGTTTCGTTTCGCCAACAGTAACCGGGAAGAACCGGCCACGGCTTGGCTGAGCGATTACATCCTTGTTCCCAAGCATGGAGTCTGACATCCACGGATTGATCAAGTTATGATGGCTTTCAGCCTCTCATATTCCCTTTCCTTCCCAGGCGGGCGGAAGGTCGAGCATTCCGGGTTCGCCGTGGCGCTAATTGCCATTCATGAGCAGTAACGGTGCTGGGCGCCGTTCTTTCAGTTCGTCCGGTAAGGCGCACAGCCAATAGCGAAGGAACCAGATCGCATCGGGCTTCATCGCGTAACGGCGAACCCGGAATGCTCGACCTTCCACCCGCCTCACCCCACCCCCGCTTCCCTCAACACCTGCCCCGTATACGACCGCTTCGCCTTCGCAATTTCTTTTGGCGGTCCTTCAGCCACGATCTCACCGCCACGGTCTCCGCCTTCCGGCCCCAGGTCGATGATCCAATCCGCATTCTTGATGACATCCAAATTATGTTCGATCACCAGCACCGTATTGCCGGCTTCGACCAGTCGATCCAACACATCCAACAATCGCTGCACATCGGCAAAGTGCAGGCCCGTTGTCGGTTCGTCGAGGATGTACATGGTGCGCCCAGTCGCCCGTTTGGAAAGCTCTCGCGACAGCTTCACCCGCTGAGCTTCTCCGCCGGAGAGCGTCGTCGCCGATTGGCCGAGCTTCACATAATGTAACCCGACATCGTGCAGCGTCTGGAGCTTCGTCTTGATCAAGGGAATGTGTTCGAAGAATTCCAGTGCATCGTCCACAGTCATATTCAGCACATCGGCGATGCTCTTACCTTTATGGAGGATCTCCATGGTTTCACGGTTGTAGCGTTGGCCTTTACAAACTTCGCAGGTCACATAGACATCCGGGAGAAAATGCATCTCAATCTTGATGAGCCCGTCTCCCTGACAGGCCTCGCACCGGCCACCCTTCACATTGAAACTGTAGCGTCCTGGCTTATAGCCACGGACACGTGACTCCGGAAGATTGGAATAGAGATCGCGGATGTATCCGAACAGGCCTGTATAGGTGGCAGGATTCGACCTCGGTGTCCGCCCGATGGGCGATTGATCGATATCGATCACCTTGTCGAGCGCATCAACACCCCTCAGGTCTTTGCACCCATCGATCTTCGGCTTCTTGTGGTAGAGCAGTTGCGAAAGCGAATGGAAGAGCACCTCCAGTACCAGCGTACTTTTTCCTGATCCGGACACCCCTGTCACGCAGGTGAAGAGGCCCATCGGAATGCGCGCAGTCACGTTTTTCAGATTATGCTTCTGTGCCCCCACTACCGACAGTGTCCCCCTCGGCTTTCGATGCCGTTGAGGTACTGAGACGGTCTGAATTCCACGCAAGTATTGGCCGGTCAATGAGTTGGGATCGCCCATGATCTGCTGAGGCGTCCCCTGTGCGATGACATGCCCACCCTGCGAACCGGCGCCTGGGCCCATATCCAAGACGTGGTCAGCCGCCATCATCGTCTCGGCATCATGCTCGACTACCACCACTGTATTGCCGAGATCCCGCAATCTAAGCAGGGTTTGCAATAATCGCCGATTGTCGCGCTGGTGGAGTCCGATAGACGGTTCGTCCAGGATATACAACACCCCCACCAAGCCTGACCCGATCTGCGTGGCTAGCCTGATCCGTTGCCCCTCGCCCCCAGACAAGGTCGCTGCGGCGCGATCAAGCGTCAGATAGTCCAGCCCAACATTGACGAGAAACCCTAACCGTTCGCGAATCTCTTTGAGGATCCGGTGGGCAATCACGAGTTCACGGTCGGTAAACTTCAACGAGAGAAAAAAATCCGCCGCCGCACGAACGGAAAGCCTGGTCACCTCGGCGATCGACTGCTTGGCCAATTTGATGGACAGACTTTCTGGTCTGAGCCTAGCCCCATGGCACACTGTGCAGGGCTCCAGTAGCGTGAAGTCCTCTTCCTCCTGGCCACCCGGTGTCATGGCATAGCCGATGCCGTCGCAAGCCGGACAGGCACCGTGCGGGCTATTGAAGGAAAACACCCGCGGTGTCACTTCTGGATAGCTCACGCCACATTTGATACAGGCCAGCTTGTCACTGTACAGACGGGTGTTCCCATCCTCGGGCAGGACTGCGACGAGCCCGCCTGTCAGCTTGGTCGCGGTCTCAACTGAATCTGCCAGCCGGCGCATGAGCGCCTCGCCGGATTTCATCACCAGCCGATCGACAATGATCTCAATCGTGTGCTTTTTCTGTTTGTCGAGAGAGACGTCCTCGCCCAGATCAACAATCTTGCCGTCGACGCGGGCACGGACATAGCCCGCCTTTCGCATCTCCAGTAGTTCTTTCCGATATTCACCCTTTCGCCCACGCACGATCGGGGCAAGGATCTGGAACTTCATACCTTCCGGCACCGAGGCAATCGCGTCCACCATCTGCTGCACGGTCTGCGCGGTAATTTCTTCTCCACATTGAAAACAGTAGGGGCGCCCAACGCGGGCAAAGAGGAGCCGGAGATAATCGTAGATCTCTGTAACCGTGCCTACGGTAGATCTGGGATTGTGGCTGGTGCTCTTCTGTTCGATCGAGATCGCGGGAGACAAACCTTCAATCGAATCAACATCCGGCTTGCCCATCTGTTCCAGGAACTGCCGTGCATAGGCGGAGAGCGACTCGACATAGCGTCGTTGGCCCTCCGCATAGATCGTATCGAAGGCGAGCGACGACTTGCCCGACCCGCTCAAGCCGGTGATCACCACTAGCTTGTCGCGGGGAATTTCCACGTCGATGTTTTTGAGGTTATGCTCCCGCGCCCCTTTGATGACGATCGAATTTCCCATAGGCGCGGGATTATACCATTCTGCGGCATCGAATCGGCGAGGGCTACGATCGCCTACGGGACCTGCGGCGCGGCCCATCGAGGGCTTCGCCCCAGCGGGCGAGAAACGCGGTCACGAACTCGTGCTCTTCAGCGGGCGGCACAGCCAAACGCGCCAGGGCCAACGCAACGGCAAGGGCAATATGGTATCCCTCAGACCGAGAGGCCACGGCTCGACGATAGGCAGGATGCGCGTCGTTGACGACGACGGTGGATTCAACGAGACGGCCGAGGTCCTGATCTCCTTCATGTGATTCGAACCGGATGCTGAGCCCATAATGACCCGGCCGCGACCGTCCTCTTGGTCCCGGAACAACAGCGACTCCGGCCGAAGATTCCACCTGGGGCTTCGCCTCTCCTTGCGTTGCCTCGGCCGGCTGCGGAAATGCGTCAGGATTCTGGACTGGCTCCGAAGGAGTCACCACATCCTCGACGGCTTCCGCGCCGCTCACGACCGACGCGGCGAGAAAGCCCTGCCCGTTTTCCATTGAACTGGATTGTCCGATGGGTAATCGCTTCTGCCCACCGGCTCGTCGCTCGACCAGCGACGCCAGCAGCGGAAACTCTTCAGCGAGGTCCACGAGGACTGTTTCCAGATCGCGCTCCATTGGCCGCACCGCTCGGCGGCCGGCTCTGTCTCCGGATTCACGGACATCTCCCCAATAGGCCAGCTGCTGCGAAACCGCTTCTTGAATCGCCTTGCGATACCCCAGATACAGCGCGCCCCGCGTCCCGACACGAACAAAATCTCCCTTGTTGAGCGTGAGGGCGGCAGCCAGCGCCGGTGCCTCGATCATCCCGGCCATTCTGTCCGGAGCGGCCGGCGTAATCCCCAACCATTCCCATCCATGCTTGATCACCTTGCCGAATGTGCTGATCGCCAGACCACGTTGGTCGTCCGGAAACGGAGACTCGCTTCGCGCCAGATAGCCGACCGCCGACGGCTTGCGCTTGCGCGCCAGGCAGATCGCGAGTTTCGACACTTCCACGCCGTGGATTGGCTGACGCTCCAGCACTCGACCATTGACCTCGAACCGGAAGCCTTTCGGATAATGCGCCGTCAGCATCTCGTCAAACGCCGGCTCCAGCAGGGGTTGATACTGTCGCCGCAGCGTCCCTTCGAGAAAGCCTTCGTCCAAAAGCGGCGAGAGCGCATTGTGCAGCTTGAGCTGCACCGCCGTGCCATGATCGGTCACCAACCCCGATGGTGGAATCCATTTCCACGGCGCTTTATGCCGTCCCGCCAAGTGCCAGCGGCTCGCCACATGTTCCTTACCCCGACGCGTTTCGGTGACCACGTCTTCACAAACCAGCAGCCCAAGTTTGATCCCGACTCCGGCGAATCCGATGCCGTGGCCCCGTGTCTTCGTGCTGGCGGCCAGATCGTGGTACCGCACCAGATCCCTTCGTCTCATGCCTGATCCGTCGTCTACGATGGTCAACGTGGACAACGCCGGGTCGGCCGTGAGCCGGAGACAGGTGGCACCGGAATCGAGCGAATTGGCCACCACTTCGGTCAAAATGGTTTCTTCGAGCGCGCCAGGATAGGCATCTCGCAGGTCTTCGAGCAAATGCTGCAGGTCAACACGCGTTTCGCCCATAGCTCCCTGATCTCAGATGACCCGTTGTGCCTTCCCGTGCACCCTTGATGATGATGGAATTTCCCATAGGCGCGGGATTATACCATTTTGCTCCACTGTCTCATCACGCGAGTCCACTCCAAAATTCTGACAGGGCAAACATTAGCAACACTATCCATGTATTGCACCGGCGCATCACGGTACTTTATCTTCTGCTCGGCTAATGCCTCAAGACGCGGCCGTCTCGACCAAGGGCTTCACCCCTCACCTTGACAAAGCTTGAAACCGGGTGCTAACACCGTCCAATGGTGGGAACCGACCGTCGTCCATTGACACAGGATTCCAAAGCCCCGGCAAAGGTGGTGTCCACCTGGTCCGGCCAAGCCCGCGAAGATGCCGTGCAGCGGATGTTCACCTCCATTGCGGGCGTCTACGACCTGAACAACACGCTGTTGAGTTTCGGCCTGCATTACCATTGGAAGAAGATTACCGCGTCCTTCATTACGCCCGTCGGACGGGGGACCGCGCTCGATGTCGGATCCGGTACGGCCGACCTTGCCCTCCTGCTCGAGTCTCGAATGGGACCCAAGGGACGTGTGATCGCATCAGACCTGAACTATGCGATGCTAGCCGAAGGTCTCAAGAAGATCGGTGGCAAAGGACTGGCCGACAAGATCACCTGCCTGCAGGCCAGCGCGGAACATCTGGGATTCGGGGACAACACCTTCGACGCAGTCACCACCGGCTTTTGCATGCGCAACGTCGGGGATTTACCAGGGGCCGTGCGAGAAATTCGCCGTGTAATGAAGCCCGGTGGGCGCTTTGTGTGCTTGGAGTTTTCGCGTCCGGTATTCGGTTGGTTACGAACATTATACGATTGGTATTCGTTCAAACTGCTGCCCTGGGTCGGCACCATCGTCGCCCGTGATCGCACCGGCGTCTACGAGTACCTTCCCGCGTCCATCCGGACATTTCCCGACCAAGAACGGTTATGCCAAGTCCTACGCGATGCCGGGTTTCGTCAGGTGTCGTACAAGAACCTCAGCGGTGGTATCGTCGCGATACACGTCGCCACGAAATGAGAGTGCTCACGTTAACAAGGTAACAAGTCCTCAGATTTTTGAGGTTCCAACGCGCTCACCTTTCAACGTGATAACGTCTCGACCATGACTTCAATTCTCTACATCTTCCTCCCCTGCAAGATGGTCTATCCCATCGGAATCACCTACTTGGCGGATTTTATCCACCGGCGAAAACCGGATGTACGTCAGCGCATTCTCGATCTCTCATTGTTTCCAGTCGCGCAGCGCAGCCAAGCCATTCGCGACGCCGCGACGGAGTTCAAGCCTGACCTGGTCTGCTTCTCATGGCGGGATATTCAAATCTTTTCACCGCATGAGGGCGATTCGTCGTTAGAGCATGCGTTTAATTTCTATTTTGCCAGCAACCCGTTCAAGCGAATCACCGCCTCCATCGCGGGCGTCAAGCAGCTCTATCGCTATTACAGTCACATCTATACGATCCTGTCGTACCCGGCGCTGATCCGCAAGGAATTACCCAAGGCCCAGATCATGATCGGGGGAGGAGCCTTTACGGCATTCGCTGATCAGTTGATCGAAAAACTCCCGGAAGGCACAATCGGCATCCTTGGCGAAGGGGAAGACGCCATCCTGAAGGTCATTGAAGGCCGCTCGATTGAAGATGAGCGGTACATTGTCAAAGAAGGTAACCAAATCCGAAAAGGCCGGCAGGGTTCCCCCGCGCTATTAGATGCGATCACGGTCGATCTGCCCTATCTCACCTCGATCTTCCCTCAATATGGGGAATATATCGGTGAATCGATCGGTGTGCAGTCCAAGCGAGGCTGCCCGTATGACTGCGCCTTCTGCCTCTATCCCTACATTGAAGGCAAGCGGGTGCGGTACCGGCCACCGGAGATGGTCGTCAAAGACATTTCGCAGCATTACCATCAGTGGGGTGCCCGTCGTTTCTGGTTCACGGACGCCCAATTCATTACGGGCAAGGAAGCCTATCCGCAATGTACGGAAATCCTTGAGCGAATTGTGGCGGAAAAGCTCGAGATCGAGTGGTCCGGCTACATCAGAACCTCATTGATTACCCCTGAACTCGCCAAGCTGATGGTGCGGTCCGGCGTGGGTGATCTGGAAGTCGCCATCACCTCCGGTTCCCAAGAGGTGCTGAATAATCTCCATATGGGATTCAAGCTGGAACGCTTGTACGATGGCTGCCGCTATTTGGCAGAGGCCGGCTTCAAGGGCAAGGTCATCCTCAACTATTCCCTCAATAGCCCTAAAGAGACGGAAGAGAGCCTGCTTCAAAGCGTCGAATCCTACAAGATGGTGGCCTCGATTCTTGGCGAAGAGCGTGTGTTTCCATTGATGTTTTTCTTAGGCATCCAGCCAAATACCGACCTGGAACAACGCCTACTAGAAGAGGGGTATTTGTCGGCCGGCTATAACCCTTTGATGCTGACGCCGACCAGTATCAAGAAGCTTCTCTATAACCCTGCCCCCCTCAACAAGATTATCGCCAAGGCTTGTCTCCGCGCCTGGGAACGAAAGCAAGGTAGCCGCGATCCCCGTCGATGGACCGGATCCCTGTCCCAGTCATCTGGAGAACCGGCCTATGCCGACCAAAACCTTAGCAGAGGGATCGAAGGCAATTCCGGGCGGGAAGCCTTGCTTTCGATCGAGGAAATCATCCGTTCCAGCAGACCAACCCACGCGACTTCACAGATGGCTGAACCAAGAGCCACCTCTACCAGTTGAACAGGCGCCATACGTCCTCCATTGACCACAAATACACCTTCTTTACACTCAATGTGTTCCTCCTGACACCTTGCATTCCCGTTTGAGCCAGTGCTATCATCCCGCATCTTTGGAGGCGTTGTTAGCACATTAATCATTTTTATTTTCATATAATTACGACTCCTCCCCTCTGACCAATTCGCGCCTTAAGGAGGCGCCTCAATGTATAAGACAATCTATATTCCGGTCGATAACTCTGACCATTCGAATACCGCAGTGGATGTCGGCGTTCATTTGGCAAAAACCTTCGGTGCCAGGATCGTAGGGAGCCATGTCTACGCCGCAAAAATGCATGATAAACGCTTCAAGCAGATGGAAGCGGGCCTCCCGGAGGAATACCATGACGAGAAGGAACTCGACCGTCAGCGCCAGATCCACGATTCGCTGATTACCCGAGGACTCCAAATCATCACTGACTCCTACCTTGACTACGTCGACAAGAAATGTAACGAAGCGAATCTCCCGATCGAGCGGCGATCGCTCGAAGGACGGAACTGGAAGGTGCTGGCCGAGGACATCAACACTAACGGGTATGACCTCGTCATCATGGGCGCTTTGGGGGTCGGGGCGGTCAAAGACAGCGTCATCGGCAGCAACACAGAGCGCGTGGTCCGCCGGGTCCGTAACTCCGACATGCTGATTATTAAGAACGTTCAGCCACTAACTGGCGGCAAGATCGTCGTGGCGGTCGACGGTAGCCCCTACTCGTTCGGCGGACTGATGACCGGCTTAGCGCTCGGCAAGGCCTTCAACATGCCGGTGGAGGCAATTTCGGCCTTTGATCCCTACTTCCACTACGCGGCATTCCACAGTATTTCGGGTGTTCTGAACGAAGAAGCCGGTAAAGTCTTTCGTTTCAAGGAGCAAGAAAAACTGCACGAAGAAATCATCGACAGCGGCTTGGCTAAGATCTACCAGTCTCATTTGGACATTTCCCGCGAAATCGCCCAGGCCGAGCAAACAGATGTGAAAACGACATTGCTGGACGGCAAAGCATTCGAAAAAATCATTCAGTACGTCCGGAAAGATGTCCCGGCCTTGCTCATCGTCGGGCGCATCGGCGTCCATAGCGACGAGGACATGGACGTCGGCAGCAACACCGAGAATCTGTTGAGGAGCGCCCCCTGTAATGTGCTGATCTCCAACCGCAAATACGTGCCTCCGATCGACACACAGGCCGAGTACACCATTGCCTGGACGGAAGAAGCGCTACGCCGGATGGAAAAGATCCCGGTTTTTGCGCGCGGCGTGGCAAAGACGGCCATTCATCGGTATGCCATTGAAAAAGGGCATACCATCATCAGTAATACTGTCGTTGACACCGCGATTGGACACATTCTTCCAAAAGGTGCCATGGACGCTATGCGTGCGCTTGGCGGCAGCTTGGACGCAGCGGGTATCGACCGTGACAAGATGCAAGCCGATGAGGGCGTGACCAAAGATCTCATGGGTCCGACATTAAGTGGAATCATGACCCAGATCGTTGAGGAGAAACCTAAAGAGATCAGCGCCTCCACGCAGGCCTACCTAGACCGCATGGGGCAAACCTATTTTGTCTGTGACGGCTGCGGCTACATTGGGAAGGGAGACGCCCCGGTCAAATGTCCGGTGTGCAGTGCGGATGGGACGAGATTCAAACAAGTCGATAAAAAGATTTTTGAAGTAGCCGCGACAGCCGAGGGTGAACTGGAAACGGACGTGGCATACGACGACGTACCGATGCAATGGACCAAGGACGCGAAAGAAGCGATCCGTGCCGTGCCTGCTGGCTTCCAGCGGAGACGTGCGAAGGCCAGGATTGAAAAGAGCGCGCGGAAATTAGGCATGACGACCATCACGCTCGAATATGCGGCACCGACCATTCAAGAGGCCGCATCCGAAGACTATACGCCGATTTTCTCCAACAAAGGCACCGGTACCTCGCCGGTCGCGGAAGCCACCGTTGCAGCGTCGAACGGGAATGAGGCGAATGGTCATGTCGGAGCCGCCTCACCCTATACCTGGACGGACGACGCACAAGCCAGATTGGATCGAGCTCCGGAAGGCTTCATGCGGGATTGCACCAAAGCGCTCATTCTCAAGCATGCCGAGAAAATCGGCGCGACTCTGATCACGATTGAAGTCGCCGATGAAGGGATCGAGCAGGCAAAGGGGTATATGGCCGAAGCGATGAAGACTGGCAATCTTAAGGACATGATTGCCGACCTCACCGGAAAAGGACGCGGATAAGTTTCGCGTGCTGAGTTTTTGGTGCTGGCCCCCAGCGCCTTCCTCTGACGAGTCTTCGTTCTCAGCACCCGATACGATACACCATGGGTAAATCTCTTCCTATCTTCAATGGTCCTTCAGGTGTCTTGGGCTCTTTGCAGCAACAAATTGCCCAGTTCTTCACCCCCGCTCCAAAGGGGGAGGGACCATTTGATGGCCGGACGGTTGATGACTTCAAGCCCTACCTCGTTGCGCTGAACCTGACCAAGCGTTGCAACCTCAAATGCGATCACTGTTATCTCGATGCGACGACCAAAGCAGCCGGTGGGGACGACGAGCTGAGCACCGAAGAGTGCTACCGGCTCATTGAACAGATCGCAGAAGTGAATAAGGGGTGTCTTCTCGTCATTACTGGTGGCGAACCACTGGTGCGTCCTGACATTCTCGACATTGCTCGTTACGCCGTTAAACTTGGCTTTATGGTGGTCTTCGGCACAAACGGGATGCTGATCGATGACCAGATGGCCAAAACGCTTGTAGAAATCGGCGTGATGGGAGTCGGCATCAGTATTGATTCATTGGACGCAGCGAAACACAATAGGTTCCGTGGCGTTCCAGGAGCGTGGGAAGCTGCGGTAGCCGGCATTGAAGCCAGCAAGCGGAATGGCCTCCAATTTCAAGTACATTTCAGTGCTCAGCCGATGAACTATCGGGAGCTGCCTGAGGTCATTGACTGGGCGCACCGACTTGGCGCCCGCGTCATGAACGTGTTCTTTATGGTGTGTACGGGACGAGGCGAAGAGCTGACGGATATCTCTCCCGCTCAGTATGAAGAGGTTCTTGGCTACCTCGTTGAATGCCAAGATAATTACAAAGGCATGTTGGTCCGCGCCCGTTGCGCTCCGCACTTCAAACGGTTGGCCTATGAGAAAGACCCTAACTCCCCGATCACGAAGGCGACCGGATATATGGGGGGAGGATGCCTGGCAGGCACCAACTATGCCCGAGTGACGCCGAACGGTGAGTTAACCCCTTGTCCCTACATGCCGTTGTCGGCAGGGAATATCCGTCAGCAGAGCTTCGTTGATCTCTGGGAACGATCGGATATCTTCAACTCCTTTCGCTATCCCCAACTCAAGGGGAAATGTGGTGACTGTGAATATACTGACATCTGCGGGGGGTGCCGCGCCCGCCCCTATGTCGACCACGGCGACTGGCTGGATGAAGATCAGTGGTGCCTCTACACCCCGAAAGGCGGCGAGAAAATTAAGGTGGCGTTCAATGTCTCGGAAGAGACCGATGTCGCGTGGGACGATGCGTCTACTCTCCGATTGAGCCGTATCCCCTACTTCCTGCGTGCGATGGTGAAGAAAGGCGTGGAAAAACACGCCCGCGAAAACAACGTACCGCTTATCACCGTGGAACTCATGGAAGAGCTACGCAAGAAACGATTCGGTAATGACGCACCTGTCTTTAACTTTGACGTAAAGGGTAAGGGATAAGGCGCCGGGGTGAAGACCTAGAGGCCCATCCTCAAAGCCCGCACTCCTTACGACTCTCTTCTGACTGGTTTCCAAATGGACGCGCTCCAAAGTATCACCACCGATCTCAACACCCTCATTCCGATCGTCAATCACTGGTTTCATCTGCTTTCAGCGATCATTTGGATCGGCGGCTTGGCATTTCTCGTCATGGCGGTGACACCCGGACTGGAGAAAGCCGTTCCAAAGGATCAGATCAAACCCATCACGGATATTTTTTACCGACACTACAAGAAAGTCGCCGGCATTCTCGTAGTCGTCCTGCTGTTCACCGGCGGCGTGAATCTCCACTACGTCAATCAGGTCATTACTTCACAAACGGGGAGCGGAATCCAACACCACTCCAAGTACCTCATGGTCTTCATGATCAAGCTTCTTCTCGTGCTAGGGCTTCTCACACTGTTCCTCTACACGGTCATTTTCAAGTCAGACGATGAGGCCGATGAGGGAGAGTCCTACGAGGTTATTCCCTTCCAGCGCGCTGCCCTGTGGATGGGGTTCTTCATTATCCTCTGCGCCGCCGCCATGAAGCACCTGCATCAATAATCCTGCATCCTGTCCCTGAACATCCCCGAGACAGTTCCGCCGTCTCACATGAGACAGCTGCTGTATCACCTCGATACAGTCCCACACGTCAGACGATCATGTATTTTTAAAACATACGCATATAATCAAATGCTTAGACTCGTATCTCTTGGCCAACCATCCGGGAACGGACGTTGCTTAACCTATTGGCAAGGGTCATGGAGCCTTGTGGGTTATCTCGTAACCACTAGACAAAATGGAGCACGGTATGGAGCTGACAGTCACTCACGTGGTAAGGAGATCTCCCTCTTTTTCCCCGTCTGATGCCCCCTCTGGATCAGGCCAAGCCCGGCCTGCCACTCATCCCATTGCCACGAAACCAAGTGGGCCGGTTCAGACAGCCCCTTTTCCCCTGGTCGATTCTGAGATAGATCCCCCGCAGCCGGCATTAGACCCAGATCACAAGCTGAGTCCAGACACGAACGAGCGGGTCGAGGCGAGAACAGCGCATTCCATATTGGTTGTCGAGGATGACCCTGATATCGCAATGGCTTTGCAAGACTTGCTCGAATTCGAAGGATTCCATGTCGACTGTGCACAGACCTGCCGCCAGGCCTTTTCATCCATCGAACAGAATGCCTACCATGCGATCCTCCTCGATCTCGGACTACCTGACGGAGATGGTTGCTCGATCTTGGAGAAGCTCCAGGTTTCACATCCCACCCTTCCCGTGATCGTCTTAACGGCTTCAAATAGGAACCTGGGGTCCCTACGCGCCTATGCCCGTTTGAGCAAACCGTGGGAGCGAGAAGAGTTGTGCACGATACTTCGCCATGCCATCGGCATGGCATGATCTTCGACGCACTCTGAATCAGGAAGGGCGATCAAACAAGAAACGATTTACATCACTTAGACCGGCTGAGGCCTAGAGCGCGCTTGAAGACCGCAGTGAAACCGAAATAGCCGAAGGAATCTTTGAGGTTGGAATAGAGCCGCTTGACGGTGCCCATCTCAGGATTGGTGACATATTCCATTGTTAAGGCAATCCGTTCCTCACCCTCTCCGAGAGGCGTGACCGCATGCCAGAGTTTATCACCGTTAAAAATTACCATATCCCCTGGCTCAGTCACGAGCTCAAGATGGCGGGACTGTTTGGTCGGATGGTCCTTGAACAGCTCGCACACCAGCTTGCACTGGGCTGACCGATCAACAAGCCCCATCAGAATCGTGTAGCGAGCGCCTTTGTAGTATGACGTATCATAGTGGAACCCAATATGGTCACCCGGTTCAGTGTAGTAGTAGAGAGCGCAGGAATGGGGATCGTTGTCCGGACAGAACATCAGCTTCGCCTCAACCAGCTGGTTGAGGAAGGCCCGGAATGACTCAGACCGGTAGAGGTCGAGGAAGCGGGGAGCTTTTTCTTGCACAGTATAATAGCTGACGCTCCCGCCCTTCTTGTGGCCAGGAATGTAGTTTCGATTGAGTTCTGCCTTCACGCCCTGAGCTTGAGGAACGAGCACTTCCTCTACAAAGGCACGGGGCAAGAACTGTTTGATGACGAGGAACTCGTTCTGGTCCCAATACTCCTGGTGAAGCCGGTCGAAATCTAAGGCGGCAACCGCTTGGGCGACCGTATCCGTCACGTTGCTCACAAGACTCTGCACCTGTCTCTATCCCCCTCGCAAATACGGTTCTCGGTCAATAGTTGTTAGTCATTCGTCACTGAGAAATGCACCAGGTCCTAGCCATGGCTATTGATCGTTGACCAATGACCGCTTACGGCCCATTCAATACCGGAGCTCTGACGACCTCCACATCCGTCGGTGTCTTAAAGTCGAATACCTCATTACCTAGTCCCAGGTTTGATTTCAAGTTCGAAAATTCGAAGACGGCGACGTTGCCACTGACCTCATGGAGGGACACTGTACGGATAAAATAGGTTTTGGGGAAGACCTCGACCACGATCCTCTGAAGATTCTGGGTGGATTCCTGCACCTTGGCTTTGGGAATCAGCGTGATGAGCGGCATCCCACCGACTCCTCGTGTGTTTCCCCTGGTGGGCTCAATCTCAAAGGATTCATCCAATTTGGCCGCTCCCTGCAATAGTTCCAATGGCGCCTTGGAGGCAGACATCTGTGTGAGCTTCCCGACTAGCACCTGCTTATGTTCAGGAACGTAGACCTTCACATCCTCCTGGTTCACATAGATTTGCTCAGTCGCCGGATCCAAATAGTCCCACCGTAATCGGCCTGGCTTTTTGATATAGACCTTGCCGGCCGACGTCACAGGCCGCTCAAATCCTTCAATCCTGGTTTTCTGAGAAAAGTCTGCCTGGAGATCCTTCGTTTTCTCGTATCGCGCTTGCAACTGTTTGACAACTTCACGAACCTCTTGCAAGGCCTTTTCATCGACCGGTCCGTCTGCCGCCCAGGACGGCAAAGCGAACATGACACTCAATGAAAGTGCAAGCCACCAGCGCATCATACTTCCGCCGCACCAACTGGGCCGCGCCGTCCAAGCACCTCCCGACGCCCATCACGACCCGCCGCCCCCACAATGCCTTCCGATTCCATCTGTTCGATCATGCGCGCAGCCCGGGGATAGCCGACCCGCAGTCGGCGCTGGATCAGTGAAGCTGAGGCCTGCCCCGTAGACAGGACCAGTTCTTTCGCTTGCTCGTACACCTCGTCTTTAGCCTCTTCCTCAGCCGCCTCCTCCAACTTGAGGGACTGCAGCTCCTGGTTATAGATCGGCAGAGCCTGTTTCTTCACAAATTCCACCACCGAGCGGACGTCGTCATCCGACACAAAGGACCCATGCAGACGCGCGAGACGACCGGTGCCGGAGGCTAGATACAGCATATCGCCCCGGCCGAGGAGAGCCTCCGCTCCATTCGCATCAAGAATGGTTCGCGAGTCGGTCTTCGAAGAGACTTGGAACGCAATGCGTGCTGGGAAATTCGCTTTAATCAAGCCGGTCAGTACATCGACGGATGGACGCTGAGTGGCCAGCACCAGATGAATGCCGGAGGCCCGGGCCATCTGCGCAAGTCGGGCGATCTTGTCTTCCACATCTTTCGGAGCGACCATCATCAGATCCGCCAGTTCATCGATCATGACGACGATAAACGGCAGCGGTTCCGGCGGCGTCGGTTTCGGCTGCATGCAACCCCGCTCACCCTCGGCGATCGAGGTTTCACCGGCGGAGAGACGCTCTTCTTCAGAGAGAAACTTCATCGGAAGCTCAGTCTGCTCGACGCCCGGTGCGTTATTTTCAGCAAACACCTCGTGCAAACCAGCAACCTTTCGATTATACGCATCAATGTTCCGCACACCGGCTTCCGCCAGCAACTTATATCGCCGCTCCATCTCAGCGACGACCCATCCCAGGCCTCTTGCTGCTGACTTGGGGTCCGTAATCACCGGCCGCAAGAGATGTGGGATACCCTCATACGACTGGAACTCAAGCATCTTCGGATCAATGAGCAACAGTTTCACTTCGCTCGGCTTGGCGGAAAAGAGGATACTGAGTAACATCGTGTTCAGGCTGACGCTCTTCCCAGCGCCCGTCGCTCCGGCCACCAAGAGATGCGGCATCGTCTTTAAATCTGCCGTGCTGGGCGCACCGAAAATATCCTTGCCCAGCGCCAGTGTGAGCCTGGACCTTGCCCGCCGAAAGGCCTCGCTCATGACAACTTCTTTCAGGGACACCGTTTCTCGAGACCGGTTCGGCACCTCAATGCCGACCACGGATTTCCCCGGTAACGGTGCAACGATGCGTAGACTCGTCGCCTTCAGCGCCAATGCCAGGTCGTCGGCCAGATTCACAATGCGGGCGACCTTCGTGCCTGGCCCCGGCTCAAATTCGTACATAGTGACGACGGGACCTGGTCTCACTTCCGTCACAATGCCCTCGATACCGAAACTCATCAGTGCGCGTGATAAGATCTCGGACTGTGCCTTGAGTTCCTCATCCGACATCCGATCCATCGGCCCAGAGGGATCACTTAACAGAATCTCCGGGTCAGGGAGCTGATAGTTTTCGGACTCAGCTGTCGGAACAACCACTTCCGATTCAGCCGTTTGCGCGTCCCATGTTGGGATTGCGACAGGGAATGGCTGGATGATCGGACCTGGAGGAGTCTGGGTTGGGGTCAGCTCCAACTCCCCGATTCCTTCAGTGGCTGACTCCTCTCCTCGAGTGACGGCTGCTGGCTTGGACGACCTCGCTCGTGACCGTCGATTGCCGATCTCTTTCTCGACCTCAATTGATCGCTCCGGCATCACCGCGGACACCCCTTCGCGGAGAGTGGCCCAACAGGCCGGCACCCGACGCACGGCTTCCGCCAAGGACAGAGGGGTTGTCAACAAGAGGGATACTAGGAATCCTGTTATGACCAGAATATGGGCCCCGGTCCCGGCAAAGACGGCGCGGAGTCCCTCGGCGATCGTCTGGCCAACGACACCACCGCCCATCCCGCGGGAAATCATTCCACTGGTCAGGGTTGGAACCCCCGTCGTTTCAAGATGCAGAAAGGCGCTCAGGAAGAAGACGGCGGCTAAGGAGCTGGCGGCTGTCCGCAGCGTAAGACTCACCGGAGCTTGAGAGAAACACCGAACTCCCAACCGCCCCAGCAGCACAGGAAAGAGATAGGCTGCTCCACCGATACCAAAAAAGAACCCACCGGCCAACAACGCGCCGAACGAACCAATAAGATTACGTGGCGGATCGCCATCCGGCACACCAGTCGCCAGCATCTTCGCCTCTCCCGGCACAAAAGACAGGAGGCTCAAGAGCATCAGCAGACTCAGCGCGATCAAGATTACGCCGATCACTTCTCGCTGAATATGAGAAGGGGGAGATGGGGCGCGGCGGGGTTCTCCCCGCTTCGCCGAGGCGGTGACACCCATGGGTCGAATGCTAACACAGGGGCAGGGTCATTTCAAACGAACGCGCATCTGAGTCACCGGCAGCCCAGCGTGCCTGTCAAACCAAACGGTGCGTCACAATGGAACGGACGGTGTCGTGTGCCGAATGATCTTGCCTTCCACCAGATAGACGACCAACTCGGCGATGTTGGTGGCATGATCGGCCACTCGCTCGAGCGACTTGGCGATAAAACTCAACCGAATGGCCCGTGAAATCGTATGCGGATTTTCCATCATGAAGGAGAGCAGTTCACGAAATAACTGTTCCATAAGATCATCAACGAAGTCATCATCGATGATCACTTTCCGAGCCAGCGTGGAATCCTCTTTGACAAAGGCATCAATGCTTTCCTTCACCATGACCCGTGCGAGGCTCCCCATACGCGGAATATCGATGTAGGGCTTGAGTTGGGGCTCTTCGTTCAGTTCGATCGCTCGCTCACAGATACTCTCTGCCAGGTCACTGATACGTTCGAGCTCAGTGGACAGTTTCATGGCCGTCGTCACCAACCGCAGATCGTGCGCCGCCGGCTGGTGGAGTGCCAACAATTCGATGCAAGCCTCATCGATCTCTACATCCATCGCATTCACTTTATGATCTCGCTCGATCACGCGGCAGGCCAGGGCCGCGTCTCGCGTCACCAATGCGGTCAGCGCCTTATCGATTTGGTCTTCTACGAGGCCGGCCATTCGCACCAGCTTCGTCTTGAGTTCGGCAAGTTCTTCGTCGAAATGTCGTTTTTGAACCATGGCGTCACCCGAATCGTCCAGTGATGTAATCTTCCGTCTGCTTCTTTGAGGGGTTCGTGAACAGCTGCTTCGTGAGACCATACTCGACTAATTGGCCGAGGTACATGAACGCGGTCCGATCCGACACTCGGGCAGCCTGTTGCATGTTGTGCGTCACAATGACGATCGTCAACTCTTTCTTCAGGGAAAACAGCAACTCTTCTATGATGCCGGTAGCGATTGGATCTAAGGCGGAACAGGGCTCATCCATCAAGAGAACATCCGGCTTGACGGCGAGGGCCCGCGCAATGCAGAGCCGCTGCTGCTGACCGCCGGACAAGCCGAGCGCGCTCGTGTGGAGCCGGTCCTTCACTTCCTCCCATAAGCCGGCGCCTCGGAGACTTCGCTCGACGATCTCTTCCAACACCGCCCGATTGTTCAACCCTTGCAGCCGCGGACCGTACGCGACATTTTCATGGATCGACTTGGGAAATGGATTGGATTTTTGAAACACCATGCCCACGCGTTTTCGGAGATCGGTGATGTCGATCAACGGATTGAAGATATCCACGCCATCGATGAGGATATTTCCTTCATACCTCGCGCCTTCAATGAGATCGTTCAAACGATTCATGCAGCGGAGCAATGTCGATTTCCCGCATCCGGACGGCCCAATGAAGGCAGTCACTTGGTTTTCTGGAATACCCAGATCAATCTTGAACAGAGACTGGACCGGCCCATAGAAAAAGTTGAAGCCCTGCACCAGAAGCTTCGGCTTCCCCTGAGCACTGGGCTGAGGCGTCACATCGGAATCATGAGGGTCCATGCTCTCCATCTCCAGTGAGGCAACAGCGGGTGAGAGGGTAGTGATACCGGATGTCACTTCAGACTGCTGATCCAGCATATTTCCTCCTCATTCGATTTCGCAAGAGGATGCCCGTGAGGTTAAGCGTCACCACCACAAGAATCAATACCAATGTGGTCACATAGACCATCGGCTTGGCAGCCTCCACATTTGGCGATTGAAACCCCACGTCATAAATATGAAAACCCAAATGCATGAACTTTCGGTCCAGGTGAATGAACGGCCAGGTCCAGTCGATCGGCATGGCCGGTGCCAGTTTGACGACGCCGGTCAACATCAAGGGCGCCACCTCGCCAGCCGCACGAGCCATGGCCAAGATCAGTCCGGTCAAGATGCCTGGAAGTGCCGTGGGAAGCACGACTTTCCATATTGTTTCCCATTTGGTCGCGCCCAAGCCAATCGACCCTTCTCGATACTCCCTTGGCACGGCTGCCAACCCCTCTTCAGTTGCGACGATCACGACGGGAACCGTCAAAAGCGCCAGCGTCAATGAGGCCCACAGGATTCCACCCGTGCCGAATGTCGGGGTGGGCAGTCGGTCAGAGAACCACAGCGCATCAATTGTACCGCCAACACCGTAGACGAAAAACCCCAATCCAAATACGCCGAAAACGATCGAAGGAACCCCGGCGAGATTGTTGACGGCGATGCGGACGGTCCGCACGATGACGCCTTGACGGGCATACTCCCTGAGATACAGAGCACCGATGACACCAAAGGGGGTCACGACAAAGCTCATGATCATCACCATCATGACCGTGCCAAAAATGGCCGGGAAGATACCGCCCTCCGTGTTGGCTTCTCGTGGCTCCGTGGTCAGCACCATCCAGAGGTTTCCAGCATAGACCCACACCTTCTCCAACTTCGAAAGGTCGTTCGGGCGCAAGACTCGTATGACTTGGCTGAGCGCAACGGACTTTTCTCTGCCATTGGCATCGACGGCGACCAAGGAGTAGGAGCTCTCTGCCTCGCCTGAGTCCGCCTGTTGAAGCAGAGTCGGGAGGGACTGCCATACGGCCTCCGAGCCTTCAGCCACAGTTTGGTCTTCCTTGGCCAGCGTCCGGAGCCGGCCATAGAAGTTCCCCCACTCGCGCCGCTCCACCATCACGAGATCGGCCGGCGTGGCGCGTTCGATGATCTGCTCAGTGTTGATCCACCGATAGTCGAGCCCGTACAGGTCGCGATTGCCGATCTTCATCCTGATTCGCGGGACTCCTTTCGGACCGACTTCTTCGCCGGCCAACTGACCGATCACATGTTTTCCGTCCTTCAGCGTCAATTCGACGAGATCAGCCGGCCAAAAATACCCGAACCCGTTGAGGAGGATGAGCACCAGGAGCCCACCGATCATGAGGAGTGAAATGGAAAGCCCAGCCCCGCAGCCCCAAATGAAGAGCTCACCGCTTGCCATGAAGTGCTTGACCCACTGTTTCATCGAATCACTCGTACCCCAAACTTCGTCAGACTTGCGTCCAACAACTGAACTCTACCCACTAGCCTGGAATGTCATCTTGTGAGAATCTTGTCGCACTAGAATTGGCTATATTTCTCCCTGAGTCGCTGTCGAACCAGCTCCGCAACCGTATTGAGCAGAAAGGTCGCGATAAAGAGGAGCAAGCCTGCCAAAAAGAGTGTGCGATACAAGGTCCCGCCATGCGGCGCCTCAGGGATCTCCACGGCGATATTCGCGGACAGGGTTCGAAACCCGTTGAAGAGGCTCCAATCCATAATCGGCGTATTGCCGGTCGCCATCAGCACGATCATGGTCTCTCCAACCGCCCGGCCGAAGCCGATCATCAATGCCGAGAAGATGCCTGGGCTGGCCGAGATCAGAACGAGATCGGTGAGCGTTTGCCACCGCGTGGCGCCGAGCGCCAAGGACCCGGCGATCAGATTCTTTGGAACATTGGAGAGCGCTTCTTCAGAAATGCTGTAGATGATGGGAATGATGGCAAATCCCATGGCCACCCCGACCACGATGGCGTTGCGCTGGTCATAATTCAGACCGAGATGAGTCTGGAGCCACGGTTTAAAATGGCCATCGAACAAGAAGGCCTCCCACCACGCGTTGGTCTCAAGGCACCCCCAGACCACGGCGATGATGATCGGCATCATGAGCAGCGCCTCCGCACCAGGCCTGACACGATGCTTGAGGGAGGCAGGGAGCAAGAGAAAGAGTCCGGTGGAAAGAGCAATGACCAAGGGCATCACCAAGACCATCCCCGTCATGGCGGGAAAGTTCCGCTCCAGGACCGAGGCAAACCAGAGGCCGGCCAGAAATCCAAGCACCACGGTGGGCAGCGCTGCCATAATTTCAATTATAGGCTTGATCTTGGCCCGGAGATCCGGATGCATGAACATGGCGGTGTAGATGGCGGCCAATACCGCCAATGGCACAGCCAGGAGTACGGCATAGATGGTGCCCTTAATGGTTCCAAAGATCAGCGGGGTCAAGCTGAACTTGGCCTCAAAGTCGTCCGACCCACTTGAGGATTGCCAGACAAGTTCAGGCCGATCATACCCCTCGTACATCACGGGAGAGAACAAGGTGGCCAAAGTGATTTCTGGGTAGGGATTCGAAATGTCGTAATGCACCAGTCGATCATTTTCGGCGAGACCGACCAAGCCATCCGCCTTGGGAGAAAAATAGGTACTACGGAGCGCCCCCTGTTGCGGAGCGAGTGTCAGCAGCGTTTGTGCGGAGGTCGAATGGTGCAGACGGATTTCTCCCCCGCCATCGGTCGTGATGAATCCTTTATCGCGCTGGGAAATCGTGATGTCGGTGACCGCACTTTGATGAGGGGCAAACCGATGGATACGCGTCATATGGGTCGTATTCGTCGCAGCATGTTCCCGCACGGGCATCCACACGGCAATCTGCCCGGACGCATCGCCGACCACAAGACTCCGATCACTCATCAAATAGGCCAGTGCGGTAATCGCGTCACTTTCTTCAGAAGCCTGACTTATCGCAACAAGACCGGGCTTCGCCGGTTCCCGGAGGTCGAAATGGTAGATCTTGCCCTCTTCCGTACCGACAGCGAGAAGCTCTGCCCGGCTCGCGAGTGTGATCGCCGTCACCCGACCAGGGATGCTGGATGTGAGATCGACCTGTGTGATCGAAGCCTCGGCGGTTCCATCGGGACGGGATACGCTCCGGCTCGTGGTGAGCCAGAGATGCTGATCTTGAAGCAGCGCGGCAACCCGAACATCGGAGTCCGTGCTCTGATATGCCATCTTGGTGATTGGTTGCGGAGTTGGTGCGGCAACCATCGGAGTCCCAACCGTGACGGACGGGGCAATGGAACGTTCGTTCCCTTGGAAGTCCTGAGTGAATTCGATTGCCACAGGGATAACGCGGCCGTCTTCCGTCCCCATGGCGAGAGAGTGCCCTTTCCCAAGAGCACGGGCGACAGCGGTTACCGATCCGTCTGGCAGCAGCACACGCGGATGGATTTCTGGTGTCGTGGGAGTCGTTCCCGCTAAGAAGACAAACTCGAGGGAACCACCACGTAGCACATAGGCGAGCTCCTGATGCTCGTCGATTCCGATGAGCGCTGACGTCGAGGGACGCTCAAGCGGGGAGAGTGCAATCGGCTCGGTCAGGGTGGCGTGGGGCGGTTGAAAGAGTGGGATGACTTCTTTCACCAGAAAGATGCACATCCCAATAATACAGAGGATGATGCTGATCCCACCGGACTTGATAATAACGTTGGTCAGCCCATCCGTGATTGACCTGATTTGGCGTCGACTGAACAGTCCACCCACCAGGGCCGGGGTTGGAATTGACCCCCGACCCGGGGAGGGCTCTCCTTGAAGGACCGATATTGGAGTAAGTGGCGGCACGTTCATGCTTTGACTTTCGATGTCCGTTCCAACGTTTCAGCTTTACGCTTCTCACAAGTCTGCCCACTCCAGACACGGCCTTAGACTTATTCGATTTTTGCAGATTCCTTTTCAATCACCGACTGCGGGAGCGGAAAGAAACCATCCTTGATGACGATGGCTTGCCCTTCCTTGCTATAAATAAACTTGATGAACTCCTTCACGAGCGGATCAAGCGGCTTGTTCGGCGCTTTATTGACGTACACCAACAAATGCCGCCAGAGGGGATAGGACCCGTTCATGGCATTGGCCTGCGATGGCTCCACAAAGGGTGCACCCTCTTTTTCGGCTAATGGAAGGACTCGAACACCGGACGTCAAGTACCCGATCCCGCTATAACCGATACCAGCCGGATCTTCCGTGATGCCCTGCACCACGGAGGCAGAACCAGGCTGTTCCTTCACCTCGTCTTTATAGTCGCCGTTTTTCAACGCGAACTCTTTGAAAAATCCGTAGGTTCCGGATGCCGAGTTTCGGCCATAGATACTGATTGGCGAGGTGGCCACTTCACCTGTAACTCCTAGCTGGCCCCACCGATCAAGGGTTTGCGACGCCCCAAATCGGCGGGTCTTTGAGAAGATCGCATCGACTTGCGCCATCGTGAGTCCTTGGACAGAGTTGTCCTTGTTGACATAGACGGCCAGCGCATCGATGGCGACCGGAAATGCGGTTGGCTTATACCGGAATTTTCTTTCGAAGGCATCGAGCTCGGTATTTTTCATCGCGCGGGACATTGGTCCAAGCTGCGCCGTTCCCTCGATCAAGGCCGGAGGTGCGGTGCTCGATCCCTTGCCTTCGATTTGAATTTTGACGCTTGGATATTGTTTGCGAAAGCCTTCAGCCCAGAGCGTCATGAGGTTGTTGAGCGTATCCGAACCGATGCTGTTGACATTCCCTGATACCCCGCTGACTTTGAGGTACCCCTTCAAGGCCGGATCCAGCACGATATGGTCATCGGCATAGACAGAGGGGAGGCCCGAAACAAGAGCTCCAATAAGGGCGATGCAGGTGAGTCCAGACTTGGCAGCCGATATGTTCATAAACAGTCCTTTCGTCATCACTGACTGATTCCATTGGCACAATAACCCTGTCGTATTGCCACCACATTACGCGAATGTTACAGGCATGTTACATAATACACACCCTAACTTGATCGACCTTGATTAAAGGGGCAGGCTGTTGCCTGCCCCTAATCATCATCAGAAGTTATACTGCAACTGCGTCCGAACAATATCGCCCTCACGGATGTTATAGGGCGCAGTCTGCGTATCGGTGCGTCTGCTCCGCGCATAGGCAATTGTGAACTCTAAGGACTTCGCGATTTGCCACTCCATCCCGACTTCCCATTCCCTGACCACATTGAATGGAGAATTGGTCCGATGCTTCTTTCCGCCACTGTATTCCTGATACCGGACATAGGGGATAAGGGTGGTCAACCAGGGCTGGTTCACATCCCACTTATACATCCCCTGGACATAGCCGCCCTGGATGTCCCCTTCCCCAATGGCTGTTCGCGTGGCGTTCAACTGAGGACCATTGCCCCAGTTCCACTCCGCTTGGAACCCGATCGGCTGCGGATACAGCACAAAGTGCACACCGACCCGCTCGTCGAGAATGTTGCCGTTATTGACGAGTGCGGGAGTTACTGCGAGGCCAGTCCCTGATGGAGTGCCAACATTGAACGTCCCACGGTACGCATCGACGCCGAACTGGATAATCTGCCCGTAGGGTAACTCCATGGGGTACGTGGCATGCAGGACGATATGTTTATTGTCATTACGTTCCGAGACATTGAGGGTCTGACCATTATAGACCCCGACGCCTAGGACACCATAGTCTCCGGATCCCTTGAGACCCGAGTCGACCAGTCTTCGGAATAATTTTCTGGTCTCCTTCGGCGTGTAATAAACGAAAAAGCCAAGGTCGCGCTCACCATTCACGGCGCTATTGAGGCCGTCGTCCCGGTCGAGCGCAAGTCGATTTTGACTGGACTGCAAATTTGCGAACCCGAACGGGACCTTCGATTGCCCGACGCGAACCCGCAATTCCTTTTCCTCAAAGAACAGGAAAGGCACAGGCATGAAAATATCGGCATAGGCATCGCGAAGTTGGACAAAGTGATTGCTCTGATCCCCTGTCGTGCCTGGCACAGTGCCGGCAAATTCCGGCTGAATATAAAACGACAGCCAATCCGTCACGTCGCCCGAAAAGACGAGGCGGACGCGGCGGAAGGCAAAACCTGTGTTGTCCCGAATGGTGTTATCGTACTCACTCCGTATGGATTTGTCTCCAGGAAGATAGGTATACCGGGCTTGGACATACCCGCGAATACTGATCTTGTCGAACCATTTCTTGATCGTTGCCCGCTCGGCAACGATCGCATCTTCTCGTTCATGCTCGGCCTTGAGCTTGAGCCATTCTTCCTTCGTGATCTGTCCCTTCTCGTAGAGGAGATCCTCCACGCTTGCTTGAGCCGGATTGGTCTGGAAGATCAACCCAAGACCGATTACGCATACGCTCACTGCAAACCACCATCTCTTCATTCCACTACCTCCCTCTAGTTGGTCATGTTTCGAATACGTGGCGAGGTATAGAGCAGGAACGTTAAAGTGGTGCTACGGAGTTGTTACGTGTTCGTTAAATTGTTTAGGATTTAGTGAGGGGGACTGTTGAAGAAATGGAGCGTGAACCATCCAAAGAGGCGATTTCCAGGTGCCTCCACCTCGGGAAGGCCGGCGGAGAAACCATATCCCCT
>LNFM01000102.1_pt1 | contig 203825 bp, 209 predicted proteins | sample 596031 | NCBI WGS metagenome assembly LNFM01 (sample SAMN04254537, study PRJNA301005) | activated carbon metagenome | isolation source: dual media filters at the Ann Arbor, Michigan drinking water treatment plant | place: USA: Ann Arbor
CGGCGCACCCCCAGCACCCGGGGGCCATCCGCAACGACCTCATTGTATGCTATTCTGCGGCGCCTTTGCAGCGCGAAATCAATTAGTTCGGCGCGGTTCCCGCGACCAGTCAAGCGGCCGCTGCACGCCTATCCACCGTTGATCGAAACCCATGCAACCGAACATCTTCACGTTTCTTCAGAACAACGTTTTTCTCGTCATCGTCTGCGTGGTGAGCGGCATCATGCTGATGTGGCCGATCATCCAGAAGTTGCTTTCCGGCAGCAAGGAGGTGAGCGTCCAGCAAGCCGTTCAACTCATCAATCGCCGCGATGCCGTGGTGGTCGACGTCCGCGAAGCCTCGGAGTACGCCGCGGGCCATCTTCCCAACGCACGCCATATTCCCGTCGGCGAGATCGACAAACGCGTCAAGGAGCTCGAGAAATTCAAGCAGCGGCCCATCGTGGTCGTCTGCCAGACCGGGAGCCGTTCCGCAACAGCATGCGGGCGCTTGCGCAAGGGCGGGTTCCCGGAGGTATTCAATTTGAAGGGCGGCATCCTCGGCTGGCAACAGGCGAGCATGCCGATCGAAAAATAGCGCCGCGCCGGCGCTGCCGAGTCGGAGTCGTTCCGTGCAGAAAGTGCTCATGTATTGCACCGCCGTTTGTCCGTACTGCGTTCGAGCGGAGCAGTTGTTGCTCGCCAAGGGCGTGCAGGAGATCGAGAAGGTCCGTATCGATCTCGATCCCGATCGAAAGGTCGAGATGATGTCCCGCACTGGGCGGCGCACCGTGCCGCAGATCTACATCGGCGAGACGCACGTCGGGGGCTGCGACGATCTTTACGCCCTCCATGACGCCGGCAAGCTCGAACCGATGCTCAACGGCTAGCCGCTCGGCATCGGTTCGTTTTCTCGCTGTCGTCACGCAGGTCCGCGACGATGCACGCCCCTGCGGGAGGCGTCTGATCCGAGCCGGACCGTTTCCCGGTCCCGCAGACGAAGTGCGGTACCATTCTGCGAATTAGCCAAGGAGTTGCAATGAGCGAGCCCATAGCCCCGGTATTCACGATCGACAAGCTGTACGTTAAGGATCTGTCGGTCGAAATACCGAATGCCCCGCAGATTTTTCTCGAGCGCGATCAGCCCAAGGTCGATCTGCAGATCCAGAACGGTGCGGCCCAGATCGGCGACGGCGTCTACGAAGCCTTCCTGACGGCAACCGTGACCGCCAAGATCGGTGACAAGACGATGTTTCTCATCGAAGTGACGCAGGCCGGCATCTTCCAGATTCGCAACCTCGGCAAGGAAGACCTCGACGTCGTGCTCGGCGTGGGCTGCCCGAATATCCTCTACCCCTACTTGCGCGAAGTCGTCACCGACGCCGGTACGCGTGCCGGGTTCATGCCGGTCGTGCTCGCACCGATGAATTTCGAAGCCCTTTACATGCAGCGCATGCAGGAGCAGCAGGCCCAGCAGCAGCCGGAAGGCATCATCGCGCCGGGCGGCAACGCCTGATCACGGTCGCATGAACCGCGACCGCAAGTCAGGCCACTGGGTGCCGGCCGGGCGTTCCCTTGCCGCACTGAGCCTGGCGCTCGGTCTGGCGATGTCCGCCGACGGATGGGCGGCGCAGTTCCGCACCGTCGGCGACGAGCCGGTCGTGCTCTACGATGCACCGTCCAGCAAGTCGAAACGCCTGTTCGTTCTGGGTGCGGGGTATCCACTGGAGGTGCTCGTCTCCCTCGAAGGCTGGACCAAGGTGAAGGACGCATCGGGAACCATCGGCTGGGTCGAAGCGCCTGTCCTGACTCCGAAGCGCAACGTCGTCGTACGTGCGATCGTGGCGGAAGTCCGGGCCACGGCGGATCCCGCCGCCAAGGTCGCGTTCAAGGTGGCGCGCGGCGTCCTGCTCGAATGGATGGAAACGACCGCCGACGGCTGGGTACGCGTGCGTCATGCCGAGGCCGGGCAGGGCTTCCTCAGATCCGCCGATCTCTGGGGCTCATGAAGCTCGGCGTGGCCGGGGCGGGCGCGTGGGGAACTGCCCTTGCGATCAGCTTGAGCGGCCAGCACGATGTCTGTCTCTGGGCGCGGAATCCGGACCACGCGGCCGCCCTAGACAGCGCGCGCAAGAACGCGCGTTACCTTCCCGACATCCCGATACACGCTGCGGTACGCATCGATGCGGATTGGTCCGTGCTCGATGGCTGCGACGCGGTTGTCTGCGCCGTCCCGATGGTCGGCTTGCGGGAGGTGCTCGGACGGCTGTCGACGTCGCCCGCCCATATCGTCCTTGCCTGCAAGGGCTTCGAGCAGGGCACAGGACTGCTGCCCCATGAAGTATCGCGCGCGGTCTTGCCGGGGCGGCCCGTCTGTGTCGTTTCCGGGCCGAGCTTCGCGAAGGAAGTGGCACTCGGCTTGCCTGCGGCTGTCGTGCTTGCGTCGGATGTCGCCGATCTTGCGGTTCGTCTCGCGCGCGAATTCAACAGCCGCCGACTGCGCATGTACTCGAACGACGATCTCGTCGGGGTCGAAGTCGCGGGGGCCACCAAGAACGTCATGGCGATTGCCGCCGGCATATGCGATGGCCTGGGGCTCGGTCTGAACGCCCGTGCTGCGCTCATGACTCGCGGTCTCGCTGAGGTGTCGCGTGTCGGTCTGCACCTGGGTGGACGAACGGAGACATTCCTGGGGCTTGCCGGTGCAGGCGACCTCATCCTCACCTGCACGGGGGATCTCTCGCGCAATCGAACGGTCGGGCTGCGGCTGGCCGCGGGTGCGTCTATCGACGAGATTCTCGGTACGCTGGGACACGTCGCCGAGGGGGTCGGCACGGCGTACGAAGTCGAGCGTCTTGCGAGTCGCATCGGCGTCGATATGCCGATTACGAAAGCGGTATGTGCCGTGTTGCGCGGAAAGCTCGAGCCGGCCGCAGCTGTTGCATTGCTGCTCGAGCGTGATCCTCGCGCCGAATTTTAGTTGGCGATCCAGTGAGCGGTCAGTCCGACTCGACCGCGTGTGAACCCTTGAAGTCATTCTGCCGCCATGCTTCGTAAGCGACGATCGCCACGGCATTCGCGAGGTTGAGGCTACGGCTCGTGGGGAGCATCGGCAGTCGGATGAGATGATCGTCGTCGAAGGTGTCGAGCACGTCCGGGGGCAGTCCGCGCGTCTCGGGGCCGAACAGCATCACGTCGTTTTCCCGGTATCCGACCTCGTGATAACTGCGCCGTCCGCGCGTCGACAAGGCGAACCACCGACGCTCGCCCAGTGTGTCTCTGCACGACTCCAATGACGGATGCACGAGCGCCTGCGCACGATCTCTGTAGTCCAGTCCGGCGCGTCGCAACCGCCGATCCGACAGGACGAAGCCCAACGGTTCGATCAGATGCAGACGCGCGCCGATGTTGGCGCACAGACGCATGGCATTGCCGGTGTTGGGGGGGATTTCGGGCTCGTAGAGGACGATGTCGAACACGATTTTGCTGGAACCCGCGGGGTGTCGCGCGCTGGGTTATTCGAAGAGGTTGCCTGCGTCGTGGCTTGCCGCCAATATAGCAGACGCGACCCGCCGATCGGCAGGCGCTACACGCAGGAGTATCGCCATGGCAGGACGTATCGACGAACGATTGAAATCGCTGGGCATCACGCTGCCTTCCGTTCGGGCCCCGGCTGCGAATTACGTGCCGTTCGTACGCACCGGATCGCTGCTTTTCGTTGCGGGCCAGATCTGTGCCGCCGCCGGGCATCCTCCGTACACGGGCAAAGTCGGCGGGTCGATCGATCTTGCGACCGCCCAGGCCGCAGCACGTGTGTGCGGACTCAACATTCTCGCCGTCGCTGCAAGCGCGTGCGGCGGTGATCTGGATCGCATCGTGCGTTGCGTTCGTCTGGGTGGGTTCGTCAATGTCGCGCCCGGATTTACGGACGTGCCGCTCGTTGTAAACGGCGCTTCGGATCTCATCGTGGAAATCTTCGGCGACACAGGACGCCACGCACGCACTGCGGTCGGCGTTGCGGAGCTGCCGCGCGGTGTCGCGGTCGAGGTCGACGCAATATTCGAATTGGCACCATGAACGCAGTTTCACCGATCGGGCGTCCTCACGGTCGCTCGTAAACCAGGAAGGGGGCAACCCATGGAGCAACCCAGTACGGCACGCAGCTATAACGTGGGCGCACGGTCGACCGAGATCCACGGCCGGGTCATGTGCAGCGTACGCAATCATCATTTCATCGTCGATGGTCCGGTGCAGAACGGTTGCCCAGGCGAAGAGGTGACGCCCGCGGAGTTGTTTCTCACGGCCGTGGCGGCCTGCGGTGTGGAGTTGCTGCAATCGTTTGCTCGTGAAACGAAGTCGGGTCTGCGCAGCGTTTCCGTCGAAATCTCCGGCTGGATGGATCGCAGCAAGCCCGTGCGCACCGATCTCACCGTATTCAACGGCGTGGGGTTGAAGTTTCAGTTGGCAGGCGTGAGTGCAGCGGAAGGGGCCGCCCTGATCGAACGCTTCAAGGGCAGATGACCGCTCTACGGCAGCGTCGCAGTTGCGACGCCGGATGTTCGGGTCGAAGTCGCTACGATCGATTGATCGACTTCGTGCCGTTTCGAGCCTTGGTTGCACGCACGGCCGTCGTCGCCGTCTGTGCCAACAGTCGATAGAGGCGTTGCGCCGGGGCTCGCCTCGCTTCGCCGCAGCGCGCCAGATCGCCCGCCAGGAATGCTTCGATGACCTGCGGGTGCACGTAGGATTTTCGGCAGATGGTCGGTGTATTGCCGAGCCGAGCTGCGATGTCTCGCATTGCCTGCGTCACTTCTTTCTTCGCTTCGTTCCTGGGCACGCAGGGTCGGCGTTCCAGCATCTGCATGGCGGTGAGCGTGGCGTACCAGGTGCGGAAATCCTTCGCGCTGAAGTCCTCGCCGCCGATTTCATGCAGATACTCGTTCACGTCGCTGGAATCGATTCCGTGAACGGTTCCCTCATCGTCGAGGTAGCTGAAGAGTGACTGACCCGGCAAGTCGAGCAGGCGGCGAACGACGCGCGCAATCTGCGCCTCATCCACGACCACGCGATGGGCGACGCCGCTCTTGCCGCGGAAGGCGAATCGAATTTCGGTGCCCGATACGCCGACGTGTCGAGGTCGCAGGGTCGTGAGCCCGTAGGAGCCGTTCTGCTTCGCGTATTCACGGTTGCCGACGCGTATCGAAGTCATGTCGAGCAGCCGCACGATGGCGGCGAGCACCTTGCTGCGCGGCATGCCTGTCACAGCAAGATCGCTGGCGACGCGTCGGCGCATGCGTCCGAGCGCGCGACCGAAAGCCGCCATGCGAGCGAATTTGTTCGCATCGCGCACACGCACCCAGTCCGGGTGATAGATGTATTGCTTGCGCCCCCGGGCATCGCGGCCCGTGGCCTGGATGTGACCCTGTTCGCTCGCACAGATCAAGACTTCGGACCACGCAGGCGGGATCGCGAGTGCGCGTATCCGTCGCAGCGTCTGCGGGTCGCGCAATTTGCGCTCGTTCGCGTCGATGTAGCGGAAGCCCTTGCCGCATGCCCTGCGACGGATGCCCGCATCGAGGTCATTGACGTACCGTAGCCCGACAAGTCGCGCAGCGGCGTCAGGGTCGAGCTGGGTCTCGGGTACGGGCGGGGGTGTAGGGGCTCGCAGCGTTGCGGGAACCCTGCCTGGATCGGCAGCGATACGCATGCGTTTCGCCGCGGTAGCGCGCGGTTGCGTGTCGGCTGGCGAAAAATTCATGAGCGAGCGTGGTTGCCTGATCCGGCGTGGCTTCACGCATCCGACGTGCCAGGGGGCGCAGACCGGTCGATTACAGATTCCAGATGCCGCGTCTTGATTCGCCGGTCGAGTGCGGTGCGGCAGTCGTTGGCATCGACGCGGTAGCGCGGTGCCGCTACGATTCACCCGGGCGCCGGATAACCTGCAGCATGGCGATGCCGCACAGCGGCGATGAGCACGATGTCGTCCAGTTCGACGAAGCGGTACAGCACGACATAGCCGGTCTGCCCGCGCGATACGGTTCGTTCGCGCAGCCCTGCTTCCGCGGGACGGCCGAGCAGCGGCTGGTTCGCGAGGTCGGCTATTGCACGCCGGATCGTGGCGACCGTATTGCCCGCCAGCGTGGGATCCTCGGCTTCGAGCTGATCGAAGATCCGTTCCAGATCGGCGAACGCGCCGGCGGAATAGATTACGCTCGCCATGTCCGGAGGCGGGGCGGCGCAGCGGGAATCTCCCGCGCTCGCGCATCGAAATAGGCATCGACATCGGCCGCGACGAAGCCGTTGCCCGCGTTTAGGGCCTCGCGATCCGCAAGCAGCGCGGCGGTGACGAAGGTACGCCGCTGTGCGAGCAGATGCGACTGTACGCCCATGGCTTCGCGCATGAAGGCGTGGGGAGACTTGCCGGTGCGGTCGGAATCGCTCATTGGGGGTTGGACCCAAAGCATCTGAGTGGTTGCTATCGTGGTCCCGGACGGACGAGCACGCAGAACAATGCGGCAGGCGATTGCCGCCTGCCTGATTCTACGATGTGTCGGGTGCAGCGCCTGATCTATCGGACGCGTTCGAACCGCTTAGTTTCGCTATTCGCCGCCCGCATTCAACGAACGCGCGTTCGATGCGAGGTCGCCATCTTGCTCCAGGCATCGCTGGCGATGCGCCAGTTGAGCAGGCGCCGCAGCGCCAGCAGTGCGATCGCACGAGCCATGGAGAACAAGGCGATGGCGGCGCCCAGCGTGACCCAGACCGACATGCGCGGCGTGGGCCAGCCATGCGGGATGAAATCGAGAGCCGCCAGTGTGAGATAGAGGCCGATCGCGTCGAGTGGAATCACGACCCACAGCGACCACGCGCCCGAGGGGCCATGGATGGGTCGCTGGGGGGGTGGGTGTACTCGACTTCATCTCGATTCCGGGACTGCGAATCTGCGGATCGACTCAGTGGAAAACTTCGAACGATGCCAGCGCTTCATCCAGCACGGCGTCGATCTGGTCGGCGTCGAGGCCGAGCGTCTGAAGCGCACGCCCGGACTGGAACGACCATTCGTTGGCATCCCAGCTGCGCGAGCGGGCATAGGCATGAATGGCGAGCTGGAGCAGGGCCACCGAGTGCGGCTGCGACTGTTCGTCGGAGATCACGTAGTGGTGGCTGCGGATCGCTTCGCACAGGAATTCGGGGAGTTCCCATTCGGTGGCGACCATCAGACCTGCGATGCAATGGCTGGTCAGATGCTCGTCGTCCTCGGCCAGGAAGTCCGGCGCCATCGGGGAGGCGAACTGCGCCTTGCCGTAGCCCTTGATGTGCTGCATCAGCACCGGTACACCGCAATCATGAAAGAGGCCGATCAGATAGGCTTGATCGGACGTGAGCTTGCCCGGGCGCTCCAACTGGTCGCAGAGGACGCTGCAGATCGTACCGATGTCGGTGCAGCGTTCCCAGAAGGCTTCCATTTCTGCGGAACCTCCGCCGAGTTGCTGACGCAACAGGGCGCTGCGGGCGAGATCGCCCATGGCCTTGCGGCCGAGGAGCCGGATCGCCTGCTCGATGCTATCGACCTTGGATCCGCGCCGATACATCGGCGAATTGGCCAATTTGAAGACCTCGGCGGTGAGCGCGACGTCGCGGGCGATGAGTTGCGCGATCATGCGTTCGGTCGAATCCTCGTCCCTGAGCATGTTGTCGATATCCTGCAGGATCTGCGGACGCGGTGGAATGCGGATGTTCGCTGCACGCAACTTGTCTAGGAGTTGTTGTTCCGGGGCTTCGAGTTCCATGGGCGCGTTTCCGTTTCAGTCACGAAGAATCAGACTGGGGTTATCGACACGAACGCGCCAATTCTTGCGTGGTTCTTCGCTGTTCGGAAGCCGGAATAGGCCGTTTCCTGCAGGCCTAATTGCTGCCTGAAAACCCGGGGATTTACCGGGAGCCGGAGCGGAAATCCCTGATGCGGCTCTTCAATCCCGGCACTGCTGCCGAGCGGACGAGGTCGGCGAGATCGATATCCCGGGTGTCGGCGGCGGTAAGCCGATTGAGGCCGCGCCGCGCCTCGGGAGGAAGGGCCTGGGCCGCGTCCAGGAGGGTGCGGATCAAGTCAGGCCACTCGGCGCTGGGTACGATCGAATCGAGGAAGCGCATCCTGAGGGCTTCATCGGCGTCGAATACCGCACTCGCACCAAGGACCAGACGCGCGTACTTGCGCCCGATGCGCTCGGCGAGACGACGTGTGCCGAGGGCGAGGCCAAACTTGAGGCCGGGCATGCGGAAGCGTGCGTTCGGTGCGCCGATCCGTTGTTCACAGGCACAGACGATGTCCGCCCCTGCGCCGAACGCGCCACCCTGAACGAGAGCGACGGTGGGAATCGGCGCGTGCCAGATCGCTTGCAGCAGTTGTTCGATGCGCACGAAGCGCAGCAGCAGATCGCCTTCGCTTTGCGCTTCGATGCCGGTGAAGTCGAACCCGGCGCAGAAGTGCTGGCCGGCGCCGGTGAGCACCAGCAGCCGGGTGCCATCGTGGAACGACGCCTCGACGGCGGCAAGCAGCTGCTCGGCGCACGTGGCATCGAGCGCGTTGGCCTTGTCGGGCCGATTGAGCGTCAGGCAAGTGGTGCCGTCGGTCCGTTCGACCAAGACCGGCACGCCGATGGACGAAGTCACGGCCGGCGGCGGGTGATCGGGTACAACAGCTTGACGCTCTCGCGGCGCGACATCGCGGTACGTTCCACGATCGCTCGAGCACAGTCGATGTCCGGTGCGTGCCGCTGCTCCCAGACTTCGAAGCTGTCTGCCCGGGTGAGGACGTGTACCTGGTCGAGCGGACCGATGTACGAGCGCCACATGCCGATCAACCGCACGCCGCCCTGGGCTTCGGCCCAGGGCATCCAGACGTCTTCGGTGAGCTCGCGGAAGTGCTCGGTGTCGTCGAACTTCGCTTTGAAGGTTTCGAGCACATACACGCCGGCCTGGGCTTCGGAGGCGTCCGCGACCGGCTGACGGTGACTCAGTGCGTGCATGGCGACCAGATCCGTGTCGAGGATCAGCTGATCGCGGCGATTGGAGACGGTCTTCAGCTGGTTCGCCGCATCGCCCCAGGCGCGTGTTCCCAGCCAGTGCCCGAGACTCTCGTAGCGCGTCATGATCATGAGGCGCTCGGGACCGCCGACCCGGATCACCCACATGCCGAGTGCGCGGCCGTCTAGACCGTCGAAGGCCGGCCAATAGTCGTCTTCGCTGATGCGGGCGAACTCGTCGTAGTCGCGCCGATGCACGTGCCAGGTGCGCATGGTCATGAGCATGGTGCTGCCTCCCTGTCGAAGCCGATGTGCGGCCGACTATCCGTAACTGTCGGCCACCCGATTCTACTCCCCGCTCACGCGGTGATCTGACGCACCAGGGCGTCGACGTATTGCAGCGTCAACGCCCGCATCTCGTCGGTCGTGAGATTGCTGATCGGGTGCGGCATCTCGATGTACGGATGCTTGTCCATGCCCTTGCCGCGGAACTGGAACTCCGCCGCGTTGTGAAACGCTGCGGTGATGATGGTCGTCGCGGGAATGCCGCGCTTTTCGAACTCGATCGTGTCGTGCACACTGCACAACGTGCAAGACCCTCACCCGCCGACGGCGGCAACCGCGACATCGACCTCGTTCGCCATCTCCTCGATGAGCGTATCCAGCGCGGGCTTCGAATAATGTTCCTTGCGCCGGATGACGACCTTCGCCACCCCATAGCGGGCCTGCAACGCTTCACCGAGCGCGGCCAGAATGACATCCGCCTGTTCCTTGGTGTTGTCGAGGAGTCCCACTGTCTTGCCGGCGAGGTCGGCCGGACGCGCAGCAGGCGTGATGCGGGCCTTGCCTGAGCCGGCGGTCGGATCGATGAAGGGCAGGGTTTCGTTCATGGATGTACCTCGTCGTTGTCCGAGTTGTACGCAGGGCCGCGCCTTCACGCGCCCCCGAAGACTTCGTTGGCTTGCATGCGCACGCGCACGAAAGTCGTTCGCTTGGTGAGTTCCTTCAGTCGACGCGCGCCGACGTAGGTGCAGGCCGAGCGGACACCGCCGAGAATCTGCTGCACCGTGGCTGCGACCGGGCCCTTGCACGCGACCAGGACTTCCTTGCCCTCCGCGGCGCGGTATTGCGCCATGCCGCCCGAGTGCTTTTTCATGGCCGTCTCGCTGCTCATGCCGTAGAAGCGCATGTAGCGCTTGCCGTCGCGCTCGATCAGCTCGCCTTCGCATTCGTCGTGACCGGCGAACATGCCGCCGAGCATCACGAAATCGGCGCCGCCGCCGAAGGCCTTCGCGATGTCGCCCGGCACCGTGCATCCGCCATCGGCGCAAATGAGGCCGCCGAGCCCATGCGCCGCATCCGCGCATTCGATCACCGCCGAGAGCTGCGGATAGCCAACGCCAGTCGCGATGCGCGTCGTGCACACCGATCCGGGCCCGATGCCGACCTTGACGATGTCGGCGCCGGAGAGAATCAGCTCTTCGGTCATCTCGCCGGTGACGACGTTCCCGGCCATGATCGTGAGCGACGGATGATCGTGACGAAACTTCTCGACGAAGCGAACGAACGCTTCCGTATAGCCGTTGGCCACGTCGATGCATACGTTGCGGATCGAATCGCCGGCCCGAGCAAGGACGCGTTCGAAACGGTCGTGGTCCGACTTGGTGATGCCCATCGAATAGAAGTGCAGCTCGGTGTGCGGCGACGCCTTGAAGAACTCGACCAGCGCATCGACGTCGTAGTACTTGTGCAGGGTGACCGACAGCCCCATTGTTCCGAGGGCGTTCGCCATGTTCATCGTGCCCACGGTATCCATGTTCGAGGCGACGATGGGAATGCCCTTGTAGCGGTGACCGCTGTGCTTGAACGCGAACTCGCGCTTGATGTCGACTTCGGCCCGCGACGGCAGCGCAGAGCGCTTGGGGCGGATCAGCACATCCTTGTAGTCGAGCTTCAGGGTCTCTTCGATGTGCATGGCGAACTCCGCGGCAGCTATGCGGCGTACTTGCCGTGTACCGAGCGGCTGCCGCCGCTCCAGCCGTGACAAAGGACCGTGCATGGCCCCCAGCCGCCCGCCACGATCAGATGCAGATCCGCGGGGTTCTTGATCGCGCGGATGAAGCACTCGTCGTCGTCCGGATCGACAGGCTCGGGAAAGGCCAGGGCGCGTTCTCGGCGCCAGTTGCCGCCGTCCTTGAGATCGCGAATCTTGCGCCCAGCAATTTCGATCAGATGCGCATGAACGTCGGCGCGGCTCATGCCGGCCTTCGCGCAGATGTCGGCGTGCTGCGGCCCCATCGCGACGACCATGTCGGAGCGCGCATGCACGTTCCACGAGCCCATGGCGACCATCGAATCGGCAATCCCGCGCAGCAGCCGATAGGGCTCCTGACTCACGTCGTCGAAGCACTGACGCGGACTCTCCACCATCGCGCAGGTGATGACATCGTCATCGGGCGCGTAGCCGCGCGACGCCGCGAGACTCTCCCACGGGTTCTTTGCCATGTTCTCGGTCACGCAGGCCGTGTAGCGCAGCGGTGTGGCGAAGATCGTGGCCGAGGCGACGCCGGGAATCCCGCCGCCGAGATTGAAGAGCATGAGCCGGATTGCGCGCCCGATCGTCGCGTTCGCGCGAAAGCCTGGACCGAAGCAGCCGTTGCCTCCATGCAGTCCTATCCTCTCGGCATAGGGGCCGTTCACGATCATGAGCGGTGCCGCGGCATTCATCGTCCCCTGAACACCGTTCATGTTGAACTCGTCGCGCAGGATCAGTTCGAGGCCGCCGAGGACGACCGGGAGATACTCGGGCTTGCAGCCCGCCATCAGCGCATGGATGGCGACGGTGCGCACGGTTGCCGGCTCCATCGCCGGGGGCACGCGGCCGATCAGTTCGTTCGGATCGCGCTTCGTGCCGGTGAGCATACGTTCGAGACGCGCTTCGGTCGGCGTGACGACGGGCAGGCCGTCCGACCACGCCTTGTCGAGGAAGAACTCGAACTCGTCGATGGCTGCGCTCATGCTTGCCGCCATCTCCCTACAGCTTCAGTCCGATGACCTTGACCACCTTCGTCCAGCGCGCGATCTCGCCGGCGATGTGATCGGCCAATTCCTTCGGCGTGCTGGCGATGACCTCGGAGCCGTCGACGATCAGACGTTCCTTCAGATCGGGCTGACGTCCGATCTCGGCGACTTCGGCATGCAGGCGTTGAATGATGGGTGCAGGCGTCTTCGCCGGGGCGAGGAGCGACTGCCAGACGGTGCTCTGGTAGCCCGGCACACCGGATTCCGCCACCGTCGGCAGCTCGGGCAGTTGCGCCGCGCGTTTGGTACCCGTCGTCGCAATCGCACGCAGCTTGCCGTTGCGCACCAGCGCCATCACCGACGGCGGGCTCGCGAACATGAACTGGATGCGCCCGCCGAGCAGATCCGTCAGTGCTGGCGGTGCACCTTTGTAGGGTACGTGGACGGTTTCGATGCCTGCCATATAGCGGAAGAGTTCGCCCGCCAGGTGATTCGACGACGCGATGCCCGAAGAGCCGAAATGCAGCTTGCCCGGTTGCGCCTTGGCGAGCGCAATCAGTTCGCCGATGGTTCGCGCCTGAATCTGGGGGCTCACAACCACGACGGCCGAACTCGCGGCGAGGAGGGAGATCGGCGCGAAATCCCGTTGCGGATCGTAGGGCAGCTTCGCGTGAATGGCGGGGTTGATGCCGAAGGACGTCGGTGCGAGCAGCAGCGTGTAGCCATCGGGCGACGCGCGTGCAACGGTTTCCGAGCCGATGACGCCGGCGCCGCCCGGACGGTTGTCGGCCACGACCTGCTGGCCCAGACGTTCGGCCAGACGCTGACCGAACTGGCGCCCGACGAAATCCGCGTTTCCGCCCGTCGTCTGCGAGATGACGAGCCGGATCGGCTTGGTCGGATAGTTTTGTGCGTGGGCTGCACCGGCGGCAGCGAGTGCAGCCGCGAGCAACGCGAGTCCTTGCAATTGCATCGGTATCGATCCTTCCTGTGCTTACTTCTTGCCAAGTACATCGGGGTTGAGTACGTTCGTGGGCGTGCCATCGAGCCAGGCTTCGATGTTCTTCAGGGCATCGCCGTAGAACGTCTTGAACACGTCGGTATTGACGTAACCGAGATGCGGCGCGAGGGTCACGTTGTCGAGGCGCTTGAGCGGATGATCCGCCGGCAGCGGTTCGCGGTCGTAGACGTCGAGCGCCGCATGGGCGAACTTCTTCTGCTGCAGGGCCTCCACGAGCGCTGCTTCGTCGACGATGGGGCCGCGTGAAGTGTTGACCAGAATCGCCGAGGGCTTCATGCGGGCGAAGTCCGATGCACCGACGAGCTTGCGGGAGCGGTCGCTCAGCACGACATGGATGCTGATGAAATCCGACGTCGAAAAGAGTTCTTCCTTGCTCACGCACTTGACGCCGACTTCGGCTGCGCGCTCGGGCGTCAGGTTCTGGCTCCAGGCGGCCACGTCCATGCCGAACGCCTTGCCGTAGGCGGCCATGCGCGCCCCCAGGCGCCCGAGTCCGACGAGGCCGAGCCGGCGTCCTTCGAGAACGGTGCCCGCGCGGATGCCTTCATGCCAGCGACCGGCGCGCACGCCTTTCTCTGCCTTGACGAGATCGCGGGCACCCGCCAGCAACAAGGCCCATGCCATCTCGGAGGTCGATGCACCGCCTTCTCCGCCATGCGTATTGCAGACGAGGATGCCGTGATCGGTCGCGGCGGGGATGTCGAGACTCGGCGCACGCCGCCCCGTCATGGCGATCATCTTCAGATTCGGCAGCCGTTCGATCAGTGTGCGCGGAAAGTGCGTGCGCTCGCGCAGCAGGTTGACGATCTCGAACGGCTGCAGCTTGGCGGCCGCGTCATCGGGGGATGCGAATGCCGTATCGAAAACGGTGATCTCGATGCCTCGCTTGCGCAGGCGATCCCAGTCGGCGCTTTCGAGCGCGATCTTCATGTAGTCGTCGAGTAGGGCGAGCTTCATGGCGGGTCTCCTTCTTTTCTGGGTGTGTGCTTTCCTGCAGGGCGCATGCTAGCACGCACGTTGTGCTGCCTTGCCGATTCTTCTCGGCACAGCGTTGGAACCGCGCGTCAGACCTCGTAGGTGCCGTGCACGGCGCGACTGCCGCCGCCCCAGCCATGGCAGACCGCCGTCAGCGGACCCCAGCCGCCCGCAACGATGAGATGCAGATCGCGCGGATCCTTGACGGCGGGCACGAAGCGGTCATCGTCTGTCGGGTCGAGCCCCAGTTTGGCAGCACGTTCGGGGCGCCAGTTACCGCCGCGTTTTAGTTCGCGCACGGTGCGTCCGGCGATGCGCATAAGTTCTGCATGCACGTCGGCACGGCTCATGCGTGAGCGAGCGCAGATGCTCGCCTGCTCGGGGCTCATCGCGACCAGCATGTCGGAGCGCACGTGCATGTTCCAGGAACTCAGGCCGGCCATCGAATCCGCGATGCCGATCAAGAGTCTTTCCGGCGTCTGGCTCGCGTCGTCGTAGCAAAGGCGCGGGCTCTCGACCATGGCGCAGGTGATGACATCTGCGTCGACCCCATATCCTCTCGATACTGCAAGGGTCTCCCACGGGCTCTTATCGACGTTCTCGGTCAGGCACGCGGTGTAGCGCATCGGCGTCGAGAACACCGTGGCCGAGCCCACGCCGGGGATGCCGCCGCCGAGATTGAGCAGCATCAGCCGGATGGCGCGGCCGATCGACGCGTTGGCTCGAAAGCCCGGACCGAAGCAGCCGTTGCCGCCGTGCAGGCCGATCTTCTTCGCATAGGGACCGTTCACGATCATGAGGGGGGCGACGCCGTGCATCGTGCCCTGCACGCCGTTGAGATTGAACTCCTCGCGCAGCATGAGGCGCAAGCCGCCGATCACGATCGGCAGGTATTCGGGCTTGCAGCCCGCCATGAGCGCATGGATGGCCACGGTACGCACCGTGGTCGGTTCCATCGCGGGCGGCACGAGCCCGACGAGTTCGTCCGGCGGGAGTGCAGTGCCGGTGAGCATCCGCTGGACACGTGCCTCGGTCGGCGTGACGACCGGCAGGCCGTCGGACCAGGCCTTCTCCAGAAAGAATTCGAACTCGTCGACCGGCATGAACGCGCGATTCCTTGCTATTGGGGATGGATGTTGGCCGTCTTGATCACGCGTGCCCACTTCGCCGATTCGGCCTTGATGAAGGCGGCGAACTGCTCGGGGGTATTCGACACGGGCTGAGTACCGAGGTTGACGAGAAGCTTGTCGACCTTCGGATTGGCGATGGCCTTGGCGATCTCGCGGCTCAGTCGGTCGACGATGTCTTTCGGCACCCCGGCCGGGACGAGGAGTCCGTACCATTGCGTCACGTCGTAACCCGGGAGCACCTCGGCGACGGTGCCCACGTCGGGCATCGAGCGTTTGAGCCCCGTGGTGGCGATCATGCGCAGTTTGCCGGCTTTCGCGTGCGGCACGACCGACGGGCCGCTGCCGAACAACATCGTTGCTTCCCCCGTGATCACTGCGAGGGCAGCGGGCCCGTTGCCCTTGTACGGGATATGCACGAGCTTCGTCTTGGCGAGCAGGTTGATCAACTCCCCCGCGAGATGCGGCGCGCCGAGCGGCCCGCTCGAAGCGTACGTCAGTTCCTCCGGACGGGAACGGGCGAGCGCGATCATTTCCTTGACGTTGCGCACCGGCAGCGACGGATGCACGGTCAGTACGTAGTCCGAGGTCGCCAGCAGGCTGAGCGGTGTGAAATCCTTGATCGGGTCGTAGGCGAGCTTCTTCGAAGCGTTGGGCAGGATCGCGAGCGGCGCGACATTGCCGAGCACGAGCGTGTATCCGTCGGGGGCCGCGCGCGAAGCGAGTTCGGTACCGATCATCCCCGAGGCGCCACCACGCGTATCGACGATCAGCTGCTGCCCGAGCTGGTCGCCCAGCGCCTGCGCAATGATGCGTGCAGTGGCGTCCGTGCCGCCGCCGGGCGGATAGGGTGAAATGAGGCGTACGGGCTTGGTCGGGTAGGTCTGCGCCGTGCCGGGCAACGCGGCAGCCGAAAGGCTCAGGCCGAGGCATGCTGCGACGGATATGCGATGGTACATCTCGACGGTTCTCCTCGAAGTATCGGGCCGATCGGAGTCTGTCGCGCTTTTCCGCGAACGCAATCGCACACTGACGATGCAAGTCGTGTCGGCTCGTTTTCAGGAAGGGATTATGCTTCCATGGCGTCCGCTTGTCGCGCATTGCAAAGGGGCAGGCGCGCGCCTCGCGTACGGGCAGGAGTTAGAATCGCCGATTGCCGAATGATACGAGTCGTCCTCGTCCCAACAACGAACCGCAGCGGCCGTCCATCGTGAAAGTCATCGTTCTAGGCGCAGGCGTTGTGGGCGTCGCAAGTGCCTGGTATCTGGCGCGGGCAGGTCACGAGGTCAGCGTCGTCGAGCGGCAGCCGGGTGCGGGTCTCGAAACGAGTTTCGCCAACGGTGGCCAGATTTCGGTGAGTCACGCGGAGCCCTGGGCCAATCCCGAGGCGCCCACCAAGGTGTTGCGTTGGCTGTTTCGCGAGGATGCGCCGCTGCTGTTCCGGTTCCGGCTCGACCCGCAGCAGTGGCTCTGGGGTCTCTCGTTCTTGCGCGAGTGCTTTCCCGAGCGGGCTCGGTACAACACCGCGCAGCTCGTGCGTTTGGGCATCTACAGCCGCGGCCAACTCGATGATTTGCGCCAGGCGACAGGGATCGTGAACGATCACCTCGAACGCGGCATCCTGCACTTCTTCACCGATCGCGCCGCATACGATCACGCAGCCCAGACTGCGGTGCTGATGCAGGCTCACGGTTGCGACCTCACGATGAAGACTGCGGCCGAAGCGATCGCGATCGAACCGGCGCTCGAGTCGATCGAGCATTCTCTGCAGGGAGCGACCTACACGCCATCCGATCAATCGGGCGACGCGCATCTGTTCACGCAGCGTCTGGCTGGGCTCGCTGCCGACTACGGGGTTCGGTTTCATTACGGTACCGAGGTCCAGGGCATGACGCGCCGGGCGGATCGAATCGCCGCCGTTCGGGTCGCCGACACGAACGGTAGTCGCGAACTGCAGGCCGATGCCTACGTCGTCGCACTGGGCAGCTACACCCCGCTGCTGCTGCGTCCGTTGGGCCTGAAGGTACGCATCTATCCGGCCAAGGGATATTCGATCACCGTGCCGATCGTGGATTCCTCGCGCGCGCCCTTCGTGAGCCTCATCGACGAAGAATTGAAGGTGGTGGTGTCACGCTTGGGCGATCGGTTGCGCGTCGCAGGTACGGCCGAATTCACGGGCTACGATTCGTCGATCAACCAGACGCGTTGTGAAGCGATCCTGCGCCGCGCGCAGACGCTTTTCCCCGGGGCGTTCGATCCGGGCGAGCCGAATTTCTGGACCGGGCTCAGGCCCGCAACGCCAGGCAACGTGCCGCTGATCGGACGCACCACGATTGCCAATCTGTATCTGAACAGCGGCCACGGCACGCTGGGCTGGACGCTGGCGTGCGGATCGGGCCGGGCCCTTGCGGATATCGTGAGCGGACGTCGGCCGGAGGTGGAGTTTGCATTCATGGGAGGGTGAAGGATGAGTAAGCGGTGAAGCCGCAACCTTTCCCCTTTCTGTTATCCGGTTTCCCCGGGTTCACCGTTCACGGTGGGTTGTGTACGAAAGCTGCGATCGCGGCTTTCGTACACAACCCGCCAATGCCATACTGCACCCGCACCTCGACCACCGAGCGCCCGGTCTGCATGGACCGGTCGTATCCACACACCCAACACGAAGAGGTATACGCATGAAGATCGAACGTATCGGATTCATGACGCCGGGCGACATGGGCCAGGGAGTCGCCATGCAGCTCAAGCAGCAGGGCTATACGGTGATGACGGCCCTGGAGAAGCGCAGCGAGCGCAGCCGGAAAATGGCCGCCGAAGTCGGACTGGTCGACGTCGGATCGATCGCGAAGATGACGGCGCAGTGCGATCTCGTCATGTCCGTGATGAATCCCGGCGCGGCGCTGGAGTTCGCGACCGAAGCCGCAGCCGCCATCAAGGCGCAGCCGAACAAACCGCTGTTCATCGACTGCAACGCGATCGCACCCGACACGATGGCGGAAATCGACAAGGTCATCCGCGACGCGGGTGCGCGCTGTCTCGATGGCGGCATCATCGGGCCGCCGCCGCGAGGCGGGGCGAAGGTGAATCTCTACGTCTCGGGTCCGGGTGCCGGCGACCTCAAGCAGCTCGAAAACGAATTCCTGCGCATACACATCCTCACCGAGAAGATGGGCGACGCCAGTGCAGTGAAGATGTGCTACAGCGCATTCAACAAAGGGACGCAGGGGCTCGTGCTGCAGACATTGATGGCCGCACAACGACTCGGTGTGGCGGATTTCGTCGAACAGCAGCTGCGCGCCTCACGCGCCGAGGCATTGGACTCGTTCCTCAAGGCCGTCCCGCAGTTGCCGCCCAAGGCGTACCGCTGGGTGCCCGAGATGCACGAGATCGCACGCACCTTCGAAGGCGCGGGCATGACGCCGCGACTCTTCCAGGGTCAGGCCGACATGTTCGAACTCGTCGCGGCGACCAAGCTCGGCAAAGAGACACCCGAGACGCGCGACAAGAGCCTGACGGGCAAGGACGTGGTCAGGCTACTCGCCGGGAAGTGATTGTCGTGCACCCGGCGGGGTAGTCCTCGAGCGGATTTCTGCGACTCATTTTGCCTCCGGAATCCGCTTGCCGAGATCCTGCAGGCCGTAGAACTGCAGGACCTGCTCGACGCGTTCGGCCGGGGGCTGGGCGTGGAAGTAGCCGCGCTGGCTCGGGGTCATGCCGGCAACCTGCTTCAGGCCGACGAGCGTTTCAGCCATCTTGAAGCAGGTCGCGATGCCGTCGATCACCGTCGCCCCGCCGATGTGATGCACGCCGGCCTTTGCGAGCAGCAGGTTCATGGGCATTTCGCCCGGGACGATGACATCGGCCCCGGCCTCGCGCGCGAGTTTCTCGCCACTTGCGACGATGCGCTCGACCACGCCTTGCAGCTTGCTCGAATCCACATGTGCGCTGACGACGTCGTCGAACGTCACCCCCGCCGGGGCGATGCCGGCGAAACGTTCGGCGACGCCCCACTGGCGCACCTGTTCCAGCCAGAAATCGTGTCGATTCACGTTGAAGAAGAGCATCCCGACCTTGCGCCCGTAAAGGCCGGCAAGATTGAACGCCGTTTCGCCGTAGCCGACGATCGGGATATTCACCAGCGTGCGCAACTCCCGAATCATCGGCGAGGGGACGCTGGCCAGCACCATGGCATCGAATCCCTGGCGTTCGGCTTCCCGGGCCGCGGCAGCCCACTGCAACTCGTGCAGGCGATAGAGGAAGTTGTAGCCGAGATCCGTGCCCGGATATTCCGATGTGTATGTCCCCGGCACCTGGCCATGCAGGACGACTTCGGTGCCCGGGGTCACGACCTGCGCGATGCGTTCCTTGAGCGCGTCGACATAGGCGGGGAGATCGCCCAGTACGGTAAAGCTTTGGTGCCAGATGCGCAGTGCCATGAATCCGCTCCTTCGATGCGAAATGGGTTGGGTATGAAAATATCGTCAGCGCGCCGGGCGCCGCAACGGCGCAGCTACGCGGACGAGGCGACGCGCGGATAGTTCGGTTTCCAGCAGTCGATCGCGAACGAGTTCGACGCGGTAGGCGGTTGCACCTGCGACGCCGCTCACGACTTCGGCGAGCCGTCCATCCTCGAACACGAGCGCGGCACCTTCGTCTACGCCGTAGCCGGCAGGCACGTCGCCGCGACGTACCATCGCGTGAAAATTTCGGCGCCGGTGCGCTTCGCTGCCCCAGTGTGGCGAACAACTTCCCTTGAGGAAGCCGAGGCAGCGCAGCGCACCGTTACGCCCACCCGGTGAACCGGCATCGGAAGCGCCCCATTCGAACCAGCACAATGCCCCTGCACTCACGCCGGCGAGCACGGTGCCGCCCGCAGCCGCATTGCGCAGCGCCTGCGGCACACCCCATTCGCGCCAGACCGCGAGCATGCTGCGGGTGTTGCCGCCGCCGACGTAGACGATGTCCTGCTCGCGCAGTCGTTCTTCGATGCGATCTAGCGGAATGGCGTCGGGCGAGGCTTTGGCGAAAAACGCGAGATGGGAAAGCTCGGCGCCGAATCGCTCGAAATCCGTGTAGAACTTGTCGAGGTGCTTTTCCGCATCGCCGCTCGCGGTCGGGATGAAGCAGATTTTAGGCGCGTTCGAGCCGGACAGGCCGACGACATACTCGTCGAGGACCGAGGGCCCGTGCTCCATGGAGAAACCGCCCCCACCCATGGCGACGATGCGCTTCATCGGGGGATCCGCCAGCCGGGACGGCGCGTTGGGAGCGGCAGCGTCATCGTGTCAAACCGTGATGGCATCGCGCAGCACGCGCACGTAGTTGCCGCCGAGCACGGCGTCGACCTCGGCGGCACTCAAGCCCCGGCGCGGCAGCAGGTCGGCCAGCCTGGAGAATTCCTCGTAGGTCGGCACGACGGAGCGCGGCAGTCCGTACATGTCGGTGCCGACGCCGACGTGCTGTGCACCGAACTGTTTGACCATGGCGACGAGTTCGTCCGCGTATAGATCGAGGTGCGCGAACTGCGACCACAGCGGCCAGACGCCGATGACGCCTCCTTTGTCCGCGATGCGACGTGCGAGCGGTGCATGGATCGACCGGGCATGGATGACGTTCTGCGATGGATGCGGCGCGTTCTGCGACACCTGTCCGTGCGAGTAGATGACGGGCTTCGTGGACGCGTCGAGCGCGTGTTCGATGCCGGCGGATGTGCAGTGCGCGACGTCGACGAGTATGCCGAGTCGATTGCACGCGGCAACGAGTTCACGGCCGAACGAGGTAAGTCCCTGGTGGACTGCCGGTTCCGTCGAGACGTCACCCACGAGCGAAGGCATGTAATAGTGCACGAGTTGCAGATGCACGAGCCCCTGTGCGCGAACCTTGTCGAGGTAACCGATCTCGCCTTCGAGAAAGTCCGCGCCCTCTGCAGCGATGACGACGGCAGGTTCGCCCGATTCGACGCTGGCTGCGAGCGCTTGCGCCGAGTCGACGACACCGAGGCCGTCTGTTTGCAGGCGCTTCATGCGTCGTGCGAGTGCGCGTTCGAAATTGCGGCGGATCTCGCCCGGACGAGCTGCGCGCGAGGCCGTGAGGCGGCCGGCAATGCGCTGCAGCAACGGGCCGTCAGGCGTGATCTTCTCCGCGACGAGGAACATGTCCCCCCGTGCCATGGCCTCGCGCGGGCTCACCTCGGACCGGAACCCGAGGTGCGTATGCATGTCCGCTAAGCGCTTCGACACGGGCTGACCGCGCACGGGCCAACCCACGGCGACAAGGCCGACGCTCGCGAGCGATGCGATGAAGCGTCTGCGTTTCATGGGCGACAAGCGGGTGTATCGATTGGCGCCTCGATCATACACGCGCCCTCCGGTGCGCGTATCTGCTCTGAACGCGTGGCAACGTCGAGGGTTCCATGGCATAGTCCTGCGCTTGTTCGAAATGCACCCCCCAAGACTCAAGGAGACCGCATGACCAGCGTTCAGGATTCCGCCCATGCCCCCGTGCCCGCAGGCCAGACCGGGGCCGACGTCATCGTCGACTACCTCATCCGCGAAAAGGTGCCCTACGTGTTCGGGCTGTGCGGCCACGGCAACATCGGCTTCATCGATTCCCTGTACGCACGCGGCGAAGCGATCAAGACGGTCTCGGTACATCACGAGTCGGTGTCGGGCTTCATGGCCGATGTTTACTACCGTGTCTCCGGTCAGCCCTGTGCGACCTTTACCTCGTGCGGTCCCGGCTCGGCCAACATGCCGATTTCGCTCGCCAATGCCTTCTTCGACTCGGTACCGTTCCTGGCAATCACAGGCAACATTCCGACGACGCAGTTCAACCGCGGCGCGTTTCAGGAGACGTATCGTCACTTCCAAGCCGACTTTCCGTCGACCGTGAAGGCGTTCTGCAAGCGCGTGTATCAGCCGACTCGCCCCGAGCAAGTCGCTCTGCAAACGCGTCTGGCCTGGAAGACCATGGTCACCGGTCGACCGGGCCCCGTGGTGCTCGACGTGCCCTTCGACATCTTCAAGGAGGAGTGTCCCGACGGAACGCCGCTGCCCGAGGCCTGGACGGCCAACATCAGCAGCCGGTGCGGCGCGGATCCCGACGGGCTCGCGAAGGCCGTCGACATGCTGCTCAAGGCCGAACGGCCCGTGATCCTCGTCGGCCAGGGTGTGCGCTATGCGCGCGCGACCCAGGATCTGTTGCGTCTCGCCGAGAAGCTCAAGATTCCCGTGGCATGGTCGGCCAGCGGGGCCGGTGCGATCGATACGCGTCACCCCCTGGCACTCGGTCTGATTGCGCGCAATGGTGCGTACCAGGCCAATCATGCCGCGCGACAAGCCGATGTATTGCTTGCGCTCGGCGTACGGTTCGACGACCGCACGTCGAGTTCGTGGATACCCGGCTATTCCTTCACCATTCCGCCGACGAGGCTCATCCACGTCGACATCGATCCGGAAGAGATCGGTCGCAACTACCCCGTTGCACTCGGCCTCATGGCCGATGTCGGTACGTTCCTGCGGCAGGTGCTGGGTGAACTCGATGCACGCGGCAGGTCGGAGATCCCGAGCGCGCGGCTGGCGTGGCTGCAGGCGATCGACGGCTATCGCAAGGAATGGAACGAATTCATCGCTCCGGGGTTCCAGGCCGATACCACGCCGATCCACCCACAGCGCGCCGCCCACGAGATCGACAAGGCACTGCCCGAGGATGCCATTCTGGTGAGCGACATCGGCGTGCATCACAACTGGCTGCTGCAGTTCTGCGAACCCAAACGCCCGGATTCGTTGATCGGCTCGATGGGTTTCGGTCCCATGGGCTTCGGCGTGGCGGGCGTATTGGGCGCCAAGCTCGCCGCACCGGATCGCCCCTGCGTCTCCGTATGCGGCGACGGCGCATTCTTCATGCATGCAAGCGTGCTCGGTACCGCCTTCGAGTATTCGATTCCGGTCGTCTGGGTCGTCTGGAACAACTATGCCTACGCGTCGATCCGCGGCTTGCAGCGCGGTTATCTCGGCGGGCGCGAACTCGCGACGGACTTCAAGCACCCGGAGACGGGCGAGCCCTACAACCCGGATTTCGCCGCGATGGCCCGTTCCGCGGGGATCGATGGCGTGCGCGTCGACAAGGCGGCAGACTTGAATCAGGCCATCAAGGAAGCCATCGCGACGGGGCGGCCGTTCCTCATCGATGCCAACATCGGTGCGGATACGAATCCGGCCGGCGCCGGCATCTGGGAACTGCCGAGCATGGGACGCAGCAAGCCCGGCATAGGCGAGCAATACATGCCCGGCTTCGGCAAGTGAGCGCTGCAAGTTAGATCAAGATCGGCGTCGGGCGTCCGTTATGCGGATGCCTACGCCCGATCGGGTTCCCGATGCAGGCGTTTGCTGCGACTCGGGGCCCGCTCATGAAACAACTCTTCATCGCCTTTCTCGTCGTCGGGGGGCTCACGCATTGGTGGATGCGTGCTCCGGCGTCCGTGGCAGTCGCTTCGCCGCCCCCCCAAGTGCGCATATCGGCGCCAGAGTCCGAGCGTGGCATGCCGGTTCAACGCGGCTTCTCCGGCAACGCGATGTTCGACGTGAACGGACACGAGGTGCGTCCGCTCGCCGAATACGCGATTACGGCCCGGGTGCTGTCCACGGAGCGCTATCACGCGGATCGCGCAGCCAAGCTCTCGCCCGTGGATCTCGCCCTCGGCTGGGGCAACATGTCGCGTCCGAGCGTTGCCGACCGGATCTCCGTCTCGCAAAGCGGGCGCTGGTATCACTGGCGCTATAGCGGCGCGCCGCCCATCCCCCACGACGAGATTTCCCGTTCGAGCGCGAACGTGCACATCATCCCGGCTTCGAAGGAGGTGGCGAAGATCGTCGCCGATGCCGGCAAAGGGAGTGTCGTGAGCCTGCGCGGCTACCTCATCGAGGCGCGCGGAAAGGACGGATGGACCTGGCGCAGCTCGCTCAGCCGCGACGACACGGGCGATGGCAGTTGCGAAGTGATGTTCGTGCAGGCGGCGGAGGTCTATCGCTGACCAACCGCCGCGGCGCATATCCGCCTCAACCTGATGTCTCGTTCCAGAGGCGCGGCCTTGGCCGTAGTGTCGGATGGCGCCCGTTGCCAGCCGGTTAACGTGAAGGAGAGGCGGAAGATCAGTTCGGGATGGGCAGGCAGCAATTGTGCAGTTGCTGACTCCCGCATTTGGCCGGGTAGCGACGGGACAAGTGCCTGGAGCGTACTCAACTCGGGCAGCAACAAGGTTTGTGGAGTCAGCGCCTCCACAATCCTCGGATAGCGGGTGGTGTCGTCGGCGACGATGCCCTTGAGCACGGCTTTCTTGCCCTCGGGGTCTTCTTCGTTGTCGGCCTTTTCCTGCGGCAGGTCTTCCTGAATCTGGATCACGTCCTTGTCACCCTCTGAGGGCGGCGAGAAGACGCAGGCAATATTCAGCGTTTGAACTCGGGGTCGGCGGCTCGTCTCTCGTCCTGCAAAGTTTTCAACAGACCGTGGTGTTCGATGGCGTCATTGATCGAGGCCGTCGCTAGGAACGCATTGAAGCGGCGACCGGCGGTGGCGGCAGCGTGCTTGGCGAGGCCTTCGCCGGGCTTGGGAACCTTCTTGTCCTTCTCTTCCTTGGGTTTGAAGTAGTCCACGTGGAAGCGGAGCACATTCCCGTCTTCAATGGCGTCGGTGATGGTGTCGGCGTGGAGCTGCTTCTGGAAAAGGTCTTCCGTGGTGCGCATCGACGCGGTGTCTTCTATCTTCTGCAATGAGGCGTTGGCCTCGAAGATGGGCGTGCGGGTGAAGCCGAAGAGCTGGGCGCGAGGGAAGAACGCTTTGATCGCTTTGTGATTGTCCCCGAATTGCGAGCGGTGGCATTCGTCGAAGATGAAAACGATGCGTTTGTCCTTCAGCGCCTCGAGCTGCTCCTTGTTCTTGCACTGCTGGTTGCGCTTGCTGTTCTCGTCCAGCGCGAGGCCGAGCTCTCTGGATGGTGGTGACGATCACTCTGTCCGGGTAGTCCTCGGAAAGCAAACGGCGCACAAGGGCGGCGGTGTTGGTGTTCTCCTCGACGCAGCCTTCCTGGAACTTGTTGAATTCCTCCCGCGTCTGGCGATCGAGGTCCTTGCGGTCCGCGACGAAGAGACATTTCTCGATGTCCGGGTTGTTCTTCAGCAGCGTGGAGGCCTTGAACGTGGTGAGCGTCTTGCCGCTGCCGGTGGTGTGCCAGATGTAGCCGTTGCCGCCGTCGAGGTGGATGCAGTTCACGATCCGCCGCACTGCAGAGACCTCATACGGGCGCATCACCATGAGCTTCTGCTCGCTGGCGATGAGCACCATGTAGCGGCTGATGATTTCGCCGAGCGTGCGTTCGACGAGGAAGGTGGCGGCAAAGTCGTCGAGGTGGGTCACTTCTTTGTTCGCCTCGTCAGCGGTCGTTACTTCTGCGACACCGGCCAGTTGCTAAGCGGGATCCAAACTCCATATTTCTTTCGAAAGCGTTGCTTTCGGTTAATCGGTCACGCATACTTTCGGCGCGTCGTCGAGAATTACATAGACATAGTTGCATTTGCCCCTGATCTTCAGCGATTAGGTTTCCAATGCGTCCCACACGACTTCCGGAAGAGCGAAAACCTCTTTCACCAGTAGGCAAAGAGGCTTCTCGTGCTATGAATAGATTCGTCGCTATGCTGTCGCTGCTCGTCCTCGCTGCGTGCGCCTCCACGCAGGAGAGCGAAGGGCCGCCGAACGCTTTCCGCCTCACCTCGCCCGGCGTGCCGGACAACTCCAGGTTGCCGGCGAAGGCCGCTGGCAACTTCGCCAAGAATCCGAACTGCACCGGGCAGAACGTCTCGCCGGCGCTGTCTTGGTCGAACGCACCGGCGAAGACGCGCAGCTACGCGATCCTCTGGGACGACCAGGCCGGGCGCACCGGGCTCGGCGTCGTGCACGCGGTGGTCTACGGCATCCCGGCGAGCACCGCCTCGTTCCCGGAGGGCGCGCTGAGTGGAAACGCGAGCGGCTTCATTCCGGGCAGGAACACGGTCGGCACGCACTGGCTCGGGCCCTGCGCACCCAAGGGCAACGCGCCGCAGCACTACGTCATGACAATCATGGCGACGGACGTCGAGCCGAACGCCCTTCGACCCGGCCTCACGAAGGCCGAGCTGCTGAAGGCACTCGAAGGCGGCAAGGCACTGGGCGCCGCGAGCCTCTCCTTCCGTTTCTGGCAATAGTACCGGCCAGCGAAAAGCGTGTTCTGAACAGCCTACGCGCCGGCTGGATGGATTGCAGGAGGCGACAGCGCGCGCTTACGCGTCCCTGAGCTGGCGCTGGCGGGCCGCTTCTTCCCTGCCGACGTCGTCGATCTCCCGCATCACGCTGCGCACGTCCACGGGCGTCTCGTTGCCGGCAAAGCGGCCGGTCAGCGCCATGCCCGGGGTCAGCTTGCCGTTGCTGTAGATCGACCAGATTTCCTTGCCGTAGTCGGTGCGGCGCAGCTCGGGCGCGAATTGCGCGAAGTACGCGGTCAGGTTGTCGACGTCGCGCGCGAGCATGGCCTCGGCGCTGTTGTTGCCCGCGGCGTCGACCGCCTGCGGCAGGTCGATGATCACCGGCCCACTGCTGCCGACCAGGACGTTGTACTCGGACAGGTCGCCGTGGACCACGCCGGCGCACAGCATGAGAACGACCTCGGCGATCAGGATTGCGTGGAATTCACGCGCCTGCTCCGGGGTGAGCGCGAGATCGTTCAGGCGCGGTGCCGGGCCGCCTTCCCCGTCCGACACCATCTCCATCAGCAGAACGCCTTCGAGCAAGTTGTATGGCTGCGGCACGCGCACACCGGCGGCGGCGAGTCGACGCAGCGTGTCCGACTCGGCCGTCTGCCACGCGGCTTCCTGCTGGTCGCGGCCGTATTTCGAGCCCTTCTGTATGGCCCGGGTGCGACGGGAGTTCTTGATCCTGCGACCTTCCGAGTACTGGACGGCCTGACGGAAGCTGCGGTTCTCGGCCTCCTTGTAGACCTTGGCGCAGCGCACCTCGCCCGCACAACGCACGAGGTAGACCTCGGCTTCCTTGCCGCTCATCAGCTGTTGCAGGACTTCGTCGACGAGACCTTCCTCGACGAGTGGTTTGAGGCGTTGCGGAGTCTTCATGCGCGCCTCTGTGCGCGGTCATGGCGCTCGGAACAGGGGGAGGAGTTCACTCCATTCTACGCTATCGGGGCCGATGCCCCGGCTCCGTCACGATTCGATCGGGAAGATCCTCACGCACCTGGGCTTGGCGGCGCGTGCACCGCCGAGGGAGCTTTCGCTCGAACACGCAGCCTGACCCGTGATCACGACGACGGTTCTGCGGCAGAACCGACGGGCGTGCTCGGATCGTGATCGTGTGACGGCGTCAATGCGCGGCGCGTGAACGCCGATTCGGGCCGATGCCGTGTTTGGATAGTCACTGCGAGGGTGGAATTTCTTTCCCAGTGAGCACGCCGTTGACCGCTCCATGCACCGGGAATACAGTGCCAGCGTGCGGGAAAGACCGTTTGAAATTCCTATTTTTCCCCGAACGGATGCACATGGGGTCCGACGCGAATCGAGCGGAAGGCAGGACGAGGAGGAATAATGAATCGTTCGGTTTTACTGATGCTGTTATTTCTGGTCGTGCTGATGCCCGATTCATCAGGATGGGCAGCGGACGGATTTGAAGAATCGATCGTCACGCTTTCCACCGCGAAATTTGCCGAGGGAAGCGGTTCTGTCGAGGATATCCGTGGCGCGCTGCGAATTCCAAAATCGGGCGGCAAGCGGCCAGCGGTCGTGATAATCCATAGCCTTGGCCGGGACTTGACCGGGCAGGCATACGCTTTCGCGCTGACGCAGGCCGGATTTGTGACGCTGGAGCCGGAATCGTGGCAGACGGGGCGGGGACGAGAAATTCCCACGCCCTATCTAGCGCATACTTTCGGTGCCCTGCAGTATCTGGCGGCGCACCCACGCGTTGACCCTACCCGCATTGGCGGCGTGGGCTTCTCTCTGGGCGGCATCCTTACATCCGGGCTGCAAGTGAGCATTTCACGCGAAAGTACACGGGGGGAAAGCAGCGATATGCCGCCCACTTAGCGTTGTACCCGGTTTGCTACCTGCATTTGAACTCGCAATTGGGAAAATCGCGCAACCGGGAGGTTCATCGTCTTCACAACAAGGTAACCGGCGCGCCGGTACATATACTGGCTGGCGCCAAGGATGAGTATGACGAGCCGGACACCTGTGACAACATTGGCGCTCTGCCTCTCGAGTCGCGCCAGCATTTCAAGCTGACGGTGTATCCGGACGCGGGCCACGGTTGGGACACGAATAACAGCCGAACGTATCATCACCGCGTGGCCTGCCTCGGCCTGGGTTGCCAGGTCAACCACACGCGTGTCGAAAATCGCGCGCAGGAATCGGTGGATTACGCCGTCAAGTTCTTCACGGGAGTCCTGAAGCCGTAAATCAAAGCGGCCAGGCTCGAACTGACTATGGGTACGCTCGAAACCCAATTCATCCTCAACCGCCTGCACCCGTTGTTCGTCGCCGAGGTGACCGGCATCGACCTGACGGCGCCGATATCGCGTGAGGACTTCCGCGCGATCTGGGAGGCGTTCAACGCGCACCCGATTCTCGTGTTCCGCGACCAGCGGGTTTCCTGCTCAGCCAGGCCGGGCTTACTCAGGAGTTTGTAAGTAGGGCGACAAATTCGGCTATACGTGCAGGAAGCAACGCTGGGGAAATCTGTTACCTAAGCAACCGACTGGTGATTATGCAGCGCGGCCGACACCGGAGCTACGACCGCTCCGGGTCGCATGCCGCTGTCACCCGTTGGCAGCTTTGGCGCGATCCCGTTGCGGGCAGCACGAACGGCCGCTGATCGGAAAACAGGAAGCCGCGATCAGCAGGCCGCAGCCGGCCAGAAGCGGTCACTTTGCGGGGCCTAGCCGAGCCGAGGATCTGAGTGGCGGCTGGCAGTGGTGCTCAATGAAATACAGAACTTGATAATCTTGCGCGGTCTTCACACCTAATCGACATCGGGGAAGAGTGCTTTCAGCAGGTCGCCGCTGATATGGGGACCAAAGTCGCGCTTTACGATTTTGCCAGTGGTCGCACCGCTTACTACCCCACGTGCGTCAAAGGTTATCGTGAGCGTCCGGAATGTCACGGGAGTCCCGGTAACGCCGCCTCGTAGTCCGCCGCCGACCAGGAATGCAACTCCACCCTCTTCAGTCGCGCGTACATAATGAAACCGTGCATCGTCCTTTGATCGTCGATCAGGGTCGCCAATTGCAAGAATTACGTCGGCGCGCGTCGTTTGACCGGGAATGATGCCCTCCGGAACACTATCTGAAGTGTTCTGCCGCGACCATTCCTGGTCTCCGAAGGGAAGTACCGGAAAAGGAACACAACCCGACGACAGGACAAGCAGTGCCACCAGCATGCCTCGAAACGCTATTCTCATCGGAACGAATCTGGACAATCGAATGCCGCTTCAGGACTCCGCGGTCGTCAAACACGACGACCAATACCGAGTGCACGCCGTACCAACCTCCCTTCGACTTGCGCAGAATCCATCCGCCCTCATCGCGAGTCAATCGGTAGGTGAGTATGCGCGAATTCTCATAGGTCGCATCAGGATCGCCCAAGGCGACGAGAACGTCCTCTCTCGTCGTGATATCCAGCCGAAGGAAATCCAGGAGATCGTTCCTTCCGACGGGTGTGGTCGCACAACCAACTAGCACGAGTGTCAGAAAAACGCATACCGCAACCGCTTTCAAGTTTCAGGCACCCGGATAGACTTGATTGTTGTGACGCAGCTGTCGCGCACAGCACGCCAACATCGTACGCAACCAGTTTAGCGCGCCTGAAGCAATTTCGCCCATACTTTCTAGTCTAGCGAAAGCCAGTTGGACTGTACTGGCGCGATATGGGGCCATCGACCCGATCAGGAATAACCACTTCTGGTCGCATGCCGTTGTCAACCGACGACCGCTTTGGACCGATCCAGTCGCGGGAAGCGCGAACGGCAGCTGCCAGGGAAATCGAGCGATGGCTACATCGGGCTGTAGCCGGCCAGAAGCGGTCGGTCGATAGCAGCACGTGTTCGACATCGACGTCGAGCGCTGCGCGTGCGGGGTTCAGCTGAAGATCATCGCCGCGATCGAAGATCCGATCGTAATCGTGAGGATGTTCACATACATGGACTTGGCCGCGCGGGAGATTTCTCTCAACCACGCAGCCTGACCCGAGAGCAAAACGACGGTTCTGCGGCAGAGCCGACGGGCTTGCTCGTCCCGATGTCGCGTGACGGCGTCAAAGCGCGGCGGGTGAAGGCTGAGTCGGGCCGATGCCGTGCTTGTGTAGTCACTGCGAGGGGAATCCTTCGCCAGTGACTGCGCGGTTGACCGCGCGAGGCACGGGGGATACGGTGCCCATCAGCGAATAGTGGTTTTGAAAAGCCTGGTCGCGACAAGCCCGAGTCCGGCCGCCATCCGGTGCAGCGATCGGAATTCCGGTTGGCGAACGCCGAGGTAGCGAAGAACTCGCTTACGCCTTTCAACACGGCGAACTACATGAAGAGTGTGTCGCCGAGTATGCCTGGATACGTGGACAACGTAAGGTGTTTCAGTTGCCGGCGGTGTGTGATGCCCTGACGATGGGCGTGTGTGGAACAGGTGCGACTCGAAAGCGAATGAACCCCTCACCACCTCACGTCTCAGGACAGCAGTTAGTCCGTTCGGATCAATTTGGGTGCAGGTATCAACACATAGATCGCAACACCGCTTCGGTACATTGGCGTCAGTGATCTGCGGTCAACCCCCGTCTCCGGATCGGGCTCGACCCCTGACCGCTTCGTCCGAAAGGTCGCCCATTATGTACCGTTCCCCTAGTCACGATAGCCGTCGCCGAGCGATGTTGACGTCGGCTGCCGCACTCGGCATACCCTATTTGCTATTAGGTTGCCGTTCATCCCTGACGACGAGCATCAAATCGACGTTCTTGGACGAAGGTCCTTACGGTCCGGTTGCTCCGGTGACAGACACCTCCACAGGACTCGCACTGCTTCAGCTTCCGGCAGGGTTCCAATACAGCTCATACGCATGGCATCGCGATGCCATGTCGGATGGTTCTGCCAACCCGGGTCACCACGACGGCATGGGTGTCGTTTCCGATAGGATGGTTGGCGGGTCCCGCGAAACGGTACTGATACGAAATCAAGAGAGTCGGCTCGGCAGAGGAATCGACAACTGCCCATCCTACGACAGCGCGATCGTTCAGCACGAGGCGCGCAGCGGCCGGCCGGCAGGGGGGTGCACACTCCTCGTGCTTCGCGACGGGCAATGGGTCGAATCACGTCCTGCACTTGGCGGTACGATTCTCAACTGTTCGGGCGGAACGACACCGTGGGGCACTTGGCTGACATGCGAAGAAACGATGATCGACTACACGAAGCATGGCGGCAAGAAGCACGGCTACGTGTTCGAAGTCTCGTCCGATCCCACCGCTACCAGCGCCCGCCCCATCGTCGACATGGGCCGAATGAGCCATGAGGCGGCGACGGTCGACCCCGCCACCCACATCGTCTACTTGACCGAAGACCTACGCAATCGGAGCGGGCTCTATCGGTACATTCCTCGGGACACGTCGAGCCGTCCCGGCGCCCTCGAGCGAGGTGGTCAATTGCAGGCCGCGCGGGTCCGGCAAAGGCCGTACGCCGACCTGAACGTGGTTCATGCGGGTCAGGAGATCGAGATCGAGTGGGTGCCGATTCACGACCCTGACGCCGATCCACGTGAATTCAGCGACGAGACCGGAACCTCCGTCGCGAGCGGACCATTCGTTCTGGCGCGCGAGCAAGGCTGCTTGCGCATGGCACGAGGCGAAGGCATTTGGCACCATCACGGAAAGCTGTACATCGTCGATACGGCGGCCGGCCGTGACGTCCTTGGTCGTCCGGGACGAGGACGCGGCGCTGTCTGGGTGTTGGATCTGAAGACGATGCGCATGAAAGCTCTTACCGTGTCCGACCGGTGGTCCTCCCCCAATCACCCGGATTGTGTGACCGTGAGTCCGCGTGGCGGCATACTGCTCACTGAAGATGGTGATGGACTCCGCGATGCGATGAGGCACAGCGAACGTCTTCTGTCGGTTGCCCCGGATGGCAGGACGTATGCCTTTTGTCGCAACAACACCATGCTGTCTGATGCCAACATCTCTGCGGTCGCGAAGCATGTCCCGGCCGGCGATTATCGTGGAAAGGAGTTCGCGGGCGCCTGTTTCGATCTGCGTGGTGACGTGCTCTTCGTCAATCTGCAGCAGCCAGGTATCACTTTTGCAATCTGGGGCCCCTGGGAGAAAGGCAATTTGTAGAACAAGCACCGTCAGTATCTCTGCATAGCGCGAGACCACCAACCCGCCCTCGGGTCGTCCGCCCACTGCCCGCATCGTTCAAGCGCCGCCGCAACCAGTGTACGCACGCGAGCCGCTTCGTGCCGCATCTGCGCAAACTTCTCGTACGGCTTCAGGCGCTGCCACTTCAGGCTCGAGCGCCAGTTGTCGGAGAACTTGCGTGCCTACCCTTCGCGTCCGTAGCCCCACAGCTGGCCGAAGGACTCCTTGAGCAGATACGCGGTGTTCAGTCGCTTGTTGGCCGCCAACAGCGCCTTCAAGCCTGCTCGTCCTTCCAGGGACAGATTCTCCCGGTGCGAGAGCAGCGTGTGCTTCCGACCCTTGATGTAGCGCCGTTGCTTGTCGCTCAGTCTGCGGTACTCGGACTTGCGCACCGCGTCGAGCGCTTCGCCCAGGTGACGCATGATGTGGAACTTGTTGAACAGAATCGCTGCGTGCGGCGCGTGAGCCTGCGTCGCGGTGCGAAACGGCTCCCACATGTCCATCCACCGCCAGCCGGATTCGCGTCGCCTTCCGAGGGCCCAGCCAGTCGTAGAACTGCTCCATGCTCGCCACCGAGCGATCCTCGCCGCCGAACCAGATCGGGCGGCCACTGATCAGGTCGCTGACCACGATCCGGTAGGTGTGCCCTTTGCGCACCGAGATCTCGTCGAGTCCAATCACCTCCGGGCGTGGCTTGCCGGCCTTGGCCAACTGTGCGGCCATTACTGCTTCTCCAGCGACTTGACCATGTCCCAATCCAGGTGCAGTTCCTCGGCGACCTCCCTGATCGTCGCCGAGCGACAGCGCTTGCCCACGTAGAAGGCAAAGCGTTTGGTATAGAACGGGTTGTCGGCCAGGAAGTCGCTCGCGCTTCACCGCAGCGCAGTCCTTGCACTGCACGCGTCGAACCTCGAACTCCAGGAACACGCGCCGATCGCCGCACGACAGATCCCGGATCCGACGGGTGCGCCGGTCGTACCATCCGCTTTGAACTCGATCGCAGCAGCCACATGCCGTTTTTTTGAGCGCCGTGTGAGCGTGATGAGGCACGCCCCAGGGTCACCCGGCATGGCGCGGATGACCTGCTGCGGACGAAAGCCCTCGAACGTATACGTGTCGGTAAGCCCCCCGAGTCGTTTGGAAGAAGTATCCATCCATTCATGATGACAATTCCAAGCGCTCTACAAAAGCCCGCAAACCCCGTAGCCATAAGGTTCACAAACCCGATTGACGACCCGATATCACCCACACGACTTCCCGAAGAGCCAGGAAGTTTAGTCGTGGTCCACCGCGCCGGTGTCGAAATCGGATGATCACAGAGTGCCAGCGCGTGGGCGCGTGCCGCACCGGCCGCGGCCAGTCTTCGTTCTTCTCTGCAATCCCGATTCCAAGTCGTCGTCGTCGTGACGACGAATCGGGTGGTGGGCCGGGAACGTACCAGAGCACCCACTCCGATAACCGTTCTTCAGATCTTCGTTACTGATTTCACGAGAAAGAAATCGGGGGCGGATTCGCCGTGCCCGCGAACTCGGGGCGGAAGGTCCTTCCGCCGCACCCTTAGATCATGCACGCATCCGACCCGCAGCCGAGGTCTCGATCGGCTTCCGCCAGCAGCTTGTCGTAGCCCCCTGGCAACTCGATGGCACGTCCCGCGACGCCGAACGAATAGCCTTGCAGCCAGTACGAGTTGGTCGGATGTCCGCCGCCGGCGGTGACGAGGATCAGGTTCTCCGGCTTCGCGGCGATCGGCCAGGGATCGAGATCGAGCGAGGCCTTCGTCACCGGATTGGAATCCACCTCGATCCACGAAACCGACCCCGAGCGGCGCAGCTCCGCCATCGGGATCTTCGAGTTTTCCCAGAGAAAGTCGCGGATACTCTTCTGCGTCCAGCCGAGTTGGGCCATGCGCTGCATGACGATGTTCGGCATCATGAGTACGCCCGCCGTGCCGTCGGTGTAACCCGGGATGCAGTGCAGATTCGGTGCACGCAGGTAGTCTGCAATGCGCCACATGCCCTGCAGGGCGTCTTCCTCGGCGGTTTCCTTCTTGGCACTGCGACGGCGGATGTTCGATGCGCCGCTGGCGAATGCGAGCGAAATCGAGTTGGTGCCGGCCGCAAAGCCATGGCGAAAGCTGCCGTGCGGTACCCAGCCTTCGGGCATGCCTTCTTCGTCTTCGCCGAAGACCGCGTTCGTATAGCGCATGCCGCCGTAATTCGCCATCGCCCCCGTGCCGGGCAGTGCGCCGCCGAGATTCTGTTGCATCAGTCGCAGTGCGCGACCAATGCTGGCGCCGGCCGGGTGTTGCGGATCGGGACCGAGGCAACCGAACCCGGTGTTCAACCGGATCTGTTTCCGGATCGGGCCGTTCACGATGACGACCGGGAACGCGCTGCCCGAGGCCGCCTGCAACTGATCGGTGCCCATCGCCGGATCGAGGAAGGCTTCGACGACCGCCAGCAGTACGGGGAGGTATTCCGGTCGCCCGCCGGCCATGGCCAGCGCGACGGCGCACGACTCGACCGTGACGACGCCACCGCGTGGCGGCATCTTGCCCAGCACCTTCGAACCCGGCGCCGCGGCGCCGCGCATGATCCACTGCACGCGTTCGGGCGTGGGCAGCCAAAGCGGCAGGCCGTCGCCCCAAAGATTCGTGACGGCGAGCTGGTTGAAGCGCACCAGCGCGGATTCATAGGTTTCGGCGTCGATCGCGATCGACTGACCGCGCTCGCTGGACGTACCGCTCGTATCGAGCTTCCAGCGCATCAGCCCGTCATAGAATTCCTGCTTGCGTGCCTCGACCGGCGAGATGTCGCTTCCGGGCAGGAATATCGGCATGGGAAACGTGACCATGGCCGCTGCGGGCGCGAGACCCAGGCCGGCCACGGCATTCTTGAACACGCCGACGAAATCCGCCCGCCCGAGCGTAACGGTGGGGATCCCTGCTGCTTCCAATCTAGCGGCTGCACGGCCGCATGCTGTGGCGCAGGAGCCTCAAGAGGCATTGCCGACGATGACTGCATCGACGGCAAGATTCTTCACGAGATCGGCGGTCGATGCTTTGGGAATCTCGGCGTTGCCGATCGGGAAGGCATCGACGGGCAACACTTCGGCTCCGGGGAAATCCTTCTCGATGAGTTCCTTGAGCATCGGCAGCATGCGATGCGCTTGCCATTGCTCGTTGGTGAGGAATCCGATCTTCTTGCCCACCAGTGTGTTCACGCGCGAGGCATGTGCCTGCGTGACCTCGAGCGTACCCGAGGGGTCGAGGAACTCTATACGCATGTGATTCTCCCGGTCCGTGCTTCGCGTCGTTGGGGTGTCAGGACTTCGTTTGGCGCGTGGCCGACCAGGCCTTGGCGCCTGCGTTGTTCTTGAGGCTGCCGTCGATGCGCTCGCCGCTGACCCGGCCGGTATACCGGGACCCGCCGTCGGTAAAGCTCAGCTCGTCGCCATTGAGCTTGCCGGAGATGCTGCGGGCCTTGCCGTTGACCGTCAGGGTGCCGGAGACCATTTGGAATTCCTGCTTCAGTTGCAGCGTACCTTCGGGTGTCTTCCAGGTGCCTTCCACTTTGGCCGGAACGATCCAGAGATAGGCGGTGCAGTAGCTCGTGCATCCTTCGTCCGAGTTTGCGGCGACGGAATCGTCCCACTTCCATTCGCCCATGGTGAAGGAGTTCGAGACGATGCGCGTGCCCGGCTTCATGTCGAGAATCTTCGGGCGCAGGCGCAGGTTGATGTCGGGCAGGAGAAACATGGTGATCACCGTGGCGTGCGAGAAGTCGGTCTCGAAGAGATCGGCCTTCTTGAACTGTGCTTTCGCGGCGACGCCGGCTTTCTCCGCATTGCGCTTCGAGAGTTCGACCATGTCGGGGTTGTATTCGATGCCGAGGGCCGTCGCGCCCTTCTTCGCGGCCGTGATGACGGTGCGGCCGTCGCCTGATCCGAGGTCGATCAGGTTGTCCTGGGCAGTGACTTTGCCCAGCCCCAGCATGCGGTCGACCAGCGCTTGCGGCGTGGGCACCCAGATCACGTCCTTGCCGTGCTGCCCGACCTGGGGCTCGTAGGCTTCTTTCGGCGTTTGGGCGGGCGCGGAAGTGGCAAAGCATAGCGACGCGGCCAACAGGCAGCGCTTGAGGACGTGCGTCGAGGGCATGGACGATCTCCGGTGTAGTAGCGCAGATGCGCGGCGATGCGTTGCCGCCGCGCTGGAAAGAGGATCATAACGGATTGCCCCCACCCCGGGCGTGGCGGCATGTTGCGGTGCCGTCGTACTTTGCATCATTGAAGATGCGTGCCGCTCGGCAGCGCAGCGGTCAGCGCAACTGACTGTTGCTGTTGGGGGCTGTGAACCCTTTGCTCTTGCTGGGCGGACTCGTCGGCGGCTTCGGGGGCGGCTGCGGATCCTTCTTGCGCGGTGGCGGATAGCTCTGGCGAGGCTCGCCCTCCTGGGGCACCACGCAGTCCGGATCGTTCGGATCCGTCGTGCGTTGGGTGCATTTCGGGTTCGTGTCGTAGGGGGAGGGCGGCGGCGGCTCGGTTTGCGCCGCAGCGCTTCCGGCCGCCGCAATCGACAGCAACACCAACCATTCGGCAGTTCTCATGCAGCCCTCCTGTCCGGTTAGCTGGCCACGGCGCTTTCGCCGAAGCGGCCAGCCTGGTAGTCGGCAATCGCTTGCCGGATTTCGTCCTGCGTGTTCATCACGAAGGGACCGTGCTGCACGATCGGTTCCCGCAAGGGCATCGCTGCGAGCACGATGAACCGTGCGCCCTCTGTCCCGGCAACGATTTCGACGTCGTCTCCCGCGGCGAGCACGCCCGCGCTCCGGTGCGGCACTCCCGCGCGCGTGCCGTCGGGCCCGACGGCAACGCTGCCTTCATAGGGATAGATGAAGGCGTTTGCTGCCGACGCAATGGGGTGACGAAATACCGCCCCGGCCGGCAGTTCGACATCGAAGTAGAGCGGCGCCGTGGTCGAGCCTTGGATCGGCCCTGCCGTGCGGCGGCCGTCGTGCTCGAGCGTGCCGGCGATGACCTTCACCCGCACGCCGCCCGGGAGTGCCACGACCGGAAGTTCGGCCGCCTGGATGTCCCGATAGGCGGGGGCCTTCATCTTCTCCGCCGCGGGCAGGTTGATCCAGAGTTGAAAGCCGCGCATCCGACCGTGCTCCTGCTGCGGCATCTCGGAGTGGATGATGCCTCGCCCGGCGGTCATCCATTGCACGCCGCCGGTCTTGAGTTCGCCGCGGTTGCCGAGATGATCCTCGTGACGCATGTGGCCTTCGAGCATGTAGGTGACGGTTTCGAAGCCCCGGTGCGGATGCGGCGGGAAGCCCGCGACGTAGTCGTCCGGATTCTCGGAGGAGAACTCGTCCAACATGAGGAACGGATCCACGCGACTGCCGTGCCCTCGTCCCAGGCTGCGACGCAACTTCACGCCGGCGCCGTCGGAAGTATCCACGGCCTCGATGATCCGCTCCAGCGTACGTACAACGGTCGATTTCGTGTCCATGATGGTCATCCTTGTGGTCCGGTTCAGGCTGCGCGACGTTCTGCGGGAGAACTCAACCCGGCGATGGCGAACCGCGCCTGTGCCAGGGACTGCTGTTTCGACGCTTCGCCGAGCGCCAGCCCTTCCGCGAATACGAAACGCACCGGTTCGATCCCGAGGAAGTTCAGGAAGTTTCGAACGTATTGCGGCTGGACGTCGGCGCCATGGTAGATGCCGCCGCGCGTTGCGAAAACGTAGGCCTCCTTGCCCGAGAGCAGGCCGACGGAGCCGGTCGGCGTGTAGCGAAACGTGACGCCGGCGCGGGCGACATGATCGAAGTATGCCTTGAGCGTCGACGGCACGCCGAAGTTGTAGAGCGGCAATCCCAGCACGAGGGTGTCCGCGTGGCGCAGCTCCTCGATCAGTCGATCCGAGGCGTCGACGATCGCTTGTTGCGCCGTGGTGCGAGCTTCGGCCGGGGCGATGAATGCACCGAATCGTTCGGCGTCCAGGTGCGGCACCGGATCCCGGGCGAGGTCCCGTTCGATCACGCGACCGTTCGGATGGTCGGCTCGCCACTGGTCGACGAAGGTTCTGGCGAGCGCGCTGGATGCGCCGGCGTCGGAGTGGATGCTGCTTTGGAGGTAGAGCAGGGTGTTCATGGCTTTCCCTTTCATGTGGGTATGAGGTGCAGCCATTGAACGATTTATTCTCTCGATAAAAAAGCGCAAAATTTGAGGGTATCCCATCGATAGAATCGATTGTTCATGGCCCGAACCCCGCGAATTTCTCTGGAGCAGTGGCAGGCGTTCGTCGCCGTGGTCGAGGCGGGCGGCTATGCCCGTGCCGCCGACGTATTGCACAAGAGTCAGTCGACGGTGACGTATGGCGTGCAGCGCATCCAGGATTTGCTGGGCATCAAGCTCTTCGAGTTGCGCGGCCGAAAGGCGGTGGTTACAGCCACCGGGCAGCTTCTGTATCAGCGCGGACGCGCACTGGTCGACGAAGCAGGGCTTCTGGAACGTTCCGCGCGCGCCCTGTCGGCGGGATGGGAAGCGGAGATCCGGCTGGTGGCGGAAATGATCTTTCCCGACTGGCTGCTGCTGCGTTGCCTGGATGCGTTCGGCGCAGAGAGTCCGCATACGCACATCGAACTGGTGGAGTCCGTCATCAGCGGCACGACCGAGGCCATCGAGCAAGGCCAGGCGGATCTCGCGATTACGGCGCGAGTCCCGGAGGGCTACAACGCCGAGCCGCTCATGCGGGTGCGCTTCGTCGCGGCCGCCCATCCCGATCATCCGTTGCATCGGTTGCGTCGCAAACTGACCTATCGCGATCTGCGCTTGCACCGGCATCTGGTCGTGCGCGATACCGGCTCGACGCGGAGCAAGTCGAACGTCTCGGTCGATGCCGCACAGCGCTGGACCGTCAGCCAGTTCGCGACGTCGGTCGAGGCGGCTCGCCTCGGCCTGGGCTTCGCGTGGTTCCCCGCAGAACTCATACGCACGGAACTGGCGGCTGGTACGCTGGTGCCGCTGCCGCTGGGCGAATCCTCGGAGCGTTTTGCACAACTCTATCTCGTCATTCCCGACAGCGAACTGGCAGGGCCCGGCGTGCTGCGGCTGGCGAAGATTCTGCGCGAGGCCGTGCGCGAATCCTGCCCGGAGGAACTATCGCCGGTGCGTCATGCCGCGAAGGTCCGCGATGCGTACAGCATGGCTGTTCGGGGAAAGAAGCGTCGCCGCGCCGCTATAATCGAAACGTGAAACCGATCGCACTCGTCCTGCTGCTCATGCTGGGCGCGCAAGTCACGTCCAAGGGCAGCCGGGTGCTTACGACGCTGTTCGCCGTCGACCTCGGCGCGGGCCCGCTCGAAACCGGACTGCTGTTCGCGCTGCACGGGCTCTTTCCCGCGCTTTTCTCCGTGTATGCCGGCCGCATCGCGGATCGGGTGGACAATCGCGTGATGTTCTACTGGGGGCTCGGTGCCTACGCGGCCACCATCGTTCTGCCCTATTTCTATCCGAGTCTGTGGATGCTCTATCTGCAGGCGGCGCTCGGCGGGATCACGAGCATGGTCTACATTCTCGCCGCGCAGAACCTGATCGGGCTGCTCTCGACGCCACAGACGCGAACCAGAAACTACGGCTGGTATTCGCTGACCGATTCGGTGTCCTCGATCATCGGGCCGATTCTGATCGGGATTTCCATCGACAGCATTCGACATCCCCCCACTTATCTTTGGCTGTGCATCTATACGTTCGTCTGTGCAGGCGTCGCCTACGCGACGGTGATGCGCCTGCCGCAGCAGATGCGCAAGCCGACGAGTCAGGCGTCTTCGTCGCGCGATCTGCTGAGGTTGCCGGCGATGCGCAGTGCGCTGATGACCAACGGTATCGTCATGGCGGGGATCGACCTCTATGGACTTTATCTGCCGGTGTATGCGCATAGTCTCGGCTTCGATGCGACCACCATCGGTTTCATCCTCGGGACTTACGCGGCGGCAGCTGTCGTCGTTCGGCTCGCACTGCCCTATCTGACCCAGGGTTGGGGCGAACAGCGTACGGTCGTCGTGGCGCTGACGATCTCGACGATGGGCTTCATCGGTCTGCCGTTCATCGAGCACGCCGGCCTGCTCGCCGCCATATCGTTCGTCCTCGGACTCGGCCTGGGCTGCGGCCAGCCGCTTGCTATGGCGCTTGCCTTCAATGCGTCACCCCCCGGACGCACGGCCGAAGGGATCGCCATGCGTCTCGCCGTGAGCTACAGCGCCCATGTCGTCATTCCGCCCGCGTTCGGGGTCGTGGGGGCGGCCATGGGACTTGCGCCGATCTTCTGGACGTGTGCTGCGCTGCTCGGGAGCGGGGCGGCGATCAACAAGTGGACGGCGTGGCGGGCGTCCCGTGCGCGCAAGGGAACGCCTTAGCTACGTGCCGAACTGGTTTGTGCGGCGGTTAGCGTTTATTCTTCTGCCCTCCCATGAAGATCTTTTACGGTTGGCGCATCGTGATCGCCGGCGGCGCTTTGCAGTTCCTGCAAAGCATGCTGCTCAATCAGGCGTTCGGTGCCTATCTCGCGGTACTCGTATCGGAAAAGGGCTGGAGCAAGACAGCCTTGTCCGGCGCGGCCGCGCTCAAATCCACCGAGGCCGCGTTGCTCGGGCCCGTGGTCGGTTGGCTGATCGATCGCATCGGCTCGCAGCTCATCATCCGCATCGGCGTGTTCACGTTCGGCATCGGCTTCATGCTGTTGAGCCAGATCGACAGCATTGCTGGTTTCTACGGCGCCTTCGTGGTGATCGCGCTCGGGGCCATGCTGTGTGCCAATACGACCGTGAGCGTCACGATCATTCATTGGTTCGAGCGCCGGCGCGCGAAAGCCCTCTCCGCGCTGCAATTCGGCGGTGCGCTCGGTGGCATGTTCGTCGTCATCGTGGCTTGGGCGATCGAAAGCTACGGCTGGCGCATCACAGCGTTCGGGTCAGGGGTCTTGATATGTCTGGTCGGGTGGCCGATTTCGCGCGTGATGCGCAGTCGTCCCGAGGATATCGGCGAAACGCCGGACGGCGTTCCGCCGGGAACGCCGGAAGCAAAGGCGGCCGTGGCGAAGGCCTCGTCGTCGCGCACGTTCACGGCGAAGGAAGCGGTGCGCACGAGAGCTTTCTGGCTGATCTCTCTCGGCCACGGCTTCGCGCTGCTCGTGGTCACCGCCGTGAACGTCCATGCCATCGCGCACGTCACCGAGATGGGCTATTCGATCGCGCAGGCGTCCTGGGTCATTACGCTTGTGACCGTCGGTCAGTTCGCCGGGGTCATGCTCGGCTGGGTGCTCGGCGAGAAGTACGAAAAGCGCTTCGTCGCGGCGTTTTGCATGCTGATGCACATGGTGGGCATGCTGATGCTCACCTATGCGACAGGGTGGGTGGTTCTCGCGAGCGCCGCATTGATCCACGGGGTGGCCTGGGGATTGCGCGGCCCTTTCATGCAGGCGATCCGCGCGGACTACTTCGGCCGCGGCTCGATCGGCCTCATCATCGGGTTGTCGGGAATGATCACCGTCATCGGCCAGATCGGCGGGCCGATGATCGCCGGCATCTTTGCCGATCTCACCGGCAACTACCGCATGGGATTCACGGTGCTGTCGCTACTTGCAGGGTTGGGGACGCTTTTCTTCGTCATGGCGAAGAAGCCGGTGTAGCCGCAGGCCGTCGGCCTTCGGCGTGAACGCTGAAGCTATAATCCGGTTTCCCTTCGGTGTTCATGCCCATGCAGCAGCCTGCCTTTCTTTCCGGCCTCAACGCCGAGCAGCTCGAAGCCGTGACGCTTCCGCGGCAGTCCGTGCTCATTCTCGCCGGGGCGGGCAGCGGCAAGACGCGCGTGCTCACCACACGTATTGCCTGGCTCGTCTCCACCGGGCAGGCCACCCCCGCATCGATCCTCGCCGTGACCTTCACCAACAAGGCGGCGAAAGAGATGGTGAACCGCGTGGCGGCGATGCTGCCGATCAATCCGCGAGGCATGTGGATCGGTACGTTCCACGGCCTGTGCAATCGGCTGCTGCGCGCGCACTTCCGGGAGGCGGGGCTGCCCCAGGTATTCCAGATTCTCGACACGCAGGACCAGCAAGCGGCCCTCAAGCGGCTGATGAAGTCGATGCACATCGACGAGGAACGCTATCCCCCGCGTCAGGTGCAGTGGTTCATCAACGCGGCCAAGGAAGAAGGTAAACGCGCCCGCGACGTCGAGGCCTACGACGACTATACGCGGCGCACGGCGGAAATATTCGCCGCATACGACGAGCAGTGTCATCGCGAAGGGGTGGTCGATTTTCCCGAACTGCTTTTGCGCTGCTTCGAATTGCTCTCGCGCAACGAACTGCTGCGCGAGCACTACCGCTCGCGCTTCAAGCACATCCTCGTCGACGAGTTCCAGGACACCAACGTGCTGCAGTATCGCTGGCTCAAGCTGTTGGCCGGCAACGGCGCGGCACCGAGCGGGTTTCGACTTTCGGCCCCGGGCAGCGCGGCGGACGACGAAGCCTGCTCGATATTCGCGGTGGGCGACGACGACCAATCCATCTACGCGTTCCGCGGCGCGAACGTCGCCAACATGCAGCACTTCGAGCGCGACTTTCACGTCGAACGCGTGATCAAGCTCGAACAGAACTACCGCTCGCACGGGAACATCCTCGAAGCCGCCAATGCGGTCATCGCGAACAACCGCCGCCGCATGGGAAAGAACCTGTGGACGGCCGAAGGCAAGGGCGAGCCGATTCGCGTCTTCGAGGCCGGATCCGATCTCGAAGAAGCAGGCTTCGTCGTCGACGAGATCAAGACGCTGGTTGCCGAAGGTGTGCGCCGGGACGAAATTGCGCTGCTTTATCGATCGAATGCGCAGTCGCGCGTGCTGGAACACTCGCTGTTTTCTGCAGGCATTCCCTATCGTGTCTATGGCGGCCTGCGCTTTTTCGAGCGTCAGGAAGTCAAGCACGCGCTGGCCTATCTGCGGCTGGTCGCGAACCCGGACGACGACAACGCGTTTCTGCGCGTGGTCAATTTTCCGACCCGAGGCATCGGCAACCGGACGCTGGAGCAGCTGCAGGATGCCGCTCGCCACGCCGGCACCACCCTTTGGGCGGCAGCCAAGGTCAAGGCCGAGGGCGGGAAGCGACGAACCGAGACGGCCAGCGATTTCGGTGCGCCGGTGTCGACGCGCGGCGTCGAAGGTTTCGTCGCGCTTATCGAACGCATGCGTGCGTGCTGCGAGGGTCTGGCCGTCGGTGAAATGGTCGAGCACGTGGTCGAGCATTCGGGCCTCAAGGCACACTACAAGGCCGAGCGCGAAGGTCAGGACCGCCTCGAGAACCTGGGCGAACTGGTGAACGCGGCGACGTTGTTTGCGAACGATCCTTCGAACGAGGATTCGAGCATCACCTCGTTTCTCACGCATGCCGCGCTGGAAGCCGGGGAACATCAGGCCGAAGCCGGCGTCGAGGCCTTGCAGCTCATGACCGTGCATGCGGCGAAGGGGCTCGAGTTCCACACGGTGTTTCTCTGCGGATTGGAAGAGGGACTGTTTCCGCACGACAACAGCCTTACCGAAGCCGACGGTCTGGACGAGGAACGACGCCTCATGTACGTCGCGATTACGCGGGCACGCCGGCGGCTCTACGTCACCTATGCCCAGAGCCGGATGCTGCACGGGCAGACGCGCTACAACATCCGCTCTCGCTTTCTGCTGGAGTTGCCGCCACTGCTGCTCAAGGCGGTCGGTGGAACGGCTACGCGCGGTCGCGGGGAACCGATGCGGGGGGCGTCGTACTACGGCGAGAAGGCATCCGCCGGTACAGGCAGTCCGAACTTCGAATCTGCCCCGAGTTCGCCCTGGCGCATCGGCCAAAGTGTCGTCCATCCGAAATTCGGCCGCGGGATCATCATCGGTGCGGAAGGTCGCGGCGCCGATGCGCGCGTGCAGATCAACTTCCAGAGCGACGGCATGAAGTGGCTGGCGCTCGAATACGCCAAGCTCACAGCCGCCTGAACGAAAGCCCGAATCAGGCTTCGTGCCCGGTGGTGCTGGCCTCGTCGGGGCGTTCGAAGAGATCGACGTACGACGCGTAGATCGAACCGAAGATCACCGGCAGCACGACCACCAGCCCGAGCATGAAGGGCAGCGCGGCGGCAATCCACAGTACGACGAGCAGCATGCCGTAGACCATGAAGGGACCGATGTTCTGCGTGCACGCCGAGAAGCTTTCCTTCAGCGCGGGCAGCGCTGCCATCTTGCGGAAGACGATGAGCAGCGGGGCGAACCACGTCAGCATCATGAGCGGGATGTAGACCGCCAGGGCGGTGAGCAAGGGCCCGGTCATCTTGCGGATGGCCACGCGGGCAGCCTCGATCTCTTCGGGTGTGGGCTTGTCGGAGACTTTCGGAAACCCTTCCGTATTGCCGAAGGCAATCGCGAGCACGATCAGCATGCCGACCAGGTAGATGCCGCCCACGGTCACGAGCGCTGCGGCGTTTTCGCGGAATCCAGCGAAGAGATAGCCGAAATGCAGGCGCCGGCCTTGCGCGACGTCGCGGCAGCCGATCATGAGGCCGGCGAAGAACACCGGAAACAACAGATTGAAGAGCAACGGGCCGACGGTCTGTATGCTCAGGAGTGCGTACCAGATGAGGATGACCGCAGCGGTCAGTCCGATCCAGGGGAGCGGGCTGAGCTTGAATATCTGCCAGCCGCTCGAAATCCATTGCACGCCGTGACGGATAGCGACGTTGCGAGCCAGCATGGCGCGATGGAACCTGAGGAAGTGGAATGGGAACGGATCGATATTCTACGCACCTCGCGACGGTGTGCGCGCCGTCATGCAAATGTTTTTTCGCAGAACGACCGGGCATCCTGCCGGGCTTCGCGCGCGGTCAGGAAATCGAGTCCGAACAGTGGCTACGTGGATGGAAGAAGGTCGCGAAGCTCGTCAGCGCGATTGCGCCGGGCTTCGAGTACCCGACGAAAATGGTCCGGATCCTTGGCGAAGGTGAGTTCCCCGGGTCGCGGGCAGTGGAGATCGAACAATCGTGAAAGCCAGAAGCGCAGCGCGCCTGCACGAAGCAACTGCGGCCAGGCGGTCCGCTCGGCGGGTTCGATCGGGCGCACGGCATGGTAGGCGGCGAGCAGGGCCTGGGTGCGGCCTGCGTCGAGTTGCCCCATGTCGTCGACGCACCAGTCGTTGACGGTGACGGCGAGGTCGTAGAGGAGCGTCTCCGTACAGGCGAAGTAGAAGTCGATGACGCCGCCGATGACTGGGCCGTCGAAGAGCACGTTGTCGCGGAAGAGGTCGGCGTGGACTGCGCCGCGCGGGAGCCCCTCCGCCGGGGGGCGCGCCTGGAACGCCAGTTCCTGCTCCAGCAGCAGCACTTCGTGCGGTGGCATCCTGGGAATGACTTCCAGCGCTGCGGCGCGCCACCAGGGCAGGCCGCGTGGATTCGGCATCGTGGCCGGGTAGGTCTGGCCGGCAAGATGCATCGTTGCCAGCATGACGCCGACTTCGCCGCAGTGTGCGACCGACGGGGTGCTGATGTCACGACCGGGGAGGCGGCTCACGAGCGTGGCCGGCTTGCCGTTCAACGTACCGAGCACGGCACCCGCCCGGTTCGGAATGGGGCGCGGACACGGAACGCCGGCTGTGGAGAGATGGGTCATGAACCCGAGGTAGAACGGCAGGTCCTCGGGCTGCAGCTTTTCGAACAGCGTGAGCACGTAGCGGCCTGCGCTCGTCGTCACGAAATAGTTGGTGTTCTCGATGCCGGCCGCAATGCCCTGCAGATCGTCGAGCGTGCCGAGGTCGTAGGCGGCAAGCCATCGTTCGAGCTGAGGGCGCGTTACCGAGGTATAGACCGACATGCCGGCAGTCGCAAAATTCAAGGCTCGCGGATCGGGTGCGGCAGGGTGCCACGCGACCCGCCGATGTTCATGCGGCGTGCCGCAGCGTCAGTCGCCTGTCGCTACGACGATGTCCGGAAAGATGTTCGACATTCGCCGCCGAGGTCAAAACTCTTTGATCACCCACATCGGTGGGCGAATGCCGGAATCGAAGCTTTCCTGGCGGGCGAAGGTGCCGTCGCCGCGCTGATCGATGAGGTAATACGACCTGCCGTGCGGCGGGGTCACTTTGACCATGTAGAGGCGTCCGCCGATGCGGTACTCCTCCACGGTGTCGGCGCCACGCTTGAGAATGGTGACCTGCGGTTCGAGCGTCGGATCGAGTTCGAGACCCGGCGGTGGGGGCGGAGGCTCGGGGATCGGCTGCAGGTTGGGTGGGCGGTCCGCGCTCCATGCCGGCATCGTGCAGGCGAGGGCGAGAACGAGGGCAACTGAGATCTTGCGCATAAGGGGTCCCCTGGGGCAGGCCCGATTCTAGCAGCCTGTCGGGCTGCGTTTCGCGTATTGCGTCATGATCCGGGGCGGCGAACCACCTCGTCGCCATGCGCGCGATTTCGCATACGCGATATTCCACTCGACCCCCGCCGCGCGTCAAAGGTTCAACTGCATCTCTCGCTCTCGCGCTGACGGGCTGAATCCGCGCTTGTGGTAGTGATCGAAGATCGCATCGACGACGGCATCGGCCTCGTTCACGACGCAGACGAGGTCGAGGTCGCTGCGTTCGATCATCCCCTGCTCGACCAGTGTGTTCCTGAACCAGTCGAGCAGCCCGCGCCAGAACGGCTCGTGGACGAGGATGATGGGAATCCGGCGTGAAGTGCCGGTCTGCACCAGCGTGAGGGCTTCGGTGAGTTCGTCCAGCGTGCCGAAGCCGCCCGGCATCACCACATAGGCGCTGGCGAACTTCAGAAACATCACCTTGCGCGCGAAGAAGTGATGAAAGGAGTGGCTCACGTCCTGGTAGTCGTTGTTCACCTGCTCCTGCGGCAGCTGGATGTTGAGGCCGACCGAGAGCGAGCGGCCATGGAACGCGCCCTTGTTCGCGGCTTCCATGATTCCGGGGCCGCCGCCCGAGATGACGCTGAACCCGGCGTCGGACAGCTTGCGCGCAATGTCTTCGGCGAGCCGGAAATACGGGGAATCGGGCTTGACCCGGGCGCTGCCGAAGATGCTGACGGCCGGCGTGATCTGGCTCAGCCGTTCGGTCGCCTCGACGAATTCTGCCATAATGCCGAAGACCCGCCACGACTCCCGCGCCGACCACGCCCGCTCGGCCAATTCGGGGCTCAGTTTCGGCGGCAGGCTTTTTTTGCTCCGGTCTTCCATGCTCGATTCCCTCATGCGTACGCGACGCGCGTCGTGGTTCGCCCCATCATATAACGCGGCTTCCGGTTTGCGACGGCGGCTGGCCTCGCCTGATCGGGCGCATCGGAAGGCGTCATGAGCGAGCCCCGCACCCTGTTGTTGATCGACGGTTCGTCGTACCTGTACCGAGCCTTTCATGCGCTGCCTGACCTGCGCACGCGTGCCGGTCAGCCGACCGGGGCGATCCGTGGGGTGATCAGCATGCTGGAGAAGCTGCGCAAGGAGGTCCCCGCGCAGTATTTCGCCTGCGTCTTCGATGCGAAGGGCAAAACCTTTCGCGACGAACTGTACACCGAGTACAAGGCGAATCGCGCCTCGATGCCTGACGATCTCACTCTGCAGATCGAGCCGCTGCACGAATGCGTGCGAGCCCTCGGCTGGCCGCTGCTCATGATCGACGGCGTGGAGGCCGACGATGTCATCGGCACCCTCGCCTGCGACGCCCACCGGCAAGGCATCCGCACCGTGGTGTCCACCGGCGACAAGGATCTCGCGCAGCTCGTGAACGACCACGTGACGCTCGTCAACACGATGTCGAACGAGACGCTGGACGTCGCCGGCGTGCAGCAGAAGTTCGGCGTGCCGGCCGATCGCATCGTCGACTACCTCGCCCTCATCGGGGATTCCGTCGACAACGTGCCGGGTGTGGAGAAGGTCGGTCCGAAGACCGCCGTGAAGTGGCTGCAGCAGTACGGCAGCCTCGACGGCGTGATTGCCCATGCGGCGCAGATCGGGGGCGTCGTGGGGCAGAATCTGCGCAAGGCACTCGATTGGCTGCCCCAGGCGCGTGAGCTGCTCACCGTGAAATGCGACGTGCCGCTGCCGGTGGAAGTCGACGAACTGGCTTTCTGTACACCCGATCAGGCCAAGCTCGATGCCCTGTTCGAGCGGCTGGAGTTCAAGACGCTGCGCAGGGACGTCGGGGCGGGCGAGCGTGCCAGCGCTGGAACGACCGCGGCCGCGTCGGGCGGATCGCGAGCGGTCAGTGCCGCCCCTCGTCCCCACGAAACGGTCTTTTCTGCGGCGCAGCTCGACGCGCTCGTTGAACGCATCGAAGCGGCGGAGCTTGTTTGCGTCGAGATCATGACCGCGCATGCCGAGCCGATGCTTGCGCAAATCGTGGGTATCGCCCTCGCATGGGCGGGCGCTGTGCCGTCCTACGTGCCGGTTGGGCATCGCTATGCGGGGGCTCCGGAACAGTTGGCGGTCGGCGCCGTGCTCGGTCGACTTTTGCCTTGGCTGACGGCTGCGCACAAGCCCAAACTCGCCCACGACATCAAGTTCAAGCTGCATGCCCTCGCGAATCACGGAGTGGCGGCGGCCGGGTTTTCGGAGGACACCCTGCTCGAGTCTTACGTTTTGGAAAGTCATCGTTCGCACGATCTCGATGCCCTGTCCGAACGGCACCTCGATACGAAGCCGCCCGCCTATGAAACGCTCGTCGGCAAAGGGGTCTCGCGGATCGAATTCGGCGATGTCGATATCGAGCGTGCTGCAGCGTATGCCGCCGGTCGCGCGCAGCTGGCGCTCGATCTGCACGTCGCCCTGCGACCGCAGATCGCCGCCGACGAGAAGCTCGAACGCATCTACCGCGAGATCGAAGTGCCTCTGAGCGCGGTGCTGTATGCAATCGAGCGCCATGGCGTGCTGCTCGATTCCGCCTTGCTCGAAAGTCATGGCCGCATGCTCGGGGAACGCATGGTCGAGCTGGAGCGCGAAGCGCACGAGCAGGCCGGGCATCCCTTCAATCTCAATTCGCCCAAGCAGATCTGCGAGATCCTGTTCGATGCGCTCAAGCTGCCGGTGATCAAGAAGACGCCGAGCGGCGCGCCCTCCACGGACGAAGACGTGCTGCAGACCCTCGCGCTCGACTTTCCCTTGCCGAAGCTGCTGCTCGAATTCCGGGCGATCTCCAAGCTCAAGTCGACCTATACCGACAAGCTGCCTCGCATGGTTCATCCCGAATCAGGGCGGGTGCACACGAACTACGGTCAGGCGGTGGCGGTCACGGGGCGGTTGTCGAGCAACGAGCCGAACCTGCAGAACATTCCCGTGCGCACCCCGGAAGGTCGCCGCATCCGCGAAGCCTTCATTGCGCCGCCCGGGCATGTGATCGTCTCCGCCGATTATTCCCAGATCGAGCTGCGCATCATGGCGCACCTGTCGCAGGATGCCGGGTTGCTCGGAGCGTTCGCGCGCGGCGAAGACGTGCACCGGCATACGGCGTCCGAAGTTTTCGGGACACCGGCCGACGCCGTCACCAGCGAGCAGCGCCGCTACGCCAAGGTCATCAACTTCGGCCTCATCTACGGCATGTCGGCGTTCGGTTTGGCGCAGAACCTCGGCATCGAGCGGGCAGCGGCGCAGAGCTACATGGAGCGCTATTTCGCGCGCTATCCCGGCGTCGCCCAGTACATGCAGCGCACGCGCGAGCAGGCGCGGTCGCTCGGCTACGTCGAAACGGTCTTTGGTCGGCGTTTGTGGTTGCCCGAGATCCGGGGTGGCAGCGGTCCGCGTCGCAGCGCTGCCGAACGTGCCGCCATCAATGCACCCATGCAGGGGACGGCCGCGGATCTCATCAAGCTCGCAATGGCTGCGGTTCAGCGATGGCTGGAAGTCGCGCAGCTGAAGTGCCGGCTGATCATGCAGGTCCACGATGAACTCGTGCTCGAGGTGCCTGCGGGCGAACTCGACCGGGTGCGCGAGGAACTGCCGAAGCTGATGACCGGCGTGGCCGCGCTGTCGGTGCCGCTGCTCGTCGAAGTGGGCGTGGGCCCCAATTGGGAGCAGGCGCACTGAGGCACCCCTGTCCTCAAGGCTAGTCGGGGAGCGTCGTAGACGTCGTGTCGTCGCTTGCCGTTCGAGGTTGCAATGCGCTGGATATTCCGAATCCTGGTCCTGCTGATAGTCGGCGCGCCGCTGGCAGTCGTGGGCCTCGTCATTGGCGCGCTGGAGGATCAGCCGACGGTGTCGCGCAAGGTCGAGATCGCGCCGGAACAGACCGAGCGGGCGAGCCAGCTTCTGAAAGCCCATGATCCACGTCGTATGCCGGCGGGCGTGGTTCGTACCTTCTCGGTATCGGCCGAAGATCTGGATCTCGGTCTGAACTTCCTGGTCTCGCAGCGTGGCGGTGCGTCGAAAACTGCGCTGTCGTCGGGGGGGGCAATGTTCTGGGTGACCTTGCCCGTGCCGAACAATCCTTTCGGCAACTACGTCAATGTCGAAGCCGTCGTTCGCCAGACGGCCGGATGGCCCGAATTCGACCGGCTCAGGATCGGGCGCGTTGTCGTACCCGGTTTTGCGGCGAACTGGATACTGCAGCGTACTCTGGTGCGCCTGGAGGAAACTGCCGACGTGGGCGTGCCGGCGACCGACGTCCTCAAGAGCGTGCGCATGGAGCCGGCGTTCGTGCAGGTCGAATACCAATGGCGCGACGATCTGCCCGAACGGCTGCGCAGCGCGCTTCTTTCCCCGGACGATATCGTCAGAATTCGCGCCTACCAGGAGCGCCTGGCGGCGATCACGGCTGATCCGGCCTTGCCCAAGCGGATTTCCATCACCCGTCTTGTCCAGCCTCTGCTGGCGGAGGCCTCCCGACGTGCGGCACAGGGTGATCCAGTCGCTGAGAACCGAGCAGCGCTGTTGGTGCTTGCGTTTTACGTGAACGGGCGCGGCCTGGCAGCGCTCGTCCCGGAGGCTCGAAACTGGCAGCGGCCGGCGGCTCGCAAGGTGACGCTCGCCGAGCGCGGGGATTTTGCCCAGCACTTCAGCGTGTCGGCCGCACTGGCTGCGGTCGCGGGTACACCCTTGTCCAATGCGGTCGGGCTCTACAAGGAGATCGACGATTCGCGCGGCGGCAGCGGCTTCAGCTTTGCCGATCTCGCGGCGGATCGCGCGGGCACGCTCTTCGGTGAGCGCGCAGTCGCTTCGGCGGGAAGCGCGCTTCAGATGCAGGAACGCGTGACGATCGGGTTGGTCGAGGCGGACTTCATGCCGCCCGCCCGCGATCTGCCGGAGGGGCTCTCGGAGGCCGAGTTCAAGCGCCGGTACGGCAGTGTCGATTCCCCACGCTATCGTGAGGTGGCCGAGCGCATCGAGCAGCGGCTCGGTGCACTGGCCCTTTACCGCTGAGGCGGCTCAGCGCAGCAGCTGGAAGACCTTGCTCGCAGCTCCCGTTGCTGCCCCGATGGGATCCTGGCGGATCGCACGCTCCTGCTCGGCGATCATGGCGTAGAGCCCGTCGAGTGCCTTGCGGGTGACATACGGTTCGATCTTGTCGTCCTTGCCGGTCAAGCCGAGCGAAGCACCCTTGTCGACCAGCCCGTTGTATTGCTGTGCCAAGCCGACCTTTTGCGTCCATGTTGTCACGATCGGCAAGAACCGCTGGGTAAGCTGGGCGGACGTGGCGCGACGGAAGTACTCGGTACATGCGGTGTCGCCGCCGGTCAGAATGCCTTTGGCATCCTGCAGGCTCATGTTCCTTACCGCATCCACGAGCAAGGCCTTGGCTTCCGGTACGGCTGCTTCCGCAGCGCGGTTCATGGCGACGACGAGTTCGTCGGCCTGCTTCTTCATGCCGATCAGACGCAGTCCGCTTTCAATGCGACGGATGTTGTCGGGCAGCGGAATCTTCACTTTCGGGTTGCCGAGGAAGCCGTCCGTGCGGCCGAGCAGGGAAACGGCCTTCGTCGCGCCCTGGCTGAGCGCATCCTTGAGCCCCGAGGAGGCTTCCTGATTGGTCAGGCTTGCCAGATCGGCGCTGTATGCGGGTGCGGTGGCAAGGATGACAGCGGCGGCCAAAAAGCCGAGAATGGTTTTCATCATGAGGTTCCTCAAGTGGTGGGGCGTGCCCGAGGCGGCCCTGCGGCAACGTCGCTTTCTTTATAGCCTGAGCATCCTCGCGCTGGCAACGTCCGTTGCAATTGTTTTCCTTTCGGAGGGTCCACGGCCGGCCCCGGACGTGACAATGACATCCATCGAGGGCGAAAAGCTTGTCCTCGCGCAGATGCGAGGCAAGGTCGTGCTCGTCAATTTCTGGGCGACGGATTGTGCCGTGTGCCTGAAGAAGATGCCGGCCATGGTCGAACTCTATCGCGGTTTGCGCGCGCGGCCTTTCGAGGCGGTGTTCGTCGCCATGCCGCACGATCGCCCCGACCATGTGCTTGCATATGCCAAGCGCAATGCGCTGCCCTTCAAGGTTGCGCTCGACGTGCAGGGCGAGCTCGTTCGCGCGTTCGGAGACGTCTCGGTGACGCCGATGACGTTCGTCGTGGACAAGCGCGGGCGCATCGTGCGTCGCATCGTCGGCGAACCGGACTTCGACGCACTGCGCGATTTCATCGAAGACAGGATCGCCGAATCGGCCTGAGTCGTTCGATGGGCGTTGGCAGATCAGATCTTGCGCAGTCGCCCGAGTACCTGCGGGTTGATGACGTTGATCGGCGTGCCTCGGTCGAATGCCAGGATCTGTTCGAACATGGTGTCGAACGAACGGTTGAAGGCGTGGATCTCCACGTAGCCCAGATGCGGGGTACAGATGGCGTTGTCGAGCTTGAGCAGCGGGTGGTCCGGATCGCGCATCGGCTCCGTTTCGAAGACATCCACTGCGGCGTAGCCGGGACGTCCCTTCGATAGCGCCTCGACGAGCGCACCCGGTGCAATGAGTGCGGCCCGCCCTGTGTTCACGATGATTGCGGTCGGTTTCATCCGCGCCAGGTCGTCGGCGGTGACGATGCCCCGGTTGCTGTCGCGCAACCGAAGCTGCAGCGTGATCACGTCGCAAGTCTCGAAAAATGTGGCCTGATTGGGGGCGGCCTCGAAGCCGTCCTCGACCGCTTGCCTGCATGCGCGCTCGCTGCCCCAAATCACGACTCGCATGCCGAAGACCTTGCCATACTGCGCGAGCAGGCGTCCGATCTTGCCGTAGCCGAAGACGCCGAGCGTCTGCCCGTGCAGCCCGGTGCCCATTTCGGTTTGCCAAAGACCGGCGCGCAATGCAGCCATCTGCTGAGGGATGCGACGCAGTGCGGCGATGATGAGCCCCCACGTCAGCTCGGCGGTCGCGTAGCTGGGAAAATCCGGATGCTGGTCGGCGCTGACTGCGATACCGAGTTCGTCGCAGGTGGACAGGTCGATGTGCGGCGTATCGCCCCGGCAACTGATGACTCTCAGTCTAGGCAGACGTCGCAGCAGGCGATCGCGAACCGGTGTGCGTTCGCGGATGAGCACGAGCGCCTCGGTATCGTGCAATCGTTGCGCCAAGACGTCTTCGTCGGCAGTGTGATCGTTCCAGATCCTGACGTCGTGGCCCGTCATCTTCGCCAATGCGGGCAGACGCGGTACGGTATTCATCAGATCGTCGAGGACGGCTACTTTCATCGGATCTCGGCAAGGTTGTCGTATCGGTTATTGCACCTCGATCGCTATCGAGGCGCGCGTTGCGTTGCGCATCCAGGCTCAGCCGAGCATCCGCTGCTTGACGGCATGCGGCGTACCGACGAGATCCATGTCGGCCAACGAAGGACCGCACTTCCATGCGTCCACGCCGAGCAGGACCCCGAAGATCTCCCCGAAGGCGCGATGCAGCGGCACGGCGATGCCGGCTTGCTCGGCCAACTGCACGCACGGCACGATGGCATACGGCAAGTCGACGGCTTCCCACTCGCGCCAGATGTCCGGCTGGAAGGGCGGGAACGACTTGTAGACCGGGTTGTGCATGGCTTCGTAGAAGTTGTTGGCCTTGAAGCCGTAGTAGTGGTCGATCGCCTTGGCCATCGGCGTGTGTTCGACGCCGTAGGCTTCGCAGACGAGCTTGCGTTCGGCATCGAGCGCATCGCCGAGCACACCGGCCGCAGGCACCACGCACTCCTGGTAGAAGCCGATCTTCTTGCCGTCGAGTTTGGCGCGTTCCATCATGCCGATGGCGGGCAGGACCATGGCCGGGTGCACGATGAGATTGAGGTTCTCCAATCCGGTTTGCAGCACGGACGTCGCAGCGGTGAAATCCGGGAACAGTGGCTTCAATGCGGCGAGTGCCTCTGCGGAGCGCGAAGCGGGAACTGTCGCCACCTGGATGCCTTTGCGCAGTCCCTTGGGGGTGACCACCGTGCCGCTGTAGCGGGCCGCGTGCGTCGGCGCGGGGGCCTCGGTCACGATGACGTCCGGGCGGGCGGCCTTGCGTAGAAGTGGTGTCAGTCGTGCCGCCGGCCAGTAGCCGTGGCTTTGAACGTGAACGACGGCACCCTTGGCAAAGTGCGGCGCCATTTCGGTGAACTTCGCTTCGAGTTGATGGATGTCGACTTCCACCAGTACGGCTTCCGCGTCCTTCAGCGCTTCTGCGGGCGTATCGCAGATTCGTGCGAGCTTCGCGAAACCGGTCTTCTTGCAGACGAGGTGTTCGGCGCCCTCTTCGATGGTAAATCCGCCGGCTTTGCGAACGGCCGGGATCTGATCGCCCTGCTCGGGGAACACCGTGAAGCTCACCTCGTGACCGGCGAGCGTGAGATCCGAGGCACAGACTGCGCCGATGGCGCGCGCCGTGTTGCCGATGACTGCGACTTTGGACATGGAACGGCTCCTTCGTTGATGCCGGCGCGACGGTCGCCGGGCGATGCATGCAGACTGCGGCTCGGTCCAACGACCGCAGGCCAAGGAGCGGATTGTGGCACAGGCGCAGGCGCGTGCACGCGAAGTGGTTGCGTTCGATCGGGGTCGACGGCCCCGTTCGCCGTGGGCCGCGTACAGGCCGAGCGCCTACCCTCGGGACGCGACGTCGTTCATCAGGTGCCGATATATCGTTCCAGCACGCGTCGGGCCTCCGCGGGATCGGCGATCGGCCCTACGAATCTGGCCTGGGTATCGTAGCGCGGGCAGTCGATGTGGTCCGGCCACACGACGACATAGTAGCCCGGCACGAGCGTCGTGCCGCCGCCCGCGTCGTACGAACGCTCGTACGACTCGGGGTCGATCAGGCGTGCATCGTCGATGACGCGCACGATCTCGGCCGTGGGTAGCATGGCAACTCCTCCGCGAGCAAGCGACATGTCCGATGGGGCTGCGTCATCGCGACGCATCCGTATAAACCACAGATTGCCCACTTGCAGTAGGTTGCGTCTATCGTGGGACGAGCCGATTTACACGGACATTGCGCCAGATCAACGGACGCGCTCGGGGTGTGCGCCGGCCGCGATCCGTCACATCGCTGCAATCTGGCGCGCAGACACTCAAACGATTTGCGCGATCGAGGGTGTGTCACATGGCGGTCGAAGTGGCGACCTCGTGGTCGGACTTGCAGGACAGGATCTTCGCCGATTCGTGGGATGCCACCATCGGCCGTCACCGATCCCGTCATGCGTTTCGAGGTCTGAGCGATCACGCGCATCGTCTCGAAACCGGCCTCATGCGCCTCGGCGGACCCTACGTCAGCCTGGAAGCCCACCTGCTGCGCAACTTCAAGAAATACGCCCATCGCTCGGTGGTCGAGCGCGATTCGCTTTGGCACTGGTTGTCCGTCGCTCAGCACCACGGCCTGCCGACGCGGCTGCTCGATTGGACATACTCGCCCCTGGTAGCACTGCATTTCGCCACCAGCGCGATGGACAAGTACGACCGGGACGGCGCGATCTGGAAAGTCGATTACGCGAAGGTCCACGAGCTGCTGCCGCGGAAGGTGCGCACCCTGCTCGATCTGGAGGGGGCACACATCTTTACGGTGGAGATGCTGTCGGAAACCGTCACGACCTTGCGTGACCTCGACGGATTGTCGAGTCCGGCCGGAGACTTCGCACTCTTCTTCGAGCCGCCCTCGTTCGACGAACGCATCGTGAACCAGTTCGCCTACTTCTCGGCGCTGTCGCGTCCGGACCTCGCGATGGAAGACTGGCTCGCCGCACATCCCGGCCTGTGGACCAAGATCATCATCCCCCGCGTAATGAAATGGGAAGTCCGCGACAAGCTCGATCAATCGAACATCAACGAGCGGGTGCTGTTTCCGGGGTTGGACGGGCTTTCGCAGTGGCTCAAGCGCCACTACACGCCACGGGATCCGGAACGAGCAATGCGGGCTGCCCATCCGGAGGTCGGCCTCGCGATGGTCGTCGAGCGCTGACGGTCAGGCGCCACGCGTGGGAGCGACGGTTCGGGCGTATCGCCCGAACCGTCTGTGGCCGAACGTCTACTTCAGATTCATGCAGTTTGCGTAATACGTGACGGTCGCCGGCCAGTCGGAGAAGATGCCGAGTACCTTCACGTCTTTCGCGAGCACGTCGAGCGCCTTGTACATGTCGCCGTCGGTCTTGATCGCCTCGCCGTTCGGGTCGAAGTCGTAGTAGTACCCGGCCCTTGATGCGCCTGCGCGCAGATCGGAGCGCTCGAGGGTCCAGGTGATGATGTCGAAGTCCTTTCTGAGCTGATAGGCGAGCGCCGAAGGAACGACCTTGCCGTTCCTGACGGCGAGCAGCGCCGGGATCGGCGGTGCAATGATCTGCACGCCGCGCTTCTTCAGCATCTTGAAGTACGCCGACCGATCCATCTTGTCGTAGGGCGCCTGGATGACGATGTCGTTCGTCGCGGCGTTGTAGTCGAGCAGGTAAACCGCCTGCTTGCCGTACGGCGTGCGATCGATCCAGGTGAACACATCCTCCACGTTGAACGACTGCGGCCACGTATCGTGCGGACGAACGCCGGCTTCGTGCATCTCCTCAGCCATCTTTCGTGCATACTGGCGCTGGCCGCCGAAGACAGCCTGGATGCGGCTCGGATCACCACTCTTCAACTCCGGCGTGTGCTTCACGTCGTGGCGCTGATTGAGTTCGATGCTTTCGCGCAGCGTGAGGAGCGTGCCGCGGCCCGTATAGAGATCGGTGCGCCAGCTGGCCGTGCCACCCACGAACTGCTCGGGCGTCTGTGCTGCAGGGTTGAACGCATCCATCTTCCCGCGCAGCGATTTGAACTCCGCCAGGGTGAGATCCGAGGCTCGGCACTCCGCGCTCGCTGCGGTAATGACTTTGCCGTCGCCGTCGAGCACGGCCGGGACGAAGGGCTTGGTGCACTTCTGCGCCAGCGGCGTCAGCAGGATGTTCGTCGTGGTGTGCAGATCGTTCTCGGCATGTCGGCAGACTAGCGCACCGTCGTTGGTGAACGTGACATCGCACTCGACGATGCCGGCGCCCTGGCGTATGGCTGCGACGTAGGACTCCTTCGTGTGCTCGGGAAACTGCAGCGCAGCGCCGCGGTGACCTATGGAGAACTCCGTTTTCCTGAACGGGCCGTTCATGCACTGCGTAAGCGTGTACTTCAGAGGGCCGGCTTCCATGCCGTCGACCAAATAGAACGGGCGCGGCCCCAGTTGAATGGATTCCTTTGTTGCACCGTACCGACGGTCGTCGTCCCGGTCGGCGGTGGCGTTGAACGGAAGCGTAGCGAGCGTGCCGAAAGCCGCGGTCATCGCCGCAGCCCGTATCGTTTTGCGCATGGATCCCTCCGTGAGTTGGCGGTGCAGACGAGTCTCTGCACGCAGACGGACGATAGGGGCGGTCGGTGTCGTCCCCGTGACGGCTTAGTGAAGCTTGCGTGACCCGAGGTGGTCCGGTAGATCACGGAAACACGCTGTTGGCCCGCTTCGCCCTCCCCGGTCACCACGGGACCTGCGCAGGCCCTTTGGTCGAAGATGCGATGGGCTCAACGGCGCGGCACCGGCATTGAGGTCTCCTATGCAGCCAGCGACATATGGGGTTTGTTCATGATCCATTTTCGTACGAGAATGGGCCGACCATGCGTGAGCGCAAGCCATATTCTTTTCTCTGCCGATGAGCAGGCTGACCATTCGCGCGACCTGGCGCTTCGAAACCGAAGGCGGCGGGGTGGTCGATGCGCGACTTTTCCGACTGCTGCGTGCGATCCGAGATTCCGGATCATTGAAGCTTGCCGTAGAAGATGCACAAATGTCCTATCGTCATGGCTGGGACATGCTCAAGCACGCCTCCAATGCCTTCGGCAGTCCACTCGTACACATGGAGCGCGGCAAGGGCGCGCAGCTTACTCTGCTCGGTGAAAAGCTGTTGTGGGCGGAGCAGCGCAGCGATGCGAGCCTGTTTCCGCAGCTCGACAACGTGGCCTCGGAACTCAATCTGGAGATCCGGCGCGCCCGCGAGGAGGTTCAGCCGGTCCTGCGGCTGTACGCCAGTCACGGTTACGCGGTCGAGAAGCTGCCGCAGCTCATGGCGCAGCACGGCCATGCGACGATGGACCTGCAATACATGGGCAGCGTCGAAGCGCTTGTATCCCTTTCCCGCGGGCAATGTGATCTCGCCGGGTTTCACGTGCCGCTCGGAGACATCGGGCGCGGTCTATGGGGGCACTATGCGCGCTGGATCAAGCCGCGCCAGCAGAAAATCATCCGTCTGGTCATTCGCACCCAGGGCCTGATCGTCGCGCCGGGCAATCCCAAATCGATCCGCGCGATCTCCGATCTCGTTCGCCCCGGCGTGCGCTTCGTCAACCGCCAGCGCGGATCCGGCACGCGCATCCTGCTCGACGGGTTGCTGCGCGAGTCGGGGATCGATCCCGCGAGGGTCGAAGGCTACGGCACCGGCGAGTTCACGCACGCGGCCGTCGCTGCCTTCGTCTCCAGCGGCATGGTGGACGTCGCGTTCGGCGTCGAACCTGCGGCAAGACAGTTCAAACTGGATTTCATTCCAGTGGCACGCGAGCGATACATGCTCGCATGCCGGAACGAATCGCTCGAGCAGGCGCCCGTGCAGGAGTTGATCGAGCTTCTGCGATCGAACACATTGCACGAGGTGCTCGGTCCGGTGCCGGGGTACGAGCTGGACGATCCCGGTGTGGTCGTGGAAGTCAAAGACATCGTGCCGTGACGCATCGACCAGGCAGCCCTCGGCGAGCCCGCGAACCGCATAGACCGAACTGCGCTGAGGGCCGGACGCTCACCGCGCGCGAGCGGTGAGCGCGAATGCCTCGCGCAGAGTGGATGACAAAACGCTGAATCGTGACATAGTCGCTACGCCTCCCATCCCGTTTGTCATGGAGAATGGTTCAGGATCATTGTCGATCCGGCATACGACGAAAGAGAACGACGATCATGAAAACGAAACTGCTCGGCCCCGTTTTCCTGCTGGGGGCACTGCTGGCAGCGGCGACGCCCGCGGTGGCAGACCTGAACGCCACCGTTTACGCCGATTGGCAACGCGGCGGAGTTGTACGCGGTGACTCGGGGGACATCACGTTCGACGGCTTGACCGAACTCGGGTCCTTCGTCGATTCGAACCTAGATCATTGGGATGGTACGCTGGGCTACCGTTGGATTCCGCTTGGCCGGGACGACTACTACAGCGTGCGGTGAACGGGTTACCTCGACGTCTCGGCTGCCGGCGAGTACGGCTTTCGGTCGACGTCCGACGACGGCATTCAGGTCTTTCTCGGCGGGGCGTTGATCATCAGCTCGCCTGTCGTTCAGCACTTCGGAACCGCCCTGGGCACCGCGGTGCTTGCAGCGGGCGCGACGCCGATCGAGGTTCGCTTCTACGAGAACGAGGGCAACGACGGCATTCGCCTGGAATGGATGCAGCCGGGTGAGACAGAGTGGTCGGTGATCCCCGCAGCGGCCTTGGCGCCGGTGCCTGAGCCGGCCACGTCGACGCTTGCCCTCGCAGGCCTCATCGTCATGTTGGCTGCAGTTCGCCGGCGCAGGGCGCGCGTCGAATAGGCGAGCACTGCACGATGCGGGCGTTGCTCTGCAATCAGCGCGAGCGCTGATTGCTTCCGGATCGAAACCCCGAGGTTGACGCATACGGCTAGGCCCCGGATCATCACCGCAGATGCCGCCGGCAAACGATCGAGCTCGCGGCCGCACCGGAGGAAGTCCGTCATGGAGATCAAGGGCACCGTGCAGTGTGTGCAGGTCGAATCATTCAAGCGCTATTCACCCGAAGCGCGTGTCAACCAGCTGCTTATTCAATCAAACGATTTCGTCACCCGCATCAATTGCTACGAGCCGGGGCAGGTGACGCCGTTTCACGTCCATCCGAACGACGACGAGGTGATTTTCTGCCTTGAAGGACGCGGCGCGATCACGTTCGGCGACCGCGACGACGTGCCCATCGAGCGGGGCAGTCTCATCAGTCTGCCGGCCGGATTGCCGCATGGCATTGCGGCCGCCGCCGATAGCCGCATGGTCGTGATCTACACAACCCACGCGAACTACACGAGCGAGCGTCCGGATCCTGTCCGTGCAGACGCCGCGATCCCCATTCCGGGCGAGCGGCGCTGACGCTTCACGCGCTACCCGCGCTCATTGCTGTCTCGCGATTGAGTCGGCGCCACTTGACGAATTGTGGCACCGCCACGACGCCGAGAAGCGTCAACCCGACCGCATCGGCCCACGCGTTCGGGAAGATGAAGAGCAACGCTGCCACGATGAGGCACGCACGCTGCAGCGGATTGATGTGCCCGAAGAGATAGCCGACCGCACCGGCTGCAAACGGGAAGGCCGACAGGAACAGGATGATCCAGCAGTACAGCACCTCGCTATTGAATCCGTTCGGCATGAGGATCGGCGAATACACGAACATGAACGGCATGATGTAGAGGTAGGCCGAGAATCGCATTGCGTGCAGGCCTGTCGTGTACGGATGAGCATTGGCGATGCTGGCGCCGGCGAAGGCGGCCATGCACACCGGCGGCGTGACGTTCGAAGACTGGCTGAACCAGAACACGCAGAAGTGTGCGGCGAGCAGCGGAATCCCGATTTCGTGCATGCCCGGTACGGCGAGGAGGGCGAGGATGAGGTAGTCCGCCGTGACCGTGATGCCCATTCCGAGCACGAAGGTGGCAACCATCACGAGCAGCAATGCCGCCCATTGGTAGCCGCCCGTATACGCCAGCACGAGCGCCGTGAACTTGAAGGCGAGCCCTGAAAGCAGCGCGATGCCGATGATGATGCCTACGGGGCCGGCGGTCGACCCGACGATGAGCGATTTGTCGCCGCCGTCGGCCAGTGCATCGTAGAGCGTCACGAAGAAGCGCTTGAATTCGAGCCGGAAGAAGAACTTCACTGCCATGATCGCGAGAAAGCTCGCGATTGCGTAGAAGGCCGCAAGCGACGCCGAGTTGCCGATGAACAGCACATAGAAGAGCACGATGATCGGTACGCTGTAGTACCAGCCAGCCTTGAGGACGGCCCAAGCGCTCAAGCGGTCTTCCTTCGGGATGCCGCCGATGCCGGTTTTCAGGGCTTCGAAGTGCACCATCACGAATACGCCGAAGAAGTACAGTAGGGCGGGCACCAGCGCGACCTTGATGATCTCTGCATAGGGCATGCGCAGCATTTCTGCCATCAGGAACGCACCCGCACCCATGACGGGAGGCATGAACATGCCTCCAGTGGACGCTGCCGATTCGATCGCCCCGGCGACTGCCGGCCTGTAGCCTGTTTTCTTCATGAGCGGTACGGTAAATGTGCCGGTCGCGACGACATTCGCCGTCGCGCTCCCGGAGATGCTGCCGAAAAGACCGCTTGCGACCACCGCCGCCTTCGCCGGGCCGCCCCGCATGCCCCCCATCAGCGCGACCGGAAATTCGATGAAGAAGCTCCCCGCGCCGAAGCGCTCGAATATTGCGCCCATGATCACGAACAGCATGACGAAGGCGATGAAGACATAGGCGACGAAGCCGAAGATCCCGTTCATCGAGGCATAGACGTCGCCGATGATCGTCTCGAACGAGAATCCTTGATGTCCGAAAAGTTCGCCCGGTAGATAAGGGCCGAGCCAGGCGTAGCACAGGAGCAAGAAGGCGATGCCGGGCAGGACCACGCTCATGGCGCGCCGACAGCATTCGAGCACGAGTACCACGGCGATCGAGCCGAAGACGATATCGCGCATGTTGGGGGCACCCGTGCGCCAGGCCATTTCTTCGTAGTCGATCACGAAGTTGCCGAACGTCGCGATGGCAAGCAGGATGAGCACGATGTCGATGGCGCTGGGTCGATGGAGCGGCGAGTGCCGGGTCGCCGGATAGCGCAGCAATACCATGCAGGTGATCGCAAGGATGAAGACCCCACGCAGGGTGGAGGACGCCCACTGGCTCATCGTGACCGAGTAGATCAGCAGAACGCTGTAGCTCGCCGCGATGAACTTGAATATGTGCTTCCAGGGGCCTTCGAAGGTGCGCATGAGGCGCGCACCTTCCCAATCCTGCAGCAGGCGATAGAAGCGGTTGCCCGCGATCGCCGGTTCGTTCGCCATGAAACGAACCCTACTTCAACAGAGGTTCAGGGACGTTGATGCCGCTTTCCTTCCAGAACTTCGCGGCGCCGGGATGCACGGGGCCGATATTGCCGTCGAGAGGCGCCTTGCGATTGAGATTCGACCCGGCAAACGCGGTGCTCACCTGCTTGCCGCATTCTTCGGAGTACGCGAGCCTGGTGAACTCGTAGACGACCGCATCGGGAACATCCTTGTGGGCGACCAGGAACCCGGCCGTCCCGAACAATGTGACGTCGCGGTTCTCGCCCTTGTAGGTGCCGGCCTTCACGACCGCCCTGGCGATATAGGGATACTTCTCGAGGAATTTGCTGTCGTTGAGTTCCTTGGAGAAGTCGACCAGCACCACGGGCTTCTGTGCCGCGAGTTCCTCGACGACGGCCGCGGGCACGCTTGCCGACCGGTTGATGGCGTCGATCTTGCCGTCGAGCAGCATGGTTGGGTAGTCCTGGTGGGGCAGCATGCGCCCGCTCACATCCTTGCTGAGGCCGGTGTGGTCGAGAAACAGTTTCATCTGCACGGCCGCGCCTGACCCAGGAGCGCCAATCGCGAAGGTTTTGCCTTTGAGATCCGATGCGGTCCGGATTTTTTGGCTAGCCAGCACCACGACGTGATTGGCGAGCACGGGGACGACGACGCCGAGCGTGCGCCAATTGCGCATCTCCTTGTCGAACGGCTTTTCGCCGCGCCAGCCGGTATACATCAAATCTACCTGGACCATGCCGATCTGCGCCGTGCCGCTTTCGACCCGACGCAGGTTCTCGACGCCGCCGCCCGAAGTGTTCGGCGTGACCCGTATGGCCTTGGAGCGATCGTTGATGCATTTTGCGAGGGGCGCGCCCGTCATGTAGTAGCTGCCGGTGATGCCGCCGGTGGGCATCTGCAACATCGTTTGTGCGGTGCTCACCTGGGTCCAGCCGAGAGCGATTGCGGCGGCGCAGCCGAGCATGCGGGACAGTCGAACGGGATGACGTTGCATGGATTCTCCTCCGAGGGTGGTGTAGTCCGAGGTCAGGTTGCTCGTCTTGGCAGCATCGCCTCGGTGAAGTACGAAGCCTGCGTCCTCGACATATCGGCGTCAAGTGCCGCGGATGCAGGACGATATGAGAACGGAGATGTCGTCGCCAGGATGCGCTGACGCCTGCTCACGCGGTGACGTACGGATTGCGCCAGGGTGTACGGTCCTGATCGGATCCCGTATAAAGTGGGTCGCTCTGCCGAGATATTCGGAGGAATGGAAGTGAAGGGCTACAGTTTTGTCGCGTTCGGCGCGGGTACGGCACTGCGCAGGCAAACTTCGTGAGCGCCCGCTTCGCATGGGGTGATTTGTCGCGGTGTGGCGTTGTCGCGGGGTGTCTGGTGTTGGTAACCCATGCGTTGCCCGTTCGCGCCGAAGACCCCAACGGTCGCTTCGCAGTCAAGGGCGCGGGTACGCTACCCTGCAAGGTTTTGACTGCAGAGCGGGAGAAGAAGTCGAACGGCTACTTCCTCATCGGCGGCTGGTTGGAGGGTTACCTGTCGGCGCATAATCGCTACGTCGACGATACGTTCGACATCACCTCGTTCGAGTCGACGGAACTGCTGCTTGCCGTCATCGGGGATCACTGCGCGAAGCATCCGGAGGATCGACTCTACCCCGTGGTGAACGCGATGATCGCCAAGCTGGCGGACGACCGCCTGCGCGCAACGTCCGAGCGGGTCCAGGTGAGCGACGGCACGCGTACGACGATGCTGTACCAGGCGACGATCCGTCGCATTCAGGAAACGCTCGCCGCACGGCAGCTCTATCAGGGCGAAGCCGACGGCACGTTCTCCGACGCAACGAAGACCGCGTTGGCTGAGTTCCAGAAGGGCATCAACTTCGAAGCCACGGGATTCCCCGATCAGGCCACACTCTGGCGGCTGCTGCGAAAGTAGCTTCGTGGTTGAAGCTGTTTTCTACCCGGATTGTTCCGGCGCTTCGGTGGGCATGCGCCGAAGTTCGACGATTTGTGCGGCGAGTACGACGGCGAGCGTGCAAAACCCGATCGCGTCGGTCACGAGCCCGGGCTTGATGAGACACATCGCGGCCACGAAAAGCAGAACCCGCTGCCACATCGATGCGAGCCCCAGCAGCCAGCCGAACAGGCTCCCGGCGAGACAGGTCACGCCCACCAGTGCGGTACATACCGACCACAACACCCAAAGCCACTCGCTCCCCCAATCCTTCGCGATCAGCAGCAGCATCGGCTCATAAACGAACATGAACGGGACGATGTACGCGGGCGCCGCCGCACGCATTGCTGCGAATCCGGATTCCCAGATGTTCGCCTTGGCCAGGGTGGCGGCTGCGAACACCGCGAGGGCCACCGGTGGGGTGATCGCAGACAGAATCGCGAAGTAGAGCGCGAACATGTGGGCGGCGGGCGCAACGACGCCCATCTTGATCACCGCCGGCACCAGCAATGCCACCATGACGATGTAGGCCGGCGTGGTGGGCATGCCCATGCCGAGCACGATACCGGCCAGTGCGGTGAGGATCAGCGCCAGCAGCAGATGGCTTTGCGCCAACGCGATCACGGCCTGAGTGAACACAATGCCTAGCCCGGTGATGGTGACGCAGGCGATGACGATGCCGGCGCAAGCACACGCCATGGCCACGGAAAGTGCGGCCTTCGCGCCCTCATCCAGCGCTTCGAGCACCTGGCCCCACCGCAGACCTTCGCGCGTCGTCTTGCGCATCGCCGCCACGGGCATGCACGCGAGGGCTGCAGCGAGTGCGCACAGCGGCGCCGAATAGCCGAGGAAAAGGCCGACCAGCACGATGAGGATCGGGGTGAAGAGGTGCCCCCGCTGGGCCATCACGAACGTGAAGCGCGGCAATTCGGACTTCGGGACACCGGCTAGGCGATAGCGCTTGGCTTCGAAGTGCACTGCAAAGAACACTGCAACGTAGTACAGCAATGCCGGCACCAATGCCCACAGTGCAACCTGCGCATAAGGTACGGATAGGAACTCCGCCATCACGAACGCGGCCGCTCCCATGACGGGCGGCATCAGTTGTCCGCCCGTCGATGCAACCGACTCCACGGCGGCGGCAAAGGGGGGGCGGAAGCCCGTGCGCTTCATGAGCGGAATCGTGATCGGGCCGTCGACCATCACGTTCGCCACCGCGCTGCCCGATACCGTGCCGAACAGCGACGAACTCACGACCGCGACCTTGCCCGGGCCGCCGGCCGTGTGACCCGTGAGCGAGAGTGCGAAATCCATGAAGAGCTGGCCGGTGCCGCTCTTCTCCATGAAGGCCCCGAAGATCACGAACAGCATCACGTAGCTCGCCGATACCCCGAGCGTCGAGCCGAAAATGCCCTCGGTGGACAGGTACACCTGCTCCATCAGCACCGGCAGCTTCACTTCGGTGAAGCCCGCGGCATAAACGAGAAAGACGATAGCTGTGAGCGGCAGCGCCCAGCCGATCACGCGACGTGTGCCCTCGAGCACGATCAGTACCGCGACGACCGCAAAGAATTGATCGGCGGTCGTCAGTTCGTCGATGTAGATGATGCGCTCTACAAAGGCGTCGTAGTTGAGGAGGATGTTGAGAACGAATCCGAGCCCGAGCAGCAGCAGCGAGAAATCCAGGATCCGCCAGGCAGCGCTGCCTTGCGTACGGCTCGGATAGAGCAGAAAGACGAGCCCGACCGCGAACATGAGATGGATGCCGCGGAATACGACCGCTTCGGGTGGGCCGAACGCGGCAACGTACATGTGGTAAAGCGACATCGAAATGGCGACGGTGCTCACCAGCCATTTCAGTGCGCGAGCCGTCGGGGCGGTGGCGGCCTTCTCGTCGGAGCGTATCGGTTCCGACGGCGTCGTCGTGTCTGTCAAGGCTTGTCCCTCCCCGGAGCGCCCATGGATCCTGCGGCGCGAAGCGACGACGAGTTGCCGCTTCGCGCTCGAAAAGCCTGTTGCGCGACTAAAGCGCCCCGGCTTCCTTGTAGAACTTCAGCGCGCCCTTGTGCATGGGTACGCCGATATCGACCGCCATGTCCTTCGGCGTGAGCCCACCGATTGCCTTGTTCACGGCGGACATGGATTCCACGTTCTGCGCCATCGTCTTCACCATGGTGTAGACGGTCTGCTCAGGCAAATCGCATGCGGCGATGATATGGGTCGAGTAGCCGATGACGGGGACGTCCTGCGTCTGCTTCGGATAGGTGCCCGCCTTGATGGTCAGCTTCACGTACCCCGCATTCTCCTTCTTGAGCGAGTTCATCGTCTTGTCGTCGACGGGGACGATCGTGATGTCGCGCGCGCTGGCGAGGTCCATCACAGAGGAGGCGGGGGCGGTCGTGCCGAGCGTGAACACCTGGGCGTGACCGTCCTTCATCATCGACACGGCATCGGTGTACGACGCCTGGAAGTTGACCTTCGACAACGATTTGTAATCCATGCCGTTCAGCTTGAGGATGAGGTCGGTCAGCAATTCGCCCGTGTTCCCCTTGGGCTGCGTGACCACGGACTTGCCCTTGAGATCGGCGAAGGATTTGACGTTTGCGCTGCTCACTGCGACGACCTGGAAGTATTGCGGGTAGATGTTCGCGACCTGGCAGACGTTGGCGACCTTCTTCTTGAAGGGCGCACGGCCTGCGATGCCGTCGACGGTCGAACTCGAATTGCCGAAGCCGATGTGTGCTTTCCCCTCATCGACGCCGCGGACGTTCGCGATGCCGGCGCCCGGCGTCGCGGTGACGCTGAGTCCCGGGATGGCCTTCTCCCACATGCCCTTGAGCGCGCCGCCGAGCGGCACCCAGACCCCCCCTTGCGGGCCGGTCATGAACGTGACTTGTTGCGCTGCGACAGGAGCGGCGACCAGTGCGCCAAGCGCGAGCGCCATGACATTGCGTTTCATCGTTTCCTCCTCCAGTGGTGAGATGCGCGTTGCGGGCACATCATAGCGCAGGCGGCCAACACGGCAATGGGCTTTCTCCCGGTCGAGCCGGTTGGGTGCCACGGTGCGCAGGGGACAATTCGCCGCACCTGTCTTTCTGCGCGGCATTGACATCGTCATGCGAGAGCGGAGAATCCGTCCACGGCCCGATCACGGTGCCGTCCTAACCAAGGGGGAGTCTCATGAAGCATCTTGTCGCGTTGCTGCTGGTCGCCGCGTTTGTCGTCACGGGTTGTGCCCACCGCAGTGCCGATTCCGGCTGGGTCACGATCATCGATGGCGAAAAGGGGCTTGAGAACTTCAATGCCATCGGCAATGCGAACTGGCGCGCCGAGGGCGGTGCGATCGTCGCCGACAAGGGCAAGGGCGGCCATCTCGTCACCAAGAACGCCTACAAGGATTTCGAGATCTACGCGGAATTCTGGGCCGATACCTCGACCAACAGCGGTATCTTCATCCGAGCGAGCAACCCGAAAAGCGTCGGGGCGGCAAATTCGTACGAGGTCAACATCTACGACCAGCGTCCGGGTCAGGAATACGCGACCGGTGCAATCGTGGATTTCGCCCAGGTGCCGGTCCCCGCGCTCTACAAGGCCGGCGGGAAATGGAATAACCTCGAGATCCATGCCAAGGGCTCGCACGTGACGGTGAAATTCAACGGACAGGTCACTGTGCATATGGTGAACGACAAGTTCAAGGAGGGGCCGTTCTCGCTCCAGTTCGCCAATGGACCGAAGGGCGCACCTGGCGGGCCGATCAAGTGGCGCAAGGTGCAGGTGCGACCGCTATAGCAAAGCGCCGATGGGGCGGGTCGATGCAATTCGCGGCACATCCCGGTCATGGTGCCGGGATGTGCCGCGTGCGCTGAAGGCTACGGCCGTGTATGGCGTTCAGCGCGGCGCGTAGGCGCGCAGAAACGTGCGGATGTGGCGCACCGCGAATGCGACGGTTTCCTTCGAGTTCTTCCAGGGGTAGAGGCTCACCTCCGCTTTCGGCGCGAGCCGGGCCATCTCCATGGCTGTTTCGTAAGGATGCGGGTCGGTGTTGTCAGGCAGCACGAGCAGCGGCTGCTGATGGCTGCTTACGAAATCGCGCGTGGCAGTCAGCACGAAATCGACATTGCCGTACATCTTCTGCAAGAACTTGTCGACGGTTGCCTGATCGAGATCCGGACGGTTCGCCAACAGCTTCGGCCCCCAGCCGTTCGTATTGCTCTTGATGAAATAACCGGGCAGCTTGGGATCGACGCCGCTCGGTTGCGCGTGTACCGACGCGACAACCCGCCCCGGCGCGCGCTGGATGAGGTTCCAGATGAGCGGATTGCCGATGCAGAAGCCCATGACGAGAAACTTGTCGACGCCGAGATGGTTCAGCAGACCGATCTGGTCCTCGGTGTGCATCTTCCAGGGGTCTTCGATGTCGAGTGGGCCGACGGATTCGCCGCCGTTGGCGTTGCGCAAATCCATCGTAATGACCTTGTACTCGTTCCTGAACTCGGCCACGGCATCGAAGGGGCCGTTGGCGTACGTCACTTTCGAATTGAGTCCGCCGCCGTAGATGACGAATAGCGGGAAGCCGGAACCGGCGACTTCATAGCGAATGCGCGCAGGACCGCGCTCATAGACAGGCATGAGGATCTCCTCGGCGGAATGGAGTCGCGATGGTAAGCGAGAATCCCTGGCCTGTGTCGGCGACGAACGCTATCGAGCCGTCGGCGGAGATTTCGCCGTCGAAAGATTGCCGGGCCGCAGCATGAACGCGCCCAGGCCGAGCATCGCGGCACCGACGAAGAACACCGGGATCAGGCCCGTCAGCGATCCGATCGCGCCGAAGACGACCGGAGCCACGACGCGCGTGCTCTGATTGACGGATTCCCGGATGCCGATGACCTCGCCTGCCCGCTCCTTGCTGGCATTCTCGTACGCGAGTATGAGCGTCAGCGGCTGCCCGACGCACAGGCCGAAGCCGTAGAGGAACGCAATGGCTGCGAGCGCGTAGGCGTTCTCGAAGAACGGAAACAGCACGAATGCTGCGGAGGCGAGAAGGAACGAGCGCCTCAGGATGGCTTCGACACTCGAACGCTCCATGAACCAGTTCAGGCACACGCGGGAGATGAACGCCGCCGCCGGAAAGCAGGCCATGATCATCCCGACGGCGGCAGGGGAGAGTGCAAGCGAATGCGCGTAGACCGGCACGTAGTACTGGAACACGTCGATGGCGGCGAACACGAGGCTGCCCACCAGGAGAATCTTCAGCAGGCGCGGGTCGTCGAGCAGTTCCCGGAGGCTGCCCCCTGACTTCGTTTCTTGCCCCGATCCGTGCGGAAGCAGCTTCGTGCCCAAGACGAGAATGAGCGCGCTCAGCAGCGACAAGGCAGCAAAGACGAGGCATGCCCGTTCGTGGCCGACGAGTTCGATCGAGAAGCCGGCGACCAGCGGTCCGGAGAAGTTCGTGACCGAGAACATGAGCGACAGATTGGCGAGGTTCTTCTTGCGCGTCTGTGCTGTGCTCAGTATGCCTGCGGCGTGCATCTGGGCGACGTGGTACATGCAGTAGGCAACACCGTTGATGATGGCCGCCGCGAACAGCGCGGCGACCGTCGGATAGAGGAACGGAAGGCAGAACCCGGCTGCGCTCACGACGGACGCTACGAGCATCGGGACGCGGCATCCGATGCGATCCGACCATTTGCCGAGCGGCCAGCCGAACGCAGCCGTCGTGAGCGAATAGACCGCGAGCAGCAAGCCGACGGTGAAGGCGCTGGCGCCAAGTTCCAGTGCGAAGAGCGACAAGAGCAATCGACTGCCGCGAAAGCCCGACTGGCCGAGCAACGTGAGCCCGAAAAGAAAGCGCAGAGGCGTCATTGGAGGTGGGAAGAAGGGCCATGACATCGGCAAGCAGCTATTTTGCCGCCGGGCGAGCGCGGAAGCTACGGTGCATGCCGAAGTGTGGCGTGGGCTGGTGCGAGGGGTTTTCTGCGGCTTGGTGGCGGGCATCCACACCGCGTCACTCGCACGCGCCCAGGCAGGTGTTTTGCAGCTAAGCTTCGCCTACGTGTCTGAATGATGGATGAGCCATGGATTACGCCTGTAGCGAACAGCGGGTCGTCGCCGACGACGGTGCCGAACTCTTCGTGTCCGTCGAGGACTTCACCCCGCCCGGCCGCTCGGCACCCGTGATGATGCTCGTGCATGGCTTCGGCGAATCGAGCGAGGCCTGGCGCGAGTGGCTGCCCATCGTCGGCGCCGACTTCCGGATCGTTCGCCCTGACATTCGCGGCTTCGGCCGATCGACGCCCATGGCCGCAGACTATGTCTGGTCGATGCCTCGTATCGTGAGCGATCTGCTGCAGGTCATCGACCGTTGCTGCGGCGGCGGGCCCGTGCATCTCGTCGGCGCGAAAAGTGGCGCATGGATGGCGATGAAGCTCGCGGCCGATCATCCACAGCGCGTGCGTACCCTGACCACGATCGGCGGGGCAGTGAAGGGCGGGGATACCCGGCAATGGCGCGCCGATCTGGAACGTCTGGGTGTTGCTGCCTGGGCCGAGGCGAGCATGCCGGCGCGGTTCGGCACGATGCTCTCGCCAGCCGCGATCCGATGGTGGATCGAACTCACGGCACGCACACCGCTGAGCACGATGCAGAGCTATCTGCGCTGGGTGCCCACCGTAGACATTGAGAACGACGTGCGGGGCATTGGCTGTCCGACGTTGGTCATCGCCGCGGCGGCAGGCAAGCTGCGGCCGATTGCCGAAACGAAATCGTGGCAGCAGAAAATCCCTGATTCGGATCTCGCGACGCTGCCGTGCGACGGCTGGCACGTGGGCGGTGCCCGCCCGCAGGATTGCGCGCGCCTGACCCGGGACTTCGTCCTTCGACGTTCAGCCTGAGGAAATTCGGTGCCAGGCACGTGCCAGGCACCGAATTTCCAGGTCAGCGCGGCATGCCTGTCGCGCCGGAGGGGACGTCGTAGAACGAGAGCGTCATCGACACCGTCGCATAGAAGCCGAGCAGGCCGATGGTATCGGTGATGCCGACATGACCCAGGATCGCGAGGGCGCGTTCGTAGAGTCCGTTGGCCGCCCAACGTCCTTCGGTCAGGCACACCGACATTTCGTACACGATTTGTTCGCGTGGATCGTCGAACGCCGTTGGCAAACCGGACAGGATGGCGTCGATTTTCTCGGCTGGCAGTCCTGAATTCTTGGCATGCTTTTCGTGCGCTCCGGTCGGATACGTCGAGCGGTACTTGCTGCACACGACGCACACGGCGATCTCGCGCTCCCGCTCACTCAACGAGTAGCCGGTACGAAAGTGTGCGCCCAGTGGGCCAAGCACCTTCGCGAGTTTCGGATTGTGCACGTAAATCTTCGCCGGACCCGGCAGGCGGCCGCGCGTTTCCATCAGCACCTGGAAGCCTTCCTGCTGCTCGGGTGTCATCTTGTCGTAGGGGATTTCCGCGTAGCGTCCGAAGGTCGGCTTGTCCGACATGAGGGTCTCCTTTGTGCAGAGGTGGGCGTATCGTTAAATCGTAGGTCAGGTGCCGCTGCGCCACGCTATCGCATTGCGTAGCAATGTGTTGAAGGCTGACGACTCCCACGGTGGGCGAAACGTGCCGGGATAGTCCGTGGTGTCCTTGCGGTCTGCTCGTGCGGCTGGATCATGACAGTGCCCGAACGCGAGGTAGGTGACGCAACCTCGACCGACGTCCCGAGTGTATCCAAGCACGCGTGTACGTCCGTCCGATTGCAGCGAAGGGTCTCCGCCATAGAGGGTTGGCATTGCTGCGGGTGCGGCCCCCGGACCGTATTCGGCCGTGAGCAATATCCGTGTCGAGGCCGGCTTCAGCATCTCGATGAAGTAAGGTTCGTCTTCGATCTCGAAGGATGTGCCGAGGCCGCGCGTGATTGGGTGATTTGGATCGGCGACGTCGACCCGAAACGTTCGAATCGGCGGATGGATCAGGAAGCGGTTGCCCAAAAGGTCGTGGTGCCTGCCCTTCACGGACCGCCGCTCGCGCACGCCCTCGACCCGTTCGGCCCGCCCGCCGCTCGAACCGTGCAGGGCCAGCCAATGACCGCCGCCTTCGAGCCACGCCTGGATGGCAGTGGTCTGCGCGTCGTTGGGGTACGGCCCTGCGGTGTAGGTCACGAGCAGGCGGGACACCGCAAGCCATTTGTCCACATCGGCGAAGTCGTTCGAGACCGAGCCTCGCTTGCCGCATTCATAGAGAAGCTCGAGTAGGCGCAGTCGGACGAAGTCGTGATCGTGGCCGGCACTGGAACCCGGCGGGAAACCGCCGGCAACGAGGTGGACGCGGTGATTGCGGGGATCCGTCATGAGTCCTGCTCCTTTTTCTCTTTCGCTCCGAAGCGCACATGCCTATGATGCTTGGCACTGGCCGTTCGCGTCACGCCGCACCGCGGCGAAACTCGTGAACGAAGGACATCCGGAGGAGGCCGCATGCAGCTGAACGGTACTGGCGTTTCGTTCTTTTTCTCCGGGGCACTGCTTTGCCTTGCGGCGAACGGCGTCCATGCGCAGCAGGACTACCCGAACAAGCCGATCCGAATGATCGTCGGCGTCGCGCCGGGCGGGGCGACGGACATACTCGCGCGCGCAGCCGGCGCCCGATTGGGCGAAGCGTTTCGGCAGCAGATCGTCGTCGAGAACCGGCCGGGGGCGAACCACATCATCGGCGGCGAGCTGACGGCGAAGTCGGCCCGCGACGGGTATACGATCCAGATGATTCCCGAGGGGTTTGTGATCAACGCCTCGGTGTACGCGAAACTGCCGTTCGATCCGGTGAAGGATTTCTCCCCGATTGCGCTGGTGGCGAACGTCCCCAACGTGTTGGTCGTACACCCCTCGCTGCCCGCGCGGAACGTCAAGAGCTTCATCGCGATTGCGCGCTCGCGCCCGGGTGAACTCAATTATGGTTCGTCGAGCGTGGGCTCGCCGAGTCACATGTCGGGCGAACTTTTCAAGGTCATGGCGAAGGTCGACTATGTGCACGTCCCGTACAAGGGGCAATCGCTGGCCGTGGCCGATCTGATCGGCGGGCAGATCCAGTTCCTCTTCCCGTCGATTCCCGCCTCGGTCGGCCACATCCGCAGCAAGCGTCTGGTACCGATCGGGGTCACGACGTCGCAACGAGCATCCGCGCTGCCCGACGTGCCCACCATCGCCGAAGGCGGCATGCCCGGCTACGAGGTGAGCGGCTGGTACGGGATCGTGGGTCCGGCCGGATTGCCGCCGGCCATCGTCGGACGACTCAACAAGGAAATCAACGGTTGGCTGCAGGATCCCGAAGCGCGCCGCCAGCTGTCGAATCAGGGTGCCGAACCACGCGCTGCGTCGCCGGAGGAGTTCGGCCATGCGATGGCAAGCGATCTCAAGAAGTGGGCGAAGGTCGTGGCCGCGGCGGGCATCAAGATCCAATAGGTTCAGGAGGAGGGTGACGTGGGGCGACTCGATGGCAAAGTGGGTTTCTTGACCGGGGGTGGGGCAGGTATCGCGAAGTGCAGTGCGATCGAGTTCATCAAGGAAGGCGCACAGGTCGCGATCGTGGATATCAACGAAGCCGTGGGGCGCAAGGCCGAAGCCGATATCCGTGCGGCGGGCGGCGATGCCTTGTTCATCCAGGCCGACGTCACTCAGGAGGCCGACGTAAAGCGCGCAGTCGAGGCCGCAGTGGCTCGCTTCGGCAAGCTCGACATCCTCGTCAATTGCGCCGGCGGATCGCTCCTCGAGGACGCGCCCGTGCACCAAATGAGCCTCGACGTCTGGCAGCGGACCATCAATCTCAATCTGCTGCATCCGTTTCTCGTCTGCAAGCACGGCATCCCGCATCTCATTGCAGCGGGCGGCGGGTCGATCGTGAACTTCTCGTCGATGGTCGGCATGGTGGGCATGTACCGCCCGGCCTATGCCGCGGCGAAGGGCGGCATCATGTCCTTCACAAAGACGCTGGCGGCGCAGTATGTGGAGCACGGCATACGCGCCAACGCGATCGGCCCCGGCAGCATCCGCACCGAGCGGCATCTGAATCGCTACCAGAACAAGGACTGGATGCTCAACGACAAGCCGACCGGGGCGGCGCTCGAACGCAAGATTGCGCAGAAGCTCTACCCCTTTTCGGTGGGCGATCCGATCGACATCGCGAACATCGTCGTGTTTCTCGCGTCGGATGAATCGCGCATGCTCACCGGCACGACGATCGCAGCCGAAGGCGGGCGCTCCGCTTACCTCAAGGTCTACGCAGGCGACGATTGACCGCAGTCGAGCGAATGTCCAACGAGGTAAGCCGCACTGCGTATCTCGTGCATCTGCCGCGCGCGGTAGTATCTGCGCATGGACCGTACGGTGTTTTCTTGACGTCTTCATTTAGTCGGGCGCATCCTGACGCCGCTATGCCAACCATCGGGGGAGGGGCGTCATGAAACGACGTATCGCGCATGTCATCGGGTTTTTCGTCTTTGTTGTGTCGATAGCAGGGTGCGGTCACTTCCTGCCGTCTCAGGGATGGGTCACCCTGATCGACGGCGCTTCCGGGCTCGAGAACTGGGACAACACGAACGGCGGCAACTGGCGTGCCGAAGACGGCGCCATCGTCGGCGACAAGAAGACCGGCAAAGCGGCCAGCGTGCTCGTGTCGAAGCGCTCTTTCAAGGATTTCGAACTATACGCAGAGGTATGGGCGGCCGACGACACCAACAGCGGCATCTACATCCGCGCCATGAACCCCAAGCAGGTCACGACGGCAACTGGTGCGTACGAAGTGCAGATCTGGGACAAGAACCCGAACCCTGCTTACAGCACCGGCAGCCTCGTGAACGTGGCGTCCGTGCAGCCCGTGCACAAGGCCGGGGGACGCTGGAACACTTTCGAGATCTATGCGAAGGGCGCCGAGATCGTCGTCAAGTTCAATGGCCAGGTCACGGCCCATGCGAACGACGGCAGGTTTCCCGAGGGGCGTATCGGCGTGCAGCTGAACAGCGGGCCGGTCAAGGTCCGCAAGCTGCTGGTGAAGCCGCTGTAGGACATCGGCTGCGCCCGTCGAAAACGATCGAACGGGCGCGGCATCGTCGGTCGGCTATTGGGGTTTGATGCCGATCGCCTTGATCAGCTTGGCGAGGCGCTCGGTTTCCTTGCGCACGTGATCGCCGAATTCCTCGGGCGTGCCGCCCATCGGCAAGCCGCTGCGTGCCTCGATGGATTTCAACACCGTCGGCGACTTCAACGCCTTGTTGATCTCGCTGTTCAGGCGCATGACGATTTCGCGCGGCGTGCCCGCAGGCACTGCGATGCCGGCCCATCCCATGAGCCTGTAGCCCGGAACGCCGGACTCTTCGATCGTCGGTAGCTCAGGGATCGATGGCGCCCGCTGGGAGCCGGTGACGGCGAGCCCGCGAACGCGCCCTGCCTTCACCAGCGGCAGTGTCGGTGCCATGTTGTCGCAGAGGATGTCGATCTGTCCCGCCATGAGATCCGTGAGCGCCTGCGGGGTGCCCTTGTACGGGATGTGTTCCATCCGGGTTTGCGTCATGTTCTTGAGCAGTTCCATCGACAGGTGCGGCGTCGCGCCGATGCCGGAACTGCCGAACGTGAGCTTGCCCGGCTGGGCTTTGGCGATGGCGAGCAGTTCCTTCACCGATCCCGCCGGCACCGAGTTGTGCACGGCGAGCAGATTCATGCCGGAGAAGTAGAGGGCCACCGGCTGGAAGTCGCGCTCGAAGCTGTAGGGCAGTTTCAGGTACATGCTCGGATTGGTCGCGATGAAATTCGAGACGTAAGCGAGGGTGTAGCCGTCGGGCGCTGCGCGGGCGAGCTGCTCGTAACCCAGGATGCCGCTCGCGCCCGGACGATTTTCGGCGACGATCTGCTGACCCATCTGCTTGACCAGCTCGGCAGCGATGGTGCGGGCATTGGTATCGGGACTCCCGCCCGCGGCCGACGGGATGATGAGACGCAGCGGTTTCGACGGATAACTCTGCGATGAAGCCGGATTGCAGGCGAGCGACATTGCGCCCGCCAGCGCATACAGGCACAGCTTGTTCATGACCATCCTCCGAGGTTCGCAGCGGCGCCTGTAGCCGGCGTCCTGCTGCAGGATCTCAGATTACACCAACATGACGTACGGTTGCGTCACCCGTGGCATGGGCACTGCGCGGTTCGTCGGCTCAACGGACCTCGAGTTCGTCACCGGTCTCCGAGGCGGCGAGTATCGTGTCGAGGAATCGATGCAGATCGACGGCCGTGTCGAAGCTCGGCAGGCGACTCCTGCCCGTGCGGACGGCCTCTGCGAACAGGGTATACATCTGTCCGACGTTGAACGGATCACCGCGCGGAAACTCGGGGGGCACGTAGACGTACTTGTCGGGGATCGCGAGATCGACGAGATCGTGGCTCTTCTGCGCCCCCTGGATGCGTAGCATCTCGCCGCGCTGCGATGAAACGTTGCCCGTGACCATCAGGGTGCCGTCGCGACCGTAGATCTCGATCCGGAAGCCGCTGCCTGCCCACGGTGCAGCACCCACGTGGGCCGACGCGACCGCACCGCTCTTCAGCTTGCCGCAGACCTGGATGTTGTCCGGCGAGGTGACTTCGACGGTGCGCTTGGTGTCGGTTTCGAACCACTCGCGCGCCTGCGTGCTGACCATGCTCGACACCCGCGCAAAATCGCCCACGGCGTAGCGCATCGCATCGATGGCATGCCCGGTCGCAATCGTCAGCGGGTTTGCGCCCTGCGTCACGTCGCGCTGCCAGGTGCGGCTCGATGGCCGCGACAGCGTGCCGTCGCGAAAGCAACTCAAGTGACACGAGAGTACTTCGCCGACGTAGCCCGATTCGACGAGGTCCTTCAGGTACATCACCGCGGGACTCACCCGAGCCTGCAGCCCGACGACGGTGAGCACGCCCTTGGCACGCGCGAGGGAGGCGAGTTCCTCGGCTTCCGCCGTCGTTCGCCCGAGTGGCCACTCGGTGTAGACGTGCTTGCCGGCTTCGATCGCTGCCTTCGTCGGCTCGTAGTGCAGCGGCACCTTGACGCAGACGGCCACGGCATCGATCTCGGAAGAACGGACCATCTCGCGAAAATCGTGGAAAGCGAGCTTCGCGTTGAAGGCCTTGCGCGCTTCCTCGGCGGACTCGGGGCGTGTCGTGCAGACGGCGGTGAACTCGACGTCGGGATGCGCCATCAGCGCGGGGAAGTGCGACTGCGAAGCCCAGTGAGAGCGCACGTTGGCGCCGACGAATCCGAGGCGAAGCTTTTTCGACATGGTGATCCTTCTTCGATGTGAGGGTTCGTTGCCGCTCGATGTGCCCTAAGAAGCGGCGGCGGGTTCCTTGATCGACACCCGCCAGTGGATCCGCTCCTCGTCCGGCGGATAGTCGCCTGCGGCCTTGTGGTAGCAGGCTCGATTGTCCCAGATGACCAGATCGCCGACCTGCCACTTGTGGGTATACTGCGCGCCGTGCGGAGTCATATAGCCCGTCAACTCGTCGATCAATGCGTTGCTTTCTTCGGCACTCGAGCCCTCGATGTGCGAGATCTTCACCGAGTCGAAGTACAGCACGGGCTTGCCCGTTTCGCGGTGGGTGCCGAGGATGAGGTGGCGTACGGGCTTGCGGTTGGCGAAATCCTCGCGCGTGAGCAGCGGGTTGTATTCCTTGCGTCGTCCGCCATAGACGTAGACGCCGTACTTGCCTTCGAGGGCTCGCTTCAGATTTGAAGGCAGCGCATCGTAGGCGGTGTACATGCTCGCGAAGTAGGTATCCCCGCCTCGACTCGGCACGGCCTTGCAGTAGAGCTGCGTGGCCTTGTACGGTTCTTCCTCGAAGTTGCCGTCCGTGTGGAAGTTGGTCGCGCCGCGACGGTAGATCTTGTTGTTGAGCGTGCCGTCGGGGTTGAACTTATTTATGCCGAGCATCGTGATTTCCGGGTGTTCGGGGTGCTGGGTCGTCTTCGATGCGTGCGGTACGAGGCGACCGAAGCGACGGCTGTAGGCCAGGAACTGCTCAGGGTTCAAGGACTGGCCGCGCACGCAGACCACGTTGTAGTCGAGCCACGCTCGGTAGATCTCGTGAAAGGCGGCATCGTCGAGGGTGTCGACATCGACGTCGGTGATCTCGGCGCCTATGCCTTCGCCCAGGCAGCGTGTCTTCATTCGCGTCTCCTCCGGGTGCGATGCGGTCCGTCATCATACGCCTGCGACGCGTTCGGCTGCGCTTGGGGCTATGATTGGCGGCCGCGCGCAGCCAAGACGTGCGTGCGAAGGAGGAGAGAGAACATGCGAACACTCAGTGTCGGAGCGATCGGGTGCGCGTTGCTCGTCGGTATCGGCGCCGCGCACGCGCAGCAGCAAAGCTATCCCGTCAAACCGATCACCCTGATCCTGCCTTACGCTCCGGGTGGCTCGACGAGCGCGCTCGGCTACCTGATTCGGCAGAAGCTTGCCGACAGCCTCGGCCAGCCGGTCGTGATCGTGCATCGCCCGGGCGGCAGCGCGACCATCGGCGCAGCGGCCGCGGCGAAGGCGCCGCCCGACGGGTACACGCTCGCCTTCGTGACCGCAACGCACGTGATCAGTCCGCTGCTCATCCCGGTGCCTTACGATGCGATCAAGGATTTCACCGCAGTCGTTCCGATTTCGAACGTCGAGGTGGTTTTGGCCGCGCATCCCTCGTTCCCCGCGAAGCGCATCGCCGACCTTGTTCAAATCGCAAAAGCGCGGCCGGGGCAGATCAACTATGCAACCGCCTCTGCAGGCAGTCCGGCGCACCTGGCCGGAGAGCTCTTCAGCATGCGCGTCGGCATCCGCATGCAGAACATCGCCTACAAGGGTGGTTCGCCTGCGGTCACCGATCTGATCGGCGGCCAGGTCGAACTCATGTTCGGCAATCCGATCAACGTCGTCACCCACGTGAACAACGGACGGCTCAAGGCGCTCGCCGTCTCGGGCAAGCGGCGTCTTCCGGGCATGCCCGGCGTGCCGACCTTCGGCGAGGGCGGCGTCGAGAATTTCGATGTCGGCTTCTGGCAGGGGCTGGTGGCACCGGCTGGCGTACCGCGCCCTATCGTGGACAGGCTGAACGCCGAAGTGACCCGCATCCTCGCGCTGCCCGACATCAGGGAGAAGATGGAAGCGATGGGGTCAGACGCCTACATCGCCACGCCGGACGAGTTCGCGGCCCGCATGCGCGCGGATGCCGCGAAGTACGGGGACGTGATCAAGCAGCGAAACATCCGGCTTGGCAATTAGCGAGCCTTGCCTGAAGTGCGCACGCGCACCGACGCTTTTCTGCCGCGGTACGCAACCACCAGAGCAAGACCGGCGAGCATCAGGGCGCTCGTGCGCGGCTCCGGAACCGCCACGACGACGGCATTGAGCGTTCCTTCCAGCGAAAGTTGGTTGCCTTCGACGTATAGGTAGCCCATCCCGCCGCGCGCGCCGTTCTCGAAGGCACGCGGATCGTTCGGGTAGGTTTGCGTGCTCAGTCCGCCGCCGAATCCGCCGGTGGCATCGACCCTTGCACTTGGCAGAAGTGTGACGGTGCTGCCGGTCAAGGCGACGAGGCCGCCGCTTCCCCCACCCCCCGGGCCGCCCTGCCCGCCGACGTTGGCGAACGCCCAGCCGCCGTTCGCACCCAGCGCGAGCAGGCTGCCCGCGACCGTGATCGTGTCCGGCGACGAGATCGCGAGCGCACCGCCCCCGCCGCCCCCGGCCCCGCCTCCGAGCTGTACGCCGAAGAAGTACCACCCGCTTCCGCCGCCGCCGCCCGATCCGCCGGTGAATGATGTCGGGTAAGGAACGGCCGGGCTGCCTTCGACGCCGTCCGTGTACCTGTGCGCGCCTTCGCCTGCCGTCGCCAGTCCGCCGCCCCCGCCTGCCACGCCGAACACCTTTAATCCGGAGTGCGTAGGGGTCGGACCCGGCCGACCGGCCGACGGTCCTGTGCCGGCCGTGGCGTCGCGGCAGGAATCTCCGGTGCAAGTGGTGTCGCCGACACCTCCCAGTCCGCCTATGCCGCCCCCGGGGCCGCCCGTGGAGGTGGTGGCGGGGCGAAGATATTCCAGGTTCGGATTCGTCAGATCGCTCAGGTTGACGCCGCCCGCGGAGACATCGATCACCCCTGCGATCGATACCGCACCGGAAGCACGCAATTGCACTGGCGTGTTGGCCGCGTTGTGACGGAATCGAATCGTGACGTTGCCAGGGATATCGATCGTCGTGAAGTTGAAGATGCCGTCGGCGGGTAGATCGAGCGTTTGGCTTGCGGTGGGGTGGAATGCCCCGTCGGAGCCATTCGAGTACGGAGTTGCCGCCATTGCCGGGTGGGCGGCAATGAGCATGGCTAAGGCAAGGGTGCGGATGCGGTGATTCATGAAGTGCCTCGTTTTGCGTTGATGTCTGGGCGTTAAAGCCAAGAAATTCAATTTACCTCGTGCCGAGCTTGCGCCCTTTGCGATGCGTCAAACCGGCGCGACGGTTGCCATCTTTCCGGGTGGCGGACATCGCATCCAATCGCGAGGGCGTTTCGAATCCCTGACGCTCGGGTGTCGTGGAGCACACCCGGAACGTCACGCCCGCAAACGGCGGGATCGCCGCGAACCGGAAGCTGCGCGGGTGCGTGTTCGACGCATTTTGTCTGCTTCGTGTTAGGCTGGCGTTTCAAGCCTAAAGCGGCAGCGTCGATCGCCTGTCAGCATTACCCATCGACCCACACTGGAGGAGCAGCCATGTACGATCTCGTCATTCGCAACGGTACCGTCGTCGACGGCACTGGTCTGCCGAGCTATCGCGCCGACGTCGCGGTAACGGGAGACCGTATCGTGGCCATCGGCCGCATCTCGGAGAAGGGCAAGGAGGAGCTCGACGCTTCCGGCCAAGTCGTGACCCCGGGCTTCATCGACGGCCATACCCACATGGATGCGCAGGTGTTCTGGGATCCGATCGGGAGCTGTTCCTGCTGGCATGGGGTGACGACCGCTGTGATGGGCAATTGCGGCTTCACGCTTGCGCCGGGCGCGCCCGAGCAACGCGATCTTATCGTCTCCAACATCGCTCGCGCGGAAGACATCTCGGCCGACGCGATGGCGGCCGCCATCCAATGGGAGTGGACGTCGTTTCGCGACTACATGAACGTGGTCGACCGTCTGCCGAAAGCCATCAATTACGCTTCGAACATCGGGCACTCGGCCCTGCGCACCCATGTGATGGGCGAGCGCGCGTTCGAGCAGCACGCGAATGCGGATGACATGGGTGCGATGGAGCGCGAATTGACCGATGCATTGGACGCCGGCGCGATCGGTTTCACCAGTTCGCTGTCGAACGGTCATAAGCTGCCGGAGCCTGACAACCGTCCTGTCGCCTCCTATCACGCGTCGTGGGATGAACTGAGCCACCTGGTCGGTCTCGTCGGCAGGACAGGGCGTGGCATCTTCGAATACGCCCGCGAGCGCGAGTCGCGCTCGAAGGATCCGGCGGTGCGCAAGGCGGTGAACGATCGGCTGCGGGATCTCGCGGTGAAGAGTGGCGTGCCCATCACGTTCGGAATTCCGTCAGGCAGCGAGGGGACGCAGGATGCACTCGATCTGCTCGACGAGACGGCAGCAGCCGGCGGGCGCATGTTCGGGCAGACGCACACGCGCGGCATCTCGCACTGCCTGTCGTTCAAGGGCCGACTGCAGTTCGACGATTTCGCGGAATGGGCCGATGTGCGGGCGTTGCCGATTGAAGCGCAGCGCCAGGCCTTCAAGGATCCGGCGACGCGCAAGCGCCTGATCGAAGCGACGCGCACCGGCAGCTATCGTACCGGCGGCGGCGAGCCTCGCAAACCGGACTACGACAACATGTACGTTGTTTACAGTGCGGTCTCGAAGAACCCCACCGTGGCGCAGATCGCGGCCCAGCGCAACTGCGATCCGGTCGAAGTCATGATGGATCTTGCGGTCGAGAGCAACTTCAACCAGCTCTTCATGCAGTTCGACGTGGCCACCGTACCGAAGAACGACGCCGAAGCGCTCGCCACGCTGCGCCATCCGCGCACCGTGATGACGTTTTCGGATTCGGGCGCGCACGTGAGCCTCATCATGGATTCTTCGATCCATACGCATCTGCTGGCCTACTGGGTGCGCGAGAAGCAGGCGTTCTCCCTCGAAGAAGGTGTGCGCATGATTACGCTGGCGCCGGCAGTGGCCTGGGGATTCACGGACCGTGGTCTGCTGCGGCATGGTGCCATCGCGGACATCAACGTATTCGATCCCGCGAAGATCGCCCCCGAGCTGCCGACGATCGAGAACGATCTGCCCACCGGCGCGCGGCGCCTGAAGCAGAAATCCACCGGCATCCTCGCCACCATCGTCGGCGGCAAGGTGGCGTTCCGCAATGGCGATCACACCGGGCAGCTTACCGGCAAACTGTTGCGCGGGACGGCGGCGGGCATCCGTTAGGCGTTGCCAACGTGATGGTCGTCGACGAGGTAAACCGTTGGACGCGGCTGGTGGCCGAGCACGGGATCGCACGATGATGCAACGAATCTTCGCGTTCGCGTTCGCGCTGCTCGTGCTGCCCGCCTGGGCACAGACATCCTCGTATCCCGTCAAGCCGGTTCGATTCGTCGTGCCGCTCGCACCGGGCGGTGGGGCCGATACCTTCGCGCGTTTCCTCGCGCGCAATATGTCACCGGCGCTCGGACAGCAGATCGTCGTGGACAACCGCCCTGGCGGATCCGGCACCATCGGCGGCGAGCATGTCGTGCGTTCCGCGCCGGATGGTTATACGCTGATGGTGAGCGGGACCGGCCAACTGGTTGCGAGCATCACGCACCGGAAAACGGACATCGAGCGCGACTTCACGCCGGTCGCACTCGGCATGGATCAGCCTTACCTGCTGACGGTGCATCCGTCGTTGCCCGTGCGTACGCTCGACGAGTTCATCAAATTCGTTCGAGCCCGGCCCGGCGATGTCGTCTATGCGTCCGCGGGCATGGCGTCGGCCGGCCATATCGCCATGGAACTACTTCGGACGGCGATGAAGGTCGAGATGATCCATGTGCCGTACAAGGGGGCGGGCGCCGCACTTGCGGACGTCGTCGCAGGCCAGGTGCCGATCATCTTCAGCAGTCCGCTCGGGACTGTGCCGCTCGTGCGAACCGGCCGTCTTCGCGCGCTCGCCGTGAGCAGCGCGCACCGGATGGGCGCATTACCCGACGTGCCGACGGTCCACGAAGCCGGCGTGAAGGGGTTCGCCACGGCCGCGTTCCTCGGGCTGTTCGGTCCGGCCGGTTTGCCGCGCGATGTCGTCCACCGTCTTAGTACGGAGATGATTAGAATCATTGAGCGGCCGGAGTCGCGCGAATGGCTTCAGCATCAGGGCGCCGAACCGGCACCCGGGACGCCGGAGCAGCTCGCCGAGCGCGTGCGCAGCGATGTCGCTCGGATCAAGAAACTCCTTGCCGACACCCATCTCAAACTCAATTGAAGCGGACCACACCGAGGGTGCGGCTGCCGACGGAGATCGACATGACCGACACCGGAACAGCGGACGCGGCGAGCCCCGCGAGCTATTACGGTCGGGAGCCGTATTCGAATGCGTTCGACATCGAGTATCCGCAGGAGAATCTCGAAGGCGAGATGTACAAGTACCGATGCCGGCATTGCAAGCGGCTGACGACCGACATCAACGGCCTGCTGGAAAACCACGCAGAGGATTGTGCGTACCGGCTTGAACGAGCGGCGACGCCCTGACGAGTTGTCGTAGAGGCCGCTGCCCGCGGCCGTGCAATCCGGTGTGTCGAACCGGCGCGATAAAACGCATCAGTCTCGCGTGTCCCTTCGACAGTGGTGTGCAAAAGTTCTCGGCAGCGGCGAGCCCATTGGCGGACACCGACTCAAGTTTCTGGAGTTTGCGCCGTCTGATTCGTTCCTAGCAACTGCCGGGAACATCCCATGTCGCGTCCTGTTTGCCAGATTCATCCCGAGAACGTCACGATGGTACGCGTGTTCGGTGCCGGCTTGATCATCGCGTGCGTCACCGCCGTCTTTACCGGCAAGGCGTACTTCCGAACCGTGGTTATCCGGGAGGAGCAGCCCGTCAATTTCTGGTGCACGGTCGGATCCGTCTTCATGCTCGGTGCGATGTGCGTGGTGGGCTCTTTCGTCTGTTGAACGGCGTGTCACGCGCTGCAGCGTGTCGATACCCGTCCTGGTCGGAGAGCTTTCGACCGCGTCGTCCACTCGACGCAGCAGGTCAGGCCGCTCCGACCGGCTCCGCCACGAAGATCGGGATCGTTCGCGTCGTCTTCCTGCGATAGTCCTCGTACGGCGGATAGGCCGCTACGGCCAGTTTCCACAGTCGGTCACGTTCGGAAACTTCTGACACTTCACGCGTTCGCATGGCCGTGACTTCCGTTTCGTCGCGCAATTCGACGCCGGGATGCGCCCGCAGGTTGTGAACCCAGACCGGATCCGTAGGGGCCCCACCCTGCGAACCGACCAGAACGTAGCTGCCCCCGTCCTTGACGCGCATGAGCGGCGTTTTGCGAATGGCGCCGGTCTTGTTGCCGGTGTGGGTGACGATGATTACCGGCAAACCCGTATCGCGCAGGGTCGTGCCTTGCGTGCCGCCGCTTTTCTCGTACAGATCGACTTGCTCGCGGACCCAATCACGAGGGCTCGGAAGATACTGGGGCATGGCGAATTCCTTGCTGGAAGAGGGGCGAAATCGCCGGTTTTCGCGCATCGAGACGCCGAACGCAAGTCCGCGACGTTGCGGTTGGACCGTGGCGGGGCAACTGCTAGCATGTCATGCACCATGCCCGAGGAGTACTCGCGATGTCTGCTTCCGCGACTGCACTGTTCCTGGATGCGATACGTGATCGCGTCGAAGCGACGATCGAGGCCTGCACGAAGTGTGGCGATTGTGTGCAGGCGTGTCCGATGGTCGAACCGGCCGGATTGAACCCGGGCGACCGCGCGTCGATTGCAGCCGGTACGATCGATTTGCTCTCGGGCGGCGCAGGCACACCGCAGGCCGAGCGCTGGGCCGATGTCTGTACCAACAGCGGCAAGTGCATGCCGGCGTGCACCCACGGCGTAAATCCGCGATTCATGGTGAACATGGCCCGGGTCGCATCGCGCCAGAAGCTGGGTGACGCCGCCGTGCGACGTGCATCGCACAAGTTCTTCGGCAGCATGAATCGAAGCACACGCGTGATTTCGCGTCTGCTGCTTCCACCGGAGGTGCTGGCGCGATTCAGTCCAGCCCTCAAGGCGCAGGACGAGTACGTCGGCGAGCCCGACATCGTCTTCTATACGGGCTGCAACATCGGCAAGACCCCCCATATCGCCTTGCTCGTGCTCGATGTGCTCGATGCGTTGAATGTGAAATACGAAGTGATGGGTGGCGTGGCGACGTGCTGCGGCATTCAGCATTTCAAGCAGGGCGATGCCGCGACCACGGGGAAGCTGGGCTTCAATACCATCGAGCGGCTGGCGCGGCCGAAGGCGGCGCGCGTGGTGTCCTGGTGCCCGAGCTGTCAGGTCCAGATCGGCGAGATCGCACTGCCGGCCTACGAGCAGACGTATGGGCGCGTGCCGTTCGATCTGAGCCCGATCGCGGAGTTCTTCGAGGAACGGCTGGACGATCTGCGCAAGCTTTTCATCCATCGGGTCGAGAAGCGTGTGGCGATCCAGGAGCGCGCGGCGGTGCCCGGCATCAACACGGCGGTGAAGACCGTGCTGCGCGCGATTCCCGGCCTGGAAGTGGTCGATCTCGACGTGCCGGTCGTCAGTACCCAGGCGAGCCATCTCTCGGTGCTGCCCAAGTTCAAGGCCGAAGTCCGCGAGAAGGAGTTCGCGGCGGCGCGCGAAGCCGGAGTGACTGCATTTGCTTCGCTCTTCCATGGGTGCCATCGCGAGCTGGTGAAGTTCCAGCCAGATGTTCCGTTCGAATTGATCAACTTCATGGAACTGATCGGCGAGGCGATGGGGATACGCGTGCCCGATCTCTACAAGCGCCTGCAGGCCCTCGGCGACGTCGATGCCATCATCGCCGACAGTGCAGAACTCATCGAGCGCCACGGCATGGACCTCGACGAAGTGCGCGAGGCCGTCGCTTACGACATGTTCGGCGGCCGCGCTGCGCAAGCGGCGCCGCCGATACGGGCCTGACGGTTTCCTTGGGGCAGGGTGAAATTCGGTGCCAGGCACGTGCCTGGCACCGAATTTCGCATCGGTGCTAAAACCGTCGTTGATCGAAGGCGTCGAAACGTAACGTGAGGCATGGCGGTCCCGGCCTTTCTCCCCGCTCCGATTGACCGAGCCGGGCCCAGTAATCTGGGGCAGCAGGTTATCCTTCATGGGTTGGCGCATCACGCGCACGGAGGAGCAGCATGCCCAAGATCGTCACGACAGCGGCGAGAGTCGCGTTTTCGCCTTTTTTGACATGGTCGGGCGTGTTCGCCCTCACGGCCCTGTCGGTGAGCACTGCCTGGTCCGCGGACCAGGCGGCCTATCCCACTCGCGCGATTCGCATGGTGGCGCCGTTCGCGCCTGGAGGGGCGACGGATTTCGTCGGGCGACTCATTGCAGGCAAGCTCGCCGAACGCTTGGGGCAACAAGTCGTTGTGGACAACCGTGCTGGCGCGAGCGGCAACATCGGGATGGAAATCACGGTCCGGGCGGCGCCCGACGGCTACACGCTCATGACCGTGTCCAATTCGTTCGCGACCAATGCAGCCCTCAATCCACGCCTCACCTTCGACCCGATCAAGGATCTGCGCACCATTGCGCTAGTCGGTGTGTCGCCGCTCGTATTGGTGGTTCATCCCAGCGTGAAAGCGAACAATATCCCGGAATTGGTTGCTCTCGCTAAGCAGCGCCCGGGACAGCTCAAGTTCGGATCCTCGGGTAACGGCGGTAGTCCGCATCTCGCTGGCGAGCTTTTCAAAGCGAGCGCCGGTGTGGATTTGCTGCATATCCCCTACAAGGGATCGGGGCCTGCCCTGATCGATACGCTGAGCGGGCAGGTCGACATGACCTGGATCAGCATGCTGGTCGTGCGTGCGCACATCCAGGCCGGCCGACTGCGTCTGCTCGCCGTGACTACGCCGGCGCGGGTGAAAGCACTCCCCGATACGCCGGCAATTGCCGAGACGCTGCCAGGGTACGAAGCGACATCCTGGTACGGCGTGATGGGTCCCGCGGCACTTCCCCAGCCCCTCGTGTCGAGGCTCAATAGCGAGGTCAATGCCATCGTCACGTCAGCGGAAATCAGCGACCGACTGTCGAGTGACGGTGTCGAGCCGCGAGCCGTGACACCAGAGGCGGCGGCCAAGCACGTCGCCACGGAGATCGCACGCTGGCGTGCCGTGGCGCGAAAGGCCGGGGTCAAGCTGAACTGAGCACCGCACCGAGGCGAAGTCGCAGCCCGTCGCGAGTGAGGCCCGGATGCCGAGCTGCGGCGGTAACATCGGCTACCCGGGACTCGATGGAGGATGACGATGGACAGCGGACTCGAAGGCCTCATCGCCGCCGAAACGGTATTGAGCGACACCGACGGCGCGCGCGGCGTCGTGCTCGTGCGCGGCTACACGGTGCAGGAGCTCATCAAGCGCCACGGCTTCGAAGGCGCCGTCGCGATTCTGTGGGACGGTTTCGCAGCCGACGGGCTGACGCGTCAGCGCATGCATCGCGAATTCGCCGAAGGACGCAAGCTTGCCTACTCGCGCCTGCCGCAGTGGCTCGATGCCGCGGCTCGGCAGCCCCTGATTCAGGGCGTGCGCATGTGTCTGTCGGCGACGCCGGACGACGCCACGCCCAGCCAGATTGCGTCGGCGCTGCCCGTGGGCATCGCCGCGCTGATCCGCACACGCAAGGGATCGTCTGCCGTCGCGCCGGATCCATCGCTCGGTACCGCGGCGGACTTTCTTCGCATGACGCACGGGCAGCCTGTCGACGCAGCCGTTGCCGATGCGCTCGAGACCTATTTCGTCGCGGTGATGGACAACGGTTTCAACGCCTCTACCTTCACCGCGCGGGTCGTGGCATCGACGCAGGCGTCGATCGCCTCGGCAGTGCTCGGGGGCTACTGCACGTTCACCGGGCCGAAGCACGGGGGTGCGCCCGGCCCGACGCTCGACATGCTCGACGACGCAGCCGCATCCGGCGATGTCGATGCCTGGCTGGAACGCAAACTCGCCGCTGGCGGCCGTCTCATGGGATTCGGCCATCGGGTGTTCCGGGTTCGGGATCCCCGGGCCGACGCGCTGCGCGAATCGCTGCAGCGACTGGGGCCTTCCGTCGGGCGCCTCGCCTTCGCGGCCGATTTCGAACGACGCGCACTGGCGACGCTCGAGCGTCACAAGCCCGGGCGCTCGCTGCAGACGAATCTGGAGATCAACGCCGCATTGCTGCTCGATGCGGTGGGCCTCGACCGCGACGCGTTCATGCCTGTCTTCGCCATCGGCCGTAGCGCCGGCTGGATCGCCCACGCGCTGGAACAGCAGAAGACCGGCCGCATGATCCGCCCGCTTTCGAAGTATGTCGGTCCACAACCGGAATAGGAATCCGCCCGAAATGAACGACCTGGAACTGCTCGAAGCACTGAAGAAGTTCGATACGCCGACCATCACGAACGTCGTTGCGACGTATCCGGGGCGTCCGCACTGCCTGGAAATCTACAACCCCTGGTCGGAGAACTGGTACACGAACAACACGCTGAGCTGCTGGTATCCGGAACTCGGTCCGATTGCGGGCTACGCGGTCACGTGCACATACAGCTTGCCCGATCACACCTACAAAGGCCATTCGCTGCTGGAAGTCTGCGAAGCCATGGACAAGCTCGGCAAGCCTTCCATCTTCTGTTTCCAGCAGAAGTTTCCGGGCGAGATTGCAGACAAGGTGGGCTTGAGCGGCGGCAACATGACGTCTGCAATGCGCGCATGCGGCGCCATCGGTGCGGTGACCAACGGACCTTCACGTGACATCCACGAGATCCGGCCGATGAAATTCCAGTATCTGACCCGCGGGATCTGTGCCGGGCATGGTCCGCAGGAGATCCAGGCCGTGCAGGTGCCGGTGCAGATCGCCGGCATGGACATCGCCCCCGGCGAGATCATCCACATGGACGAGAACGGTGCCGTCAAGTTTCCAGCGGACCGGCTCGAGGAAGTCGTCTTCCATGCCAAGGCGCTCGCCGCCGACGAGGACGATCGCGTGGCGCGGATGTTGAAGGCACGCGGGATCGAGGAGGTGCGGGCGATCATGAAGGGGCATCAGTACGTGAAGGCCTAACACGTCGCAACTGCGACGTTGGTAAGAGGGAAAGGGGAATCGGGAAGGGGCGCTACGGTTTATCGATTCTCGCAGTGGCGTATCCGAAGAAGGGCTTGTAGTTTTGGATAGCTGTGCCAGGCACGTGCCTGGCACAGCTATTCGCAATCCCACCCGCAACCGCCGCTTAGCCGGAAGGCGATCGCCGTTCACTCTCCACGCGCAATGGCGGATGTAGGCGCGCCGCTTTGTCTTCAGCGCGCTTTCGCCGACAATCGGGGTTCGCAAACGTGCCCAAGGGAGGAGACGCGATCATGAGCGCAGCACCATTCGATTTCACTTCGATGTTGGCCCCGGGAGTGCCGCCCGCGGCGGCGCGCTGGACGGGTCGGGTCAAGTACGACTTCACCGGCGGCAACAACGATCCCGACCGCCTGCCGCTCGACGGCATTGTCGAGGCAGCCACGGCGGTCCTGCGCCGCGAGGGGCGTACCCTCGCAACCTATGGCCTGAACAGTGGTCCCCAGGGCTATCGACCGCTGCGCGACTTCCTCGTGACCAAGCTCAAGGCCGATGCCGACATCGCGTGCACCGCCGACGATCTGCTGATTACCTCGGGCTCGCTGCAGGGCCTCGACCTCGTCAACCGGCTTCTGCTCACGGCCGGCGATACCGTCATCATCGAAGAGGACTGCTACCAGGGTTCGATCAATCGGCTCGTGAAGCTCGGCGTGACGCCCATCGGCCTACCGCTCGACGGCGACGGCATGCGTATGGACGCGCTTGCCAGTACGCTGGCCGACCTCAAGGCCAAGGGCATCAAGCCCAAGTACATCTATACCGTGCCGACCGTGCAGAACCCGACTGCGACGGTGATGCCCGTTGCCCGACGTCTCGAGATGCTCCGCCTCGCCGATGAGTACGGCGTACCGATCTTCGAAGACGACTGCTATTGCGATCTGGTCTGGGGCGACAAGCGACCGCCCGCGATCTACGCGTTGAGCAAGAGCGCCAACGTCATCCACATCGGTTCGTTTTCGAAGTGCATCGCGCCGGCATTGCGGCTCGGTTACCTCGTGGCACCCTGGGGCGCGCTGTCTCGCATCCTCGCCCTCAAGACCGACGCGGGTTCCGGTGCGCTGGAGCAGATGGTGTTGGCCGAGTACGCGAGCGCCCATTTCTTCAAGCACGTGCCCATGCTGCGTCAGGCGCTGCGTTCGAAGGCCGATACACTGATGAACTCGCTGCGCCAATCCTTCGGCGATGCTGCCCAGTTCGAGGATCCCAAGGGCGGCATCTTCCTGTGGATCAAGCTGCCCGACGCGGTCGACACCATGAAGCTCTACCAGTCGGCGCTGGGTGCGGGGGTATGCATCAATCCGGGGCCCGAGTGGTCGGTGAACAAGACGCGCGCGAAGAGCCGTCTGCGCTTGTGCTTTGCGAGTTCCAGTCACGAAGAGATTCAGCAGGGCGTGGCGGCGTTGGCGGACGTATGCAGGCGCGAGTTCGGGGTGCCGAAGTAGGACGGCGTCCATGCCGTCTCGTCACTTTTGTCGACATCGCGCCTGAGCAAACCCTCGAGCTTCGAAATCGATTTCTCCAGCCAATTGACAGGAACGCCCCGCGTTGTTAATCGTGTCATTGGACGTCCCAATGAATTCGCGATTGAGACGAACAACGCAGGGAGGGGAGTATGGGTAGGCATCAACTGGCCGCCGTGGTGGTGCTGACGCTCGCAGGTTCGGGCTGCGCAACCATCACTTCGAGCGAAATGCAAAGTGTCGCACTGACCGCCGTCGACAAGGAGAATAAGCCAGTCGAGGGCGCGGCATGCAACCTCAAGAACGATCGAGGCACCTGGCAGGCGAGAACACCCAGCATGATCGCTGTGCGCCGATCCGCCGAAGATCTTTCGGTAGAGTGCACTAAGGAGGGTCAGCCGACGGGCATTCTGAAGGCGATATCCCGCGCAGCAGGCGGGATGTTCGGCAACATCATCTTCGGCGGCGGCATTGGCGCAATCATCGATCACAGCAAGGGCACCGGATACAATTATCCCGATGCGCTACCCGTGGAGATGGGGCGCTCGAAGATCGTCGATCGGGCACAGGAAGCCGAAGCGCCAACGACATCGAACCCTTCAAGTTCGCCGATGTAGATCGATGCGCTTTCGTCATCCCGGCATTCAGACGGGAACGTTGGCGTCGCAGCTCAGGGAGGCAGCTCATGATTCGTCACTATCTTGTGCTTGTTGGCGTCGCGCTAATCGCGGCTTGCGCGCAAGTGGCCCCGAACTATCAAACCAACATCCTCAACGTTCAAACGCTTCGCGATTCGGGTCTTCGTCCGGTGAAGGTCGCTGAGTTCACGCCAGGCAAGGCGTCGAACAACGATGCCATATCGCTGCGCGGTTCACCCATGAATTCGCCGGTCAACGGGAAGTTCACCGACTATCTCGCCGACGCGATGCGATCCGAGTTCAGGGCGGCCAACCTGCTACGCGACGATGCTTCCGTACAGATCGGGGGGGTGTTGTTGAAGAACGACATCGATGTGTCGGGCGTAAGCGAAGGATCGGGCGAGATGGAGGTGCAGATCGTGGTCCGCAGGGGCGATCAGGTTCAGTACGACCGCGTGAAGTACTCGCGCATCAAGTTCGATTCTTCGTTCGCCGGTGCGATTGCCATACCCGCTGGCGTGCGCGCATATCCGTCGCTAGTGCAGCAGTTCCTCCAGGACTTGCTGTCCGACAAAGACTTTCTCTCGGCATTGAAATAGGATCTTCGGCATGATCGCCCGATACGCGTTTCTGCTCGCTTTCTGTGTGCTGCTTGGTGCGTGTGCACATCCCATCGCGATTTCTCCGAAAAACGAAGTATTGGCAAGGCAGGACGTCAAGCCTTCGGGGCGCAGCGTGGCGTATGTAATCACTCAGGAGAACAGGGATCTCGAGGTGACGACCGACGGGGGCGGCGGCGACAAGGTGAGCTACTTCCCCTATCGCGACATGGAAAGCGGCTTCTTTTACGCCCTGACGCCGCTCTATTCCCGAGTGACGCTGGTGCGCTCTGCGACGGACAAGGAAGCGCTTGCAAAAAACGGCGTATCGCTGGTGTTCATTCCGAAGCTGTTGACGAGTTCCTCGTCGAGCGGGCTCTTCACATGGCCGCCTACAGCGTTCTCCGTGAGTATCGAGTACACGGTGACGGATGAAGCCGGCAAGGAGGTTTACCGCAACTTGCTTGTTGGCAACGGTAGCGCAACGTTCGACGAATTCAAGTCCGAGTTCGGACTCGCCGGCAGGTTGGCTGCAGAGGATGCCCTCCGGAAGTTCCAGCGTCAGGTGGAAGGCGCGGCTCCTTTGCGCTAAGGGGGCTCCGAGCATCAACCGACGACCGACGTGCTGGTGGCCTCATCGGTCAAGCCGCTCACGGCAACGGTTTCGAAGTCGTCGCGTGCCCGCAAGGCCCTATGCGTTCGACGCCAGTATCTGCATTCGACGGCCTCCGGCATAATTGTCGCTCGCAATCCACAGCGTGTTCGGAGGAATGTGATGGCGCTCGAGTACATCAAAGTCGACGTACAGGACTACGTCGCGACGGTCACGATGGATCGTCCGCCCGTCAACGCGCAGAACGCGCAGTTTCGCGACGAGATGATGTACGTATTCGACTCGTTCAACGACCGGGAAGACGTGCGCGTTGCCGTCCTGACCGGGGCGGGCAAGGTGTTTTGCGCCGGCGCCGACATCAAGGAGCGCCGCGGCATGGTGAAGCAGCCGGGCGACTACGCCCGGCACAACCGCACGGCGCGCGAGTACACCAACTCGATACGCGAATGCGCGATTCCCGTGATCGCCGCCGTCAACGGGGCGGCCCTGGGCGCGGGCTTCGGGCTGATGGCGGCATGCGACATCATGATGGCTTCCGACAACGCGGTTTTCGGCATGCCCGAGATCGACGTGGGGCTCGCGGGCGGCTGCGCCATGTTGTCGAACCTGGTCGGCAAGTCTTTCGGGCGCCGCATCGTCTTCACGGGCGATCGCATTCCTGCCGCCGACCTCTACCGGATCGGGGTGCTCGTCGCTTGCGTGCCGCGTGAGCAGCTGATGGAAGAAGCACTCAAGATGGCGCGCAATATCGCGTCCAAAAGCCCGATGGCCATACGCCTCGCGAAGAAGGCGTATACGGTGTGCGACAACATGCCCCAGCGCGACGGCTATCGCTTCGAACAGGACATCACCGTGCAGCTCTCGTTCACCGAGGATGCCAAGGAAGCGCAGCGCGCGTTCGTGGAGAAGCGCAAGCCCGCCTTCAAGGGGCGATGACCATGGGGGGCGCCGATTTCGGTACGCCGCCGCGCGGCGTTTATCAGCACGCTGCGTTGGCGCGGCTGTTCAATCCGCGGTCCGTGGTGGTGTTCGGCGCTTCCGCCAATGCGCAGTCGTTCGGCGCACGCACCATCGCAAACATGGCAAAGTATCGCGGCCGTATCCTGCGCATCAATCCGCGCTACGAGAACATCGGCAACGAGCCCTGCTACCCCTCGGCGGCGGCATTGCCCGAGGTGCCGGACTGTGCGCTCCTCTGCGTGCCGCGCGAACACATCGAAGCTGCATTGCTGGATTGCGCAGCCAAGGGCGTGGGCGGCGCCGTCGTGTTCGCGTCGGGCTACGCCGAGACGGGTGTGCCTGAGCACGCGGCCGATCAGGCACGCATCACGGCCATCGCGCGCGAAACCGGATTGAAGATCGTCGGACCGAACTGTCTCGGCTTCGTGAATTTTCCGCTGCTCGCGATGATGTCGTTCGCATCCGGCGAGATGGAAGTCAATCCGCCGCGCGGCCCGGGAATCGGGATCGTGAGTCAGTCCGGTGCGTTGGGCTTCGCCCTCGGGCAGGCCGAACGTCGCGGCATGAACATCACCCATGTGCTGACGTTCGGAAATGGTGCCGACGTCAATATCGCAGATGAAATCGCCTTCCTGGCGGACGATCCCGCCTGTGCCGTGATCGCATGCTTGTTCGAAGGCATGCCCAATCCGCTGCAGCTACTCGAAGCCGGCGAGCTCGCGCGCAAGGCCGGCAAGCCGGTCGTGATCTGCAAGCTCGGGCAGGGGAAGGATGCCGCCACGGCCGCGCTGTCGCATACGGGGTCGCTCGCTGGCTCGACCGAAGCGTACATGGCGCTCTTTCGGCGCGCCGGGTTCGTCGTCGTGCCGGCTATCGATCACGTGATGCAGACTGCGGCCTTCTTCGGCAAGTTCGATCGGCTCGGCCCGCCTCGGGCGCACGGCGTGGCGGTGATCGGTGCGTCGGGCGGTGCCCTGATTGCGGCAACCGATGCGGCCGAAACCCACGGCGTACCGATGCCGCAGCTGCCGGAGGACATGAAGGCGCGTCTGCGGCCCTATGTGCCCGAGTTCGGTGCACTGCGCAATCCTTGCGATCTCACGGCCATGTTCACCCGCGACAACACGATTGCCGGTAAAGCCGTCGAGGCAATGCTCACGGGGGACACCTTCGGTGCGATCGTGGTGCCGCACACCACGCTGAGCCAGGGCAGCGTGCATCGGGCGCGCGGCATGGCCGAGGCCGGGGAGGGACTCGGCAAGCCCGTGTGCTTCGCCTACGCCGGCGGCTGGATCGGCGGGCCGAGCACGAGCGAAGCGGAAGCGAATCCGAACATCGCCTGCTTCCAGTCGATCGAGCGCTGTTTCGCAACCCTGGGTGCGTGGCACCGGTATCACGCGGCTCGCCGTATTGCCGACCCAGCCGGCCATGACGAACGAATCGCGCCTGCAGGGGCGGCATCAGAAGCGCGGGGCCTGATCGACGCATCGGCAAGCACGACCCTCACCGAGCGCGAAGCCAAGACGATTCTGTCTATTTATGGTGTGCCAGTGGTTCAGGAGCGTCTCGTGTCGTCTGCCGCCGAAGCTGTCGAGGCTGCACGCGCGGTCGACATCCCGGTGGCGCTCAAGCTCGAATCACCGGACGTACCGCACAAGACCGAGGCCGGCGTGATTCGGTTGAACGTGTCGGGCGATGCTGCAGTGAATGCAGCTTACGACGAGATCATGACGAATGCTGCGAAGATCGTGCCGGCGCCGCGCATCAACGGCGTGCTGGTGCAGCCTATGGTGCCGGCCGGGGTCGAGATCATGGTCGGGGCGCGCGTCGATCCGATGTTCGGCCCGCTGATCGTTCTGGGTCTCGGCGGCATATTCGTCGAGCTGCTGAAGGACAGCGTGCTCGAGCTGGCACCGATCAACACGGCGCTCGCGCTCGACATGATCGATCGGCTCAAGGGGCGTGCACTGCTCGACGGTTTTCGAGGCGGACCGGCAGTGGATCGCGATGTACTCGCCGAGGTGATCGTTCGGCTCGGAGATTTCGTGTCGGATCAGCGAAGCCGGATCGTCGAACTCGATGTCAATCCGCTCATCTGCGCGGGAACGCGCGTGATTGCCGTCGATGCGCTGATCGTGCGCACCCGGCGCGACTGACCGAGCCGTGTATATCAGGTGCAGGCCGGGGACAGACCACGGTTTGCACCACGAGCCAAGGAGGGGCACGATGCAACGCAGGATGATCGCGGTGTGCGCACTGGCATGCGCAGCCACAAGCCTACCATCAGGGATCGCTCACGCGCAGGCTTCGTATCCTGCCAAAGCCGTCTATTTCGTGACGCCATTCCCGCCCGGCGGCAGCCTCGATCCCCTGACGCGCATGTCCGCGCAAAAGCTGGGCGAGCTGTGGAAGCGGCCCACGGTCGTGGAGAACCGTCCCGGCGGCAACAGCATCATCGGCACCCAGACCGTGGCGCGGGCGGCACCCGATGGCTACACCCTGCTTGTCGCCGGTACGCCGCACGTGATCAACCCGAGCCTGTTTCCGACGCCCTATGACGCGATCAAGGACTTTGCGCCGATTGCATCCATTGCCCGTTCGCGCCAGATCCTGGTCGTGAATCGCTCGATGCCGGTGAATTCGGTGAAGGAGATCATTGCGCTCGCCAAGACGCGGCCGGGCGATCTCAACTACGGATCGTCCGGGACAGGGAACACCAACCATCTGGCAGGTGAGCTCTTCTCCTCGCTGGCCCGCATCAAGATGACTCACATTCCCTACAAAGGGGCCGGCCCCGCACTGACCGATCTCATCGGCGGGCAGCTGCATCTGTCGTTTCACGTGCCGATCTCGGCGTTGCCGCACGTACGCAGCGGCCGACTGAAAGCGCTCGCCACGACGGGGCAGACGAGGATCACCGCAGCGTCCGACATCCCGACGTTCGCGGAAGCGGGTATGCCGGGCTTCGATCTGCAGGGGTGGACGGGGATGTTCGCGCCGGCCGGGACCCCGAAGGCCATCGTCGAAAAGATCTCGGCCGACATGACGCGCGTGCTTACGTCGCCCGACATCGTCGAGCGGCTCACGAACATGGGGCAGGAACCGTTCGTGTCGACCCCGGAGCAGTTCGCGGCCTTGCTGCAATCGGAACTGGCGCACTATGCCAAAATCATCAAGGATGCGAACATCAAGGTCGAACGGTGACGATCGAGACCAGTAGCGGCCCGCGATCCGTCGCCACCGCCGCTGGCCGGTTTCAATCGAGGGCGTTGCTCGCCCAGTGCGCACACGAAAGCACCCGAAAATCTTCGTCGTACGGCGCGACGAACTGAATCCCGATGGGCAAACCCTGCGGACCACGCCCCGCGGGAATCGTCACGCACGCTGCGCCGAGCAGGGTCCAGTTGCGGTTGAACAGCGAGTCGCCGGTGCGAGCGATGCCGCGTGGCGCCTCATCGGGGGCGCTCGGCGTGAGCAGTACGTCGAGGTCTTTCATGACGTCGACGAATCGCAGGCGGCTTTCCCGGGCGTGGTGCATGGCTTGCGTATAGTCTTCTCGCGCGATTGCGAAGTGCTTCGGCAGACTGGTCTGCATGTGTTCGCTGAGAAGATCGCGGTGGTTGTCGTACTCCCAGGCGAGGCTGCGTGCAGATTCGAAGTCGGCGATGAGTCGCTGCGTGTCGTAGAGGCGATCGAAGTCCGGTGGCAGCTCGATTTCGGTGACGCGGGCCCCTTGTTTCGACAGCTTCGAGGCGGCGGCCTCGAGGAAAGCCTGCGTCGCGCTCGACGCGCTTCCCCAGCGCGACGTTCGACACAATCCGATCCGCGGCGCAGGGGTGACCGCCGACGAGAAATCCGGCATGGGTCGCGCGGATACGGCATGAACGAGCAGCGCGCAGTCTTCCACCGTGCGGCCGATGATGCCTATGGTGTCGAGCGACTCGGCCAGATGTTTCATGCCCGCCGCGTTGATCGTGTTGAAACTGGGCTTGTAACCGACGACACCGCAATAGGCCGCCGGGCGGATCGTCGACCCCCCGGTCTGTGTGCCGAATCCCAAGGGCATCATGAAGTCGCCGACGGCCGCACCGGAGCCGCTCGATGAACCGCCCGGCGTATGCTCGGGGTTGTGCGGATTGCACGTCGGGCCCGGCGATCTCGATGCGAATTCTGTCGTCACCGTCTTGCCGAGGATGATGCCGCCGGCACGGCGCACCAGGGCCACGCACGCGGCGTCGGCGCGCGGTCGATGATCGGCGTAGATGGCGGAGTTGTAGCGCGTGGGCATGTCGGCGGTATCGATCACGTCCTTGATGCCGACCGGGACGCCGGCAAGCAGCCCCTTGCTGGGGTTGCGATCGATGGCTTCGGCCTGAGCAAGTGCGGCATTCGCATCGAAGTGCGCCCAGGCGTGCACGATGGGTTCCCGTGCGTGGATGCGTTCGATGCACGAACGTACGACGTCGACGGCGGTCAGTTTGCCGGCACGCACCTGGCGTGCGATGTCGGCGGCGGCGAGGCGATGAAGATCGGTCATGGGGAAACCTCGTGGATATAGGGCGCAGCGCCCAACGCAGTTCCGTGCGTGACCGCAAGGGGAACTGCCAGGTCGACCATCAGGCCTTGTTCGAAAGCGTCGACTTTCCGAGCGATCTCGGGTCGCGCGCTCGCCATGCCTTCGTGTCCACCAGCGTCAGGAAATCGAGCAGCGCGCGATTGAAGAAGTCCGGTTCTTCGAGATTTACGGCATGTCCCGTCGCGGGTACCACGAGCAGCGTCGAACTCATGCAGGTGCGCTTGATGAAGATGCCAGGTTCAAGGCAATTGTCGTCTTCGTCGCCGGTGACGACCAGCATCGGTACCTTGCACTTGGCGAGGCCCGCCTTCAGATCGTAGACCGAGGGTCGCTTTGCCTGCACCCCGCGCAGCGTGTTGGCCGAGCCGAGTGCCGAATGGCTTGCAAACTGCAGCGCGAACTCGGCAAATCCTCGGGGATCCCGATTGAGGTATTGCACGCGAGACGGGCCCACCGAGTAGTCGCGCGATGCCTTGTCCATGCCGAGTTCGTCGAAGCGGCGCGCCTGGGCTTCGGTGTCGCGCAGGAATTGCTCGCGCTTGTCCGGATCCGAACCGAAGCCCGCCCCGACCACCGTCGACGACAACGTCCGCTTCGGAAAGCGGATCGGAAAATGCAGTGCTGCATAACCGCCCATCGAACAGCCGACGATGTGGGCCTTGGGAATGTTCAGCGCATCCATGACGCCGACGATGTCGTTGACGTGGATATCCTGCGAATACTTCGCTGGCGACTTCGGGACATCCGACGGTGGATAGCCGCGTGCGTTATACGTGATGCAGCGGTAACGGCGCGACAAGGCGCGAACCTGCGGCTCCCAACTGCGCGAGTCGCCGGCGAACTCGTGCACGAAGACGACCGGCGTACCCTCGCCTGTGGATTCGTAGTACAGCCGCACCCCATCGACCTTGACGTACGCCATGCGCTTCTCCCTGTAAGTATGTCGGCGTGAAGCTTACCCAAGCCTGCGGGTTGTCGCCACCACCACCCAACCCAGGGTTGCAACCCTGGGGTGGACGCAGGGTTACAACCCAGGGTTGGCTGCGAACGCGCGAAAGGCGTCCCACTTGGCGGCGGCGATCTCGACGACGCGATCAACGTCCTCGTCGAGCAGATAGCGCTCGGTGACCAGTGCGTTGGCAGCGGCACGAACCTGGGCAAGGTAGTCGTCCCTGGACGCATACCGCTCTTCGATGGCGCGCCGCGGATCGCCGGTGCGCGCACGGTCTGCCTTCGTCCCCGGGAAAACCAACGTGGTACCGAAGAGGGGGGCGCCCGAAGTCATCAGGCCCGCTTGCCCCATCGATTCGTGTCGAACGTTCCAGCCGGTATAGGTACCCAGGGGCACCGCGATATCGGGTAGGCGAATGCCGGCAACATCGTTGCAGTCTTCGTCCATCGCGCTGACGAGGATCGGATAGGTGCCGCTTTCAGTGGCGGGATAGCGCGGCAGGCCACGTTCGGCATCCGGACCGAAGTCGAGCTTCAGACGCTGCGGTAGATGGCTCAACCAGGCCGAGCCGGGGATGCGCGCGTAGTTCTCCCGCAGCGATTCGCGCGTCACGGCCGTGCCATTGTCAAGACGCGGCACGCGGCTCGGCGGCGGTTCGCGGCCCTCGCGCACCCAGCGATCGAGCGCCGTGAGCAGCGCGCGCATCGCCGGACGATAGTCGAGCGTGTTGAGCGGCTGTCGAGCGCGAAAGCCATCGGGATTGACGTACGACAGCGGCAACGCACCGACGCCGTGCTGGGCACCGGTCAGATAGTAGACACGTACCTCGGGCGGCGGATCGAAGTCTTGCGTGGCATCGACATTCATGTGGCTCAGTGCGGCGCCGCTCCACCAGTACTCCATGCCGGAGTTCGTGTGGATGATCTTCGGCACCGACCCGTTCGCACGCGAGCGGTCGAGCAGGCCGCGGTTCTGGCCCAGGGTCGGTTCAGGCGTGGGTTCGAAGGCGAACGGATACGTGTTCCCCGGCGCACGCAGGATGTTGGTGCTCGGCTGGCCGAAGCGGATGTTGAACTCGCCGCGCCTCGAACTGCCTACATGCGGCATCATGCCCTCGAAGGCCATGCGTCCGGCTTCGTCGCGGTTGAGGCCGAAGTAGAGGAACTCGCGCAGCCAGCGACCGTTCATGCTCTGGCCCCAGGCATAGGCGTACCGGATCATGCCTGCGAGCGGATTGCCCTCGGTCGCCGTGCCGTGCTTGAGGAAACTCGCCGCGTCACGATAGGCGAGGTAGGCGAGGCCCACGACCGGCGCGCCGATCGCCGTGTAGACGAACTCGTAGATCTTGCCCGCTTCGAAGCCCCCTTCGAGCCATACGTAATCGGCGTTCGGCACGGGCTTGCCGTCGACCGCTTTCGCGAACCGCCACCGCTCGCGCGGGATCACGATCGGCGGGCCGTCCTGGTGATCGCGCACGGTCAAGACCGCGGCGGGATCGTCGAGGTCGGCCGTGGGATACGGTTTGTGGCCGGCATCCGACAGCAGCTGATTCGGTCCGTGCTTGTTCGGCCACCACTGCACGAAGTTCTGCCCGGTGAGACGTTTGCCGTCGCGCATCGCTTCCGGATACCAGTTCCGCATGCGCTCGGGCGATTCGGGTGGATCCCACTGCACGCCCACGCACAGCACGCTGTAGCCTTCCCGAAACAGAAAGCCGTTGCCCGGGGCGATATCCGGATCGCCGTCGCTGCGCCGGGCGATGCTGTTGAATTGGGGCATCACGGTCATGTTGCCTCGGTTGACGGAATCGACCAGCACACGCCCATCCGGCTTCGGATCGATCGGCTTCAGGAGATGGAACTCGGCACGATGCTCGACTTGTCCGCGTGCGTTGGTCGGCGCGAGATCGAGATCGCAGATCACCGCGTGATCGGGATGCTTCGGATCGGTCTCGAAGTGCAGTATGCCCTCGATGTATTCGTAAGGGCCGGTCGTGCCAAAGGCCTGGCTGCCGGCAACCGGACCGCGCTTCTTGATCTCCACACGTACGACGGGCATGGCTTCCTCCACTTTGTGCTGGCCCAGGAAAGACTCAGGCCGACGGTGCAGTTTATCCGCGAAAGTCCACGCAGGGCGACCATCGGATGCGCACACCGTCGCTACGGTCGACGACGAAGCATGCACTCGCACGGATGCAGTAAAGTGGCGCAACGATACTCGGGATGGTGAACAATGACTGACGACGCACGTCTTGCCTCGATCGCCGCGCTGGCTGGCGACCCGACCCGCGCGGCGATACTGCATGCGCTGATGGATGGTCGCGCGCTGACGGCCTCTGAACTCGCCCGTGCGGCGGGCGTCGCGCCACAGACGGTGAGCGAGCACCTGGCGCGTCTCGGTGCCGCAGGACTCATCAGCATCGAGAAGCAGGGCCGACATCGCTATCACCGACTCGGTTCACCCACCGTCGCGCGGATGATCGAAAGCATCATGCAAGTGGCGGCGATCTCTCGACCAGACATCGCCACCGGGCCGCGCGATAGGGGCATGCGCGCCGCGCGCACCTGCTACGACCATCTCGCCGGTCGTCTGGGTGTGGCGCTTTGCGATGCGCTCGTCACGGCAGGACATGTCGAACTCACCCAGGACAGCGGTCGAGTCACGTCGAACGGCTTCGCGCTGTTGAGCAGCATCGGCATCGATCTCGAAGCCGCCCGGCCCGGACGAGGCACGCGTGCGGGCCTGCTCTGCCGGCCTTGTCTCGACTGGAGCGAGCGGCGCATCCACATCGCCGGCACGCTCGGCGCCGTGCTGTGTGCGACGGCACTTGAACGCCACTGGGTACGCAGAGTGCCTGGCAGTCGTGCGGTGGTGCCGAGTGTGGAAGGGCAGCGTGCCTTCGTTCAGTACTTCGGTGTCGACGCTGCCGGTCTGCGCGAAGGCTGATCGTGACATCGGTTCGCGGAGGCGAACGCGCACCCAGCGAGGTGGCGCGGCGCACTGAAATTGCGAGACGGGCTGCTAGTGTCCGGAGTCGGGGATTCGTTGACACCTTGCCGAACGGTATCGCGACTGCATCAGCGACAAGAGCGTCGAAATCGGCGCCAGACGCAAGGGAGACCGCGCCTAAGTTGGACACCTGGCCAGAATTCCGCCCAAGCATGGCGTCGAATATCGACGCTTTTGTTCAGCGAATTCCTGACTCAGGACACTAGACTTCGGTGAAAATCGCGGGCTCGTCGTCGATCGTCGCATCATGGTTGCTCCGATGTCTGGTTTAGCCCGCGCCTGTGGCGTGGATTTCGGTACCTCGAACTCCACGGTCGGTTGGTGGGGCGCGAGCGGGCCGGCGCTCCTTCCCCTCGAAGGGGAGCGGGTGCTGCTGCCGAGCGTCGTCTTCTTCAATTACGACGAAGCGTGCGTGCGTGTCGGACAAGCCGCGCTCGCCGACTACCTGACGGGCTACGAAGGCCGTCTCATGCGCTCGCTCAAGAGTCTGCTGGGCAGCAAGCTGATCGACGGTCAAACCGAAGTCCACGGTCGCATCGTGGCGTTTCGCGATCTGCTCGCGAAGTTCATCGAGGCGTTGCGTGGTCGCGCGCAGTCGGCGGCCGGCCGAAGTTTCGGTGCCGCCGTGCTCGGCAGGCCGGTGCGCTTCGTCGACGACGACGATGCAGCCGATCGTGAAGCTCAGGCAACGCTCGAAGCGATCGCGCGTGCCGCCGGATTCCGTGAATTGAGCTTCGAGCTGGAGCCCATTGCCGCGGCGTACCATCACGAGCAGTCGCTGACGACCGAGGCGCTGGTTATGGTGGCCGACATCGGCGGCGGAACGTCGGATTTCTCGCTGCTCAAGCTCGGACCGAAGCTCGCGCAGCGCGACGATCGCAAGGACGACGTGCTCGGGTGTGCCGGGGTGCACATCGGCGGTACCGACTTCGATCGCCAGCTGAGCCTCGCGGAGGTGATGCCGTACTTCGGGCTCGGCAGCCGCTTGAAGAGCGGGCGGGAAATGCCGAGCACGCTGTTCTTCGACCTCGCGACCTGGCACACCATCAACCGAGCCTATACGAGACAAACGGTTGCTTCGCTGAAAGACCTCGCGCCGGATATCGCGGATGCACGGGCGTTCGCCCGCCTGCAGCGTCTCATCGAGCGTCGCGACGGTCATCGACTCGCGCTGGACGTGGAAGCTGCGAAGATCGCCTTGTCGAACGAGCCGAGCCACCCATTTTCGCTCAATCGGTTCGAGGCCGGGCTGACTTGTCCATTGTCTCGCGCTGCCTTCGATGCAGCGACATCGAGCCTCGTCGAGCGCGTCGGCGCAGCGGTCGATATCCTGCTGCGGAACGCCCAAGTGGCGGCCGAGCGCGTGCAAAGCATCTATCTCACCGGCGGCGGCAGTTCCATGCCCGCGTTGCGTGCTTGCATCCAGGCGCATCTTCCGGCAGCGCGCCTAACGACCGGGGATACCTTCGGCAGCATCGGTATCGGCTTGGGCGTGGCGGCGGCTCGGCGTTACGGACTGATCTCCTAAGGCTCCCGCGTCGATCCAGGGGATCGATCATCGCTTGACCCGAATCGCGGCGGCGCCAATACTTCGTGCTCGCCCCCGGCGCTCTTGCAGAGCGCCGGGCGGAGCGCGTGCCGATTACGCCGCGCCAGAACGATCGATGAGGAACAGCGCGGGCCATGCGGTTCTGCGCGGAATCCCAGGAGGAGACCATGAAGGCCAAGGCCGTCGTGTCGAGCATGCTCGTCGTGCTGGCATCCTGCGCGACTTCGATCGTCGCAGCGCAATCGGCGTCGTCTTCTGCTAGACCGGTGCGCGTGATCGTGCCCCTGCCGCCCGGCGGCGCCATGGATGCCGTCGTGCGCGGTCTGTCGCAGCGGCTCGGCGAGCACCTGTCGACCCACGTCATCATCGACAATCGCCCCGGCGCCGGCGGTGCCGTCGCGCTGGAGACCGCGATGGCCTCGGCCCCCGATGGGCACACGCTCGCCGCCATCGGCGCCACGACCATCATCTTTCCCCTGCTCTACAAGGCACGGTTCGACGTGTTGCGGGATTTCGAGCACGTTGCACAGATGACCGCGCAGGGCTACACGATGACCGTGCATCCGAACATCCCCGCCCGATCCGTGGGCGACCTCGTGCAGCTGTTCAAGGCGCAGCCCGGCAAATTCAACTACGCATCGTCCGGGATCGGCGGGCCGATGCACCTGAGCGGCGAGCTGTTCATGCAGGCGACGGGTACGCGCATCGTGCATGTGCCGTACAAAGGCATGGGCATCGCCTACGCCGATCTGCTTTCCGGCAACGTCGAGATCGGCTTTCCGACGCTGGTCTCTTCGGCAGCGCACTTGCGTGCCGGTCGCTTGAGGGCGCTGGCCGTGACTACCCCGAAACGCGTGCCGTCGCATCCCGATCTGCCGACGATGGCGGAATCCGGCGTGAAGGATATGGTGGTTCTCAACTGGTACGGCATCGTCGCACCCTCGTCCACGCCCCGAGCCGTGGTGGCTCGATTGAATCAGGCGATCGTCGCGGCAGTACGTCATCCCGACATGGCGCAGCGTCTTGCAGCGGACGGCTCGGAAGCCATCGGATCGTCGCCGGAGGGCTTTCGCGCGCAGATCCTCGAGGACCGGGACAAATGGGCGCGTCTGATCCAGGCGCGCGGCATACGCGGCAGTTAGCTCGAGCGACATCAATTGAGGAGAGTTTTGCGATGAAGAGAAGTGCGGCGCATGCGCTGGGTCTGGCGATCGGCCTGGCTGCGATTACTACGGCATATGCGCAGGATTGGCAGCCGTCGCGTGCCGTGCGCTGGGTGGTGCCTTACGTACCCGGTGGCGCGACGGATCTCGTTACCCGCGTGGTGTCCGAGCCCGTCATCGCGGCGTTGGGCCAGCAGTTCGTGGTGGACAATCGCGGCGGCGCTTCGGGCACGATCGCATTCGATCTCGTGGCGCGCGCGGCGCCCGACGGCTACACGATCACGACGGCTGCGGATTCGATCACCATTCTGCCGTTCGCGTTCAGGAAGCTCTCGTTCGATCCGCGCTCGAGCTTCGCGCCCATCACCAACATGACCATGCAGCCGATGTCGATCGCGGTGCCGGCGTCCTCGCCTGTGAAGTCGATCGGCGAACTGATCGAACAGTCCAAGCATCGCCCCGGTGGGCTGTCGTATGGCACCTCGGGCGTAGGCACGTCACAGCATTTGTGCGGCGAGCTGTTGAAAAAGGTCACCGGCATCGACATGACGCACGTGGCGTACAAGGGCTCGGGGCAGACGATGATCGATCTCGTGTCGGGCCAGCTGCAGTTGGCGCTCGTCGGTACGTCGACGGTCATCCAGCACCATCGTGCCGGGCGGGCGCGCATCATCGCGACGACGGCAATGAAGCGCGTCCCTGCGCTGCCCAACGTACCGACGCTCGCCGAATCGGGATTGCCGCAGTTCGACATCTACCACTGGATCGGACTTTTCGGTCCGGCGAAGCTGCCGCGCGATATCGTTGCACGGTTGAATGCCGAGGTCGGACGGGCACTCGCCCATCCGATGGTCAAGGAGCGACTGACCAATCAGGGGCTGGAGCTCATGCCGACCACGCCGGAGCAGCTGGGCCAACAGGTGCGGGATGGCATGCAGCGTTGGGGCCAATTGATCGCCGATGCGAGGATCGAGCTGAGGTGAGTTGAGATGCAATCACTTGCGGCGGCAATCCAGTCGGCGCAGTCCAGTCCCTATTGGAATCCGATAGCAGGTAACACCAATGGCATATCTGCATGACAACCAAGGGAGAAAACCCGCATGGCAATCACTCGCAGCATGTTGAAGCTTCTTGTCGGCGGCGCATTGGCCGCAGGTCTGGCCGGAACGGCCGCGGCTCAAACGTTTCCGTCGAAATCGATCGAACTCGTGGTGCCCACGTCCGCAGGCAGCGGCACGGACATCTATGCTCGTGCGCTGGCCGACATCGTGCGCAAGGAGAAGCTGCTGCCCCAGCAGTTCGTGATCCAGAACCGGACGGGCGGCGGCAGCGTTCTCGCTTACAACTACTTCAAGACGAAGAAGGGCGACCCGCATGTGATGCTCGCCGCGACCGGCACGATCGTCATCATGGCAACACGTGCCGATGTCGCCATCCCGCTGGAGCACTACACGCCGATCGCGCTGTTCGCGATCGACCCGCAGGCGATCATGGTCGGCGCCGATTCGCCCTACAAGACGTTGAAGGATCTCGTCGAAGCTGCGCGCAAGCAGCCTGACACGATCGTGTGTGCGATCACGAACCCGCTCGGTTCGGGGCGCCTGGTGGTTCACTTGCTGGAGAAGGCTGCTCCCGGGGCGAAATTCAAGTTCGTGACGTTCAAGGGCGGCGGCGAAGCCGTGACGGCCGTGGCAGGCGGTCACGCCCACTTCACGACCGAGAATCTGAGCGAAGGTCTCGGGCTGGTGGAGGCGAAGAAGCTGCGCGCGCTTGCACTCACCTCGCAGAACCGCATGCCGCAGCTGCCGGATATGCCGACGGCCACCGAACTGGGCTACAAGGTCGAAGCCGGTACGCTGCGCGGATTCGTGATGGCCGCCGACGTCCCGAAGGAAGCGGCAGCCGTGATGGAGGCCGCGCTGGAGAAAGCCTTCAAGACGCAAGCCTGGCGCGACCACGCCAGGCGCAACTACTATGAAGACCGCTACCTGGGCAGCGCCGACTACGCGAAGTTCCTGAAGGATCGCATGCAGGAGTACCGCGATTTCTTCCAGGCGGTCGGGGCGACGGTGAAGCCTGCGCCGTAATCGCACGCGTAGGCGCAGCACCGCCCCGGCCCACTGCGCCTACCGAATAGACTGTTCGTGTGGGGCCGCTCACTTGCGCCGAGGCGGCGCCGCACCGAGCGTGAAGCCCGAGTCGATGACGAGTGTCTGCCCCGTCATGGCCTGAGCGCCGTCGATCAGCCAGACGACGGCGTCCGCAATGTCCTCCGGATTCACACGCCGCTTGAGCGGGGTGCCGTTCGCCCAGTTATTGAACTGTGCCTCATATTTTTCCTCCCCGAGGTGTTCGAGATGCCAGCGTCCCGTGACCATCGCCGGACAGACCACGTTCACGCGAATCTCCGGGCCGAGGTTGCGTGCGAGGGAGAGCGTCATTGCGTTCAGTGCCGCTTTCGAGGTGGCATAGGCGACGGAACTGCCCGTGCCCCGAAGCGCAGCGACCGACGAGATGTTCACGATCGACCCTTGCCCGCTCGATCGCATGGGTTCCACGACTGCACGCACCATTTGCCATGGGCCCACGACGTTGATGCGATAGACCTCGAGGAAGTCATCTGCGCTCAGCGCGTTCAAGTCGCCGTGATCGGCGAACTTCGTCGTGCCCGCGGAGTTGACCAGCGCATCGATGCGGCCCCATTGCTTCATCGCCTCGTCGGCGATGCGTCGACAATCGGCATCGACGGCGACATTGGCCTTGCAGAGCAGCGTATGCGCACCATGCTTTTCGCATTCCGCGGCCACGGCTTTGGCGCTATCCGAACGGTTGGCGTAGTTGACGACAATGTTCCAGCCGCGCTGGGCCAGCTGTACGGCACTGGCGGCGCCGATGCCGGAGCCCGATCCGGTGATGATTGCAACCTTGCGAGTCATGCGGTGTTTCCTTTTTTTGCCGTCGGCATGAAGGCACTCAGTCGATGCGTGCGCCGGAGGCCTTGACGATCGGTCCGTACTTTTCGTATTCGGACCTCAACAGTTTGGCAAATTCGTCCACCGACATGTGCATCGGGTCCAGCGCCTGTGCCGAGAGCTTGCTTGCCACGGTGGGATCCTGCACGGCTTTCTTGAGCTCCGCGTTCAGCCGCTCCACGATGGTGCTCGGCGTGCCGGCCGGTGCAAACGTGCCCATCCATGAAACCAGCTCGAAACCTTTCACTGTTTCGTTGATTGCAGGGATGTCCGGAAGCTGCTCGACCCGCTTGTCGGCGAATACGGCGACCGCGCGAACGCGCTTGGATTGCATGTGCGGCATGGCCTCGGGAATCGGCGCGAACATCGCCTGGGTTTCGCCGGCGGCCACGGATGCGGCCGCTAGGGCACCGCCTTTGTAAGGCACGTGGGTGATCTTGATGCCCGTCTGCGTGGCGAAGTACGAACCTGCAAGATGCTGGAACGCGCCTGCCCCCGCGGAGCTGTAGTTGATCTCGCCGGGGCGTTTCTTGGCGAGATCGATGAACTCCTTGATCGATTTCACCGGCATCGACGGATGCACGATGAGCACGCCGACCAGGCGGGCGACCGGCGTGATGCCCACGAAGTCCTTCAACGTGTCGTACGGCAGCTTGCGGTAGATATGCGCGTTCACGATGAAGGTCGCCGAGTACACCATCAGCGTGTAGCCGTCTGCCGGGCTTTTCGCCACCACGGCCGCACCGAGCGTACCGCCGCCGCCGCCGCGGTTGTCGATGATGAACTGCTGATTCAGTTGTTCGCCAACCTTCTGGAAGGCAAGCCGGCCGACGATGTCGGTCGCCCCGCCGGGCGGAAAGACGATGATCACGCGAACGGGTCTCGCGGGGTAAGCCGCTTGTCCCCACGCCATGCCGCAACCGGCGACACCGAGACCGATGGTTATTGCACGCAATACGCGACTCGTATTCATGCCGAGCTCCTCCTGGTTTTTCGGCAGCCCATGCTTCGGGCCGAAAGCAACGGTTGGATCGACGCCGAACCGGCGCCTCTCATGCTGATTTCATCCGGCCGGCCGTGCCAGTCCGACAGGCTGCTCGACACATTCTAGGCAGATATGTCGAATCCGTGTTGAACCCGATGCATGCGAGCGGCAACGATCGTACGGCGTTTCGGCTTTTGTGCGAAGCAGCGAGAATGAGCTGTCACGTGCTCGTGTCGATCGGCAGCCGAGAACGCCGAGCGCGTTCGCGTTGGGCATCTCGCGCGGGATCGGGTACCCTCCACGCGAGGCGCAGTTCGACATCTCGTCGATGCGCAAAGGAGGATGAAAAATGCGAAATATCGCGAAGCTTTCGATTGCCGTGGGGTTGTGCTCGGCACTGGCGATGGCCATGACGCCGCATGCCGGTGCACAGGCTTATCCGAGCAAACCCGTGCGCATCATCAATCCCTTTTCGCCGGGCGGATCCCTGGATCAGGTGGCAAGAGCGCTCGCCAAACACATAAGTGCGGAACTCGGTCAGTCGGTTCTGGTGGACAACCGGCCGGGTGCCGGCGGGTCCATCGGCATCGAAGCGGTCGCCAAGGCGCCGCCCGACGGCTACACGCTGCTCATCATCCAAAGCAGCATTACGATCAACCCCAGCCTGCAGGCGAAGGTGCCCTACGATCCGATCAAGGACTTCGCGCCGATCTCCAAGGCGACCGAGTACATGTTCTACCTGGTCGTGCACCCCTCGGTGCCCGTGAAGTCGGTCAAGGAACTGATCGAACTCGACAAACGCCGGCCCGGCATGATTACTTACGCGTCGGTGGGCGTCGGGAGCGGCACCCATCTGTCGGGTGAATTGTTCAATTTCATGGCGGGCACGAAGCTGACGCATGTGCCGTACAAGGGCACGGGGCAGGCGATGCCGGACCTCCTCGGTGGCCATGTCGCAATCATGTTCGGCAGCACGTCGGTCGTGCCCCACGCTAAGGCCGGCAGGCTCGTGCCGCTCGCCGTCACAGGCGTGGCTCGTTCGCGCACCCTGCCGCAGACGCCGACCGTCGCAGAATCCGGCCTGCCCGGCTACGACGTCACCTCCTGGAATGCGCTGTTCGCGCCGGCCGGCACCGCCGAGGCCATCATCAAGCGCCTCAATGTTCTGGTTCGCGAGGCCCTCGTTCAACCCGATGTCGTGGCGATGATGCAGAAGCAGGATCTGGAGGTCGTCCCCGGCACGCCTGACGAGCTTGCGAAGTTGATGCGCGCCGAACTCGCGAAGTGGGCCAAGGTGATACGAGCGGCGGGGATGAAGCCGATTTGAACGTCCTTTCCCCGCCTTTTCACCGATCCTGCACTTAGCGCAAGAATCACACAGGAAACAACATGCATGCACTCGTCATCGGTGGCACCGGCCCCTCGGGCCCGCACATCGTCAACGGCCTCCTGAAGCGCGGTTATGACGTCACGATCCTGCACGGCGGCCAGCATGAGGTCGAGTTCGACCAGGAGGTCGAGCATATCCATACCGATCCGCATTTTCGTGAGACGTTGGCGCCTGCGCTCGAAGGGCGCTGGTTCGATATCGCCCTGGCCACGTATGGCCGCATGCGCATCGTGGCCGAAGTGCTCAAGGGCAAGACGGGGCGGTTCATCGGCGTCGGCGGATCCAGCGTCTATGCATTGCGCGGCGATCCGCGCTGGGGTCCGCTCGGGCAACCGGTGCAGATCCCGGAAGACAGTCCGCGCTGCGACGATCCCGCCGGACCGAAGTTCAACCATCTCATGTGGGTGACCGAAGACGCGGTGATGCGCGCGCACGCCGAAGGCCACTACCAAGCGACCTACTTCCGCTATCCGCTCGTCTATGGGCCGAATTCTCCGGCCAATCCCGAGTGGAGTCTCGTGCGTCGCCTGCTGGACGGGCGTCGCCGCATCATCGTGCCGGCAAACGGAATCCTCAAGCGTCGCGGCTATGCGCAGAACGTGGCCCATGCGCTTCTGCTTGCAGTGGATCGTCCGGACGTCTCCAGCGGCCAGTTCTACAACATCCGTGACGAACACCAGTTCACGCATCGGCAGTACGTCGAGTTCGTGGCGAAACACCTCGGGCGCGACTGCGAAGTGATCGAAGCCCCGCCCGCTGTGGCGCAGCGCGCCTACAAAGGGCAAAGCGTCAAGCGCGACTGGGTGCTGGAGTTCGACATCGCCAAGGTGAGAAACCAGCTCGGGTACAAGGATGCGATCGATCCTGCACGTGCACTGGGCATTTCCGTGGACTGGCTGGTGGCTCATCCGCTCGAGCGGGGAGGCGAGATCGAACGCCAGCTGGGCGATCCGTTCGCCTACGGGGCGGAGGATGCGCTGATCGATGCTTGCACGGCTGGGCATACTGCGGCCGAGGCCGTGCAGTTTCCGGACATGCAACTCGGGCACATGTATCGGCACCCGAAAAAGCCCGGGGAAACGTGGTCCCCGCCGGCGACCAAAACGTAGGCGAAAAAAATGGCGCCAGGCTTGCGCCCGGCACCATTTTCAGTTTTGGGCTGGTTACTTCGCAGCCTGGATGTTGCTTGCCTGCTTCTTGCCGCGGTTGCCGTCGGTGACGTCGAACGTCACGCGCTGGCCTTCCTGCAGGGTCTTGAAGCCGGGCATGTTGATGCCCGAAAAGTGGGCGAAGAGATCTTCACCGCCGTCGTCCGGCTTGATGAAACCGAAACCTTTGGCGTCGTTGAACCATTTGACCGTACCGGTAGCCATTGTCGTCATTCCTGAGTTAGAGAAATTTCACCAAACACCGGGCCTTGCCCGGGCCAACCAAATCGAATCTCAAAGCTCGAGAACGCACGCACTAAGGACGAACCGATCAGAACCCGAAACCAAGTTGGCGGGCGCACCTTAGCGGGAGTCCGTGCATCGGTCAAGCACTAAATCTGACGCGCTGCGAAAACGCGGACCCCTCGGCCGCTCTGGTCAATCCGGCGGCGAGCGGTTAGGCTCGCTGCGTCAGTGCCCTGCGATTTCCGGAGCCACCGCATGCCGGGCGCATGGCGGTTTAAGCGATGAACTGGAGGAAACGAACTCATGACGACCGAATCGCGGCTGGTGAACGACGCAGTGCGGGCATTGATAGGGGCGAAGGGCGCCGTGCGGGCTGCGCCGGACGATGTGTCGACGAGCGAGATCCGCCGTTTTGCACAGTCGATCTTCGATGACACGCGCCTTTTCTACGATGACGAGGCCGCGCGCAAGTCGCGCTTCGGCGGGCGTGTCGCACCGGGCACCTTCGTCATGCACGCGCTGCGTCCGGAGAGCCCCTACGCCGATGACGCGTTGCGATGGGCCAACCGCAACGACGAGATGCATCGCGTCGCAGTCACCGAGGGTTTGCCGCTGCCGCAGCACTGGGACGGCCTCTACCATTTTCATGCCGGCGACGACATGGAGTTCCGCAGCCTGGCTCGTCTGGGCGACCGCATCTCGGCACATATCCACCTGCACGACATCTACGAGAAGAGCGGCCGCAACGGCGCGCTCGCCTTCTATGTCGTGCGCACCGACTGGAAGAATCAGCATGGCGATATCGTGGCAAGCCATGATATGAACCTCGTCTGGATGGAGCAGTCGCGCGAACGCCGTAAGGAAGCAGCTGCCACGCTGGAACCGCGCGATCCGCCGAAGATGGCGCCGCCCAGGCCGATCGATCTCGAGCGCGTCGACTTCGAAGACCTCGCCGAGGGCCAGGCCCTGCCGACGAAGATGATCCGCCTGACCGTCCCGACCATCGTGCGCTGGGCCATGGCGACCGAAGCCTACCGTCGCGATCACTACGACTACGAGTTCGCCACCCAGGTGGCAGGCATCCCCCACATCATCGCGTCTGCCATGTGGACGCTCGGATGCCGCTGGTCGTTCCTGAATGGCGTGGTCGGCAGCGACGGCTGGGTCTGGAAGATGTCGCACTCGGTGCGAGTGCGCATGAACGTCGGCGACGATCTCACCTACGGCGGCACGGTGACGAAGCTCGAACGGCGCGAGAAATACGGTCTCGTCGAAGCGGAGGTGAACCTCACCAATCAGAACGGCGTCGTCTGTGCGCCGGGCAAGGCCACACTCGCGCTGCCGTATCGCAACGGGCCGGCGGTGCCGTATCCCTTCGTGCCGGAGTAAGGACAGGATCGATCGAGGGGCGCCGCAACTCGCTTGCGACGCCATGCCGAGGGATCTCAGTCCACGCGCATGCGGGCGATGACGGCTTCGTCCGGATCCTGGCCGAGCCCCGGTCCCTGCGGTACCAGGAACTTCCCGTGCCTGGGCTCGATCTGGTCGCCGAAGGGTGATTCGGTGAAGTCGCAATAGTAGCGTTCGATCGGAATCTCGCGGGTCGCTGCGGCGCAGACATGGATCGACGCCATGAGCCCCGGCCCGAAGTACGGGGAATGCGGCACGACCGTCACGCCGTGGGCTTCCCCGAGGGCGAAGACCTTGCGCATTTCGGTGACCCCGCCGACCTTCGTGATGCTCGGCTGCGCGATGCCGATGGCGCCGCTTTCCATGAGGCGCTTGAACTCCATCAGGTTCGAGCAGTTCTCGCCCGCGGCGATGGGCATCGGTGCGACGGCACGCAGACGCGCGAGCCCGGCGTGATCGTCCGGGGGATAGATCGGCTCCTCCAGCCAGGCGAGATCCTGATCGGCGAGGCCGCGGGCGGCGGCGATGGCTTCGTCCACGGACCAGGGACACGAACAATCCACCATCAGCGCGGCCTGCGTGCCGCACGCGCGCCGTGCGGCACGGATGATGTCCGGCTGGTTCTCGTGCAGCTTGATGTAGCGGTAGCCGCGTTCGATTGCTTCGTGTGTCTTGCGTTCGACGACATCCGCCACACCGTAGCGCAGCAGGCTGGCGTACGCGGGGAGCGTTGCACGCGGACTGCCGCCGAGGAGCTGGTAGAGGGGCATGCCGGCCTGCTTGGCAAGGATGTCCCACAGCGCGATGTCGAGACCGGACATGGCGAACACGCTGGGGCCGCTGCGGCCCGTGTTGTAGAGGCCTCGATGCAGATCGGCCTGGATCTGCGCGATGTGGCGGGCATCCCGGCCTACCACGCGCGGGGCGATGATCTCGTCGATCGCCGTGATCGTGCTTTGCCAGCCTGCGTTGGAAAAGGCTTCGCCCCAGCCGGTGACGCCGCCATCGGTTTCGACCCTGACGAGCACCGTGTAGACATCCCGCTTCGGGGCGCCGCCGGCATGCGGCACGGCGTCGTCGAGCACCATGGGCGTGCGGATCAGGATGGGTTCGATGCGTGTGATCTTCATTGACGACTCCGTAGGGTGGGGCAACGTGGTTTCAGGCGTTCGCTTCGGTTCCGGACTATCAGCCGAGCGGACCGGCAACGGCATCGTACGCGTACTCCGGTCCGGGCTCGTTGCCCTTCAGGCTTTCCGCGTTCGGTTCGCCGAGATATCGGTCTCCGCGCTTGGCCGCCTGCTCCGTGGCTGCGCGGACCCGCGGATGCCGTGTGCGCTGATAAAGGGCGAATGCGCGCTCGGGACTCGACTCTGCGACGAGACAGCGGGTGAGGATCATCGCGTCTTCGAGGGCGTTCGCCGCGCCCTGGCCGAGGAACGGCAGCATCGGATGCGCTGCATCACCGAGCAGGACCACACGTCCGTGAGCCCACTGGTCGAGCCAGGGGCGTCCGAAGAGCCCCCATTTGAACACCCGTCCGCGCATCGGCCGCGAAATGATCGTCCGGGTCCCCTCGTCGAAGCTTTCGAATTCCGCAAGAAACTCGTCCAGCGGTGCCGGGATGTTCCAGCCCTCGGCTTCCCACTGGCTGCGATGCGCGACCGCCACGAAGTTGAGCAGCTCGCCGCGGCGTACGAGATAGCGGTTGATGTGCCGTCCCTGGCCGAAGGCGACCGCCGATTCGTGGAGGTGTTTCGGGAGATCGTTCGTGGCCACCAGGCCACGCCAGGCGACGAAGCCTGAAAACACGGGCGGCGCCGGATTGAACAAGGTTTCACGGATTGCCGAGCGGATGCCGTCGGCGGCTACGACGATGTCCGCCATCTCTCCGCGGCCATCGGCGAACCGAAGTTCGACGTGCTCGTTGCGCGCGATGACATCGACGACGCGGGAGCCGAGCTTCAGTGCCCCGGGCGCGACCGATCGCAGCCGATGGATCATGGCTTCCTGCAGATCCCATCGATGCAGGCGCATGTAGGGAGAACCGTAAAGCGCGCGAAAATCCTTGGTCATCATGCGCATGATGACCTCGCCGGTGCGATAGTGGCGATACTCGGTCATCGGCGGCGTGACCGAGGTCGTCTCGAGTGACGGCCCGAGACCGAGGTGGTACAGCACGCGGGTGGCGTTCGGCGCGAGCGTGATGCCCGCACCCTGATCGACCAGTTCGGCCGAACGCTCGTGCACCGTGACGGCGAAACCTGCCTGGGTCAGGGCCAGTGCGGAGGCCAGCCCGCCGATGCCTCCTCCGACGATGGCAATTCTCATGAGCGTGTTTCGTGTTCGGCTGCGCAGGCGGGTTCGCGTAGGGGCGCTGCGCTGGTCGTCGTGGAGCGCGCATCCCGCTTCGGCGCACGTCCGGACATGTTAACGATCCTCGCCACGCTTGAACAATCGCGCGTCGCAAGTGTTCGGCAACGACCGCTCGATCCGCCCGTTCGGACGATCGGTTTACGATACACTTTCAGGCTGACTAGCCGCGCTCGCCGTCCGGACCTCGCCGTCCGGACTCGTGTGTGCGAATCGGGGCCGAGTTGAGGCGTTTCCCGGCCGGCCCCTTCGTTCCCTGGCGGCGGCACGCATGCCTCCCTTCTGGACCCAGGATGACATCGCCCGAACCGCCCCCGCCCGATCCGAAGCCCGAACCGCCGGCGTTCGAGGATTACGATGCCTGTTGCGGCAGTGGCTGCGATCCCTGTCTGTTCGATCTCTACGATCAGGCGATGGAGCGATACCGGACTGCCTTGCAGGCCTGGCAGGAGCGACATCCGGATACCGGGTCGTCGTCCTGAGTGCAGGTGCGATACGTGCTCGATTGTCGCGCTGTAAGGGCAGATGTCGGGCTGAACGTTGATGTCGCATGCACGCACCGATTGAATCGCATCCTTTGACGGAACTCGTCTCCGCAGACCGCCGCGGCAGCTTCGCGAACAACCGTACGATACAGGTTGCCTTCGTGCTGTCGGTGCTCGTGCACGTCGCTGCGATGTGGGGCTGGCACCCGCAGCTGCGCCCGACCTTCGAACTGAAGTCGCCGTCGGAGCCGAGCGGGCCGCTTCAGTTGCGACTGGAGCCGCAGGCCTCTAAGCCGGCGGCGCCCTCGGCACCCGAGTCCACACGACGCGCCGAGCGCCAGGCCGAAGCGCGCCCGGCGCCTCCGAAGCGCGAACTCGTGCCGCCCAAGCCACGCCCGACTCCGCCAGCACCGCGTGCACGTCCGACGCCCCCCGAGCCGATGACGAAACCGGTCGTTCCTGCCGAGCCGCCGCAATATTCGGCACCGGAGCCGGTGGTCCCGCCCGTCGCCGAGCCTGCACCGAAGGCCACCCCCGGGGGCGATTTGTCGTCATACATCGCGTCGCGCCGAGCACGTCAGGGCAGCGAGCCATCGCGGCCGAGTGCGCCGGCCGTCGCCGAGGAGTCCGACGCCGAGCGTGCGAATCGCGTTGCACTGGCGAACCTCGGCGTCGGGCGAGCCCCGACCCACGGCAAGGATCTCACCGGCGGGGGCATCTTCCAGATCAGCCGGCTCGGGTACGACTATGCCGAGTATTTCTTTTACGGCTGGAACGTCGACATTCGGCGCAACGCAACCCAGCTCGTCACCGTGCGCAAGGGCGCGCATGCGGATATCCGCAAGGCGGTCGTCCGCAGCATGATCGACATCATTCGTCGGCACGAGCAGGGCGACTTTCTCTGGGAATCGCGCCGGCTGGGCCGCCATGTCAACCTTTCGGCGCGAGCGGCCGACACCGTCGGACTGGAGGACTTCCTCATGAAGGAGTTCTTCGACGATCCCGGACGCCCCGCGTCCCGGGCACCTTGAGCGACCGGCATCGATGTCTTGCGCGCTGTGACCGCATTGCATGCCCCCTTTGCCTTGACTTGGGCGGCACGCGGTTCGACACTGCTCGCGCTTCATCATCGTGCCGCGAGCGGTGCCGGCAATGCCGGGCGGGATCGCAGCACTCAACTCACATCGATCACGAGAGGAAACACCCCATGGATCTCGAGCTGAAGGGCAAGTCGGTGCTCGTCACCGGCGGCAATCGCGGTATCGGCCTGGCCATTGCAACGGCATTCGCCGCGGAAGGCGCGAACGTCGTCGTCTGTGGTCGCGACACGAAGGCGCTCGCCGAGGCTCAAGCGCAGATTGCGGCCAAAGGCGTGAAAGCGAAAGCCGTCGCGGTCGATCTGTTCACGGCCGAGGGCTGCATTACCGCAGTGCAGACGGCTGTCGATGCCTTCGGCGGGCTCGACGTGCTCGTCAACAACGCATCGACTGCCATCAGCGGCAACATCGAAACGCTGGACGACGAGGGACTCATGGAACGCCTGCAAGGCAAGACGCTCGCGTACATGCGCTGCTGCCGGGCTGCATTGCCCTACCTTCGCAAGTCGGCGCGCGGTCGCGTGATCTGCATCGGCGGATGCGCGGCGCGTCATGCGAACGACACGGCGCTGCCGAGTGCACTCGGCAATTCGGCCCTCGTCGCTTTCGTCAAGCAGTTCAGCGGTACCGTGGCGAAGGACGGCATCACTGCCAACATCGTCCATCCGCCGTTCACGAAGACGGATCGCTATCCTGCGCGCCGCACCGCCCGGGCGAAGCAGCTCGGCGTAAGCGAGGAGCAGGCAGAAGCCGGCTTCATCAAGCAGTTTCCCATCGGGCGTCTGGTCGAGCCCAAGGACATTGCGCCGATGGTGCTCTTTCTTGCCTCGCAGCATGCCTCGGCCATCACGGGGCAGAGCCTCGCGATCGACGGCGGCTCCACGCCAGGCATTTTCTACTGACGAGTCCTGTCGGCGGCCGCCACATCGCCTTATTGCTTCGCGATGTCGCGGCCGCTCGTCGCGTCTTCGCAGGGCATGAGGGTTGAAGCTGCAGATGTCGTTCGCATCGGTAGACCGCGGCGCAGCGTAACGGAGGACCAGCATGGAATTCGGCATCGGTTGCGGACACATCTCGGGCATCGACTACGCGGTGCAGGCCGAGCGCCTGGGATTCACGCGCTGCTGGGTCCCGGATACGCCGCTGATACGCTCGAACCTCTTCGCCACCATGGCCGCGGTGGCGTTGAAGACCAGTACGATCAAGATCGGCTGCGGCGTGGCCGTGTGCGGCATGCGGCTCGCCGTCGATGCGGCCAACGGCATCGCCAGCATCAACGTCCTCGCGCCGGGGCGAACGTTTGCCGTGATCGGCGCGGGCAACACGGCAATGCGCATGCTCGGTCAGCGTCCAACCGGTGCGCGTGCGTTGCGCGAATACGTGCGCGTGGTGCAGGGTCTGTTGAGGGGCGAGGAGGTGATGTACTCGCCGACCGGCCCCGGCGGCGAAGCGCATCCGGTGCGCTTCACCTCGCTCGAGCAGAACTACGTGCGGCTCGATCCCGTTCCCGAGATCCACGTGGCGGGCAACGGGCCGCTGTCGCAGGCCGTTGCGGGTGAAATCGGCGATGGCCTATGCACGAGCATTCCCCGCGGCGGGTCCATCGTCGACGCCATGATCCACGTGCGGCGCGGCGCAGAGAAGGCAGGGCGCACCTTGCCGGAGCGCTTTCACACGGCGGCCTTGATGAACGTGCTCATGCTCGAACCGGGCGAGCCGCTCACGTCCGATCGCGTGCTCAACGAGATCGGTCCCTCGATCATGGCGAACTTCCACTACCTGGCGGATTGGGTGCGGGAAACGGGCAAGGAACCGCCGGCCTACATTCGTCCGGTGTGGGACGACTACATGGCATTCCTGCGCAAACAAGCGGGCGCCGATGAGCATCTCACGCTGCATGCGAGCCACTACGTAACGTTGCAAGCCGACGAAGCGCGCTTTCTCACGCCGCAGATCATACGCAGCTTCTGCGTGATCGGCGAGCCGACAGAACTGGTCGAGCGCCTGAAGGAACTCGAGCGCGACGGCCTCAGGCAGGTGACGTTTCTGCCGCCCTTTGCGCAACGCTTCGATATCGTCGAGCGATTCGCGCGCGAGGTGATTGCGAGGATGTAGTTCGAAGGCGAAGCGCAGTTCGGCTTCGATCGAATCGCTCTGCTTCGTCGCTGCGACGCCCTCTTATTCTTCCAGTCCCTTGGGATGCCGCTGCTGCCAGCGGTTCGCGGGACGCCATCCGTAGACCTTCGCGCAGGTCTCGCCCATGAGCTTGGCCTTGTCCGTCGCACTCAGGCGCTGCGTGAGTCGAAACGGATCGACCCCGTTGATGTAGGGAAAGAGCGGATAGGTACGCGTCCAGTCCGTGCCCCACAGGCAGCGGTCGAGGCCCCACGCATCGAAGACGCGCTGCAGGGGATCCCACAGGTCTTCGTGCGGGTAGGGTTGCGTCGACATCGTGCATGCCCCGCTCACTTTCACCACGACGTTGGAACGTTTGGCGAGTTCGAGCAGCTTGGGCAGATCGGCCCACGGGTCCCCCGCCACCGGCCAGGATCGCGGCTGCCGGATGCCGAGGTGATCGATCACGAAGCGCGTCTGCGGATGCCGATCGATCAGGCGCATGGCGGCGCCGAGATTGCCCGAGCACTGGAAGTTGACGGGAAGGTCCTGCTGGGCAGCCGCCTTCGCGATGAGGTCCGTGCCCGGCGCATTCGAATCGACGCCCAGATGCGCGCCCATCATGAGGCGCACGGCAACGGCGCCAGGGGTTCGCTTCCATTCGGCGATGCTTTCGGCGACGGCGGGGTTGTCGGGATCGACGGGAAGCACGATGGCAAAGCGATCGGGGTACGCCTTCCGAACCTCGATCGCATAGCTCGGATCGAAGGCGTACATGCCCCGCGGCGAAACGGCGATGGCGCCGTCGACGCCCACCGCGTCCATCGCCATCACCATCTCGGCGGCGCTGACCTGGGCGCGGCCATCGTCGTGAGGTTGAGCCCACGGTCGCTGCGGCGCATTGGATAGGAAGGGGTGGACCTGGCAATCGATGGTCAGCATGGTGTCCTCCGTGGTGAAAACGGGAAATCGGCGCGCTGCTCCTCCGGCATTCTGCCGTGCCTCGCGGTGTCAGGGGCAGTCTATCCTCGTCGAGGCGAGCGGTCCAACCGGCACGCGAGCACGATGCGCCTTTCCCCATGGCGTGCAATGACGGATGATTGGGCCTTCGTGTCGGTGTTTGCGTGCGATGCGCCATGCGGCCGACCGGCAATCAAAGGTTTTTGGTCGCTTTCCTGCGCGAGACCGCAACCCATGTCCCGTGTCATCTCTTTCATCGATCGTCTTTCCATCGGGGCCTCGGCGATCGCCTGGTTCCTGCTTGCCGCTTTCTTCCTGCTCGGATTGCCGATCGTCCTGGCATGGCCGAATCCGCTGCTTGCGATTGCGGGCGTGATTTCGTTGGTGCTGGCGGCGGTGGGCGGGGGCGTCTGCTGGCTGTTTCGGCGTCGGCGTTCGAATTCGAATCCGCTGCGCATATTCGTCAAGACCGCCGTTGCAGCCTTCATGGCCGCCGTGGGGTTGACCAAGCACCCGGCAAGCAAGATCTACGTCACCTACGGCGCCGCGCACTTGCCGGGCGTGATCGCCTTGCTCAAGGGGCAGGATCCGCAATGGCGGGTCACTTCGGCCAAGTGGATGCGCGCGATCGGTACCCCCGAACATCTGTCCGGACAATGGGTGCTGCAAGAGGGCGAAAAGTAGGTGTGCGGGCCGTTCGGCAATGCAGGCATCGGAATCGCCGTCGAACGCCGAGCAAACCGCGCGCGGGATTGCCGGCAGCAATCTGCCATGCCGACAGGATCTTGGAGTGGCTCGACAAGGGCTTTACAGACTCTCAGTCGACGCGTATCGCCGCCTGCGTTGCAACTTCGGTCCACTTCTTCACTTCGGCGCCGATGAACGAGCGAAACGCTTCGGGCGCCATGATCTTCGGCTCGGCGGCTTCTGCTGCGAGTCGCTTCTGTATGGCTGGATCCTGCAGAATCTGCGCAAACAGCTCGGCGAGCTTCGACTGAATGGCTTTGGGTACGCCGGCCGGGGCAGACATGCCCCACCAGCCGTAAAGTTCGTAGCCAGGCAGGCCGGCTTCGATGAACGTGGGTGCGTCGGGGGCGGCCTGCTGGCGCTTCGTAGATCCCACGGCGATGAGTCTCAGACGGCCCGAGCGCACGTGCGGCAGTGTCTGGGTGAGCGAGCTGAAGAACATCGGCATTTGCCCGCCCATGACGTCGATCATCGCCGGACCACCTCCTCTGTATGGAACATGCGTGATGGAAGTGCCGGCCAGCTTGTTGAACAGTTCGCCACCGAAGTGATTGAATCCGCCGACGCCGGTGGATGCATAGGAGAGCGCGCCGGGTTTCGCCTTCGCCGCCGCGATGATGTCCTTGAGCGTCTTGAAGGGGCCGGTGGGTGAAACCACGATGCAGTTCGTGTTCGTGCCTATCATGGCGATGGGATCGAAGGACTTCTCCACATCCCAGGGCAGTTTGCGCACCGCGGCATTCATGGCATATGACACCGAGATCAGCAGCAGCGTATACCCGTCGGGCGTCGTCGCCGCTGCGAGCTGGGTGCCGGGGATACCGTTGGCGCCGCCCCGATTGTCGATCACGACCTGCTGCCCGAGCCGATCGCCCAAGCGCTCACCCAAGAAGCGACCGAGCAGATCGTTGCTGCCGCCTGGCGGGAAAGGCACGATGATGCGTATGGGCTTGGTCGGATAGTTGCTGGGTTGGGCGGCGCGTGCGGGACTTGCGAACGCCACGCAGAGCGAAGCCGCAAAAGCACAGATCGAAACGCCTGTGAGCTGCATGACGGTCTCCTCCGTTGATACGTCGTGCGGGGCGCTGCTTTGGAAGTGCGGCGAGAGATGCGGTGCCAGACTAGGCGCTTCGTCGTGTGCGCGTCAAGCAGTTCGGCTGCATCTGATGTCCGGCATCGGGAATCTCGCTTCTTTGCGTAAGCGGCTTCCCGTGCGTAGCCCTCGCGGCAGCGTGCGCGCCCGCGATGCGCAAGATGAGTCGGCCTCAGAGCTGAGGCGCGCCCGGCTCGATCAACCAGTCCGGGTCCTCGAATTCGCCCACGATGCGAATGTCGACGAACTCGGCCTGCTCGGCAATGATGTTCTTCACCGTTTCCGGCCGGTTGCCTTCCATCGCATCGCGAGCCTCTTTCGATGACCAGCTCGCGATGGCGAGGAGTACATCGGGGTCGCCGATCCTGCGGTGCAAGCGGGTACCTCGTGCGCCCGGAGCACGTTGAATGATCTCGCTGGCGCGCACCCAGGCATCGGCATAGTCCTCGGCGCGGCTGCCGGGTTTCACATGCACTTCGAACACAAAGATCATTTGTTTTCCCTCCGGCTCGACTCGAAGCGCGATCCGTGCCCGGCAATCGTAGTCTGTCCCCGATTTTCGCTTTAACATCGACTGCATTGCGGCGTGGCCGTACACGGGAGTGCAAGAATGTCGCAGGATGATCTGCCCTACGAAGGCGTGAAGGTGCTCGATTTGTCGCAAGGCGTGGCTGGTCCCTATTGCGGCATGCTGTTCGCGCGCAACGGCGCCGATGTCATCAAGGTCGAACCGACCGGTACGGGTTGTTGGAGCCGGCAGCTCGGCAAGCCGACGGGCGACCATACGGCGCACTCGATCGTCGTCAATCGCGCGAAGCGCTCGCTGAGCATCGATCTCAAGTCGCCGGAAGGCGTTGAAATCGTGCAGCGGCTCGCGAAGACCTGCGACATCTTCATCCAGAACTATCGCGTCGGGAAGATCGACAAGTTCGGTCTCGACTACGAGAGCGTGAAGAAGATCAACCCGAGTGTCGTGTATGTTGCGATCACGGGGTTCGGTGCCAAGGGGCCACGCTTCGACCAGCCGGCGACCGATTCGGTCATGCAAGCCTATACGGGCATGATGTCGATCAATCGCGGGCCTACAGGCGTACCCCAGCGCATCAACCTGCTCGCCATCGATTTCTCGACCGGCCTCTACGCATTCCAGGCGGCCTCGGCTGCACTGTACAAGAAGAAGATGAAAGGCGTCGGCAAGTACATCGCGACGAGCCTGCTCGAATCCGCGCTGGCCTTTCAGGAAGGCGCGATGATGGAGACCTTCCTGCAGGGCGGCACGTTCGAACCCATCGGGATGCCGGTGGGCACCTTCAAGACCCAGGACGGCTACATGAGCGTGAATGCCCGCCGTGACGAGCACTTCCGCCGACTCGCGAAGCTGATCGGCAAGGAGGAGTGGATCGATGATCCGCGTTACGCCGATGCGCGCTCTCGCGTAAAGCACGGTGCCGAGCTGCTCGACTACCTGCGGCCGCTGTTCGAGACCAAGACCTCCGACGAATGGGTGGCGCTGCTCGAGACCATCGACATCCTCAAGGCCAAGGTCAACACGTTTCCCGACCTGTTCCAGGATCCTCAGGTCCTGGCGGTCGACGCCGTGCGCTGGGTCGAGAACGATACGCTCGGTCGCCTGCCGATGGGCACGATCTGTGGCCAGCGCCCGCCGCAGACCGGCGATCGCCTCACTCACGCGCCGCATCTGGGCGAGCACACGCGTGAGGTCCTCGGGGAACTCGGGCTCGGCAGCGGCGACATCGACAGGCTCGCGCAGTCGGGCGTCGTGGACTGCTATCGACCGTAGCGACGCGACGGCGCGATCACGGGTCGGGTTCGACGAGCGAGCAGGCCTCGCGCGCGCGCCAGAATCGAACACGAATCGCATCGACGTGCCCGGTTGGGCTCAGGAACGTCCGATTACCGCGGTCTTCCGTTCTTGCCACCCCGGCTCGCAACGACCGTCACGAGTTCTGACGGCTCGACGGGCCTGGTGACGCGTGACTGATAGCCGGCGATCAAGGCGCGTCGTCGGTCTTCCGATCGTGCGAATGCGGTGAGCGCCGCCGCAGGCGTATCCCCGCCCTCGGCGGGCGACAAGGCGCGAAAGCCACCGGCCCGCCGATCCGAGCCCCAGTCTATTGCTGCCCGCCTGCGGAGGCCGCCTTGGGCGACGCGAGCGCATGCCGAAGTCATGCCGTTGGCGGCACACCGGCCTCAATTCAACGCCGCCCAGCATCTGCAGTGTGCGGTTTACCCGCGACCTGGCATCGGCCACTGCAGGTCGGATACGAAGGGCGGACAGCGGTTGATGGACGCCAGGTCTTCCGCCTTCGGGTTGTGCTCGAGGCGGCAGTCGTTGTCGAAGATCATGGTGGGGCGCGTCGACGCCTCGTAGGGTGCCCAGTCCGGCAGCTCGGCATGGTTCGGGTTGCCGCTGCGGGCGAACGCAACCCAGGCGCCCATCACGGCTTTCGTCAGTGCGGCTTGCTCTGGCCCGGTACCGACGAAGTCTTTGGCGATTTCTGCGGTACCGAAGACGAACGGCAGGCACATGGTATGTGGCGTCTTCAGCATGCCGTCGAGCACCGGCGTCTTCCACGTGAACTCGTAGAGATATGCGGGTGCTCCGCCCTGTTGCACCTTGCGCTGCGCAGCCTCCACCGCACTGCGCCGATATTGGTGATCGCTGGCGATGATGTTGAAGAGGTCGCGTCCGCCGGCTGCGGGCCGTCGCTCTCGATAGTCGGCGATCACCTCGCGCGCCAGCGCTGGGTCGATGCCGACGAAGTGTGCAATCTCGCGGATGAGTTGGGCGTCGTCGAGCGGCAGGGTGAGGGGGTCGGCGGTGACGTCGTAGAAGGATTTTTCCGTTTCGCAGGTGCCGATCAGCAGCGGCACGTCGCGCGCGAGGTCAGGCGCAGCGGGATCGAAGGGATGGTGCGGCACGGTCGCGCCGTCGACGACGGGCCGAAAACTGTCGTTGCCGTTGGCGGATGCCACTGCACCGGTATACGCGGCGAGCAGTTTTCCCGCAGACAGGTGCTGCAGCGCCGCCGCCTGAGTTCGATCGAGCCCCGCCTGTGCCAGCAACCGATCAACCGCCGCGGTTGCGTTCTCCAGTGTGGCCAGGCGCAGATGCGAGGACGAGCTCTGCATGATCGCTTTGTGGAAGAGGCCCTTCGCCGCCGGCATCGTCATGCAGACGGCGACCTTCGAGGCACCGCCCGATTGACCGAAGATCGTGACGTTGCCGGCGTCACCGCCGAAGGTCGGGGCGTGATCGCGCACCCAGCGCAGCGCCACCACGATGTCTAGCATGCCGGCATTGCCTGCGTCGGGGAAGCGCGGATCGAGATCGCCCAGCTGGCAGAACCCGAAAACGCCGAGGCGGTGATTCAGCGTCACGACCACGACGTTGCCGGTACGGGCCAGGATGCTGCCGTCGATTCCGGCCGCACTGCCTGCGCCTCGGTCATAACCGCCGCCGTGCAGGTAGACCATCACCGGGCGTCGGGCACCGTCGTTCAAACCCGGGGTGAAAACGTTCAGCTTGAGGCAGTCTTCGCCGACGGGGCGGGTATCGCGGATCCAGGCGTTGGCGGCGCGAATCTTCTCGTCGCGTTGCGGCGCGCGTGGACCGAATTCCAGCGCGTCCTTGATGCCGGTCCAGCTCGGCGGCGGTGCAGGCGCGAGGAAACGGCGCTCGCCGGATGTCGGCGCGCCGTAGGAAATTTCCTTGAAGCTATGGATGGCGTTCTCGCGGGCGCCGCGCAGCTTGCCGCCGGCGATTTCAATCACGACGGTGTCGGGAGGAGAAGGGAGATCCGTCATGGCTACGATTTCCTTGTGTGCAATATCCGGGTCCGACCGCGAATCGCATTGATCCATGCGAATGGCATCACTGGCAACCGGCGATCAACGCACTGCTTGCAGTCCACTCCTGACGGATGCGCTGCTCCACAACGCCGATCTGTCTTGTGAGCCGAACACGGCGATCGTAGTCCGATTCTAGCAGCCTGTCCGACGGGATTTCGCGCGCTGCGTTGTGCCCAGAACGCGCGCAGGTTAGGCGCTCGGCGCAGTCCGATATCGCGAATATTGGCAAGACGAGCAACGACGCATGCGCGCGTTCTGGGCACAGCCCGAAGGGACGGGGCGCTTTTCGCGCAGGGCGGTGTCGGCCGCCTTGCCAATATTCGCGATATGGCTGCGTCGTCCTTCTAGCCCTGCACGAAAGGCACTCCCGTCGCAGTCGTGAAATCCAGTCCGACAGGCTGCTAGTGTCCTGAGTCGAAAATTCGCTGAACATGACATCGGGTCGAGCGTCGGATCGGACCGTTTCCCCGTGACCTTCGGCATCCGCCAACGCTTTTTCCAGGCCCGAAGGGTTGGGGTGAGGTCTTTCGGTCGTGTACGGGTGCCCGGTGAGATTGCTGTCCCCCCCGCTTCCCATCGCGGCAACGGAGGTCACCATTCGGGCTAAATATTGATCATAATCGAGTGTCGAGTTGTCTCCATTCGAGCACCAGATGACGATCACACCGCATTCGCCTCCTTTCCGCGCCGATCAGGTCGGCAGCCTCCTGCGACCGGCTCACCTGATCGAGGCCCGCGAACAACGCCGCAAGCGTTTGCTCTCGGACGAGGCGCTCAAAGTGATCGAGGATGAGGCGATCCGCGAGGTGGTGGCGCGCCAGGAAGAGATCGGACTGCGAGCCGTCAGCGATGGCGAGTTTCGGCGGCAGAACTATATCGTGGACTTCTTCCGCAAGGCGCTTGGGTCGGGCGGGCTGAGGGCGGAACAGGGAGATTTTTTCCATCGCAACGAGCGCGGCGAAACGATTCCGATCGAAAAGCTCGTCGTACACAAGCCGCTGCGGTGGACCGGACCGATCTTCGCAGAGCACCTTGCGTTCGTCCGATCGATCACCGGGCGCATGCCGAAGATGACGGTGCCATCGCCGATCGTACTGCACTTCATGGGCGGCAATGATGCAGTGCTGCGCGAAGCCTACGCATCGCTCGATACGTACTGGGCCGATCTGATCGAAGTCTACCGCCAGGAATTCGCTGCTCTGCATGCCGCGGGCTGCACCTACCTCCAGATCGACGAGACGTCTCTCGTCAAGTTCGGCGACTCTGAGATTCGCGCGATTCTCGAGCGACGCGGCGACGACTGGCGCCGGCTGGTCGAGATCTACGTCGAGGTCATCAACGCAGTACTCGCCAGCGCACCATCGGGACTGACGGTCGGCATCCACGTCTGTCGCGGCAACCGGCGAGGGTTCTGGCAGGCGGATGCGGGGTATGAGTTCATGGCGGATCAGCTTTTCCGCCGGTTGAACGCGAAGTTTTACTTCCTCGAATTCGACAGCCCGCGTGCAGGGCCGATCGACGCATTGAAGTACATGCCGCAGGACAAAACCGTCGTGCTGGGACTCGTGACCACCAAGTCACCCGACTTGGAGGATCCGCAGGTGCTGCGCGCGCGCGTCAAGGAGGCGTCTGCCTTCGTATCGATGGATCGCTTGTGCATCAGCCCGCAGTGCGGATTCTCCGGCAACGTGGGCAACACGGTCATGACGGCGGAGGAGCAGTTCGCGAAGTTGCGCCTGGTCGTCGAGACTGCGCGCTCATTGTGGCCCGACGCCTGAGCGCACACACGCTGGCTCGGTGTAAACAGGAGGAGATCAACATGCAGGCAAACGTTCTCAAGCGCTTCGCTGTCGCTGGAATTACCTGCGGTATGGTGGCCTGCGCCGCTGCTGAGGGCTACCCAACCAAACCCATTCGCATGATCATTCCGTTTCCGCCTGGCGGGGGCAGCGATGTCACGGGGCGCATCGTCGCGAGCGCGCTGAGCGAGCGTTTGGCCCGGCAAGTGGTCGTCGACAATCGTGCCGGCGCCGGGGGTGTCATCGGGACCGAGATCGCCGCCAACGCCGCAAGCGACGGTTATACGCTGCTGGTCGTATCGCTTGCGCATGCGATCAATCCCGGGCTCTACGATCTGAAGGGGCGCTACGACCCGATCAAGTCGTTTTCGCCGGTCGCGATCATGGCTGCGAGCCCGGTGGTGCTGGTGGTGCATCCGGGCGTGCCGGCCAAGTCCGTCGCGGATCTGCTCTCACTGGCGCGCAAGCAACCGGGCAAGCTGCAGTATGCGTCGGCTGGGGTCGGCAGTGTGACGCATCTCGCGGCGGAACTTTTCAAGTTCGCGGGCAAGGTCGATATCCTGCACGTGCCGTTCAAAGGGGCCGGTCCGGCGATGCTCGACGTCGTTGCGGGTCACGTGAACCTGTTTTTCGGGGGGCTGCTCGCCACGGTGCCGCAGGTGCGTGCCGGGCGCTTGCGCGCGCTGGGCGTCGGTTCACTCAAGCGCAATCCCGTGCTGCCCGACGTGCCTTCGATCGCCGAGGCCGGTGTGCCGGGTTACGAGACCGTGAACTGGTTCGGCATTGTTGCGCCTGCCGGTACGGCAGGCGCCGTTGTCGAGCGCCTGCACAAGGAGATCAGCGTCGTGCAGCGCCTGCCCGAGATCCGAAAGCAGTTCGACGCGGACGGCGCAACGGTCATGCAGATGAGCCCCGCGCAATTCGGGAGCTACATGGTCGCCGACCTGGAGAAATGGGGGCGCGTCGTGAAGGAAGCCGGAATCAAGGCGCGATAATGGCCAACGCAAGCATGGCGATCGGGGGCAGCATGAGCAACCTGGGCTCGACCCGGATCCGCGCGCCGAGCGACCCGCGCGCTGTGTTCGACGATATGGAGCGGCGTGGCTACACCGACGGTCTGCCGGTCATTCCCCCGACCGAAGCGCGCGTACGCGAAATGCTCGATTACGTCGGCATGGCGCCTGACGAGCTCATCGCCATCGTGCCGCCCGAGGGTGGGCCGGCGACCGTGGAAAAGGTGGCGATCAATGCGGTCATGGCGGGATGCCGGCCTGAGTATCTCCCCGTGGTGATCGCGGCGGTGCGAGCCGTGACGCAGCCACAGTTCAATCTCCTCGGCATCCAGACCACCACCAATCCGGTCGCACCGGTGCTCGTCGTCAACGGGCCGGTGCGTGACCGCATCGGGATCAACTCGCGGCGCGGCTGCCTCGGCCCAGGGTTCCGCGCGAACGCCACCATCGGGCGGGCCCTGCGGCTCGTGATGCTCAACATCGGCGGCTGTCCGCCCGGAGATGTCGACAAAGCCATCCATGGCATGCCCGGGAAGTTCACTTTCTGCTTTGGCGAACTGGAAGAGGAAAGCCCCTGGGAGTCGCTGCACGAAGAGCAGGGCTTTCGCAGGGAACAAAGCACCGTCACCGCCTTCGGCGGCCAGGGCACCCAGAATCTCTACGCTGCCATGCTCGATCCGGAGCACATCGTGCACATGCTCGCCGACGGAATGCGCGTGTACGGCAACAACGGCTATCTGCGCGCGGTCGGCTCACCGCTCGTGATCATGAGCCCGGGCCATGCGCGCATATTCGCCGCTCACGGCTGGGGCAAGGCAAGATTGCGCGCCGAGCTCTTCGAGCGCACCAAGATTCCACGCGCGTACATACCGACCGCGCCGCAGCTCTCCAAGCCGGTGTATTCCGACTATCCGCCCGAAGCCCTGTGTCAGCTCTGCCACGCGCCCGAGGACATCAGGATCGTCGTCGCCGGCGGCCCCGAGGCCTACCACATTACCTACGTCCCGAGCTTCGGTACCACGGTGCCGACGACAGCGGAGATCACAGTGGTCGTCACATAGAAGGAGCTTGTCGTGACCATGAACCCGATCGAGCACACCATCGAGTACCTCGACCCCGTTAGCCCGAACACCGATCGCAAGCTCTTCGTGCCCTCGGTCAGTGAACTGACCGGCAAGCGCATTGCGTTCGTCAACAATGGGTGGTTGAGCTTCACCCGCATCGGTCAGCGCATGGCGCAGGTGTTGACGCAGCGTTTCGGCATCGCCTCCTTCACAACCTACGCGATTCCGACATCCTGCGCGCCGCCGTCGGGCCTGCTGGAGCAGATCGCCGGCGAGGCCGACGTCGCCATCGTGGGCATGGCCAATTGAGGCTCCTGCACATCGTGGAGTGTCCACGACACGGCCCAGCTGGTGAAACTGGGGATGCCTGCGGTGGTCATCGCCACCGGGCAGTTCGAGAAGCTGGCCCGCGTCATCATGCGCTCGCAGCGCGTCCCCGAATCGATCGCGATCGTGATCGGCCCGAATACCGAGTTCGTGCCGCCGCAGGATCTGCAGACAATCGCCGACGAGGTGATCGAACAGGCGGTCGAGCGCCTGTCGGTGGTCCACACGGGCTGAGCGGTGCGCGTGTCGACCGCGTGACGGCGTTACGGTCTCGACGCTGATCCTTGCCCGCGGTTACCCGCGAGCGATGCGCTGTCTCAGCAGCCAGGGCAGATGCAGAACGGCTATTTGCGCTTTGTCAGTGGGCTTCCGCCCTTGCGTGCGAGATTCGCCTGATGCGTCGCATCGACGAGCGGCTGGACGGTGAACGTGGCCGGCACGCACTCCTGCCACTGATTGATGAGCTGGTGCAGGTGTTCATGAGAGACTGCGTCGAACACCACGACCGCACCTCTACCCGTCTTCACCCAGATATTCTTGACCACGCCCGACTTCTGCAGCGGCGCGAGCCACACCCAGAACTTGCGTTGATTGCCGCGTGCCTTCGATGGCTGCTCGGGACGCGGCGTGCTTATGACGAGGAACAGCATGGAAAGCGCCTCCTTAGGTCGGCCTGATGCCGCTTCGCATGTTACACGGGACATGAGAGCGCGCGCAGGGCGGGTGTCAGGTCGGCGCCCTTCGAAATCCTGTGTCGATGCGCCCCGTGCCGTATGCCTTCAGGGGGCGCTCGATGTCGTCAGTGCCGAAACGGCATGCTCGATGAATGCATGTGTCATCAGGGGCAGCTGGCGACCCCGCAGGTGGGCCACGCACAGGTGCCCGCCGGGAAACTGCCGGTCGGTGATCTCCCGTGCCACCAGTTCACCGCCATCGCTGACCGCACCGATGGCGATCTGGAACGAGATCGCCTGGTCCCGATAAAGGCACGCGCGCAGGAACTCGAAGCTGTTGCTCTCGACCACAGGCCGAAGCTTGAGGCTGCTGCGCTGAAGATAGCGCTCCAGCAATTGTCGCCCGCCGACCTCGCGATTGGGCAGTACCAGCGGAAAGTTCATGCATTCGCGCAGGCGGATGCCCCCGGCTTTCTGGGCCAGCGGATGCGTTCGATGCATCATGACGAGCAGACGCTGCTCGATCTGCGCCACGACCTCCAGATCCTCGCTGGCGGTGAGGTTGAAGACCAGGGCGATCTCCGCTTCGAACGCCCGCAGCGCCGAAAGTGCCTGCTCATGGTCGCCGATGCGGACCTGAAACTCCACTAGCGGGCGACTGGACCGAAAGCCGGAGATCAGACGCGGCATGAATTCCGGCGCCAGAGCCTGACTGGCCACCAGACGCACGTTGCCGCGACGCAGTCCCTGCAGCTCCTCGATCTGCGAGCGCACCAGATCGAGGGCGCTGGCCCGCGAGCGTACGTACTGCACGAAGAGTTCGCCCGCGGCCGTCAAGCGCATGCCGCGCGGCATGCGTTCGAACAGCGCGACGCCAAGCTCCTCCTCCAGATCCTGGATGCGGCGGTTGACCGCCGAGGGAGCGATATGCAGGTGCTCGGCCGCTTGCCGAATCGAGCCGAGCCGAGCTACTTCGTCGAAGTAGCGAAGAAACCGCAAGTGGTTCATGTCGGCGACAAGAGCACGAACAATGCCGGAGCGAAGCTCAACGTTGCCGAAACGGCAACTCGCATGCGCTCAAAAAGCAATTCCCGGCATCGGTGTCTGGCATGTACCGTGCACCGATGTTCGGCATGGAAACCACTTCAACCAACGAGCGGGCCGGCGGCCGTGATGCGAGCCTTGCCACGGCACGCGAGCGATCGAGAGGTGCAATGTCCCGGTCATGGGGGGTGGCGCTCCTTGCTGCATGGTCCGTTTTGAAAGAGGCAAACGATGGCGACAATCCAAATTGGTGCGCATCCATGCCCCGTCAGGGTGCATCGACCGGGTTGGTTCCGGCAACGGGGGCGACACGCCCATCCGGTGCCTCGCCGATATTGAGCAGTCCCCCCCTAGTTCTCATTGGAGTCAACTCATGATTCGTCGGAGTTCTCGCGTACTCATCGCCGCGCTTGCTGTGGTCATTGCCGTAATTGCCCTGCCCGAACGCGCCTCGGCGCAGACCAAGATCAAGATGGTGCTGAACTGGAAATATCAGGGGCCCCAGGCGTGGTTCTTTCTTGCCCAGGACAGGGGCTACTTCAAGAGCGAAGGGCTCGACGTCGAGATCGATCAGGGTGAAGGTTCGTCGGCCTCGGTCACCAAGGTCGCGGCGGGCGCCTATCAGGCGGGTTTCGGCGACATCAACGCATTGATCGACCTGTCGGCAAAGCGCCCCGCCGAAGCGCCGGTGGCTGTCTACATGATCTACAACACGCCGCCCTTCACGATCGTGGTGAAGCGCGACAGCCCGATCAAGGGGCCGAAGGATCTCGAGGGAAAGACCATCGGCGGACCGGCCAACGACGGTGCGCTCAAGCTTTTCCCGGCCTTTGCCAAGGTCACCAAGGTGGATGCGAGCAAGGTCAACATCACCAACATGGCTCCCAATCTGCGCGAGCAGATGTTGCTGCGTGGCCAGGTCGATGCCGTGTTCGGCTTCGTCAATACCGTGTACTTCAGCGCCAAGCTGGTCGGCATCAACCCGGAGAAGGATCTGCGCTTCATCAACTACGTCGACTACGGCATGGATCTCTATTCGAATGCAGTCGTGTTCAGCCGCAGCTTCGTGCGCGACAACCCGAAGGCCGTGCAGGGTTTCGTGCGCGCCTTGAACCGTGCGATCAACGACGTGCTCGCGAATCCCGATGCGGGCATGGATGCCGTCATGAAGCGTGAACCCCTGCTCAAGCGCGACGTGGAACGGGAGCGTCTGCTCGCGACGCTCGCGCGCGAGATGGGACACCCGGAGATTGCCAAGTTCGGCCTCGGCGCCATCGATCCGGAGCGGATGCGGCGCGCGATCGGCATCGTCGTGGAAGCCAACGCTCTGCCGCGCACGCCCGCGGTCAACGAGGTGTTCAACGCCGACTTCCTGCCGAGCCGAAACGAACGGGCCTCCAAGCTCTAGGAGGATGCGTGAATGAAACTCGGACTCGCGAAGAAGGTGGTGGTCATCACAGGGCCCGCAAAAGGCATGGGGCGGGCCATCACGCTGGCCTTCGCCGAGCAGGGTGCCGATCTGGCGCTCGCCGGGCGCGATACAGCTGCGATCGAACCGGTCGCCACCGAGGCGCGCGCCCTGGGCGTCGGTGCCCTCGTCGTTCGATGCGATCTGACCGACGAGGCAGATGTGCAGGCGCTCGCAAGCCGCACGCTCCGGGAGTATGGAAGGATCGATGTGCTCGTAAACGTGGCCGGCGGGTCGGGGCCCATCGGCAAGACCGGTGTCGAGACGACCGCTGCGGAGTTCGACGAGATCGTTCGGCTCAACATGACCGGGTGCTTCAACACCATGCGTGCCGTTCTGCCCACGATGATTGCCCAGCACTCGGGCAAGGTGGTCAACGTGGGCGGAACGTTCGGCATGCGCGGGCGCGCCGGCCGGTTGGCGTACTCGGCATCCAAGTGGGGACTGCGCGGGATCACGAAGAGCTTCGCGCTCGAAGTGGGAGTGCACAACATCAACGTCAACTGTGTCGCACCCGGCATGGTGGACGGTCCGCGGTTCCGCGAGAAGGTGTGCGCGAGCATGGCCGCCAAACTCGGAATCACCCTCGAGGAGGCGATGACCCGTCATGCGGCCGACTACGCGCTCAAGCGCGTATCGACCGACACCGACGTGGCCAACGCCTGCCTGTTCCTTGCCAGTGAAGTGAGCCGCCAGATCACCGGCGTGGACCTGCCCGTGGACGGCGGCTGGGCGATGCTCTGAGGAGATGAGAATGAAGCGTGTGGATCTCGTGATCCGCGGCGGCCAGGTGGTCGGGCCGGATCGGATCGTGGCTGCGAGCGTGGCCGTCGATGGCGAACACATCGTTGCCATCGGTAATGACGATGTAATGCCTTCCGGGAAGGAGGAAATGCGCGCCGATGGCCTTTATCTGCTGCCGGGGGCGATCGACAGCCACGTGCATTTCCGCGATCCCGGGTACGAGCACAAGGAGACCTGGGAGAGCGGGTCTGCTGCGGCGGTGTGCGGGGGCGTTACGACCGTGTTCGACATGCCGAATACCAATCCCCCCACCGGAACCCGCGAAGCGCTCGCGCTCAAGCTCAAGTCGGCGCAGCGCTCTTATGCCGATTTCGGGATCCATGCCTTGCTCGACGACTCCACGGTCGGGCATCTCGAAGACCTGATCGACGGCGGGGCAACCAGCTTCAAGGCGTTCGTCGGCAATACCTTCGGCAACCTCCCGGCGCCGAGCGACGGTGCACTGCTCGAGGGCTTCGAGAAGCTGGCGCCGCTCGGGTTGCGGACCGTCGTCCATGCGGAGAACTCTTCCATCCTCGCGCGTCGGCAGAAGGTCATGGAGGATGCCGGTCGGATCGATGCGCTCGCGCACCTTGCCGCACGTCCGGCAGTTTGCGAGATCGAGGCGATCGGCCGAGTGCTCACGCTGGCCGAGTGGACGGGGGCGCGGGTCCACATCGCACATCACAGTGCGGCCGACTCGCTCTACCTCATCCGGGACGCCAAGCGCCGCGGCGTCGACGTCACGGTGGAGACCTGTCCGCAGTACCTGCTGCTGAATACCGACGACATGCAGCGCCTGGGCGGGATCATGCGCCTCAACCCGCCGATCCGCGAGGCGCGCCACAATCAGCCGTTGTGGGATGCGCTGATGGACGGGTCGATCGACATGATCGCCACCGACCATGCGCCGCATACCCCGGAGGAGAAGATGCGCGAGAGCATCTGGGCTTGCGATTGCGGGTTTCCCGGCGTGGAAACGCAGATGCCGTTGATGCTCACCGAGGTCAACGCCAAGCGTGCAACGCTGATGGATTACGTGAGGTGGAGCGCAGTCAACCCCGCGCGCGCCTGGGGCATCTATGGTCTCAAGGGTGTGATCGCGACGGGCGCCCATGCCGACATCGCGTTCGTCGACATGACGCGCAGCGGCACGCTCGCGCAAGGGCGCCTGCAGAGTATCAGCAAGATCTCGCCGTGGCACGGGCGGGCGGTCCAGGGCTACCCCGTGCACACACTGCTGCGTGGCCGGTTCGTCATGCGCGACGGCCAACTGGTTACCGAAGCCAAGGGTTGGGGCCGGAATGTGAAGAGCATCCAGTGCATGCCCGCGCCGCGGCCCCGCAACACGGAGCTCTATAGCAGCGCCATTACCGCAACGCCGCCCGGCGTGCGCCCCAACGCCTTGCCGAGCGAAAGGCCGCGATGAAGCGACGTCAACACGTTGGCGTTCATCGCGTCGCCTGCCGCGGGCCGAGCGACTTGAGCGGCGTGCAGGCGCTCATCGAAAGCGGGAAACTGCTGCCCCGGGACATCGTCGCGGTGATGGGCAAGACCGAAGGCAACGGCTGCGTCAACGACCACACGCGAGATTTCGCGTCGTCGAGTTGGTGCCGCTTTCTGAGTCCGTACTTCGGCTGCTCGCCCGACGCTGTCGAACAGCGCGTGGCACTGGTGATGTCCGGCGGCACCGAAGGGGTGTTGTCGCCGCACTTCACGGTCTTCACGCGCTCGTGGACGGACGGTGCATCTCCCGGCACAGGCGACGCTGCGCCGAGGCTGGTGTTGGGTATCGCCCACACGCGCGTTTTCCTGCCCGAGGAGATCGGCCGCATGGCGCAGGTCGAGGCGACGGCGGCGGCAGTCCGCGTCGCGATGCAGGATGCGGGTATCGCGAACGGCGATGACGTGCACTTCGTTCAGGTGAAGTGTCCGTTGCTGACCGCGGCGAAGATGCAGTCTGCCGTGGCGCGATCCGCGTCGCTCGTGACACACGATACCTACGAGTCGATGAGCTATTCTCGCGCGGCCTCGTCGCTCGGCGTGGCGGTGGGACTGAATGAACTGCCGATCGGCCGGATCTTCGATCAGGTCATCGGGACCGACCGCGCCCTGTATTCGGCGCGAGCCTCGGCCTCGGCGGGCATCGAGCTCGATGGCAACGTCGTCATCGTGCTCGGCGAGGCCGCAGGGGCAAGCTCGCCGTACCGCATCGGTCATGCAGTCATGCGCGATGCGGTCGATGCGGCCAGTGTGCGGCATCTGTTGCGCGAGCGATTCGGACTCGACGCCGACGCGGATGCCGAGGCGATGCGGCGGCGCCTCGTGAACGTACTGGCCAAGGCCGAAGCGAGCCCCGACGGAAGCGTCCGCGGCGAGCGTCATACCATGCTCGACGACTCCGACATCAACGCGACGCGGCACGCCCGGGCGGCGGTTGGCGCCGTGCTCGCCTCCGTGGTGGGACAGACCGCGTTGTACGTCTCTGGCGGCGCGGAGCACCAGGGTCCGGCCGGCGGCGGTCCAGTTGCAGTGATCATGCGGACAGAAGACAGGTTCGAAACATGAGCGAAGCCTTCGTGGAACTGTCCGACGTCACTGTGCGCTTCAACGGCGGCACGGTCGCACTTGCACAGACGGATCTGCGGCTCGACCAGGGCGACTTCGTGGCCTTGGTAGGGCCGAGCGGCTGCGGCAAGTCGACGATCCTCAAGCTGGTGGCCGGCCTGCTCAAGCCGAGCTCCGGTGTGGTGCTCGTTGCCGGGCGCGAGGTCGGCCTGGCGGGCAGTGTGCGCAACGAAGCGCTCGGCGCATCCGAGCCGATGCGCATCGGACTGGCTTTCCAGAATCCGACGATGTTGCCGTGGCTTACGATACGCGAGAACGTGATGATCCCGCTCAAGATCGTCTCGCCGTTTCGCGAGCAGTACCGGCGCAAGAAGAAGGGCGAGTATGCAGAGCGGGCCGAGGGGCTGCTTGCGCAGGTCGGCTTGAAGGGGTTCGGCGACAAGCGTCCGTGGCAGTTGTCGGGCGGTATGCTGCAGCGGGCGTCGTTGTGTCGCGCGCTCGTCCATGAGCCGCAGCTGCTGCTGCTCGATGAACCGTTCGGTGCGCTGGATCAGTTCACCCGCGAGGAGCTCTGGAGCATCATGCAGTCCCTGTGGATGAGCCAGCGGCCCACGGTGCTCCTCGTCACCCACGACTTGCGCGAGTCGGCGTATCTCGCCAATCGCATCGCCGTGATGAGTGCGCGTCCCGGGCGCATCCTGGAGGATCGTCCGGTCCCCTTCGCCCGCCCGCGTACCGTCGAGATGAGCTACGCGCCGGACTTCGCCGCACTGGTGCAGCAGCTGCGCATGCGGATCGCACACGCGCGCGCGGAGGTCGACGCCTCGCCCGGGATCGTCGAGGTCACGCCATGAGCGCGCTCAACCCCGTGACGCGTCAACGTCTGCTCTCGGCAGGCGCCCTGCTGGGATTTTTTCTGCTCTGGGAGCTGGCTTGCGTCGCCACCGGCGTGTCGGACCTGATCCTGCCCCGGCCGAGTCAGATCGCGACCGTGCTGTGGGAAAAGATGCCGTTGCTGTGGCCGCACACCACGCAGACGCTTTACACCACACTGAGCGGCTTCGCGCTCGGCGTAATGATCGGCATCGTCATCGGCGTGGCGATCGGCTCGTCTAAAGTGGCTTATGACGTGGCCTATCCGCTTCTGGTCGGTTTCTCCAGCATACCGAAGGTGGCGGTGGTGCCGATCTTCGTGGTCTGGTTCGGCGCGGGAACCGTTCCTGCCATCCTCACCTCGATGGTGATCAGTATCTTTCCGGTCGTCGTGAACGTTGCGACCGGCCTCGCGACGACGGAGCCTGAGCTCGAAGACGTTCTGAAGGTGCTCGGGGCGCGCAAGCGCGACATACTCTGGAACGTCGGCTTGCCGCGTGCGCTGCCTTACCTCTTTGCTTCGCTGAAGATTGCGATCACGCTCGCTTTCGTCGGGACCGTGCTGGCCGAAACGGTGGCTGCCAATCGCGGCATCGGCAACGTGATGATGATCGCCAGCGGCAACTTCGATGTGCCGATGGTATTCGCCGGGTTGGTCATCCTGGCGGTGATGGGCGTGATGCTCTATGCCGTGTCCTCGTTCATCGAGAGGCGCATGACCGGCTGGGCACAGCGCAAGAACGATGTGGTGATGGCATGATCGGTGCTCGCCCGATCGGCAGACAGCCTGCAACGTGTCGGCGATTCACCGGACGCAAACTCTAAAGGGAGCTTACGACTCATGTCTCGAATTCGAATGACCGCCGCAGGACTCGTCTTCGTCGCGCAAACCCATCCGGAAGCCCCGCTCACCGTCGCAGCCTTCATGACCTTGCTGCCGTATCGGCAGAAGCTCATACACGTGCGCTGGAGCGGCGAAGGCGTCTGGGTGCCGCTCGGCGATTTTCAGCTCGGGGTGGGCTTCGAGAACCACACCAGCCATCCCTCCGTGGGCGACATCCTGTTTTATCCGGGCGGCTACAGCGAGACCGAGATCATCCTCGCATACGGCTCTTGCTGCTTCGCCAGCAAGATGGGGCAGCTCGCCGGCAACCACTTTCTGACCATCGTCGAAGGCCGCGACCAGCTGCGTGCGCTGGGCACCAAGGTGCTGTGGGAGGGTGCGCAGGACGTGTTGTTCGAGGCGGTGTGAACGCTCCGGAAGTAAACCCGTTCCGATCGGATAAGGCTGCCGGACGAGGCGCCCGTCGGCATCGGCGTCGCCGCTGCTCTGGCACGGGGGCCACTGCCTTCACAGCCGCGGAATCGAACCAGCTTCCACTGCCGATCGAGGGCGCCGCACTGTTCGCAACAGGGTTTGCACCAGACGTTGAAACACGAACGACCAAACCACGCACACCCACCAGGTCAGCAACAGCAGTGCCACGCCCCATGCCGGCGACTGACCACGCCAGGTAATCCATGCCGCGTTGGCGGCAACCAGCGGCATGAAGTGCGTTACGAAGAGCGAATACGACGCGTCGCTGTGACGAAGCAGCCACTTCGAGGACCGCGCGGACGGATGCCATCGCTGAATGCCCCACCAGATCAGCACGCATACCAGCACGGAGAGCAGTAGGCGGGGTCGCGGAAACATCAGCCCCGCCATGACGGCGCTGACTGCGCAGAGCACGAGCAACGTGCGCGCGCTGCGCTGCACTTGTGGTGAGCCATGCAGCGTCAGGGCGAGCAGAGCGCCCAGGCCATACGATTCGAAGAAGTAGATCGCCCAGCGATCCCATGCCGGATCGCGGTTGAAGTACCACTGCGACGCAAGGCATAGCAGCGCTACGGGCACGAGCACACTTTCACGACGCGCACCGAGGCGCCACAGTCCCCACGCCAGGATATTGAGCAGGGCAAACAGCTGGAAGTCGATCGCAACGTACCAGGCGCCCACGGTCATCGAGGGTTGCCCGACGAAATCCTGGATCAGCAACACATGGGCCACCCATTGCCACACCGTTGGTTGCGCGGTGAGCCAGTCCTGATTGATGTGGGGGCGCAGCCAGGTCACCACCAGCGCCACGCCCACAATAGCGAGCAGGAAAGGCGGCGCCAAGCGCAGATAGCGCTTGACCAGCCGACCGCCCAGCGACGCTGGGTGGGGTGTCAACAGACCCTGGGCTGCCAGGAACCCGCCCATGACGAAAAAGATCTGGGTCGCGAAACGTCCGTAGTCGAACAGCATCTCGGACAGCCAGGGCCAGATCTGTTCGAGTGCTTCGGCCAAGGGGCCATAGGCGGCCAGGTGGTGGAGAACGATCACGTGCGCCGCCAGGATGCGCAGAGCATCCATGAGGTACGAGCGTTCGGTCATGGCGCTCATCCGGGCGGGTGCTAGTCAATGAACGCCTGTTCGTACGGCTCAACTCGCCGCGACGCGGCGGGCGATATGGCTCAGCGCTTCCTCAACCTGGTCGATCAGGATCAGGCAAAGATCGTCGGGTTCAAGGCGTTGCAGCGCGGTGTCGATCGCGGCGAACTCGCCGCGGATTTCTTCGATCTCGCGGGTGCGACGCGCCCCCACCAGCCCCTGACGCAGGAGACCGACGACCTCGCCGTCACCCCGGCCGCGCTGCGCCTGGTCCTGATAGAGGATGACGTGGTCGAAGGCGTCGCCGAGAATCTGTGTCTGCTCGCGGATGTCCTGGTCGCGGCGGTCACCCGCGCCGCTGATGACGACGATGCGGCGGCGCGCAGGCATTGCCTCGACCGCGCGCACCAGCGCGAGCATCGCGTCCGGGTTGTGGCCGTAATCCGCGATCACGGTAGCTCCGCGGCACGAGAACTCGTTGAACCGACCGGGAACGGTGCCGGCGTCGCTTTTGAACGTCGCGAGCGATCTCTCGATCGCTGCCCAGTCGATGCCGAGTGCCCAGGCGGCTGCCATCGCGGCCATCGCGTTCTCGACCTGAAAGGGGCGTGTGCCGCCACGAGTCAGCGGAATGTTGGCGAGCGAGATGCGTCGCTCGCGACGGCCCTCGGTCGCCACCAATGAACCGCCGTCGACGTAGACCGTGCGTCGGCCGCGCGCACGGTGCCTCGCCATGACGGGCAGGCTGCGGTCGTGTGCGAAAAACGTCACCGAGCCCGGGCATACGTCGGCCATCGCGGCCACGATCGGATCGGCGGCGTTGAGCACTGCAACACCGTCTGGCGATACGTTCTGCACGATCACTCGCTTCAGAACGCCGATGTCATCGACCGAGGTGATGTAGTTCAGTCCGAGATGATCGCCCTTGCCCACGTTGGTGACTACCGCGACCTTGCAGCGGTCGAATCCCAGGCCCTCACGCAGCAGTCCGCCGCGTGCGGTCTCGAACACTGCGGCGTCGACCTCCGGGTGCAGCAGCACGTTGCGCGCACTCTTCGGGCCGCTGCAGTCGCCCGAGTCGATCTGCCGGCCGTTCACGTAAACGCCGTCGCTGTTGGTCATGCCCACGCGCATTCCGGCGCTCGCCATCATGTGAGCGATCAGCCGCACCGTGGTGGTCTTGCCGTTGGTGCCGGTCACCGCGACCACCGGAATGCGAGCGTCGTTGTTTTCGCCGAACATCATGGAAACGATGGCCTCGCCGACTGCGCGGCCTCTGCCGTAGGAGGGGCTCAGATGCATGCGCAGGCCTGGTGCGGCGTTGACCTCGAGGATGGCGCCGCCTTGCTGTTCCAGAGGCTTGAGCACGCTTTCGCAGACCACGTCGACGCCCGCGATGTGCAGCCCGACCATACGCGCTGCTTCGACGGCCCGGGCAGCAACCTCCGGGTGGACATCATCGGTCACGTCGGTTGCGGTACCGCCGGTACTGAGATTCGCGTTGTTGCGCAGGATCACTCGCGCGCCCTTCGGCGGGACTGAATCAGGCGTGTAGCCCTGAATATGAAGCCGTGCCACGGCGATCTCGTCGATCCTGATCTTGGTGAGGGTGGTTGCGTGGCCATCGCCTCGGCGCGGGTCGGCGTTCACCTCGTCGACGAGTTCGCGGATGCTGTGAACCCCGTCGCCGATGACATAGGGTGGATCGCGGCGGGCCGCGGCGACCATGTGATCCCCGACCACGAGCAGGCGGAAGTCGTTGCCCGGAATGAAACGCTCAATCATGATGTCCGAGCGGTACTCGGTGGCCGCGGCGTAGGCGACCTCGAGATGCTCCCGCGTCGTGACGTTGACCGCCACGCCCTTGCCTTGATTGCCGTCGCGTGGTTTGACAACGACCGCGCCGCCGATTTCGCGCATTGCTGCCCAGGCGTCCTTGACGTCGTTTACCGGACGGCCGTCGGGCACCGGTACGCCCGCTGCCGCAAGCAGACGCTTGGTGAGTTGTTTGTCCTGCGCGATCTGCTCGGCGACGGCGCTTGTCGTATCCTCTTCGGCGGCCTGGATCCGGCGCTGCTGGCTGCCCCAGCCGAACTGCACCAGGCTGCCGTCGGTAAGGCGACGAAAAGGAATGCCTCGGGCCACTGCGGCCCTTACGATCGAACCGGTGCTCGGGCCGAGCCGAACGTCCTCGTCGAGTTCACGAAGCCGCGTGAGCGCGGCATCGAGATCGAACGGGCGATCCGCGAGCGTGGCCTCGTAGAGAGCCTGTGCCTGATCCAGCGCGAGTCGTCCAACGCTCTCCTCCGTGTATTCGACGACGGCCTGGTAGACGCCTGGCTCGATCGTGGTCGCCACGCGGCTGAACGTGACGGGACAGCCAGCTTGCGTCTGCAGGTTCAGTGCCGCACATGCCAGCACGTTTGCGGCCGGTACCGGCCCTTCCTGCCCGATCGAGCGCAGGGCCCCGATCTGCGGGAAGCGCGCACGCAGCCTGGCCTCGAAGCCGGCTATTCCGTCGATCGATCGTTCATGGTCGGAGCAGACGACGATCGCTTCGATCGCAGTGTTCCGGGTCCACAAGTTCGGGCCGCGCAGGACCCTGATGCGGGAAATTTTCATTGCGGGAGTACGTTGGGGTGCGGCATGTGGCTAATGCACTGCGACGGCGACAGGGGCGACGGGGGTGACAGGCTCGAAAGTCTCGATGCCTGTACGGATGAGTTCGGCGTTGATGCCCAGCGCCCAGGCTGCGCCCACGGCGGCCAGCAGGCTCTCGAGTGCGGTGTCGGAGGCCTTCTTGCCCGCGAGTGGCACGCGGGCGAGGTTTGCGAGCACCGTCTCGTCGCGGCCGGCCGCCAGCACGAGGTGGCGGTCTCGAACGATAACGGCGCGGCCGCCGTTATCGCGGTGCGCCCCGAGCGCGACCGCGTCAGGGTCGATGGAGAAGAAGATTACGTCGCCATCGCACAGGGAAGCCATCGGCGCAACCAGCGGGTCGGCGGCGTTGAGCACTGCCACGCCGCGCGGCAGGACGACATCGACCTGGGTGCGAAGAACCTTGTACATCTGTTCGGCGTCTTCGATGTACTCCTCGAGCAGCGTCGATGCGGGGTCGAGTCCGGTCACGACACCGATCTCGCAGCGGTCGTAGGCAAGCCCTTCGGCGACCATCACTTGGGCGCCGTTCTCGATGACAGCTGCTTCGAGGGATCGATTCATGAGCAGCGTTTGCGCCGGAGCGAAGCGCGCGCAGTCGCCGGTGTTGACCCGGCGACGGCCGAGATATAGTCCGTCGGCACAGGCCAGGCCGACATGCAGGCCGTCCAGGTGCAGGAACTGCGCAACCAGGCGCGCAACGGTCGTCGTGCCGTGCGATCCGGTAATGCCCACTACCGGGATGCGGCCGTCGTCGTCCGGCGCGAACAGTTGTTCGACGATGGCGCGCCCAACCGGCTGCGGCTTGCCGGAGGCCGGACGCAGGTGCATGTCGAGACCAGGGCCGGCATTGACCTCGACGATCGCAGCGCGCTTCTCGGATACGGGCCTGGCGATGTCCTCGGCGACGATGTCGATTCCGGCGATATCCAGGCCGATCACGCGGGCGGCCAACACGGCGGCCTCGCAGAAACTGGGGTGCACGCGATCCGTTACGTCGACGGCGATGTTGCCGTTGCGCTGCACCAGGACCCTGCGTCCTTGCGCCGGTACAGAGTCGGCGTTCAAGCCTTGCCGCCGCAACTGAAGTTTCAAGGTCGCATCGAGCCAGATCCTGAAAAGCGGCCCTCCTGCTTCACTACTGCGCATGGGATCTGAATTCAGTTGGCTGTCGATGAGCGACTTCACACTCGACGTGCCGTCGCCGACGATCCATGCGGCATCACCGCGCAGCGCCGCGACCATGCGCCCGCCCACGACCAGCAGTCGATGTTCGTTTCCCGGAACGAAGCGCTCGACCATCACGCCGCTGCCTTCTTCCAGCGCGACGGCATAGGCGGCTTCGATGTCGTCGCGGCCCGACAAGTCGAGACACACACCGCGGCCATGGTTTGCGTCGATCGGTTTGACCACCACGGGCAGGCCCACTTCCTCGGCGGCTGCCCATGCGTCCTCGGGGCTCTCGACGATTCTGCCCTCGGGGACGGGCACACCGCACGATCGCAGCAGCCGATTGGTAAGGTCCTTGTCGCGCGAGATTCCTTCGGCGATCGCACTCGTGCAATCGGTTTCGGCGGTCCAGATCCTGCGCTGCCGCGCACCATAGCCGAGTTGCACGAGGTTTTTCTCGTTCAGGCGGATCGTGGGGATGCGGCGGTCATCGGCGGCGTCCACGATCGATGCGGTGCTCGGTCCCAGGCAGAGATCGTCGGCCATGTCGCGCAGCTCATCGACGAGACCCGCGACGTCGAACGGCCGATCTTCGATTGCCGCCATGACCAGATCCCGGCCGCCGTAGAGTGCGTGGCGGGTCACCTGTTCGTGCCAGCAGGTGACGACGACCTTGTATACACCGCGTCTGGATACTTCCCGGGCTCGACCGAAGCCGCCCGTCAGTCCGGCGAGTGCCTGCAATTCAAGGACTACATGCTCCATGATATGGGGCGTCCAGGTGCCTTCCCTCAATCGGCGAAGGAAGCCGCCGCGCTCGTCGTAACTGCACCGGTGCTCGATCAGGGAGGGGATCCAGGCGGACAGCCGTTCGTATAAACCGGGCAGGCGGTTCGACGGGTAGTCCTCGAGGTCATGAATGTCGACCAGCGCCTCGAGCACCGGCGCCGGACCGTATTTCCACATGCTCGGGCCCTTGAGGTGCCGCACGGAGAGTATTTCGATGTACTTGCGAGTCATCGTGAGGTGGGGGCGCCTGCAGGCGCTTTGTTGTCGTAGATACCGTCAACGTGGCACGACCGAAACGGTTTACCGGATCGAAAAAAACGATGACGCGGACGACTCCGGTCCGGTCAGAACCCGTATTCTCCGCAGTTTCCCGGCGCCAGATGCGTTACGCTTGCTACCTCCGCAATGAACAACATGTCCCTCGCCCCGATCTCCGCATCAGGCATGCTGCCCGAACGCTGGCGCACGGAAGTGCACGACCACGTCCTTGGGCAGGAGGAGGTCCTTGCGTCTCTCGAGCTCGATCTCGATGCGGCGCTGCGCTTCGCTCCGGGGATCGTTCTGTTGACCGGTCAGCGGCTGCTCGCCAAGGCCCCTCGCGATTCCACCTTTAGTGAATGGCCGCTGCGTGCGGGGCTCGAAGTTCGATTGCACGACCATGCGGGGGTCGGCGCACTCGAACTCTTCGACGGGGCGAACCGCCTGGGCGTCTGGCGCTTCACACTGGGCCGCAACGGGGCGGCACAGCGACTCGTGCAGCGCTTCAAGGAGACCCGAGATAACGTCGTGACCGGCGGCGAGGTCATCCGGCCGACGACGCTGCTCTGTCCCCGTTGCCAGGCCACGCTGGCTGCGGACCAGGAGGAATGCCCTCGTTGCGCGGAGGAGGTCAGCGCGCCCCCATCGACCTTGACGCTGTTTCGCCTCTGGCGCTTTGCGGTCCCTTATCGGGGGCAGTTGTTGCTCGGCTTCCTGCTCACCCTCGCAGGTACCGCCGCCACGCTCGTTCCGCCGTACCTGACGATGCCGCTGATGGACAAGGTGCTGATCCCCTATCAGAACGGCGTGCCGATCAATGTCGACCTGGTCCTCGGCCTGTTGGTCGGGCTGTTCGCTGCGGCCGCGCTTGCCTGGGTACTCGGCTGCGCGCGCACGCATGTGCTCGCCCTGGTGAGCGAGCGTATCGGCGCCGATCTGCGCTCGTCCACCTACGAGCACCTGTTGAAGCTGTCGCTGGAGTACTTCGGCGGCAAGCGCACCGGGGATCTCATGGCCCGCATCGGCTCGGAGACGGACCGCATCTGTCTTTTCCTCTCGCTGCACCTGCTCGACTTCGCCACCGACGTGCTGATGATCGTCATGACCGCGGCGATCCTAGTGACGATCAATCCGTGGCTCGCCCTGGTGACGCTGGCATCACTGCCCTTCATCATCTGGCTGATCCACATGGTGCGGGACCGCCTCCGAACCGGATTCGAGAAGGTCGACCGGATCTGGGGTGAAGTGACGAACGTGCTGGCCGACACCATCCCGGGAATCCGGGTCGTCAAGGCCTTCGCACAGGAGCGGCGCGAAGCCGCACGCTTCCGACAGGCGAACGACCATAACCTGGCGGTCAACGACCGGGTGAATCGCGTATGGTCGCTGTTCTCGCCCACGGTGACTTTGCTCACCGAAATCGGCCTGCTGGTGGTGTGGGCATTCGGGATCTGGCAAGTGTCGCGCGACGAGATCACGGTCGGTGTGCTCACGGCATTCCTCGCCTACATCAGCCGCTTCTATACCCGTCTCGACTCGATGAGCCGGATCGTTTCGCATACCCAGAAGGCTGCTGCGGGCGCCAAGCGCATCTTCGAAATCCTCGACCATGTTTCCAGCGTGCCGGATCCGGCACGGCCGGTCCATCTGGATCGCGTGCGTGGGCGCATCGAGCTGCGCGGGGTCGGGTTTCGATATGGCAGCCGCAAGGTCGTCCATGGCGTCGACCTCGATATCGCGCCCGGCGAGATGGTCGGGCTGGTCGGCCACAGCGGCTCGGGCAAGAGCACGCTGGTCAACCTGATCTGCCGTTTCTACGACGTTACGGAGGGGGCGATCGTGGTGGACGGCGTGGACATCCGCGCGCTGTCCGTTTCCGACTATCGCAGCAATATCGGGCTGGTGCTGCAGGAGCCGTTTCTCTTCTACGGCACGATCGCCGAGAACATCGCCTACGGCAAGCCGGAAGCGACCCGCGCCGAGATCGTCGCTGCCGCGCGCGCGGCGCACGCGCATGAATTCATCCTTCGGCTTGCGCACGGCTACGACTCGCTGGTCGGCGAGCGCGGACAGGCTCTGTCGGGTGGCGAACGCCAGCGAATTTCAATCGCGCGCGCGCTGCTGATCGACCCGCGCATCCTCATCCTCGACGAGGCTACCTCGTCGGTCGATACCCAGACCGAAAAGGAGATCCAGAAGGCACTCGACAACCTGGTGCGCGGGCGCACCACGATCGCGATCGCGCATCGACTGAGCACGCTGCGCCAGGCGGATCGCCTGGTCGTGCTCGAGCGCGGAGAGGTGGTGGAGGTGGGCAAGCACGAAGCTCTGATGGCGCGCGGCGGTGCATACTGCAGTCTCTACCAGGCCCAGGCGCGCAACGTCGATACCGACCCCGACGATCTCGCCTGGCAGGCGCCGGCGGCGCAGGGCGGACGCATCGCGTCCGGCAGTCCGGGTTGATCCGGCGATGTCGACGTCACCCCAGCCGGACCCTTTCAAGCTCAGTCGATCGACTGCGGGGCGCTTGGTGCTCACGACTGCCGATGGCAAGGTGCACGAGGCCGTGGCCGTGGTGAGAGCCTTTCCGATCGGCGCCCCCGACGAAGGGTTCGCGCTCGTCAGTGCGGAGGGCCGTGAGCTGGCATGGATCGACCGCCTCGAAGATCTCGCACCCGATTTGCGCGGGCTCGTGGAGGAGGACCTGGCCGGGCGGGAATTCATGCCGGAGATCCGCCGTCTGATCGGGGTATCCAGCTTCGCCACCCCCAGCACATGGGAGGTCGAGACCGACCGCGGCGACACTTCGCTCGTGCTGGGCGGCGAGGAGGACATCCGGCGACTGGGCCGCGACGCATTGCTGATCGAGGATATCCACGGCATCCACTATCTGATCCGCAATCTGGGCAAGCTCGATCGCACGAGCCGCAAGCTGCTCGACCGCTTTCTGTAGTGCGCCTTCAAGCCCGGATACCCACCGTGACCTCTGATCTCCCTGCCGACTTCGCGCGTCGCGTCGTCGACTGGCAAGCGCAGCACGGCCGGCACGATCTGCCCTGGCAGCGAACTCGCGATCCGTATGCCATTTGGGTGTCGGAAATCATGCTGCAGCAAACGCAGGTCGCTACGGTGATTCCCTACTACGAGCGGTTCATGGCGAGATTCCCGAGCGTTGCTGCGCTTGCTTGTGCGGCGATCGACGACGTGATGCACGCTTGGAGCGGCCTTGGGTATTACTCCCGGGCGCGCAACCTGCACAAAGCGGCGAATGTCATCGTCGAGGTGCATCGCGCCCGATTTCCCGCATCGACCGATGCGCTTGCGACGCTGCCCGGCATCGGACGCTCGACCGCCGCAGCCATCGCGGCACTTGCCTATGGCGTGCGGTGCGCGATACTCGACGGTAACGTGAAGCGCGTGCTGTGCCGGTGCTTCGCGATCGAGGGTGATCCTGCGGCCAGCGGCGTCGAGCGCCGCCTCTGGATGCTTGCGGAAACCTTGGCGCCGCCCGAAGATATCGCAGCGTACACCCAAGGCATGATGGATATCGGTGCCACAGTCTGCATGCGCGCACGACCTCGCTGCGACGAGTGCCCGCTACGTAGCGTTTGCATCGCGCATCGTGCGGGGCGCGTCGACGAGTTGCCGCAGGCGCGCAAGCGCAAGCCGGTGCCCGAACGTCGTGTGGCAATGCTCGTATTGCGGCAGGGTGCCAACGTGCTGCTCGAGAAGCGGCCCCAGTCCGGCATATGGGGCGGGCTGTGGTCTTTGCCCGAGGCGGGCGTCGACGATGACCTGCGGGCGTACTGTTCGCGCCGCTTCGGCGTCAGCGACATGTCGTTGTCGGAACTGCCTGAACATACGCACGGGTTCACGCATTTTCGACTGCGCATTCGACCATGGCGGATCGATGTGAATGGCTTGTCGGCGTCGGCCGCGGAGCCGGGAAGCATGTGGCTGCCACTGGATGCTGCACGGAGCGCGGCGATACCCGTGCCGGTGCGAAGGATCTTGGAGAGTCAGCGATGAAACCGATGTCCCGTAGCCTGCTCACGGTAGGACTCGTCATTCTAGGGGTGATCTTCTACGAAATGACGCGTCCTATCGGACAACCCCCGGGCATACTTGCGCCGAACCCGCCAACGGTCATGCCGGCAGGCGACAAGGCGCCGACGTTTGAACGCGACGGCCATGTCCTCGCCGGGCTGGCGAAGTTCGAGGCGCAGGCAAGAATCGTATCCGTCGAGCGTTACAGCCGCGACCCGCAGGCGAAACTTTCTCCGCGCGATTTCGTGCTCGGCTGGGGCCCGCTTTCCGACATCACGACCTTCAAGGGCGTCGACGTGGCCCAGACTGATCGAACCGTCGTCTTCGAATCCTACGATCCCAAGCTGCCCAAGGATACCGTTGCGTCGTACCTCGTGAATCTGCATGTCATCGGCGCGGATGCGAAGCTGGACGAGCAGATTCGTGACTCGCGTCGCGGCAGCATCGTTCGAATCTCGGGGTGGTTGGTGGAGGTGAAGTCCGGCGAGGGCTGGCGCTGGAAGGGGACGCCACGATCGGCGCCGCCGACGATGCCGGGCTCGGTGTTGTGGGTACAGTCGCTCGAAACGATCGAGGCCGTTGCGCCCACAGCGCTTCCGTCGAAATAGCGGGTACTCGCGACTGCGTGCCGACGTATCAGGGTGATTGTTCCATCCCGGCAGCGACAAGCACGTCCCGGAGCGTGGCGAGGCGCGCCGTTGCCGAGTTGGTTTCCAGGAGCTGCTGGCGCAGCCCGGTCGACAACGGCAATAGCTCGCCGAGTCGCCAGCTGATCCACTGCGCATCGTCGAGTTCGATCTTGCCGGGAAAGCGTTCGGCCCCGATGCGTTCCACCAGTTCCGACATCACCCCGCGGCAAAGTGCATCCGGCGGTTCGGCAGTGGTTTCGGGTTCCAGGTACTCCGCTTCGCAAACGAGCAGCCCGAGGGCTGCGACCTCACTCTGCACTACGCGAAAGCGCCGTTCGCCGCGGGCAAGCAATTCGAAGAGGTTGGGATGCGGCAAGTCCCACTCTTCGATGAGGGCCGTACAACCGATATCGGCCGCAACGGCAGGTGTGCCGACTTCCTTGCCTTCACGAATCATGCACACGCCGAAAGGCGTACCGTCGCGCACGCAGCGCTTGGTCATTTCGACATAGCGCTGCTCGAATACCTTGAGCGGCAGGCGTCCGCCCGGGAACAGCACGGTGTTCAGGGGAAAGAGCGGCAGCTCAAAGCGTTCGGGCATCTCAGATCTCCGGCAGCTCGCGATGGCGCACGAGGACCTTCGTCTGAACCGAGAAATGACGGGCAAGTTCCTCGACGATGAAGACCGATCGGTGCTGACCGCCCGTGCAGCCGATGGCAACGGTGAGGTAGGCGCGGTTGTCGCGCACGAAGGAGGGCAGCCAATTTTCGAGGAAGCCCCGTATGTCCGAAAACATCAGGCCCACCGATGCTTCGGCCTGCAGGAAATCGATGACCGGCTTGTCGCGACCGTTGAGCGGCCGCAGAGCCGGATCGTAGAACGGATTCGGCAGGCTGCGGACATCGAAGACCATGTCGGCATCCAGCGGCAGGCCGTTCTTGAAGCCGAACGATTGGAACAACAGGGTAAGTCCAGTGCGTTCGATACTGACGAAATCCCGGATCCAGGCACGCAGTTGCGCGGGTTTGAGGTCGCTCGTATCGATGTGATGCGCGAGCGCGGCGATCTCGGCGAGTAGATCGCGTTCCCTTGAAATGGCCTCGGGGAGTGTGAGCTCACCCTCGGACAGCGGATGACGCCGACGCGTCTCCGAGTAGCGCTTGACCAGGGTATCGGTGCTTGCCTCGAGGTATACGAGCTCGACCTCGACACCGCTTTGACGCAGCACCAGCAGATGCTGGGGCAGCAGCGGGAGGGTCTCCGAGCTGCGCACATCGACGCTGATGGCGACATGCGGATGGGCAGACTCGCGCAGATACGCCACGACCTCGATCAGGAGCTTGGCCGGAAGATTGTCGACACAGTAGTAGCCGAGATCTTCGAGTGCATTGAGGGCAATGCTCTTGCCCGATCCGGACATGCCCGTCAGGATGACGAGTTTCATGGGCGATCCTGCATCGCTCACGGTTTCTCCTCATCGGTCTGTACGTCCCGCATGTGTTGTTGATGACGCTCGATGAATACGCGGGTGCTGTCGATGCCGCGCAGCTGCAGAACGTAATTGCGCACGGCCGCTTCGACCAGGACAGCGAGATTGCGCCCTGCCGCGACGGGCACCGTGACCTTGCGTACATCGACGCCGAGCACGTTTTGGGTGCTGGCTGCCAACGGCAATCGCTCCAGGCGCACGCCGTCGCCCGCAGGCTTGTCCAGATGCACGATCAGCTTGAGGTTCATGCGCGGGCGCACCGAGGTTTCACCGAAGATCGTGCGGATGTCGAGTACGCCGAGGCCGCGCACTTCGAGGAAATCCTTGAGCAGCGACGGGCAGCGGCCTTCGAGTGTTTCCGGCGCCGTGCGATACAACTCCACGACGTCGTCGGCAACGAGCCCGCTGCCGCGCGAGATGAGTTCCAGTCCGAGTTCGCTCTTGCCCACGCCCGAGTCGCCCGTGATCAGTACACCCATGCCCAGGACGTCCAGAAAAACCCCGTGCATGGTCGTCGATTCGGCCAGCGCGCGGGCGAGGTAATAGCGCAGCAGCCACATGAGATGGACGCTGGGCAGCGGCGATGCGAAGAGCGGGGTGCTCGTCGCATCCGCCATGCTGCGCAGCGAAGCCGGAGCGGTCTCGCCTCCGGTGACGATGAGACAGAAGATATCCGTTCGCGCGAGCTGTTCGAGAGCGCTCAGGCGCTGGGTTGAATCCAGCGCTTCGAGATAGGCGATTTCCGTCTTGCCGAGCACCTGGATCCAGTTGGGATGGATCAGGTTGAAGTGGCCGATCAGTCCTTCGGTCGATGTCGATAGCCGCTCGGGGGCGATGTCATGCGTGGCTCCCTGCTGACCAGAGATCCATTCGAGCTGGAGTTTCTCGCGGTTGTCTTCAAACAGCCGTGCTGCGCTGAGGTGCTGCATGGGGCGCCCAGTCGCTGATCAGTCTGTGGATGTCGGGTGCGCTCGCTTCCTGCAGCAGCTTTTCGCGCAGGGTGCGATCGCTGAACATTTGTGCGAGTTCGGAGAGTATCTGCAGATGGAGGTCCGTGGCTTTTTCGGGAACGAGCAATACGAACACCAGGTTTACCGGCTGGCCGTCGGGCGCATCGTACGCAATGGCATGGTTCAATCGGACCAGTGCGCCCACCGCTTCCTTGAGCCCCTTGATGCGCCCGTGCGGTATCGCGATGCCTTGACCCAAACCGGTGGAGCCGAGTTTCTCCCGCGCGAACAGACTGTCGAACACCTGGCTGCGTGCGATCTGGTGGTTGTTCTCGAACAGCAGACCGGCCTGCTCGAACACGCGCTTCTTGCTCGATACGTCGAGATCGAGCAGCACATTCGATTCCGGGAGCAGTCTTGCGATCAGATTCATCCGGACGGGAGTCTTGTAAAAGTGGGAGAGTGGGGTTTGATCGATGCGGCGGGGAGAAACGGTCCAGGAGCGCTTTGCGTTGCAGGCTTATTCGATGACGGTTCGCTTGATGCCGGCGTCGCCGCGGGAGTCGGAGCGCTTTTCCTTGTGCTTGACGATTTGCCGGTCGAGCTTGTCGATCAGGGTATCGATGGCCGCGTACATGTCGGTGTTCTGGCTCTCGGCGAAGAGGTCCTTGCCGCTCAGGTGGATGCTTGCCTCGACGCGGCGCTGTTCGCGCTCCGTCGAGAGAATCACGTTGATGTCGATCACGTGGTCGAAGTGGCGCGTGAGCCGATCGAGCTTGCCGGTGAGGTACTCGCGCAGGGATGGCGTGACTTCGAGGTGGTGCCCCGTGACTTGCAGGTTCATGCGGCGTACTCCGATGGAGCAAGCGTCCCTATCTGTCCGTGTGGAAACCTAACACGGCAGCTGAACGCTGCTAAATGGATTTTCTGAGATTGACAGGAAGGATCTGCAGGGATTCCCGGTACTTGGCGACCGTTCGGCGCGCCACGACGATACCTTGCTGGCCGAGGATCTCGGAGAGCTGGCTGTCCGAGAGCGGCTTCTTTGAGTTCTCGGCACTGACGAGTTGCTTGATCAGGGCACGAATGGCCGTCGCCGAGCACGACCCGCCGGTTTCGGTGGCGACGTGACTGCCGAAAAAGTACTTGAGTTCGAAGATCCCCCGCGGAGTCAGCATGAATTTCTGGGTGGTGACCCGCGATACGGTCGATTCGTGCAAATCGAGAATCTGGGCGATTTCCCGCAGCACCAGGGGGCGCATTGCGACTTCGCCGTGCTCGAAGAAGTGCCGCTGCCGGTCGACGATGGCCTGGGAAACCCGCAAAATGGTTTCGAACCGCTGCTGCACGTTCTTGATGAGCCACTTTGCTTCCTGGAGCTGACTCGCCAGTTGCTGTGCGCTCGCATCGCGGTTGCGCTGCAGAATCTGGGAATACATCCGGTTGATGCGCAGCTTCGGCATCGCGTCGGGGTTGAGGGCGGCAAGCCATACCCCCTTCACCTTCTTTACCACGACATCCGGCACGATGTAGCGCGCCTCTTCACCGGCAAAGGCTGAACCCGGGCGCGGATTGAGGCTCATGATGAGCTTCTGGATGGCGCGCAGCGCGGTGTCGTCGCAGTGCAGCGCCTTCTTCAGCTTGACGTAGTCGCGGGCAGCAAGCAGTTCAAGGTGTTCGCGAACCGTCGTGATCGATTCGGTGCGGAAGGGCGTGTCGTCGGGCATCGCTCGCAGCTGCAACTCGAGGCATTCCGCAAGGCTTCGTGCGCCGACGCCGGGCGGATCGAGGTTCTGCAGCAACCGCAGCGCGACGCTCACCTCTTCGGTCTCGATTTCCAGCTCTGCCGGAAGCATTTCGGCAATTTCTTCGAGTGGCTGCGTGATGAACCCGGAGTCGTCGAGGGCGTCGATCAGGAGACTGACCAGCGTTCTGTCCCGCTCGGAGATGGCCGTGAAGCCCGTCTGCGACAGCAGATGTTCGCGCAGCGTTGGCGTCGTAGCCGCGATTTGCGGGTAGTCCGAATCGTCGTCGTCGTCGCGGTTGCCTGAACTGAAGCCTTCGTCGTCGAAGCTCGACAGGCTGGAGGTTCCTCCGTCGAGCGGCGCGGTATCTGCGGGCGGCTCTTCGGTTTCGCGATTGGGGGAGGAGGTATCGACCTCGGTGTAGCTCTCGCTCTCGAGCCGGCTGGAGGTGACGCCGTCCTGGACATCATCGTCGCGCTCGAGCAGTGGGTTCTCCTGCAGGAAACGTTCGAGTTCCTGGTTCAGCTCGAGCGTCGACAACTGTAGCAGCCGGATCGACTGCTGCAGCTGGGGCGTCAGCGTCAGGTGCTGCGAAAGCCGGAGCTGTAGGGAATGTTTCATAGGGAAGTTTCTACCGGCCCGAAAGCGTACGCGCTCGAACGAAGTTCGACTGCGGAGCGCACGCCCGATCAGAGGCGAAAATGCTCACCCAGGTAGACCTTGCGAACGCTCTCATTATAGACAATTTCTTCCGGTTTGCCGCACGCCAGCACGCCGCCTTCGTTGATGATGTAGGCGCGATCGCAGATGCCGAGCGTTTCCCGAACGTTGTGATCGGTGATAACGACACCGATGCCCCGCATCTTCAGGAAACCAATGATTTTCTGGATATCCAGAACGGCGATGGGGTCCACGCCCGCGAACGGTTCGTCGAGCAGGATGAAGCGCGGATTCGTTGCCAGGGCGCGCGCGATCTCCACCCGTCGACGTTCCCCGCCCGACAAACTGGTCGCCGGATTGGATCGCAGCTGTTCGATATTCAGGTCCGCCAGCAGCGCTTCGAGTTGCGACTTGAGCTGCTCCGGTGGCAGGCGCTGCAGTTCGAGGATGGCCTGGATGTTTTCGGCTACGGTCAGTCGGCGGAAGATCGAAGCTTCCTGCGGAAGATAGGACAGCCCGAGTCGCGCGCGACCGTGGATGGGCATGTGGGTCAGGCGGCGTTCGTCGAGATAGAGCTCGCCGCCATCGACCGGTACCAGCCCGACCATCATGTAAAAGCAGGTCGTCTTCCCTGCGCCGTTCGGGCCCAGCAGGCCGATGACTTCACCGCTGCTGACTTCCAGCGACACATCCCGCACGACCACGCGGGATTTGTACTTTTTCTTGAGACTGACGGCGCGCAGTTCGCTCATCGGCGCTGCTCACCGACGGGCGGACGCGCCCGGGCATCATCCGTTCGCCTTGGTCGGACAAGGTGGAGTACGGTTCGGGTCGGCGTCACTTGCGTGGATCGGTGACGGCCGGCGCGGGTTTGAGTTTGACGGGCGGCGAGGCAGGTTGCGGCTTGGCATCCTTGTTTTTCGGCTGGATCACGGCTCGAACCCGGCCGGTTTTGCTGCCGTCGCCCTTTTCAGGCGCTCCGGTGACGCGAAAAAACTCGGTGGGCTGATCGTAGGAAATATAGCTGCCGCGGACTTCGTCGTCGCCGCGCTTCATGCGGGCTCGGGTGAAGAGCTGCAGGCGCTCGGCGCGGCCGTCGTACTCGATGCGTTCAGCTTCACCCTCGACGTATTCATCGACGCCATCGCGCTTTTGGCGGAAATTGGCAAGATTTCCGTACGCGGTGCCCTGATTGAACCCCTGCGCGTCTTCACGCACGATCATTCGATCTGCGCGTATCACGAGGGTGCCCTGGGTCAGGACCACGTTGCCTTCGAACGTGCTGACTTTCTTGGCGTCGTCGATGCTGACCCGGTCGGCTTCGAGGTTGATGGGCTTGTCGCGATCGGCCCGTTCGGCGTTGGCCGGCAAGCTCAGCAGGAAGGCGGCGGCGAAGCACACGAGGCCCGCGCGAAAGCCGTGGTCAGTGGGGCCGTTGGACATAGGATCCGCGCACATTCGATAGAAGCTTCAAGGTCTTGGCTTTATTGTCCAATTCTAAGCCAACGGCTGTGACTTGGGTATTTGCGTCCACGATCCGCACCGGTTTGTCGGTCTTTGCGAAGTCGTCGTCGGGTACCACGTGCAGGTACTCGGTCGTCATCGTGAGCTCGCTATATTTGTCTGTGGCCATACGTACGGCTTTGACGTCATCGTGAAAGTCGACTGTCTTGCCTTCACTCGACGCCTGCGCGCGGGTTGCGCTGATCCGCAATGCTACCCGGCCCGCGTCGTAGCGCTGCAGCAGCGGATGCTCGAGGTGCGTGGTGTCGTCGTCGGGGTAGTGCAGCATGCGTTTTGCTTCCAGGTGGTGGACCGGGACACCGTCCTTTCCGAGCTGCGTGACGACGAAGTTCTCGACGATGGAGTCCGGATCGTGGCGCGTACTGCCGTCGCGCGGCGGCGGCGGGCCCTGGACTGCACGTTCGAGCCAGAACGACATCCCCGCGAGAATGGCAACGAGCAGTAGCGGAAACGCTGCGGTGAAGCGTTCCACTCAATCTCCGCTGCGGGCGCGGGCACCGCTGCCCGACTTGCGAGCGCGCAGACGCAGCAGCGTCTCGCACGCATCGCGGACCGCGCCTTCGCCGCCGCGCCGGCGGGTGACCTGGTCGGCGATGCGCTTCACTGCAGCAGGTGCATCCGGGACGGTGAATGCCAGCCCGCAGGCTTCGAGGACGGGGATGTCGACGAGGTCGTCGCCCATGTAGAAGGCTTGTTCGGGCTTCAAGCGCAAGCTCTCGAGGAGGTTGAAGAATACGGGGAGCTTTTCCCCTGCGCCCTGGATTACGTGCGCAATGCCGAGTTCGCCGGCCCGACGCTCCACGCAGCGCGCGCGGCGACCGGACAGGATGGCAACCTCGATGCCGCTCTCTCGCAGCAGCTTGATCCCGTGGCCGTCGAGCACGTTGAACGCCTTCATCTCCTCGCCGGATTCGCCGAGATAGATGCGCCCGTCGGTCATGACGCCGTCAACGTCGAAGATGGCGAGCGCGATACGCCGTGCACGGGTGGCAAGCGAAGCGGTCGAGTGCTTGGGCCGCAGTAGGCGGCGCGCTGGCAGACGTGCCATCAGATCACCTTGGCGCGGAAGAGGTCGTGCATGTTGAGGGCTCCAATCAGGCGCTGCGCCCCATCGACCACCAGCAGCTGGTTCACCTTGTGTTGCTCCATGATCTGTACCGCTTCGGCTGCCAGACGATCGGACTCGATGGTGCGCGGACCGTGGGTCATCACCTCGGAGATGCTCGTCGCGAGAAAATCGGTGCGCGTGCTCAGTGTTCGGCGCAGGTCCCCGTCCGTGAAGATTCCCGCGACTGCGCCTTCATGATCGACGACGGCCGTCACCCCCATGCGGCCGCGCGACATCTCGGCGACAGCATCATATACGGTGGCGGTGCTGGGCACGCGCGGTACGGCCTCGCCGGTGCGCATCGCATCGCGCACGAGCGTCAGGCGGACCCCCAGTTTGCCGCCGGGATGCGAGTGGGCGAAGTCGCGGTCGCTGAAACCGCGTGCCTTCATCAGTGCAACCGCCAGGGCATCGCCGAGAGCGAGAGCGGCTGTTGTGCTCGCGGTCGGCGCCAGATTGAGCGGGCAGGCTTCCTTGGCCGCGCCGGCGTAAAGGCAGACGTCGGCTTGGGTGCCCAGGCTGGAGTCGGGGTTGCCGGTGAGTGCAATCAGCTTTGCGCCCCGCCGCTTGATCAAGGGAACGACGAGCAGCAATTCGGAACTCTCGCCCGAATTCGAAAGGCCGATGAAGACGTCGTCGCGGGTGATCATGCCGAGATCGCCGTGGCTCGCCTCCGCCGCATGGACGAAGAATGCCGGTGTGCCGGTGCTGGCGAGAGTCGATGCGATCTTGCGGCCGACATGGCCCGATTTGCCGATCCCGCTGACGACCACCCGGCCTCGACATCTCAGGACGATGTCCACGGCACGACTGAAATTCGCGCCGATATGCGATTTCAATGCCGCGATGGCTTCGGCTTCGATGTCGAGCACGAGCCGCGCAGTGCGGATCGCATCGTCGTCGGTCTGTGATTGGGTGATGCGATCGGTCATGTCGGTCGGCGAATCATGAGCCGTGGCTGAGGGCTTCGTGCATCGATCCGCGATGTTCGGCGGGTGGCGGCTCGAAAAAGCGCGGGCACCCTTGCATCCATGGCTTCGTAGAGCGTATCGAGCGCGTCGCAGTATAACAGATGGTCGCCGCCGACCACTTCATCGAAGCAGGACGAGAATTCTCGTCGTCATGCACTTTTATCGCTGCAACGGGTGAGATACTCTTGCTGTGGCCCAGGCATCGACTGCGCGCAACGGGTCGAGCGGTCCGCCTCAGATCGCGCAGCATCGTCGATGAACAACATTCTTCAGTCCGTACTACTGCTACTCGCCGCGGCGGTGATCGTCGTGGTCGTCTTTCGCAGCATCAAGCTGCCGCCGTTGCTCGGCTATCTCGTCGTCGGGGTGCTCATCGGCCCGCACGCGCTCGGTCTGATTCCGGAATCGGCCGAGACCCATGCGCTCGCCGAGTTCGGCGTGGTGTTCCTGATGTTCAGCATCGGGCTCGAGTTCAGTCTTTCCAAACTCATCAGCATGCGGCGTATCGTGTTCGGGCTCGGCACGCTGCAGGTGGTGACCACGGTTGCCGGCGGAGCGCTCCTCTTGCCGCTGCTGCTGCCGATCGACTGGCGCGCCGGCCTGATACTCGGCGGGGCGTTTGCGATGTCCTCGACGGCGATCGTGATCAAGATGCTCAACGATCGTCTCGAACTCGACTCGGCGCATGGCCGTCAGATCGTCGGGGTACTGCTCTTCCAGGATCTTGCGGTTGTCCCGCTGCTTATCCTGGTGCCTGCGCTCGCGCAGCCTGCCGGTGAACTCGCAGGCGCACTGGCGCTTGCCGGGGTGAAGACCGCCGTCGTGCTTGCCGTGCTGCTCGGCCTGGGGCAGCGTCCGATGCGCGCGTGGTTTCATTTGGTGGCGAAGCAGTATTCGGCTGAGCTCTTCATCCTCAACGTATTGCTGATTACGTTGGGGCTTGCCTACGTCACGCACGCGGCGGGCTTGTCCATGGCGCTCGGGGCGTTCGTGGCCGGCATGCTGATCTCCGAGACCGAGTACCGTTACCAGGTCGAGAACGACATCAAGCCGTTTCGCGACGTCCTGCTCGGACTGTTCTTCGTCACGATCGGCATGCAGCTCGATTTGCGGGCGGTATGGGCGAACGTCGGTTGGGTGCTGCTTGCGCTCGTGGCGTTGATTGCCTTCAAGGCGGCGTTGATTACGGCCCTCTCGCGGCTGTTCGGCAACACGGCGGGCGGTGCCGTGCGGATCGGGCTCGATCTCGCCCAGATCGGCGAGTTTGCCTTCGTTTTGCTGGCGCAGCCGGGTGCGCCCGATCTGATTCCGGCCGAGATCATGCAGCCGGTCCTTGCGGCCATGCTGTTGTCGATGATGCTGGCGCCGTTCGTGATCGAGTACAGCGAGCGCATCGTTCGTCATACGGTCGGTGCGGAGTGGGTGTCCCGGGCCATGGAATTGCACCAGATCGCTGTGAAGTCCATGGCGGTGGATCAGCATGTCGTCATCTGCGGCTATGGCCGCTGCGGACAGAACCTCGCACGGATGCTGGATCAGGAGAGCATCGGCTACTTCGCGCTCGATCTCGATTCTTCCCGAATTCGGGATGCCGCCGCTGCGGGCGATGCCGTGGTCTACGGCGATTCTGGCAAGAGGGAAGTGCTGATTGCCGCCGGGATCACCCGCGCGCGTGCGCTGGTCATCACCTTCAACGATGCGCACGCAGCGTTGCGAGTGCTCGAACAGGTGCATGCGCTGCGGCCGGACCTACCCGTCGTCGTACGCACGGTGGACGATACTTATATCGAGCGGCTCGAAGCGGCCGGCGCTTCTGAGGTCGTCGCCGAAGTCATGGAGGGATCGCTCATGTTGGCCTCGCACGCGTTGATGCTGTTGGGCGTGCCGGTACGGCGCGTGCTGCGCCGGGTTCAGTCCGTGCGGGAGAGCCGGTATCACGTCCTGCGCGGCGTATTCCGCGGCGACGTGCAGGAGGACGGCGACGGGGTGGAACGTCCGCACACGCGCCTGCATTCCGTATTCATCGTGCCGGGCGCTCCGAGCGTCGGCAAGTCGCTCGGAGAACTGCAACTGACCGATCTCGGCGTCGAGATCACCGCCATCCGCCGCCGTGGGGTGAAGTCGCTGTCGCCAGCGCCGGATACGATTATCGAACAGGGCGATGTGATGGTTCTGTTCGGCTCGGACGACACCATCGGTGCCGCCGAGATTCGGTTACTTCAGGGGTGGCGTTCGCGGGGGCGTTTCGGTGGCCGGCGAGGAAAGGCCGAGGACGCGAGCCCGCCGTAAAACAGGTTGATGGTGCACAAACAAAACAGCCCGCTTTGAAGCGGGCTGTTTTGCGCCGGGGGCAGATGTCCAGACTAGAACAAGCTTGCACCGCCGCAGTTGACCTCGCCCTGCGGGATGAACCAGAGTCCGGTGGTGTCCATGCACTGCGTAGGTGCGTACGCCGCAGCCGGTGCAGGCGGTGCCCCCGGTGCATTGCCCTGGTACTGCGAGTAGCGAAAACCACCGCGTATGCCGTTTCCGTCGTCGATCTTGCGGTCGACTTCGGAGATGATTTCTACGGGTACCTGAGCGCCGGTTTTGAGGTTGTGCTTGGCGGGCGGCGTGGCGATCGTATCGGAGTAAGTGTTGTCGTAGATGATCTGCAGGAAGATGTTGTACGGGTTCTTCGGCGTGTTGTTGTCGTTTGCGGTGGCATCGCCGGCGGTCATCGTATAGCTTCCGTTCAGGAAACCTGCGCTCGCCAGATGCATCCAGGCAAGAATTTCTTCATGCACTTCGGACTGGACGCCGCCGACCATGATCGGTACGGCGTTGTTCTGGATGATGCCGTTGCCGTTGCCGTTCAAACAGGAGCTTCCGGTCGGGCACTTGAGCGTGCTGTTGGCCGAGGCGTAATCGCCCGGATAGGCACGGAACCGATCCTGAAAGCCGAAGAAGGCGGCCTTGATGCCGTCCTGCTGGGCAATCAGGTTACGTACGCGGGCGCTGGTGATCAGCTCCTGCCCTTTGAGCACGCCGCCGAGGAGCAGGCCGATGATGACCAGGACGATGGCTATTTCGATCAGGGTGAAACCGCTTTGATGCGCTCGATTCATGATGAGCGTTCCTGATAACGGGTTAATGACTCGGCGGGGCGCAAGATGCATGCCGAGCGAAGTTCAGCGGACAATCCCCGGTTTGCGAAATTTTTGGCAAATCGGGCTCTCGGCGTATCGGTGCAGCCAACCCCGCCGCTGCGCGTCAATCTCGTTGAATGGAAATGCGATAACTCGCATCTGCGCGGGAGATTTCCGTGCTGGAATCGAGCCTGGGGGCCGGCGAGAGGCTATTGCATGATTTGTCGATGCGCTGCAGCGGCGGCGTCACCGCTTCGTCGGATGTGCCGAATTTTCGGCATGCTTGAGCCGTTCCAGGCTCTGCAGAAGCAGGATCCGTTCGTGGGTGTCGGTGACCATGCCGCTCGCCAGCAACCCGCCGAGCAGGATGCGCGCAGCTTCGAACTCGCCCATGTCTTCGAGCAGAAAGATGTGCATTTGTCTGGCCCAGGCCGGTGCGTTGTGCGCGCGATCCCGAATGGCCTGGGCATATTTGAGCGCCCGCGGCAGATCGTTCAGGCGATGCTTGGCCATGATGGTAGCGTGGGCGAGCCACGGCCATCGGCGGTCCGGATCGGCGGCAAAATGGTCGAAGACGAACTCCAGCATATGGCGGCTGCGGTCAGTATCCGGAACCTGGGCGTAGAGCTGCGACGCCATCAGCAAAGGATATTGTCCGACCGGGTCCAGCGCCAGGGCAGTTTCAAGCCACTGGGCGACTCGCGCGTAGTCGAGGGACATGAACGGAATGCTGATGCCCGGTTGGTTGTCGTAGGCCTGAAGATAGAGCGTGAGCATGTGGGCGCTCGGCAGTCGGTCGATGCCCTTCATGAGGTGCAGCATCGCCCCGGAAGGCGGGGGTTCCAACGCTGAGGCGCGAGCCATCGGCCGTGGCTGCAGGGCGACGAAGCCGATCTGGGCGACCAGCGCAGCCATCAGCAATCCGAAGACGAATTTCGGAACGACGCGGACCGGGCGCTGTACGCGACGGGTCAAATTTCTCTCCGGTAGAAGTCGAACAGCGCGGCGGCGACCAGGACCGAAACGGCAATCGCGCTCTGCAGCGCAACGGGCCCGATCGATGCCATGTCGATCGACTTCTCGGCGATCCATTCGGTGGGTGCAAACCGGTCGAGGGCCGGGACGACGAACGCGAGGAACTGTACGCCTGAGTCGACGAAGGGACGCGTCCCGCCCAGATCGCCCAGCAGATCGGTTTCGGCCATCAGGCGCATCGCGGTAAGCGAGCGTCCGAGCAGGTACAGTCCGCACACGACCATCACGGCCGGCAGTACCTGGTGGAACGTGACGATGCAGAAGATGCTCAGTGCCGCGACGATCACGAGTTCGAGAAACAGGGAGAACGTCCAGCCGGCAACGACCGCGATCGGCGCATGCAGCAGCGTCGGCAGCGCACAGAGCGCAGCAAGGATGATTGCAACGCCTGCGAAACCGAGCAGTTTCCCGACGACGTAGGCAGATCGAGGCATATCCAGAGAGAGGATCAGTTCGAGACCCTTCTCGTTGAATTCGCGAACCATGCTGCTGGTAATATACAAACCCAGCATGAGTACGCTCGCCAGTCGGGCGGCGCTCGCATAAAAGCTCCACTGCAGTCGATCCGATTCCGTAACTGCGATCTGGTGGATGAAGAGGCTCCCGGCCCAGACAACGGCGAACACGAGCATCGCCAGCACAGGCAGACGCGTGCGGTGCGCTTCGAGTAGCGTGAACCGTGCAATCGTGAAGGTGTGGGTGGGCATATCCATGTGTCCGAGGCTTCGGCAATCGTGCGCCATCTGCGCAGGCGTGATCAAGTATAGCGAACGCGTCCGCAGCACGGCCCATCAGGAAAGGGCACGATCGTGAGCGTCCAGCAGCGTATCCTCGCCATGCCGCCCCAGATCTGGCTGGGTACGATGCTGCTCGCGCTGCACGCGGCACTCGCGTGGGACTTCGACAGCACCTGGTCGCGTGCTTTCCTGCTCGCGCACGTCGGGCTCTTCCTCATCTGGCAGCCGATGTGGCGCGGAGAGCGCCAGCTCAGCCTTCGCCACGTCGCGCTGATCGTGGTGATCGGGCTGGTGCTCGTCGGCTTCACGAACTGGTGGCTGATGGCCATCTGGCTCGCCGTCCTGTTCGGATTGATCGGCGGCAACGTGCCCGGCATCCGCGAGCGCCGGCATCGGGTGGCTTCGTTGCTGGCGGCCGTCTATCTGCTCGCGATCCTTCTCGTCTGGGTGGTGCCGAAACTCTTCAGTGCGCCGGACGCCACCAGCGTCGCGGTAGACCTGCTCGTGCGTTACGGATTGATGCTGTTGCCCGTGCTCGTGATCCTCACGCGTGTCGAGCGGACCGTGTCCGATGTGCCGCATGCCGTCGATTTGTTCTATTCGGTCATGCTGTTTCTGCTCGTCGCTGCGCTGGTGCTCGGCAGCTTCATGATCAAGGAACTGGCAAAGGCCGCTTATCCGATGGCGCTCGCGCAAACCCTGCTGTGGATCGCCGGGCTACTCGTTGCGCTGTCGTGGCTGTGGAGTCCGCACGGCGGCTTTTCGGGCGTCGGACAGCTGCTCTCCCGGTACCTGTTATCGGTCGGGCTTCCGTTCGAGCGCTGGATGCAGGGCGTGGCGCATCGCGCCGAGCAGGAAGACGAACCCGAACGGTTTCTGGTGAATTCGCTGCACGACATGCTGGAGCTGCCCTGGCTCGCCGGCGTTCGCTGGCAGACGCGGGTGGATGGCGGGGAGTTCGGCGAGCCCTCGAAGTTCGACGCCGAACTGAGTCACCACGATCTCACGCTGACCTTCTACACGCGGTGGTCGCTCTCGCCCGCGCTGTTGCTGCACCTGAAGCTGCTCACCCGCCTGCTCGCCCATTTCTACGATGCCAAACAGCGCGAACACCAACAGCGGCAGAATGCCTACACGCAGGCCATCCACGAAACCGGTGCGCGCCTTACCCACGACGTGAAGAACCTGTTGCAGTCGCTCACCTCGCTATGCGCAGCCGTTCAGGCGAGCGGGCCCGAACAGGCGGGCGACCTGCAGGCACTCATGAACCGGCAGTTGCCGCAGATCACGCAGCGCTTGCAGACGACGCTGGACAAGCTGCGCGCACCGGCCAAGGCGGAGCGTTCGCGCTCGATCCCTGCAATGCAGTGGTGGGATGCATTGAGGACTCGCTATACGCGCGGCGATGTCGTGTGCATCGGCGGCGAGATCGTCGCTGACGCGTCGCTTCCCGGCGAGCTTTTCGACAGTGTTGCCGAGAACCTGATCCAGAACGCACTGAACAAGGGGCATGGCGAAGCCGGTTTTCGCGTCGAAGTGCATTTCTCTTTCGCAGAGCGGCCCTGCCTGAGAGTGACCGATGGTGGCGGGCCCGTGCCCCCGGGGGTGGCCCGGCGCCTCTTCGATGGCCCGGTGCCTTCCCAGACCGGGCTCGGGATCGGTCTGTATCAGGCGGCGCGGCAGGCCTCCCAGCATGGATACCGACTCTCGCTCGCCAGCAACCAGCCGGGGCAGGTGAGCTTCGAACTTGCGCCGGCGTGAGCACTCGTTTGCGATCGGGGCGTAGCGGTCTACGGCAGGCGCCCGGCCGCAACCATTCGCTGCTTGAGCACATGCGGGCTCAGCCACAAGACGATGTCATCGAACTCGCCGGAGGTGCTGTCGGCAGGCGAGCGTTCGCGACTGACGAAGATGTCATCTCCATCCGCATTCGCGATTTCGTTCGCAGTCATTGCGGCGCAGCCGGCGACGGTTGCGCATCCGGTCGGCAGGCGTTGCGCACCGGTGGCCGGGATGATCGCGCCCCAGCCGTTGGGTCCGTGCGAGATCAGGACGGCGACGGTGGCATTGAGCGAAGGCGGAACTTCGGTGATTCGGTCACCGGCCGCGCAGGCGCTCGTAGAGCAGATCTGCAGCGTTCCCGGCGTGCTCAGCGACAACCCGATCGGGCCGCGCTGCGCATACTGCGGAGAGACGCGATACCGAAATCGGTGGCCCCAGGGGTCGGTGGGCTGCACGCCGAGCGTGGCCCAGGGAACGTTTCCCTCCGCGTTATTGCAATTGCCGGCCGCGACGTCTTCCAGACCATCGTTGTTGGTATCGGGGCAGGGCAGGTAGCCTTGCGCGGCGGCGTGACCGGACAAAGCGTCCCGCAGCTCCTCCAGCCGCAGCCGAGCTTCGGCCGTTTGCCGTTGATCCACCTGCGTCGACAGCGGCACCACCAGGCTGCCGAGGATCAGCGCGATCACGAAGATCGCAACGGCAAGTTCGATCAGCGTGAAGCCCGCCGCGCGATGGCGACTACGGCAATGCCCGGTGGGAGCAAGGGAGAGTGTCATTTGAACACGGCAACGTCGTTGAAGGTGGCGGTGCTCGTCCCCCGCAACCGAAACCAGTCCGGCGTATCGGGCGGAGCCAGGGCGGTGAAGTTGTTTTCGCCTTCGAGATAGTTTGCCGGATTCGATCGATCTCCGACACCGGCTCTCGGTTGGCCCCCGTTCACGGAGGCAAGTCGCGTTCCGGCAATCGTTACGAAGTAGCGGGCATCCGGAACAAGTCCGTTCGCCGTGTCGATCGTCAGGCAATCGATTGAGCACGATGACGGGGCCACGGGCAGATCCGGCTTGAAGGACTCGGCGACCGAGTAGAACACATGCAGCTTCCAATTGGCCCACCAGCTGCCCACGATGATCGGGCAGCCGGTCGGCCATGAGTCGATCATCGCTGGCGACCCGCTTGTCGTACTGGTGACGGCCATGGTGTCCGGAATGCGGCCAGCGCGCAGGTTGTCGACGTCGGCGAAGTCGTTCGTAGTCGCGCTGGCGGTCGTGTCCGCAGCCCACGGAAATCGGCCTTTGCTCGTGACTGCGTACAGATCGAGGCAATTTCTTACCTCGCGCACCACGCGCCGTTCGAGCAGCGGCATGAGATCCTGGTACGTGACGAGGGCGATGCGATCGTTGACGATTACGTCGGCGCCCGCGCGCACGGGCCCCATGATGAACCCGTTCGCGGAGGCTTCGATGAAATTGGCATTGTCTTCCGCTGACCCTGCGACGGCAACGTCGAGATAGTTGACCGGATTGCAGGTGGGTGTGTCGGTGGGCGGTGCGGTTGTGCAGCGTCCGCTCGCTTCGCAGTTCGTGCCCACGACGCACGCTCGGGATTGCGATTGGGCGGCAGCTTGGCGCATCAGGACGCTGCCGGGCGCAAGGATGACCGCCACCGCGCCGCTCGGTGCGAACGGATCGGGATTTGTGCCGTCCGCCAGCACGACGTCGTCATGCATGCGCACGGTGAGGGTGCCGCGGCTGTCGCTGTTCAGACAACCCGCGTCGGCGGGGCTCGCGCAATTGGACCTGGGATTGTTGCGAAAGCGCGCCGACACGGCGTACCAAAGCCTTTCGCCGCTGCCGTCGCGCAGATCCCGCAGCCCCAGGGTACGCCACGGCAGGCGACCAAGACTCCTCGCTTCGGAGGCACAGGGAGGATCCGCGTCGCCATCATTGTCGAGGTCGGGGCAAGGCATGTCGCCGGGCCGCCGTTCGGGCTCCGTCAACTCGAACGGACGTGCCGCGGCGTAGCCGAGCAAGGCGGCCTTCGCCTCAGCAAGTGCGGCAGCCGTCACCCGTTCGCTATCGATCTCGCCCCTCGATCCTCGTGTCATGGCGATGAATGCCGACACGCCTACAATGGTCAGGATGAAGATGCTCAGGATGAAAGCCGCGCCGCGCTGTTTGCGTGCGACCTGGCGCAACCGGTCACGCATCATCGCAGCGTGATCAGGGCTTCGGTGCAATGCTGCTCTTTGCATCGGGCGCGGATGCGGCAGGGGCCGCCGGTCGATCGATCTCGTCGAGCAGATCGCGCAGGATCTCGCGTTCGCGCCCGCTGCGCCGCTCCCGCGGCGGGGGTTCGACGGGAGTCTTGGGCGGTGGGGCTTCTGCAACGGCCTGAGGACGCGGCGGGCTGCGATAGCGCTCGTTCACCGTGCCGGAATTGACCTCGAGCTGCTGGCCCACTTTCAGATCCACGGTGCGTCCTGTCTGCGGGACGACGACCGTGACGTGGTTGGGCGTCGAGCCACTTCTTGCCGGTGAAATCTTCAGGCCTTCTAACGACTCGCGCCCGCGCACCTGCCTGTCGTTCAGCCAGACGGTCGTCGCGCCATCGCTGCGTCGGACGATGCCGTTCAGGGTGACGTATTCAGGGGCAGGCGGCAATGAAGACGCCTGTTCCGACGCGAGGGCGGCCTGCGGCCGCTTGCGCATGTCGTCGAGCGCGGCGCGCTGCGCAGGGGTGTAGAACAGGCGGCCCAGCGTCGGCGCGGGCGCCGGCGCAATCGCCCCGGGCTGGGGCGGGAATCCGGTCGGCGCGGGAAGCCCTTGTGCGCATACATCGAGTGCGGCGATCAGCGGGATGCCGGCGACCAGAGCGATGCGTGATGCACGGACCTTCATGGCTTGCGCTCCAGCGGTTCGGGATTGAGCGTGATCCACGCGATTTCGCATTCCGCCCGCAGATTCGGTTGGGCGTTGAGCGGTGCATCGGGATTGGCAGAGCGCTCGACTAGGCATTCGTTGATGTCGAAAGCTCCGGCGCGCTGGCTTTCCAGGCGGCGAAAGAACCGCAGCAGTTCGCCCTCATGGGTGAGACGCAGGTTGATCTTCATGATCGACTGCGCCATGCCGAGTTTAGGCGCAAGCAGCTCCTGTGCATAAGGGTAGGGCTGCTGCGTGCTGATCTGGTACTCGGCGCCGAAGAGCCGGGCTTCCTGATTGGTGGAGCGCAATGCGTCGAGCCAGTTGATGCGTTGTTCCGGGCCGATCAGCCCTGCCTGCCGTAGTGCTTCGTAGGGGGGTTTGTAGCGCACGATGAGGTCGCGTTCGTCGCCCGAGCGCTGGAAGCGGGTTTGGGCTTCGCGCAACTGGCTTTCCTGGCCCGCGAGGGCGCGCTGGTCCTTCGTGATCTGGGTGCGCGTCCACGAGATGGCGCCGGCGCTCCCCAGGACGACGGCCGCCAGCACGAGTAGCGGCACTTTCGCGGTATCCAGATGACGGCTGCTCAGCATCATAACGTGGGTTTGAAAACCAGATTGAGACGGAACGGGGCGGTGCCACCGCGCGTGGGTGAGTCCGAGGTCGAGCCGCTCAGCGACATCGTCGGACTGACATTGAGCGGCAGCGCAGCGATTCTTACGTCGGCGACGGCAGGATCCTGGCGCAGGGCTTCGGCAAACCTGGATATCGAATCCAGAGCGACCCGATAGTCGCCATCGAACGGATGGATCTCCGCTTCGACGAACGACGACTGTCGTCGCGCGCTCGTGGGTTGCGGGGCGACAGGAGGTGGCGCTTCCGCTCGGCGCGCCGAAGCGTCGGTTTCGAAGTCCCTCGGGGCATACTTCCAGCCGAAGGACTTCACACGCACGTTCGGGAACGCATCGAGGGCCCTGCCGAGAACGATCATGGCGGCTTCCGGCGAGCGTCGCGTCGTCTGCAGTTTCTCGGCGACCTGAACGGCGAGCACGAGATTGTCGGCCGAGGTGGGCGAGGCAGGATACTGCAGCGTGACTTCCTGATAGCGCCGCTGGTAATCCGCCGTCCGGGCGGCGGCGCTCGCCTGCTGGGAGCGCAGGTCGTAGATCTGGTAAGCGTTGAGCCCGATCCAGGCGAGAGAGACGCACGCAGCGACCCCGGCCGTAGCGTACAGGGCGCGTCGCAACTGGTAGGTTTGAAATTGCTCGGTGACCCCTGCCGGCGCCAGATTGCCGAGCGGCGGTTGTGCCGCGAGCAGGTGCAGATAAAGCGCTTCCGGGGCGTCGGCGACGACCGAGGACGGGACGCCGGTGCGTTGTGCGATCGAATCGGCGGGGATGATGAGCGCTTGCGCGTTGGAGATGTCGCGCGCGACTGCCTGCTCCAGTCCGACGAAGTCGCCGTCGCGGTCGAGCGCGACGACTGTCAGGTGCTCGTCGAGCGTCATCACCCGCAAGGCATGCAGGTACAGGCGCGTATTGGCAATCTCTTCGGTGTACACCGTCGTGCGGCTGGGCGTATCGGCATCCTCGACCTGGGTGAGTCGACTGACGCGCAGTTTGCCGTGGCGGAAAAAGCTCAGACGCAACCCCGAAGGATGCTTCGAGACGAGGAGCAGGTTCGCGGTATCCGGGGCGACCTTCTTGGCCAGCGGTTCGGCAGCCACAGGCAGGAGATAGACGCCGGCCACAGGCAGTTCGTGGCCCCGGATGGGCGACAACCAGGCATCGAGCAGGTCCGGATTGAGCAGGGCGAAAAAGAGGTACTGGTCGTCGCGACGCTTGTCGGCATCGCGTCCCTGCAGCAGCGCCCCGCAGTAGGGCGTATTTCGATAGAGCTGGCGCAGGCGACGATCGAGCAATTCGGTACGATCGCGCCCGCTGGCGTGCGGCAGCATTTCGAACCGATAGTCTTCTTCCACCACGTCGAGCAGCAGATGCGCAGGCATGCGTCGCAGCCCGGCGAGGAATCGGTCGAAGGACGCGAGGCCTTCCTCGTCGTTGCGGAACACCTCGCAGGGACCGAGCTTTCCGTTGCGGGAAATGCCGGCGGTCGCCTGTTCGGCGGATACCGAGATCAGCAGCTTGTCGGCCATGCCGTTTGCGGCCTCCGTCGTTGGATCGAATGGGCGCTGAGCGTGATCATATATTCAGTTTGCCGAGGATATCGTACACCGGCGCAAGGACGGCCCAAAGGATGAAGGCGAGCACGGCCCCGAGCGCCATCGTGAGTGCCGGTTCGATGAGCTTCATCGCCTTGTCGACCGATTCGCGAACATCGCGGCCGTAGAAGTAGTTTACGTTCATGAGCGCCGTGTCGAGCGCGCCTGTGGCTTCCCCCAGTCGCAGCATCCGCACCACCAGCGACGGGAAGATGCCGATGTTCTGAAACGCTTCGGCGACGCTGTCCCCGGCGGTGATCTGTTGCGACGCGCGGCGCAGGCCGTCGGCGATCACGCGGTTGCCGACGATTTCCTCGCTGTTGCGCAGCGCCTCGAGCACCGTGATGCCCGAGCGGTACATCATCGCAAAGAAGTTCGCGAAGCGTGCCAGGATGATCTTCTGCAGGATCGGGCCGGTGAGCGGCATGCGCAGCTTCGCGTAGTCCCAGAGGTAGCGTGCCTTCTCGCTACGACGGATCCAGATGGCCAGCGGTACGGCAATCGCGAAGGGCAGGCCCAACAACACCGGCCACCAGATCCGAAGTTGATCCGAGACGAACGTGAGCATGCGCGTCTGCACCGGAATCTCGACCCGCATCGTCTTGATGAGTTGGGTGATCTGCGGCACGAGCCAGATCAGAAGGAACAGCACCACCGAGGTGACGACGAGGAGCACGAGCGACGGATAGATCATCAGCCGCTTGGTCATGGAGGCGAGTTCGTCCTGCCAGCGCAGCGATGCGGCGAGACTTTCGAACACTTCGGGCAGCGTTCCGGCGAGTTCTCCGGCACGGATCAGGCTGGCGAAAACCGGACTGAACACGCCCGGGTGCGCGGAGAGGCACTGCGACAGCACCTTGCCGCCTTCCATGTCTTCGATCACGGTCGTGAGGATTTCGCGGAAGCGCGGGCTGTCCATGCCGTCGCGCAGATCGCGCAGGCCGTCGATCAGCGGGATGCCCGCCCGGGAGATCTGTTCGAGATCGATGCAAAGCGTGATCAGGTCTTGACGCGATACGCGACCGCGCACGTTGCGCGCCCCGGCCTTCGACTGGACGCGGTACGTGATGAGGTCGAGCCCCATCCGGCGCAGTCGCAGTTCGAGATCGACTTCGTTGGCGGCATCGAGGTTGCCGCGTGCGGGGCGGCCTTGTTTGTCGATCGCCTTGTAGGTGAATGCGGCCATGGGCGGGGATGAGCGCTCAGGTATAGCGGCCGGTCAGGTCGACCGCGCGCGAGACTTCGCTGATGGTCGTACTGCCGTCGAGCACGCGGGCGATGCCCTGGTCCGCCAACGGGCGAAAACCCTTGCTGAGAGCCATCGTTCGCAGTTCGCGGGTGGTCGTTCGCCGCGCGACGAGTTCGTCGAGATCGCTGTCCATGACGAGAATTTCCATGATCGCCATGCGTCCCTTGAAGCCCTTGTTGCCGCACTGCTTGCAGCCTACGGGGCTGTATAGATTGATGCCGGCGGGCGCGCGGCTACCGAGCAGTTTGCGCTCTTCCGGCGATGGCGCGTAGGCTTCCTTGCAGGAAGGGCAGAGCACGCGCACCAGACGCTGCGCGATCACGCCGATGATGTTGCCGGACATGATGTCGGGCGCAATGCCGATATCGAGCAGCCGGGGAAAAGCGCCCAGCGCCGAATTCGTGTGCAGCGTGGTGAATACCTGATGGCCGGTCATGGCAGCGCGAAAGGCCATCTCGGCCGTTTCGTGGTCGCGGACTTCGCCGACCAGGATGATGTCCGGATCCTGCCGCATGATCGAGCGGATGCCGTTGGCGAAATCCATCTTGATGGCTTCGTTGACCGACGTCTGCCGCATCAGGTTGAGCGGATACTCGACCGGATCCTCGAGGGTCATGATGTTGACCGTCTCGTCGTTGATCTCGGCCAGCAGGGAGTAGAGCGTCGTCGTCTTGCCGCTGCCGGTGGGGCCGGTGACGATGAGGATGCCTTCGGGACGCGCCAGCATGAGCCGCAGGCTTGGCATCTGCTCGGCGGAGATGTTCATCCGGTCGAGGCTGATGATGGATTTCTCGCGGTCGAGCACGCGCAGGACGATGTTTTCGCCGTGGATGGTCGGCTGCGTCGAGACGCGGAAATCGATCGGACGACCGTTCAGCGTGAGCGATATGCGGCCATCCTGCGGTGCGCGGGTCTCGGCGATGTTCATCTCGCTCATGACCTTGATGCGCACGGCGATGCCCGGCCAGTACGTCTTGTGCAGGCTGCGCACCTGCTCCAGCACGCCGTCGATCCGGAACCGGATACGCAGGAAGGCGTATTCCGGTTCCAGGTGGATGTCGGAGGCGCCGCGCTTGACGGCATCGACCAGCAGCGCGTTGACCAGCCGCACCATCGGCTGGGTGTATTCGTCTCCGATCGCCTGCAGGCTCTGGTAGTCGATCTCGCCGGTTTCGATCTCGCGCAGGATGCCGTCGACCGAGAGCTCGAAGCCGTAGAACTGATCGATGACGTCTTCGAGCTGGGCTTCGGCGGCGAGCAGTGTCTTCAGCTCGATGCGTTGCCCCAGCATGGCACGCAGCTGATCGAGCGCGACGACGTTGAACACGCCCGAGGTCGCGATGGTGAGGGCGCGTTCCTCCGGATCCCAGGCGATGGGCAGCAAGCGGTGGCGGCGGGCGAAATCCTGCGGAACGAGCCGCAAGGCTTCGGCATCGGCCACGACCTGCGACAGATCGATCGACTCCTGGCCCACCGTGCGCGCCATCGCATCGCGAATGGCCGCCTCGGTCACGAAACCTAACCGTACGAGCTGACGCCCGAGCGGCGTGTTGCCGCCCTTCTGCTCGGTCAAGCCGATGCGCAGCTGATCGGTCGTGATCAGGCCCTGCTGGACCAGCAGCTCACCTAAGCGCAGTTTTTTTCGTTGCTCGGCCAACGGTGGGATCGATTCGTCGAGTGGTTAGGAGCGGTCGGTTCGGGCATTCGTGGTCACTGGGTGCCAGGGACCGCCGTCAGTCGGCCGCAGATGGGTTCGAACGCAAAACATAGCATGCGTTCGAGGCGGGCTGTGAGTGTGTGGTCTTCATTGAGAATTCAGCTGCGACGACGCACGGGGCCCCCATCATGCCGGCGCGACGGCCTGCGCCATGAGAAGCCGTGGCTGCGCTACGGCCGCTCCGCGATTGCCGCTTCAAGATTGCGAATCCGGGCTTGCACCGGTGCCAGCGCGAACTGTGCGTTGCCGCGTGCCTGGGCGATCGAGACAGCGCGCCGATAGTAGTCGAGTGCGAGCTTCGGCTGGCTCAGGTGTTCGAGGCCGATGGCGAGGTTGAACGCGTAGTCGGGGTTGTCGGGGGCCATGTGGAATGCCTGGAAGTAGGCGCCCTGCGCGGCCGACCATTGATTCTGCTCGGCGTAGAGATTGCCGAGCGTGAAGTAAAGGTAAGCCGAGGGCTCCCGTGCAATGAGCTGCTTCAACCGTGCTTCGGCCGCCTGCGGATCTGCGCGGCCCCCGATGCTGAGCAGCCCCGCCTGAGCATAGCTGTTGCGCGGGTCGATTTCGAGCGCACGCATGTACATCTGCGTTGCGGCGTCCGCGCGATTCTGCTGCGTGAGTGCTGCTCCCAGTCCGATCATGGCATCGACGTTGCGCGGTTCGGCAGCGAGCGCCTGACGATAGAGCCGCTCGGCGTCGTTGAGTTGGCCCTTTTCCAGCGCTTGATAAGCAGAGCCGAGATCGGTATTCATCTGCTGGACCGCGGCGGGTGGGGGGGTGCGTTGTGTCGGCGCTGCCGGGCGGCGCACCGGGGCAGCCGTTCTTTGGGGCGGCGCAGGTTCGCGTGGTGTGGTGGTGATGGCGATGGGGGCCGGTCGTGCAGCCGCGCTCGCTGCAGGCGGGCTCGGGGGCGAAACGACACCTTGTGGCGCCGTCGGGGCGATGGTCGGTGCGGCAGCGGGCGCAATCGCAGGAGCTGGATTGCTCGATACGCCACCTGCAGCTGGCACAGGTGCAATGGGTGTCCCGACCTGCGCAGACGAAGGGGGCGGGGCCGTGGTGCCCGGCGCAGGCGGTATCGCGGGAGCGATCGCCTTTGTAGGGTCCGGTACGCTTGGCGGTAATGCGCCGATGCTCGGAGGCATGGGCGCCTGGGCCACGGGTGCTGGTGCGGGAGACGGCGGCGGCGAGGCCACCGGGCCTTGCCGGGGGATGAATAGCCCCGGGTTCGTCAGCTGCAGATAGAGATAGACGCCGTAACCGATTGCGAATAGCCCTGCAACGGTACTAAATGCGATCAGCGGGCGGCGGGTCAGCCATTCGACAATCCCGGGCGATGAATTGTCAGCTGAGGCATTGTTGCCAGCACCTGCGATAAAAACATTCTGGGCTCGGCTTCGGTTCGCCATGGGATTTCGCTCCGTGCCCTGTGGCGTTGTGGTCGCTTCTGCGCGCGGTTTCAGTGACGGCTCGGCGCGACTTGAAGACGCTTGTGTGGAAGCGGTACTTGCGTCGATCGGTTCGAGCGACAACTCGCTCGAACGCGGGCTCTCGGGTGAGGGGGGCGTCGCATTGGGCGTGGCGGCAGATTCATCCCCTGCCGACGCGCCAGCCTCCCGATTCTTCGCGGCGTTCTGCAGCGCCTGGAGCAGCAGACTCATCTTGCGGTTCCGGAAGTGTCCGAGGCCTGCGGCAGGAAGCGCTGGTAAAACTTCAGGTCATCGCTTTCCAGCGAGGGATTGTTGATGACCGTCGGTCTAAGGAAGATCACGAGTTCGCGCTTGGTGTTGGTGTTGTCGCGAAAACGAAAGACTTCGCCGAGCGCGCCGAGCCCATCGGCGCCCGGAATCTGATCGCGATTGCGCTGGATGTTGTCTTCCATGAGGCCACCCAGCACCGCGGTCTGTCCGGTGCCGACCTGAAGTACGGATTCCATTTCGCGGGTCTGCACCTCGGGAACGAGGTTCGGCACGACGAGCAGCGGGTTGGGATCCTGCACGAAGCGCAGTACCCGTGACACGCTCGGGCGTACCGTGAGCGTGACTCGTCCGTCTTCGTTGATTTGTGGCGTAACGGCCATGACGACGCCGACCGATACCGTCTTCGCGGTCGTATTGACGGAAGTGTTGGTCTGCGTCTGGCTTTGTACCGTCGACGAATTCACCTCGAAGTAGACGATGTTGTCGACGACCTTGAGCAGAGCCGTCTGATTGTTGAGCGCCATGAGCTTCGGGCTCGAGAGTACTTTCGTGTTGCCGAAGGATTCGAGCAGTTTTACCGCCGCCGCGATGTTGCCGATGCGCGAGGTGGGATTCGTGTAGCCCACGATGAAATTCGGGGCGGCCAAGTTGCCGGCCAGAGCATCGCGACGGGTATCGATACCACCCGCGGGTATCGAGCCCGTGAGAGACTGGACGATGTCGAGGCCGCCACTGATGCGCAGCCGACTCCAGTCCACCCCGGCCTGATATGCGTCGGAGAGCCGCACTTCGACGATCGTCGCCTCGATCATTACTTGACGCTGCACCGAACTGACCACGGTATCGATGTGCTGCCGGATGAGGTCGTGCTGACGCTCCGTGGCAAGCACGCTGACGGTGCCAGCCACAGGGTTGACGACGATGTCCTGATTGACGTCGCCCGGCAATGCCGGCGCCGGCGCGTTGAAGACTTCCTTGAAGAGATCCTTCGCCCCCGGGCCGGCGCGTGCGACCGCTTCGGCCTGGGCAATGCGGGATTCCCTTTGCGCACGCACCGCTTCCGCGCGTGCGGCTTTTTCTTCTGTCGACTGCGCCAGCGCCCGCGTTGAACTCAGAATCGATCGGATGTTGGACTGCAACAGTTCCCAGAAATGGTTTTGTGAACGGGTGTTGACGGTCGTTTGCGACTGGTTCGCGCCCTGGGCCCCGCCGCCGCTGCCTTGTTGACCCCCGCCACTTGAGGGTGATCCACTGATGGCGCCGCTCACACCGATGCGCGATTCGCTGTCGCGCTCCATGTTGACGTAGTTGACGCGGTAAGTGCGAAGGATCGGAGAATCCGGCTCGACGTAGATCGTCCCGCCATCTCGTCGGTAACGCAGGTTCACCTGTCGGGTAACGCGGTCCAGGATCGCCGGCAATGTTTCGTTGATCGCGTTGATGCTCACCACGCCCGTGATGGCGGGGTGAATATCGATGTTCTGCCGGGTATCGCGTGCGAGTGCCTGCAGCAGTTCCTTTACCGGCACGTCGTTGACGACCACGCTGTAGGTTGGAACCTTCACGGCCGGTTTCGGCGGCGGAACGGCAAAACTCGTCGTCTTGACAGGCGCCGGCACGTCGCCCGCAGGCTTGGGCGCGGGTGTGATGTGTCCGTCAGACTTTGTGATCGGCGACACGCGATTGGCGCAGCCCGACGCCGACAGCGCGAGCACGAGGGCGGCCACGAGGCCGCAAGAGTGGTGGGTGAGCGTCGCGCTCGATTTGAGCAACGCGCTCGCTGGCAGGTGCGACATGGGAAGCCGCATCGGTTTCACCTCGGTTCTGCTACGGCCCGAGCGGCGTGCCGGATCGGGCATCACAACGTATTGTTGCGGCTCATTTCCTCCCGTATCCCCTGCACGGTCCGCAGGTAGGGCTTGAAGGCCTTGAGGTGCGTCGGCAGACGATCGAGTGCGTTCTGAGCCGCTTCCCGGGTGCTGAAACTTCCGTACAGCACGGACAGGAACGGCTTTTGTCTTGCGATGGTACGGTACACAAAAATATTCGTTATTTCAATTGATTTGGCGATGGTGCTGAGGTGTTCCCTCAGCTGTTGTGGGTTTTCTGCCCCCAGGAGCTGTATGGTGAGCGTCTGCGGTGGGGTCGCCTCGATCCACGCCCGTGTCGACTGGAGGCGAGCCTCGAGCATATCGCCCTGTTGCGAAGGCTTCTGAGGGGCGCTCGGCGGCGCAGGCGCGTTCTCGTTCGATTTCGATGCAGCGACTGATTGTTGTACGGCTGCAACATCGGGGCGCGGGGGCTTCGCCGCGATGGCCACATCCGGCGTCGCTATTGCAGCGGGACGCACCGGCGCGGTTGCTGGAACCGTATCGACGGGTTTGTTGCCGGCAGTTGCCTGGGGCTGCGGCAGCACGGCTTGATCTGGCGTTCGGGCCGGCGTTGTGACCGGCGTCGGCGCAGTTGCGGTTTGTTGCTGCGACAGTGCCGGCTGCGTGACGCCGAGCAGGCGCTTGCCCGGGGCCGACAGGAAAAACGCAGTCACTGCGACGGCCGTTGCCGCCGCGGCTGCGACCGGGATCAGCCATCGTTTTGCGGGAGCGCCGGGCGCGGCAGGGGAAGGTGTATCCCGGGCGAACTCGCTGTCCCGAATCGCGGCGGTGACGTGGCGCAGGTCGACCGTGTGGGTGTTCTCCGAGAAAGCGGCAAGCAGTGCCTTGTCCGCAATCAGATTGATGCGTCGGGTCAGCCCTTGGGAGGCATGCGCGATCTGTTTGACGACGTTCGCGCTAAACAGGTCGGGCCCGCGGTACCCCACTGCTCGCAGCCGAAACATGAGGTACTCGCCGACTTCCTGCAGCGTAAGCGGCGGCAGCGTAAAACTGTGCGTGATGCGCTCGCGGAGCTGGCGGATGTTCTGCTGGCGCAGGTTCTCGTCGAGTTCCGGCTGTCCGAACAGGACGATCTGCAGCAGTTTTTCCTTGCCCGTTTCCAGGTTGGACAGGAGTCGTACCTCTTCGAGCGTTGCGATCGGCATGTTCTGCGATTCTTCGATGAAGATCACGACCTGCCGATTTTCGGCGTGACGTTGCAGCAGGCAAGCGTACAGCGCCTGCATGACTTCCATCCGGTTCGAATCTCGCTGCACCGGCAACTGCAGCTCGAAGGCGATGGCATGCAGGATCTCTTCGGGCGAAACGCTCGGGTGCGCGAGGTAGACCGTATCGACGTTTGCCGGCAGCCGCGATTGCAGCATGCTGCAAAGCATCGTCTTGCCGGTGCCGACTTCGCCGGTGACCTTGACGATGCCTTCCCCCTGGGAGATGGCGTAGATCAGAGCGTCGAGTATGGCACCCCGATTGCCTCCGGCAAAGAAAACGTCCGTGTTGGGCGTGATCCGAAACGGCGCTTCCGTCAGTCCGAAGTGGGCGTAGTACATGGGTTACTTGTCGTCCCCCTCTTCGGGCGTGCCGTAATTCTGGATTCGGCTGTAAAGGGTGGTGCGATGGATGCCGAGCAGGCGCGCGGCCTGCGACAGGTTGCCGTGAGTGATGGCCAGCGCGGCTTCCACGTAACCTCGCTCCCACTGCTGCAGCGTCATGTCGAGGTTGAAGTTCTTCTGCAGCTGCAGGTGCTTGCGGGCGGCTTCCTGGAGCGTTTTGAAGTCCTGCGTCGGTGCGAGCCCCGGCAGGGCGACGTCGATGCTTTCGAGATCGAGTTCGGCCTGGAGTTGCTCGCTCGAGATCGTCAGCCCGGCATGCTTCGTCGTGAGCCGGATCACGATATTGCGCAATTCGCGCACGTTGCCGGGAAAGCCGTACTCGATCCAGGCCTGAAGCGCGTGCTTCTCCAGCGTGAAGGGGGCACAACCCGCCTGGCGCGCATAGAAGTCGCGGAAGTGGTCGAGCAGCATGACCTTGTCTTCGCCGAGATCGCGCAGCGGCGGCACGTCGATCGTGAACACCGAAAGGCGATGGTAGAGGTCGGCGCGGAAGCGGCCACCGCGCACCTCCTGGCGCAGATCCCGGTTGGTGGCGGCGACGACCCGAGCGTTGCTCTTGCGGCTCTGGGTTTCGCCGACGCGCTGATATTCGCCGTTTTCTAGCACCCGCAGGAGTTTTGCCTGCAGCTCCAGGGGCAACTCGCCGATCTCGTCGAGAAACAGGTTGCCGTCGGAGGCATCTTCGAAGTAGCCCGAGCGCGAGGTCGTGGCGCCGGTGAACGCGCCCTTGGCGTAGCCGAAAAGCGTGGGTTCGACCAGCGTCGGCGAAATCGCAGCGCAGTTGAGCGCGAGGTACGGTTTCGCCGCCCGGTTCGAGCGCGTATGCAGCGAGGCAGCCACCAGCTCCTTGCCGCTGCCCGATTCGCCTTCGATGAGCACCGGGAACGGTGCGTTGGCGTACTGGTCGATCTGCTGGCGCAGCTTTTCCATCTGCATGCTGGAGCCGATCAGCTTGCTGGTCGACTCGGGCGCGGCACCGATCTCGGCGTCGGTGATTTCGAGCGCCTTGATGAGCTGGGCCTTGATGACGGCAGGCTCGCACGGCTTCGCAATGAAATCGATGGCGCCCAGGGTACGGGCATGCTTGGCGTTCGTTTCGTCGCTCTGGCCGGACAGCACGAGAATCTTGATCGAGGGCGAATAGGCGATCAGCTCGCTGATGAGCTTGAAGCCCTCGTCGGGCCGATGGGGAGTGGGAGGCAGTCCAAGATCGACCAGGGCGAGCTTGGGGGGGATCTCCAGTTGCCGGATCAGACTTTTCATCTGCTCGCGCGAATCCGCCACGTAGACGTTGAAGTCCCGGCTCAGGACGAAGTTGAGCGTATCGCTGATGAGCGGATCGTCGTCGACGATGAGAAGATCGGGCTTAGAACGGGTTGCAGGGTCCATCCCCATCCTTTTCGGTATCGGACGCAAGGTGCGCATTGTGCCAGAACGACCGTCATCGGACAGCAGCCATCCCGCATTGCGGCGCAAACTTGAGTATCACTCCGAAGCGTCTGCGACGTCGATGCAGCGCAAAAACGCCTGCTCCATCTCCATGGTCTGGTACTGCGCCAGAAACGCGGCCGGGGTACCGATATAGCGTAGGGTGCCCCCGTGCAACACGGCCATCCGGTCGCACAACTGTTCGACGTCGGCAAGCAGGTGGGAAGTGACGAAGAGGGTCCTCCCGGCCTCGCGCAGTGCAAGCAGCTGTCTCTTCAGGAGCGCGCGGGCCTTGGGATCGAGGCCGCTGGTGGGTTCGTCGAAGACGTAGAGGCGTTTCTCGGACAGCAGGCAGGCGGCAAGACCAAGCTTCTGCGTCATGCCCTTCGAGAAGGAGCGCACGGGCAGATCGAGTGCGCGCGTATCCAGATCGAGGGCGCCGAACATCGCGGCCACACGCTCGGCCGAGAATGTGGCGCGATGCAACGTGAGCATATAGCGCAGGAAATCGCGCCCGGTGAAGTAATACGGCGGCAGAAAGCGCTCGGGCAGGAAGGCGAGGTGTCTGCGCGCGCCGGCCTCTGCGTGCGGCATGCCGAGGACGCGGATCGAGCCGCCGTCGGGCGTCGCGAAATCGAGCAGACACTTGATGAGGGTGGTCTTGCCGGCGCCGTTGATGCCCACCAGGCCGAACAGTTCTCCTTCGTGCACGGACAGGCTGAAGTCGGCCAACGCGGTATGGGCGCCGAACGTCTTGCGAATCCGGTCGAAATCTAGGGCGGGTGCGTTCACGGGACGTGTTTCGGACGACGAGCCTCGATTATGCGGTCCAAACCCGGTGATCGCGTGCGGACATCCGCGCGGCTTCGACGCGCAATACACTGATTCGTGGGCGCTGCGGGGACTCCCATGTGCTAAATTTCTGGTATGCCGCCGCTGGAATCGTCTCTGCTGGAACAGCTCTCTGCCAACAGCATCCCTTATCGGGATCCGCTCGCGGTACTCGATTGGCGCACGCTCGATATCGACAGTTATTGGCTCCCGCCCGAGGCCATATCGCTGCACGGCCTGCCGGAGTTCGAGGCATTGTCCGACCCGGCGCGCATCCGGTTGTCGCAATACGAGTTTCTCGGCATCGCTCAGGTCTGCGTCGCGCTCGAACGCGTGGCGCTGGAGTCGGCTGCCAGGAGACTGCGACACGCGCAGTCGAGCGCCGAGTACGCGTATCTGCTGCACGAAATGCGTGAGGAAGCCGGGCATAGTCTGATGTTCCTGCGACTGGCGAGTGCGAGCGGACTCGAGGTCCCGGATTGGCAGAATGCCCTGCCTCGCTTTGCCCGTCCGGTCACACGCCTCGTACCCAGCGATACCCTGTATTGGTTCATGCGCGTCGTGGTTCAGGATGTCCCGGACAAGCTGCACCGGTTCATGCGCCGTCACGCCGGGACGGAGCTCAATCCGTTCGTGCGCCAGGCGATCTCCCTGCGGATGATCGACCAGAGCCGCCATCTCGCGTACGCGCGCCGGCAGCTCGAACTCGCCGTGCAGGAGACGAACCGCGCGGGCGCACGCATGCTGCCGGTCCTTTGCGATTCATTGTTCAATCGCTACGTGCGACGGCTTTTCTGGCCCCGGCCGGATCTCTACGAGCGTGCCGGGCTGGGCGAGGGTCGCGCGTGGCGTCACGCGGCGCTGCGCAATCCGCAACGTCGGGAGTTCGTTCTGAAACTGCTCGCACCCACGATGCGTCTGCTCCAGCAGCACGGAATCAGTGTCCGACTGCGCTGATGCACCATTGAACTTCCCGTGGACGAAGTAAAGCCCCTGTCCGTGGTATGCCGTTTGCCGCGCCGGTGGGCTGGTTTAGAATCGAACGCTTTGCTTCTTCTCCAGGGCGCCTGGTGGCCTCCGATTACCTCGTCGAGATTCGAAATCTGACCTATTCCTACGGGGATCGCCCGGTATTGGAAAACATCGAGATGGCGATTCCGCGCGGCAAGGTCGTCGCCATCATGGGTATTTCGGGCTCCGGCAAGACGACCATTCTGAGGCTGATCGGCGGCGTGCTGGCGGCGCGGCGCGGCGAGGTTGTCTTCGATGGCGAGCGCGTGAATCCGCGCGATCGCGAGCGCCTCTATCGCCTGCGGCGGCGCATGGGGATGCTGTTCCAGTTCGGCGCCCTGTTTACGGACTCGTCGGTGTTCGACAACGTTGCATTCCAGATACGCGAGCACACGGATCTACCCGAATCCATGGTGCGGGATCTGGTGTTGATGAAGCTGCACGCGGTAGGTTTGCGGGCAGCGCACGCAGCGATGCCCGGAGAACTCTCCGGAGGCATGGCGCGGCGCGTTGCACTTGCGCGAGCAATTGCGCTCGACCCGACGCTCATGATGTACGACGAGCCCTTCACCGGCCTCGATCCGATTGCGCTGGGCGTCACGGCAAGTTTGATTCGGCGGTTGAACGGCGCGCTCGGCGCAACATCCATCGTGGTGACGCATGACGTGGAAGAAGCATTGGAAATCGTGGATTACGTCTATTACCTGTCGCAGGGACACATCGTCGCCCAGGGCACGCCCGACGAAATGCGCGCCAATCCGGATCCGCTCGTGCGTCAGTTCGTCTACGGCAAGGCCGAGGGGCCGGTGAACTATCAGTATCCCAGCCGCCCGATCGCCGAGGAACTCGCCGTATGATGTTCGGCCGAAAATCGCTTTCCGTGCGCGGTGTCGGGGCACATGCCATCGATGCCTTGTGGCGGCTCGGCTATGCAACACGCTTTCTCGGGTTGACGATCACGCATTCGGGCACGTGTGTCCGGCGCCCGCGACTGGTGGTGCGCGAGGTGTACTACACAGGCGTACTGTCGCTGGTCATCATCATGGTATCCGGGTTGTTCGTGGGTATGGTGCTCGGGTTCCAGGGCTATCAGACCCTGACGACCTACGGGTCGGAATCTGCGTTGGGCGTCCTGGTGGCGCTGTCGCTCGTTCGGGAGCTGGGGCCGGTCGTGTCGGCACTTCTGTTCGCCAGTCGTGCCGGTTCTGCAGTGACGGCCGAAGTCGGCCTCATGAAGGCGACCGAGCAACTTGCAGCCATGGAAATGATGGCCGTCGATCCGATCGCGCGCGTGATGGCCCCCCGATTCTGGGCCGGCGTGATCTCCATGCCGTTGCTCGCAGCGATGTTCAGCGCGATGGGCGTCTTCGGCGGCTACCTCGTCGGTGTCGTCCTGATCGGTGTCGACCAAGGCACGTTCTGGTCTCAAATGCAGGCCGCGGTCGACGTGCGCGAGGACGTCCTCAACGGGGTCATCAAGAGCTGCGTGTTCGGCGTGGCGATCAGCTGGATCGCGGTGTTCGAAGGCTACGATGCACCGCCGACTGCCGAGGGTGTCTCGGGTGCGACGACGCGTACCGTCGTCACCTCGTCGCTCGCCGTACTGGGGCTCGACTTCATCATGACTGCGTTCATGTTCCGGGGGATGTAATGCAACGGGGAACTCTCGATCTGTGGGTAGGCATATTCGTGATGGCGGGGCTGGGCGCCCTGGTGATACTGGCGCTCAAGGTCGGTAACATGGGGTCATTTACTGCGCCGGAGAGCTATACCGTGTTCGCCGAGTTCGAGAATATCGGCGGATTGAAGGCGCGTGCGCCGGTCAAGAGCGCGGGCGTTGTCGTCGGACGGGTCAACGGCATCGAATTCGACACGCAGTCGTACAAGGCCAAGGTACGGCTCGACATCGAAAAGAAGTACCCGTTTTCGAAGGATACATCCGCATCCGTGCTGACGGCAGGGCTGCTCGGCGAGCAATACATCGGGCTCGAAACCGGCGCGGAGACGGCCATGCTCAAGGATCAGGACAAGGTCTTGCTCACCCAGTCGGCGGTCGTACTGGAGAAACTCATCGGACAGTTCCTTTACAGCAAGGCTGCCGAAGGCAGCGGCGAGAAGTCCGACGCAGTGGCGAAGTAAACTTCTCGAGGGGTACAACGTTAATTGGGTTCAGGGGTCCAAGCCGTGCGCCACTCGTTGCAATCGGTCGCCCCGACCTGGAGACATGACATGAATTTTCTGATTTGTTGGCAGCGCCTATCGACGTGGATCGCGTTGCTGTTCGTGCTGATAGGCGGCGCTGGCGTCCACGCGCAGGATCTTGCGCCGGATGCGCTCGTCAAGCGCACGACGGACGACATCATCGCCAGCATCCGCGCCGACAAGGATCTCGCGAAGAACCCGCGCAAGCTGCACGAACTGGTCGATGCGAAGGTGCTGCCGCATTTCAATTTCACTCGCATGACGATGCTGGCCGTCGGTCGGCCGTGGCGCGACGCCTCGGCCGCGCAGCGGGATCAGCTCGTTCGCCAGTTCCGCACGCTGCTCGTCCGAACATATTCGACCGCACTCGAACAGTACAGCGACCAGACCATCGAAGTTCGTCCCGCGCTGATGAAAGCCGACGATGTCGAGACCACCGTGCGTACCCAGATCAACCAGAAGAGCGGGCCATCGATCCCCATGGACTACCGGATGGAGAAGACCCCGCAGGGATGGAAGGTCTTCGACGTAACGGTGGAGGGCGTGAGCATCGTCACGACGTACCGTTCCACGTTCTCGAGCGAGGTGAACAAGGGGGGCATCGACGGGCTCATCAAGACCCTTACCGATCAGAACACCCGGCTCGAGCAGCGCAGCGCGAGCAGGCAATAATGATCGATCGCAGCGAGAGCCGAATCGTCATTCGCAGTCCGATGACCTTCCCTCAGGCCGTCGCGCTGCGCGAGACGGTTCTGGATGCGCTGGATCGAGACGGGTTGACGGTGGATCTCGGCCAGGTGCAGGAATCCGATTCGACGGCGCTCAGTCTGCTGCTCGAATGGCAACGGGGCGCAAAAGCGCGGGGATGGCAGGTGCGTTACGCGAATCTGCCCGCCAATCTGCGCAGCCTTGCCGAAGTCTACGGGGTGCTCGAACTGCTTTCCCTCGCCGACGCGACGCCTGCCGAATCTTCCTGATCCCGGCCTGTGGATACCGATGTCTATACTCATTCCTTGCTCCAGGGGGTTCGCATGATCACGCCGGAACAAATCAAGCAGTACATCGAGCAGGGCATGCCTTGCGAACATGTCGAAGTCCGCGGCGACGGTCACCACTTCGAGGCTGTCATCGTCAGTACCGAGTTTCAGGGGCGCTCGCTGATCCAGCGGCATCAACGCGTATACCAGGCGCTCGGAGATCGGATGAAGGCGGAAATCCATGCGCTCTCGATGCAGACGCTGACCCCCGAGCAATGGAAGGGCGGCTGAGGCCGGGCCGGATTACTTCGTGGAAAAACTCGTTATCGAAGGCGGTAACCCGCTGGAAGGCACCGTGCAGATCTCCGGCGCGAAGAACGCGGCGCTGCCTATACTCATCGCGTCCATACTCTCGAGCGAGAGTCTGACGGTCGAAAATGTGCCGAAGTTGCGCGACGTCGCGACGACCTGCGCTCTGCTCACCCAGATGGGATTGTGGGTCCGAGAGGCCGGCCCCAACGCTTACGAGCTGAGCGCGCACGCGGTGCCGAATCCGCTCGCGCCCTACGACCTCGTCAAGACCATGCGGGCGTCGATTCTCGTCCTGGGCCCCCTCGTCGCGCGCTGTGGCGAGGCTCGCGTAAGTCTGCCCGGCGGGTGCGCCATCGGCCTGCGTCCGGTGGATCAGCACATCAAGGGGCTGCAGGCGATGGGCGCCGAGATCAATGTCGAGCACGGTTACCTACTTGCTCGCGCAAAGCGGCTCAAGGGCGCGCGGATCGTGCTCGACCTCGTCACGGTGACCGGGACCGAAAACCTCATGATGGCAGCCGCCCTCGCCGAGGGGCGAACCGTACTCGAAAACGCCGCCCGCGAACCGGAAGTCGTGGATCTTGCCCATTGCTTGAACGCCATGGGGGCGAAAGTCATTGGTGCGGGGACCGACGTCATTACCATCGACGGCGTCGAGCGTCTGCACGGAGCACGTTATCGCGTGATGCCGGACCGGATCGAAACCGGCACCTTCCTCGTGGCCGCCGCGATGACGGGCGGCAAGATCAAGCTTGAAGGGACGTCCGACGGCAGTCTCGACGCCGTGCTCGAAAAGCTGCGGGAGACCGGTGCCACGATCGACGTATCGAGCGGAACGATGACGGTCGAATCGCGCGGACGACCGAAGTCCGTCAACGTGCGAACTTCCCCGTATCCGGCGTTTCCCACCGACATGCAGGCTCAGTTCATGGCGCTCAATACGGTGGCCGATGGCACGGCGATCGTCACCGAAACCATTTTCGAGAACCGCTTCATGCATGCCCAGGAACTCAAGCGCATGGGCGCCGATATCGAAGTCGAAGGCAACACGGCCATCGTGAAGGGGGTAGCGAATCTCGATGGCGCGACGGTCATGGCCACGGATTTGCGGGCCTCGGCCTGCCTGGTATTGGCTGGCCTCGTCGCGAGCGGCGAGACGACGATCGATCGCATCTATCATCTGGATCGGGGTTACGAGCGCATCGAAACGAAGCTCTCGGCGCTCGGCGCCAGTATTCGGCGGGCATCATGACGGGGCTCACCATCGCCTTGTCGAAGGGACGGATCTTCGAAGAAACGCTGCCGCTCCTGGCGGCCGCCGGCATCGTGCCGGCAGAGGATCCCGAGAAGTCGCGCAAGCTGATTCTCGGGACGAACCGTGCCGATACGCGTATCGTCCTGGTGCGTGCAACCGACGTGCCGACCTACGTTCAGTACGGCGCCGCCGATCTCGGCATCGCGGGCAAGGACGTCCTGATGGAGCACGGAGGGCAGGGTCTGTATCAGCCGCTCGATCTTTGCATCGCGCGTTGCCGCATGATGGTCGCGGTGCGCGCCGGCTTCGACTACGAAGCCGCTGTCCGGCGTGGCGCACGCATTCGTGTCGCGACCAAATACGTGAAAACGGCGCGCGAGCACTTTGCCTCGAAAGGCATGCACGTCGACCTCATCAAGCTCTATGGCTCGATGGAGCTGGCGCCTCTGGTCGGGCTTGCCGATGCCATCGTCGATCTCGTCAGTACCGGGTCCACGCTCAAGGCGAACGACCTCGTTGCGGTGGAGTTGATCGACGACATCTCGTCCCGGCTTATCGTCAATCAGGCAGCGCTCAAGCTGAAGCACGATGCGTTGCAGCCCGTCATCGAGGCATTCGAACGGGCGGTTCGCTCGGGCGACAGCAGGGCGAAGGCTCGGGCGCACTCATGAGCGTCGCTCGGCTACGCAGCATCGATCCCGACTTCGAGCGCAGGCTGTCCGAACTGCTCGCCTTCGAGGCCGCACAGGATCCCGGAGTCGAGCAGGCGGTCTCGGACATCATTCACGCCGTCCGTTCGCGGGGCGACGACGCGGTGTTGGAACTCACGCGTCGATTCGACGGCGTCGAAGCGTTCAGCGTTCGAGAGCTCGAGGTGCCGCGCGGCGAACTCCATGCAGCGCTCGATCGCATCGACGAAACCAAGCGGTGCGCGCTCGAAGAGGCCGCTGCGCGGATCCGCAGCTACCACGAACACCAGCGGGCGCAGAGCTGGAGTTTTACCGAGGCCGATGGCACGGTGCTGGGGCAGAAGGTGACGGCGCTGGAGCGTGTGGGCGTCTACGTTCCCGGCGGGAAAGCAGCGTATCCGTCGACGGTGCTGATGAACGTGATTCCGGCGAAGGTTGCCGGTGTCGACGAAATCATCATGACCGTACCCACCCCGAAGGGCGAACGAAACGATCTGGTCCTCGCTGCTGCGGCGTTGACGGGTGTCGATCGCGTGTTTACCGTGGGCGGTGCCCAGGCGGTGGCGGCGCTGGCTTACGGCACGGCGACGATTCCGGCGGTCGACAAGATCGTCGGGCCGGGCAATGCGTATGTTGCCGCAGCGAAGCGGCGCGTGTTCGGCGTGGTCGGCATCGACATGGTGGCCGGCCCGTCGGAGATTCTCATCGTCTGCGATGGCATCAACGATCCCGACTGGATCGCCATGGACATGTTCTCGCAGGCCGAGCATGACGAGGTCGCGCAAGCCATTGCGATCAGTTGGGACGACGCATTCCTCGACAAGGTGGCGACGAGCATCGACAAGCTGCTGCCCGGGATGCCGCGCAAATCCATTATCGAAGCCTCTCTCGGGGCACGCGGTGCACTCATTCACGCGCGCGATCCTGACGAAGCCTGTGGGCTCGTCAATCGAATTGCGCCCGAGCATCTCGAACTCGCTGCTTCGAACGCCGAATCGCTCGTCGAGCGAATCCGCAATGCCGGTGCCATCTTCGTGGGCAGCTATACGTCCGAAGCCCTTGGCGACTATTGTGCCGGGCCGAATCACGTGCTGCCCACGTCGCGCAGTGCGCGATTCTCCTCTCCGCTCGGCGTCTACGATTTCCAGAAGCGATCGAGCTTGATCGCCGTGTCTAGAGCCGGCGCCGACAAACTGGGTCGGATTGCGCACACGCTCGCGCGCGGTGAAGGGCTGCCGGCGCATGCCCTCTCGGCTCGCTATCGAATCCAGGGTTCGCACGACGATTCGGAATAATCGTCGTCGAGCGCATTTTGCGCCGGGTGCAGCCGGCTGACGAAGGTACTCATGCCCGATCGCGTCAAAGCCATTACGCTCGACCTCGACGATACCCTCTGGGCCGTCGAGCCCGTGATCGAACGCGCGGAGCGCTTGTTGCACGAGTGGTGCACCGAGCGCGCCCCGAAGTTTGCTTCGGCGCTCCCACCCGCGGAATTCGCACTGTACCGACGCGGATTGGCGAAGGAGTTGCCGCATCTTGCCCACGATTTCACGGCGCTGCGATTGGAATCGTTGCGGCGGGCGCTGTCGATGCATGGTGAGGATCACACACTCGCAGAAGCGGCGATGGAGGTGTTTCTCGAGGCTCGCAATCGAATCGATCTCTTTCCCGAGGTGCAGGAATCCCTCGAGCGGCTGTCGCGACGCTACAAGCTCGCAGTGATTTCCAACGGCAATGCGGATGTTCACCGGATCGGCATCGGCGACCATTTCGTTGCCGTGGTGAACGCGCGTTCCGCCGGCTGTCCGAAGCCCGATCCGCGCATTTTTCATGCGGCTTGCGACGCGCTCGGTTGCTCACCGCACGAGGTGCTGCACGTCGGCGACGATGTCGAACTCGACGTGCGCGGGGCGGTCGGTGCCGGCAGTCGCGCGGCCTGGATCAATCGTCACGGCCGTGCATGGGTTGGGGGTCCCTGCGAACGCGTCGAGTTTGCGGACCTGCGAGCACTTTGCGAGTGGCTCGGCGCTTGAACCCATGGTGGGTTCGGATCGGCCCGTGCGCATACACGGCGTGGATTTCACCAGCGCACCGCGTGCGGTCAAGCCGATCGTCGTGGCAAGCGGTTGCCTGCGAGACGATGTCTTCACGCTCGAAGGGATCGAAGGCTTGTCGACGCTGCCGGCGTATGAGGAATGGTTGCGTCGTCCGGGGCCCTGGGTCGGCGGTTTCGACTTTCCGTTCGGGCTTCCGCGCTCGGCATTGGTCGAACTCGCATGGCCCACGGATTGGGAACCGCTGACACGGTACTGCCGCGGGTTGGGTCGCGAGGGGCTGCGACGCGCGCTCGATGCGCACCGTGCACAGCGGCCCATCGGCGCCAAGTATTGCTACCGACGCGGCGATGCGGCTGCGGGTTCCCACAGTCCGTTGAAACTGGTCAATCCGCCGGTAGCGCTCATGTTCCTGGAGGGGGCATGTCGCTTGCCGCAAGCGGGGGTGCGTGTACCGGGAATGTACGAGGTGGATTCCGAACGGGTGGCGCTCGAGGCCTATCCGGGATTCGCGGTGCGCCGGCTGGTTTCCGGCCAGGGTCGGTTGTCGTACAAGAACGATGCGCCGGGCAAGCAGACCCCGGCGCGTGCCGACATGCGGCAACGGATCGTGCAGACGCTCGTAAATGAAGGCTTGAAAGGCATGCGCTTGCATGGGGAGGCGTGGCTCGTCGAGTCTCTCGTTCAAGATGGCTCCGGAGACAGGCTCGATGCCGTGTTGTGCGCGTTGCAGGCGGCTTGGGGCTGGCAGCGTCGCACGAACAACTTCGGCCTCCCTGAGCGTATGGATCCGGTGGAAGGCTGGATCGTCTCGGTGCCGGGCGCATGATGTCGATTCGACATGCGGCAGCGCGGTACGCGTGCACCGATTCAGGTAACATTCGCGCATGATGGAAGCAGAATCTTTCGGCGCATCGATGTCGGTCGATGCCTGGGTCCAGCGTGTCGTTCGCAGCGAGATTCGCGCGCTGTCGGGCTATCACGTGCCCGACAGTGCGGGCATGATCAAGCTCGACGCCATGGAAAACCCGTATGCGCTACCGGACGATCTTCGCGCACAGGTCGGGCAGATCGCGGCGCAGTCCTCGCTCAACCGGTATCCGGATGCCGAAGCGCGCGAACTCAGGGTGTTGCTGCGCGAAACGATGGCAGTGCCGCAAGGCATGGATGTGCTGCTCGGCAACGGGTCGGACGAAATCATCCAGATGCTTTGCCAGACGTGTGCGCAGCCCGGGGCGGCGCTGCTCGGCGTCGAGCCTTCATTCGTCATGTTCGCAATGGTTGCGAAGGTGTGCGGGCTGCGTTTCGTCGGGGTTCCGCTGAACGCCGACTATCGTCTCGACGTCGAGGCGGTACTCGAGGCAATGAATAGGCATCGACCGGCGCTCGCTTTCTTCGCCTATCCGAACAATCCGACCGGCAATCTCTTCGACGCAAACGATATCGAGCGGATCATCCGGGCCGCGCCCGGGCTGGTCATCGTCGACGAGGCATACCACCCCTTCGCCCAGGCAAGCTTCATGGCGCGTCTGCCTGAGTTTCCGAATCTTCTCGTAATGCGCACGGTGTCGAAGCTCGGTCTGGCCGGATTGCGACTGGGACTGCTCGCAGGTCGGCCTGAATGGTTGGCACAACTCGACAAGGTGCGTTTGCCCTACAACCTCAACGTGCTCACGCAGCGCGTAGCCCTGCACGTACTCGGACATCAGGGCGTACTCGATGCTCAGGCTGCCAACATCCGCAGCGAACGTTCGCGGCTGGCGCAAGGGCTGAAAGCCATCCCTGGCGTGCACGCGTTCCCTAGCGATGCCAATTTCATACTCTTCAAGGTTGCTGCCGCTGCGGAAGTATTCGAATCACTCAAGCGGCGCGGCATCCTCATCAAGAAGCTGACCGGTTCGCATCCGGCGCTCCACGACTGTCTGAGGGTGACGGTGGGGCAGCCGGAAGAGAACGCGGCGTTCATAAGTGCACTGAAGAAAAGCATCGAAGAGATCGGTGATCGACATGCGTGAAGCCGAAGTTACTCGCAATACCCTGGAAACGCAGATTACCGTGCGCGTTCGGCTCGATGGCACCGGCCACGCCGCGATCGACACCGGCGTGCCGTTTCTCGATCACATGCTCGATCAGATTGCCCGTCATGGTCTCGTGGATCTCGAGATCAGTGCCAGGGGAGATCTGCACATCGACGCCCACCATACCGTCGAGGATGTCGGCATAGCGATCGGCGCGGCCTTCGCTCAGGCGCTCGGCGACAAGGCCGGTGTGCGCCGGTACGGGCATGCTTATGTTCCGCTGGATGAGGCCCTCTCGCGCGTGGTGATCGATCTGTCGGGGCGTCCGGGTCTGGAGTTTCACGTGCCGTTCACGCGTGCTCGCGTCGGTGAATTCGATGTCGACCTCGTGCGCGAGTTCTTCCAGGGTTTCGTGAATCACGCGAAAGCGACGCTGCACATCGACAATCTTCGCGGCGTGAATTCCCACCATCAGGCCGAAACGGTCTTCAAGGCGTTCGGGCGCGCGTTGCGCGTGGCGATCGAACTCGATCCCCGCCTGGGGGGCGTCGTGCCTTCGACGAAGGGCACGCTTTGAGCGGCGCTTCGATCGATTCCCACGCTTTTGACAAATGCAGCGGATAGTCAGCGCATGAACACGATTGCAGTCGTCGATTACGGCATGGGCAACCTGCGTTCGGTGGCAAAGGCTCTGGAACATGTTGCGCCGCAGGCTCGGGTTGCAGTGACGAGTGATCCTGACGTTATTGCAGGCGCCGACCGCGTCGTGTTTCCCGGTCAGGGCGCGATGCCCGACTGCATGCGCGAGATGGACCAGCGAGGCTTGCGCGCCCCCGTGCTGGATGCCGCACGACGCAAGCCGTTTCTGGGCATCTGCATCGGTCTGCAGATGCTGTTCGAACTGAGCGAAGAAGGCGATATTGCCGGGCTCGGGGTTTTCCGGGGGCGAGTGAAGCGTTTTCCGGTCGAGGCAATGGTCGCGGACGACGGTTCTCGCCTGAAGGTGCCGCACATGGGATGGAATCACGTGCGCCAAGAGATCGCGCACCCCCTATGGAACGATATCGCAGACGCCAGCCGGTTCTACTTCGTGCACAGCTACTACCCGGAGGTTGTCGATACCGGCATCGTCGCCGGGACGAGCTGCTATCCGTTTCGGTTTACGTGTGCCGTCGCCCGCGATAATATCTTTGCCGTGCAATTCCACCCGGAGAAAAGCCAGGCAGCCGGCTTAGCGCTACTCAGGAATTTTGCCGACTGGGACGGTCGCCTGCCGGTCCGGGAGAGCAAAGCTTCGGCGCCTGCCTGATCGATCCCTGCAGCGTTTAATCGACGCGATGTCTACGAAAAGTCTTCGCCGGGTGCCCCTTCCTGTCATTGTTCACCGACAGCCTCATTTCGTTCGTTTCAAGCCGCTATGCTAATTATTCCTGCGATCGACCTTAAGGACGGCAAGTGCGTTCGCCTGGTTCAAGGCGATATGCAACAGGCGACGATCTTCTCCGAAGATCCGCCGGCCATGGCCACACACTGGCGCGCCCAGGGCGCCAAGCGCCTGCATGTGGTGGATCTCAACGGTGCAAGAGCCGGTATTCCCCAAAACGAATCCGTGATCAAGCAGATCGTTGCGGCAGCCGGTGAAGACATGCCCGTCCAGCTCGGCGGCGGTATCCGGGATCTCGACACGATCGAGCGCTACCTCGACGATGGCGTGAGTTACGTCATCATCGGCACGGCAGCGGTCAAGACGCCCGGGTTCCTGCACGATGCTTGCGGCGCGTTTCCGGGACACGTGATGGTTGCGCTCGATGCCCGCGACGGCAAGGTGGCGGTCGAAGGATGGTCGAAGATGACGGGTCACTCGGTCATCGATCTCGCCAAGAAGTTCGAGGATTACGGCGTCGAAGCCATCATCTATACCGACATCGGTCGCGACGGCATGCTGAGCGGCGTGAACATCGATGCCACGGTGCGGCTCGCGCGCGAGCTGAGCGTGCCGGTCATTGCGAGCGGCGGCATTACCGATCTGAAAGACATCGAAGCGTTGTGCACGGTGGAATCAGAGGGTGTGATCGGCGCGATCACCGGCAGCGCCATCTACAAGGGCACGCTCGATTTCGCCAAGGCGGTTGCCCTGGCCCAGTCCGGGAAAAGCTGAACTGCTGGGCCTGAGTCCGCTCACGGGCCGCTTGCGAGGCGCAGGAATCGTTCACCATGGGACTCGCCAAACGCATCATTCCGTGCCTCGACGTGACCGGCGGTCGCGTGGTGAAGGGTGTGAATTTCGTCGGTCTGCGTGACGCCGGCGATCCCGTCGAGATTGCCCGCCGATACGATGCCGAGGGCGCAGACGAACTGACGTTCCTCGACATCACGGCGAGTTCCGACGGCCGTGGCCTGATCCTCAAGATCATCGAAGACGTCGCAGCACAAGTCTTCATTCCGCTGACAGTCGGCGGAGGCGTGCGGACGATCGACGATGTGCGCAGCCTGCTCAATGCTGGTGCGGACAAGGTCAGCATCAACACCTCTGCGGTAGAGAATCCGCAATTCGTGGCCGACGCGTGCGGGCGATTCGGATCGCAGTGCATCGTCGTCGCCATCGATGCGAAGCGTGTGGCGGGCGCTTCGGAACTGCGCTGGGAGGTCCACACCCACGGCGGTCGGCGTGCCACCGGGCTCGACGCGCTAGAATGGGGGCGGCGCATGCAGTCGGCTGGTGCCGGAGAAATTCTCCTGACCAGCATGGATCGCGACGGAACCCGGCAAGGCTTCGACCTGGAACTCACACGCGCGTTTTCCGATGCGTTGGAGATTCCGATCGTTGCGAGCGGCGGGGTCGGAGATATCGATCACTTCGCCACTGGGGTACTTGCCGGACATGCAGACGCAGTCCTGGCGGCGAGCGTATTTCACTATGGCGAATTGACGGTCGCCGCTGTCAAGGCGCACATGGCCAGCCGCGGCATCGAAGTGCGGCTTTGAACTGCACGCAACCGAACGTACATCCGGGATCATGGCAACGAACGACCGCTGGCTGCGCGAAATCAACTGGTCCCAGGACGGGCTGGTTCCGGCCATCGCGCAGGATGCGCAGACGGGCAAGGTGCTCATGGTCGCCTGGATGAACCGTGAAGCGCTCAAGGAAACTGCCGAGACCGGATCGGCTGTCTATTGGTCGCGCTCCCGCAGGCGGCTATGGCGCAAGGGCGAGGAGTCGGGCCACATCCAGAAGGTGCGCTCGATTCGGCTGGACTGCGACGAGGATGTCATCCTGCTCGAAGTCGAACAGGTCGGGGGCATCGCGTGTCACACTGGGCGCGCGAATTGCTTCTTCCGCAGGCTGGAAGCCGATCAATGGGTCGTCACCGATGCGGTCATGAAAGATCCGGATCAAATTTATGGGGCGGGGCATACCCACGCCGATAGCAAGGGAGGGCAGGCCGAGTGATCGATGCCGGGATTCTGCAGCGGCTGGGAGAGACGCTCGAGGGCCGACGTACAGCCGATGCCGGTTCGTCTTATGTGGCGAGTCTCTTTTCACGTGGGGAAGACGTCATCTTGCGCAAGGTGCTCGAGGAGGCCACCGAGTGTCTGCTCGCCTCCAAGCAGGGTGATAAACTGAATGTGGTACGGGAAGTGGCAGATCTCTGGTTTCACTCGATGGTTTTGTTGGCTTGGCATGGGCTCAGACCCGACGACGTGCTGGCCGAACTGCGCCGGCGCGAAGGCATTTCCGGCATCGACGAGAAGGCGAACCGCACGTAGCGTTTCGAACCCGGTACGAAAGAACTATGGAAGCCTGCATCTTCTGCAAGATCGTCCAGGGCAAAATACCGAGCCGCAAGGTCTACGAGGACGAGCTGGTCTATGCGTTCCACGATATCAGTCCCGTCGCGCCAGTGCACCTGTTGATCGTTCCGAAGGAGCACGTGGTATCGATGGCCGACCTCGAAGCCAAGCATGAGCCGGCGATGGGGCGGCTCATGGTCGTCGCGCGACGTTTGGCCGCGGAGGCCGGTGCCTCCGACGGCTTTCGTGCAATCGTAAATACCGGTCGGGTCGGCCGTCAGGAAGTCATGCATCTGCACATGCACGTGGTCGGTGGCAAGGATGTCCTGCCGCCGATGATCGCGCGAGTCTAAGGAGTTCTCTCATGGGTAGTTTCAGCATTTGGCATTGGCTTATCGTCCTGCTCGTCGTGGTGCTCGTGTTTGGAACGAAGAAGCTGCGCAATCTCGGAACGGACCTCGGCGGCGCAGTGCGCGGCTTCAAGGAGGGAATCAAGTCCGAGGACGACAAGTCGACGCAGCCGGTCGGAGAGATCCCCGCCTCGAAGGGGCAGACCATCGAAGGCGAGGTCAAGGAGAAGACCCGCGCGTGATCAGCAGTTCCATTCGCCGTGGCGCAGGCATGACGCTGCCTGCGCGTTCTTGACGGCGCCCAGCGCCTCCAAACTCGGGTGCCTCTCGGATGTTCGATATCGCCTTTTCCGAAGTCATGATCATCGCGGTGATCGCGTTGATCGTGATCGGGCCTGAACGATTGCCACGCGTGGCGCGCACACTGGGACATCTGTTCGGGCGCATGCAGCGCTACGTCAACGAGGTCAAATCCGATATCCAGCGTGAAGTCGAACTCGACGAACTGCGCAAACTCAAGCAGACGGTCGAGGACTCTGCACGCTCGATCGAAACCTCTGTGACGCAGGAGCTCAGTTCGGTAAACCAGGGCTTCGATGCCGCGCGCGACGAACTGCGCAACATCGAAACGCTCGCGCAGGCGCAGCCGGGCTCGCTGGCGGAGCAATCTGCGGCGGCGGGTGAAACATCGACGGCGAACCCTGCTCCCGGAGGGGGCGATCGATTGCCCGCTGACAAAACCAGCGCCGAAACGACGGGATCGCGGAACCCATGAACGGCGCCGGCGAAGAGACGTTCATCTCGCATCTCGTCGAACTGCGAGATCGTCTGCTGAAGATCATCGGCGCCACCCTGCTCGTGTTCCTTGTGCTCTTCTATTGGGCGTCGGACATCTACACGCTGCTCGCGCGTCCGCTGCTTGCGGCGTTGCCGGTGGACGGCAAGATGATCGCGACCGACGTCGTCGGCGTATTCCTGGTGCCGGTGAAGGTGACGCTTCTGGTGTCGTTTCTCGCCGTGCTGCCGTACGTGCTCTACCAGATCTGGGCGTTCGTGGCGCCGGGGCTTTACTCGCACGAAAAGCGCCTAGTCTTGCCGCTGATCGTCACAAGCTCGATCTTGTTCTTCCTCGGCATGTCGTTCGCCTACTTCGTCGTGTTTCCCTCGGTGTTCCGCTTCATGGCGGCAATCGCACCGCAGGGCGTGGCGTGGATGACCGACATCGAGAAGTACTTCAGTTTCGTACTCACGATGTTCATTGCCTTCGGCGTGACCTTCGAAACGCCCGTGGCCGTCGTGGTGCTCGTGAGGTTGGGCATCGTGACTGTTGCCCAATTGAAGCAGGCGCGCCCGTATGTGATCGTCGGCGCTTTCGTGGTGGGCGCGATCTTCACCCCCCCGGATGTACTCTCGCAGCTCCTGCTGGCGATTCCCGTGTGCCTGCTCTATGAGATGGGGCTGTGGGTGGCACGCTACGTGGTGCCATCGCCCAACAATTCCGAGCCCGTCGCCGACGCAGATTCAAAGTAACCGCTTGCCTGCAGACTCGGCGCAGATGCGGGGCCTCAGGGCTGGGGGCGCGGGGCGGGGCGTCGACCCACAGTGAGCTTCGTGTCGAAGCGTGTGCGCTGTCGCATGACCGACAATGGCACGTCCGTTCCGGGCTGCAGCGCGGCCACCATGTTGAGCAGACCGGTCGTATCGTTCACGGGCTTGCCGGCGACGGCAACGAGTACGTCCCCTTTGCGAATGCCGGCCTGCGCTGCGGGCCCAGTGGGCATCACGTTGGCAACCAGCACACCGCGCCCTGCACCGGCTGTCGCCGCGGCGGTGCCGGGCGGCATGTCTTGCGGTTCGATCCCGATCCAGCCGCGCGTGACGCCTCCCGTCTTGATGATGCTGTCGAGGACGCTGCGGGCGACAGATACGGGGATGGCGAAACCAATGCCGAGGCTGCCGCCGGACTTGGAAAAAATGGCGGTGTTGACACCGATCAGATGACCATTGCTGTCGACAAGTGCTCCGCCGGAGTTGCCGGGATTGATCGCTGCATCGGTCTGAATGAAATTCTCATACGTGTTGATGCCCATCTGCGATCGGCCGAGTGCGCTCACGATTCCTGACGTGACCGTCTGGCCGACCCCGAAGGGATTGCCGATGGCGAGGACCACATCGCCGACGCGCGCGCGGTCGGGCTGTGCGAACACGATCGCAGGTAAACCTCTAACTTCGGCTTTCAGGACGGCAAGATCGGTATCGGGGTCGATCCCTACGATACGAGCTGTGATCTTGCGTCCGTCCAGCAGTGCGAGTTCGATGCCGTCGGCGCCTTCGACAACGTGGTGGTTCGTGAGGATGTAGCCGTCGGACGATACGATCACCCCGGAGCCCAGGCTTGTTGCCCGCTGTACTTCCTGGCCGAAGAGATGGCCGAAGAAGCGTTGAAAAAGCGGATCGCTGTTGGGGGCGACGCGGGAGATCTTGGTCTCCTTGGTCGTCAGGACGTTGACGACCGAAGGCATCGCACGTGCCGCCGCGTCGCGCAGGGAATTGACGGGAAACGCTCGACCGCTCGCTTCGACGGCGATGGTCGGTAGTGCGCCGGCAGGCGCACCGGACTCGGGCACGGGCACGGTGCGGGGCTGCGCGACCGAAAGCAGATCGGGTCTCAGCGTCAGGACGACGAAGAGCACCGCGAGCGAGACGGTGGCAGTTTGAGCGAAGATCAACCAGAGTCGGCGCATGATGAGTCTTTTCCGCGACGATTATACCGATGGCGTGCGTCGCGGCTTGCTCGTGTCGCGCAAGAATCGATCGCTCCCTCCGATCGCGGTTTATGACGGCATTGTTCGATTTGCCAAAGAACCCTCGTGACCCAATGATTTGGTGTTTGAAGGCGCCGCATGTTGTCGTGGTGCCCGCTCCAGTCCGGCTGCAGACGCCCCGCAATGCTGCAGGGGCACGGCAATTCGCTCATGGGGTTCGGAGAGGGGGCCGAGCCGGCGGCGGCAGCAACCCTTTATGTTGTAAGCGTATGAAAAAGAAACGCTAAATACAAAAGGAGTTAAATTTTTCGCACGCATCGGTTAGAATTCCCTTCCTTTAAAGCTGGACTCTGGGAACGCGGACGAGCATGAGCGACAACGAGCTGGATCAAGGCAAACGCGGGTTTCTGGTAGCAACTACTGCTGTCGGCGGCGTAGCCGCCGTGGGTGCTGCGGTGCCCTTCGTAGCAAGCATGTTCCCGTCCGAACGGGCAAAGGCGCTCGGGGCGCCAGTCGAGGTCGACATCGGGAAGCTTGCACCCGGCGAGATGATGCGTGTCGAATGGCGCGGAAAGCCGGTGTGGGTTCTGCGGCGTACCAAAGAAATGATGGAATCGATCACGCAATCCGATCAGTTCGTGACGGATCCCAAACTGGACGTTCCCCAGCAGCCCGATTACGCCAAGAACGCGAGCCGATCCATCAAGCCGGAAGTTGTCGTCCTCGAGGGGGTCTGTACCCATCTCGGGTGCTCGCCCCAGTTCAAACCGAAAGAGGTGTCCGCCGACATGGGAGCCGATTGGGTCGGCGGTTTCTATTGCCCCTGTCATGGCTCCAAGTTCGACTTCGCCGGTCGGGTCTACAAGGGCGCTCCAGCGCCGACCAATCTCAAAGTGCCTCCGCACATGTATGTCGCGGATTCCACCATCGTCATCGGCGAAGACAATAAGGGAGCGTAATCGATGGCAGCAGTCGACAAACAGCCGGTAACGGGTGCGGGGCCCCTTAACGGCATTCTGACCTGGGTCGATGCGCGGTTTCCGCTGATCGCACTCTGGAAAGAACATCTGGCCGAGTATTACGCCCCGAAAAACTTCAACATTTGGTACTACTTCGGGTCGCTGGCGCTGCTGGTACTGGTCCTTCAGATCGTCACCGGCATCTTCCTCACGATGAACTACAAGCCGGACGCAGCCCAGGCGTTCGCCTCCGTCGAGTACATCATGCGCGACGTGCCCGGTGGTTGGATCATCCGCTACCTGCATTCGACCGGCGCCTCCATGTTTTTCGTGGTGGTCTATCTGCACATGTTCCGAGGTTTGATGTACGGGTCGTACCGCAAGCCGCGCGAGCTGCTCTGGATTTTCGGCTGCTTCATTTACCTGGCGATGATGGCAGAGGCATTCCTCGGCTACCTCCTGCCCTGGGGGCAGATGTCGTACTGGGGCGCGCAGGTGATCGTGAATCTGTTCTCTGCGGTCCCGTTCATCGGTGAAGATCTGTCCGTCTGGATACGCGGCGACTACGTCGTCTCCGATGCGACGCTCAATCGGTTCTTTGCGCTGCATGTCATCGCCGTGCCCCTCGCGCTCCTGTTGCTTGTCGTGCTTCATCTGATCTCGCTGCACGAGGTCGGGTCGAACAACCCCGACGGTGTCGAGATCAAGAAGACGAAGGATCCGAAGACCGGGCACCCGGTGGATGGCATTCCTTTTCATCCCTACTACACGGTGAAGGACCTCTTCGGCGTGTCGGTCTTTCTGCTGGTGTTCTGCGCGATCATGTTCTTCGCGCCGGACATGGGCGGCTACTTCCTCGAGTACAACAACTTCGTACCAGCGAATCCGCTGCAGACGCCGGAGCACATCGCTCCCGTGTGGTACTTCACTCCGTTTTACTCGATCCTTCGCGCCGTGCCTCCGCTGTTCAATTCCCAGTTCCCTGGCGTGGCGGCCATGGGCGGTGCGGTGATTCTGCTGTTCTTCCTGCCGTGGCTCGATCGCAGTCCGGTGAAGTCGATCCGATACAAGGGCACGCTGTTCAAGAGCTGGCTCGCCGCCTTCGTCATCACCTTCATCGTCCTCGGCTATCTGGGCGTGAAGCCGACGACCGTCTGGGGTCAGTTCCACTTCGACGCCTTCTTCCTCGACACCAAGGATGTAGCAACGTGGGCTGCCCGGTTGGGTACGGTGATCTATTTCTTGTTCTTCCTGCTCATGCCCTGGTACTCACGCAAGGACAAATGCAAGCCGGAGCCGGAAAGGGTGACGCACTAAAATGAAAAAGCTCTTCGCTGCACTTCTGTTCGCACCGATGCTCGCGCTGGCGGCGTCCGAGGACTACAAGCTCGACTCCGCACCCGTGGACGTGACCGACACGCCGTCTCTGCAAAGGGGCGCACAGGTGTTCGTCAATTACTGCCTGAATTGCCACAGTGCCAATTACATGCGGTACAACCGTCTGCAGGATCTCGGTCTCACCGACGACCAGATCAGGGGCAACGTCATGTTCGCTGCCGAGAAGGTCGGTGAAACGATGGGCGTCGCCATGCGGCCGAAGGACGCCGCCGGGTGGTTTGGTGCGGCGCCACCCGACCTGACCGTCATCGCGCGCTCCCGTGGTCCTGATTGGCTCTATACCTACCTGCGCACGTTCTATCGTGATTCCGAGCGTCCCAGTGGTTGGAACAATCTGGTGTTTCCGAGCGTAGGGATGCCGCATGTCCTGTATCAGTTGCAGGGCATGCAAACGCTCAAGGTCGATCATGTGACGGATGCGCACGGGCACCATACCGAGCGCAAGTCGCTGGTGCTCAGCCAACCAGGACAACTCGACAAGGTTCAGTACGATCAACTCGTGGGTGACCTGGTCAACTATCTCGTCTACATGGGTGAGCCGTCCGGCGCGAAACGCGTACAGATCGGTATCTACGTAATGCTCTTCCTGCTCGTCTTGATCCTCGTGACGTGGCTGTTGAAGCGTGCCTACTGGAGGGACGTGCACTAAGCACAGTCCGCGGGACAACTCATCATGATGACGCTTTATTCAGGTACGACGGATCCCTTCTCGCAGCGCTGCCGCAACGTGTTGTACGAGAAGGGGATGGATTTCCAGATCATCGACGTCGACATGTACAACAAGCCGGAAGACCTGGCGGTGATGAATCCGTACAACCAGGTGCCGGTGCTGGTGGAGCGCGACCTCGTCCTGTACGAGTCGAATATCATCAACGAGTACATCGACGATCGGTTTCCGCACCCCCAGCTCATGCCGGCAGATCCGGTCATGCGGGCGCGCGCCCGGCTCTTCCTGTTCCGTTTCGAAAAGGAACTCTTCTCTCACATCGAAGCAATCGAGAAGGGAAGTCAAAAGGCCGCCGAAAAGGCTCGGCAGGTGATTCGGGACAACCTTGCGCAGATCGCGCCGGTGTTCAACAAGCAAAAGCATATGCTGGGCGAAGAGTTCTCGATGCTTGACGTGGCGATTGCGCCATTGCTTTGGCGCCTCGACTACTACGACGTCCAGATGCCCAAGCAGTGTGCGCCGCTCATGAAGTATGCCGAGCGCCTGTTCAGTCGGCCGGCCTTCATCGAATCGTTGACGCCTTCCGAGAAGGTGATGCGCAAGTGATCAGCAAGGCCACGAAGCCGTATCTCGTGCGCGCCATTTGGGAGTGGTGCGCCGATAACGGCTATACGGCGTATCTCGCGGTGCAAGTCGACGAGGACACGCGTGTGCCTGTCGAATTCGTAAAGAACGGCGAAATCATCCTGAACATCAGTGGGGACGCCACCCACAAGCTGACGATGGGCAACGATCTGATCCAGTTTTCGGCTCGCTTCGGGGGTGTCTCGCGCGAGTGCTCGGTTCCGATGAGCGCCGTTCGAGGGATCTTCGCTCGGGAGAACGGCGAAGGCATGTTCTTCCAGGCACAGCAGAACGAGCCCCAGTCGGTCGTCGAGGTGAATACTCGCGACGCTTCGGGGTCCAACGCGTCGGCATCCTCTGCCGACGATGGTGGTAATTCCTCCCCGCCTACACATCCGACGCCGTCGGGTCCCAACGGCCGCAAATCGCATCTCCAAATCGTCAAGTAGTCGTTGGTGCTCCGATAGGCGAGCTCACTTGGATCCAATAGCTCTTGAGTTTTTTTGTCCAACGACGATAAAGATAGCTTCCGTTTTGCTTGGGAGCGCCCCTTTATAATCGGTGCTGCCGAAGCAAATGCCGGCTTAGCTCAGTTGGTAGAGCAGCTGATTTGTAATCAGAAGGTCGCGGGTTCGATTCCTGCAGCCGGCACCGGAAATCAAGGGGTTGCGTTTGATTCGGGCATTCTGATTGATCGAAGTCTGGGTCATGTAGCCATGGTGTAGCCAGATGAGTTCGGCTCAACTGGAGAGTCAACGCCATTGGTCGTATAGTTCGGTTGCGGGAGGCTTCCGGATTAGATGTGCTACTCTGCCTTGCAACTACGTGGTAGTTGCACTACCCTTTACTTCCAATGACTAGGGCCGATAAAGCTCTGGCGCGCCTGTGCGCGAACCCGCGCCCGAAGGATTTTACTTGGGACGAATTGGTGACGGTTTTGGCCCGTTTCGAGTATCGCCTAGAGCAGGATGGCTCGTCTCATTGCAAGTTCTTGAACGCGAACACCGGGGTATCAATTTCCCTTTCGCGACCACACGGCGGTAAGCCGGAACTTAAGGCATACCAAGTGCGGCAGGTTGTGGAGCATTTGACCGAACACGGATATCTGTGAGCAGACCATGATTCTTGAGTACAAGGGGTATCAGGGCTCTGTCGAGATCAGTGAAGAAGACCGGTGCCTGTTTGGGCGCGTCCTTCACATCGGCTCGTTGATTTCCTATGACGGCGAAACGATACAGGAACTCGATGATTCGTTTCGTATGGCCATAGACGACTATGTCGCTGCCTGCGCTAAGGCAGGGAGGGAGCCGGACGTTCCGTACAAGGGTACCTTCAATGTTAGGGTCGGTCCCGACATCCATCGGCAGACCGCGTTCGCAGCTGCGCGATTTGGTGTGTCTATGAACGACTTCGTCAAGACGGCACTGCTGGAAAAGCTTAATCCTCGCTCACGGAACCACTGGTTCAATATTGCGGACTTTCCGAAGCCTGACCTTCGAGTCTCCATTGACTCGACTCGATGGGCCGCCACCTACGGAAGTACTGTTCTTATGGCGGAAGGGGTGATGTACGCGGCCTCGGATTTCTTGAGGGAAAAACTAGCACAGCGCGAAAGACAGGCGATGCCGTTGGCGGT